>Ga0209794_1000096_pt1 | contig 218463 bp, 182 predicted proteins | sample EBPBio232013_DNA_FD_185869 | JGI IMG/M metagenome (GOLD analysis project Ga0209794, IMG submission 185869) | Wastewater treatment Type I Accumulibacter community from EBPR Bioreactor in Madison, WI, USA - Reactor 1_5/23/2013_ DNA (SPAdes)... | ecosystem: Engineered > Bioreactor > EBPR >...
ATTTTGGGCATCCTTTTGACTGTTTGTGTTGGTTGTTTAATGATACACAAATTACTGAATTTTAGTAATATGCAGCGAGGATGCCCCTTATTATTTTAAATTAACTTTTTAAACATACCTTCTCATAGCTCATAGCTAAAAAGGTTTTAGAGGAACATCGAGCTGAACGAAAGGTTTACACCGATCTGAGCGAGCAGGATATCAGTTTTTGATTTTCTTGTGTTGTATGAAACTGTTGCATTTTGGGTGTTTATTATGACATCACCCTCGGTGAGGTATTCAGCTTTTGTACCCATGAGGTATCTCGCCTTTATATCAACCATCACTCTTGTGCCCATTTGATCGTACACTGTGAACATCAATCCGGCACCACCTCCGTAGCTGAAAGCCCAGTCGCTGAAATTCTGATCAGATATGGTTTCTTTTCCGGAAAATCTTTCAAGAAGTGAAGTCTGGGTGTACATGTACGAACCACCTGCGATCAACTCAACATATGGCTTGAAGAGGGTGCTGGGTGGAGCAATACGAATCAGAGCATGTCCCAAAACAATGTTGTTTGATCTGGTAACATCAACAGTCAGGTCAGGGATAGTGTTGCTGAGAGGTGCTCTTCTTGTTTCATTTCCATAATTAACAAACGCAAGATCGAAACCCCATTCGACAGGTACACCGGGTGCTGTGGGGAAAAGAATTTCACCACCGATACCGATACCGGTTCTTGAGAGGTTGTCTTTGAATTCACCCTGTGGGAAACCGAGAGTAAAATTTATGCCAAAACTTTGAGCAATAGCCTGTGATGAAAATATCATTAAGGCAGCGGCAACAATAAATATATTCTTCTTGTTCATGATCTTCCTGATTAAGTTTATTAAAAACTAAAGTGGCAATATAACAAAATGTAGAGATTAATATTGTTAAATTACCCTGTAAGTTTTTCAGAAATTGTTGGAGTAACATGGGAAAAATAGTAACAGAGACCCTTATACGCCTCGTAATTGTATTAACGGCGGTATATTTTATAAGAATGGCATTTCCCGATGACAAATTTTGGCTGATCCTGGCCATAACTGCTGTTATTGGGGGTGTAGTTCTCCCTGCTTACAATTCGTACACCGGTTTTTACAAAAGTAACAGGGAGATAATTGAAAACTCCATCTGTTCGAAATGCCGCCACTTTGATGAATCCGCAGTTCTCTGCAAAAAGTATGAAAGCCACCCGAGACCCGATTTTATTCCATGCGACGGGAAAGAATTTGAGGGGTAGAACTGTTTAATTTCTAAATTGGTTTTAATTATATTGTGTTATTATTTTAATCAATTATTATTCAGATATGAGCCCATTAATGAAGAGATCAATTGCAGCAGTGGCGTTTGTTGTGCTGGTGTTCACCGTGGTGTTGATGGTGACCCCTGTACAGTCGCAAACACTTAAAAATGCCTTCCCAAACATCACAATTCCCAATCCTGTTGACCTTCAGTCACCAATGGATGAGACGAACAGAATTTTTGTTGTCTCTCAGCAGGGGCGAATATTCGTCTTCCCGAACAGAAGTGATGCCTCGAATCCTAAAACTTTTCTCGATCTGACCGACCGTGTTCTTTACGGTGGTGAACAGGGGTTACTCGGACTTGCATTTCACCCCAACTTCATAAAAAACGGCTTCTTTTATGTCAATTATACCGCAAGCAATCCCCGAAGAACGATAATTTCCCGTTTTCAGGTTTCAAATGTGAATGGCGACTCCGCTGTAAAAGCATCAGAATATATTTTAATGACCTACAACCAGCCCTTTTCAAACCACAATGGCGGTCAGGTGAGTTTTGGTCCTGATGGTTATCTCTATATTGCTGCAGGAGATGGCGGCTCCTCGGGTGATCCTCAGGGAAACGGACAAAACAAGGCTGCACTTCTGGGAAAGATTTTAAGAATTGATGTGAACGGCACTTCCCCCGGAAAAAATTACGCAATCCCTCCCGATAATCCATTTGCAGGCAACACACAGGGATGGGCAGAGGAGGTTTACGCTTACGGAATGAGGAATCCCTGGCGGTTCAGTTTCGATCTTGCAACCAACAAACTCTGGGTTGCAGATGTGGGGCAAAACATGTGGGAAGAGATAAATATCGTAGAAAAAGGGGGTAACTATGGCTGGAAAATCATGGAGTCGTTCCATTGCTACAGTCCGTCGACAAGCTGTGACACCACAGGTTTAAAGCTCCCGATTTGGGAATATGCCCACAATTCCACAGGCGGATATTCGATCACGGGTGGCTTCGTTTACAGAGGGAACAAAAACCCGAAGCTTACTGGTAAGTATATCTATGCCGATTATGTCTCAAAAAGGATTTGGGCTCTGAAATATACTCCCGGACAGCCCGTTCAAAATGAAGTACTGCTTAATAATTCAGGACTTTCAATAGTCTCTTTTGGTGAAGACAACTTCAAAAACCTTTATATCCTCGATTATTCAGGCAAGATTTATATGTTCGAACCGCAGGTGGATGCTGTTGATGCAATTCCACAGTTTACAGGTGGAGATTTTGCAGCACTCAAACAGAATTACCCGAATCCTTTCAATCCCTCCACTTCAATATCATTCTCCCTTGCAAAAGAAAGCAGCGTAAAACTCGAAGTGTATGACATTTTCGGATCACTTATTGAAGAGATCAAAAAAGGGGTTTATAACGCCGGTGAATTTGTCTTCGGCTGGGAACCGAATCGACTCGCATCAGGTACCTACCTTATCAGAATGACCGCCTCCGCCACCGATGGCAAAGGAATAGAAACCCAAACCATCAAGGCACTGTTTATGAAATAATGATGAATATTTGAAGGCTGAAATACGAAGGCTGAATATTTGAAGAATGGTTCCACGGATATCACGGATTTAGCACAGATTTCACGGATGGGATTTTGAGCCCTTGTGGCTACATGTGGTCAGGGGACGCTGATACACGCAGATTAGACGGAATTACGCAGATGCGATTTTGGCCCCGGATGGGGTCATGTATGGGTAGAGATGGTTCCACGGATGCGATTTTGGCCCCGGATGGGGTCATGTATGGGTAGAGATGGTTCCACGGATGTGATTTTGGCCCCGGATGGGGTCATGTATGGGTAGAGATGGTTCCACGGATGTGATTTTGGCCCCGGATGGGGTCATGTATGGGTAGAGATGGTTCCACGGATGTGATTTTGGCTCCGGATGGGGTCATGTATGGGTAGAGATGGTTCCACGGATATCACGGATTTAACACAGATGGACACAGATGGATTTTGAGCCCTTGTGGCGACATGTGTGTAGGGGACGCAGATACACGCAGATTAAACAGATCGTCGCTTTTTATCCTTATCATCTTAAATTTTGTCGGTTGGACAATCGGGACGATTGTCACTCCTCTTCAGATTTCCCGGGTTTTTCGGCAAAACATTCATACCTGATAACTCATAAATCATAACTAACTACCCTTCTGCGAAATTCCGTTTAATCTGCGTGTATCCGCGTCCCCTAAAAATCCTTCCGTGTAAAATCCGTGACATCCGTGGAACTATCTCTATTCAACCCCCTATTTCAACAAATCTGCCAGAGCATCATCTATTTCGGGGAATGTAAACTTGAACCCTGTTTTTTCGGTGTATGCGGGGACAACCTTCTGGCTTTCGAGGATGGTAGCCGACATTTCACCAAACATGAGTTTCACCGCAAATGAAGGGACTTTCATCAGCGACGGTTTCTTGAGTGCCTTACCCAACTGAAATGCGAATACATCCATCGTTATGGGAGTGGGGGAAACGCCGTTGAACACACCATCCTGCGGATTGTCGATCAGGTGAAGATAAAAATTGACTATGTCGTCGATGTGTATCCATGACATCCACTGGGTGCCGCTACCGATGGGACCGCCCACCATAAATCTATATGCAGGGATCATCTTTTTTAGTGCACCGCCTTCGGGTGAAAGTACCACACCTGTTCTCACAATCGAAACTTTCACTCTGTATTGTTCCGCAAGGAGTGCCTGTTTTTCCCAGGCATCGCACACATCAGAGAGGAATCCTTCCCCTTTGCGGGAGGTTTCATCCACTTCTTCGTCTCCTGTATTTCCGTAGAATCCTGTTGCAGAGGAGGAAATCAGCACTTCCGGTTTTTTCTCCAAAAGTGAGATGGCGTGAATGAGTGCATCGGTGGTTTGGACACGGCTGTTGAGAATGACCATTTTATAAGGCTCGCTCCATCTTTCAGCAACTGAAGCTCCCGCAAGGTTTACAAAAGCTGCGGCTCCCTCAAGTTTTGAGAGGACGGGCTTGGGATCGCGGTAGTCCCACTTCACAAATTCATTTATATAAGCCATTCCGCGGGCTTGAACTGGATCCCGCGTTATCACAACAGGGACATCGCCCCGTTCGTATATTTTTTTGCAAAGGTGCTTGCCGATTAAGCCAGTAGCACCAGTGAGTACAATTCGTTTTGCCATTACGATAATCCTGATTTTTCGGTTTCCAATAGTAACAAAAATCGAAGTCATTTAATTTCAGTATTTTTGTAAAAAACAATCATTCTTTTTTGAAAAGGATCCAATGACGAATTTTGGACGACGGTTTGCCTCTTTCTTCCCGGCATTTATACTTTTTACGACAGCTTCATTTTCTCAATATTCACCAACCTCACCTTACCTGAATGATCCCGACAGGCTCATTGGATATGTTGACAGTTGTGCGAAATTCTGGTTTAACTCATACGATGCGACTTATGGCGGATTTTACACAAATGTGGACAGGATGGGGAATGTTATCACATCTTGGGGGACAAACAAGAAACCGCTGACGCAAACCCGTCACGCCTATGCTTTTTCAAAGGCTTTTATGCTTACTGGAAATGAAGTGTATCTGCAAAAAGCTCAGGACGCTCTCTCGTTTTTATACGGTAAGGCATGGGATAACACAAACGGCGGCTGGTATGGCGATCTGACACGGCAAGGCTCTCCAGTATCATCATCCTCCGCCAAAACGGCTTTTGACGCACATTACGCACTTTTGGGAATCGCTTCCATGTATGAGGCTACCCGCGATCCGCTTGCCGAGTCATGGTTCAAAAAGGGATACGACCTCCTCGAAAACAGGTACTGGGACAGAGGCTCTGCTTTCGGATATTTCGATCAGGCAACAGCGAATTTTTCCACCCTGTCAGGCAAAAGTTTTAACGCAACTGTGGATGCCCTGACTACACATCTCCTCTTGATGAGCAGACTGACGGGAGAAACAAAGTACATCACCAAAGTCGACTCGGTTGTTTTGAACATCCTCAACAGGCTTGTGCCTACGATGGACAGCCAGCAAATCGGGTTTGCAGAGTTGTATAATAATGACTGGAGCATAAACCAGTCTGAAACCATGACGATAATGGGACATGTTCTCAAAACTGCATGGGTGCTCGGAAGGGCGTACAGACTTGACCCCAAACCGGAGTATATAACAGCCGCAAGGAAGCTTTTTAATAATGTCCTGCTGAAAGGATATGATCACATTTACGGCGCACCCTACAAGGATTACAACAGAACAACAGGTCAGATGCTTCTTTGGGGGATTCAGGATTCCGCAAAGGCATGGTGGCAGGTTGAGCAGGCAATAACAGGTGGATTGGAACTTTGGGACATAACAAAAGATGATGAATACCTTAAAGCAGCTGATGAGAGTATAAGTTTCTTTATGAATTACTTTGTTGATCGCACCTATGGAGAAGTTTACGAGAATACAATGCGAAGGGGGGGCAGAGTATGGGGCGAGCATAAAGGAAACGGTTTCAAAGCGGCATATCATTCGGTTGAACTCGGTTACCTCACATATCTGTACTCAAAAATATATCTCGCAAAACAGCCATTCTCTCTCTATTACAAATTTTCTCCATCGATTACTCCGAGAGCAATGAAAGTATCACCACTTCTTACCTCAACAGGGAAGTTGATCATTTCGGATGTTACGCTTGATGGAGCTCCATTTGCTTCATTTAATCCAAGTACCCTCGAGCTGTATCTCTCTTCAAACATGGGTGGAAAATTCAAAGTGACCTTTCAGCCACAGGAACTTTCCTCAATCGCAGATCAGGAGCAGGGTTTCCCCTCGGAAATGGTGCTGAATCAGAACTATCCCAATCCCTTCAATCCCGTTACGAACATATCGTTTGAACTTAAAAACGGTTCTGAAGTGTTGATACGAGTATATGATGTGATGGGAAATGAAGTTGCGACTCCTTTCGCAGGTTACAAGTCCGCAGGGAAACACAGTATAATATTTGATGCCTCCGGACTGAATTCGGGAGTTTATTTCTACACACTTAAAACAGGTACAGGAACGCAAAGCCGGAAAATGACGCTCTTAAAATGACACAGAACAGAATGAAAAAATATGATCTCGCCGTCTTTGATATGGACGGAACTCTCTTCGATTCAGCCGATACAATTTATCATGCTGCGATAAAAACTTTCGATGCACTCGGCATGAAAAATGTCAATTTCCCGCGTGACAGGTTCGAAACACAGATCGGTGCCCATTTTGCAGATATCTTTGTCGAATTTGGAATTGAAGTCCCCGATATAGAGCATTATATCGATGTCTATAAAGGAATTTATTTCGATTTTATAGATGATACAAAATTTTATCCCGGTATTCCGGAACTTCTCGACTCCCTGAAGGATTCAGGAGTAAAGCTTGGACTTTTGACAACAAAAAATCAGCATCAGACTGAAAGAATAGCAGACCATTTCAATCTTCATCAGTGGTTTGAAGTGTTGATGGGACGGAAACCTGGAATAAAGATAAAGCCCGATCCGGAGCCGCTCGAACTGATTATCTCACATTTTGGAGCTGAAAAATCGGGTACCGTTATGATTGGTGACACGGAATTCGACATCGGATGTGGACAAAACGCAGGAGTGGACACCATTGCACTTGGATTCGGGTACAGGGATGAGAAATCATTACTGGATTTAAAGCCAACATACTATGCGGCCACGGTGGAGGAGCTGAAAGGGATATTGTTCTCTAAATAAAACTTCAGCCAATTATTTGTTCAACTTTTTAACACATATTTTAACCGCACATGAAAAAAATCCTGATACTTTTTGCACACCCTGCACTTGAGAAGTCACGGGTGAATAAAAAACTCGTCTCAATTGCAAAGAAAACCGAAGGAATCACCTTTCGTGATCTTTATGAAATTTATCCCCGTTTCGATATTGATGTAAAAAGAGAGCAAAAGCTGTTGCTCGAACACGATATCATCATTTTCCACCATCCTTTTTACTGGTACAGTTGCCCGCCTCTGCTGAAACAGTGGATTGATCTCGTTCTTGAACACGGCTGGGCATACGGCTCGAAAGGTAATGCACTTGCGGGTAAAGCCGGACTGAATATCATCACAGCGGGTGGCAGAGAGATTGCATACACAAAAGAAGGTTTGAACAAGCACACCGTATGGGAGTTCCTCGCCCCGTTCAGACAGTCGTTTGCACTTTGCAAAATGGTGCCGCTCCCCTCTTTCGTAATTTACGGTACCCACCGCCTGGATAAAGAGGGAATTGAGAGAAGTGCTGCTGACTATCGCAAGGTTCTCGAAATGTTGCGGGATGAAAAATTAGATGAGGCACAACTACAAAAAATTCAATATTTAAACGATCTTCTAACACCTGAAGCGGAGGCATAATATGCACGAAGGAGGATTTTTCTATCAGGCGTTTCTTTACCTTGTAACTGCAGTTGTCACAGTGCCGATTGCAAAGAGGCTGGGGCTCGGATCGGTTCTCGGTTATCTCATCGGAGGAATTATTATCGGTCCCGCACTCCTCGGACTTGTTGGAAATGAGGGACAGGATATTATGCATTTCGCTGAATTCGGGGTTGTAATGATGCTTTTTGTGATCGGATTGGAGCTGGAACCGTCCCTTCTCTGGCGGCTTCGTGCTTCCATTCTCGGAATGGGTGGTCTCCAGATTGGCTTGACCGCACTCCTGGCGGGTGGTGTTGCGTTTGCCTTCGGACTGTCTTGGCAAGCATCACTTGCCATCGGATTTACTCTGTCTCTCTCCTCCACAGCAATAGTGATGCAGACACTTCAGGAAAAAGGACTCATTAAATCAGGGGCGGGCCAAAGCTCCTTTTCCGTGCTGCTTTTTCAGGACATCGCAGTCATCCCGATACTTGCGATATTTCCTCTTCTCGCCACCACAAACACAACAGCGCCTGTAAATGCACATCCTTCATTCATGGAAACACTTCCGGCATGGCTGCAGACGCTTTTTGTTATCGGCGCAGTAGGGGTGATAGTTCTCGCAGGGAAATATCTCTTGAATCATGTTTTCAGAATAGTCGCAAAAACCGCGATGCGTGAAATTTTTACGGCGATGGTCCTCCTTTTGGTCATCGGTATTGCGTTGTTGATGAACTTTGTGGGTTTAAGTCCCGCGCTTGGTGCATTTGTTGCGGGGGTCGTGCTTGCAAACAGCGAGTACAGGCACGAACTCGAGAGTGACATTGATCCTTTTAAGGGATTGCTGTTGGGGCTGTTTTTTATATCCGTGGGTGCGAGCATCAACTTCGGTTTGATCACAGGGCAGCCGGTTACAATTCTGCTCCTTACTTTCGGTTTGATGCTGACAAAAGCTGCGGTTGTTTTTGCGATCGGGAAGATTTTCCGTCTGGGAAATGGCGAAAGTTCAATATTTGCAGTCGCCCTTGCTCAGGTGGGAGAGTTCGCGTTTGTACTCTTCTCCTTCTCATCTTCACTTGGGATTCTTGACTCCAATACCACGGGAATTCTGACTGCTGTTGTGGCAATCAGCATGGCACTTACACCTTTTATCTTTACACTCAACGAAAAAGTTATTCTGCCGTTTCTCTCCCGCTCCACAATAAAACCCGAACGGGATGAGGATAAAATCGAGGAAAAAGGTAATGTGATAATCGCAGGGTTCGGCAGATTCGGTAATACCGCAGGAAGGTTCCTCAGGGCTAACGGTATTTTCCCGACCGTTATCGACAACGATTCGGATCGTGTGGAGACACTCCGAAAACTCGGAATCAAGGTGTATTACGGAGAACCCACCCGCCACGATCTCCTCCATGCAGCAGGGGCTGAAGACACGAAAATTATAATTATTGCACTCGATATCCCCGAAAAAGTGCTTGAAATGGTGCACACAGTTAAAAAACACTTTCCTCATGCAAAAATTCTCGCGAGGGCATACGACAGATCCGATGCCTACGAGTTGATGGATGCCGGAGTTGATAAAGTTTACCGGGAAACACTTGACACCTCATTAAGGATGGGTGCGGATACACTAAAATATCTCGGATACAGGGCGTATCAAACCGAAAGGATGAGCCACATCTTCTTCAGACACGATGAACAGAATCTGAAGGAACTGGCTGCCCACAGAAAGGACAGGTCGGAATATCTCTCCGCTGCGAGACAGGCTATCGAGGAACTGGAAGAAATAATAAAGGAAGATTTTAAAGATACAGATATCAGCAGGGATGCCGGTTGGGATTCCGAATCGCTCAGGGAGGAATTCGGAAAATCCTGAGATTTGAATGCTCTTGCATATCTGCCCGGAAAAGAGTAATTTGCAGGAGGAAAACAACCAAATTCAGATGAAGAAATTTAATAATTCGCTGTTGATTGTAATATATCTTGTTTCCGGACTCCTGGCGGGTTCGGCAAGCGGATTATTGTTGTCTTCCTCGCAGATTACCATCTCGACTACGAAGGGAAACCCCCGGACTCAGTACTTCACTTCCGCGAAAATTCCGACTCACATCGCCCCTGCCTCCTTCACGGAAATCGATGTTCATGATTTTTGTACGGGAATTGAAACACCTGATACAGACCCGGTAATCTTTCGGCAGGTAGAGTCCGGACTCCGTTTCCAGGCTCCAATTCTTACACTTCCATTAAATAAAGCCCCGCCCTTTATTCTCTCTTAGAACTTATCGTTAATTAATTTTTTTCGGACGATCCCGTTTGAGGTGCATAATGCCGCATTCCGTTCGTTCCGTAATTTAAACTTAAGAGAGATTAATATGAAAACTGAAGAAAAAGATGATTCAGGCATCTATGGCACGGTATTATTTGTAGTGCTTGGCGTTGGAGTAGTGCTCCTTTTATTAAAAGCAGTAATAGGATTTTAAAATGGAAACATCATCCCTCATTTTAATGGTTACTGTGTGGGTTGTTGTGATTTCATTTCTCACATATTTCCTTAGAAAAGCAGTGAAAACACAGAAAAAAGAGTGATGGCTTTACAGGAGTTTCCAAATGATGTATCATTTCCGGGATATTTTCTGAATGAATTGAGAATTATGTTTCAAAACATGATTCAACAATTTAGGAGCAAGGTTTTATGGACCCGTTGGAAAATCTGATTAACTACATCACCCGTGATACTGTTTTGTTTGCGGCGGTGCAGGCGATGGTAATCATCCCTGCACTCGTCTCAATAATTTATGAGTTCAACTCGAGTAAAAAAAGGAAAATCATCCCCGGGGAAACCCTGCCTTCAACGGAAAGTAAAACCCCCGACCCGTCCATCCGCCTTCAAAAGGTTTTGTACCCCGCCACTTTAATATTTTTCGCAGCAGTCTGCTTCGCAAATGATGAGATAGCCGGTCACCGGATTTTCTGGCTTGCGCTCGATTTCGGGCTGGTTACATGGTTGCTCCTGTTTAGCCGGTGGGTGAGTGAGAGATTCGTGTAGTTAGAGCCGCTATGCAGTAGTGTATCAAAAGCTATTATTTACATTTGTCGATTGCGGGGATTATGTGATTATTTTAAAAATCACATCCTGCCCGATTGACGAAAGATATATTTTGCATTTATCATAATTTAAATTATCTTTGTGTACCTTTTGTACCGATTTTACATATTCGGCATTTCACGATAATTAATTTAAGATTAAATGTGTTACGAACAGTTATTTGGGTATGATGGAAGCAATGACTGAATTTTGTCGAAGTAAAGGTTGCAAAAAACTGAGTAGATAACTTAACAATCTCTTCAAAATTATTGGAGCAACCATGTTCTGTCCTAATTGTGGGTCAACAGTCTCCGGTGGCAGCAGCTTCTGTGCCAGTTGTGGTGCCTCGCTTAATTCATCACGACCTCCCTACCAATCACCTAATCCACACAACGGTGGACAACCATCACCTTACGGTACACCCTATCCCCAACAAAGATCAAATAAAAGTCCGGGACTTGCCCTTGTGCTTTCTCTTCTTATTGTGGGCGGAGGGCAGTTTTATAACGGACAGATAAGCAAAGGTTTCATGTACCTTGGCGGAGCCGTCATTCTTGGAATGCTTTCGTTTTCAATTGGCTGGTTTCTTGTTGCCATCGGTTCAGCCATTGATGCTTATCAGACTGCAAAAACGCTTTAGAACCGTTACATGATCGGAATTTATCGTCCTCTGCGCTCTGATTTAAGTCGTGAAGCGCTCGATTTCGTAAATGCGATACACTGCACAGGTTGTATTGCCGGTAAAAATTACCGAGGCAGGTTATCAACACTTTTTTATCCATATGAAACCGATCTGCTGCTTTTGTTGGCATACGGATTAAAAAAGTCTAAAAATGCAATTGCAAATCATTCTTTTGGCAGGGCTGGTTGCACCATGTTCCCTCCACTCAGAAGGAATTTAGTTCAGGATCAATTTAACATGAACAAAGTTGCTGCTGCATTTTCGACAGTGATGATGTTTGCGGTTTTGGATGATAAAATCAGGGACGAGAACAAAAACTACCTCAAACACTTCAGAGCAAAATACCTTGAAGCACTTCCTGAATCTCTTGATATTCTTGGCATCAAGGTAGACACACCTCCTGATCCCCGTCTTCTGAAACACCTTAATGAGAAAGACGCCAGCACATTTCCTGATTATCTGGAACTTTTTGAGCCGTTTGTTGCAGGGCTTTGGATCGCTGCACTAAATCGACTTAACACAGGAATGTCTCAGGAGTTTATTGCAAAGCTTGCAAGAAATCTGAGTGATATAATGCTTCTGGTCGACATGATCAGCGATTTTGAAAGTGACAGACTGAATGGACAGTTTAATCCGCTTCGAGATCAAAACAAACTGATGGAGGCCGAAGATCAGTTGAATTCCACAGTTTCAGCGACTTCAATGATGATCAGAGGAGTTGCTGAACCGTACAAGGAAATATTAATTAACATCCTCTCAAAGGGGATTTATTCAATACTACATAAACGCCGGAAAAAATATGACGCGTGATGAAGCCTTAAGTATTTTAAAATTACCTCCAAATCCAACCACACAGGATATCCTAAAAGCGTACCGGGCACTATCCATGAAGTATCATCCCGATCTGTATCAGACCTCGGATGATGCTGTGAAAGAAGTGATGCATGAAAAGTTTCTACAGATTACAGCGGCAAAAGAATTTTTGCTTTCCTCACAATCAGATTCAAGCACTTCGAACAGTTCGGGACAGAATTACGGACAAAGTGCGGGTAATGATTTCAATTCTGACTATCTAAGGGCAGAGGCATTTCTCGACAGACGACAATTCACAGAAGCTTTGAATGTTGTGAACGGAATGTTGAGAAAATATGGAAAGGAAATCGCAATTTTTGAACTCAGAAGCAGAATTTATTTCGAGCAGGAAGATTTCACAAACGCTTATCAGGATCTTTTGTATCTTGAACATGCGGAGCCCGCTGCCCGTAATGATGCCGATTTCCAGCATGTAAAAGCCGTTTACGCAGCAAGTGCCCACCATTTTGAAGATGCCCTTTTTGCGATTGATAATGCAATCCGATTGATTAGAATACCTGCACCGACTTTTCTTGCGACCAAAGCCAATATTTTTATTATGCAAGGTCGAACCGCAGAGGCTGATCAAATCATTCAGATTCTTGCCAGACACGACCCGAATCATCCTCTCGTCAGAGAGAGGCAGCGATACTTCAATGTTGGCGGGAATTATGTCGAGAAGGACAGGGCTGCCGGAGGAGCATGTTTACTGTGTACAGTTCTCGAGTGTATATTTGATTGCTGCTAATTTGGGATTGTATCATCTGATTTTGGTTGCCACTTCTATTATTGACAGAGCCGGGATACCCGTTTCTTATCTGTCCGGACTTGTATTGTTGAAAAGTGAAAGCCACAGCCCGTTTCTTTTTACAGTACTATGTGTTATTGCCGGTTGTGTGGGCGATCTCTTTATGTATCTGGCAGGAAGCTGTTTTTTTGAACGCAAACAGGTGAATTCACCTCTTTACAGGTCGACTTTTAACTATAAAGTGCACCGGTTTGCTGAGGTCTTTGAAAAGCAACCGTTTATGTGGATACTGTTTAGCAGGGCATTTCAGTTGATCAATCAATTTATCCTGCTGGGAGTTGGTGTTAACAAATATTCACCTTTAAAGACATTTGTTGCTGTGGTTATTGGTAATATACTCTGGTTCGGCGGTTTTTTTCTGATATATTATTTTTACGATACAACATTAACAACCCAATCAACTCCTGTAAATATAGCAACAGGAGTTGCCGGATTACTCATCATGTACTTGTTGTTAAAACGATTGGGGAAACGGTTTGAGAAAAAAGGGTGATGTAATTTCCGCCTGACTGCTTTTAGGGGTGGAAAATATTCATCTACGAACATGCCACTCGCCCAGGCGAGTTAAAAGGAGGATGGGATACCGATTCATCTACGAACATGTCACTCGCCCAGGCGAGATGATTTAAAACGAAAAAACCTGTCCATAAGACAGGCTTTTCGGTTTCGGCTCCGCGAGCAGGACTCGAACCTGCAACCCTTCGGTTAACAGCCGAATGCTCCACCATTGAGCTATCGCGGAATTTTCAAACTTTCAATCTTCGTTTAACAGCCGTCCCGATCCATCGGGAGAGCTATTGCGGAATGTTTTTTACAAAACATTTTCAAAATGAGCTACAAATATACGGAATCTGTATATTCCAGTCAAGAGGTTGTTAAAATTTATTAACAACCTCCTGAAGAAATTTTTTTATTTCAGCAAAACGAGTTTTTTCAGTTCTGTAAGACCTTTTGAGCCATCTGCCGGAGTAGTGGTCAGTTTGTAGAAATAGATGCCCGAAAGAAGGCCTGAAGCATCGAAATTCACGGAGTGTTTTCCACTCGACTGATATTCTCTCACGAGGGTCTCACATTCTCTTCCCAGAATATCGAATACTTCAAGTTGCACATGCGCATCCGAGACAAGTTCATATTCTATCATAGTGGAAGAGTTAAAAGGGTTCGGGTAGTTTTGCATCAAAGCAAATGAACCAGGTAACCCGTCATTGTGGATATCTGTAACAAACCTGTTGTAGAGCATCGAAATTTCAGAGTAGTATATATTCACCGAGTCCCAGACATCCACTCCGAAGACTACATGTCCCGAGTGCAATCTCGAGTCGTTTGTGATAAGATTGCCGGTAACCAGCAAATTATTGTCGCCATAAACTGACATGGTAATGGTATTTCCGGAATTGGTGGTTACGAATCTGAACCATGAAATACCCTGGAACACGACAGGCGCAGAGTTAACAGCAATCGGTACAATGCCGTCTCCGGAGAGATAACCCACCTTTATCCGGTCATCTTCAGTCCACATTCCAGTATAATATTTATAACTGTAAACTCTCCAGACAGAAAAGTTTCCATCGCCCATCGTTCCACTCCCTGTCAGAGAAAGCTCATAATTGCTGACAGCTCCGAGAGGTGTGGCAACATAGAGACTTGCAAGGGAGGAACCCGAGTGGTTAAAATTGATATTACCGTTGCTTATTGTAACTGCGGAAGCGACAGTTTCCCAGGTTCCCATTTTAATCCACGGGGTTGCCGGATCATCAAATGAATCGTTGTATGTGCCTGTTTGTGATTGAATGAAAGGATTATATTGGATATTAACATTTCCGAGTTTGAAGTTCATTTGCTCTCCGACAACGCTAATGAGTATTTGTCCTTTAAGCAGAGCCAGGGGTGCATTTTGAATTGTACCGGAATGTTTGAGTGTGTCGTTAATCCAGGTATTTACGATTAATGAAGTGCCGGATTTTTGAACCGAGAACTTCGTTTTCAGAGAATAATCATAAAGACGAATGTGGGCGAGAGTAACGAACGGGGGGTTCATGTAGTCGGTGATGTTTTCGGCATGAACCACTTTTACTGTGTCGTCATCGAACAATAAGCCAATAAGAGAATTGAAACCGTTCCTTCCGATAAATCCTCCGTCGGCAACGGAAGCGGCATCAGAATTTACCTCAATGGAGAAATCATTGATTGTTGCCCCGATCGGGGGATAAATGTGGGCGATCTGGAAACCGGTTCCTGTTCCAACCACATTTAGCTGTCCGTTTTGGACGGAAACGCTTGCATCAGTATAAAAAGCCCAGCCCTCTGCATTTCCCGAGTCGAATGTCTCGAGGAAACTGTGCGTGGTCTGTGCAAGGATCAAAGGTGAAATTAACGCTGCAAGAATCAGCGAGTGAAACAGAACTTTCACATTTACCTCCAATCATAAAAAAGAACGATACCTGGAATCATTTCATGATAAAAATGATATCCACGGAGGAGCCATTATTAATAACGAATTATTTTTAACGGCACCACTGAAAGATACTAATATATTTGATTAATGTCAAGCAGAACCTTGCGGTTCATTTATCCCGGCAATAATCTGTTATTTGAGCAAAACCAGCTTCTTCAGTTCCGTAAATCCTTTGGAACCGTCCACGGGTACTGCGGTCAGTTTGTAAAAATATATTCCGGAAACAAGGTTTGAAGCGTCAAACCTGACGGAGTGTCTCCCGGTTGAGTAGCTGCCATCGAGAAGGCTTTCGAGTTCCTCACCGAGGGCGTTGAATACCTGAAGTTTCACATTGCTTTCACGAGGGAGAAGAAATGAAATGGTCGTTGACGGATTGAACGGATTCGGGTAATTTTGCTCAAGCCGGTAATCAGTTATTGCCGTTTCAGATTCCTTCACACCGGTAGTAATTACGATGTCGTCCACTCCTCTTGGCATAAGCTGATATCCGCTGTTGAATGGAGCGGTGGTTTTGTACTGACTGAGAACCGATGTCAGGGTAAAAATTGCATCAACAGGAGCCGGCTGACCAGCGAGGGTGGTACCGGTGGTGATCCTTATCTGAATCGAATCTGTTCCATCAGTTATGATGTAGTTTGTATTTCCTGCCCATGTGGTAACCTGAGAAACAAGGGAGAGTCCTGTAATTTTAATCAGTTTACCTTCATAGGTCTCATCACCACCCCAGTTCTGATTCAGAATGTCAGAAATGGTGATTTCAGCCGGTTCGACTGTAAGACCTGAATCGAGTTTTTGGAATTCACTGACAGGGTTGATTTCTGTGAGTCCGTTGTAACTAACCACCTTGCCCGTAACTTTTATATAATCACCTTTGACAATGGATGACGAAAAACCTCCAACACCTCTGCCAAAAACTGCCAGACCGCCCGTTGAATCCTGCAGAAATGAAGGGCTGTTGAATTCATTCCCCACAGTTACAATTCCCTTGATTGTTACTACTTTCCCTGTATCAAGCGAAACCCCGTTTGCGTCATTTTGATGCAGGTGTGCAATGTTGTACTCGGGAATCGGAACTGTAATCGAGAAAAGCCCTGAAATGCTGCTCAGGGAAGCGTTTGAGGCGTCGCTGACTTTTACCACGCAGGTCTCTGAAGAAACTTCAGGGACTGTCCATGAGTATGAACCTGCAGACGCAGGGGTTGAAGAAATAATCGTGATCCATGTTGTGCCGGAGTCAGTTGAATATTCAAGTTTTACATTCGCTACATTGACAGAAGACCAGGTGATATCTGTAGTCGAGCCACTGAGGAGGTTCGCTCCCTGTAGTGGAGTCAAGAGACTGAGAGAAGCCGGAACAGGATCCGTAACAGTCACGGTGAAGTTGGGAGCGTGATTCCATTTACTTTTTACAGCACATCCGGTTGCATATAAAGTTTGGGTGCCGGCTGTTGCGGGGGCTGTATATTTGAAAGACCAGACAAGTTGGGTAGTGCCGGTTTGTTTTGAAGGTTGAGTAAGTTCTCCATTTAAAACTTTAAGTCGGGTGTCAACCTTGGCAAGTGTGCCATTGGAAGCAGCTATATCCATTCCTCCGCCGGTAATGTTGGAAGTGTAGGTCATTAAGACAGAGTAGCTTCCTGTTTCACCCTTGTTCAGAGTGGCGGGTCCCGAGATGGTCAAAGTAACACTGCTGCTTGGGGAGCTTGTATGGCAGGTACAACCCGGAGTTGATCCCTTTTTTGTGTAGCCGCTTTCACCACCGGGATAAGCGAGAAGAGAGACGGTTAAAAAAGCTGTAAAAAGAATAACAGAAAGGAAATTACCAAAGATTGAATCTTGCTTCAAAAATGTTTTCATAGCTTGAATCTATATTCCGGTTCTAATAATAAAAAAAAAGATCAATACAAGCAAAATAAGAATTGAAAATTCATTATTAATAAAAAAATGAAAACTGTTGAATCAAATTGATTAATTTTGTTCCGTTGTGTTTCATTTTTTGAAATTAAGAATTTTTTTATCCTGAAGAAAATCGTAATAAATGACTACTGCAGTAATTGGAATTGGACTTATAGGCGGATCGCTTGCCCTTGATTTAAAGAGGAGCGGATTCAGCAGGCATATCATTGGAGTGGAAAGAGACAGGAATCATGCATATGAGGCGATGGAACTGGGACTCGTAGATGAGATAATGTCACTTGAAGAAGCCGTTTTAAAATCATCACTCATCATTATTGCTGTTCCGGTGGATGCCTCAATTGCGGTGCTTGAGCAAGTAATGAAATCCGTTACACATCAAGTGGTAACCGATGTCGGGTCAACAAAGGAGCTGATTGTTAAATCGCTGGTGGCTCTCCCGAACAGGGGGCGATTCGTAGCCGCACATCCCATTTGGGGTACTGAAAAAAGCGGACCTTCAGCAGCACAGCCGGGTGGTTTTAACGGGCGGATAACCGTAATCTGTGACAGGGAAAAATGTGACAAAGATGCACTTCAAACAGTTGAAGCAATGTATGATGCGCTCGGGATGAAAAAAATCTACATGGATGCAACGAGTCACGATGTTCATGCCGCATATGTCAGTCATATCTCACACATCACTTCCTTTGCACTTGCACTCTCGGTGCTTGAGAAGGAAAAAGAGGTGGATACCATTTTTCAGCTTGCCGGCGCAGGTTTTGAAAGCACGGTCAGACTGGCGAAAAGTTCCCCGGACACATGGGTTCCTATCTTTGCACAAAACCGGGACAATCTGCTTGAAGTTTTAACAGAACAGATCGACCAGTTGAGTCTGATGAAGAATCTTCTCGAAAAAAAGGACTACAGGAAGTTTTACAAACTTATCGAGAAGGCAAATGAGATCAGAAAAGTACTTAATCGTGAATAAAAAGACTTTGCATGAATATAATTGACTCCAACTATTGATTTTGATGTAAATTTTATGGATATTTGGCTCTGATTAATCTGATTTGAGTACTTTATGCTTTTTCTGTTCCGCATCCTCTCTATTTTGATTTTACTTGTAACCGTCACCTCTGCCCAGGTTTCTGAAGAGCTTGAGAAAGCTTATGCCACAAAAGAAAATGACACTGTCTGGGTTAACAAAATACTCCTGCTCACCGCTGATGAACTTTCTAAAAATCTGAAAGGGACAATCGGCTACATTTCCACGACAAGAGAAATCGCAAAAAAACTTAAACATCAAAAAGGTGTTTTTGAAGCGACCATCCAAATATCTGAATACTACCGGTACACACGGCAACTCGACTCCGCAGACCGGTTCATAAAAGAATTAATTGAGCTTGGAGACAGACTTGGTGAACCGGCATTAAGATGTCGTGCAATGATTGCAAAAGGGCTTCTTCTCTCCGCAAAAGGGAGAAGTAAAGATGCGATCGATGTTTACAACGAGGCTGTTTCCATAATCGACACGAGTAAACATCAAAAACTGTATGCAGCTCTCCTCACTAACAGAGCAAACGACAGAAGCAAAGTGGATCAGAGTGAGGGGGCAGTCCATGACTATATAGAAGCCGCTACCATTTTCGAGAAGACCGGTGAGCTGGCGTCGCTGGCAATAACTCTAAATAATATTGCACTCGAACTGGGAAGACTTGGCAGATACCGCGATGCTGTAGACTATTACGACAGGGCTATCGAAATTAATGAAAAGATCCAAAACTATCATGATCTTGCTCTGTGCTACTCGAACGCAGCCAGTTCTCTCAGAAGTCTTGGTTTACTCGACACCGCTCTTGTGTACTGCAAAAAGGCGATAGAGATTGCTTTGAAACGGGGATTTAATTTTACCCTGGCACAAAGTTATATGAACGCAGGAAGTATTTATGAGTCGAAAAAAGATCCGGCAAATGCTGAGCTGTGGTTTAAAAAATCGATCGAAATATGTTACAGTGAGGGGATAATCTACGGCTTGATGGTCAACATGTCAGCACTCGGAGGTCTTTATGATAAATCCGGTCAGACCATGAAGGCTATTGCACATTACGACAGTGCCTTGAAATATGCGGAAAAGCTGGAGAGCAGATCAGACATCAACGACATCCATGGAAAACTTGCGGTGGTTCTGGCAAAAGCAGGAGATTACAAGCAGGCTTACAAATATCTCAGACTGTTCCATGATTACTCCGACAGTGTCAAGGGTGGTGAGACTGCCGCAAAGATAGTTGAGCTGGACAAGAAGTATCAAACAGAGAAACAGGCTGCCGAAATTGCACGGTTGGAACAGCTTTCTTCAAATCAATTGCTGATTATTATAAGTCTCATTGCTGTTGCAGCAGCATCCATTTCCATCATCTTTTTCTTCAGGTACAAGAGAAAAAAAGCGGAAGAGGCGGAAATAAAAGCAGCAAGGCATGCCAAAGAGATTGAAAAATTCTCGGAAGAGCTCAAAGAATTAAATGCAACCAAAGATAAATTGTTTTCATTGATCTCGCATGACATAAGGGGTCCTTTCACACCCATTCTTCTTTATTCCGAGGAACTTGCAGCAAATGTTGACAATCTAAGCAGGGATGAAATTGCTCAGATGTCGTCGGATATCAACAGTGCCGCAGCAACCAATTACTTTCTGATTAGCAATTTACTCGACTGGGCGAGAACACAGACCGGCAGGATTCAGTTTAATCCTGAGAATCTCCACCTTGCGGAATTGATAGCAGATGTCAGGCGAAATCTTAGCTTTGCATTCAGAAGCAAGAATATCAATCTGGAAGTGGAAATACCTCATGATACAGTAATCATGGGTGACCGGACAATGGTAAACTCGATATTTCAGAATATTATCCAGAATGCAATTAAATTTTCCGGGGACGGGAGTGAAATAAGGGTGAGGGGACATCTTGAGGGAAACATGATTCGAATCTCGATCTCCGATAATGGAACCGGTATGTCCAAGGAGACTGCCGGGAGTCTGTTCGGAACCGCCGGTGTGACACCCGGCAGAGGAACAAAAAATGAAGGCGGAACAGGACTTGGAATGAGCATCAGTGCCGATTTTGTTGAGAGACACTCAGGGTCAATAAGTGTTGAAAGCACAGTTGGAAAAGGGACCACAGTAACCTTTACGCTTCCTGTTGCGGAAACCGCTGTCTGATGTACAACGCCTTTGGAAAAGGGGTAAAAAAGAGTTGGACAAAAAAAGAGGGCAATATTTTTTTACCGCCACAAAAAAATCTCTTGCATCTGAATTTGAGATAATATATATTTGTCCATGATAAATCTGAAAAAAGCCACAAATACCTCCTTTTACTTTTACTGGTTTTACTTTACCGGTCGCGGGTGGCTTTTGTAAAATTTGAATGTTATCATAAGAAATTTATAAATCACCCGGACTAAACAGCCGGGTTTTTTCGTTTTTAAACCATTAACAGATGCAGAAATAAGATGGAAACATTGTTGAAAAAGAGGCCCCTTATAATTTCGGGTCCATGCAGTGCTGAAACAGAGGAGCAGGTTTTGGAGACTGCCACACAACTTGCAAAGCTTGGTGTTGTGGATGTAATGCGTGCCGGAATCTGGAAACCGAGAACGAGACCGGGTACATTTGAGGGTGTTGGAACCAAAGGGCTGCCCTGGCTTCAGCAGGCGAAAAAGATAACCGGCTTCCCCCTTGCGGTCGAGGTTGCAACCACAAAGCAGGTTGAGGACGCACTTCATTTCGATGTTGATATTCTTTGGATTGGTGCCCGGTCTGTCGTCAATCCGATGAGTGTTCAGGAGATAGCGAATGCCTTGAGAGGCACCAATGTCCCTGTGTTTATAAAAAATCCGATGAACCCCGATATCGAGTTGTGGAGCGGTGCAGTGGAGAGAATCGGTAATGCAGGTGTTACAAATATCGGACTGATACACCGGGGATTCAGCACCTACGGAAATCTTGAATACAGAAATGCCCCCATCTGGCATCTGGCAATCGAGATGAAAAGAAGATACAGCGATCTGATGATGATCTGCGATCCTGCTCATATCTGTGGCAGAAGAGACATACTTAAAGATGTGTCGCAAAAAGCAATTGATCTCGACTTTGACGGTTTGATGATAGAAAGCCACCGCGATCCTGATAAAGCGTGGAGCGATGCGAAGCAACAGGTGACACCCGCTGATCTGAAAATACTGCTCGATCAACTGGTCTGGAGGGATTCAACCAGCGAAAATATTTCACAGGATTCCCCGCTTGAAGAGTACAGAGAGGTAATCGATCAGATAGATGATGAACTGATGCAGTTGCTCGCTAAAAGAATGAACCTTGCTGCAAAGATTGGTGAATACAAGAAGGAAAAGAAGATTACCATACTTCAGACCAACAGATGGAATGAAATTCTTGAGAAGGGGATCAATCTGGGTGTGAAACTTGGTTTAAGCAACGAATTTGTCGCCGGTTTCCTCGAGGTGGTTCACATGGAAAGCATCAATCATCAGAACAGGATTATGAATTCCCAAGCCGGTTGACACCACCTGCGCAGTCATACAGAATCAGTTCCCTGTCAGAAAGAGTGATTCCGTTGTTTTCGAGGGGGAGGGAGATCGTAAAGATCGACCCTTTTCCCGGAGTGCTGTTTACTGATATTGTACCCCCCATTTTCTCTATGTGACTTTTAGCTATGGTAAGCCCGAGTCCGGTCCCTTCGAAATGGCGTCCCATCTCTTCACTTGCCTGTCGGAACGCCTGGAATATTATCTCAAACTCGTTGTTATCGATCCCGATACCTGTGTCTGTTACTGAGATCAGGATATTCTTTTTATCACCCCTGGTCTGATGCCAAAGATTTACCGTTATTCCACCGTGAAAAGTGAATTTGATGGCGTTCGAGATAAGATTTTCGAGCGCCTGAACAAACATGCTCTTGTCGAGAATGCACCGGCACCCGGAGATGTGGCTCCCGAATCTGAGATAAAGATTCGAATTGTCGATCTGATAATCGAAAGTTTTGCAAACCTCGATCACTGTGTCGATGAGTTCAAACTCTTTTGCAACAGGATTCGATCTTCCGGCTTCGATTCTGCTGAAGTCCATAATCTTTTTTAATGTATCGAGCAGCCTTGTGGAACTTGCAAATATCCTGTTTCCGATACTCCTTATTTCGGGATCATTTTTATATTCACCGAGTATCTCGGCAAATCCAATGACACCTATCATCGGAGTTCGCAACTCGTGACTCATGTTCAGCAGAAAGCTCGATTTTAGTGCACTCATTTCTTCAGCTTCTTTTTTGGCTTTAATGAGGAGTTGTTCGTTGGCTTTCCTTTCAGTGATATCGGCAATGAGGGTAAGAATGCCGGTTTTCCCTCCCGGAAGAGGCACCCTTGTTTCGGTCAGTTGAACATTAAACCGGGTGCCGTCTCTTCTCGAGGCGAAAGATTCCTGACGGAGAATTTCCCCTGAGAGGATCTTCTTGAGGTTTAGATCGATGAGAGACTTGTCTGCGTGAGAGGCTATTACCGAGATGTTGTTACCGGTCAGTTCTTCCAGTGAGAATCCTGTCAGCTCAACAGCTTTTGGATTTGCATCAATGATATTCCCTCTTTCATCCTGCAGAATTATTCCTTCAGGTGACAATTCGAACAGGGAGTGGTAGCGTTCCTCGTTCATTCTAAGAGTTGTGATGTCGTTAAAGATTATATTGATATAGTCGTGCCCCTCCATAAGGATATGAGTACCTGACACATCAACATAGATAATACTGCCATCCATTCTGACGAGACACAGATCCCTCAACTCGAATACATCGAGTCTCCCCGGGGTGCTTAGACTTTCAAGTGACTGATTGAGGCTGGATGGATGTACTATATCGAGTATGTCGTGACCGAGCAGTTCTTCCTTTGCAGATGCTCCGATCATTTTCAGGAAGGCGGAATTTACAAATACAAACTTTCGAGTATCATGCACGATTGTGGGTGCAGGATAAATTTCGAGCATACTAAAAAACTGCTTCTCATTGTCCATGTTTTTCCGCCGGAATAAAATTGTAATCTCCAAATTAATATAGTAAAAAATCCATTTTTCATGAATAAATTAAGTTCAAAAGAAAAAAAATTGTGATCTAATGCATAACTGTTTTCGAACTTCTCTGTTTTTGTTAATACTCATTGTTTCAATCCATGCCCAAATGCCGGACAGGTATGTTATTCTGGTAATAGTTGACGGTGCAAGGTACAGCGAAACCCTTGGCGACACATCCGGAAGATTCGCTCCAAATCTTAAGAGACTGGCAACAGAGGGGGTGGTTATAGATTCATTCTTCAACAATGGCTGGACGGTAACAAACAGGGGAGTACCAGCAATCTGGTCGGGTTCATGGTCAACTCCGCTCGATACTTTTTATAACGGTTTTCAAACTCAATATGCCACCGTGCCCACTCTTTGGGAATATTTCAGAAAAGCCCATCAGCAGGATTCCACGGAGGCAATGTATATAATGAAATATCTTTCTTCTCCCTGGCTGCAGAGTTTTCGTCCCGATTATGGACCTGCCTACTGGCCCTGGTATATCCTTCAGGGGAGCAACGATGTCTCCGTGTGGCAAAAGGCAAAAAACATGCTCCAGACATGGCGTCCGCGACTTTCGGTTCTCTATTTTTCTGATGTCGATCATTACGGACATTTGGGTGTTTGGAATGATTATACGCGTGCCGTTACCATTGCCGACAGTCTGATCAATCAACTTTGGGAGTTTGTAAAAAATGATCCGGTTTTAAAGGATAAAACCACGATTCTCGTGACAAATGACCACGGACGGCATTCCGACGGGGTTTCTACAGGGTTCACGGGACATGGCGACGGCTGTGCAGGGTGCAGAAGAATTATGCTTTTCGGAATTGGCGCCAATGTAAAGAAGGGCGTTCATACAAATACCAAACGATACATCCCTGATATTGTACCAACCATAGGGGCTATTCTGAATTTCCCGACTCCCGTCGTCTCGGGTGTTTCGATGAGTGAGATTCTGGATATTCAAACTGATGTGCCGGATGAGACAATTCCGCACACTTTTGCACTTGAACAGAATTTCCCTAATCCTTTCAACCCATACACAAACATAAATTTTTCTCTGCCTTCAGAGACGAAAGTTAAACTCGAAATTTACAATGCCATCGGCGAAAAGGTTTTGGATTTAATTGATGGTGACATGGCAGCAGGGAGACATCAAATCTATTTTGATGCCACCGGTCTTCCAAGCGGGCTTTATCTCTACAGACTGGTTTCCGGCAACCGGGTGGAATCCCGCAAGATGATGTTGCTGAAGTAAACGGGAGTCTCCTCCCGCTATTTTAAGATCACCATCTTGCCGGTCACAGGATTGAGTCCCGTGCCAACAGGTTCCAGCCTGTAGAACCAGACTCCTGACGGGAGGTTACCCGAATTGTAATTTATCACATTTACCCCTTTTTGGCATCTCACGGGGAGTTTTTCCTGTATAATTGAGCCTCTCAGGTCGTAAATTTTCAGTACTGCTTCCATTTCAAAAGGGACTGTAAAAGTTATTTGTGTGGAACCGTTGAAGGGATTGGGATAGTTGTTCAGGAGTCGAAATGAACCCGGGTTTTCTGCATCGGCGGATTCGATGCCTGACGGGAGCGTAACTGATGTCCAGGTCGCTCCTTTATCGGATGAATATTTAATCGCCTCAGAACCTGTCTCTCTTATTGCGACATTCGACTTCCCGGCGGCAAGATTATCGATTCCGGAATTCCCTCTGTAAACCTCATCCCACGAAGCTCCGCCGTTTGTGGTTCTTAGCAAAGAATTGACACTCCAGACCCCCTGGTAGCCGGTTAGTGAATCACCAAATGCAGCGAGACCTGAAAGAACACCTGCATCCTGCAGGATGATGTTCCAGTTTTGACCGGCGTTTGAGCTGAACCACAGCCTCGACATTGTTGTCACGAATCCGTGTTTAGCTGAAATGAATTTCGACACCCCTTTCTCACCAAGGGATTCAATAATCTGCCAGCTTCTGCATGAATCTGCAGAACTCAAGTAGTTAAAACTTTGTGCAAAAGGGTTAAAGTTGGGGGCGTAGAGGAAAATTTTTCCGGCATGAGGCATGCCTGCAAATTTGATGTAGTTGTAATTCTGAAGAGGAAGTTGAAAACTGACCGTGTCAAACGATACGCCGCCATTAAATGACCTGTAAACGCTTAAATTACCACCCAGAATAAGAATTGTCGCTCCATCGGATTCAAAACCGGAGGCATTTATGGTATTTCCCGATTCAAAGATTTTTGTCCAGACAGAGCCTCCGTCGGTTGTACGGTACAACTCATTCTCTTTGGCTGCAAAGCCAACAGATTCCGACACAAAATAGAGCAACGAGATGTTTTTATTGTCCGGTCCAAAATTTAATTTTTCGAACTGGTGGGGAGAAGAGGTCTGTCTGAAAAGATCAGATTCTCTACTGATGAACAGTTTTTCACCGGCGAACTCAAAAATCTGTGAATAAACCGGAAGAGTGAGAATGATAAACAGGGCTAATAATCTGTGACTCATGGCTTCATCAATTTTTGCTGTTGTAATACACAAATATGCCAAAATCTGATTTCACATCCATGAATTTACTGAAATGAAATTCAGCTAAAATATTGATTTACCTTTTCGAAAGTGAATCTCTTACAAGTGTCACAAAAGCCTCTCTTTTGAACGGTTTTGACATGTAGTGAGTGCATCCTGCCCGCATGGCATCTTCCTTGTCCTTTAGCATAGCAAAGGCGGTAAGGGCTATCACGGGAGTCTCTTTGTATTGCGGCAATTTTCTCAACTCCACTGTTGTCTGATAGCCGTCGAGACCTCTGCCAAGATTTACATCCATCAGAATAAGAGGATAATGGTTCGAAGTTGCTTTTTCGAGTGCCTCTTTGCTGGAGATTGCAGACTCTATTTTACATATTTTTCTCAGCATTCTTGCTATCATTTCTATTGCAATGGGATCGTCTTCGACATAGAGGATGGTTGGAAGTTCTGCTTCTCCGGTTTGAACCGGTGCCGCTACACTCTCAAAAACTTCACCTGCACGGGGATTTTGTATCGGGAGAGAAACGGTAAATGTCGTTCCGGTACCAACCTCACTGTCAAGTTGTATAGTGCCGTTTAGTTTTTCAACAAATTTTTTGGTCACAGCCAGACCGAGCCCCGTTCCTTCAAAGTTTCTGCCGAAACCTTCACTTGCCTGCCTGAAATCGTCGAATATAAATGCCTGTTCCTCTTTTGCGATACCGATTCCTGTGTCACGAACTTTCAGAAGCAGATAACCGTTCCCTGACAGATTTTTTGAAGACACCTCGACTTTTACCAGTCCTGTTTTTGTAAATTTTATTGCATTGTTGATGAGGTTTGCGCAGATCTGGGAAAAGATCCTTTCATCAGTTACGAAGGGGAGTTTCACTTCAGGTGCCACCAGTTCGAAATCGAGACCCTTTTTCTTTGCCTCGTTAATATGCAGTCGGAAATTCTCTCTGACTGTTTCTACTGCGTCAATTTCACTTTTAACCATCTCAAGCTTGCCGGCTTCAATTCTCGACAGATCGAGAATCAGGTTGAGAGTGTTCATTAAACGGGAACCGCTTTTGTAAATAATATCTGCATATTCGACCACCTGCGGGGGGTTTCCCTCTTCGGTCAGGAGGTCGGAATACCCAAGAATACCAATCATTGGAGTGCGGAGCTCGTGGCTCATATTGGCAAGGAAACTCGATTTCAACCGGTTCATTTCCTCTGCTTCCTCTTTGGCGAGAATCAATTCCTTCTCGTATTTTTTCCTGGCGGTAATATCGGCGAGGATGGTCATGATACCGGCAGACCCGTCGGGGAGAACCACTCTTGCCTCAGTCAGTTCCACATTGACGACTTCTCCATCCTTCCTCAGTCCCTCTGCTTCATGTTTATAGGAACCTTCAGTAATGATTGTCTCGATGTCATCAGAAATGTCTTGAATGTTTTCAGGGGGAGTAATCATGCTGATGTGTTGTCCGAGCATTTCTTCTCTTGTATATCCAAGAATTACGGAGAATTCCCTGTTCACATCGATTACTTCTCCACTCTCATTTTGAAGGATAATTCCTACGGGAGAGAGGTTAAACAGAGCCCGGTATCTTGCCTCGCTTTCAATGAGGGCTTCCCTTGCCTTCAGTCGCTCTATGTTATTTTTGCGCTCCTCCAGAGCCTTCAAAATTGCTGTTCCGAGTCTTACTATCTGTTCTTTTATCACATAGTTTGCAGCTCCGGCTCTCATACATTCCACTGCAGTCTCTTCATTTACAGAACCGGTAACAATAATTACGGGAGTAATCGGTGAATGCTCTATAGTAAGCCTGAGTGCGGAAAGCCCGTCAAACTCGGGCATCGAATAGTCGGAAAGTATAATATGCGGCTCAAACTCCTTCAATTCCCTAAGGAAGTCTCCTTCTGTTTCGACATTTCGAAATATTGCGTTGGGAAGGACTTTTTTTACTTCTCTTTTGGTAAGTTCGCAATCGGGGAGAAAGTCTTCAACTATAAGGATTTTATATTCTTGTTCCATAGAGATTCCGGGGAAATTTTGTTATTTGGATGCTTCATTAAGAATTAGCCAGTACATACCCAGTTGGGAAACTGCTTTTACGAAATCCTCAAACTGCACCGGCTTGACCACATAACTGTTCGCTCCCAGATCGTAAGCTGATTTTATATCAGGATCTTCCTTCGAAGAGGTTAATATCACAACCGGCAATTTGCGCGTAATCTCATTACTCCGTATCTCTTTCAGTACTTCAAGACCGTTTATTTTTGGTAATTTGAGGTCAAGAAACACAACCCTTAACTCAGTGTGATCAACGGTTCCTTCATATTTCTCTTTATTGAAAAGGTAGTTTAAGGCATCTTCGCCGTCTTCGCAAATCTTGATATTATTTGCGAGATGATTCTTTTTCAGTGCCCTCATCATTAGAGTCGCGTCGTTGGGATTATCTTCAACTATCAGTATTTCAATTGATGAATTATTCTTTTCCATGGTTGTATATCAATTTTACATTATAAATAATAATCCTGCTTTTAGAACGGTAAAATAAGGAATAACCTGCCTATTAACAAAATAAATCGTTCTCTGTAAAAGGGAGAGTTTAAATTTTATTGCGGCAGACCACATTAACAAATTTTATTAGGATATTTGGACAGCGAACTTTTCATTTTATTGGATATCAAATGTCGAAGAACGAATCAGTAAAACCGGGAATCGTAAAACAGACGATTATTGAAGTAACTCAGCCCTTCAAAGATCTGGTGCATTCACCAAGGGCACTTTGGGGGATTAATATCTCCTATCTTCTCGAGGGACTCACTTATTTTGGTGTTGTTGGGCTCCTCACTATCTTTTTTACCGAGAATATAAAACTCAATGACATTGAATCGGGGCAGATGGTGGGTGTTCTTACAGCGGGTATCACCCTGAGTATGCTGTTTCTCGGTGCCGCGGTCGATATAATCGGTGTGAGGATGTCATTGCTCATTTCACTGATGGCTATGCTGGTTGGCAGGGTATTGCTTGCAGTCAGTCCGACACTTTTCCCGGGGACCGGACTTTGGGGTTCGGCACACATCACAGCGATGCTTGGTATCCTTGGCATCATCATAGGTTACGGAATCTACCAGCCTGCGTGTTATGCGGGAGTGAAGCGATTTACAGATGAGAAAACCTCTGCGATGGGGTATGCAATGCTCTATGCTTTGATGAATCTCGGAGGATTCCTTCCCGGTTTAATCTCCCCACCTGTCAGAAAGAGCTTTGGAATCACAGGAGTGTTCTGGGTTTATGTTGTGCTTACTGTCGTCGGGATTATTTCCGTGCTTTTCATTCTTACCAAAAAGACGGTAAAAATGGCAGAGGCGAATCTCAGTGATGAGAAGAAGGCGGAAGTGAAAGCCGAAAATGAAATGCCTTTTGCTGAAAAAATGAAATATTACATGAAGAATTTCCCCCTTAAGGATATGAGATTCCTCTTCTTCATTTTTATTCTGATTCCCGTTCAGACACTTTTTGCTCATAACTGGTTGACGCTGCCGACTTATTGCTACCGGGCTTTCACCGGTGTGGTAAGCTAGAATTTTGAGTTTTTCACAAATTTCAATCCCATACTTATTTTTATTCTTACTCCTGCCGTGGCAGCTCTGACCGCCCAGAAAAATGCATATAAAATGATGATTTGGGGAACATTTGTGATGGCTTCGCCGACTTTTATCCTGGCTTTAGGTCCCAATATCTACACACTTTTCGGTTATCTGATAATCATGACCATTGGTGAAGCGATGTGGCAACCGAGATTTCTGCAGTGGGTGGCTGAAATTGCCCCCAAAGGGATGACGGGAATATATATGGGTATCGGGCAGTTCCCATGGTTCCTGACGAAAGTCGTCACCTCCCTTTATTCAGGATGGTTCCTTATGAATTATGCTCCTGAAGGGGTTCCACCGGAAAAAATGAACACAGAAATGATGTGGCTGCTTTATGGATTTATCGCCATTATCAGTCCAATCGGCTTGATCCTCGCCAAAAACTGGATGGTAAAAGGATTTAAGACCAAAAGTGAGGATTAGGGAGGTATCAGGTATCAGGTATTATTTTTGGTGTTTGGAAAGTTATTATGTGATGACTATATTTGGTCTTTAAAAGGACTGTTATTATGAAACTTAGCGATTCAGTTAAATCAATCAGTTATCTAAAAGCAAATGCAGCGGCATTGGTAGAAGATATATACAAGAACGGCAAGACTTTTGTAATTACCCAAAACGGGGAGGCAAAAGTCGTTGTTCAGGATATTAAAGTGTACGAACAGATGCAAGATACCCTGGCAATGTTAAAACTGCTTTCGATGTCAAGCAATGGTCAATCTGGCGCAAAGGAAATGACCGAAGTTTTTGATGAACTGTATAAAGAGTTAGATGAGTTGGAATAAAGTGTCTTATACTGTTAAGTTCGTTGAAGCAGCCCAAAACGACCTTCGAAGTATTTACAAATATGTTTATTACAATGATTGTAAAGCGGCAGCAAAAAAATTGTTAACTGAAATAAAATTGGCATGTGAAACTTTGCAATCTTTCCCGTCAAGAGGCCATCTCCTTCATGAGTTGCAATTTCTGAGTGCTGGTGGCTATTTGGAAATCCACTTCAAACATTTTAGAATCATTTATGAGACAGTTGAAAATACAGTTTACATTCATGCGGTTCTTGATGGTAGAAGGAATATCCAGGAACTTTTAATTGAAAGAATACTAAATAATTAACCTTTTAGAACAAAGGAAATTCCGCAAGCATGCATAAATTAATCGAAAAGCCTGCAATTGTTCAGGCAGCAGGAAACAAGCCCAAAATAATCGAGGAATATGTCGGAAGAGTTAACTCGGGTACCGATGTCGTGAGTATCGCGAGAATGCAATCACCTGCAGGATGGACGGAGCCGGCTCAGATCCCTGAATTTGATGAATATACTGTAGTATTGAAAGGCGTCCTCCGCGTGGAGAGCGAAACGGGATTTATTGATGTCTCTGCCGGTCAGGCAATCCACACCCCCAAAGGGGAGTGGGTTAGGTACAGCACCCCGAACGATGAGGATGCCGAATATATTGCTGTCTGTTTGCCTGCGTTTTCGCCCTATACAGTACACAGACAAGAGTAACAGTTATTAGTTTTGAGTTATGATTTATAAGTTGTCCAAAGCCCTTGTGGCGATATGCGGGTAGAATTTGGCGACAACCTTAACCAGAGCCCTTGCGGCGGCATGTGGGTAGAACCGGCACACAATTGCACGAATCATTCTCCATCCTTTCAACGGAGTGGTCTGTGACATGTATAGAAAATCGAAAAATCTATACATATCACAGCCGATATGTATAGAGAATTGAAAAAATTATACATATTGCATCAGTCATGCATAAAAAACCGGAAAATCTGAACATATCATTAAACCATTATTTGAATGAACCATGGTCATCGAAATATTCTCAGATAAAATATAAATATGTTTTTTGATCCAACAAAGCCATTTAATTCAATTCCTCTTTTACCTCCGGATTTTGAACTCGAGACAGAAAAGGTTCTGGAGCAACTTGATATTTCCCACCGGTATCTTGCAGAGCTTAAAATAAATTCCCGGACAATCGCCAACAATTCAGTCTTACTCAATACTCTCGCCCTCCGGGAGGCAAAAAGCAGTTCTGCGATTGAAAATATTTTTACGGTATATGATGAATTGTATAAGTACGATCTTTTTTCAGACCAGGTCGAAAGTCCAGCCTCAAACCAGGTGCTCAGGTATTCAAAAGCTCTGATTTATGGATATAATCTTATAAAAAAAGATAAAAAACTCTCAATCAGTAAAATATTGTCGATAAAGCAGATCCTGGAAGATAATGATGCGGAAGTCCGAAAGGTTCCGGGAACTGTCCTGAAAAATATCAGGACTGGTGAGACGGCCTATACACCCCCTGACGATCCGAATGTGATCCTGAATGCACTCCGCAATCTCGAAAAATACATTAATGACCAGGATTTCCAGAATGTCGATCCCCTTATCAAAATGGCAGTGATTCATTATCAATTCGAGGCAATCCAGCCTTTTTACGACGATAATTGGAGGACAGGGAGGATCATAAATGTTTTATATCTCGTGATGAATAACCTTCTGGATATGCCCGTAATATGCCTGAGTAACTACTTTATGGAAAAGAAATCAGATTATTACAGGTTGCTCAATGAGGTGCGTACAAGAAACAATTGGGAAAATTGGATTATATTTATCCTTAAGGCTGTTCAATATACAGCGGAAGACGGCATTGCCCTTATTATGGAAATAAAAGAGCTAATGAACGAATTTAAATTCAAAATCTGGAACGAGTTGCCCAAAATTTACAGCCAGGATCTGCTCTACCTGTTATTCAGGCATCCCTACATTAATATTGATATTGGAATGAATGATCTTGGGGTGTCAAGATTAACTGTCACAAAATACTTAAACGAGTTGACTGAAAAAGGTCTTCTGAAAAAAAACAAACTCGGCAGAAACTTATATTATGTGAATAAACCGTTGTTCGATCTTTTTGTGAGGAAATGACAAACAGACTCGAAATACAATTTTACGATTAAGACTATAAACAAATCATGACAAAACCTGAACTTCTCCTCCCTGCAGGAGACTTTGAAAAACTTAAATTTGCATTTCAATACGGGGCTGACGCTGTTTATGCGGGGGTTCCTGCATTTTCGCTGAGGGCACGGGAAAATGATTTTAAGATTGACGGCGTAAAAGAAGCGATTGACTACACACACTCCCTTGGGAAAAAGATTTATCTGACGGTGAATATTTTCCCTCACAACAGCAAACTTGAACCGATGCGTCGTGCAATTACCGCAATGGCTGAACTGAAACCTGACGCTTTTATTATGGCGGATCCGGGAGTTATTTATTTTGCAAAAGAAATATGTCCCGATATCCCGATACACCTTTCGACTCAGGCGAACAATATCAACTGGGCATCCGCAAAGTTCTGGAGGGAGCAAGGGATATCGAGAATCATCCTTTCCAGAGAGCTTTCTCTCCGGGAAGTGAAGACAATTCATGAAAAAGTACCTGATGTGGAGCTGGAATTTTTTGTTCATGGTTCCATCTGCATGGCTTATTCGGGGAGGTGTCTCCTTTCAAACTACATGTCTTACCGTGATGCAAATCAGGGGACATGCGCCCACAGTTGCCGCTGGCAGTACAAAGTGTATAAGGGACACGAGCAGGAGCACAATCCGGAATATGAAGTGGTGGCATCAGAGGATGAACTTACGATGGACGGTGTGTATGATCCTGTTTATAAACCCCTCGAAGGGAATTTCTACCTTGAAGAGCAGCAGAGACCGGGAGAGTTTCTGGAGGCTGATGAGGACGAATATGGCACCTACATAATGAATTCGAGGGATCTCTGTGCCGCAGAATATCTTCAGGAACTGAAGGATGCCGGTGTTTCGAGCTTCAAGGTCGAGGGGAGATCAAAATCGATTTACTATGTAGCATCCGTTGCCAGAACCTACCGCAAAGCGATTGACGAGATGGAACAGGGAATAAAGCCGACATTCGATTATGTATCCGAGCTTGCAAAAACAGCAAACAGAGGTTTTATTCCGGGATTTCTCGTATCAAATCCGAAGGAAAAAGCCCAGTGGTATGAGAAAAATGTCCAGTTGCAGACTCACGAATTTGCAGGGGTTGTCAGGGAAGTGATGCCTGACGGACTGGCACGGGTTGAAGTGAGAAACAGATTTGAAAAGGGTGAGGAACTCGAGGTTTTCTTTCCCGATTTTGGCATGGATTTTATCCAGACTGTCGGACTGATGAAAAATCCTCTCGATGAGATTGTCGAAGTGGCACACGGTGGAGCCGGAGATATCTTCATCAAACTTGACAAAGAAGTCTTCCCCGGCGTCCTGTTAAGAAAGAAAAGGCAGACTACCTCTTAATCAGCTTAAATGCCATGCCTCTTCCGTGCTGTTGAATGATCGCAAGGTTTATCCAACTGAAAGCGAATTGCTCCAAGAGCTCAACTTTGTCATCACCTCCGAAGTCATAGCATTCCGCAAATCCGATTTCTTTTGCAAGAGTTGAAGCCACATCCTTCGCCTTTGTGCTTGTTCCTGCACAGAACATGTCGATTCCAACGCCGTTATAGACGGGGTCTTTCATGTTTTCAAATCCTGTGCTGTTGAAGCATTTTACAACATCTTCGCAACCTGTTACCGCTTTGATGCCTTCAAATGCATTTTTATAAGGTGCCGGTTTCATAAATACCGAATTGGTTGCATCGATCACGATCTTCTCTTTCAGTGAGGGGTTTTGACCCGCAATATCGACAGCGACCTGTGGAGGTGTTGCGAACAGCACCACTTCTGCACTCGCGATTGCATCCGCAACTGAAGATGCCGAAATATCGGAATTGGAGGCTGTAAGACTTTTGATGTCTTCCGAGTTCACATCCCGTGTTCCAAGAATGACTTTGTGCCCCTTCTTTGCAAAGTTGAGACCAAGTGCGCCGCCGACATTTCCTGCTCCAATAATTGCTATTTTCATTTTAATCCTCGATTGTTTTTCGTTAAGAAATTAATGGTTAACCATAATTTAAGCTTATGTGGATTCGTTAAACACCGAGAGCTTCAATTACAAGTCTTGCTGCTTCGGCTCCCGAATATTGCTGTTGTCCGGTGACAAGTCTGCCGTCCCTGACCGCAAAAGGTTTGAATAACCCGCCTGTAATGAAGTTTGTGTTCTCAATCTTTTTAGCTTCTTCCTCTATCCAGAACGGCTGAATTTTCATTCCCACATAGCTGTCAGCAAACTGCTCTTCAGCATTTGCAAAGCCCGTCCAGGTTTTTCCCTCGACTAGAAGTTTACCGTCAGAGGTTTTGGCTTTGAGGAGTACACAAGTGGCATGGCAGACAATGCCGACAACTCTACCCGCCTCATGGAAATCGACTACCAGTTTGTGGAGTTTTTCATTATTTATGAATGTGTACATCGGTGACTGTCCCCCTGTAAGGAAAACTGCATCATAATCGCTTACATTGAGCTTATCTATTGACGGAGTGTCCTTCAACAATGCTGAATGTGGAGGTGACTTCTTAAAGCCAAGGCTCAGGATGTCATGCGCCGAGTAACCGCTCGCATCTTCGGGATCACTAAAACTGTCTGCCATCAGCTCACCACCTTCGGGTGAATAGATATCGACTTTGTAGCCCTTTTCGGTAAAGGCGTGGTAAGGGTGGGTAAGTTCTGCCCACCAGAAACCGATTTGCCAGCCGGTTTGGGAACTGACAGAGGAATTGGCAGCAATAAGTGCAACTCTTTTCGGGCTGTTGGAATCCTTTACATTGAGGTTAGCGCTCATAAATTTTTTCTCCTTTTTGTATAATTTTTTCAAGCTAATATGTTAAATTAGTACTATATAATATCTAAAATCAAGTATGTACAATAAAGTAATATACTAACTAAATAGAAAGAAATGCGGAAAATGCCCGTTTTCGAGTTTAGAGAGAAAAAATATAATAATCCGGTGGAGCTTGCTCTCGATGTAATTGGTGGAAAATGGAAGATGCCGATACTCTGGAGATTAAAAGACAAGGTTTGGAGATACGGCGAACTAAAAAATTTTATTCCCGGCATTACACACAAAATGCTTGCTCAGCAACTGCGGGAACTGGAAGCGGATGGACTTGTAAACAGAAAGGTTTATCAGGTGATTCCACCGAAAGTGGAGTATTCGATCACTGAGAAGGGATTGACTACAATTCCCTTAATTACTTCTTTGCGTCAGTGGGGGATTGCATTTAAGGAGGATAAACTGGTTTAGATATTCTCCCGAAGAGGAGGTTTATATGACTTTAAGATGAAACCGGCAGGCGTTCAATCAACAACTGCCGGCTCAATAATATTTACTTCTTTGCTGCTTCTACGCAGGCTTTTATACCGGCTTTGTAAGAAGTCGGTGTAAAGTTAAAAGCTTTTTTGAATTTGTCGCTGTTGAAAATGTAGTCGTATTTGAACTGGTAGCTCATCTCGATCATCGACATAATAGTTGGATTGAAAAGCCCCGCCATAAACAGCATCCCGTTGCTAAAGACCTGGATTTTTGGTTTAATACCCATATACTCGCCGGCAATCCTGATCATTTCCTCTCCCGTAATTGGTTTTTTCTCAGAAGGAGCGTGCCAAACCTGATTGTAAGTCGAGGGAGTATTCCCGATAAGTGCTGTGGCGTAAGCTGCATCAGGAGTGTAGGTAAAAGTGTGAAAAGCCTTTGGATTATTCATCCAGTTTGCCTTTTTTCCTTTAATCAAATTGTCGATGACAAGCAGATTAAACATCGAACTCCCTACACCCGGTCCATAGAAATCGGCACCTCGCACAATCACCCCTTGCAAATCTCCCTTTTTGTACTCATCCATGAAACGCAGATCGAGTTTCGCCCTGATTTCTCCTTTTTTACTGCAAGGATGAAAAGGCGTTTCTTCAGTCATCTCTCCTTCTACCCTGCCGTACATATAAACATTGTCAAAAAAGACGAGTTTTGCACTTTCTCTTTTACAACCTTCGATAACATTCTCCATAATGGCGGGCCAGTGTTCCTGCCAGGTTTTGGTTGTGTACTTCAGTCCGGCGGTGAGATAAACAATCTCCGATCCCTTGATCGCCTGAAATATTTCCTCTTTTTTTGTGATGTCAGCATTAAAGGTAATATCAGTAGAATTGACTTTTTTAGCATTTCTGCTTACAATTTTAATTTTATCTGTGTATTTCGTCAGTTCCTTTGCCAGTGGAATTCCAATTGCACCACCACCGCCTAAAATCGTTTGCATAGATTGGTCGCTTTCCAGTAAAATCATAAAGATGAATAATTATGAATGCGAATTTGCAGAAATTCCTGCAATTTTAAAATTGTAGATAGATGGAGGTTTGATATTTTTTGATTAATGGTTGATTTGGATTATCGATTGCGGGAATTTACAAGTAAATGTTCCACGGATTGCACAGATTCATCACGGATTGCACAGTTGTGTTAACCTTATTGATATATATGCAAGTATTGGTTATGTATGGTGAATTCCCCTTTCAGGAGAACGCTCCAACCCTTAAATTACACTTCCCAATAATTAAAATGTGAAATATGGAATCGATAAAAGAAATTTACCGGATTGGATTTGGTCCCTCGAGCAGCCACACGATGGGTCCGAGAAAAGCTGCAGAGATTTTCAGAGAGAAAAATGTGGAGGCTTTCCGTTTCAGGGTAGCGCTTCACGGCTCTCTTGCAGCCACGGGAAGAGGACACCTGACTGATAAGGCGATTATGGAGGTGTTATCTCCCGAAAAGACCGAAATTCTGTGGAAACCGGAAGATATTCTTGCGAAACATCCGAATGCATTGACTCTTGAGGCATTTGATTCTGATGGTAAAATTATCGATTCCTGGCGGGTCTATTCGGTCGGCGGTGGCAAAATCATTGATGATGATCATGACCCCAAGGAAGATTCGATTTATCCACACAACACGATGAACGAAATTCTGAAGTGGACGAAGCAGACCGGACGGTCATTCTGGGAATATGTTGAGGAAGTGGAAGGACATGATATCTATGACCACCTGGCAAATGTCTGGGAAGTGATGCAGGTGGCTATCAAAAACGGTCTTGAAGCCGAAGGAGTTTTACCGGGTCCTCTTAATTTGAGAAGAAAGGCCTCCTCGTATTTCGTAAAGGCAAAAAATTATTCGGGAACTCTTAAGGAGAAAACCCTCATTTTCTCTTATGCGCTTGCTGTGGGTGAGGAAAATGCTGCCGGTGGAGAAATAGTTACGGCTCCCACCTGCGGGTCATGCGGAACGATGCCGGCAGTTCTTAAGAGACTGAAAGACAGTTTTGAGTTTTCGGATCAGAAAATACTCAGGGCACTTGCTACTGCAGGACTTGTGGGCAATCTTGTAAAGCACAATGCATCCATTTCGGGAGCAAAAGTTGGTTGCCAGGGGGAGGTTGGAACCGCATGTGCGATGGCGAGTGCGGCTGCCACCCAGCTTCTTGGCGGGACACCGCTTCAGATAGAGTATGCAGCAGAAATGGGGATTGAGCACCACCTCGGGCTTACCTGCGACCCGATAATGGGGCTTGTTCAGGTGCCATGCATTGAACGAAATGCCTTCGCTGCAGAAAGGGCGTTTAACACTGCGACTTTTTCACTTCTTTCCGACGGGCAGCACCTCGTTTCGTTCGACAAAATTGTTAAGACCATGAAGCAGACGGGACATGATATCCCCTCGATATACAAGGAAACTTCAGAAGGGGGTATGGCTCTCTTTTATTCGTAGAAAATTAGTAAGTTTACGAACTTTTTTTCGATCTTTTCCACGGAGTTTTTCTGAAGCACCTTTTACTTCTTCTGGTTTTTTGCCTGACGGCTACCGCATTCCCACAGTTAACAGCAAAAATTATGACATGGAACACTCTCAATTACCCGGGTTCAACAGGAACGATAAGAAACCCCTACTTCAGAACTGTAATTGCAGCCGCAGATCCCGACATTTTTGTCGCGGGGGAACTGGGTTCCACAACTGATTTTAACACTTTCCGCGATTCGGTGATAAAAAAAGTTTCAACCGAATATCAGGCAGGTGCATTTATCGATGGTCCTGATTCGGATCATGCAATATTTTTCAAATCCTCGAAATTTAACTTTATTTCCAATACCCCGATTGCAACTGAACTGAGAGATATCAGTCAATTTGTTGTGACCACTACTTCCACACTTGATACACTGATTATTTATGCAGTGCATTTGAAAGCAAGCAATACAACAGCAGACAGGGAACAACGGGCGAGAGAGGTGGACAGTCTCCGAAAAGTGACTGACAAACTTCATGCGGGAGCAAATTTTATTGTACTGGGAGATTTTAATTTTTATGGCTCAACTGAACCTGCCTATATTAAATTACTAAATACTGCGACGAGCGGTTATTTTATCGATTATTTGAAGGACTCGATGTCGGGTACATGGAACAGTGCTGCGTTTTCAAGATATCATACACAATCGCCAAGAACAAGGTCTTTTGGAGGAGGTGCGACCGGAGGGATGGACGACAGATTTGACCTTATATTAATGAGTCAAAACGCAAAAGATTTTGGGGGCGTCAGTTTTGTACCGGGTTCATATATCGCATACGGAAATGACGGAAACCATTATAATGACTCATTAAACAGTCCGCCAAATACCGCAGTGGGTCAGATCGTTGCTGACGGTATTCATTATGCCTCTGATCATATTCCGGTAATTGCAAGTTTCCTTTTTGACACTCCATTACCTGTTGAACTTGTATCGTTTACAGGCAAAAGATCGAATGACGGAGTAAAATTGGAATGGCAGACCTCCACGGAAACTAATAATCTCGGTTTCGATGTGCAGAGGTCGGAGAATAATAAGGAGTGGCACAACCTTGGTTTTGTTGAAGGGCACAATACGAGCAGTTCACCAAAATATTATGAGTTTACGGACCGGACAAGACACAATGGAAATTTGTATTACAGATTGAGACAAAACGACAACGACGGTACAATAGAGTTTTCGAATGTGGTTGAGATATCCGCCAGCGTGCCCGCAGGATTCTCCCTCAATCAAAATTACCCCAATCCCTTTTCCTCAGGGAGCAACGATGCTCAAACGAATATTGAATTCGAAATACCGTCAGCAGGGAATGTGGTTCTGACAATTTACGATATTCTCGGAAGGGAAGTGACGACACTTCTCGATAAATCTTTTGAAGCGGGAAAACACACTGTGAAATTTAATCCGCAAAATTTACCTGCGGGGAATTACATCTACAAATTAAGCTGGAACAACCTGACACTGACCGGGAAGATGATCTGCCTGCCGTAGAGGGTTATTTCCCCTTTACCACGGTCTTTTTTTCCTGAAGTGTACGGATGTATCTTTCGTAGATTGCCTTCATCCCGGCGAAAATATCGAGATGTTCCCTGTAAACGGATTCCAGGGTTTTGAAGGTATATCCAAGATCAGCGGGACAGATTAGTTTTGACTCGGTCAAAATTGCGGCGACACCTCCGAATTCCGATTCATGTCGCGTTAGAAATGCATCGAGACCCTCGACAACGCCGGCAATTCTTAAATTGAACTGATCTATGTCAAAAAGGAGTTTTTTCTTTAGAGGCTCTTTCTCTTCGCCTCGTAAATAGGAGAGCCTGTTTATGTCCAGCTCGAGTTCATCAAATTTTGAAATAAATTCCGAATCATATTCTGCCAGTCTGTTTCTAAGACTGAGAAGTTCGTCCACCGTTTTTTAACCGGTCTTTTAAATCCCGTAATTCTTCAACGCTCTCCGGCATCCCAAAACTCCTGAGGAAATTTGTCAATATTTAGCATTGCCAATTTAGCACTTGAAATTTAATCTGACAACATTTATTGTACTTTTCAGCCTTCAACCCTCAGCCCTCACCTTTCAATCTTCAGCCTTCAACCATCAGCCCTCAAAATTCAAAATTTTTTTTGCATTGAGATTTCAGAAATTTTCATCATTTTTGATCACATATTTTTACATCTTAAGAAGAAAATGCAAATGAGAACAATAATAGAACCATTTAAAATAAAAGCAGTTGAGCCGATCAGATTTACAACAAAGGAAGAACGGACTCAAATCCTGAAAAATGCCGGATATAACCCCTTTTCAATTCATGCAGATGATGTGTTGATTGACCTGCTTACGGACAGCGGCACTTCCGCAATGAGTTCGGAACAATGGGCAGGTGTAATGCTTGGTGACGAATCATACGCCGGATCAAAAAGTTTTTACAAGTTTGACGCAGCCGTAAAAAAGATTACCGGTCTGAAAAATGTGATCCCGACACATCAGGGAAGGGCATCTGAAAAGATACTTTTCACTGTGCTTGGAGGGAAGGGGAAATATTTCTGCAGCAATACACATTTTGACACTACCCGTGCAAATGTTGAATATTCGGGTGCCGAGGCTGTCGATTTCATGACGGAAATCGGGAAACATCCCGAGATGAAAGCCGATTTTAAAGGGAACATGGATATTGTTGCACTGGAGGCTTTTATCAAAAAAACAGGTGCCGAGAACATTCCACTCGTATTGATGACTGTAACCAACAATTCGGGCGGTGGTCAGCCTGTCTCGATGCAGAACATCAAAGAGACAAAGGCTATTTGTACTAAATACGGCATCCCCTTCTTCCTGGATGCATGCCGGTTTGCAGAAAATGCATATTTCATAAAGAAGCGTGAAAAAGGTTACGAAAATAAAACACCCCTTGAGATTGCACAGGAGATGTTTTCTTATGCCGATGGCTGCACTATGAGTGCGAAAAAAGACGCATTTGCAAACATTGGGGGATTCCTCGCAATGAATGATGACGGTCTGGCGATGTCGTGCAGAAACCTCCTCATAGTTACCGAAGGATTCACAACCTACGGAGGACTCGCAGGCAGAGACCTTGAAGCAATCGCGCAGGGACTTGTTGAAATTCTTGATGAGCATTACCTCGAGTACAGAATAAGATGTGTGGAATATCTCGGAGAAAAGCTCGTTAAAAATGATGTGCCGATACTCGAACCACCGGGAGGACACGCAATTTACCTCGACGCCATCAGATTTGCACCACACATTCCGCAACATCAGTTTCCGGGACAATCCATTGTCTGCGAACTGTATCTCGAAGGAGGAATCAGAGCATGTGAGATTGGAAGTGTAATGTTTGGCAGAGAACTTCCCGACGGGACGCACATTTCACCCGCAATGGAACTTGTAAGGATGGCAATTCCCAGAAGAGTTTACACCCAAAGTCATTTCGACTACATGATTGAGGTAATAATTGATGTGTACAAGAGAAGATCGGAACTTCGCGGGATGAAAATCACGGAACAGGCTCCGATGTTGAGACACTTCACAGCGAAATTTGACTATGTGGGTTAGTAAACAACTCAAACTAAGGCAAAAATTCGATTTCGAAAAAAAGGTCTGGAGACTGATGCTTTCGGAACCTCATTTCCTCCTCGTTGAAGAGAGGGATGTCGACAACCGGGAGGCTTTCTACCATGTCTTTGAACTATCCACCGGAAGGACTTTGCTACACAGGTTCTCCACACCGGAAAAATTCTGGAGCGGTGTGGAAACTTTTCAAAACAAACGAATACTTTTTCACAGTTACAGATCGCAGGGACTGCCTTTTCATAAAGGGATTTTCTGTTACGACATCGAAAAACAATCGTATTTGTGGCAGGAACCTGATCTCGCTTATTTACTGAAAAATGAACAGGGCGTTTTTGCCTTCAAACAGAAATTTGAGTCACAGGAGTATTTCCTGCTGGATAGTGACACCGGGCAGATTATTGATGAGCTTGGTGAGGACAGCACCCCGATTAATCAGATGATTGCCGAAGCCGCTGAAAAGGAATCTTTTGATCAGTTTATTTACCCTGAAAACTTCAACCTCTCCAAATATAACGATGGCGGATACATTGAGAAACTGATGCACGAAGGAACCATTGTTGAAGTCGCAGAGATATTTGAGAAGGACTCCCTCATCTTTCTGAACACCCATCGTGGCAGCCGGGAGAAGGGCTTCCTGAATGAGTTGCTTGTTATTGACAGTGAAAAAAAGAAAGTGATCAAAAAAGAGATTCTCAACAGCAGAACGGAGAATCTCATAGCTGAAAGTTGCTTTATTTACAAGAATCTCCTCTTTTTGATTATAAACAAAAAGAGTATCGAGATTCGGGAGATAAAAACATGACACTTGAAGAAAAAAAACTGCTGCTTAGGGCGGCAAGAAATGCCATAGAACACTCGCTCGGTCTCACCAAAGAGACAATTCAACTTCCCGCTGAGGGTGTTTTTGACACCATGAGCGGATGCTTTGTTACACTTCATAAACATGGTGACTTGCGGGGATGTATCGGTTTTATTAAAGGAGTGGAACCTTTGCATAAAACCATCAAGGAAGCCGCACTTCTGGCAGCAAGGGAAGACCCGAGATTCCCTCCCGTTACCGCACATGAATGGAGGCACATTGCGATTGAGATATCGGTGCTTTCTCCTCCGTTTGACATGCCGGATTATGACAGTATTGTTCTCGGTACCCATGGTATTATCATTCGTGAAGGATTCAGAAGTGCCCTTTTTCTGCCACAGGTACCCCTCGAGCACAATATGGATAAAGATGAGTTTCTTACCGAACTTTGCAAAAAAGCAGGACTTCCACCACGGCTCTGGACTCAAAAACAACTTAAAATGCAGGCTTTTACAGCGGAAGTCTTCTCAGAGGAGGAAATTTATGGCTGAAATAAGAAAACCCGCAGTAGCAGGGATGTTTTATCCGGCAACACCTGAAAAACTTGAAAGACAAATGACCCGTTTGTTCAGCGGGGTACCGGATTCTCCCGTGAAAGAGGAGTTTATACCGGGAATCATTGCTCCTCATGCCGGTTATATGTATTCAGGTCTGACAGCCGCTTATGCCTACAAAAACATTGCCGACAAGAAGTATTCAAGGGTGATTATTCTTTCTCCCAGTCACAGGGAATATTTCGGCGGTATTTCAATCTATGATGGCGACGCTTACGAAACTCCATTGGGCAGGATAAGCGTTGATCAGAATATTGCACAAAAAATGGCAGCCACTTCCCCCAGAATAATGAGAAGCAAAGCCGGTCACAGAGATGAGCATGGAGTTGAAGTGCATCTCCCTTTTTTGCAGCAAATTTATGGGAACGATTTTGAGTTTGTTCCGGTGGTCATGGGAGATCAGTCACACGCAAATATCAACGAACTCTCGAAAGCCCTTCTCGAAGTGATGGATGATGATACCCTCGTGGTTGCTTCGAGCGATCTTTCACATTTTTATACCAAACCGGTTGCAAATAAACTGGACTCTGTGATTGCAGACCGGATTGTTGAATACAACCCTGAAGCCTTGGAAGAAGACCTCGAGAGGCAGATAACACATGCATGCGGTGGCGGTCTTGTTGTCGCACTCATGAAAGCAACAAAAAGAGCCGGGGTAAAACATTCCCTTCTGCTGCACCGTTCCGATTCGGGTGATGTTTCGGGAGACAATACTTCAGTAGTCGGCTACCTTTCGGCAGCATTTTACAATTGATGATTAGAAAACAGTTTGAGGTGATTATTGGAGTTTGATGTCGCATTTTTAGGAACGGGAAGAGCTGCATGGTCTTTGGCTGATGCACTGGTTGATGTGGGGCATTTTATCCGTTTTGCCTCCAACAGATCGGAAGAACCGCTTCTGAAATTTGCAGAAGAGTTTATGGTGGATAAAGTCTCCACCGATATAAAGGAAATAGCAAAACATGCCTCGAGATTTCAGGTGTGTGTAATTGCTGTTCCTGATTCTGCCATAAGAGAGGTGGCTGATACACTCGCTGCACTTCCTCTGGATTTTAAGAAGTGTCTCTTTATGCACCTTTCGGGTTCGAAAACCTCCCGGGAACTCTCTTCATTAAAGAAGAAAGGAGCGATGACGGGGTCATTCCACATTCCGCAGAGTTTTCCTTCAAGAAGCCGGGTTTCTCTGTGGGATCTGCCTGTTTGCATCGAAGCATCCACGGATAAGGCAGAAAAATTCATGAAGCAGATTGCAAAAAAACTCGAACTGAAGCCCTTCTTCATAAAAGCTGAATTAAAAGTTTATTACCACCTTGCTGCTGTTTTTGCTTCTAATTTCTTTCCGGCAATTGTCGCAGACTCCATGACGATGTTCGAGCTGGCAGGAGGCAACAAAAAAGACTATTTTAAAATATTCAGTCCGATTATTGAAACCACAATAGAAAACATCCTTGAAAAAGGGCCCGAAAATGCCGTTTCGGGTGTAATTCCCCGGAAAGATTATGATACACTTCAGGAACATCTCGATGCTCTCGCCTTTGACGACCTGACACATCAGCAACTCTTGACCTACACCCGCCTCTCGGAAGTAACAGCCAAAATGCTGGGAATCAATTTGAAAATTACAATTACCAAAAACGAGGAAGCCGGGAAGTGAGGAGGTTTGTCGGGTAAAGTGAAAATAAAGTACATTTTCCCGGTCTCTTTTCCCGAGGGTGGAGGGGGAACTGCCATGACTCTCCAGAACGCGAAAGCCATTCGGGCAGCAGGTTTCGATATTGAAGTTTTGATTCCCCGTTCGACAGAAAAGAGAGGCGACACCCGAAATCAAAATAAAGAAGGGGTCTATCAGGGTATTCCATTCAGGTATCTGGTTAGATCTGTGGTGCGTCCTGCCACACTGACGGGGAGATATCTAAACTTCACAGCCGGACTTGCGAATCTGTTTGTTTATATTAAAGCAGCAAATGAAGATTCGCCTTTGGGTCCTGTAATCGTTAAGGGACCCCTCGATGGTATCACACTCCTTTTATATGTTTTGGTTGTGAAATTCATTGGATTGAAATGCATTTACAATTTCGATGACTACCCTGATTACATCCTCTTCCCGGGTAAAAACTCAAAGATTGAAAAGTTCATCTCAGAAAAAATAGCATTCAAGCTTATTGACGGATTCATCGTGATTTCGACGGCACTGAGAGATTTTGTAAGAAGTGCCACTTCAGTGTCAAAACCGGTTTATTTACTCCCGATGACAGTTGATCCCAGGAGATTCGATTCCCTCGACAACTCCTTCACCACATACAATAATTACATTTTATATACCGGATTCGATTTCAACCCGGGAAGCCGGTTTTCTTCAAAAGACGGACTCCTTGGTCTCATTTCCGTATTTTCAAAGATTGCCGGCAGGTTCCCCGGATTGCTGCTGGTAATAATAGGGGAGAACAACCCGATTTACCACGATCATGTGAAACAACTTGGGATTGAAGGAAGTGTGGTGTTTCTTGGTTTGAGAAGCCGGAACGAAGTGTCTCTCTATCAGAAGAATGCCCGTCTGCTGGTGCTTCCGCGTCCCTGGAGTAAACAGGCAGAAGGGGGATTTTCCTCAAAACTTGGTGAATACCTTCTCACCGGGAATCCGGTTTTACTTACTTCGGTCGGTGATGCAGTTTTGTATCTGAAAGATATGAGGGATGCCTGTTTCGCAATCCCGGGTGATGAAGAGGATTTTCGAGCTAAAATGGAGTTTCTACTTCAAAATGAATCCGAGGCAACAGAGATGGGTTTAAATGGAAGGAAAGCCGCACTCGAGAAGTTTAATCATGTGATTGAAGGGAAGAAACTCGCTCCGTTTCTGATGTTATTCCGATGATGAGAAGTTGAAGCCCGTCACTTCTGAATAAATTCTTTCAAGTTCATGGTAAATCGACTCGGGATTGTGTCTCACTAAAGCACTTTTTCTCGCGTTTTCACCCAGGAAACCGGCAAAATCAGGGTCTTCCATTATTTTTTTGACTGCAGATATAAGTTCTTCCGGGTTTCCGGCAGAGAACAACACCCCGGAAACTCCATTTTCAATTAGTGAAGGTGTACCCCCAACATTTGCAGCAATCACAGGTAACCCAAGGCACATTGCCTCGCAAATCGCGATTGAAGAATTTTCGATAAATGAGGTATGGATGTAAATATCGCAGTTCGTCATCGCCTCAACCAGATGATCCGCTCCAATTTTTCCGAGAAAGGAAATATTATTATTGCTGAGTGTAAATCGCGTGGCTTTCCTGATTACCTTGACCATGGAGTCGGATTCGCCAAGCCCTGCGATTCTCCATTCGAAATCGATACCGGCTCTTTGTAATTCGTCGCAGACCTGAAATATCAAGTCCAGCCCTTTATAAAATTCGGCGTGAATTACCGTCAGGAAAACAGGTCTGGCAGATCTCTGTTTTGGCGATCGTTCAGTAAAAAACTCCCGGCGGATTACATCGTCGAGGTGGAAATATTTAATATCCGGATTTATTTGAAATAAAAACGATTCGTCAAATCCGGTTCTGCCAAGGAGATATTTCGGCTTTTTGAGAATTTTAAGTTCCCGCTTTGCCCGTTTTTTTTCATTCAAATAACGAAAGAGAACCCCCGCATAGAGAAAATCCCGTATGCCCGCACTTTCCACAACCTGAAAAAATGAAAGATTTCCAAAATAAACCGGAATGAATGAATTCACGATGCCCTGAATCTGAATTAAAACCGGAATTCCCACCTTGTCAGAAATCATCCCAAAAACTGATTCCGTACCAAATACATGGATCAGTCCGGGTTTGACAGTATCAACAACTTCAAGAATGTTTTTAATATCTCGCGAAGTGTGCTGAATCAATAGAAATCTCCTTAGCCATCTTTCAATCTTACCCGGTCTAGGGATTTTATAATAAGTGACATTTCCAAGTTCTACCATTTCAATTCTATTGCAATTACCGAAAAAAGCGATGTGCAACTCTATCTCGCTTGTTTTTTCGCGAATCAGCAGCTCCAGAGAAGATATCCAACTTCCCTCAAATATCTGTCCTCCTGTGATTTCGGGAGTCAACAGCGAGGGAGTGTTTGTAAACCAGAGAACTTTGAGCTTTTGCAAGTGAATTTTAGTAAGTGAAGTGAAAAGTTTTATTATTGAGCCCCAATATATTAATTTTGGGGGATGAAATCGTTGAGAATGCAAAAATCAGTCATGCTTCAAACCCGGATTATTCCCGATCCATGAAGAAAATTTTACTGGTCACTAATTTTCCGGCTCCATATCGCATACATTTATACGATGAACTCGGAGTCCAACTTGGTGAGAAGTTTTTCGTGATCTATACTGATTCTTCAGTTGAAGGGCATGAATGGCACCATCCTCATCTTAAACATTCTCACCACTTTATCAGAAATTATGAACGCGCCATAGAAATCGCGTCAAAATTTCGTCCCGATGTGGTGATTCTTGGCGGTGTGAATATGCATACATTAAAGCTTTTTTTCTTTGCCAAGCGGGAAAAAATCAAAATTTCCATTTTCACTGATATGTGGCAACTCCCTTTTTCGCAACTAAGCAAACCTTCGCAATATCTTAGAAAATATCTTTACCGGCATGCAGATCATTTTATTGTTCCAGGTCTGAAATCCAAAGCTCACATTCTAGAATCAACCAATGCCTCAAATGCTCAAATAATTCATGTTTTACCGATTCTTCCGAATGCCTGCCATTTCCCGTTTAAGCCAAATTTTGAGGTGACTAAAGAATTTGATTTAGTGTTTTCCGGTCAAATTATCCCTCGAAAACTTCCTTTATTTTTTGTAGAGGTTGCTGCAAAGGTTAATAAAATACGAAAGATCAAGGTTTTGGTTTTGGGAGATGGTTCCCAAAGAGAAGTCATGGAAAAAAGACTGCATGAGTATGGAATACAACACATTTTTAATGGGTATATCGAACAAAACGAGCTTCAATCGTGCTATTTCAAGAGCGGATTACTACTGTTCCCGACAAAAAATGACCCGTGGGGAGTTGTAGCAAATGAAGCACTATCCGCCGGCTTGCCTGTAGTCATATCTCCCAATGCCGGAGCCGCGGATGATTTGATTATCTCGGGCAAGAATGGTTTTGTACTTGAAACTGATGTGGAGCTCTGGGCACAAAAAACCGTTGAGATACTGGAAGGAAAGCATAAATTTGAGTTTGATGCACCACCAGACATCAAAACACTCACTGAAAATCTGTTGTCATCGTTAACCGGCATTGGTGTCTGAGATATGGATTATTTTTTTGCCTTTAGAAATTTAACTCACAGCAACTCTGTGATAATCCGTAAAATCTGCGTGTATCCGCGTCCCATTTAACAAAGATCCACCGCATGAAGCAAAAAAAACTCCTCCTCTTGTTGAAACTTCCACCACCTGTAACAGGTGTAACCAAAATGTGTTCCTCTGTCCTCGAAAGTGAAAGACTATACAAGGAGTTTAACACAAAAGCTATCGGTCTAAGCTATGCAAAGGATGTGAAAAGTACAGGAGGGCTTACTGCTTCAAAATTTAAAAAGCTTTTTGAGAGTATCTTAAAAACGATATTTACAGTAGTGATTTTCTTACCCGATCTCGTTTACTTCGTCCCATCGCTTACCGGATCAGCATTTCTAAGAGACTTCCTGTTTATTCTGATCCTGAAATTCTTTAGAAGAATGACCATTTTTCACCTGCATGGTACTGGTTTAAAAGAGACCGCACTTAAATCAAAATTCTATAAAAAACTCTACAAATTCTCCTTCAATAACAGCGAGATAATAACTCTCTCTGAAAAACTGGAACATGATCTTGATTTTCTGACACCAAAAAAAATTCATATCCTCCCCAATGGAATTGCGACCGCCGCCCCATCCCCCCTCCTTGTGACCGCCCCCCCAGCCCCCCTCCTTGTAAAGGTGGGGGGAGGAATGCTCACGAATTTACTCTTTGTGAGTAATTTTTATGAATATAAGGGGATTCCCGAACTTATCGAATTGCTTGCCGGGGTTCACCAGCAAGGACACGATTTCACCTGTAAAATCGCAGGTGAGGAAAACCATATAACCGCCGATGTCCTTCAAAAACTTATTGATAATAATGGACTAACCGAAAAGGTAGATTATCTCGGAAGCGTAAAAGGAGATGACCTTCTCGCCTTGTATGATCAATCGGATATCTTCATCTACCCGACAAAAAAAGATGCGATGCCGTTAGTAATTCTTGAAGCCATGAGAGCGGGACTCGCAATTCTCTCCAATCCCGTTGGTGCAATTCCGGATATGATCGGAAATGATCCCGGCACACTCCCGACAACTGAAAATTTGATTTCGCTTTTGACCAGTCCGGATAAAACCCGTAAATTAGGAGAACAAAACCGCAAAACATTTGAGGAAAAATTCACAATCGACAAATTTCATTCAGGCTTGTTACAAATTTTGATAAAAGCAACCACTGAAGAAGGTATGAAGGCTGAATTTCTGAAGGACGAAGGATGAACTCCGAAATATCTGTCTTTCCCTTGGTACCGCCCCCCTGCCCCCCTCCTTGTAAAGGTGGGGGAACGACCCCCTCTGTGCTCTCTGTGTGCTCTGTGGTTTATTCAGCCTTCATCCATCAGCCCTAAGCCTCGTGACATGCTGACTAAACTCAACTTCCACGGCCTCGCCATCTCCGATTTCACCGGGGAAGAACTTTGGTCCGAAGTGGATTCCACAATCCGGGATGGGAAGCAGATTGTTGTACATTGGAAGTCATTGGGGTCACCTTTTCTAATGAAGAAGACACCCGGACTCCTCGAAATTACCAACGACTTTGATATCATCCTCATAGATGGCAGGGGTCTCTATCTTTTCATGAAATTGATGGGTCAGAAGCTGAAATCGGAGCTCTACACTTCCTGGTTTACTCTGGAGTTATTAAAAAAGGCTGCGAAAAACAACTACTCTGTCATGATCCTCGGTGCTACTGAAGATGCAAACCGCGCCGCCACTTCAAACATTCGAAGTCAATATCAGGTAAAAACAGTTTACACGGGAATAAACGGCTACTTCACACCGGATGAAGAGGACTCGATAGTGGAGAAGATCAACAGGCATGCCCCCGATATCCTCCTAGTCGGAATCTCCACCCCCAAAAAGGAACTGTTCGCCCATAATCACAGGCACCACCTCAACGCAAGAATTATCCACCTCTGCGGCGGAATGGTGGATGTAATCGCCGGAAAAACCAAAATAACCCCCAAATGGATCAAAAAACTCGGACTTGCCTGGCTCTATCGCATAGCTCAGGAACCCCGCCGTCTACTCATCCCCGTCATCTCCATGATGTGGGAAGGTTTCAAATTTGCCTTCAAAATCATTTTTAGAAGGATATAAAGTTCAAACCGCAGAGGACGCAAAGACCGCAAAGGCAGGAATAAACCACCGAGCACACAGAGCACACAGAGAAGACTTCAAATAATAACCGCAAAGATCGCAGAGAACGCGAAGAGAGGGATTTTATAAAACCCATCCGCTAAATTTCGTCTAATCAGTTTCATATGTGTTCTATTTGAATCTCACACTGCGCATCATTTCTCACTATTTTGCAAATTAATTTTGGTCATTAGAATATACTTTCATAATTTTGAAAGCATGGTTTGTATAGTGTGGGACCTATATCAATAACCATCAATAATACTTGACAAAACATGAAAAACTACATATTTAAGGCTGCTTACTGCACAATACTAGTATTTTTATTTAACTTAACTGCATTTTCGCAAGACAACTGGACATGGCTAAACCCCAAACCGATGGGGAGTGGTATAAATGCATCCGCTTATTTCCCCGGTACAAATACAATTGTGGCGGTGGGACCGAACGGTTTGATACTACGATCAACCGATCATGGAAGTTCTTGGAGCCATATACAGTCAAATCTGTTTGCCAACCTGGGCACAATATCTGCTGTTAATTCCACAACATGTTTTATCGCAGGAGATAACGCTACTCTACTTAAAACCACAGACGCAGGTATCACTTGGAATATTGTTCCAATATCTGGGGTGTCGGGGGCGATTGCCTCCCTTCACTTTGTATCAACCACAACAGGCTTTCTCAGACAGGGAACTTCGGTCTATCGCTCTACTGATGGCGGGCTTAATTGGTCACTTCTTGTTGATACATTTGGATCGACATTTGGAACTGCTTCGGCAATTCACGCATTGTCTGATACAGAGGTTATAATCGGAACAACACTGGGGAAAATTACTCGAGCGACTTCATCATCTTCATGGGATCCTTCCCTTCTTTTCACAATCGAATCTAACTCAACAGTAAACTCCGTTTCATTTAACGGTTCAAAAGGAATTGCAACTTCTTGGGGAGGTGTAGCCTGGTCTTCTGATGGAGGTGCAACATGGGCAAACTCCTCCGACGATGTGTTCGATTTCAACGGTGCAATTTTTCTTTCTTCCTCCGATGCCGTGGCTTTCACCGGAATTGAACAAATTAAATTCTCCTCTGATGCAGGGCAAGCATGGTCCAACATCGCCACTTCCGGTTCACTCGCTCTCACAAACGCTGCCTCAAATCTTTCAGGAAATGGAATTATCCTCGGGTCATCCGGTATTCAATATAATACAATAAATTCGGGAGAAAACTGGACAAAATCATCAACCTCCATATCCTCCGGCACACTAAGATCTATTACTTGCAATGGTTCTAATATTTTGGCTACCGGCGATAACGGTCAGGTAATTCGCTCAACTAACGGTGGGACCTCTTTCACTTCCGCAACTGTCGCTGGTGGAATTACTATACAGGATATAAAATTCACAAATTCAACAACTGCATATTTGGTCGCGGGGGCATCGATCTACAAATCAACTGATGCTGGTGGAACCTGGAATGTTAGTCATGCATACGCCTCTACTACTTTCTATGAAATTTCCTTCTTCGATGACAATAACGGAATCGCTGTTGGAACATCTGGGAAGACATCATACACAACAAATGCAGGAACATCATGGAATAATGTTGTTTATACCCCGACATTCACCATTTATACAATTACAACCTCAGGTTCCTCAACCGCTTTCGCTTCCGGGGATAATGGCAAAATTCTAAAGACTACTGACAAAGGTGCTTCATGGACAAATTCAAACACAATCACGGGACCAATTAATTCTGTATTTTCGATTGATGGTGTAAATGTGTGGGCAGTAGGAAATTTTGGGAATATATTCAAGTCCCCTGACGCGGGTGCAAATTGGAGCCCGGTTACCTCGGGTACAACCAGCCATCTTCAGTCTGTTCGTTTTTCCGATTCTCAAAACGGAATAATAGTTGGTAATCTGGGATTTACTCTCAAGACAACAAATGGTGGTTTAACTTGGACAGGAACCATGCAGATGACGGACAAAAATCTTATGAGTGCTGCATTAATTGATGGGTCAACTACTCTTCTCTGTGGTGGGAACGGCACGGTCTTAAAATCCTATAACGCTCCCCTCCCTGTCGAACTCACCTCCTTCACAGCATCTGTAAGAAACAACACAGTAAACCTCAACTGGGAGACAGCGACGGAAATCGACAACTACGGATTCGAAATCGAAAGAAAAGATAATTCCACCTCCTGGACAAAAATCGGCTTCGTTGGGGGACACTATACCTCCAATTCACCGAAATATTACAATTTCTCCGACAAACCAACCGGCTCTGGCAAACATTCCTATCGCCTCAAACAAATCGACAACGATGGCAAATTTGAATACAGTCCCGAAGTGGTAGTGCTGATCGATAATCTCCCGAATGGATATTTACTCGAACAAAACTATCCAAACCCCTTCAACCCAGAAACATCCATAAAATTTGTGCTCAAAGAGAATACAAAAGCCTCACTCAAAGTTTATAATCCAATGGGAGAATTGGTTGCAACCCTTTTTGAAGGAATTGCGGACGCCGGCAGATACTATGACATCAAATTCTACGGCAATAATCTGGCATCCGGCTTCTACATATACACACTCGATGCCGGCAAACATCGCCAAACCCGAAAAATGATACTTATGAAATAGCCATTAAAACCACAGAGCACACAGAGCTCACCGAGAAAACCCCTCTGTGCTCTCTGTGTGCTCTGTGGTTTATTACACTGTGGTTTATGTCATACTTCCACCCTTTGCAGTTTCGCAGTTTTGTAGTAACTTTAGGACACTAAAACTTAAATTTTCCGGAAAATGATATTGAATAAACCGCAGAGATCGCAAAGTTCGCAAAGAATAGAATTAAATATAAAATTGTATGATCCATCCGTGTAATCCGTGTAACTATTCTGAATCCACATCATCCGTGTTCCATTAAAAACTATGAAATTACTAATAACAGGCGGAGCGGGCTTCATCGGCTCACACATGGCGGAAAACTTCTCAAACAAGGGGTGGGAAGTGGTGGTACTCGACAATTTCCTCACGGGGAAACGCGAAAACCTCTCCCACATCTCCGGAAATCTTAAAATAGTGGAAGGTGATATCCGTAATGCCTCCATCGTAAACGAAGTAATGGCAGGATGTGACGCTGTAATTCACCTCGCTGCTTTGGCATCGGTTCCTGCATCGTTCAAAAATCCTGTTGAAACTTACGAAGTAAACTTCATGGGCACCCAAAATGTCCTGGAGGCAGCACTTCAACACAAAGTAAAAAGAGTAACATTTGCCTCCTCATCAGCGGTATACGGCGATACGGAAATCCTCCCCATTACCGAGGAAAACCCCGATAACCCCCTTTCACCTTACGGAGTAAGCAAACTTCTCGGCGAAAAACTCTGCCGGTTCTACAACACAGCATTTGGACTCTCAGTCGTCATCTTCCGTTTTTTTAATGTATATGGTCCGCGGCAAAACCCCTTTTCGGAATATTCAGCCGTAATCCCCAAATTCCTCAGCATCATAAAAGACGGCGGCACCCCCGTAATCTTCGGCGACGGAGAACAAACCAGAGATTTTATATATATCTCCGACCTCGTCCATGCCCATGAGCTAGCTATTGAGTCGTTTAAAACCACAGAGCCCACAGAGATCACAGAGGAAGAATTTAAAAAACAATCCGTGTCATCCGTGTTAAATCCGTGTAACCATTCTTCTCAATCCGTGTCATCCGTGTTAAATCCGTGTAATCCGTGTAACCATTCTTCCCCCTTGAATTTAGGTAGTGGCGAAAAAACCTCCCTGAACGACCTGATAAAAATCATCTCAATGCAGCTTGGAAGGGAAGTAAAACCAAAGTATGACCCCCCCAGATCAGGTGATATACTTCACAGCTATTGTGAAATTTCTCAAATTAACGATATTTTAACATTCAAACCCAAAGTTTCCATGGAAATTGGTATTGAAAAAATGTTGAAATATTATAACTTGGCAAACTAATTATTTAATTTTAATTGAAAATGTCAGACTACAAAACAGAACTCCTCCGGAAAATAGAAAACAGATCACTCGTCATAGGTGTAATTGGGCTTGGATATGTAGGCCTCCCCCTTGCAGTCGAGTTTGGCAGACAATACCCCGTAATCGGTTTCGATATCAACACAAAACGCGTTGAAGAACTTAAAAAAGGTGAGGACAGAACCCTCGAAGTGGATTCTGACGAACTTGCCGAAGCTAAACATCTGGTTTATTCCTACAACAAAGAAGAACTCCGAAATGTGGATGTCTTCATAGTTACCGTTCCCACACCGGTTGATGATTATAAAATCCCCGACCTCACCCCCCTCGTAAAGGCGAGTGAAACAGTCGGAGGTGTAATAAAACCCGGTGCTGTTGTAGTCTATGAGTCAACTGTTTACCCCGGATGTACTGAAGAAGATTGTATCCCCGTGGTTGAAAAACAGAGTGGATTAAAATTTAATAAAGATTTCTTCGCAGGCTACAGCCCTGAAAGAATCAATCCCGGCGACAAAGAGCACCGCGTAAGCACTATCAAAAAGGTGGTTAGCGGCAGCACACCTGAAATTGCTCACGCAGTAAACGAACTTTATAAAACCGTCATAATTGCCGGTACACATCTCGCCACCTCAATAAAGGTTGCAGAAGCCGCAAAAGTAATTGAAAACACACAACGCGACATAAATATCGCATTTGTGAACGAACTCTCGATGCTCTTTACCAAAATGGGCATCGATACTGTTGAAGTGTTGGAAGCTGCCGGAACAAAGTGGAACTTCCTCCCCTTCCGCCCCGGACTTGTAGGCGGCCACTGTATCGGTGTAGATCCATACTATCTCACCCATAAAGCAGTAAATATTGGCTACCACCCCGAAATTATCCTCGCGGGCAGAAGAATAAACGACGGTATGGGCGCCTTCATCGCATCCCAGTTCGTAAAGCTCCTCATAAAAGGCGGCTACAAAATACAGGGGAGCAAGGTACTCGTTTTAGGTATTACATTTAAAGAAAATTGTCCCGATATTCGTAACTCAAAAGTGATAGACATCATTACAGAACTCAAAGAATTCGGATGTGCAGTCGAGGTATGTGACCCCCTCGCAGATGCCGAAGAAGTAAGACACGAATACGGAGTCGATCTTACAACATGCGAAAATTTCAACACCGTACAATACGACGGAATGATTCTCGCAGTTGCCCATGACGAATTCAGAGCGATAGATGTTCCTGCCCTCAAAGCAAGGAACATAGTCCTCTACGATGTCAAATCCTTCTTCGACAAAGAACTTGTAGATGAGCGTTTATGATAATTGAGAAAAATGGAACACGGATGAGACTGATCGAACTGATTTTCACGGATACTTTTAAAGAATCCGTAGTTTATCCGTCAAATCCGTTTCATCCGTGTTCCATTGAAAATCCGTTTTATCCGTGTTCTATTAAACCGGAAGTGGTGGTAGTATGAAGTTTCTCGTAACAGGTGGTGCCGGTTTCATCGGCTCAAACATCGTTCTCGAGCTTCTGAAACAGGGACACAGCGTCCGTGTACTCGATAATTTCTCCACGGGGCGACGCAGAAACCTCCTCGGACTTGAAAACGACATAGAACTTATAGAAGGTGATATCCGCAGCTACCACACAGTGGCACAGGCAGTACGCGGAGTTGAAGCTATACTTCACCAGGCGGCACTTCCATCCGTTCCCAGATCGATAAACGACCCGATCTCAACAAACGATGTGAATGTCGGCGGAACATTAAATCTCCTCGACGCAGCTCGTGGTTCGGGAGTAAGAAGAGTGGTTTTTGCCTCCTCTTCATCAGTTTATGGCGATACACCAGAATTGCCCAAACACGAGGGAATGACACCAAACCCGATGTCCCCTTATGCTGTATCAAAGCTTACGGGTGAATATTACATGAAAGTCTTTCACCGCCTCTATGGACTCGAGACAATCGCTCTCAGATATTTTAATGTGTTTGGACCAAATCAGGATCCCACATCTCAATATTCGGCAGTAATCCCAAAATTCATAACAGCGATGAAAGAAGACCGTCAACCCGTAATCTATGGTGACGGCACACAAAGCAGAGATTTTACATTCGTCTCAAATGTAGTGAACGCGAACCTTCTCGCTGCCACAAAACAATTGGACGAATACGGGCTCGTGATGAACATCGCCTGCCACGAACGAATCTCCCTCAACGAACTCATAGAGGAACTCAACAAAGTCCTCGACAAAAACATAAAGCCCGTTTACGAATCCGCCAGACCGGGGGATGTGAAGCACTCCTTTGCAGCGATTGGGTTGATTAAGGAAAAGCTGGGGTTTGAAGTGGGAGCCCGTTTTGCACAAGGGTTGGCATTTACTATAGACCATTTTGCCAAAGGGAATTGAGAGATGAGTAAGGTTCTTGTGACGGGTGCCGGTGGTTTTATTGGATCTCATCTTACAGAATTATTGGTTAAAAAAGGTTTTGATGTCAAAGCATTTGTCAGATATAATGGGAAAAATGATTGGGGCTGGTTAGAATCATCCGAAGTTAGAAACAATATTGAAGTAATTTCCGGTGATATCAGAGACTACGATTCAGTCTATTCAGCAACGAAAGGCTGTGAATCGGTTTTTCATCTTGCTGCCCTAATTGGGATTCCTTATTCTTATGTTTCTCCCTTGGCTTATATAAGGACCAACATTGAAGGTACTTACAATATACTCGAAGCCGGCAGACAGCTTGGTTTGGAACAGATTCTGGTTACATCAACGAGTGAAACCTATGGTACGGCTCAATATGTACCTATAGATGAAAAACATCCATCGGTAGGGCAGTCGCCATATTCAGCAACAAAGATTGGTGCAGATCAACTTTCTGATAGCTACTTTAGGTCTTTCAACACTCCTGTAAAAATCGTCAGACCATTTAATACTTATGGACCAAGGCAATCTGCAAGGGCGATTATCCCTACTATAATTACTCAGATTTTGTCCGGAAAAACAGAAATCAATTTAGGGAATCTTGATCCAACTCGTGATTTGACTTTTGTGAAAGATACTGCAGAGGGTTTTTATGAGATTTATCGCTCCGAAAGAACTTTTGGAGAGGCAACCAACATTGGAATGAACGAAGAAATTTCTGTGGGTAATCTTGTTCTAATGATTGCCAGGCTTTTAGGTAAAGATATCACAGTATTGCAGGACGGTCAAAGGATTAGAACAGGAAAATCGGAAGTTGAAAGACTATGGTGTGACAATTCTAAGATTAAAAAACTTACAGGGTGGGCACCAACTTATCAGTTGGAATCAGGTTTAAATGAGACAATAGATTTTTTGAAGAATAATCTTCAGAGATATAAACCAGAGGTTTACAATGTCTGACGAAGTATCAAAGAATCAACCGGAATTAAATATCGCCGGACGACTTGTGGGAATGAATTATGATCCCCTGGTCATTGCAGAACTGGGTATTAATCATGGTGGATCCTTGGAAGTTGCCAAGGAAATGGTTGACGCGGCTGCAAGAGTTGGGGTAGAAATAATTAAACACCAAACTCACATCGTCGAAGATGAGATGAGCAGTGAGGCAAAGAAAGTAATTCCCGGTCATACCAAGGAATCAATTTATGAGATCATGGCCAAGTGTGCATTAGACGAAAAGGATGAGAGGGCTTTACAAGATTATGTGCATTCTAAAGGCTTAATTTTCATCTCGACACCCTTTTCGCGAGCCGCCGCCGATCGTTTGATCTCAATGGATGTACCGGCATTTAAGGTGGGTTCCGGTGAATGTAACAATTACCCTCTACTTAATCATATAGCTGATTTTGGTAAACCAATCATCTTATCAACCGGGATGAATTCTATTGAAAGTATCCAAAAGGCAGTCAAAATTTTTAGAGACAAACTGGTTCCTTTTGCATTGCTGCATTGCACAAATGTGTACCCCACTCCTCCGGAAATTGTAAGATTGAATGCTATCAACGAACTTAGGATCTCATTTCCCGATGCAGTTGTTGGATTGTCTGACCATACTATTACTAACTATCCCAGTATAGCAGCAGTTGCCTTAGGAGCATCAATCCTTGAAAGACATTTTACCGATAAAATGGATAGAGAGGGCCCGGATATAGTTTGTTCCATGGACCCAAAAGCTTGTAAGGAACTGATTGTTGCTTCAAGAATTGTAAAACTGGCTAGGGATGGCGGTAAGGGACCGGTCGTTCAAGAAAAGTCTACAATCGATTTTGCTTATGCATCAGTGGTTACAATTAAAGAGATTAAAAAGGGTGAGAGATTGACTAAAGAAAATATCTGGGTTAAAAGACCCGGAACTGGAGAGATTCTTGCTGAATTTTATGAGACTCTATTGGGGAAAAAAGCAAAAAGAGATGTAGAAATTGATATACAGTTATCGTGGAAGGATGTCGAATAGAAGATGAGAAGAATTTTTATTGTTGTGGAACGGAGAGCGGATTACAGCAGATTTCGCCCAATTTTACAAGAAATGAAAAAGGACCCTTTTTTCGAAATATATCTTGTAGTTACCGGAATCTGTCTTTTGGAGACTCATGGAAAAGATATCAATTATATAACCGAAGATGGTTTTGAGATTCATGCTCAAATTCCAATGTTTGTTGAAGGATCAGAGGATACCGGGGCTGAGATGGTTCGCTCTTTGAGCCGTGTAATGAAGGGGCTGGTTGATGAACTTGAAATCGCTAAGCCTGACCTGGTATTGTCAGGTTTTGATATTGGTGCCAATTTGGCTGTAACCATTGCGGCAGCTCATATGAATATTCCCGTTGCACATATCCAGGGTGGTGAAGTAACAGGGAGCATCGACGAGAGTATTCGTCATGCCATGAGTAAGTTTGCTCACATACATTTCCCGGCAACCGAACTCTCCAAGGAGAGGTTGATAAAAATGGGAGAACACCCTGATTCAATTTTTGTCGTCGGCTGTCCTTCCATAGATGTTTTATTGGAAACTCCAGTTATTCCGAGGAAAGAGATTGAAGATAAACTCTCAATTGACCTCAGCAAGCCAACTCTACTGATGATTCAACATCCGGTAACCACCGAAAGTTTAAGCTCTTTTGATCAGATTTCTGAGACAATTGATGCGATATCTGAGTCCAATATTAATTGTATTGTCTCCCTTCCAAATAATGATGCGGGTCACGCGAAAATAATTGAAAAAATTAAATCATCTGGATTAAGGTGGTATCCAAGTTTGCCAACCGATCTCTTTGTTAACCTCTATCGTAATGTATCAGCTTTGATTGGTAATTCCAGCTCCGGAATACATGAGACCCCAACATTGAGAATACCCACAATAAACATAGGGACACGACAACAGGGCAGGGAAAGAGCACCCAATGTGATTGATGTCGGTTACAATAAAGCAGAAATAGTGGAAGCAATCAAAAAAGCAGTTTTTGATGAATCATTTAGGAATTTTGTAAAAACAATCGATAATCCCTATGGAGATGGGCACTCCGCTCGTAGAATAGTTGAAATACTGCGCACAATCAAACTTGATGGTATTGTTCAGAAAATGTTTTATGACTAGTGTCGTTTTGTTAGGAGGAGGAGGATTTATTGGTTCTAAATTATCTGAGCGACTGCGTACCCTAAATTACAATGTTGTGGTAGCAGATATGCACCAAATGCCGGGGAGCACTGATAATTTTATAGAACTGGATATATTATCAGGTTCAAATTTTGCTGAGATTCTGAAAAGATTTGATGTCGTCATTAACTTAACAGGCCAGATTACATCCCCTATTAATGGCTGTTGGAAGTTGAATACTCAAGGCATTACAAACATATTGTCAGCTTTAAAGGGAAGTAATACACATATTATTCAAATTTCTACTGTTTCGGTCTATGGTACTGCAGATTTTGTTGATGAAGATTCAGCATTAAACCCGGAAACTCCTTATGCTGTTTGTAAGTCCTTTGCAGAATTTTTAGTCAGACAAAGTCTAAAGGAAGAGAATTATACTATTCTTAGGCTCTCCAATCTTTTTGGGTCAGAACAAAAGAAAGGTTTCTTTTCCTACATCGTCCAGGCAGCAAAGGGTAATCGTACACTCGAATTTAATAACGATGGCTCTCTACTACGGTATTATCTACACATTGATGATTGCGTTGAAGCAATCTCCCTCATGGCGCAAAAAAGACTTGCGGGTACATATAATGTGTGTGGGTTAAAAGCATATACTATTAAAGATATCATTGATATTTTTGACAAAATACACAATATCAAGTTTTCTGTTAAATATTCAAGTATTTCACCGTCAGAAAATATTAAAACCATCAGTTCCAGTAAATTTAAAGAATTAACTGAGTACATTGCAAGGCATTCAGTTGAAGATTATATTAAGGAAATAGTGTTGAATGACTAAAAAAATCACCGAGTTTTTAATCACTCAAATAGCGACTCTAAGAGAGGCAATGTCTCGGTTGGACAAAACACACAAAAAGGTACTTTTTGTTGTTAACGATATGAATCATTTGATCGGTTCGCTTTCCGACGGAGATATCCGAAGAGCCCTTTTAGCAAATGCAGATTTTAATATGAAGGTCGGTGACTTTTGTAATACTCATCCGCACAAATTGGGTCTGGATTACGAAGTTACAGTGGTAAAAAATCTCTTTGTGGAACATAATATTTCAGCATTGCCTGTGGTAAACTCAGAAAATTTAGTTGCTGAAATTATATTTTGGGATGATATTTTTGAAGTAAAACAAACTAATGTCAAAAAAACACAATTGCAGCTTCCGGTATTAATAATGGCTGGGGGGCAAGGTACCAGACTGGAACCTTTTACAAAAATTCTTCCTAAACCTCTGATCCCAATTGGAGATAAGTCAATCATCGAGTTAGTTATTGACAAGTTTCTGCTTTATGGAATTGACGAGTTTTATATAACTGTTAAACATAAAGCAAAAATAATAAAATCCTATTTTGAAGAACTTAACCCACCTTACAAGGTGAATTTTATTGAAGAAGGTGATCCCTTAGGTACAATTGGTGCCTTATCCCTCATTAAAAACAATATACACGACACTGTCCTGGTAACAAATTGTGATATCGTGATAGATTGTGACTATAGTGAGTTTCTTAATTTTCATAATGTAAACAAATATGGAATCAGTCTGATTGCCTCCCTAATTAACCATAAAATACCATATGGGATTTGCGAAATTGAAAACGGTGGGAATCTTAAGACATTCTCTGAAAAACCGGAACAGTCTTTCCTTGCCTCAACCGGGATGTATTTGATAAATCGCGATGTAGTCGAGATAATTCCAGAAAACACATTCTATCATGTAACGCAGCTTATTGCTCAATTAAAAGACAAAGGTGGAAAAATAGGTGTGTTTCCGATATCTGAAAATTCTTGGGTTGATACAGGTGAATGGTCCGAATACAAAAAGACAACTGCCTTCTTTAATGATTTGGCACATCAATTTTAATGCTGTCTCATCTGACAAACTAACTTTAAGCCATGTCGAGTAGAAAATTGAATTTACTAATAACGATTTGTGCCCGTGGAGGCTCAAAAGGAATCCCGGGAAAGAACTTAAGTAAAATCGCGAACTTACCACTCCTCTCCTATTCTACAGTGGTCGCGAGGGAATTTGGTGCAAAATATGATGCTGATTATGGGTTTTCAACAGATAGTGTTGATATTCTAGATTTGGCCAAGAGTGTTGGTTTTGGTACTGATTATGTCCGGCCAGCACACCTGGCTACAGACAGTTCCGGGAAAATTGATACAATTCACGATTTGATTAAATATGAAGAGTCAAAGAACTCTAAAAAATATGATTATATATTAGATCTCGACATTACTTCACCTCTAAGAACAGTTGATGATCTTGACATTGCATTTGCACTTTTACAATCCAATTCTGATGCGCTAAATCTGTTTTCGGTGAACAAAGCGCATCGCAATCCATACTTTAATCAGGTCGAAATCAAAGAAAATGGTTTTTTTGACCTGGTAAAAAAAACTCAGACACCTGTTTTAACCCGGCAGTCCGCACCTAAGGTTTGGGATTTAAATGCTTCTTTTTATTTTTATCGGAGATCCTTTTTCGATCTCAATTACAGGAATGCATATACGGAACGGTCAATAATATATGAAATGCCACATATGTGTTTTGATCTTGATGAAAAATTAGATTTTACCATTATGTCCTATCTAATTGAAAATGAGCTACTTGATTTTGAATTGCTGAAGTTAACCTAAATGCGTGTTGGGATTGTTGGTCTTGGTTCAATTGGTCAGCGTCATGCTCAAAATTTAATAAATCTTGGTGTTGAAGATTTATTACTTCTACGACTTAAAGGAATAGGCAATAAATTTGGTATTAGTGAATATTATTCGATAGAGAGTTTTTTTTGTGAGAATCCTGATTTTGTTATCATAGCTGTTCCAACTTCTGAACACATTCATTTTCTGAAGGAAGTTATAATACGAGAGAATAGTTTTCTGTGTGAAAAACCCCTTGTAAGTTCCTTCGTTAACTTGACAGAACTTGAGCAATTATTAAAAGGATATTATAAACTCGGCGCTGTAGCAATGAACATGAGGTATCATCCATGTGTCATCGCCGTCAGGGATTTGATCCAGAATCAAGTGATTGGAGAAATTCTTAGTGCCAGGTTTTTTGTCGGGCAGTATCTTCCCGATTGGAGACCCGGTCGAGATTATTCGAAATCCTATTCTGCAAAGCGAGAATTGGGTGGTGGAGTTACTTTGGATCTTATTCACGAAATTGACCTGGCGGTTCATCTGCTGGGATCACCTTCAGAAAAGTTGGTCTCAATCGCTGCCAAATTTTCGTCATTAACGATTGAAACAGAGGATATTACAGAGATTGCATACATCACTGAACGAAGGTGTCTTGTTTCTTTACATTTGGACTATGTGTTTCGTGGATATAAAAGGGATATCACACTTCTTGGAACTAATGGTCATATCATTGTTGACCTGTTCAAAAATAAACTAAGTGTTTTTAATGAAGATTGTTCATTGGTAGAAGAAATCAAATATCCACATTTTGAAAGAAATGACATGTACTTGCAAATGCTCCGAACATATATATCAGATTTGAATGGTGGAACCTTCACTTCGCCATCGGTTGAAGAAGGATTACTAACTAATAAAATTGCTTTAACAGTACTTGAACAGAATGGATTAAACAATTGACCCATAACCTAGATAAATATTTTGATATTAAGAACAAAGTAATAGTTCTAATTGGTGCAACAGGTTTGTTAGGAACACGATATACTGATTTTCTATCCGCCTTGGGTGCAAATATTGTCATTGCCGATATCGACCAGGCAAAATGTGATAATTTAGCAGAAGTAGTAAAAACGAAATATTCAGTTGATCCGTTGCCACTCCAAATTGATATGACAACCGAACATGAGATCTTAAGTCTATTTACGAAAGTAATAGATAAATATGGCAAAATTGATGTTCTAATCAACAATGCACAAATAAAACCGGAAGGTTTTTACGCACCTTTTGAGAGTTACACAAAAAGCACCTTGATGAAGGTTTTAGACGGCAATCTGGGCGGTGTGGTTTTGTGTTGTCGAGAGGCGTGCAAACAATTTGTCATTCAAGGGTATGGTGTTATTGTCAATGTTTCTTCGGTTTATGGTAATGTGGGAGCCGACCAAAGATTATATGATGGAGTGGAAAATATATACTTTCCAAGTGAGCGTTTTTCATCTCCTGTTTCTTATGCAGTTTCTAAGGCTGGGATTCTAAATCTGACCAGATATCTGGCTTCATATTATCGAGAGAAAAATATTCGAGTGAATTCACTGACTCCGGGGGGAGTTTTTGACAATCACGATGAGAAATTTAATGATCAGTATAGTGCAAGGACATTGTTGGGGCGAATGGCTGATTATGATGAATATAATTCAGCTGTCCTTTTTTTGTGTTCTGACGCATCGAGTTATATGACCGGGGCGAATTTAGTTGTTGATGGAGGGTGGACAGCAATATGAAAAATCTATCGGATTTTTGCGATGAATAAATTTGTAATAGTAGGAACTGGGGGGTTAGGGAAGCGGCACTTACAAGGGCTTGCAGCGGCTTCAGTATCTTCAGAAATTATTATTTACGACCCGAACTCTGAAGCAGTGAATAGTGCAGTGGATGCATTCAACGAAGTTAAACAAGAACATGTTAAATTAATTGTTGTGGATTCTCTTGATAAACTTCCATCAATAATTGATCTAATGATCGTGGCAACAAATTCCAGAGAGAGGTTGGAAGTCCTTTCAAGTGCGCTAAAATATAGTTCTGTAGGGATACTTATTATGGAAAAATTTCTTTTTCCTACATTGATTGAGTATGAACAAGCAAATGAGTTAATAAAGAAGAGTGGAAGTCTGGCATTTGTCAATTGTCCACTAAGAATGTGGCCTCTTTTCCAACAAATTAAGGCTAAATTAAAAAATTCAAAACAATACAGCATAGATGTTTGTGGGAATGGTTGGGGTTTAGGATGTAATTCAATTCACTATTTAGACCTCTTTTCCTTTATCACTGGAAATGAAGATTTTGTGCTTGATTTTAAAAGATTAGACCCAAAATGGATCGAAAGTAAAAGACAGGGTTATATCGAATTTACAGGTACAATTAACGGGTCCGATCCCAAAACAAACTCTTCTTTACGGATGACTTCATTCAACGCTGAGAGAACACCAATTCTACTTAGGATTTCAAGTGAAAAAGGTCATTACATTATAAGGATGGCTTCGGAAATTGATGTCATGGAAATACTTCCAGAGTCAAAATGGGATCCAAAATATTGGAAGGCTGAGAATCAATTTCAAAGTAAACTTTCGTCTCTACTTGCTGAATCAATCAGTAATAGTTCTTTGATTCAATTGCCTTCATACGAAATTTCTGCAAAGCTTCACACTTCTCTATTGGTTGGATTTCTTTACCATTTGAGAGACTACTCTGAAACGATCACAGATACTTGTTACATTACTTAATTGTTAATAACCGAAATGAAAAATTATGGACACTAAAATTCTGTTAATTGGTGCGGGACCGATGGCAATTGAGTATGCAAAAGTTTTTGAGGCTATGGGGATTGACTTTACAGTTGTCGGTCGAGGGACCGTTTCCGCGATCAAATTCCAAAAGAAAACAGGTTTTGAAGTAGTTACTGGTGGACTAGAAAATCAGCCAACAGAATTTTTTAGTAAATTCAATCATGCCATAGTTGCTGTCGATGTTGAGGGTTTACATTCATCAACAATTTTCCTTATGGTTAAGGGCATAAAAAGCATTTTGGTAGAAAAACCTGCTGGTTTAACAACTTATGATGTAATATGCTTAAATGAAGTGGCTTTCGAAAAAAAATGTAAGGTTTTCGTCGCCTATAATAGACGGTTTTACACTTCATTTTTGGAGGCTGAAAAAATGATTAAAGAGGATGATGGGGTGAAATCATTTTCGTTCGAATTTACCGAGCGGTCTCATTTTATTAGGACTCTAAATAAATCGGAGGCTGCAAAGAACAATTGGTTTTTTGCAAATTCATCTCATGTTATAGATATGGCATTTGCTTTAGGGGGTCAACCACTGGAGATTAGATCTTTCTCAAAGGGGGGGGTGGATTGGCATCCAAAAGCATCAATTTTTGCAGGCTGTGGAATTTCAAAAAAAGGTTCACTTTTCACTTACTCGGCTAACTGGGAGTCAGCTGGTGGCTGGGGAGTAGAAATCCTCACGAAATATAGGAGGCTTATTTTTAAACCTCTCGAGAGATTAAAAGTACAAAAGGTTGGTGAAAATGACCCGGTAGAACTTGAGTTGGATTATGAATTAGATATTCTCTATAAGCCCGGACTGTATAGAATGGTTGAAAATTTTATTAATGGTGACGAGAAAGCTCTTTCAATCGGTGATCACTCTCTTATGATGCCAGTATATGAACAGATTTTGCACGGTAACGTATGATAATATCTATTTTAGATATTGAATTAAATTTATATTTTACTCTTTAAATCTTAATGCGAAACATTTTACTTTTCAGTCGTCTAAGTTTAGTTCATCTTTACGGTTCAATTTCTCCGAAATTATCAGATAATAGTAGGGTCATTCATTTAGCTTATTCTTCTATGGAAGAAGAAATATTACGTTCTGAATATGGTATTACGGAGGTGCATAATTTCAAGGAACTTGTGTCCGCTATTTATGAGACGGAGCAAATAGATGTGGCATTGTGCAATAAAATTGATGAGGATGTTATCCATTTTTCTGAGAGTCGATTTTGTCTTAACTCTTCAATTCAAAGCGACAGGACTCTCGAGAATCTTGATTACGATGAATGCTTAATTCTTTCACAAGTGTATTACAAATTTTGGATTAAGTTTATTGAAGAGTATAAGATTGACATTATATTCCATGAGATTACCGCACTACTTTTTTTGCACTTGTCTGCGATTGTGGCAAGAAAGTGTGGGGCTCGGTACTTGAGTCAGATCCAAATAAGGGGGGAGTCCAGATACAGCTGGATTTTTGTTGATGGTGAAAATGGTGATCCTGTAGAGTTGTCTTTTTTTGATAATCAGTACTCATTGACGCACGATAATATCGAAAGAGTAAGAGAATATCTTCAAAAGCAAAGAGCCGAATTGGGACTATTTTTCCCTGAATTGCGAAATAAGCAAAACTATAAAAATCAGTTTAGAATTTTAGTAAAGAGAACTGTCAAATTAATATTAAGTAGCTTTTCTAGAAAGTTTGAACAAAATAGCGGTTGTGTCAAAAGACCGATAGATCATGTGGAACAATTCCTTTTTGATTCTAACGCCGGGATATGGAATAAGTTCAAGACAGTGGTTGATGATTTTATTGGTATTAACTATGATTATTTCGAAAAATCAAATAACTATTTTTATTATCCCATGCATGTTGAACCGGAAGCAGTGATACTTTACTGGGCTGAAGGATTATATAAAAACCAGGTCAAGTTGATAGAAAATATTGCTGCTCAGCTGCCACCAAATTGTTACCTTTATGTCAAAGTGCACCCTCTCGATAAAAAAAATCGAAACATTCTTGATTATCAACGAATAAAGGCTATTCCGAATTTGAAACTGATTGGCCCGGAGGTTCCCAGCGTTGAATTGATTACACATTCTAGAGGGGTAATTACTATTAATGGAACATCCGGATACGAGGGTATTCTTTTAAACAAACAGGTGTTTACTTTGGGGAATAGTTTCTTCGAAACAAGCGACAGAGTAATCAAGATTCGTCATGTCAGGGACCTAAGACAAGAATTATACAGAAAGTACAATGTTGAGTATCAAGATGATGAACATTTATATAGATTTATTTTTTCGATACTTGATGTTTCGCATGAGGGATTTGTTGCGTTTTTTAGAAATCTGAAAGATGTTTTTCAGATTGATTTATCTTCGAACGCTGCGATGGTAGCTGAAAGTGTAAATCAACTCATCCGGAAATTAGATTAAATATGCTTTTCAATTCTGTTGGTTTTGCGATTTATCTTCCAATAGTTTTTGGTATATATTGGCTATAAGGTAAAAAAATGTCGCGAAACAAAATATTTTTTTATTGTTTGCAAGCTATTATTTCTATGGACTATGGGATTGGAGGTTTTTACTCCTACTGATATTTAACACTTTAATTGGTTTTTTTGTTGGATTGAGTCTGATAAATTAACAGTTGACAGGAGAAGAGGGCATATTTGATATTAGTTGCAATATTACCCTAGGTATATTGGGGGAAGGTAAATAGCCTTTGTTTTTTTACCGGTCTGCGTTGTGTAAAAAAGGAGACACAAAAAGTAAAGGCAGAATATCCATTAAATTAGGAGGTGTAATTCAAGTTTCGAAGCTATTGGTAACCTTTTCCATTGTCATGTTTACTTGGGCGTCTTTTCGATCAGAAGCAGTAAAAAACCCTTTTATTTATACATCGAGAATCTTTATGAATTCATTGTTTACTTCGTCCAATACCATTGGGGGGGACTGAAGTACTCTTGGTTAGGCTTCCAATGATTGCAGTAGACAGGACTCGATTTACAATTGATTTCCAAATTGACAAATAAAAGGTTTAGTCCGGCGCAGTCAGTGGTTCTGGAGTCTATGATTTTTTGGTGTTTATTGAAGATGTACCATCCGACTCAAGACCCATTTTCTCCATTTCGAATTTTGCACTTGTGTCAAAAAGAAAAAAATAAATTGGGTATCTTTTTTGCTACTATGTTTGAGTTAGTAAATAATTGAAATAATGATTTATAGCCAACAATAGGGGTAAAATATGATACCAAAGCCAATATTCTTGATAGCATGAAAGTATATCAATATCGTGATACCATTACTCATCAAGAACTTTTATCAAAATTTGAAGAAATATAATCAGACTCAGCAGATGAAATCAAGATTAAAATCAGTCTATTTCTTTTGTGGATTGAAAACTTGTTAACAAAAACTGTCAAGTATCCTTTATTGATTTTCCGAAAAATCCACTTACAGATGAGTTAATACAAAAATCAAAGCTTAAACACGACCTGAATGGTAGAATATCTAAAATTCAACAGCTGTTTGTGTCACCCAGGGTTTATAGAATTAATATCAACTTCAAGAAGAGATTAGTGTTTGATCTAACATATCGAAATATTTTCGGAGCGTGAGCAATCACAAGCATTCTCCTCGTTACTTAAAATAAATACATTAATAATGGAACTTTTTATGTCAGCAAAGATGGTGCGCGCATTGATATTCCTCTTACATATAAGTCAGTTTAGGACTATGTTTTGACTTATCTGTTCAGTCAATTTCTAGCTTTGTTGAAAGGGAAAAAGGCACTATTAAAGATGACTTCTTCATCTTATCTTCAGGTGCCGGTGAGTTTGGTTGTTGCATTTGTCACATATCGTGTTATCGATCCATATTTTATGGGCATATGGGCCACGATTGCTATGTTTGAAGTTTATGCAAATGTAATGCGACTCGGAATCGTTAACGGAATGAATCGTGAGTTTCCTCATGCTCTTGGGTCAGGCAATCTAAATTTAGCTAAGAAATATGCTCAAACTACTCTTTCCATAAATATTTGGGGCATAGTTATTCTTTGGATAATTTCACCGATTCTTGTTTCTCAATATGAATTATCGACCGATTATCTCATTTGTTTTGGAGTTGGACTCATTAGAGTAAGTCTTTCTCAATATACAACTTATCTTTCAGGAACTTTTAGGACAAGTGATAATTTTAATCATTTAGCAAACATTCAATATTTTAATTTAGCGCTAAATATTATTCTAATACCATGTATTTATTTTTACGGATTTTATGGTTACTTATTTATGCAATTAGTCTTGACTATTGCAAATTCTCTACTTTTACATAGATATAGACCAATAAAAGTAAAACCTAAATTCGATAAAGATGTATTTGTTACTTTATTTAAAACAGGCTTTCCCCTATTTTTGGTTTCTTACATTTTAAGTTTTATTGATACTTTGCCGCGATTATTCATTCTTTATTTTGGGAATGAAACATTACTAGGGTTGTACGCACCTGTAATAATGATTATTTCGACATTGGGGATACTACCTAATTCACTGGGGACATATTTTTATCCTAAACTATCTTTTGAATATGGAAAGAATTCTGATCCTATTCAAATATGGCAGAAAATAAAAAAAATATACTTGATTTCTCTTATTTCAATCATCCCTTTCGTATTTATCGGTTATTTGCTTCTTGACTATGTTATACTTTTTTTTCCAAAATATCAACAATCGCTTCCTTACATGAAAACAGCAATTTTTGTGGGTCCATTTGTGTTGGTTAAGTTAGGAAATTTGATTAATATTATCCTTAAAAAATATTCATTTATGACAACATATGTGTTAATTTATGGAGTTGCTCAAATAATTTCCCTTTGTACATTATTCTACATATTTAGTGATGACATCCTGATGGTGAGTACTCTATCAGCAATCTTTGTAAGTGCATCAATGTTTATCGTTAATTATTATTTGAACAGAAAAGTAGCTTTTTTATCTAAAAACGGAATGTAAGATTTGAACAACAAATTACCCGCAGTTCTCATCATCAACACTTCAGGAGAGCAGAAGAATTTTTATTTTATGTTGGTATTTATTTTAGTATTAAACATTGCAAGTGCTTCCATTTTTGACTCACGATATATTCCATTTGTTATAGGTATTTTTTTACTCACTCAGCATATCGTTCTGAGAAGAGTTTTTTCAGTCAAATTTATTGCTTTGTTGATATTATGGGTATTAATAAATGTGTCGTCTATTTTGTATTTTGACACCAGCTTTTATATTGAACGATTAATAATTAACACAATAAATTTACTTTTTTTGCCCTATTTGTTAATAGTTCAAATGCGTGATAAATTTTGGCCATATTTTGAATCAATCGTATATCTTCTCACATTGATTTCTCTACCTCTGTTTTTCGCAAACATACTTTTTCCGGGTTTTTTTAATAGCTTGGTTTCTATTTTTTCAGTAACAACAACTCCATCATTGTTGGTAAACGAAAATTATTGGTCAGCTTTGATTTATGTTAACTCGACAGCCGAAAGTGGAATCGGAGTCACCAGAAACTGTGGTTTTATGTGGGAGCCGGGAGCATTCGCCATGATCATCGTTTGGGGTATTATTTATAATTGGTATAAAAATGGTCTAAAATTCAATAGAAAGACATTAGTTTACATTATTGCCTTACTAACTACTTTTTCCACTGCTGGTTATTTAGCGATGTTATTTCTTTTTCTTGGATTTAATTTTAGGCGAGCAAATCCTGTGAATTTCCTTTATGCAGTATTGACACTGTTGGTTTTTACTTTTTATCTTTACGAGTTAGAGTTTCTTTCCGGTAAAATTGAGGGGTATTTTTCTACTTTCAGCAGAGGCTCACTTGTGTACAACCAGGATAATCTCATAGTGAAAGGCAACCGATTTCAAGGAATAGAATACTCTGTCTTGCGAACCATAAAATATCCATTCGGGCATGGATTATCTTCCTTGGAAGAGCAGGCAGGAGGTCAGACAGTTTTATATGGAACAAATGGATTGGGAATGCTTCTTGAAATGTGGGGGGTTTTGGGTTTTATTTTCCTGATGTTTCTATTTAAAAACTACTTTAGAGTCATTTCGAACGGAGGGATTAATGCTATCTCAGCGATTTGTTTTTTTCTCGCTCTGGTTATTTTGTTTTTTTCAAATCCAATTGCTCGCAACTTACTATTTTATTTTATTATAATGTCAACAATTGCACTTCCTGAATTTAGGAATCGAAAAAATAGGTTACTTGGAGAACACCATGAAAGATAAAATTTTGCTAATAACAGGTGGGACAGGCTCATTTGGTAATGCTGTCCTGGACCGTTTTTTATCAGAAAATGATTTAAAAGAAATACGTATCTTTAGCAGAGATGAAAAAAAACAAGATGATATGCGTCGAAAATACAATAATAGCAAAATTAAGTTTTTCATTGGAGACGTACGGGATAGAAGCAGCCTCGAAAATGTTATAAGAGATGTAAATTATATTTTTCATGCAGCTGCTCTTAAACAAGTCCCATCTTGTGAGTTTTTCCCGGTTGAAGCTGTGAAAACAAATGTTCTTGGTACAGATAATGTTCTTGAGGTTGCAATTCGTTCCAAAGTTGATAAAGTGGTTGTTTTAAGCACCGATAAGGCAGTATATCCAATTAATGCAATGGGAATGTCCAAAGCGTTAATGGAAAAGGTTATGGTTGCAAGATCGAGAATGCTCGGAGATGGTTCCAAGACTGTTATCTGTGGAACACGTTACGGCAATGTTATGGCATCCAGAGGATCTGTAATACCTTTGATTGTCAAGCAGATCAAAGAAAAGAAGCCCATTACTTTGACTGATCCGAAAATGACGCGCTTTATGATGACATTGGAAGAAGCTGTAGATTTGGTGCTTTATGCTTTCAATCATGGACAGAACGGTGATATTTTTGTCCAAAAATCTCCAGCTTCCACGGTCGATAATCTCACTGATGCTCTTAAAGAACTTTACAAAGTCGATAATCCTGTCAATATTATTGGTACACGTCATGGTGAAAAACTTTTTGAAGTACTTGTGAACAGGGAAGAAATGGTTAAGGCTATTGATCTCGGAGACTATTTTAGAATTCCTGCTGATAATCGCGATTTAAATTACAACTCTTTTTTTACCGAGGGGTTGCCTGATGTTTCTAAGGTTGATGAGTACCACTCTCACAATACCCACAGATTGAATATTGAGGAAATGAAGACCTTGTTATTGAAACTTAAGTTCATAAGGCATGATTTAACCGGTGAGAGTATTCCGGAATATTCAGATTTGATTTCACTTATTTAATTGATAGACAACAAAGTGTTTAAGATTGGTATTACCGGACAGTCTGGTTTTATAGGAACTCATTTAGTAAACAAAATTCGATATGATTCAGGTCACGAATTGGTTGAGTTTCATGATTCATACTTTTCCGACATGGAACAATTAGGTGATTTTGTAGCTTCATGTGACATTATAATTCATTTAGCTGCAATAAATAGACATCCCGATCCGGAATATCTATATTCTATGAATAAGATACTTGCCGGCAAACTTATGGATGTCTGTGATAAAATGAATGCTAAACCACACATAATTTATTCATCTTCTATTCAAGAGAATCTGGATAATGCATATGGTAAAGCAAAATATGAAATCAGAAAAGAGTTCGAAGATTGGTCTACTAACCGCGGGAACTCCTTCACCGCACTCCTTATCCCTAACGTGTATGGACCATTTTGTAAACCATTCTATAACTCGGTGGTCGCAACATTCTGTTATCAGTTAGCAAATCAAGTTGAATGTAAGGTTCTTGATGATGTCGAATTAAATCTAATTTTTGTGAGTGAGTTGGTGAATTTTATTGTAGAACTCATAAAAAATGAGAAAAATGCGCCTCTCGATGAAAAAATAGTTCAGTCGATTTGTGTACCAGGTTCCAGGACTATTTATGTCTCTGAGTTGCTTAATAAAATCAATCAAATTTCATTTGATTATTTAAAATTTGGCAGTTATCCCAAATTTGGTGATAGCTTTACAATCAATCTATTTAACACCTTTTTAACGTATGTAAATATTGATAAGTTTTTTCCATTTATGCTTCGCTCTAATACAGATAGTCGTGGAGCTTTTACAGAACTAATGCGGTTAGAGTCTGGTGGACAGGTATCTTTTTCATCTACCGTCCCGGGTGTTACGCGAGGAGAACATTTCCACACTAGAAAAATAGAACGTTTTATGGTATTGTCCGGAAAGGCAAGAGTTCAACTTCGTAAAATTGGTACCGAATTTGTTCAAAGTTTTGAGGTCGATGGACGGCAACCTGCGTTCATCGATATGCCGGTTTGGTTTACTCATAATATAACGAACATTGGCGAAGACCCGTTATTAACCCTTTTTTGGATAAATGAACCTTTTGATCCGGAGAATTCAGATACTTTCTTCGAAAAGGTCAACAATAAGCAGGAATGATGGCTTCCAAGATTAAGTATGGTTTGGTCGTTGTCATTGATTTCCCATTTCCTGTCGGAATTGCCGCAACTAACAGGATATTGTCGTATTTGAAGTCCATTGTTTCGGCTGGTATTCGCTGTTTGGTCTTAATCTCCCGTCCGACCGAATCGGATGCTAGAATAATGAATACACATACATCCGGCACAATAGAGGGAATCGATTATAAATTTCTAAGTTATTCCACAGTCTTCCCCTTTGGGAAATCAAAAATGCGTAAGGCATTTGTTTACATTTACGGACTTTTGCTCTTAATTCTTGAGTTGAAGGCATCGTCACCCAAATCGGTGATCACATATTCAGGTGATTATTATCTGAGAGAATTGATACTGAGTTTGTCAAAACTGTATAAATTTGATCTCTTTATTGAAGAGACAGAATACCCAAAAGTTCTTAAAAGAGAAGTTTCACCCCAACAGAAGAAAAAATATCTTCGCCAATATTGCCTCGCTCATGGAATGATTGTAATGACTCAGGAATTATTTCGTTATTACAAATCACTTGGAGTGAAGGATATTTTTCTTCTACCTATGACTGTAGATCACAGCCGGTTTAATCAGAAATCAATTCATAAAAAGGGCGATTCAGACTACTTAATTTATATTGGTGGGGATGGAGGCCTTAAAAGGGATGGCGTCCTTGATATTGTAAGAGTATTTCATTTGTCGAAGGTATATTTAAATGGAGTAAAACTTTTTATTGGTGGTGAATTTGAAACTTCAGCGCTGTTATTTCGGCAAATAACTGAATATATTGATGAAAATAGTTTGACGGATTACATTCTATTTTTGGGTGCTCAGCATCCTTCGAATGTTCCTGATCTTTTGATGGGCTCAAAAGGGATTATAATGTTACCACAATCAGATTTCCCCTCCGGGGGCTTTCCTACTAAACTTGGAGAGTTCCTGGCATCCGGTCGCCCTGTGATCTGCACGGCAGTAAGTGAAATCCCCTTATATTTAAATGGTACAAATTCATATTTAGTCAAACCGGGTGATTTTGAGGCTGCTGCTGGGGCCATAGTTGATATTATTTCCAATAATGAGAAAGCCTCACAAATTGGTTTGTGCGGGAGGGAATTAGTGTTTAAAGAGTTTAACCCTGGCGTTTTTGCCGAAGGTTTGATAGATTTTCTTCACTTGGACCAGAACCAGGATTAGTTGCCGGTCAATTATCATAAATGAACTTTTCTTAAGGTAAATGTGGAGTTATGATATGAAAGGCAACAGTCCCTAAATATGAGATTGGAATGATAAGTCGAATTAAGTTTAAAATTAGAGTGTTTTTTAGTAATGCATATGAATTAGGTGCATTATTCAGGAAATATTATGGAGTAAAAATAGGTGTAAACAGTCGATTCACCGGGAGCGATGTCTCGTTTGGCTCAGAACCTTACCTCGTCGAGATAGGAGATAATGTTACTATCACACATGGTGTAAGGTTTCAAACCCACGATGGCGGTGTAGGTGTTCTAAGAAAAGAGCACCCCGGAATGAATGTTTTTGGAAGAATCAAGGTTGGAAATAATGTTTTTATTGGTGAAGAAGTAATGATTATGTATGGTGTTACAATCGGTGATAATGTGGTCATAGGCGCAAAGAGTCTTGTAACTAAAGATATCCCATCCAATTCCGTTGCTGTTGGTATCCCCGCTAAAGTGATTAAATCATTAGAAGAGTATAAAGAATCGTCATTAAAAAGAGCAATCTTTATTACTTCAATGAATGCTGATCAGAGACGACAGGAAATTATTAGACATTTGGGTAATTCGGAAGCCTGATTGATGCGGATACTATATTTTATCGAATGTATGAGCAAGGGAGGAAAGGAAAGGAGACTCTTTGAATTGATTAGAAATTTAAGAGATAAAAAAGAATTTGAGATCTTCCTTCTAACACTCCGACCGGATAGTGATTTCCCTGAATTGCAAAATGTTGTGATTAATCATTCTTTTATCGGAAATGGTCCTTCTAAGAACTGGCTAATGGTGCTTTTTAAATGTTTCAGAGCTATCCTAAGGTTCAAACCTGGTATTGTACATACATGGGGTGACATAAATTCATTAATTGCGGTGTTACTGAAACCATTTTTTGCTTACTCACTTGTCAATAGCCAGATTACAGCGGCACCTGCAGTTGTTAAAAGATCGTTTCTTTTTCACACAATACCCTTTACCTTTTCAGAAGTGATTACGGCTAACAGTAAGGCTGGTTTGTTGGCATATTGTCCACCTAAAAATAAATCCCAAGTGATATATAACGGGTTTGATTTCAATAGAACGGCAAACTTGTTGTCATCAGATAATATAAAGGTAGAACTGGGGATTACTTCTGAATTCGTCGTCGGGATGTTCTCAAATTTTACGCCAGCGAAAGATTATCCTTTGTTTTTTGCGATTGCGCAAAAAATACTTGAAAAGATGGAGAATGTAACCTTTGTATGTGCAGGAAAAGGTGATTTCACAGGTTTATTTGCCGATCTCTCTGAAACTGCAAGATTAAGATTTAGAGTTATGGGTCCATCTGATGAGGTGGAGCAACTTATGTCTATTTGTGATATCGGTTTGCAATTAACGAACACTCACGGTCATGGTGAAGGCATATCAAATTCAATTCTTGAACTTTGTGCGCTAGGGAAATGTGTTATTGCCACAAATTGTGGTGGTTCACCTGAAATAATAGAAAACGGTGTCTCCGGTTTTTTAGTTGGTAATAATGCAGATTCAGTTTCTGACCTCATCGAATCATTACTTCGTGACAGTAGCAAAAGGGTCGAGATAGGTAACAATGCCAGGGAAGTAATTAAATCAAAATTTAGTATTGAGAGAATGATCGACGATTTTAGGAAGATATATGAAGGCTGCGCTGTAAATTGAGCAGAAGTATCTTTTTCTTAGGCGACATAAGTTTAAACAACGGTTATATCAAGCTGGCAGAGTCAGGGATTGATCCATTTTTCGGGGTTAAAACCTATTTACAGGGTTCAGATGTGGTAATTGGGAACCTTGAATGTCTTCTTTGTAGCCCACATGGTGAAAACCATAAAAAGAAGCCTCGGCTTAAAACCGAAGCTTCGGCACTAAAATTATTAAACAAATTACAAATTGACCATGTTGCTTTGGCTAACAACCATATTGCTGATAACCTTGAAGATGGGGTTGAGCGTACGCTGCAATTTCTCTCTGCGAATGGGATTGGGGCTTTTGGTGTCAGAATAAAAGACTTCGATGAGAATTTTGATTGTTACCCGATCACATTTGAGGGAAAGCAGATTGCCATTTTAAATTATGTTACTGAAGACACTCATCCTTCGCTTCCTGATGATTTTCGTTATGAAGTCAGTAAATTTAACCTTGAGGATGTAAACTATAAGATCAAATCGATTAGAAACAAATATGATTTTATCATTGTTTATCTTCATTGGGGGGGTAGGGTAGAAGGGGGGAGGTATCCGGACTGGGGGCAGAATAAAATCGCCCATTCCATCATAGATGCAGGTGCAGATATCATCATTGGGCATCATCCCCATGTGATTCAACCCATGGAAATTTATAAATCAAAACCTGTTTACTACAGTTTGGGCAATTTTTGTTTTGATGATATTGTTTCCGATGGCGAGGTGATCCCGTTAACACCTGATCGTAGAATCGGAATGATGGTTAAACTTGAGTTACTCGAATCAGGACTAACATCATCAGAGGTTTTCATAAGAAATGAAGGACTCATGATAAATCCTATTCCTGAATTTGTGCATCAATTTAGAAAAAGGAACTTTATTTATAAGGCCATAGCCAAGAGCAGAGTGCTCTGGATGGTTTATTTTTTTAAACATTCTTATATAGACCCGATAGCTAATTTTTTTAGACGTGAGGATCTGTCATTTGGAATCAAAATGAAAAGATTCATCAGGTCTCTTTTTAAAAGGATTAGATAATTAAAAAATGGACACAATTATTTTTTTGACCGATTACAAAGGTCATTATGGATCGAAATACGATGCAGTACCCTATAATTCGGGTTTGGATTTAAACTTTTTAAGCTCAGGTTTGCGTCGGATAGGAATCGAACCAAGATTCTTCAGTTTCACTGAGGTTTACCGGCAACCCATTGATTATTGGAAGGATATCCCGGTATTATATACTTCGTCTGAAGATGTTGGATATCATTACAAAAGTTTTATAGAGGATGTTATCTGCTATCTTGAAGCGATCGGAGCTGTGGTTGTTCCATCATATCGATTCCTTCGTGCAAATAACAACAAAGTGTTCATGGAATTACTTCGTAAAGTTGCGGGCTTACCTCTCTCTCTAAAGTCACATGTTTTTGGTTGTATTGAAGAATTAACTTCTACAGAGGAAGATTGGATCTACCCCATCGTGATCAAATTGTCTGAAGGAGCAATGAGTGAGACTGTGGATATCGCCTATTCAAGGCATGAACTCCTTAAAAAAGTTTCATCGATGACAAAGACTTCTTCGGTTAAAGAAGATGCCAGAGAGTTTATCCGTTCGAGGAAGTACCACGGGTACGTCAAACAATCTAAGTTTAGGGAGAAATTTATTCTCCAAGAGTTTGTTCATGGTTTGAAGGCTGACTTCAAAGTTCTTAACTTCGGAGAAAAGTATTTTTGCTTTAAGCGACCCACTCGAAAAAATGACTTCCGTGCCAGTGGAAGCGGTAACCGAAATTACAGCTACGGAGAAGATTCTGGTGTCGCAAATGAACTTCTGGACTATACCAGAGAAGTTGTTGATTTATTAAAGCTTCCTTTTGTTTCGCTTGATATAGTGGATTATGATGGAATTTTTCATTTGTTAGAATTTCAGGCACTTTATTTTGGAACTGTCGGGGTCATCAAATCGACGGGACATTACGAATATAAGGACGGCAGCTGGAAGTATCTTGAAGGCAAAATGACCGTTGAAGATGTTCATATCCATAGCATAGCGAAGTATTTTGGCAAATAGAACTCAGTTACATGTTTTGTTCGTTAGAAGCGGGAATAATGGGGTCGATCCGATCTCCACAAATCAGGGGCTATCGCTTTTTGAAAATGGCTTGAAGGTGACTTACTTTGATATAGTTGGAAAAGGAGTTATCGGTTATCTCAGGAACATCCCAGAGCTCAGAAAGTATATTCGGGAATCAAATTGTGACCTGATACATGCCCACTATTCTTTTAGTGGAATCATTGCTTCATTAACCTGCACCAAAAAAGTTGTTTGTTCGCTGATGGGAAGCGATATTTATTCAAGCAGGTTAGGTAGATGGTTCTTGAAAATATTCAGTCATATTTGCTGGTCAGCAACAATCGTTAAATCAGAAAGATCTGCCGTGGATTTTGGCCTGAAGTCAATCAAAATAATCCCGAATGGGATAAACCTTACCAAGTTCAGGACGATTGAGAAAAGCGAAGCCCGAAAACGATTGGGGTGGACACAAGGGAAAATAATATTGTTTGGAGCTGACCCTCAAAGGTCTGAGAAAAATTATGATCTCTTCGACCGGGCACTCCAAATTACCAACAATGAAAATATTACCATAAAGCACTTGTTTAATGTTAATAATTCAGAAGTCCCGTTTTGGATGTCGGCCGCCGATGTCCTGGTGTTAACCAGCAAGTGGGAAGGAAGTCCTAATGTAATCAAGGAGGCACTCGCGTGTGGATGTCCCATAGTTGCAACTAATGTTGGAGATATATCAGAATTGATTTCAGGTGTGAACGGTTGTTATGTGTCGGATTTTACACCAAGCGATGTGGCTGTGAAACTTGAACTTGCCATTGATTATGCGATTAAAAATGACAGGACTAACGGGAGAGAATTTATAGCATTTTTGGACGAGAACATTGTTGCACGAAAGTTAATTAATGTTTATCACAAGGTATTAAATGTATGATTGTTATTGTTGATTACGGTTTGGGAAATCTTGGCTCAGTAAAGAAGGCCATTAACAGAGTTGGTTATGATTGCTTAGTAGCGAATAACCCGGACGAAATTAAATCAGCTGATAAACTCATTTTACCTGGTGTGGGTAACTTTAAAGTGGGAATTGAGAATCTAAAAAGTAAAAATCTTGTGAAAATATTGGAGGAAGAAGTTCTTGAAAAAAAGAAACCAATTCTTGGGATTTGCCTTGGGATGCAACTTATGACCTCTTCCAGTGAGGAGGGTCACTGCGAAGGGCTCAACTGGGTTGGTGGTTTCACCCAAAGATTTCCCGACAGTGATAACTTAAAAATTCCACACATGGGCTGGAATACTTTAAGGTTTGAGAATCATCATACAATTTATAATGAAATCTCAGAGCAGGATTTTTTCTATTTTGTTCATTCATATTATGTTACAGGTGTCGAACCTAAGTATAAAATCTCTGAAACAGAATATGGACTGGGTTTTGTGTCCTCATTTGCAAAAGAAAACATCATAGGCTGTCAGTTTCATCCCGAAAAGAGTCATGATGCTGGTCTCAAATTATTGCGGAATTTCTGTGCAGCTCAAGATTTTAAGGGGATGAAAAATGTACATACCTAGAATCATACCAATTTTGTTGCTTCGTGGAAAGGGATTGGTCAAAACCCTTAAATTCGGTGATCCTACGTATATAGGTGACCCCATTAACGCCGTAAGAATTTTTAACGACTTAAAAGCGGATGAGTTGGTATTCTTGGATATTTCAGCAACAAAAGAAAATCGACAAATTGATTTAGAGATTGTTAAGGATATTGCTGATGAAGCGTTTATGCCTTTCGCTGTAGGAGGAGGAATATCAGATATTCTAACGGTTGAAAAAATCCTGAACCTGGGGTGCGAAAAGGTAGTGATAAATTCGTCTTTTTATGGTAACACTAATTTGATACCTCAAATTGTATCTAACTTTGGTTCTCAAAGTCTTGTACTTTCAATAGATGTGAAAAAAAATTTCTGGGGTAATTATGAAATTTTCTCGCATTCGGGAAGTAAAAAACAAAAACATGTTCTAAACGATGTGGTTTCTCGAGCGAATGATCTTGGCGTTGGTGAAATAATAATAAATTCAATCGATAATGATGGCCAAATGACCGGATATGATCTAAAATTAATCAAAAGTGTCACCAGCATCGCAAAATGTCCTACTGTTGCATGTGGCGGAGCTGGGTCGATGAAAGACTTTCTTCTTGCCACAGAGGTTGGTGGAGCACATGCCGTCGCAGCCGGCAGCATGTTTGTTTACCACGGTCCAAGAAAAGCAGTTTTAATTAATTACCCTTCAAAAGAGCAAATTAAGGATGTTTTTAAAAATAAGGAAATAAATGTTGGAATTTAAAAGATGTTCTAAAGGTATGTGGGATAGTACAGTGCCGGGTATTGAATTCGATCAGAAGGGGATATCAAATTATGCTAAGATGTTTACGCAACTTTGTGAAACTTACCCCCGAGGTGAAAAAGGGCAAAAAGACTGGGAATCTATTGTTGATAAAATAAAGAAAGACGGGGAAGGGAAACGATACGACTGTATTATAGGCGTAAGTGGAGGAACAGATAGTTCTTATCTCTTGCACATAGCAAAAAACATCTATGGACTACGGCCCCTTGCCGTCAATCTGGACAATGGTTGGAGTTCAGATATTGCAGTTAAAAATATTAAGAAAGTTACCGAATCTCTAAATATTGATTTGGAAACATATGTAATTGATTATGAAGAAATTAAAGATCTTCTTCGAGCATATATGTTTGCGGGTTTACCGTGGATTGATTTACCAACTGATTTAGCTATCAAAAGTATTATGTTTAGGGTATCCCGCAAGGAGGGCATCAAATATATTTTAAGGGGCAACGATTTTAGATCTGAAGGTTTTCAACCTCAAGAATGGACATATGGTGACGGGAAACAGCTACTGCACATTCATAAACTTTTTGGCCGAACAAAGTTATCAACTTTCCCAAACTATACAATCGCTGATGTAATTACTAATGCGTTTATTAGTAAGATTAAGAGTTATTTCCCTTTCTATTATCTTGACTATAGCAAGCAGGAAGCACAGAAGTTTCTAATTGATAATTTTGGGTGGGAGTATTATGGCGGACATCATCATGAGAATCTTTTTACTAAGTTTGCTATTTCTTATTGGCTATATGAGAAGTTTGGGATAGACAAACGGATAATCACCTTGTCTGCCCAAGTAATGAGCGGAGCAATTGGATATAATGAAGCAGTTGAGGCACTGAATAAAAAACCATACAACAGTTCTAAATTAGACGAGGAGCTAAATTTTGTATTGAAGAAATTGGATATTTCGAAAGAGGAATTTTCAAAGTTGATGCTTTCTGAAAATAAATCATATATTGATTATCCGAGCTATTCCCCTCTCCTTGAAAAATTCGCTAAGCCTTCAATGTGGTTTCTTAAGAAGGTCTATCCTTACAAACCAATTAGTTTCTTTCAGATGGAGATGAGAGGGAAATGAGACATTCAGTCAGTTTAGTATTTCGACTTAGGTATTAGGATGTCCCTTCCCGCTAAAATGCTGTTCTTTTTTGTTCATCCTTCAAAGTTCCACGTTTTTAGAGATACAATAACCCAACTTCGCCAAAATGGACACATTGTTGACATTGTAATCACTTCTAAAGATGTACTCGAAGATTTGCTGGTTAGTCAAGGATGGGAGTATACAAACATCTTCCCGGAGGGACGTAAGCTAAAGGGTATTTCTCCGTTAATTAGTTCAGCAATAAACTTCTTCAGAACAATTTATCGACTTCACAAATTCGTTAAGAAGAAGAAATATGATTTATTCATCACAGACGATCTTCTCGTTTATTTATCAAAATGGTTCAAAACTCCATCTTTCGTTTTCACGGATGATGACTTGGCAGTGACAAAACTTTTTTCGATTATTTTGGCAAGGGCGGATTATGTTATCGCGCCAATGATAACTGATTTAGGAAAATTTAATTCGAAAAAAATTGGATTTGAGGGGTACAAAGAACTTGCATACTTATATCCGGGCAGATTCATCCCGGATATTGAAATAATTAAAAAATTTAATGGTGGGGCAGAACGGTATTTCTTAATTAGATTAGTATCATTAAGGGCCTACCATGATGTCGGGATGAAGGGACTTACCGACAAGAATGTAATTCGCTTGATAACATTGTTAGAAAGGTATGGTAAAGTTTATATATCATCGGAAAGGTCTTTGCCCGATAAGTTGGAGAAATACAGACTTAAAATAGAGCCGAGGAATATTTTGCATGTAATTTATTTTGCAGATATTTTTATAGGAGATAGTCAAACAATGACTTCTGAAGCTGCGGTGCTTGGAACGCCTTCAATAAGAATAAATAATTTCGTTGGGAAAATTAGTGTTATGGAGGAAAAACAGTCAAAATATGGTCTCTCATTCAATTTTCGAGTGGAACAGTTTGATGAGATGTTAAATAAATTATCGGAATTATTGGTTCTTGATAATTTAAAAAACGAATTTGATACACGAAAAAAAGTAATGCTCTCAGAAAAAATAGATCTCTCGGGTTTTATGACTTGGTTATTTGATCAATATCCTGAGAGCATCACAGAATTTCGCAAAAATCCTAACATTCAGAATAGATTTAAATGAAGATTATCTCAATAGTTGGTGCCAGACCACAGTTCATTAAATTGGGCCCTCTATCCCATGTGCTCAGAGGAGAATGTGAGCAAAAAATAATACATACCGGTCAGCATTTCGACTCCAATATGTCTGATACCTTTTTTGAGGAGCTCGAATTATCCATACCTGACTACCACCTCACATTAGGAGGAGGGCCACATGGTGCACAAACCGGAACAATGCTTATTGAAATCGAAAAGATTTTACTTCTGGAAAAGCCTGACTTTGTAGTGGTTTTTGGAGATACAAATACAACTCTTGCGGGTGCAGTGGCGGCGAGTAAACTTGGGATAAAACTAATTCATATTGAGGCGGGCTTAAGAAGCTTTAATAGGAGTATGCCTGAAGAAATAAATAGAATTGTTGCAGATCATACTTCTGACTTACTCTTTGCCCCCACAAAATTGGCTATGAAGAATCTGAAAAATGAAAATCTGGCTACAAAGAGTTTTTTGACGGGAGATATTATGACTGACTCTCTCAATTTTGCCTCTTCAAAAGCGATGCAGAATTCGTTGCTTAAAGATATTCTTGACCAATGCGATAAATATTATTTGGCGACTTTTCATAGACCCTACAACGTTGACAATCCGGACAATTTAAGGAAAATAGTTGAAATATTGGGAGATATTAGAACAAATGTAATTTTCCCGGTTCATCCCAGGACAAAAAATGTTTTGGTTTTGAACAAGATAGAGGTTGGTCAGAATGTGTTCTTAATTGAACCTCAGGGTTACTTTGACTTTATTAGCTTGATTAGAGGGGCTTCAAAACTTTTAACTGATTCTGGTGGGATTCAAAAGGAAGCTTATATTCTTGGAGTGCCTTGTTTAACTTTTAGAAGTGAAACCGAGTGGGTTGAGACCATCGAAGTAGGTTGGAATAAATTGGTCGATTATTACTCTAATGATGTTGTCGAAATGATAGAAAAATTCGAAGTACCTAAAGACAGGCCACTAATCTATGGATCGAATGTAGCAATGAAAATGCGAGACATAATAATTGAGGAATTTAGATAAATGTGCGGAATATTTAGTGTCATCGCGAATTCGAATACTTACAGTCCAAAATTTCTAAAAGATGTTCTTGAAACTGTCTCGCAGTTCTCAGAAGTTAGAGGAGTTGACTCCTCCGGCATATGTTATATTGTCGAGCAGAAAAAACAAATTAGTGTTACTAAAGGTCCCGTAAAAATTAGTGATTTGCTAAAAGCAACCGGCGTAGCCTCTGAGATATTGCCGATTAATGATAATGTCTATTTTACTTTTGGGCATACCCGGTTAGTAACAAATGGATCGCAGCTACTGGATGTGAATAATCAACCCGTTATCAAGAATGGGATCGTTGGAGTACATAATGGTATTATCGTTAACGATAATGAGATATGGAATCAGAACCCGGATTTAGAAAGGCAATTTGAAATTGATACAGAAGTACTGATCTCACTCCTTAATAAAAAACTTGATGCCGGGGAACCTATAAGTCATGCTTTGAGAGATGTTGAAAAAGCAGTTGTTGGCACTTTGTCCATTGCCTTGTTATTCGATGACAAAAACGAATTCCTTGTCTATTCAAATTATGGTTCTTTTTATGTACTTACAGATTACAAAACACTGTTCATTCTTGCCTCAGAAAAAAACATTCTAAATCGTCTTAAAAAAAGATTTACAGTTTTAAGCAACGAAGATGTTTTTTCCTTAAAACAAATAACCCCCTTAACTGGTTATTTGATTAATGTTAGGGATTTTCAAGTAAACCATTTTGATCTAAACTCTAATGATTATTTTAGTTTGACTGAATCTAATCAAAAACTGGAAATTGCGATAAAAAATATTCATTCTGAAAAGGATCAGATTGATGCTGTGGTTGATCCTGAAAAGTTCAGAATGAATCCCGTTTTTGAAAAAGAAAGAGATCTGCTCGAGTTTAACTTTGATCGAATTTCAAAATTAAAAAGATGTACAAAATGTATTCTTCCTGAGACATTTCCTTTTATTCACTTTGATGAACAAGGAGTTTGTAATTACTGCAAAAATTACAAAATAAAAAATCAACCAAAACCGATGGAGGAATTGTTCAAACTTGTTGAACCATATCGTAAGAAAGACGGGATCCCAGATGTACTAATTCCCTTTAGTGGTGGACGAGATAGTACTTTGACTCTGCATTTGGTTAAAAAGGAATTGGGATTAAACCCGATTGCATTTACATATGATTGGGGGATGGTTACAGATCTGGCAAGGAGAAATATCGCTCGGGCTTGCGGTCAACTTGGTGTTGAGCACATTATAGTTTCGGCTGACATAAAGTGGAAAAGAAACAATATCCGGAAAAACATACTCGCGTGGATGAAAAAACCACATCTTGGTATGATTCCACTTTTTATGGCGGGAGACAAATATTTCTTCTATTATTGTGATAAAGTTCGTAAACAAAATGATATCCTGCTGAATATATGGGGTATTAACCCTTTGGAAAATACTGACTTTAAGGTTGGGTATGCAGGCTTGGCTCCCGAATTCGACAAAAAAATGATTTATTCTATTTCACTTAAGAATCAGCTTAATCTTTTTAAGTTCGTAGGATCCAATTTTTTATTGAACACAGGATATCTCAATTCCTCTCTGATTGATACATTTGGTTCTTTCGCTTCGCGGTATTTTGCAAGGCGTACAGATTATTTCCACATGTTTGATTACTACAGATGGGATGAAGATCAACTCGAACAGTTGTTACATAATGAATACGGTTGGGAAAAGGCTATTGACACACCGACAACCTGGAGAATCGGAGATGGGACGGCAAGCTTTTACAATTATGTTTACTACACCGTAGGAGGGTTTTCCGAATATGATACTTTTAGAAGTAATCAGGTCCGGGAAGGGATGATTACAAGAGAGCGGGCACTGGAACTTGTTAATATTGAAAACCGTCCCAGATATGAAACCCTTAAGTGGTATCTTGAAATTGTTGGGCTTGATTTCGAGCCTGTGGTAAAAGTTGTCAACTCAATTCCAAAAAATTATTAGTGCTCGATTATGTTAACCAGATTATTCCTGTTATTTATCGTCTGCAGTTGTTTAACCCAAGCACAAAGCAGCTTTTATTATACAAACGATTCATACGCGAAATATATTGAATATTCGATAAATAATGGGTCTTTGAATCTGACGTATCCATTGATAAAACCCTATAGTATGGCAGATATCGAATCAAAGAAGGCATCATTTAATAATGGTTTAAAAATTGGTCAATATCTTGAAAATGAGATATTGTCCTACAATTTTGATCCCGAAAAATCCCCTTCAGGTATAGTCAAAGGCGATATAAAGTTAAACTTTACGCAATCAGTTATTGCCAGGTCTCGCAATTCCTTTAGACTCTCACTTAATTACCCGGCGGATAATTTCGCATTTAAGACATCATTTCAATTTGATCAGAATTTTAAGGAAGATTCCACATATTTTGGAGAACTAGGGGAGTGGTACTATGGTAGATTTGATGAGGCTTATTTGGTGTATCGTGATGTCTTAGGGAAATTCAATGCTTCTTTTGGGAGAGTGAACCGAAATCTCGGATCATACTCGTCAAATAGTCTAATATTATCGGATAACCCTTATTCATTTGACCACCTTTGGCTGCAATACAAAAATGATCTCTTTAGTTTTTCTTTTCTCTCAGCAAAACTCGAAGATAAATATGGGTTTGATGTCCGGACAAAAGACTCATTGAGTTATGGTTGGTACAAAAGGTTCTATTCGCTTCACAGGTTGGATATTAATGTTTTTGAGAATCTTAAAGTTGCATTGACTGAGGCTGTTATCTATGGTGGTAAAAATCAACAATGGCTTTCCTATTACCAAAATCCGTTTATTCCTTTCTACATCTCCAAAAACAATGAAAGAAGCAGTACTGATGAAGGCGAAGCCAATATTTATCTCGCTTTGGATATTTGGTATAAGCCGGTAAAATCAGTGACTCTCTTCACACAGATTTTTATTGATGATATCGACTTCAAATCAGAAAACAGAGAAAAATTCCCGGAGAGAAAAGCAATCTTTGGGAGTTTAACATTAACTGATTTAGTTTTACCTTTATCACAGTTAGGAGTTGCTGCAACCTGGGTTGAGAACTGGACATATAATTCATTCTATACCTGGGCAAACTACAATATCCATGAGAGAAGCATCGGATATCCATTTAATAGTTTTCAAAAGTTCGAACTCTTTTTCGATTATTTTGGTATTCAACCGATGATTATCTCGGGTAAGGTATCCTACTCTGAAAAAGGTGACAACTCCCTAAATAATCCCTTCAGAGCAACATTCGAACCTTTCCCAATGGGAGTTGTTGAGAAAATTATAAATTTGGAAGCAAAAGGGAGTTATTTCTTTAGTAGCGTGTTTATTGGCGACATCCTTCTGAGTTACAGCAAAATACAGAATGAACAGCACATAAAAGGAATGGATGGAAGTCAGTTTTATTTAGTGCTAAATCTGAAATATCAAATGTATTGATAGCTATCTAATCAGTAAACATGGTGATAAAATCCACAAAGAGGTATTCTTTCCTTGAATAAAGTATAAATTATGTCCTTCAACTCATTTGATTTCCTTTTATTTTTTGTAGTGGTAATATCGCTGTTTTACCTTACACCAAAGAAACAGAGATGGCTGCCATTGCTGGTGGGGAACTATTTATTTTATTCTCTATTAAAGTTCGAGTATCTGGCGATAATCGTCACACAGACTTTAATCACCTATTATGGTGCATTAGCTGTTAAAAAGCAAGAGGACCGGCGAATAAAATTCCGTTTGTATTTGTTTGCGCTCATGTTTAATGTCGTAACCTTGGTATTCTTCAAATATACCGATTTTATCTTAAAGTCATTCTCAAATTTATTACAAGTCTTTAAGCCCTCAACAAATGAAATTTCTCTTGGCATTGTGCTACCCATTGGGATATCATTTTATACTTTTCAAATTATCGCATATTTAACAGATGTTTATTGGGAACAAATTGAACCGGAAACCCATTTAGGCAAATTTGCTGTTTTTATTTCTTTTTTCCCTCAATTGCTTGCAGGTCCTATAGAAAGAGCCTTTAGAATCCTTCCACAAATTAATGAACCTGCCTCATTTGAAAGTGATAATTTACTCAAGGGTGCCAAACTTTTTTTAATTGGTATGTTCTATAAAGTTGTTGTTGCAGATCGGCTATCAATTTATGTGAATACTATATATAATAATTCAGATTTGCACGGTGGTGGTTCGTTTATCGTTGCATCCTTTTTCTTTACTATTCAAATATATGGTGATTTTGCAGGTTATTCATTAATGGCGATGGGCACTGCAAAAGTATTAGGTTTTGATCTAATTAATAACTTTAATAACCCATACGTGTCGAGATCAATTTCAGAATTTTGGAATCGGTGGCATATCTCTCTCTCGACTTGGTTAAGAGATTATGTCTTTACACCTCTTACTTACAATAGATTATTAGGCGAGAGATTTGACAAGTACAGAGTTGAATTAAGCGTAATTATTACTTTTTTGGTAAGTGGACTTTGGCATGGTGCAAATTGGAATTTTATTTTTTGGGGACTTTTAAACGGGTTGTTTATCGCCTTTGGAATAAAATCACTAAAGTTTAGAAGAAAATTAAAAGAAAAATATGGGATAGTAAATAATCTTGTATTTTCAGCGATAATACCCTGGTTATTCACATTTATTTTGTTAAATATCATGTGGATATTTTTTCGATCTGATTCGATAGTGATGGGGTTTGAAATAATTGGAAAAATTGCTTCCACGCCCACTTCCTTTTTCCTCGGTAGTCGATCACAGGTCGTCTACTCATTAATTGCCGTATTTTTGATTGTTATTTATGAAATGCTAAAATGTCTGAAATTTGATGAGGAAAAATCAGTTTTAAGTGGATTTGTCTTTTATACTACACTTATATTCATCATAATCTTATTTGGTGTATTTGATGGTAGTCAATTCATTTATTTTCAATTTTGATTTTTAAAATGTATAAAAAAATATTTCTGATTTTAACTTTTGTTGTTATTCTGATTTCGATCGATAGACTACTAAGTTATGGATTGAATCTGATGCTTAAGGCTGTAGAATCCGGATTGTATTCTGACATTGATCTTGTGCTGAACAAACAAAAATCAGATATTCTAATCTTGGGCAGTTCGCGGGCCAATTCCCATTATGACTCAAGAGTTATTAAAAAAAGTAGCGGGTTATTTACATACAATGCCGGCCTTGGGGGACAGGGTTATACCTATACAGAGATAATCGTCAGATCAAGTTTAAAAACACATAAACCCGAGCTTGTAATTTTAGACTTATCTGTTAATCTTTTCACAGATGCAGGTGATTTTGACAAAACAAAAATTTTAATGCCTTTTGCCTATAACAATGCAATCGTTCGTGATGTACTTCAAAGAAATGACGATAAACTACAGTTCAAAACTCTAATGAGTACATATTATTTTAATTCTGCATTATACGATTTATTGGATGGAGTCTTTGTTCTGAAAAGTAGGGACACCACTCTTCACGGCTTTGCACCTTTAAAGAAAATAATGGATCAGCCTTCGTTCGGTCAAAAAAGAAATCCGGTCGAATTTACTGAGAATAGTGAAAGAGAAATATTGGGGTATAAAAATACTTTGATTGAATTAAAAAAATCCAAAGTTTCATTTCTAGTCGTTGTTTCACCAATTTATGAACCTCATTGGTATAAAAATGATAAAAATTATTTGTGGCTAATCAATTTGGCAAAAGACAATGGAGCCACTGTACTTGACTATAGCCTTGACCCGAGATTCAGAGGAAAAAAAGAATTATTTAAAGACAGAATCCATCTTTATGAAGACGGAGCAAAATTATTCACCGAAATTCTTGTTGACGATTTGAAGAAATTGGGAATCTTGAAATAGGTCGGTACCCCCCCCCAATATCCGTCACTTTCCGCCATCCAATACCTCTAACCTCAATAAAAACAATAACTTCGCAAAAAATCATACGACACAAAAGGTGTCGATAGATGTCGTTACGACATGAATTGGTACATTGCGTTTTGAAAATCGTCAATTATTTGTCATAAAAGTGGTAGAATATGTCGTTAAAGAGAATTTTTGTTGTATTTGTTGTGTTGGCGGGTGGTTTGTTTGCTCAGACAGTTTTCACTCGTGTGGATCATCCGGTGTATGGTTTGCTCTCCCGTCTTGATGCCCGGCAGATTATCCGGTTTAATTCTGAAGTGTTGCCCCTCTCGCGTATGGAGATTGCCCGTCTCCTCCTGCAGATAGAGTCCTACCGCGATAAGCTTAACCCCCTCGAGGTTCAGGAACTCCGGTTTTTCCAGCAGGAATTCGCGTTGGAAGTAGCGAAGTATCAGAGTAGCGAAGTAGCAGGTACCTCACCCCTAACCCCTCTCCTAAGAGGAGAGGGGAACACCCAAGAGGTCGCTTCCATTATCCTCCCCTCTACTTTTAGGAGAGGGGCCGGGGGTGAGGTCGGAAATAATACCTCATACCTCATACCTAATACCTTAGCGGAGCGATTTTGGCTCTTCAAATATACAGACGAACAGTTTGCATTGCGGGTATCACCTTTGGCGGGATATGGCGTTCGCTCGGTGGCAGGGAAGACAAATACAATTCGCTGGCCCGGAGTGAAGTTTTTTGGGTATGGTGGCGACTGGTTTGGTGCATCGTTTGAGTATGTGGATTTTGGTGAAACGGGCAGCAACACCGACAGGAATAAAAAATTCTCGCCGGTTACGGGTGCTTATGTCAATAATCAATCGGGTAGTTCATTTGAGTACAGCGATGTAAAGGGTTCCGTTTCCGCAAGCTGGAAGTGGGGCAGCATTTCGATTATTAAGGATTATCAGACATGGGGACATGGACAGTTTGGGCAGATTATTATGTCCACAAAGGCTCCGTCGTTCACGCAGATACGGTTTCATGCAAATCCCGTAAGCTGGTTCAGGTTCAACTATTTCCAGGGGTGGGTGAATTCCCTTATATATGATTCTTCCGCAGCATTTTGGAGTCATACAGAGAGCTTGAATCCAAGTCGCATCGTTCCGTATAAGGATAAATACATTGTTGCAAATCTGGCTACAGTCAGTGTGATGGATGAACTCGATATCTCCCTCGGCAACGCATTTGTTTACGGTCCCAATTTCCGTTTCGAAACGCTGATTCCTTTCCTCTATTACAAGGTAATGGATCATAACACGGGGAGAATTGCAGCCGATGACGGGAACGGGATGATCTTTTCCGATTTCAAGGTGCGCTTCCCAAAAGATTATCTCTTCTATGGCTCCACTTATATAGATGTGATCAATTTCCGCGACCTCCTCAACGGCAGATTCGATAATCAGTGGCTCGCTTTTACGATTGGTGCGAAACGGTTTAATCTTTTCATTCCAAATCTCGATGTGTCGCTCGAATATACCCGGGTGAATCCATGGAACTACGAGAACCGGAACGACCTTGCAAGCTACAAACATCTCGGTTATCAGTTGGGTCACTGGATTGGACAGAATGCCGACCAGCTCCGCTTTCAGGTGAATTACAGCCATATCAGGGGTCTGCGCCACTTCGCTTATTTCGAATGGGTAAGAAAGGGAATTGAAGCCGACATCGCCATTGCGTATAACACCAATAAGTACGGCACCATTTCGTTCCTGCAGGGTCCGCTAAGGAAAGATTTCCGCTTAGGTCTCGAAACTACCTGGGAGCCATACCACGATGCCAAGCTTAGAGGCTACTACGAGCTTTCGATTATCTCGGATGAAGACCCTGTCCGCACTCCCAAATACCTGAAGGGCACGCAGCATTCTTTCGGGCTTATTGCGAGCTATGGGTTTTAATTAGAACACGGATAAGACGGATTTAACGAATAAACACGGATTTTAATTACAACACGGATGAGACGGATTTAACGAATAAACACGGATTTTAATTAGAACACGGATGAGACGGATTTAACGAATAAACACGGATTTTAATTACAACACGGATAAGACGGATTTAACGAATAAACACGGATTTTAATTAGAACACGGATAAGACGGATTTAATGAATAAACACGGATTTATTTTATGTTGTATGGAGACTTAACAGAAGATATTATTGGCGCTTTTTATGATGTGAATAATTCGCTCGGACATGGTTTCTTGGAGAGAGTTTATGAAAATGCATTGGCGCTTGAGCTACGAAGTGTTGGAATGATTATTGAGCAACAGAAACCAATTAAAGTGTATTACAAAAAACAGATTGTGGGTGAATATTTTGCAGATATTATTGTAAATGATTTGGTGATTCTTGAGCTCAAGGTTGTTGATAAAATACTCCGTGAGCATGAAGCCCAATTACTTAACTATCTACGAGCAACCGATATTGAAGTGGGTTTACTTTTGAATTTTGGTACCAATGCAGAGTTCAGAAGGAAATATTATACTAACGACCGTAAGGGCAGAAAAATCGATTAATAGAATCCGTGGTCATCAGCTAAATCCGTCTCATCCGTGTCCTATTTAACATATTTTAGCAACCATTCCCGGCGGAGAGCATCTACTTCTTTCTTTTTGCCTTTGAGGAAGTGATCGGTTTCTTCGAGGAGGACGAGGCGGAAGAAAACCCCCAGTTCCAGGAATTTTTCTGATATTTTTATTGCCTGGGTTGGCGGGATGGTATCATCTTTTGTGCCGTGCAGGAGGAGGTATTTGCAGTCTTTGGGAAGTTCATCGGCGAAGTTTATTGCGGAGCGCTTTTCATATGCATCCATTCCTTCTGTTTCCGCGAGTTGTTGAAGTGTCACCTTGATTCTTGGGACATGTGTACAACATTCGGCTACATCTGTTATTCCACCCGAGATAATCGCAGCTTTTATATCGTGCCTTTTCCGGAGGGCGAGGTATGTCATCATTCCACCGCGACTCCATCCTTCCATCGCCCAGCGGGAAGTGTCGGCAAACGGGATATCTTTCGCAATTTCCATAAGATTGAGGATATCATCCACATCACTTCCGCCAAATTCATCGTTTAAATCATCATTAAATGATGCACGGTAGGAGGATGCGAAGACAACAAATCCCCATGATGCAAGTTGTCCAAACATTCCCTTCGCCGTAAATCTGTCGATGGCACCCCGTTCCTTTGAGCCACCGCGATTCCAGATGATACAAGGGAGGACCTCACCCCCGACCCCTCTCCTAAGAGGAGAGGGGAGGTTTATGTAAGAAGATTTATTAGAGAGTAAAGAGGCTATGGGAGATTCATCAGAAGCCGAAACAGAATTTTGGTCGGGTGGCAACGAAGTTAAGGAATCTTGGTCAGTCAATTTGTTCTTCTTCCCCTCTCCTTTTAGGAGAGGGGTCAGGGGTGAGGTCGTGACTTCGTGACTTCGTGGCTCTGTGACTTCTCCGGTCGCTACTTCGCTACTTCGATTCTCCGCTACTTCCTTCGGATACGCAATATATCCCTGCACTTCATACCCGTCAGACAGATACACGATGGCTTCTACTATTGTATCATCGATGGCGGCGGAACCCCAGCCGGAGCGGAGCATCTGCAACTGCTTTTCGGGAAGGTCTATTATCTCTCTTTGGATTATATTTGGACTCATAAAAATTTGGTTTAAGCGTTGAAAAAACAAAATATCAAGAACAAAAATGTAACAAATTCCGCGGGAAGTGCGGGCAACAAAAGCCTTCTTGTGAAGATTGGTGTTGGTGTGTTGATTGTTGCCGTGGCGGCATTGCTGGTTGTGCCGAACCTGATGAAGAGCAAACGCACCACTTCCGCAGATGAGATTGTGGAAGTACCATTTACAAAAGAGGGAAGTGTAACCCTGAGCGACTCAACGGGTAAAAAGAAAATTACGATAGATGCCGAGTTTGCCGATACCGAGTATGACCGTCAGCGCGGATTGATGTTCCGGAAATCGATGCTTGAAACGCAGGGGATGCTGTTTGTTTTCCCGGTTGAGGAAATGCAGTCATTCTGGATGAGGAATACCTATATCTCCCTCGATATGATTTTCATCGATGCCAACAAGAAGATTGTGACGATTCATAAAAACACCAAAACTCTGAGCGATCAGAGTTATGCGAGTACCAAGCCGGCGAAATATGTGCTTGAGGTTACGGGCGGGTTTTGTGACCGCCACGGGGTGGTTGAGGGGGACAAGGTTGATTATTAAACCGCTTAGACCTCACCCCCGACCCCTCTCCTAAAAGGCGAGGGGAGGATGAAAATTAAGAATATCATTTTATGAAAGTACCACCTAAAATTTTTAATGAAGCCACTTCATGTGCAAGAGAGCTTCGAAAAAATGCTACTGAGTCGGAAGAAATTCTTTGGAATATCCTCAGAGACAGGAAGATCATTGGCATCAAGTTTTACAGGCAAAGACCGGTATATTATTTAGTTAATGATAAAATATACTTTTTTATTGTAGATTTTTGTGCTGATGAGTTAAAACTAATCATCGAAGCTGATGGAGGATATCACGAGGAGATTGAAGAAAAAGATCATTTGCGTGATAATGTTTTAGAAGCAATGGGATATAGCATACTCCATTTTACAAATCATCAGATACTTGACGATCGCGAAACTATTATCTTGACAATAAAATTAACGATAAAAGGATTAAAAAGTAAAAATGTTTAAAAACGAAACAAATTCCTTGTCGAACCGCACATTTTTTTCATTCTTCTTCCCCTCTCCTTTTAGGAGAGGGGTCAGGGGTGAGGTCCGAGGTTCCTTTGCGCTCTTTGCGTTCTTTGTGGTTTCCCTTACTTCGGGTTGCCGTCCGCAGACGCCGACCACTGACATTCTGCATACGGTTGAGAGGAACGGGAGCACATTCCATATTTTGGGGAGTATGCATTTGGGGAAGGGATTTGTTTTGTCGGATAGTGTGAAAAAGATTATTGAATCGGTTGATCAGGTGATATTTGAGATTGACATGAAGGAGATGACGGATCAGACTGCTGCAATTAAGTTGATGCCGTTGATGATGCTGCCGGATGGTAAAACGCTTGAGGATATCTTCCCGGTTGAAAGGATTGCAACACTTCGAACAAAATATACAAAAGCGGGTGTAGCGTGGATGATTGTTGAGAAGCAGAAGCCGTTGTTTGGTGCGATTACTGCAATTGGATATGCGGCTATGAAACAGGGAATTCAGGCTGACAAGGGGACGGAAAACCTGGTGTATGAGTATTCTCAGAAGTTCTCGAAACCGACTTCGGGATTTGAGACGATGCGGTTTCAGATGGGGTTGTTCGACAGTGTCAGTTACGATATGCAATACGAGATTGCCATTTCCACTTTGGATCAACTGGATTCATTGAAGGGGGATCTTTCGGCACTTCTGGCGGCATTTCAGGGAGGTGATCCAAAAGAGCTCGAAAAGTACCTGAAAACGGGTTTTGGCGAGGGAGAGGACTTGTTTAACCGCGTTTTCCTGGTGAATCGGAACAGGGACTGGGCAATAAAGATAGAGGAACTTTCGAAGCAAAAGAAAAAATTTCTTGTTGTGGTGGGTGCCGGGCATCTTGTGGGGGATGGGAGTTTGCTGCAGTTTTTGAAAATGGAATAAACCACGAAGTACCTCACCCCCGGCCCCTCTCCTACAAGGAGAGGGGAGAATAGTGAATGTTTTTGCAGGTTCCCCATTCTTACAATGAGAGGGAAGGGTTGGTTAATCAATGTGCAATTTCCCCGGTGGCGAAAGCAGCAGTTTCCTAAACTGTTTGTAGGTGTTGGATAATCATTGCCTAAGTTCCCCTCTCCTTGTAGGAGAGGGGTTAGGGGTGAGGTATTGTTTGTGGTAAAAATTTAACAAAGGACTAAATGAAGAAGATACTGCTTGTTGTTGGTGCCAGACCGAATTTTATGAAGGTGGCGCCCGTATATAAAGAATTTAAGAAGCATCCTGAGAAAATTGATGTGCGGCTGTGTCATACGGGTCAGCATTATGATGTGAAAATGTCGGATGTCTTTTTTCAGCAGTTGGGGATACCCGAACCCGATTATTATCTGGGTGTTGGAAGTGGGTCCCATGCGGTTCAGACCGCGAATATCATGATAGAATTTGAAAAAGTTTGTTTGGAAATGGTGCCTGATGTGGTGCTGGTTGCAGGTGATGTGAACTCAACGATTGCATGCGGACTTGTTGCCGTAAAGCTTGGCATAAAACTTGGACATATTGAAGCAGGTCTGAGGAGTTTCGACCGCGCTATGCCCGAGGAGGTGAATCGCCTTCTTACAGATGCTATATCCGATTATCTCTTTGTAACCGAAAAAAGCGGTATGGAGAACCTCAGAAATGAGGGAGTTCCTGAAGAGAAAATATTTTTTACTGGAAATTGCATGATCGATACACTGGTAAGTTTTCTTCCCGAGGTTGAAAAAGCCGCCACCTCTGCAAAACTTGGTGTAGTGACGGGCGAATATCTCCTCCTGACTTTCCACCGTCCTGCGAATGTTGATACTAAAGAGTTTTTTATCAGCCTGAAAGAGTTTGTTGAGCGATACGGAGCGGATAACAGGATTGTCTTCCCGATTCATCCCCGAACAAGAACAAACATGGAGAAGTTTGGTATCACCATCGACAATCCAAATTTGATTTTAACCGAACCGCTCGGATATCTTGAGTTTCTTCATATGATGCGACATGCAAAGGCAGTGATTACCGACAGCGGTGGCGTACAGGAAGAGACAACTTATCTCGGTGTGCCTTGTATTACTGTCAGGGATAATACGGAACGGCCCATAACTGTGGAAGTTGGAACGAATATACTTGCAGGGACAGATTTCAAAAATGTCTTCTCGACTTTGGATGACTTGATGGCAGGGAAGATAAAGCGAGGGCAAATCCCGGATTTGTGGGATGGTCGCGCTGCCTCCAGAGTTGTTGAAGTTTTCTTGTAGAGTTTTGAAACCGCAAAAGCCGCAAAGATCGCAAAGGTGTGGTTATAGTTCCACAGATTTCACAGATTCAAACTTCAAACTTCTGACTTCAAACTTGGAAAATTCAGCCTTCAGCCTTCGGAGATTCAGCCTTGGTTTAAATCGGGAACCCCGGATTCGCCATTACTCTTTTTGCCTGGAGTATATGCCGCTTCTCGTGATAGGTGAGAACGAGCAGCACTTCGCCGAGAGAGAATTTCATCAGAGATGAGAATGGTGAAGTGATTTTATTGCCATGGAGGTCGAGGGTTTTGCTTTTTTCCACCAGTTCTGCGAGACCGTTGTGAGCGGTGAGGAAATCATCGAAGACTTTTCGTGTAAGTGTTCCTTGTGTGGGGTTGGAAGCTGAAGGATTTGGCACCTTTACGGGTGATTCGGGGTGCATTGTTTTAATAAAAATTCCACCGGTGAGGGAAGTCCGGAACATCAGATGCCCCGTCGAGGGTTTCGGGTCGGCAAAAACCCGGTCTAGTTCTTTACCATAGCTTCTGTAGGCAATAGCGATATGGTCGAGACATTCAGCAATGCTCCACTTCTTTTTCTCGGGCTTCCAGTTGATTTGAGTTTCGCTTAAGCCGATAAAATGTTCATTCACGATCTTAATCGAATCGTTCAATAATTCTTTGAGGTCATTGAATAAATCATCAATTTGAGTATTCATTTTGCCGTTCCCGGTGAGTGAGAAAAAAGCTAAATTGCTGTTTGATAACAAATAAATTAAAAAGTCAATGAAAAATATAAAAACTTTTGTTTTTTCCGCTATAATTCTGCTTCCTGTGATCACAATTTTACAGGATTTGAGTCCCAGGTTCAAGAAAAATTTTGATTTTAGACCATCCGAGTGGTTTCACAGCCAAAGATCTTATCCAAATGCTGATTTCCCTCTTGAAAGTTACCATAAGGCTCTGCAGGCAAAAGAGAGTATGGAAGTGTCGTCTGACGCCATTTCCTCTGCTGCGTGGGAAGCGGTGGGACCATCCAATATTGGAGGCAGAATCACCGCTTTGGTAATCGATCCGGCAGACACAAACACGATAGTTTTGGGTGCTGCAGCGGGCGGGATATTTAAGAGTACAAATGGAGGAGCGAGTTGGACTCCGAAGACCGACCAGTGGAAATCGCTTTCAATCGGTGCGATGGCGATGGATCCGAACAATCCAAACATCATATACTGCGGAACGGGCGAAGCGAATATCAGTACCGATTCATATGCAGGATTCGGGATGCTGAAATCGACTGACAAAGGGGATACCTGGTTTATGTCGGGTCTCGAAAACTCAAGGCATATTGGTGAAATCAAGGTGCACCCATCCAATTCGAATCTTGTTTTTGCGGCAGTCAGTGGCGGGCTTTATTCAAAATCGCCGGACAGAGGGGTTTACCGCTCGACCAATGCAGGCGCAAGCTGGGAGAAAGTGCTTTATGTCTCCGACTCCACTTCTGCAATAGATGTTGAGGTCGATCCCGACGATGTAAATATAGTTTACGCAGCCATGTGGGAGAGATTGAGAAGCCCTTCATATAGAAAAGCAGCGGGAGCAAGCACCGCACTTTACAGGTCAAGTGACGGTGGTGCCACATGGACAAAGAGTATTACCGGTTTGCCAGTCAATAACAACAGGCTGGGGCGGATAAGCATCGCTGTTGCACCATCCGACCCAAATTTTGTATATGCCCTTTATAAATCGTCGACCAATCCCAACGGAAACGACCACAATTTTTACGGATTCTACAAATCGACCAACCGCGGGGTATCTTTCAGCAGGATGCCCGACGGTATACTTCCGGGTGAATTTTCCGGTTTCGGCTGGTATTTTGGTCAGCTTGATGTCTCACCGGTTGATCCGAACAAAGTATATCTTGGTGAGGTTGATGTGCTCTATACTGCAAACGGTGGATCGTCGTGGGAGAACATTACAAACTCTTATTCATCTACAACCTGGGACGAACAGCATCCCGATCACCACACACTTTGGATCAATCCCTTCAATTCAAACAACATCATTGTGGGAAATGACGGCGGAGTATTCAAGACCTGGCAAGGAAGAGACAGATGGTATAAGCTTAAGGACCTGCCGATTTCGCAGTTTTATGCGATAGAAGTTGATTATCTGAATCCCGCCAGAGTTCTTGGTGGTACTCAGGATAATGGCACTATCATGACCCGAAGTGGTGGCATCGACAACTGGGAAGAGATTTACGGTGGTGACGGTTTCCACTGTAAAGTTGACCCCACGAACTCGATGGTGATTTATGCATGCTACCAGAATGGCGGTTTGGGCAGAAGTGACGATGGCGGGAATTTCTTCTCGGGAATTACGAGTGGACTCGATCTTAGCAGGAGCAACTGGTCTTCACCTTATATTCTCGATCCAGTGACACCGCAGACAGTTTATTTCGGAAGCTACAAACTGCACAAATCGACCAACAAGGGAGACACCTGGACTACGATCAGTCCTGACCTGACTAAAGGTGCAAATGGTGTCCTCGGAACGATCACAGCGGTTTCTGCAGCCCCTTATATCGGTTCGAGGGTACTCGTCACAGGTGCGAACGACGGAAAAGTTTCTGTTTCCACCAATGATGGAGGTACATGGACTGACAGAACAGGTACACTTCCCAACAGATATGTTACAGATGTTGTGGTTGATAAAGTGCAACCGAAAAGAATATTCGTTACACTCAGCGGTTACAACAGGGATTTGACCAACCCGCATGTTTTTATGTCAACAAATTTTGGAGAAACCTGGACGGATATCTCGGGAAATCTCCCCGATGTGCCGGTGAATTCACTGATAATAGATCAGCAGAGGGATTCCGTTTTGTTTATCGGTACCGATGTCGGTGTGTTTTTTACAAAGAATCTTGGTGCAAACTGGTATGTTGCGGGAACGGGTTTGCCCAATTCCCCTGTTTTTGATATTGTGTATCATGCACCGACTCAAATGTTATACGCGGGAACACACGGCAGGTCTATTTTCGCTCTGGATGTTTCGGTTCTTACCGGTATTGAAGAAAAAGGAACAAACCCTGTCAGTTTTGAGTTGAAAGGGAACTACCCCAATCCCTTTAATCCATCCACAAAGATTGAATTTTCTGTGGCATCACGGGGGAACTACACTCTTACCGTTTTTAACGCCAATGGTGAAGAAGTGGCAACCCTTTTGAACGGAGAATTTGGGCCGGGAAAATGTTCCGCTCAGTTTTCAGGGAATGGATACACTTCTGGAGTCTATTTCTACAGGCTTCAGGGAATGGGAAAGACGGCAACAGGAAAAATGGTGCTCATAAAATAGCGATTAACTATGATCTATGAACTATGAGCTGACCCCGAAATAATCCTTGCGGCGATATATGGGAAGAGGACGCAGATACACGCAGATTAAACGGATTAACGCAGAGAGGATTTTAAAATTTATCCGCGAAACTCTGTGAAATCTGCGTTCATCTGCGTCCCCTCAAAAGCCTCTGTGGTTCATAAAAAGAATTAAGAAAGAAGAAATTGATAGATATAAAAGTAAAAAAGACTGAACGGGCCATATTAGTCGGTGTCCGGGTCGGTCAGACACCCCGCGAGACGGTTCAGGAGCACATAGATGAACTTGAAGAGCTTCTCGCAACAGCCGGTGGTGATGCAATCATCAAGATAACACAGGAGCGGCAACGGCTCGATGTGGCTTACTATGTCGGCAAAGGAAAAGCATATGAAATACTTGACTTGATCGAGCCAAACGAGATTGATCTGATCATTTTCGATGATGATCTTTCGACTGTTCAGGTAAGAAATCTGAGTAATCTGTTCAATAAAAAAGTTGTGGACAGAAGCGGACTCATCCTGGATATTTTTGCCTCGAGAGCCCGTACAAAGGAAGCCAAAACGCAGGTGGAGCTTGCACAATTGAAGTATATGCTCCCCCGGCTGACAAGGGCATGGACTCACCTTTCGAAGCAGTATGGTGGAATTGGTACCAAAGGACCGGGTGAAACACAGATTGAGACTGACCGCCGTATTATCCGTGACCGTATTGCGATGCTGACCGACAAGTTGAAAGAAATTGAGTCGAATCGTGAAACCCAAACCAAAAACCGGAAGGAAATGGTGAAAGTCTCGCTTGTTGGTTATACAAATGCGGGAAAATCAACAATTTTTAATCTCCTGACAGAGTCGGATGTTTTTGCAGAGGATAAGCTGTTCGCCACGCTCGATTCAACCACGAGAGTGTTTCAGGTGGATAAAACCCATACCACACTTTTGAGTGATACGGTTGGTTTCATCAGAAAACTGCCTGCACATCTTGTTGCATCTTTTAAGAGTACGCTTAATGAAGTGCGGGATGCAGATATTTTGCTGCACATCATTGATATAACTCATCCGTTTTACGAAGATCATATAAGTGTGGTCAATCAGACGCTTAAAGACCTCCACTTCGAAGACAAGGTACTGATTCATGTATTCAACAAGGTGGATATTCTTGAAGAACGCGACCGAATTGAGTATGTGAACAGGAAATATGAAAACACCGTAATTGTTTCCGCAAAACGGGGATTCCAGATTGAGGAGTTAAAATCGATGGTGACAAATATCATCGAGGAAAAATTTGGCGATGAGGTGATCGAACTCGATTATGCACAGTCGGGGCTCGTTTCATCCATCCACAATCTTGCAAAAGTAAACGACCTGAAGTACGAAGATGACAGAATTGTCGTAAAGTACCGGGCGGACAAAGTTAATTCAGAGAAAATAAAGAGGTTGGTGGGGTAAAGAGGTAGTGAGACTTATTGACTTTATAAAAAAAAGCTGCCCCCATCTCCGGGAGCAGCTTTTTTACAATAAGGGGAGCAACAGTTATTTGAACCGGTCGAAGTAGTTGAAGTATCTTTTTCCGTCATAAACTTTCATGACGGGATAGATCATTTCGTTGTTTTCGTAATAGGGTGATTTCTTGTAGAAGAACTCAAGTCTGGCTTGAGGGTCGTTTCTGAATTCTTCATCTTCTTCGAGGTTGAAGTAGAAATCTTCTCTAAGACGGGGGTCTTCTTCCATCATTTTTGCAGCTATTGGCTCAAAAACGAAGTCTTCGATGTATTCCTTGGTCTCGAAGAGAGCATTGAAATAGCCCCAGCTTGCTATTGAATCGGGAGCGAGCGGTTCAAGGAGGTTCAGTATTACTCTAAGAGTTCTCTGGTTAACGGGGATGAAGAAAGTTCCGGGGGGAACGGTAACGGTCTCGATAAACGGAGTAACATCGAAAGAGGCTCTGAACTTGCCCTCATAGACACTGTCAGCAAACTTCACATTAGAGAATTTATACTTCTCGACTTCGAGTTCAAGACCTTTGTCGAGGTGCTTGAAGATAATTCCATGGAGCTTCAGAATTCTCGGCAGCCATTTATGTTCTGCTGGAATCAGATATGCATCGGGAACCTTAACGGTTTTTGCAATCTCCATTTTGTTGAAGTGTTGAATTTCAATTTCAACTTTTTCATCAGTATATGTGATTATCTCGCTGCCGGTGATTTCGCTTTCACGAACTTCGGTTTTAAAACCTTTAAATGTAAATGGTTCCGATTCCTCGTTTCCTGCGAGCAGAATGGGATATCTTTTCTTTTCAATGAAGAATTTCTGAATGGTTCTTCTGTCTGCGAAGCGGCTCAGATCTTTTAATTCTTTATGGTTGTTGTTGATGAACTCGAGGGACTCGAGGATCATCGTTTTGGTCGCGAAAACTCTCTCTTTGTATGGTTTGAGGGAGTGAGATTCGACAAGAAGTGCAAGTCTGTTTTGAAGAGCAGCATATCCTGTAGAGTATCTTGGTTCGTATGACCAGGTTTTGATGCCGTCTTCTATATTGTCAGTTACGGTTTCGATGTATGGTGCAGTGAGGTAACCTTCTCTTTCAACAGCATCGATAACATTGGGAAGGAAAACTTCATTACCCCAGATCGAGAGTCGTCTTTCGAGGTTTTGATGCTTTTCCAGCCCATAGGTCAGGTGATACTGATAGTCCATGCCGTTGGTAACATGTGTATCTATGAGGAGATCGGGAGCCCATGCAGCGTATAATCTGAGGAATGATTTTATTTCAGCACTGTCGGCTTTCATAAAGTCACGGTTCAGATTGAGGTTCAGGGCATTGGTTCTCCAGCCTTGAGTGATCGGTCCGTTCTGGTTGGGCCTGTTAAACGGGCTCATCCGTTCGTGACCATCGACATTAAGCACGGGGACAACGAGGAAAGTGATGTTTTCGAGAAGGTACTCTTTCTCCTGAGTGATGAGGACATCCCTTAGGAGCATCATTGAGGCATCCTTGCCATCAATTTCACCCGGGTGGAGACCGTTGTTGATGAGCACAATCGATTTCGGGCTCTTGCGGGTCCTCTTTGGAGTAAACTCCTTTGTTTCAGAAACAACCAGACAGATGATGTTTCTGTTCTGGTGAGAAACGCCAAAATTCAGAATTTTAGCGTAGGGGGATTTATCCGCCAACATGCGGAAATATTCAACCGTCTCGGCGTAGGACGGGGTGGCCGTATAGTCGCTTTTTTCAAAGCGTGTCAGCCATTGTTCGCCAATGTTTTCATTATTATGGTAAGGCATTCCACTTTTCTTTATTTTTAAAGAACGATGTAAAAATATTATGGATTAAGTTTTCTAAATTAGAAATATAAATTTTTTTAAACAAGAGAAAAAAGAACTATTTAAGTTTTAATTTCATCGATAAAATCCCCGAAACTGATGCACGACAAAAAAATTGCGATTTTAGGAGCCGGAATTTCCGGATTAACAACAGCCTGGTACCTGAAAAAAAAGGGATATGATGTAACAATTTACGAAAAAACCGACAGACCCGGCGGTCAAATCGAGACGGAGCTAAAAGGTGATTATCTTCTTGACAAGGGAACCATCGCCGGTATCGAGACCAACAGCCTGATACCTGAACTTGTGAAGGAACTGAAGCTGGAGGATTCCTTTTTTTATGCAGGGGAAAAAGGGAACCTGAAGCAGGCATATATCGGCAGTGAGTTGTATGACCTCTCGATGAATCCAAACAATTTGCTGAAATTCCCCCTTTTCAGTTTCAAAACTAAATTGAAGTTTTTTCTGGAGCCGTTTATTCCCCGGTCAAAAAGGGGGGCGGGACTGGCAGTTGCCCCCTTCATCAGGAGGCGGCTGGGAGAGGAATTCCTGAAATATGTTATTGAGCCTTTTTCTTCGGAAGTGTATGCCGGTGATCCGGAGAGATTGAGTATTGAAGCCGCATATCCTAAACTTTTCGATCTGGAACAGAAATATGGCAGCATAATCAAGGGATTCAGGAAGGCACCATTTCAAAAAGATGAGAAAGATGAATTCGCAGGAAGCGGCAAGCTTTTCGGATTCGAAAAAGGGATGGGACAGCTTACTGATGCCCTGGCTAAGTCTCTTGGGATCAGAATCAATTACCTGCATGACATATTAAAAATTGAGAAGTCTGAAGATTCCTTTAATCTGGTAATCAACAAAAAAGGGGATATAAAGAACCAGAAGTTTGATGTTGTGGTGACGGCACTTCCGGCTTTTGTGGTCTCGGATTCAGTAAAAGAGATGTCGGAAAAACTCGCCGGTATTCTCGACAGGGTTGAATATGTCCCCCTGACTCAGGTTTATATGGCATTTCTGAAACAGGACCTCGAGATGACCACAAAAGGTTACACAGTTCTGATTCCGGCTACTGAAAAGAAAGATGTTTTGAATATTGCGCTTGTTTCCGATCTTCTGCCCGGCAGGTGTCCCGAAGAGAGAAGGCTTTTTTCGGTGATGATGGGCGGAAGCCGCGGGAAGGATATCTTAAATCTTGACCCTGTGGAAGTGAAGAAAAAGGCGATCACAATGGTGTCGGAGATTTTTAAGGCGAAGGACAAACCCGTTTTTATCTCGGTAAAAAGCTGGAAAAAGGCGGTTCCACAATATAATACGGATCATTTGAGTCTGATGAAAAGTATTACAGAATTCGAAAATGAGCACAGGGGTTTGTTTATTTCGGGCAATTTTACAGGTGGTGTATCCATTGGCGATTCAATCCTCCATTCTTACAGAACAGCAGAGCGGGTCTCCCGCATTTTGCAATAACCCTAAAATTCAACGGATTAAAATATGCGAATAGCTTTTGTCTCACCTGAAGTTTTTCCTTACGCAAAAGTTGGCGGACTTGGTGATGTATCGGGTGCACTTCCGAAGGCACTTCAAAAACTTGGTCACTCGGTTAAAGTTTTCCTTCCCCGCTACTCCGCGATAAATTTCGACGGGATTGACCTCGAATATACCGAACAGGTTGGCGAAATGCCGATAAGAGTTGCCGGCAAAGTATATAATACGAGGCTTTTCAAAACGATTATGGAGGGCTCCCGTGTGGAAGTATATTTTGTTGACTGCCCATGGTACTACGACAGAAAGAACCACGAGGGGAAGCCGGTAATCTATACTGATCATCCTGATGAAGACGAGAGATTCATCCATTTTACAAAATCTGTAATCGAAGCTCTTCAAAGGATGCAGTGGGCGCCTGATGTAATAAATGTAAACGACTGGCCCACAGCACTTTTGCCCCTTCTCATGAAAGATAATTACAGTTGGGATCGTTTTTATGATCGTGTCGCCACCGTTATTTCAATCCATAATATTGGATATCAGGGGCGGTTCCCAAAAGAGACGATGCACAAAGCGGAAATTAGAAAAGACCTTTTCTTCGACAACAGTCCGATAGAAGTATGGGGCTCCATCTGTTTTCTGAAAGCCGGACTGATGTATGCTGATTCGATAAATACCGTAAGCCCCACATACGCAATGGAAATCACCACTTCAGAATACGGCGAGGGTCTGGAGGGAGTGCTTCACTACAGAATCAATGATTTCTGGGGAATCCTCAATGGTGTAGACTACAGTGTGTGGAACCCGGAAAAAGACGATCTGATCCCATATGAATTTACAAAAGACGATCTTTCGGGGAAATATGAGAACAAAAAATATCTCCTCTCGAAACTCGGACAGGAATATCACCCCAATGTCCCGCTGATTGGAATTATCTCCCGTCTCGTCAGTCAGAAAGGATTTGATCTTATTGCGGACTCTATAAATGAGCTTATGTCATTCAACGCCCAGTGGGTGGTACTCGGAAATGGAGAATACCGCTTTGAAGAGCTTTTCAGGTTTTTGGCACAGACATATCCGCACAAATTCTCATTCCTGAATGCAAAAGACGAGAGGGCGGCACATCTCATCGAAGCTGCAAGCGATATATTTCTGATGCCCTCAAAGTATGAGCCTTGCGGATTGAACCAGATTTACAGTCTGAAATATGGAACGGTTCCCATCGTGAGAAGAACGGGAGGACTTGCAGACACCGTTTTCGACTGGGACGAAAGCAGGCATCACGGTTCATTTGCGGGGAACGGATTCAGCTTCTACGACTACACCGGTCAGGCTCTCGTCTCCAGTGTGGAAAGAGCCCTGAAGTGCTACCACCAAAAATCGATCTGGAATCAGATAGTCCACAATGGTATGATCAGCAATTATTCGTGGAAACAGTCAGCCCGCCAGTATGAAAAGATGTATGAGCACGCGATTCAGAAAAGAAGGGGCTAGGTTTTAGTTGTGAGTTATGAGTTATTAGTTATGATTTTTTAAAATCCACAGTTGTAGTACTGGCTCACCCATATGTCGCCGCAAGGGCTCTTTAATCTTGGGTGCCACATTTCTACCCATATGTCGCCCTTACGGGTTTTTCAAACTTCTGACTTCAAACCATCAAACTTCAAACATAAAAAAAGGCTGCCCGATTTGAGCAGCCTTTTCAATTTTATCAGGATAAGTTATAACTCATAACTCATACCTAATACCTACTTGGTTCTTACGAACTCAATTCTTCTGTTTTTCTGTCTGTTGGCATCAGAATCGTTTGGAACGAGTGGTTTGTCGGGACCGAAGCCTTTTGCAGTCATTCTCTTGGCGTCAACGCCTTTGGAGATAAGCCAGTTCATAACTGACTCTGCTCTGTCCTGAGAAAGTTTCTGGTTGAAAGGTTTCGAACCAACATTATCAGTATGTCCCTGGATTTCAACAGAAATGTCCTGGTAAGCAGTCAAAGTTTTGAGAGCTTTGTTGAGGGTTGTTTCTGATGCAGGTGAAATCTTGGCACTTCCGGTTTCAAAAACGATTCCTTCAAGAACCATAGGAACATTCATTTTGATGATATCATCGCTGGCATCGAGAGGATCTGTTCCTCTGTCAACTTCAACTTTATCATTAACTGTTCCACCATCGGTGTCAGCTTTTAATGGATTGGTTTTGTATGTCATCAACTCGTCGAAGTCGTTGAGTCCGTCACCATCGGTATCCATCTTAAGAGGATCGGTTTTGAACTGGCTGATTTCCTTGCCGTCTTCAAGTTTGTCACCGTCTGTGTCAGCTTTAAGTGGATTGGTTTTGTACTGATTGAGTTCTTCAGCGTCATTGAGACCATCACCGTCGGTATCAGCTTTAAGCGGATTGGTTTTGTGTGTCATAACCTCATCATAATCTGAGAGGGTATCGCCATCGGTATCAACTTTAAGCGGATTGGTGTTGTATTTGGTAACTTCGTCGAAGTCATTCAGTTTGTCACCATCTGTATCAGCTTTTAATGGATCGGTTTTGTGTTTAAGAACTTCTTCACCATCTTTTAATCCGTCACCATCGGTGTCAGCTTTCAGAGGGTTGGTGTTGTATTTAAGAACTTCTTCACCATCTTTTAATCCGTCACCATCAGTATCAGCTACGAGCGGATTGGTTTTATGTTTAAGAACTTCATCGCCGTCATTAAGTCCGTCACCATCGGTGTCAGCTTTCATCGGGTCGGTTTTGTAGATGTAGATTTCATCTTTGTCGAGGAGTCCGTCGCCGTCGGAATCTTTATTGATGTTAGTTCCGCCGAAGATCAGGTGGAGACCGCCATTGAAGTAAACATCTTTCGGGCTGCCATCGATATAGTGGTTCAAATCATCGGAGAGTGTGTAGTTGAAACCGGCAGTTGCACCGATCTGAATATTTTCACTCACAGCATAATCAACACCGAGACCGGCAGGGAAAACACCTGTCCAACCAGTTTTTTCAACACCTTTTTGCGGGAACTGGATGCTGAACGATCTTGGAACTTTGATGTTGTTGAAATGAAGAGCACCTGCACCTACATAGGCATAAGGTGAAAGTCTTTCAAATCCGAAGGGGAACCAAAGAAGTCTCAGGTCTATCGGAATGACATCGGTTTCATAGTCGGCGGAAACGAAATCCTTACCGGCATACTTAAGATATCCGGCACCGAATTCCACACGCCATGTGTCGTTAAAACCGTATCTGAAGAAGCCTCTGAAGCCTCCGTTGATCGATTTTTCTGTGAATTCATTCTGTGGCAAGATGGCATTGCCTTCAATACCAAAATGTACTTTTGTACTTAAGCTCTGAGCCTGAGCTGCTGAGCCGGCAAAAACAATTGCCAACAAGACCAACATGAGAGTTGCTTTCCTCATGGTCTACCTCTGTTTAGTTGTTAAATAAATGTATTTTTTAAAATCGTATCGAAATGAAGCGTAAATCTATTAAAAAAAGGGCAATAAACAATCTCTAATTAAAAACATTTCCAATTATTAAAAAAGTTCAATTAAATTTTAAGCTTAAAATTGTCCGGATTTATTGTCTATCATTCACATTAATTATAAATTAAAGCAATGAGATTTTTTAATTTTTCCAAAATGGACGGTGCCGGCAACGATTTTATAGTTGTCGATGCTCTTGAAGGTAACCTGCCTGCTCTTTCTTCCGAGGATATTATATCACTTTGCGACCGAAAAAAAGGGGTGGGAGCAGACGGTATATTGATCCTTAACAGAGGAGAAGAAACCCCGGTTTCAGTCGATTTTTACAATTCCGACGGGAAAAGAGGATCACTCTGTGGAAATGGTGCCCGGTGTGTAATCCGTTACTGTAGCGGGAAGGACCTTTTTTCTGGAGGAGAGCTCCGTTTCAAGTTTGGTGAAAAGGTCTATTCGGGCAGAATCGATGAAAGCGGACAGCCTGTGTTTTTTATGGCACGACCTGCAAAATTAAAAACCGGTTTCAGGATAAAAGCCCGTGGCAGTCTGATAACCTCTCATTATTGTGATACCGGCTCACCTCATGTGATAATAAATATTGAAGATGTACCACTCGACCCAAAAAATCCATTTACAGGGTTTTCGGAACTCGACAGTTTTCCTGTTTTAGACCTTGGAAGAGAAATCAGGCATCACAACGATTTTGCACCGGGTGGTGTAAATGTAAATTTTGTCAGGTACATCGATAAAAATTCGCTTGAGATCAGGACATTCGAACGGGGCGTGGAAGATGAGACAGACGCATGCGGCACCGGTTCCACAGCGGCAGCAATTGTCTTTTATGCTCTCGGAAAGTGTGAACCGCCCGTGAATCTGAAGACTAAAAGCGGCGACACACTCACAATAAATTTTGAAATAATTGATAACAAATTAGAAAACCTGAGTTTGACGGGTCCCGCGGAAATCAATTTTCACGGTACAGTTGAACTTAAATAAACAAGGAGAAAAGATGGCAAAAATAGTTTTTTATGTTTCCTATGATATCGATCCAAAGAAGAGGGAAGAGTATCTCGATTCAATAAAAGAGTATAAATCACTGATTTCAGGAGCAGGACTGTCGAAGTACACATTGCTCGAGGAAAAGGGAAAAGCGAATAAATTCCGTGAAATATTCGAATTTGCATCAGAGGAGGCATTCGATGAATTTGATGATGCCGGTGATGAAAGAATCAGCATTTTGAACAGGAAACTGGAATCGCTGAAGATAGCAAAATCGACAAAATCAAGAACTTTAACGGAAGTCGAAATTTAACAGTTAATAAATTGTCTGAATAATGAGCAAACTCACACATTCTGTTTACATAGCCCTGTTTTTCATAATCGGGATCACTTCGACCACACTTTTGTATTTTAACGGCAAGGATTACTACTCCTCTCCTCAGGAGTTGCGACCGCAGACGGATGCAAAGCTGTTGTGGAGGCCGTCGGCAATTGACGAAATTCCGAAGTACAAAAAGAAGGTCGGCTATCACAGTGATGCTCACATCGTTCTGGAGCCGAAGGGATATCTGGGTCACGCCCTTGGAATAGCGGGCACATTGATGATGATATTCGGAGTTTCGATTTATATGATTCGGAAAAGAGTCAGGGCATTCTTCCGTTGGGGTCTGCTGAAACACTGGCTCGAGTTTCACATTTTTCTATGCGTAGTGGGTCCGGTCTTCGTGCTGTATCATACCGCATTTAAATTCGGGGGAATAGTCTCAATCTCATTTTGGTCGATGACTGCAGTGGTACTCTCCGGAGTTGCCGGAAGGTTCATTTATACAAAGATACCCCGTTCAATAAAAGGCAACGAACTCGATTCGATGGAAATTGCCAGGCTGCAAAAAGAGTACAGTCTCAAGCTCAAAGAAGAACATAATCTGAATGAAGACCTTATTGATGAGATAGAGAAATATGGTTTTGAGGGTAAAAAAGAGGAACCGGGTACCTGGTCAAGCATAATTACCGTAATGAAAGATTATTTCATTATAAAAAAATCACTAACTTTGTTGAAACAAAGATTGAAAAATTCGGGTGTTACAGATCCCGGATTGGTGAAACAAATTCTGGCAACGGCAAAAGAAAAGATAGCGCTCGACAGGAAGACCAGAGTTCTCAGATCGATGCACAGGCTTTTTAGATACTGGCATATTTTTCATTTGCCCTTTGCGATAGCAATGTTTGTAATCATGTTGATCCATGTCGGTGTCACCATATATTATGGTGCCACCTGGATATTTTAGGAGAATGGTATGAAATTTAACAAGATGTATGTTTACATTTTACTTTTGGTTTTTGCAGTTGCAGGAGTCGTTATTTTTTCCTCACTGTCGGGTAAAAAAACAAAAGAGGCACCCGCCCTTTCGGAAGGAACCCCTGTTCCCGGAGATGATCTCCACAAGGGGATGGGTGATGGCAGTGCAGGTAACCCGGGTGCAGGAAATGTAAAAGACGAGATTAAGCAGAAAATGGCTGATCTCGAAAAAGCTGCCAATGAGAACCCGAATGACACAACAAAACTTCTCGAGTATGCAGAGTTCATGGGAATGGCACACAAGCCTGACAAAGCCATTGACGGTTACACCCGGTACCTGAAAATAAATCCGAAAAATGTTGAAGTGCTGGTTGCCCTAAGCAGTCTCTACTTCCAAAAGAAGGATTTTACAAACTCCCTTGCGACAATCAACAAGGCGGTTGCTCTCGATCCTAAGAACACAGAAGCGATTTTTTACCTGGGATTTGTTGAAAACGGGACAGGTAACAAAGCCAAAGCCAAACAGATCTGGGAAAAACTGATAAAAGATTTCCCCGGAAGTTCGGGCGCGGCTCTGGCAACCGAAGAACTTAAAAAGTAAGTTGAACGAAGTATTTCTCGAAGAAACGGGCGGATACCTTTTCGCCCTTCTTCTTATCTTTTTCGTTACTTTCTTTTACCTCAGAAGTAAAAGCAAAACCTCAAAGAAAAATGTTAAAAAGATTGAGGATGCAAAAAACCTCGGTCTTTATGAGCCCGTCTCACTCCATCCTTTTGTAAATTCCAACATCTGCATCGGAAGTGGTGCCTGCATCGAGGCATGTCCCGAGAAAGATATCCTTTGCATTGTTAACGGCCAGGCAACCACGGTAAATGCTTCACGGTGTGTAGGTCACGGTGCCTGTTTTCATGCATGTCCTGTTCAGGCTATTGCCCTTTACATCGGAACCGAAAAACGGGGTGTTGACCTTCCTCATGTCAGTCAGGAATTTGAAACCAATGTACCGATGCTTTTTATAGCCGGCGAACTGGGAGGCATGGGACTGATAAGAAATGCAGTTGAACAGGGAAAACAGGCGGTTTCGTATCTTGGCAAGAAGATGAAAAAAGACCATAAAGCAGAATTTGATGTAATTGTTATCGGATCCGGTCCTGCCGGCATTTCCGCAACCCTCAGGAGTGCCGAACTGGGGTTAAAATATAAAACCCTCGAGCAGGATACCGTTGGTGGCACAGTTTACAGTTTCCCCAGAGCTAAAATAGTGATGACCTCGCCGATGGATCTCCCTTTGAAAGGAAAAGTAAAACTGACCGAGACAAACAAGGATCAGTTGATAACCCTTTGGCACGATGTGATCAAAAAAAATAATATAAAAATAGATGAAAATGAGAAGGTGGAATCGATCTCGAAAGAGGGAGAGATATTTAAAGTGACAACCGTCAGGGGCGAGTATACTTCTTTTTCCGTAATTTTGGCAATTGGAAGAAGAGGTTCTCCCAGAAAACTCGGGGTTGCAGGTGAAAACAAGGAAAAGGTTTTCTACAGACTCCTTGAACCCGAGCATATTGAGAACAAAAAAATACTTGTAGTAGGTGGTGGCGACTCAGCCATTGAGTCAGCAATACTCCTCGCCCAAGGCACAAATAAAGTCAGCTTGTCATACCGGTCTGATTCTTTTTCGAGGATCAAACCAAAAAATCTTGATAACATAAATACATACACTGGCAATGGAAAGATAACGATGCTTTTCAGTACCAATGTTGTTGAAATCAAAGACTCCTCCGTGGTATTGAACCGGGGAGGAAATCCGGAAGATCTTTTCGAAATTGAAAACGATCTTGTTTACATATTTGCCGGAGGTGAACTTCCGACGAAATTCCTGGAAAAAGCCGGAGTAAAGATAACCAAGAAATTTGGCGAAGCTATTCTAAGTCACGATTAAGCGATCTATGTGAAAGGGACTGCCTTGTCCCGTTATTGTATTTTAATATTTCTGCTCGTATCCACGGGGTACGCACAGTTTTCACCGGGTGACCTCACCACAGCCCATTCAAATCTTGAAGGAATGAGCAACTGTAACAGTTGCCACACTTCAGGAGACGAGGTCACGAACACCAAGTGTCTGACATGCCACACAGAGATTTCCGCACTCGGAAATGCCGGCAGGGGTCTCCATGCCCGTGAAGCCAGAGGAAAGATGTGTTATGCATGCCACAGCGAACACCATGGCAGAGGCTACAAAATAATCAACTTCGTTCAAAACGGTTTTGACCACTCCCGTGCAGGATACGAATTGCAAGGGAAACACAAACAACTCTCTTGTGCCGGCTGTCATCAGGCAAAATTTATTAAAGGAAAAGCTGCAAAAAGAGCGGGAAGAACCTTTCTCGGTCTCGAACAAAACTGCCTCGGCTGTCACACAGATTATCATCAGGGTACTCTTGGAAACAGTTGTACCGGTTGTCACTCGCAATATGCTTTTAAACCCGCCTCGGGATTCAACCATGCATCCGCACAATTTAAATTGACGGGAGCTCACACAAGGGTTGACTGTTACAGATGCCACACCACGACGGTAAGAAACGGCAAGGAATTCAAGGTCTTCAAAGGAATTCAATTCGCTTCTTGCACAAACTGCCACAAGGATGTTCATGACGGAAAATTCGGGAACAACTGTACCGATTGCCACTCGACCGACAACTTCAAAAATATAAAACTAAACGGATTTGACCATGACAAGACCGGCTATAAACTTCTCGGACAGCACCGGGTGGTTAAGTGTGGTGGTTGTCACGGTACCGACCTTAATTCCAAACCTGCTCACGAAAACTGCACCAGTTGCCACAAAGATTATCACAAGGGCGAGTTTGCTGTGGAAGGGAAACCGAAGGATTGCACAAACTGTCACACCGTTGATGGCTTCGCTCCGTCACTCTACACTTTTTCACAGCACCAGGAAACCAGATTCCCGCTCCTCGGCTCACACAGGGCACAATCGTGTCAGAGCTGCCACTACACAAACAAAGAGTGGAAGTTTAAAAAAGAGAGTATTGAATGTGCGAGCTGTCACCAGAACATCCACGGACAGGAGATCTCCAATAAATTTATGGGACAGAATCAATGTGCAAACTGTCACAATGTCGATAGCTGGATGAAGTATAAATTCGAGCACGAAAAAACAGATTTTCAGTTGACCGGGAAGCACAGCAACAGAAAATGTTACGATTGCCACAAAAAAGATGAGACAGCCACTCCTCCTGTGCGAGAGTTTGCTTCATTGGAAACCAACTGTGAAAGCTGTCATAAAGAGGTACACAACTACCAGTTCAAAGAGACAGGAAAGAACGATTGTCTCAAGTGTCATACCACTGCAAACTGGCTTCCTGAGAAGTTTGATCACGAGAAGACCAAATTTTCACTCTCGGGAGCACATTCACTGCTGGATTGCCAAAAATGCCATAAAGAAACGACCCGCGACGGGGTCAGGTTCATCAAATACAAGATAGAAGATTTCAAATGCGCTGCCTGTCACTCATAATTCTTGCGCTGGTCCTTGCCACCGGTCTCAATGCACAATCTCCTCACGGTGATCTGAAGGGGAAGGATTGCAGTAACTGCCACAATCCTCAGAACTGGAAGATTGATGTAAAGAAACTCGATTTTGACCATTCAAAGACTAAATTTCCTCTTCAGGGGCAGCACTCATCAGTTGATTGCAAGGCATGCCATACAACTTTAAAATTTGAGAGGACACCTCAAAACTGCGTAAGCTGTCATACGACTGTTCATGGCAACACCCTCTCGAACGATTGTCAGAGTTGCCATACACCTGCAAACTGGCTTGTAAAATCGATACTTCCTCTTCACGAGCGGAGCCGTTTTCCACTTTTTGGAAAACATCAGACTGCAGATTGCGGAATGTGTCACAAAAATTACGAAGTGAGGCAGTTCGAACCTGTTCAGACTGATTGCTACAGTTGTCACTCAAAAGATTATTATGCCACACTGGCACCGAACCATCCAAACGGGAAATTTTCGACAGACTGTACAACATGCCACGATACCAAGGCTACCAACTGGCGCAGTTCCAATGTAAACCACAGTTTCTTCCCCTTGACAGGCGGGCATTCACGACCAAGCTGCTACGACTGCCACACTCAGGGCACATTTGCGGGACTTTCGAAAGAGTGTTACAGTTGCCACAGACCGAATTATGAAGCGACGAGAAACCCCAACCATGTGGCTGGCAATTTCTCCAAACAGTGTCAGGTTTGCCACAACATCAATGCATGGTCACCTGCACAGTTTGACCATAACCTTACCACATTCCCTCTTACAGGGAAGCACACCACGGTTACATGTGCAAGCTGCCATACCCAGGGATATGCAGGGACACCAAAAACCTGTGTAAGTTGCCATCAGTCAAATTATAATGCTACTCAGAACCCGAATCATACGGCGGCTCAATTCCCGAATACCTGCGAAAACTGCCATACAACAGCAGGATGGACTCCTGCTCAGTTTGATCATGACGGTCCCTATTTCCCGATTTATTCAGGAAAGCACCGTGGCAAATGGAACAGTTGCGGCGACTGTCATACTAATTCTTCGAGTTACAAGCAATTCTCCTGTACCAATTGTCATGAGCACAATCAGGCGTCCATGAACAGCGAGCACCAGGGCATTCAGGGTTACAAATGGGAGTCTGCAGCGTGCTATTCGTGTCATCCGAGAGGTACATCGGAGGGTGCGTTTAACCATCAGACTTCACCATTCTCTTTAACGGGGGCACACATAACCACAGACTGTGCGAGATGCCACACTTCCGGTTATGCGAATACGCCAAACCAGTGTTTCTCATGCCATGAGCAGGGGTTCAATCAGACAACAAAGCTGAATCATTCACTTGCGGGTTTTTCACATACCTGTACCGATTGTCATAACACAACTGCCTGGGCAAGCACCACCTATAACCACACCACGGCAACAGGATTCCCCCTTCAAAACAAGCATGCCGGAAAAACCTGCATTCAGTGTCATCAGATCACCTATACCGCAACCACAAATGAGTGCTCGACCTGTCACACACCCGACTACCAGTCGGCGACAAATCCCAATCATGTGGCGAAGAGTTATCCGCAGGTTTGTTCCAACTGTCACACCGATATAGGCTGGGCACCGGCAACTTTCGACCACTCCATTGTGGGATACCAACTGACGGGTAAGCATACCACAGCCACATGTGCACAATGCCACACTTCGGGGTACAGCAACACTTCCACACTTTGCAATTCGTGCCATGCAGCGGACTATCAGGGAGCTGTCAATCCTAACCATGTTGCGCCGCACTTCCCGAGGATCTGTGAAGATTGCCACACTTCCGTAGCCTGGAAACCATCGACTTATAACCATGATGTTCAGTTTTTCCCGATTTACTCAGGAAAACATAAAAACAAATGGAACAACGACTGTTTGAGCTGTCACACAAACGCTGCGAACTTTGGGACTTTCTCCTGCATCGATTGTCACGAGCACAACCAGGCATCGATGAACAGCGAACATCAAGGGGTTGCAAACTACTCGTGGAATTCGCAGAGATGCTACGACTGCCACCCGCGCGGTTCAAGTCTCGCTCCGCAGAGGATTGATCACGCATTTTATCCCGTATCGGGGAAACACAAAAATGTGATTTGTGAAGAATGCCACTCGGGACCAAATTCAGAGCCGCAGTGCATAACCTGTCATCAGGAGGAAGTGACAATCGCTCACAAGAGTTCCCCTGCAAACAGGAAATGCTGGAACTGTCACACCACTTTCTCATTCAAAGCCGGAAATGGTGTGCCGAGAAAACTGGAGAGGATAGACTGATGAGAATTTCATTATTGGTTGTTTCACTTTTGGTTCTAAGCGGAACTTCTTTCGCCCAGAAAACGGGAGAGGTTAGAGAAGGGAAAGTTACTTATGTCTCCTCGCAGAATATTTATGTTGAGTTCAAACTGACAGAGGGCATTTTTGAGAAGGATACCCTTTGGCTGGTGAAAGACGGCAAGGAAGTGCCGGCAGTAATAGTAAATTTTACCAGCAGCAAGTCGGTTGCCGGAAGTAAAGCGGGTACCCTGAAAATTGAAAAGGATATGGTGCTCAGGGCTTATCCCTCCTTTGTGAAAAAAGAGGAGGAAAAACCCGTTGCAGATACGACAAAAGAAAAATTTGTGTATAACAAAGGGAAGGTGGACAAGGGTGCCGGTCCTCTGATTCAGAAGAAAAACTACAGAGGGAGATTCTCTGTTCAGTCATCCACAGATATGAGCAACATGTCGGGAGCTCCGGGTTATCAAAGGTGGCGGTATGCTTTTTCCTTTAATGCCGACAAAATAAGCGGCAGTCCAGTTTCATTTTCAACCTACACAACTTTTTCCTATCTCACTTCCGACTGGGGAAGGGAAGGGCACGACCTCGGCAGGAAACTAAAGGTTTATGATTTCAAAATGCAGTACGAACTTGATACCCTTTCCTTCTTTAATGCGGGAAGATTCATCTACCGGAAAATTGCAAACATAGGTGCCATAGACGGTATTCTCTATGAGAGGTCTTTCAACAAAAAGTGGTCTGCGGGTGCATTTGCGGGAAGCAGACCGAACATCGAAGATTACGGCTACAATTTCAAGCTTTTTCAGTTTGGTGCGTATGGTGCCCACACCGATTCGCTTGGAACAGGCATTATGGAGAATTCTTTCGGAATAGTGAATCAGACGAACGATTTTAAGACCGACCGCCGGTTTATCTATCTGCAGCATGTTTCGAATCCATCCAATTCCGTTTCGTTGTTTGCATCATCAGAGATCGATTTCTATACGGTTGAAGCAGGTGAGGGGAAAACCAAACCGAGTCTCACCAACTTCTTCGCCTCGATACGGTACGCCTTCTCAAGGGAATACAATTTTGTTCTCGCTTACGATAGAAGAAAAAATGTCATCTACTACGAGTCTTACAGAACCTTTATCGACTCGGTTCTGATAAACGAAACGATGCAGGGACTTCGCGCTGTTTTCAACACCACCGCAATCAAAAATGTCTCACTCTCCCTAAGAGCCGGAGTCAGAAACATGGGTAACGACAAGAGGGTATCGCAGGATTTCGGTGCAAGTGCATATTTTACCAATCTCCCTTATGTTGCCGGTTACCTCGGTGCAAATGTAAGTTATCTAAAAAGCAACTATGTCGATGGCTTTAATTATGGAATTACATACTCACGAGATCTTATCGAAGACCTATTCGGTACATTTGGTTTCCGAAGAATTGACTACAATTTCCCCGCCGGAGGTTCAACTTTGGCACAAAACATCCTCTCCGTCGATCTTAACTGGACAATCAGCAAACAGTTTGATCTTTCCCTGAACTATGAAGGAGTCTTCGAAGAATCCAGCACCTTCAGCAGAATATTTGTGGATTTTACCACAAGATTTTAGGTTAGCTATTAGCTGTTTTTGGGGATGGTTCCACGGATATCACGGATTTTGCACAGATTTCACGGATGGGGATTTTGGCCCCGGCAGGGGTCATGTATGGGTAGAAATATGGCGATTACCAAAAAAAGAGCCCTTGTGGCGACATATGGGTAGGGGACGCAGATCCGCCCCGGCGGACATGGTACACGCAGATTAGACAGATTTTCGCGGAGGGGGATTTTTGAATGGTTCCACGGATATCACGGATTTTGCACAGATTTCACGGATGGGAATTTTGAGCCCCTGTGGCGGCATGTGTGTAGGGGACGCTGATCCACCACGGCGGACAGGTACACGCAGATTAGACAGAAATACGCAGAGAGGGATTTTTAAATGGTTTCACGGATATCACGGATTCAACACAGATTTCACGGATGGGAATTTTTGCCCCGGATGGGGTCATGTATGGGTAGAAAAAAATAATTCTACCCATATGTCGCCGCAAGGGCTCAATTTTGTTGGCAGGACAATCGAGACGATTGTCGCTCCTTTTCTGAAGTTAAAGGTTGTGGATATCGTCAAGTGATCTCTCTTTGCGGTCTCTGCGGTGAGTTTTAAAACCCTGATTCTACCCGGGAATGAATTCCCAGGCTATTGGTTTTCAAACTTCAAACCTCAAACCTGAAACTTCACATTTCAGGATTCAGCCCTCAAACTTCAAACTTCAAACCTCAAACCTCAAAAATTCAGCCCTCAGCCTTCAGAAATTCAGCCCTCAGCCTTCAAATTCATTTGAATTTTACCTGCACCACTCCTGAAGTGAGGACGGTTTCTGCACAATCTCTTACATAGACTCTGAACCAGCCGGACTGGTAAAAGGTTACCTGTTTGTAGAACCATGCCCAGTCTGGTTTTGTAACCATGGTTATGGTTGTTTCGTACGACTCGTAATCTTCTTCAATTCGATAGATTTCGAAGGAGACTTTCTCGCAACTTACGGTATATGGAAGTTTTACCAGGAAGTAGAAGTAACTGCCGTTTGCGGAGATGCTAAAAACTTCCGAGGCTTTTATTGGAGCACCTTTCTCAGTGACACCCTCACAGAAGGTAATTGATTGAGAAAAAGTTGCAACGGAGAGCAAAAAAACGAGGAGGAAAAGGTATCTTCTCATAAGGGACCTCATGAAAATGGTTAATGATTAAAAATAATTATTCCCCTTTCTCAAGTTAGTAAAAAAAATGTAATATTTTCATAGACGAACAATCGAATTTGTTAACTTTTTAACACAAGACGCCATCTTTATAGCCAAAACAATGATTCAAAACCTGCAAATACGCATTTCACATCCAATTAATAATTAATAAATCAAAACTCATAACTCCAAGCACTTTTCTCTTGCTCATGGCTTTAATTATCTTTATTTTTTAAATCGGTAAATAAATATTAAGTGAAGATCATGGAATTTCTTACAGGCAAAATGCATTTCCAGACAAATGGAAACTCGGACATAAAAGATTTAACTGCTGACATTGAAAAAATGATTGAAGAGAACGGTTACACTGAGGGGAGCGTTCACCTTTTTGTACCGGGCTCTACAGCGGCACTGACTACAATAGAATTCGAACCGGGGTTGTTGAAAGATTATCCCGAGTTTATGGACAGACTGGTTCCTTCGGGAAAGATATATCACCATGATATGACCTGGCACGACGGGAACGGACACTCCCACATCAGGGCGGCTCTTCAGGGTCCGTCACTCCTGATTCCTTTCATAAACGGGAAACTGACTCTCGGTACCTGGCAGCAGGTGATTTTTATCGATTTTGATACCAGGCCAAGGGAGAGAACGGTGGTTTATCAGTTTATTGCGAAAAAAAATAATGAAGTTTGAAGTTTGAGGTATGAAGTTTTAGGTTGATTATTGGATTTTTTGAAAATAAAAAGTAAGACAAAATGAAAAAAGTAATTATTGCACTGTTGTTGTTTATATCCGGAGTTTATGCGCAGGAACTGGAGTGGACGCCGTATTTTGCCACTCCCGAGGATTCGATTGTAATTATATATGATGCTTCTAAAGGAAATGCAGGCTTGACGAATGTTTTTCCCATTTACGCTCACACGGGTGTGATCACGACGGAAAGCACAGGACCCTCCGATTGGCGCTATGTAAAAACCAACTGGGGACAGAACACTCCCGAGACACAGCTTACATTTGTTGGTGGAACGAAGTGGAAAATTGCTTTCAAGATAAGGCAGTATTACAATGTCCCTGCGAATGAGACGATACTTCAGCTCGCTTTTGTTTTTAGAAATGCAGCCGGAACCCTGACCGGCAAGACTGCGGATGGTGGCGACATTTTTCTTCCACTCTCGCAGCCCGGGCAGACTGCAGCAATTCTTCAACCCGCGGTTTCGGGTATAATTGCGCAGAACACTTCTGTGCCCGTTCTCGCAATTGGCGCTGCAGGAACGCAGACGATGAAACTGTTTTTGAACGGTTCAGAAGTGGCTTCGGTAAACAACGATTCGATTACTTACCAGCTTACCGCCTCTCAGATCGGAAAAACCAGAATTAAAGCGGTTGCCATTTCAGGTACCGGAGGCGAAGGTTATGATTCAGTTTACTATGTAGTAAGAGGAGCGACTCCTGTGCAGGCAGTCCCGGCGGGAATGAAGGATGGTATAAACTACACCTCTTCCACTTCGGCAACAATGGTGCTGTATGCCCCGACAAAGCAGTTTGTATATTTTATCGGTGACATGAACGGATGGGAAATCGATCCCGCATACGAGCTTTACAAATCTCCCGACGGATTCAGATACTGGGTAACTTTGAATGGCCTAACACCCGGTAAGGAGTACAGATTCCAGTATTTTGTTGATAACGCCATCAAAATCGGCGATCCATATTCTGAAAAAGTGCTTGATCCCTGGAACGACAAATACATTGACAGCGTAAGATATCCCGGTTTGATCCCTTATCCTGTCGGTCTCACTTCGAATGTCGTCTCGGTTATGCAACCCGGTCAGACTCCGTACCAGTGGCAGGTAACAAATTTCCAGAAACCACCCAAAGAGAAACTCGTGGTTTACGAGCTGCTCATCAGGGACTTCACTTCGGAACAGACATACAAATCGATTACAGATACCCTCGGATATCTTCAGAGACTTGGAATCAACTGTCTTGAACTGATGCCGGTAATGGAATTTGAAGGGAACAACAGTTGGGGTTACAACCCGATGTTCCATATGGCAGTTGATAAATGGTACGGACCAAAAAACGAGCTTAAAAAACTGATTGACGAAGCTCATAAAAGAGGCATCGCAGTTGTTTTGGATATGGTGCTCAATCATGCATTTGGTCTTAACCCCATGGTGCGTCTCTACTGGGATGCTGCCAACAACAGACCTGCTGCCAACAGTCCGTGGTTTAATCCAATAGCGAGACATCCATACAATGTCGGCTACGATTTCAATCATGAGAGTCAGGCAACCAAAGATTATGTGGACAGAGTAAACAGATTCTGGATTGAAGAATACAAATTTGACGGCTTCAGATTCGATCTCTCAAAAGGATTTACACAGACCAACAGCGGAAGCAATGTCGGTCAGTGGGGACAATATGACCAGTCGCGTATCAATCTGTTAAAGAGAATGGCACAGCAAATCTGGACAGTTGACCCCAATTCTTATGTAATTCTCGAGCATTTTGCCGATAACAGTGAAGAAATTGCCCTCGCTAATGAAGGTATGATGCTTTGGGGCAACCACAATTCGAACTACAATGAAGCCACAATGGGATGGCACGATAACAACAAGTCGAACTTCAGCGGCATCTCCTGGAAAAACAGAAATTTCAGTTCCCCTAAACTTGTCGGATACATGGAATCGCACGATGAAGAGAGAACGATGGCGAAAAATCTCCTTTATGGTGCTTCGAGTGGCGGATATAATGTGAAAAGTCTTTCGACAGCCATTGCGAGGGAGAAACTTGCAGGAGCATTCTTCTTTACAGTTCCCGGACCGAAAATGATCTGGCAGTTTGGTGAACTTGCATATGATGTTTCCATATTCTATCCTTGTGGTACCGATGCATGCAAGACAGACCCCAAGCCTGTAAAGTGGGAGTATTATTCTGACGGCAGAAGGCTCAATCTCTACAAAACCTGGGCAGAGCTGATTAATCTGAAAAAGAACTATGACGCATTCAGCAGTACCGATTTTACAATCGATGCTGCTACGGCATTAAAGACAATAAAGATAAATCACTCACAGATGAATGTGGTTATCACAGGAAACTTTGGTGTTACACAGGCGAGCTACAATCCCGGTTTCCAGAACACAGGGAAGTGGTACGATTTCTTCTCGGGCGATTCGATGACCGTTTCCGATGTCAACATGTCGGTTTCGCTCCTTCCCGGTGAATTCAAAATTTACACAACACAGAAACTTCCGACTCCTGAACCGGGAATCGCCACATCGATTTTCGAGAAAGACGAGAACGAACTTCCGGTGGATTTTAATCTGGATCAGAATTTCCCGAATCCTTTCAATCCATCGACTAAAATCAGCTTTAGCATTCCACAGTCGGGGATGGTAAATCTGGCAGTCTACAATTCTGTCGGTGAGCTTGTAAAAGTGCTGGTGAATGAGCAGATGTCGCAGGGGAAGTACAATGTCGATTTTGACGGAGCGGGTCTCTCGAGCGGGATTTACTTTTACAGATTAGTCTCTGAGGGAACAGTTTTGAGCAAAAAAATGATCCTGTTGAAGTGATTTTTCAGGAACGAATAAACATTGTGAATAGAAATAACCTGAGGAGTGTTTGAGACCGAAGTCGCTATTCTTCGTCGTTTTGGGAGCATTTTTATTTTTTCAGGGGTGTAAGACTACACCCCCTGTTAAAATTGAGGATGATGTTACCGGTGGAATTGTGGTAAAGGGAAGTCCCGCGGGGGCTGCAATTTTTCTTGACGGAGTAAATACCGGAAAGACACTTCCCGATACTCTTCTTGCAAAGGCGGGATCACATGCTCTAAGAGTTGAGAAGGACGGGTATGTCTCCGAGACACGGAATATTGTGATTGGAGCTTTTTCGCTGGGAGAGGAGACTTTCAATCTTTCACCAGTGACTGAGCAAAAGCTCGTGATCATTGAAGATTTTGCAAATGTCAGTTGTGTCCCCTGTGTCACTTCGAACAGGATATTGCGCTCACTCGAGACCGGTACTTTGCTCGATAAAAATGTCATAATGATCAAATATCATGTTAACTACCCTTCCCCTCAGGATCCCTTTTATCAGGCGAACAAGGCTTCGATAGATAACCGGGCTCAGTTTTACAAAATATTTTCCACGCCGACCACATACATAGACGGGAAACTAAAGCCCGTATCAAGCGATTCAAACCAGATAAAGCAGTATGTTGATCAGCAGCTTGGTGCCCCTGCGCGCTTCAGGATGAGCATCAAAGATTCCACTTCGGGAGGAGTTCTCTATTCCACGGTGAATATAAAAATCCTCGACCTGCCGCAGGTTGATTCAAATGAGACGGTCATGCATGTTTATGCAATTCAGACCGAAACCTCGTTCACAACACCACCGGGTTCAAATGGTGAAACTCTCTTTCATAATGTAGTCCGTGGATTTCTTTCCGGTTCGGGGGGGATAATTCCTCACCTCACAGGAAATGGTCAGGAGCTCAGCTTCAAACTTTCAATTGCCATCAACAGCGGCTGGGATTTGTCGAAGTTGAGGGTGGTGGCATTCCTGCAAAACAAAACCACAAAAGAGATATATCAGTCAGCAATTTCCAAGAGATAACTTTCAAGATGCGTAAATCAGTTTTATTGGCTTTGGTTTTTCTGCTTTTTCCGGCAGTAACCGCGGCACAGACATTTGAATTCACACCAAATCATACAGTTCTTAGCGACTCACTCGGCTGCGAGCTCGTCTTTGATTTTACATTCAGAAATTTGACCAACTCCCCGCAGACAATTTATATCGTGAGGACCCGGGAAAATCTGCCTCATCAGGACTGGACATCGTCGATGTGTTTTGATTTGGGATGTTTTGCCCCGTTTGTGGACAGTGTTGCCACCACCCCCGATTTCTCAAGTTCACCACTTCAACCGATGGAAACCAGGGATTTCTCGGTACATATTTTTACTTCAACAATTAATGGAACCGGGACAGTCACAGTAAAAGCTGTGAACATGAACCAGCCTGCAGAATTCTATACCGTTGAGTTGACGGGAAGAACCATGCCCGTATCAGTGGAAGATGTTGACCTTGTTAGCGGTTTCAGGCTCGATCAGAACTTCCCCAATCCCTTTAATCCCTCCACTTCGGTATCATTCAGGCTTCCGAAGAGTTCGGATGTGTCACTGACAGTTTATAACTCACTTGGGATCAATGTGAAGGAAGTCTTGAACGGGTATATGTCAGAGGGTGAACATCGCGTGAGCATTGATGCAAGCGACCTTTCATCGGGGGTTTATTTTTACAGGCTCAAAGCGGGTGGTCTTGTTACAACCGGAAAAATGATACTGGAGAAATAATGCTTAAGTCAATAATCCTGTTCTCAGTTCTTTTGGCAAGCTGCCTTTTTGCTCAGACCGGTCAGAAGGCTCCCGGTTTTACACTGGAAAACCTCGAAGGAGAGGCTGTCGCACTGCGGGACCACGGTGACAGCAGTGTGGTTCTCATCAGTTTTTGGGCGACCTGGTGCAAACCGTGTATGGAGGAGCTTCCGGAAGTTGAGAAAATTTATTCCGAACTTGCCGGCAGGGGTCTGAAGGGATTCGCCATCTCGGTTGACGGCGAGAGAACCGTTGCGAAAGTTGAACCCTTTGTCAAATCGAAGAAAATGACAATTCCGGTACTTCTCGATACGAACGGCGATGTGGCAAGATTGTTTTATGCAAAGGATGTCCCCCATACAGTTTTGATCGACAAAAAAGGTGAAGTCGTTTATTCTCATTCAGGCTACAAAAAAGGGGATGAGATACAACTGAAAGAAAAGATAATCGAATTGCTGGGAAGTGAATGATGAATAAAGTTTTTCTGCTTCTGCTGACCATACCGTTTACTGTCTTTACTCAGGATATTCCCGCCCCCAGACTACCGAAAGGGGTAACAATTCTAAATCAGACAAAAGCCTCGTATGATTTTGAGAAAAAGATATCGATATTTGAAGACTGGCTTAACCTTGACTACAGATACGAAAATTTTTCAGCGGGAATCAGATATGAATCATTCCTTCCTAACGACCCGAGTCCTGCAATCAGCAGAGGAAAGGAAAAATATTCCGATCTCGCTTTTAAGTACTTTACTGTCAATTTCGGTGATAAAAAGACAAACTTTGAAATAACCGCCGGAAACTACTATGCCCTGGTTGGGAGAGGCATGGTGCTCAGAAGCTATGAAGACAGGAATCTCCGGCTTGACAACAACCTGCAGGGCGTTTTGGTTAAGGCAGGTTACAGAAATTTCAGACTTACGGCGCTTGCGGGTTCGGCTGCCAACTCAAACAACGAGAGAAAAGATGTTCTTTATCTTGCCGATTTTGAGTATCGCGGACTGAAGTGGCTTAAAGGAGGTGTAACGCTCGCTTCAAACAAACCTGAATTTGATAATGTTTCACGCACAGATATTGGTTCATTGCGTCTTGAGACATCTTTTGGTGCATTTGACGGGTACTTCGAATACGCTGTAAAGAAGAACGCTGACATTCAGAATGCTGTTTTTAACAGCTCGGAGAGTTTTGCCGGCAAGGGGATTTATGCATCCGCATCATACTGGTACGACATCTTTTCGATAACAGGGGAATACAAGTATTACGATAATTTCGGGTTCAGATCTTTTGATCAGACGATAAATTACAATCAGCCCCCTGCCACCCGGAAAGATTACAGCTACCAACTCTTTAACCGGCATCCTTCCACACTTGATGCTGACAATGAGCAGGGTTATCAGGTGGAAGCCAATGCAAATTTAAGTGACAACTCCTCCCTGCTCCTTCAGTTCTCGGAGGCGAAAACACTCGACAAGGATTCATACATTCAGAGGATTTACGGACAGAATCTGGAACCTCGCGTTAAATTGAGAGAGATTTACGGACAGTACTCAAACGAATGGTCGGAAAAATTCAAAACCACAATTGCACTCGGTTACAACGAGGAACTCGACGAAAATACAAAAAACTACACCGGCGTTTTGGATATCAGATATTCAATTGACCCCCGAAACACCCTGAGGTTTATTTTCGAACATCAGCAGTCGAACAACAGAACAACCCTTGAGGATTATTTTTCCGATGTTTTCACGATGGAATATTTAAGGTCACCAAAATATTCGATTGCACTTGTTGCAGAAATGAAGACGAGAGAACCGAACCCCGGAAATACTGTCAGAACACTTTGGAGTTATGTTCAAGGGACGATCAAGATAGGGGAACACACCGACTTAAGTCTGCTCGCGGGCTCGAGGGAAGCAGGAATAATATGTATCGGAGGTGTTTGCCGGTATGAACCCGAGTTCAGAGGTGTCGAGATAAAGATGGTGAACAGGTTCTAAACGGGTTATCCGGGTTTAAATTTTGGATACCGGTGATAAAAATTTTGTAAAAAGGGATTTCTTTCTTAATATTGCATCATACAATTAAAAAAATGAATCCTTTAATGTTTAACTTTCCCGGTACAAAGAGCCAAAGGAACAGAATTTGATACGGTTTATCCTTTTACTGATTTTTATTGCTGCCATCGGAGTGATCTATTATCTCCTGTTGGATGGTTATGGTGGACCGTTTGAGGGATTCATGAACAATTACGCTCTTGAGACTACCGGTGTAATAGCCGCATATTTTTTAAGCGTTCTCTTCAAACAAGTAAGCGGGAATAAATTTGCCAAGGCATTTATTATATTCCTTTTTGCGTCCATAATCGAGGTTGCCCAGTTGCTGGAAATAAATGTGTTCGGGTCCGTATTCGATCCTCTCGATTTTGTATTTTATGCCTTGGGACTCGGAGTTGCTCTCTTCATCGATACACAGTTGATTCCCCGTCTCGACGGTACTTACGAAAAGATAAAGTTTTAATCACAATAATTTAACTTCAAATGAAAAAAGTACTTAAATATGCCGGCATTTCGCTGGGTGCCATCTTTTTGGTTATTCAGATATTTCAGGTAGATCATACCAATCCCGAAGTAAGATCTGAACCTCCATGGGATTCACCTCGGACGAGAGAGCTGGCTAAAAGAGCCTGTTTCGATTGTCACAGTGCCGAAACAAACTGGCCCTGGTACTCATACATTGCACCGGCATCGTGGAAAGTATTTAACAATGTGAAAAACGGCAGGCGCCATTTCTATTTTTCCGAGTATCCCGTCGGTACCAAAAAACCTGAAGAAGCAATTGAAGAGATAGAAAAAGGAAGTATGCCTCCCTCTGACTATTTACTGATCCACTCCGAAGCAAAACTGACCCCCCTTGAAAAGGCAGAATTGATAAAAGGTCTGAGAGCCACCTTTGGCTTGAATAAACAGGGAGGTCAAAAAACCGAATCCGAAGTGAAGAAAGGTGAAAAAGTGCTTAACGGCAGGGAAAAAAGAGAAATGGAAGAAGCAAAGGGAAAATAGCTTCCGGTAAAATTGATATTAAAAAGGCTGCCCCCGTAACTGAAGGCAGCCTTTTTTTATTAATCACTATTTCGATTTGTCGGGATATTTTACTTTACCCGGCTTTTTAGGCGGATTAGCTTTTAGTGCATCCAGAATAAGGTCGATTGCTTTATTAAGTTGTTGATCGTTTCCTTTAGCGAGTTCGTGAGGGAAGTTTTCAACATCATAATCAGGGTCGACACCGTAGCCCTCGATACCGAGTTCGCCTGTAATTTCGCGATAGCCGAAAGAAGGTGCAGTTACGGAACCTCCGTCTATGAGTGGAGGAGTGCCGGTGATACCGACGAGACCGCCCCAGGTTCTTTTTCCTACAATCTTACCGAGACCCGCAGCTCTGAAGTATGCAGGGAAGGCATCTCCACCTGAACCGGACCAGCCATTAACCAGCATCACTTTTGGTCCGAAGTTGCCGACGAATGGTGTCTGCCAGTCCTCGAAGCCGTTTCTTACCCAGTAATTGTAGAGCTTTCTGTTCAAGAGTTCGATGAAACGGTCAGGGATCTGACCACCGCTGTTAAATCTTTCATCGATGATAAGTGCATCTTTGTTTACCTGTCCCATAAACTGGCGGTAGAGGTCGGTCTGCCCGTCAATTCCGGTGCTTGGCACATAGATGTATCCAACTCTGCCGTTGGTTTTCTCATCGACATATTTTCTGTTCTTTTCGATCCAGGCATAATATCTGAGTGTCTGCTCATTGCCAAGAGGTTTTACAAGAATATCTCTTGCACCCTCTTTCGCAGGAGAGGAGTTGATGGTAAGGACAACAGTCTTGTCTGCCAGACCCTGGAACGCTTTCCATGGATCGGCTTTCATGTCGAGTGCCTGACCATTTACGGCGATGATGTAGTCACCCTCTTTCACATTAAGACCGGGAGCTGACAGTGGTGATCTTACTTCGGAGGCATCCCAAGGAGCGGTTTCATAGATTTTAGCGATTTTGTAATAGCCTGCTTTTTTGTCTGCTTCGAAGTCACAGCCGAGTACACCAACCGAGGTTGATTTGGGATTTTCGAGATCTCCGCCGTTAACATAGGCATGTGAAACATTTAACTCGGCAATCAGTTCGCCGATAACATAGTTAAGGTCACTTCTGTTCACGATATAGGGAAGGAGAGCTTCATATCTTTTGCCCATTTTTTCCCAGTTCAGTCCGTGCATATCGGGATCATAGAAGAAATCCCGTTCGATTCTCCATGCCTCCCGGTAGAGCTGTTTCCATTCTTCCCTCGGGTTGATGGTTGCAGTCATGTTTGAGAGGTCGAGCTTGCCGTCGGCGATTTTAGCACCCGGAGCCGGGTCTATTATGGAGTAGGCACCTTCGGGGGTCTGAACCATGATTTTCTTGCCGTCGGCAGAGAGTCTGAACTGAGTGACTCCCGAGGTAATTTCCTTGTGTTCTCTTTTATCAAGATCAAACTGGAAGAGAGAGCCACCTGTCATCCAAGAATCGGCTTTTGGGAACTGGATATAAAATACCTTTCCTTCGGCAGCGGCGAGTGCGCCGGCATTGCCAAGTTTTTTGATCAGGACAGTTCTTTTTTCGATGTTGTCGAATTCGATCTTTACAGATTTTTCCTCTTTTTTAGCCTCGTCTTTTTTTGGCTCATCTTTTTTAAGAGTGTCCTTCTTAGCATCATCCTTTTTCTCTTCCTTCACATCCACTTCGTCATTTTTGGGAGCGAAGATATCTTTCACATCGGTACGAAGAGTCATGGCATACAGGTTGACCGAGTTATCGTATATCCAGGTGTTGTCCTGATCCGAGTAATTGGGTTCAAAGTTTTTCAGACTGTAGAAATAGAGGTAGTCACCTTTTGGATCGAAGACAGGATTTGCACAATTGTAAAAATCCGAGGTAATCCTTTTCGATTTTCCTTCATCCATGCTGTAAATAAAGATGGCTGACGAGCTGTATTGAACCCGTTTGTCGTAAGCAAGCCACTTGCTGTCGGAACTCCAGGCAAAGGTGAAGAAGTAATTGAATTCATCTTTGTCGATTTTTGTGAGTTTATCGGGGGTAATCGAGTAGATATAGATGTTGCCAAAGTTGTCGTTGAAGACGATGTTTTTACTGTCAGGTGACCAGACTATTCCCTGTTTGAAAGCCACACCTGTTTTGGTGAGCTGTTTTTCGCTCCCTTTGCCGTCAGCCTGGTTGATGTAGAGTTCATACTCACCCGATTTGTCGGAGAAATATGCTATGTGTTTTCCGTCCGGTGACCATGTCGGTTCTCTTTCAGCGACACCGGAGGAGTTGGTGAGGTTTCTGGTCACACCATCCTTGGCAGGAACTGTCAAAATTTCACCGCGGGCTTCGAACACAGCTCTTTTACCGTCGCGGGAGATGTCAAAATTAAAGATCATTTTAGAGAGATTTTTCAAAGCGGGACGAACCTGCGGAAGGTCTGAAGGGATTGTTACCTTCACTTCGGCAGATTTTCCGGTCGTCAGGTTAAGAACAAAAAGCTTGCCTCCGTTTTCGAAAACGATGTCGCTGTTTCCGCCTGAGGGCCATTTAACATCATATTCGTCGAAGAAGGTATATTGTTTCGTTTCTTTGGTTTTTGTGTTGTATCCCCAGATATTCAATTTCTTGTTGTTATCGCGGTCGGAGAGGAAATAGATTATATCGCCAATCCACATCGGGATGCCATCTGAACCATCGAAGTCGGTGATCTTTTCAGAGGTGTTGTTTTTGAAATCGTAAATCCAAATGTCACTTGCCATGCCACCGCGGTACCTTTTCCAGGTTCTGCTTTCGACAGCGAGGGTCTGGAACGCAATTTTTTGTCCATCAGGGCTGACAGACGCGAACTCGCCATATTCGAGAGGGAGGAGTTCGGGCATACCACCAGCGACTGACTGCTTCCAGAGTTTGTTGTATCTGTACGAAGGGGAATTTTGTTGTGAGCGGAAGAGGATGTTCTCTCCGTCAGGATACCAGTCGTTCACAAGGTCAGGTGTCGGGTTATGAGTGAGTCTTTCAGGAACTCCACCCGATGATGGTATCAGGTACACATCCACATTGCCGTCATAATTTCCGGAGAAGACAATTTTGTCACCTTTGGGAGAAAATTTTGCGTAGATTTCGTTCCCGGGTACGGAAGTCAGTCTAATGGCTGTACCTCCTGTTCTGGGAACAGTGTACAGGTCACCGGCATACTGAAAGACAATTTTGTCACCAGAAATGTCGGGGAACCGAAGCATCAGAGCATCAGGTGTGTGGGACTCCTGAGAGAATACGAGACCTGTGAGAGTCAGAAACAATAAGGGGATAAACGATTTTTTCATTGTTTTTTGTCCTGTTAAATAAAAAAAATCCCATGACAGCTAAATTACGAAAAAGAGCCGTCACGGGATAAAATATTATAAGAACGGTCAAACTAATGAATGAGCGTTAATCCGAAGTGATTCAATTGCGTTTTTAAAGAATCCGGGCAGCACGGTTTTCTTTGTATGGTTGATTTGCACAGGATTTTCAAGGTGTGCAATCATGTCGTAATAAGCCTTCTCGCCGTACTGTTCAACCACCTGGATTTTTCTTTCGGGCTGTCTGAAGTGGTAGTACATACTTGGCGGATCAGCCTCGGGGTGGAACTGTGTACCGATTATTTCATCAGAGATTCTGATTGCCATCATTGCAGGTTCCATATAGAAAGCTGCGGGCTCGAGCTCCATGCTTAAAACTTTTGCACCGAGTAAGTCAAATTTGGCTTTGTTCTGGTGGATGACCTGCCAGCCTCTAAAATCAGCGCCGTAGAACGGATCGGTAAGATTCGAAAATACAGAATCCTGATCGCCATCCTCAGTAAGGGCAAAAGGGACGATTCCGAACGACTTTTTCTCTCTTTGCACCACATCACCCAGTTCGAAAAACCTTGCCATCATTTGAAATGAGTGACAGATAAAGAAAACATGTTTCTTGTCCTGAGATTTTTGGTTGTGGTTCCAGATTTTGTCGATGAGATTAAAATAGTCGGTCTCCCATTTTCTGCCTGAATCTTCAAACGGGCTTCCGGGACCGCCGGATGAGATGTAAATATCGTGATCCATGGCGGGTACATCTCCCTTCAGGCGGGAATCAAAAATGGAGTATTCTATCGGGACATCCTCATACAGGGTGTCGATTTCATAGATATGATCCTGGATACATCTCATTCCCTGATTGGGTTCTCCGTTATAGAGGTCTATTATGGCTATTTTGATCTTTTTCTCGGGCAATATTCCGGTTCCTGTTTTAATTTTTTTGAATGTGCAAATTTAACGAAGTTGAACCAATAACACGGTTCGGAAAATCCACTTTTTTATTACTCTTTAAAAGTATAACATTACAACACTAATTTTGGGAAAAGCGCAAATGTCACAGCGGAAGAAACTTTTAATCAATTACACAAACCATCCGAGCCATCTTTGGAGTGAAGAACAGACAGCGGCAGCACTTCTGCAATGGAGCAGTATTATCGATATTCCGTTTCCTCTTATATCACCCGACTGGGAGAACGCGGAGGTTCGTGAGTGTTTTAATCAGTTTTATGATCTCGCAAAAGAGAAGTGCGGGAGCGCAGGTCGAGATATCCTTGATGCCGATTTTTTGGTAATGGGGGAATTCCGTTTTACATATTATACTGTCAGTAGATTAATCAGTCTTGGGCATAGAGTTTATTCTCACGCGGGGAAAAGGGATGTGGAGATAAAGGACAACAAGAGCATCTACACATTCCGTTTCGGGCGATTTGTGGAATATTTCTCTGATTGAACCGGAGTCACTTCTTTAATTTCAGGTCGCTGTCTCACAAGTGACCGTGCACTCCTCAGGATGGAAAATCGTATATTTAAAGATCAATTTTCGGGATTTTTAGATGCACATTTTCTCCAGAACCTTTTTTATACTTCTGGTTTCGAGCAGTATTCTTTTTGCACAACAGCCTTATACAATTCTTGTTTCATTCGACGGATTCAGGCACGATTATATGGATCGAGGCATTACACCCAATCTCTGGAAGATTGCCAATAACGGTGTAAAAGCTTTATCGCTGCGACCTGTTTTCCCGTCAAAAACCTTTCCAAACCATATCTCAATCATCACAGGAATGTATCCTGAGAATCACGGTATCATCGCAAACACATTTTATGACCCTGTTTACAAAGAGACTTATAAAATCAACGACTCGGTTCAGGTGAGGAATGCAAGATGGTACAGGGGTGAAGCTTTCTGGGAGACTGCACAAAGAAACGGAATTACAGCAGCAAGCTTTTTCTGGCCCGGTTCTGAAGTGGAGCTGGAATACAGGCGACCACGATACTACAAAAATTATGACCACGATTTACCCTACACCCAACGGATTGACGGAATCATTAAATGGTTACAACTTCCGTATGGCGAAAGACCGAAGTTTTTTACCATCTATTTTGATGCCACAGATACTTATGCCCACGATCATGGGACTGACTCTGACAGCACAAACTATGCGATCTCCCTGTTGGACAGTATGGCGGGGATTCTGACAAGCGAACTTCAGAGAATAAACCTTCTTGATTCGACAAACCTGATCTTTGTAAGTGATCACGGTATGACAAATGTTGATAAATCGAAGTATATTGATGTGGAAGAGATACTCGGTGATGAAAAGGTCGAGCTTTGGAACTGGGGCACATATTGTCTCATCCAGCCGCAAAAAGACCGTATTGAAGAGGCTTACAGAAGACTAAAGGCAAACGAAAATCACTATAAAGTATACAAAAAACAAGTCGTACCTGATTTTTACCACTTCACAAACAATCCAATGTTTTCTGATATTATCCTGATAACAGATTTAGGCTGGGAAGCAGGGAACACAAAGGGAAGAAAAAGTTTTGAGCGCTGGGATGCAAAAGGTAACCACGGCTATGAAAAGGATGTGATGGATATGCACGGCTATTTTGTCGCCATGGGTCCCTCCTTCAAAAAGAATTTCCGGACAGGTACCTTGTGGAACATCGATATTTATCCCCTCCTCTGTGAAATCTATAACATCCCCGTCAGAAACGGTATAGACGGCAAAGCTGAGAGAATCCGGTTTGTGTTGAGGAAGTACTAGAGAGACTCGAGAAACCAGAGTACCAGAGTACCAGAGAGACTAGAGTACCTGAGAGACTTGAGTATTAAATTGTGTCCGTTTCTCAAGTTTCTCGAGTTTCTCAAATCTCTCAAGTTCTCGAGTTTCTCGAGTCTCTCAAGTCTCTCAAACTCTACTTGACAAGCACCATCTTCCCCGTCTTTGCCAGATTTCCACAGGTCAGACGATAGATATAGACTCCTGAGCCGAAATCTGAGCCGTCGAATTCGACCTGGTGTGCACCCGCAGATTTGTAACCCCGATAAAGAGTTTTCAATTCTCTCCCCATAATGTCGAAGATGGAGAGTTGGATATCTGCCGACTCCGGAAGGGAGAATGATATTATGGTTGAAGGATTGAAGGGATTCGGGTAATTTTGATTTAGCCTGAATGATTCAGGGAGAGCGGGTTCGGGGTCTTCGACAGAAACGAGTACACTGTCGAAAGAGATTATTCTAATGGCATCTGCGTTAACCACTTTACCTGCGGTATCCACCTTATTTGAGAGGGTGACACCTTCAGACGGGTCGTTTGTGAAAGTGAATGTCCCGATTCTGTTCCACTGGCTTCCATTGATCGACTGGTTGATTCTTACTGTGTCGGTACCGTTTTTATGTTTGATTATGTAAGGTGCGTTTGAAGCACGATTGGAAGCAGCCACCCACCATGCATAGACATCATATTTGGCTTCGTTTGTGATTTTCATTTTCCATTTCAGAGATGTCTCACCATTGCCTGCGTTTGCATTCAGAGATGGAGTGGTTCCCCAGTAGCCGCCGACATTGGAGACTGTCCAGGTGCCCGTCTTTACGATATTTGAATCGACATTGTCAATTTTACTTATATAGAAAAGAGGCGGCAGCAGGTTGATAGAATCGGGATTAACGATTGCGAGCATGGTCGGAATCGGTCTTTGGTATGTCGCTCCGACGGGAAGATTAACGAGCTGGTTACCGACTGACATCTGTGTGGAACCGCCACCGTCGAGGTTCATTGCTTCAATGCATCCAAGGGAGATCATGAGGTCGGCAGCCTCGGGAAGGGAGAGCCCTTCACTGTCCGCCTGTCTTCCGTCGATCACCATCATTATTACATGTCTGTCGGCTGTGTAACCGACAACGGTTCTCGGGTCACGGATGGTGCTTCCGACACCTGATCCGAAGAAGACTTCTTCGGTATAGGTAATGTTTTTTTGTCCGTTTTTTACCAAAGTGGGTCCGCCGCCAATTCCTGCGAGAATCTCATAATACTGGTTGCCAAGAGCCATAACCGGCTGTGGAGCGGGAGTCGTTTCGGTATTTGGAGTGGGGGCTGCATATGTGTAAATATCGATGGGTCTGTTACCAAAATGATAGATCCAGTTTACTGAAAATTCCCTTGTATCTGTGAAACTGAATAGGGAACGGGTGGTGTAGTAGGTACCGGCAGGTCGGGTAAGTTGGGCAATGTTTTTTGCTTTTACAACACCGGGTTCGATAAGAGCCGAGTACGATGCACCGGTGTTTACATCAAAATATCCGCCGTTGATTCCGGCAATTGCTCCCATTCTGGGGACAAAGGAGGTGATTCCCTCCCTGCCTGCAGGATTGAAATAAGGTTTAATTGCGACATTCGTTCTGTTCATATCCACATCAAAATACCACAATTTCAGTTTAGGGTTCGTGGTTCTTTCACCGAGTATCAGTTTTACTCCCGCAGGAAGGGTGTAGTTGGAGGTGACATTTGTAAACGAAATTGGCTGGGTGTAAACATAAAGACTGGTGATACAAAAAAGTAAAAAATATCGCTTAAACATTCCGGGCTCTCTAATTAGTTTGGTAACTAAACTATAAATTAATTAATTTTCAGATATGAAATATATTATTTGCTCACGGAATTGTACAATTATGGAACAGAGAAAAAGATGAAGCCCAGTCAGATCAAGATCAAAGAAGGAAAGATACATTTTACATGGCAGGATAACAGGGAAATCAGTTTCCCCTTGAAGCAGTTCAGGGAGGAGTGCCCCTGTGCAAACTGTAAAGGTGAAACTATCCTCTACACCACATTCAAGCCGCAGAGAATAACAATCGAGACACCTGAAATGTACAAGGTGGCTGCAATTGCACCCGTTGGCGATTATGCCATTCAAATCAGGTGGAAAGACGGACACGATACCGGGATATATTCCTGGGCATATATCGACGAGTTAATCAGTCGTTCTTCCCTTGACAGCAGCGCAGAATAAACCCTTTTCGGAAGAGAACAGTTGATGGTCACCGCAAACGAAATAAAAATTTTTTCATCACTAAAGGTGAAGAAATACCGTGAAGAATTTAACCTGTTCATCGTGGAGGGTTACAAGCAGGTTAGTGAGGGTCTTGCATCAGGGGTTAAATGTGAGATAGTGATTTATGAACACGACGCATTTCATGAGATTACGGATATTATCTCTCAGGCAATGAAACTTGGTGTGAGACATGAGGCTGTAAAAAGAGCCGAGATTAACAAGATGTCTGATACAATAAACAGCCAGGGAGTTGTAGCGGTTTTCCGGGTGCCGACACCTCAAAAAACGGATAAAACGGCTCCGGTAATTGTCTATCTTGACAGGATAGCGGACCCCGGGAATATGGGCACGATATTAAGAACTGCCGACTGGTTTGGCTTCAGGGAGATTCTTCTTTCTCCGGAATGTGTGGATATTTACAACCCCAAGGTAGTCCGTTCTTCGATGGGCTCGATATTCAGAGGCTCTTTTCACTTCGAAAGCGATAAAAGAACCTTATTGATACTGAAGGAATCGGGATACAGAATTGTAACCTCGCAGTTGAACGGGAAGGATATCAGGGATTTTAATCCGGCACCAAAAACCGTAATAGTCCTCTCAAACGAAAGCCATGGAGTGCTTCCCGGACTGGCATCGATCGCAGATGATTCAATAAGAATTCCCGGTATACCGGGTGCGGAATCCCTCAATGTTGCAGTTGCAGCCGGGATTATTTTGAACAAATTTTACGAAACAGGAAACAAAACACGATGAGTGAACTTATTAAAATCGCATTGTTCCAGTACTCACCCGAGTGGGAGAACAAAGAAGCAAACATGGTAAAGATCAGGAAACAGCTCGAGAGTCTTACAGAGCCGGTTGATCTTATTGTGTTTCCCGAGATGAGCCTTACCGGTTTCAGCATGGAAACCGCAAAACTCGCAGAATATGTTGACGGGCAAACCTTCAATTTCTTCTCCTCGATAGCAAAGGAATTTGAGACCAATGTGGTGGCGGGAATTGTGGAGAAAGGGAAAAAGAAATATTTCAACACGCTGATGTTTATTAACCGTGAGGGAGTGCTCGAAGACAAATACCGGAAAATCCACCCGTTTACCTTTGGGGATGAAGCAAAGCATTATGCAGGTGGTTTTGCCTACATAAATCATTATGCTGAAGATTTTCACATCGGTTTCTCAATCTGCTACGACCTCCGTTTCCCTGAACTTTTCCGGTTTATGGCACTCGACAAAGTCGAAATACTTGTAAATATTGCCAACTGGCCCGAGGCGAGAATAGACCATTACAAAACCCTTTGTAAAGCGAGAGCCATCGAAAACCAATGTTACTTCGTGGCTGTAAACAGAACAGGATCGGATCCAAAACTCAACTACACCGGCAACAGCTCCGTTTTCGGACCAATGGGTGAGGAATTGATAATGATGGGAAGTGAAGAGGGAATCGGAATAGCAGAGATTGATCTTGAGCATCTGCAAGGGGTAAGGGAGAAATTCCCCTTTCTTGACGATATCAAATTAATTTCCATCGAGGAAGATGAAGATGAAGATCAGTAGAATATTTGTGGTGGTTTCCACTTTTGCTCTGATCGCCTTGACCGTTGTTTTTAGTATTAAAGGGAACGGACAAGCCGAAAAACCTAAGTATATGCTTGTAATTCATGGTGGAGCAGGTTTTGTGCCGGAGGATATTCCCGTTGAGTTGCGAAACAAATATCTGGCAGGTCTCGAGAAGGCACTGGATACCGGAGAAAAAATTCTTAAGGCGGGGGGCAAAAGTCTGGATGCAGTGGAAGCTGTGGTAAAGGTACTCGAGGATGATTCCCTCTTTAATGCAGGGAAGGGTGCCGTGCTTAACAGTGACGGAATTGCCCAACTTGATGCCGCTATTATGGATGGTAAAACCCTGATGGCGGGAGCCGTTGCTGCTGTGGAGCATATAAAAAATCCAATAGCTGCCGCAAGAGTTGTAATGGAGAAAACCGGTCATGTGATGATGACCGGAGCAGGTGCAGAGAAAATTGCGGAGCTGAACGGACTGGTTCCGGTGGGAGCGGATTATTTTTATACCGACCACAATCAGAAAATATGGAAAGATGCCAGATCAAAGGGAACAGTTGGCGCAGTCGCTCTCGACATGGAAGGAAATCTTGCAGCCGCCACTTCGACAGGCGGATTGAACAACAAACTCGCCGGAAGGATTGGTGACGCTCCTGTCATTGGTGCGGGTACCTATGCAAACAACAACACTTTGGCAATATCGGCAACGGGAAAAGGTGAAAAGTTCATCAGATATAATGTTGCTTTCAGGATTTCAGCCTTGATGGAATACAAGAACATGAGTCTTGAGGAAGCCTGTAATGAAGTGATAAACAAAACACTCGAACCGAAGGATGGCGGAGTAATTGCGGTTGATAAATCAGGGAATTTTGTAATGGCATTCAACACCGCTTCGATGTTTCGCGGTGTGACTGGTGATGGAATAAACAAAGAGGTGAAAATATGGAAAACAAAGTAACAATACCCTTTCCACAACCGGGGGATTATCCTGACTATTACGAAAACTATCTTTCGCATGTTGACAGGGAGAAAGAGATCCTCGTAACCCTCAAAGAGCAACTGACAACTGTCATTGCCTCCCTTTCAGCACTTGGCGAGGAGGAACAGAATCGCAGATATGCAGAGGGGAAGTGGTCGGTAAAAGAGGTGATAGGTCATTGTATTGATACCGAAAGGATATTCAGTTACCGGGCACTCTGTTTTGCCAGAGGTGAAACCCAGCCGTTGCCGGGCTACGATGAGAATAAATATACTCCCGCCGGAAGGTTCGGAGAGAGGTCGCTACAGTCACTTCTGAAAGAATTTGCAGCACTTCGGGAATCGAATATTACTCTTTTTTCATCGTTTTCTGCTGAGGATGTAGTCAAAGGTGGGGTTGCAAGTGGCTATAAAAACAAAGTTAATTCGATCATATATGTTCTGGCAGGTCATCTTCAGCATCATTTAATGATACTGAAGGAGAGATATGGCATTAACGGAGTGAAATAACTTCCGATATTTTTTCGAGGATAATCTTTGTTGCTCCGGTATTCCCCATCACAAAGTTGCGGGATTTTTCTCCGGTTCTTAATCTGAGTTCTTCATCCGCGATAAAATTTCGCATCTTCCTGTACATTTCCTTTTTTGTTCGCACAATCGTACCGCCACCCGATTGTGCGAGTTCTCCTGCTTCCTGTGAGTTCCCGATTTTAGGTCCGTAAATCACGGGGATGCCGTAAACCGCAGCTTCGAGAGTGTTGTGAACATTCGATTTAAAACTGCCCCCCACAAAAGCAATATCGGCGTAGAAGTAGAGAGTCATCAGGATACCGATTGAATCGACAATGATTACCCTCTCGTTGTTGTAAGTGTTCAGGAATGAGAACCGGATGGTTTGCTCAATCCCGGCAAATTCATTTTCCAGTTTCTCCAGATGGAGCAGGGTGGGCTCGTGGGGGACCAGAATTACAACCGTTTCCTGATGATATTTCAACAGTTTTTTAACAGCGGGGAGCAGGACTTCCTCATCTTCCTCCCAGATGCTTCCTGCGACAATCACTTTTTTCCCCTCCAGTATATCGTCCCTGATCAGTTTCCTTTCCCGGGCAATAAGGGCTCTTTCATGGACTCTGTCGAACCTTGTATCGCCAATCTTCAGAATTCTGTTCCTGTCAAGATTGAATGCAAGAAAGTTTTTCAGATCCAAATCGGAAATGGTAAGGATATAGTTGAATTTACTGTAAAGCAGGGTATGGAACGGCTTCAGGAAAGGATTCAGCCTTTTTGAGTCACTCCGCATTGTTGCATCCACCAGGAAAGCAGGTACATTGTTTTTATCGAGTGCAAAGATAAAATTGGGCCAGATGTCATAACGCATAAAAATTGCTAGTGACGGGTTGATAATCTTTACAAATTTATCGGCATTGGAAGGAGAATCCAGAGGTAGATATGTAACTGCATCGGCGTGCGGGTATTTCATCGAATTGTCGTAACCCGACGGCGAGAAAAAGGTAACAAAGATGTTTACATTCCCCTGTTTTTTGAGCTTCTCGATAATCGGTTTGGCTTGTTCGAATTCACCGAGGGATGAGGAATGAAACCAGATGGTAATTTTACTTTTGTCAAATTTCTCAACTTTTGAGGAGGCTTTTTTTAGGACATCCTGTCGCCCCTCAAGCCCTTTTCTTATTTTTTGATTAAACACACCTGCAATTCTCATTGCGAGAGAGAAGAAGGGAATAAAAAGAAGGTTGTAAAAAAATATCAGCAAGCGTCAGTCCTCGAAAACAAGCCTTGAGAGACTTTCATAAACATCTGCCGGTTGAATATCAACGAGGCATTTGAAGTGCTTTTGCGGGCAACTGCTCAATCCTATGTGTGAACAGGGTCTGCATGGTAACGACTCGTTTTCGATAACGATACTTTTGTTTTTGTAGGGAGTAAATCCGAACTCCTTAACGGTTGAACCAAAAATTACCAGAACGGGAGTTTTTACTGCGCAGGCGAGATGCATCAAACCGGAATCGCATGTGACAGCAGCTTTACATTCCGAGAGTATCGATGCTATCCGGTAGAGTTCATTTTCGGAGCAGAGATTAATTACCCTTGGTTCAGCTTCTTCGATTGCAGAGCAAATCTTCAGGTCATCGGTACCGCCGATAAGTACGGGAGTCGCTCCGCCATCAATTATCATTTCGCAAAGTCTGGTGAAGTGGTACTCGGGCCATCTTTTGGTAAAATGTTTGGAACCGGGAGCGATGGCGATATAGTCCCTTCCCTTTGGCAGGGAAGTCTCGACGCGCGAGAAATGGAGATCGAGCCCCTCGTCATCAAGTGCGAAATCAGGTATATAGCCACTTTGTTTTATTGAGAGGGCATACCGGTCAGGAATCTGCGGATAATCGTCGAGCATGTTGAGTTTGAAGTTGACGAGGAGAAATTTCTTAATGTTCGACTTCTTGAATTTGATCTTTTTGTCGATACCGGAAGTAAGTTTTATCGTCTTGATACTGTGCTGAAGGTCGATAACGAGATCATAATTGATGCCACCCGAAAGCGTATCGAGAGATTCACCTTCACGATAAGTGATGACATTTTGCAGAAACGGATTGAACTGCAACACATCGCGGTATTCTTCCTTTACCAGGAAATCGATACCTGCACCGGGGAGGTGATTTTTCACGGATCTGACGATTGGTGTGGTCAGCAGGACATCTCCGAGAGAACTTAGTCTGATGATTAGGATATTCTTCATTCTTTTATCGATGCGGTACTAAATTTTTAGATTTTAAATAGAATTTAATTCTTTTAAAGGGATTATAAGCCTTGAAAGACAAATAAAATTTCCCTATGGCAAGCCATGCTTCCTGTGAAGGTGTCTCGGGAATTTTCACCATCTTCACCGGTTCATCGCTTATAATCACATCAAGTTTTCTCGTTTTTTTTGTGTTTGTGCCTGCTCCGTCAGCACCGAGATGATGGACAAGGGATTTTCCGGGGTAAAGAGTGAGCATCCTGTTCAGGAAGATGGAGGCATCCCACCTTACAGCCCATGAATCATTCTCTCCTGCGATTACCCTCTGAAGGATTCTCTCCTTGAATGCTGCATCGTTGAAGTTGAAGATGTCCATCTCTTTTCTATTGAGAATTTCAGTATAGAGAAACTTTGCATCGGTATTCAACAGTTTCCATGCTCTTCCCCATGTAGCCCATCCGAGGCAGTCGGCTCCCCTGAGGAAAAATGTTTCGGGAAGTGTCGCCTTGACGGGATAGAGATAACCGTGAATTGAAGCTACCTTGCCGGAATTCCGGTAGAGGTTTAATCCTTCATTCATAAATTTTAAAAACCAGGGGGAGAGCTGGAGGTCATCTTCGAGCACTATCACTTCGCCAAACTTTTCGATCATTTCCGAGACTCCATTTATGATCGATTTCCCGAGCCCCCTGTTTTCCGGAGCTTCGAAAATGGTTACACTTTTGAACCCCTGAATGGTTTTCAGATATCCCCGCACATCCAAAACGGCGGGTTTATCCTTCTCTCCCTTCCAGCCATCTGAAAAAACGAAGAGATCAGTCTCTTTTGCCTCAATGTTGGCTGCGAGCGAATTGACAGTTGCTTCCAGAAGGAGGCGTCTGTTGTAGGCAAAGAGTGCAACGGGTGCGAAACTCATAGTGAAAAATCAACAATTAATGAAGTGTAATGTGGTTTGCCGTCACTGTTTTTTCTGTGATTCAGAAGACACCGTTTAATGTGTCCCTTCTCTGTGCCATTGCTGTAAAACGAGTGAAAAACCCCCTTTTCATCCCAGTATTCCACCAGATGATGCCTGTATCCAAATCTCTCAAATAAATCAGTGAGTGATTTAAAGTTAAAAAGGTGCTTGTGGTCGTCGGCGGCGGGACCAGTTCCCCCCGGTCTTACATGTTCGATATAAGCGGGATCTGCATGGAACCCGTCGGGCACTGCAACCCGAATGTTCACACCCGGATTCGAGTATTTTTTGATATTCATTGCCATTAACTCTATCGATTTAATATCAAGATGTTCGAGTACATGCTCGGCGAGGACAAAATCGATTTTTTTTCTGCTGAAATAGAGTCTGAAGTCACTTTCTTTTGTAATGTCAAGAGTTTTTATGTCGGTCGGAAACCATCCCCAATAGAGGGTGTCACCACTTCCGATAACAATTTTTATTTTTGATGCCAGCCTTGAATAGAAAAACCATGCCATTAGTGAGAACGGCTTAAGCACCGGACCGGAGATGGCATACAGTTTTTTTCTGAGTTTTGAAGGCATCTCTTAGATATCCAGGCAGTTACCCTGTTTGTAAAAGACAGTAGTTGCCTTATGATGAATGAATCCGGAGGCGATGCCGTAGAAGTCGATTTTCCTGAATCCTTTCCCGAGAAGGAAGTTAATCCCGGGGAGGTATTCTTCCCGTTCGGAATCGTCGAGAATAATCACACCCTTCTCCTTTAGTCGTTCGGGAGCAACGAAAAGACATTCATTTCTGTGGTTCGCGTCCACCGTGATGATGTCAAATTTATAATCATACTTCAAAAGCTCACCCGGGTAGATGGCGGAGTCATCTTTTGACAGAATGATTTTTACATTCTTCGGAAGGTTGAGATTCATTTTTTTGAACCAAGCCTCGTCATGTTCGATTGCGGTAACTGTGTTCACCACTTTTGAAAACCAGAGGGAGGAATTTCCCGATCCGAATTCAAAAACATCGAAATCTTTTTTCATCCGTGTTTTCATGAATTCATAAAAGCTGAGCGTTACCCAGGGAATCGCCTCGCCGTTTACATCAACGGGCATTTTTGCGATAAGCGACCTGATCCAGCCTGTGTCGTAAAGGTACCCCATTGCTCTGAATGAAAGGAGAGCTTTGAGTACTTTTGGTTCAGTAAAAAGTTTGAGAACGGTGCTTATTTGTTTTGAAACAGGGAGTGCCATTTTTCTTTAGCCAATTTAAATAGATTTATCATTAATAGTGCTTTAATCATCATGCCTGCCTGATGAGCCGAAGGTCTGTGGAATGCAAGTCCGAAGGTAGCTGCGGTATAGGAGATCAATGTTGCCAGTGCGGAGCCTGTGATTCCCCAAATCGGGATAAAAATCAGGTTAAGGATTACATTGAGGATGAGACCGATCAGGGTTCTCATGAAGGAAACTTTGGTAAGGTTTTCAGTTACAAGATACTGCGAACTTGCAACCCCAAGAAATGTACCTACACCTGCCCAGATATAGATTGTGAGTACCGGGGCTGCTGGCAGAAACTTGACTCCGAAAAGTAGAGTGATTATCTCTTCAGAAAGAAAAGTAACCGGTATTGCAATTGCAACTGAAATGAACGCAAGCAGATCGTAAAGCTTCTGCATGCGGGAGCGGTAAACTTCCTCGCTCATCTGCTTTGCATTAACAATTGCAGGGTAGAGGGAACTCGAAATCGCCATAGGAATAAAATACCATGCCTCGCAGAGTCTGACGGCGGCAGCAAAATAGCCGTTTTGCTCACTGCTGAGCATGTTTTTAATAAAAATCTGGCCTACACGAATGTAGATGGAGACTGCAAGTCCGGCAAGAATGAGGGGCCAGGCATCACGGAAAAGGCGGGCAGCCACTTCCTTTTTGAAACGCCACTTCAGGATGTTTTCCTTTTGCCAGGTGAAGACAATGACGAATCCGATTGCGATGAGAATCGGTTCGAAAGCCTGAACCACGGCGAACATTGCAAGGCTTCCCGAGAGAAGAATCAGCAAAAGCCGCAGAAGGGAAGCAATAATTGCCGAGGACGACTGTACTGAAGCTGAGAATTTTGCCTGAACTTTTCCCTGGAAATAAAACTCTATGACATGAAATGCCTGAAAGACGGTACCGGCAGAAACAAGATAGATGAGCAACGCGGTATTAGAGTCCTCCCCGTTCAGATTAACTGCAAGAACAGTAATCAGTATCACTCCTGTTGAGCCGATTATCCGGAGAAAAAAGGAAGAGCCAAGTATTGTGTTTCGTTCTTCGGGGAACTTGACGAGTTCTCTTACGAGAATGTTTTCAAGTCCAAAATTTGCGATGCTTGCAAAAAGGAGGGCAAAACTGACTGCGTAGGCGAGGACACCAAATTGTTCGGGACCGAGATATCTTACGAGAATAATCCCGATAAAAAAACTCAGAAGGAGCTTAATCACCCTTTCGGCGAACATCCAGGAAGTATTTGCGAAATACTTCCTGAACGATTCGGATCCGAAATTAATTTTGGTGTTAGCTTGCAACCTCTTCCTTTTTCTTCGATTTCAGCCAGCCCAGAATCAAAGTGACTATCAAGCCAAATGTAACAAAGGAGCTCAGACCAAGGGCAAGATATTTTGCCATGAAGAAACTGACAGGGGCATATTCAAACTTTATGTGTTTTGTCCCTTTTGGAACGACAATACCCATAAAATTGTGGTTGGCGTTTATAACCTCCACCTCTTTGTCATCGGCGTATGCTTTCCACCCCTTGCTGTGCCAGGTGGTGCTGAATACGAGGAAATTGTTGCCGGAAGTGGTGACATCAGCTTCGAGAATCTCATCGGTGTATTTTGTAATCTTTGCGGTTACAGTCGAATCCTTGGGGTCAACCTTCACATCCCTGTCTTCAACAAACGCAACTTCTGCGGGATTGAACTTGTTATCCCGTACCATCTCGAGGAACTCGACCGGTTTTTTCTTCTCGACTCTGTTCACAAAATAGACTCGGGGAAGAGCTTTGTTGTTCTTGACGAGATAGGTTTTTTTCTCGGATTGGGTATCGGCATTGATTACCTCGCAGCCTTCGAAAGGAATTCCGGGCTGATCGAGAACAATATATTTTGTCCCCGTCATATTGAGGAAGGTCTCGTTTGCCGGGCTTTTCACTATATCGAGGAAGTCCTGATATCTTCTTGGTTTAATTGCCGAGTAGCCATAAACATCTTCAAGGAGGAAGTAGGCATTGAAGTTACCATTGCTTTGAATGGAGCCTTTTGATCCGTCCTGTTTGAGGTTGAGAATCCGGAAGGGATTTGTCGGGGCGTCCTTTTGATCTTTAATGGCTTTTACATAGAAAGGTTCTGCAAATTCGATACTCTTTGAAGGGGAATCGGTGTACTCAGCACCCCTTGAAGAGACTCTCCAAAGGTCGGCAACGCACAAAATCACCACAACTGAAGTGAAAAGAAGGGCGGTTACCTTGTTTTTCAGGAAAAACCATGCAAGCCAGAATGCTACAGCAAGAATCAGGAAGTTGATAATTGCATCATTTGCGAACATTTCGCCTGCCAGGTTACCCACTGTTGCGATTGCATCTTTTGGGTACTGGGCAGCTTTTTCCGACATGGCAAAACGGGTCGAAACCCATGAAACCAGACCGGATTTGCCGAGCAGTGAGAAGACGAAAAGCACAGATGAAACACCTGCCATTCCCATAACAAGTTTTTCGTATTTGATGTTTTTATCATTTTTCAACTCCAGTATCTTCATCAAGCCAAGTCCTGCGAGAACCGGCATCACCATCTGTGGGATAACAAGAATCATTGAAGGGACTCTGAACTTGTCGAAGTAAGGAAGAAAGTAGAACATCAGATCGAACAAAATGGGAAGATTTCGTCCGAATGATATCAGGAGCGCAAGAAAAGCTAGAATAGCGAGAAACATAACAAAGGGTTCACGCCATCTGGTTACGACGGCAAACAGGGCGAGGAAGAAGACAAGAACTCCCATATACATCGCCACATCGACGAAAGGCATCTGTCCAAAGTAGGTGTTCACTTTGTATTTCTGTCCCTGAATCATCTGTTCGGAGTTTCCGAATCCATACCATGAAGGAATGATAAAAGTCATCACTTCACCCGGCGAAAAGGACCAGTCGGTGTGGTATTTGTAATATTCTGAAGAGCCGCTTTTATCCTCTTCACCACCTGCCTGGGAAGACTTGTCGAGAATGCTTGTGGTTCCGCGGGTTGAGTGCGGAGTATATTCATAAATCTGCGTAAGGTTGTCGGCTTGTATGCCAATTGCAATTAGAGATGCGGCAATAAAAAGCCCCGCAGATTTTAGCGTGTTGTTCCGCAGTTCTGTCTCCTTTTTCACAACCGACCAGATCAGGTAGAAAAGGAAAAACAACCCGACTGAAAAGAGAATGTAAAAGATTATCTGGACATGGAAACCCTGAACTATTAGCTGCAAGGCTATTGTCAGGATAAAAAAGTCCAAAAGCCTTATTTTTTGCTGGTTTCGCAGTAAGATCAGAAAAATTACCGGGAAAAACGCAAGTGAAGTGAGTTTGGTTACATGTCCGATGTAGAGGAAAACCACAAGCCCTGTCGACAGGGCAGTCGCAAGGGAAGTGAAAAGACTCACCATCGTATTTTTAGTGAGCATCCTCATAAGGAAATAGGTGGTTATCCCGAGAACTATAAGGTAGAAAGCCCAGCGGACGAAGTCATTACCAAAAATTGCCGTAAACGATTCACGAACCGAGGTGAGGGCAACATATATCAGGTTAAACCATGTGTATCCCACTGACAAAGCATAGGCAGGCATACCCGTGAATATATATGGATTCCAAAGAGTAAAACCTTCCCTGTCTTTCTGCAGATAGGAAGTTGCACTCTCGGAGGCGATGATATCACCCGACTGAAATATCTTTCCCTGAAAAAAGAGAGGGGAAAGGAAGATCAGGAATATAACGACCACAAGTCCGATAACAGCCGCATTCAAGTATTTGGCGGGTACCTGTGAATCGAGATCGAAGCCTGTGATTTCTTTTTCTTTTTTTCGTAATTCTTTTACGGATTGTGTCTTTTTTGCCATTAAAACTCCGGTTGGGAAACTTTATTTCTTTTTAGTCGCAATGTAATTTATACCCGAGCCCTTTTCGTTATCCGATGAATAATCGGCATACATCATGAAAAGAACGGGCAGGAGGGTAAAAAGATAGTAGAACGGCAGAAGTATAAAAAATACTTTTGATGCATTCAGCATGATCATGGGATACTTGATACCGAGTCGCCAGGCTTTGTCGCCCCAGAAACCATAGGTATATTTTGACTGATACAGTTCGAATCCCAGTGGTGACATCTTTTCAGTCAGTTCTTCCTTTGAATAGCCGTCTCTGGCGTGTTCTCCGATAAAACTTTCGTCATCGTCTTCGTGGACATCACTTCCGCCGTAAATGGAGGGAGAATTGATGAGCACGAAACCACCCGGCTTAAGGGCATTGTAGAAGTTTTTGAACACCGTGACATCATCGGCGATATGTTCCATTACATCAACGCAGACAATCAGGTCGAATTTTTCCTTATGCGCTATTTTAGTGAGATCTTCAACTCCAAAAGAAACATTTTTCACCTCGGCACTCTTGAAGAACTGCCGGCAGTCTTCCATCCACTCCTCTTTCACATCAACAGAGTATATGTTGCAGGGGGTCATGTTTTTCGACATAAACCAGGTGTACTGGCCGAAGCCACTTCCGGCATCGTAGATGTTCAGTTGTTTGCTTCCGGCACTGTCACGAAGTTTTTTAAGTTCTCTTCTTACATACCAGGAACGGAGGAACATAAGGTCGAGAGTCTTGTAGAACAAGACTCTCGTGAAAGGGATTTTTTTGATTATGGCTGCGAATACATTTTTTACCGGATCGTAATGCATGATTCTTAACCGCGAACATTTGAATCTTTGATCGAATATTCCTTCTCTGTCTGGAAGTTGTGTACCATCATTTCACCCAGAAGTCCGGTTGTGAAGAACTGTACACCAACGATCATGAGAAGCATACCGAGCTGCAGCAACGGTCTGTTGCTCAACGACTGATTTTCGAACAGCCATTCATATGAAAGGTAGCCATTTATCACAAAACCGAACATAAAAGCGAGTGCTCCGAAGAATCCAAAAAGATGCATCGGGCGTTTAATGTACCGTGTGATAAAAGTAACCGTGATCAGATCCACAAATCCTTTGAAGAATCTTGAAGCGCCGAATTTGGTGACGCCGAATTTTCTCGGGCTGTGTTTTACGGGGAGTTCGGTCACGGTAAAACCTTTCCATTTAGCCAGGATTGGTATGTAACGGTGCATCTCGCCGTAAATATTGAGGTTTTCGACCACAGTTTTTTTGTAGGCTTTCAGACCGCAGTTGAAGTCATGGATTTTTATTCCACTCATTTTAGCGGTTACAAAGTTAAAGAGCCGTGAAGTGTATTTCTTGATGAACGGATCATGTCTCTTCTTTTTCCATCCCGAGACCATGTCGTGACCTTCTTCAAGTTTTTTGAGAAGGTTTGGAATCTCGTGTGGATCATCCTGAAGATCGGCATCCATGGTGATAACTACATCGCCTTTGGCAGCCTTGAATCCGACATTAAGAGCGGCGGATTTTCCGAAATTCTGCTGGAAACTGATATACTTGAATCTTTGATCAGTCCTGCAAATGTCTTTGATGATTCTGAGTGACTTGTCGGTTGAACCGTCATCAACAAAAATCACTTCGCCCGGAATAGGCAGATCTCTGAACACAGCTTTCAACTCGTTTGCCAGATGTATGAGTGACTCGTCCTCGTTATAAAGGGGGATGACCACAGAAATTTTGGTAAATGTGGTTCTCATTCTTGGTTTCTGAGGAGGCTGTTGTTGTTGCTGCTGTCCGGTTCTGTAGGGTTCCCGTGGATTTCTCCTGTTCATGGTTCTGTCGCGATCCCTGTTATCCTGTCTGACAACGGGTTCTCTTTCCTTTGGTTCCTGGCGGACAGGCTGTTCTTTTTCCTTATTATCCTGTCTTGCGACTGGTTCCCGATCAACTCTTTCGGTTCTAACCACAGGTTCCCGTTCGACTCTCTCCTGTTTTTGTACCGGTTGTTCCTTATCTTTGTTGTCCTGACGAACCACGGGTTCTCTGTCCCTGTTGTCTCTTCTGACAGGTTGTTTCCGGTCGTGGGTGTGAACCACTTCTTTTTTCTCGGGTGTTTCCTTGGCAGTAACAGAGGTTTCGATTTCAATCGGAGTTTTTACCAGTCCTTTGTCAACTTTCAGTTTCACGATGGTCGGGTCGGGTACCACTTCTTTCTTCTCAAGAGGCTGCCTTGGCTGGTTGCGTTGAGGATTTCTCAGGTTGTCGCGGTTGTTTCCAGAGCGGTTTCTGTTATCCTGTCTGCGGTCGTTTCTCTGATTTGTGGCAACTTTAGGCTCTTCATCAGGGGTTGCCTCTTCAGTTGCAGCAGGTGTAGCCGGTTCCACGGATTCCTTGTTTTCGAGAGCCTTCTCGACCTTATCGAGCTCCTCCTGAAAGGGGAATTCATTTCCCATGGGAGATGGTGCTTCCTGAGCAGCCGGTGTTTCAACATAAGCTGTTCCACGCATTACAGCGTGTTTTTCAACTTCCGGTTTTGGAACAATTACAGGTTCATTTTCAATCGCTGTTGCAGAAGTCTCTTTTGAATCAGAAATCGATTCTTCCTTTGGCTGTGCTTCCGGTTTTACAGTTTCAGAAACCTCAGCAGGAGCTTCACTCTTCTGTGCCATCTTAATCTCGCGAATTTCCTCCTGTTTTGGTGCAGTTTTCACCGGGAGAGGATCACTTTCAGTGCGGGGTTTTATTCTGTAAACATGGCTGTTTTCTTCCTGCAGAATCACTTTTTCAGTTGAAACAATAACCGGAATCTCTTTTGGAGCCGGAGTTTCTGATTTCGCGGATTCATTCTCCTCTTTCTGACTTCTTTTGTTGAGCTTTGCTCCAATATTTTCTTCACCCTTTACTTCACTCTTAATATTTTCTTCCCCACTGACAGTTGAAACCTTTTCCTCTTTAGTCTGCTCTTTGGCAGCATCAGGTTTCTGTTCGTTCAGCAATTCATTCTTTTGTTCTTCTTTTTCCTTTTCCACGAACTATCTGTGTCCTATGTTATTACTACAATTTGTCTTTATGTAAAATAAAAATTATTCAACCTAACAATTTACGAAATAAAGATTTAGTGACGAAAAGGAAAATGGGGAAATGACCCTCTGTCCCCAAGCCTTCCCAAAAGATGAGAAATACAAAGTCTGGCTGTGAAAGAGAAAAAACGCAATATTAGTAAAAAAATCAAAAAATTACAAAAAAAGAAAGGCGAACCCTATTAAATTTAATTTTTAACAAGCAAATACTAAATTTAATCCCGTCTCATATCGCAATAAATTCAATCAAAAAGCATAATTCAGACCATAATAGCAAAGGAATGCCAACCTATGTTCAAATGGTGAGTATAGTATTTTGTCAATTTGCGAAGTCTGATATTTATCAATGATTGGATAACCCATTAAGAGGGATGGAGAGAAAACCCAAGGACTGGCTTACTATATTTTCCGGATTGAGTGGTTAAAGTGAGGTTCCAAATCGGATTAATTAGATATTGTCAGTCCGCGATGTTTATTTATAATATTTATCGATTACTTGGTTTTCTTTTGGACGGCTTTAATAGGGGATGGAGAGATTCGGAACTTCAGTACACCGGAACCTCAAATCCTCAGAAATTCAGAACTTCAGTACCCGGGAGCTCCCGTGGTACTGAAATTCTAAAATAATGTAGAGAGAGAATGGATCTGTTACTTCAAAAGATTCATTCTTTTCACTTCTCTAAAGTTCCCTGCCTTCATCTCGTAGAAATATATTCCACTCGGGAGGTCAGTTGCATTAAACTGAAGAGAGTGTAATCCGGGACCATATTCACGGTCAGCAATCTCGGCGATTTTAGTTCCAAGAATATCATAAAGCGTCATTTTGACATGAGACCTTACGGGAATGCTGAAGTTAATACTGGTTTCCGGATTAAAAGGATTCGGGTAGTTCTGCAGTAAAGAGAAGGATTCTGTACCTGGTAGATTTACTTCGATTACATCACTATATTTCATTTGTCCATCATAATCCATCTGAACCAGCCTGTACTTAAGACGTGTCACATCTGCAGATCGAATCCCGCGATCAGAAAATTGATAAACATGCGGAGAGGTTGAAGTCCCGTTACCTGAGATGAATCCGATCTTCTCCCAACCGGCTCCTTTGTCTCTCTCAATATTGAATCCGAGATTATTTGTTTCGGTCTGGGTGATCCATGAGAGGACTATTTCATTTTGATCTGAAACATCTGCGACGAATGAGGTAAGTTCAACAGGTACAAGTCCAACAGTTGCTCTGAGCATTTTGCCTTTAAATCCACAGGTATAAACTTTTGTCGGTATGACATCTATACCGTAAAGCCACTGGGCTGATGCTAAAGAATATTCCAGCCATGAGACTCCGCCATCAATTGTCATCCAAACCATACCCGTATTCACATTTCCGCCAGAAACATAACCGATGCTTTCATTAAGGAAGTCAATGGCGTAAAGCCAATGCTGTGTATTCAGATTCATAAGATTCCATGATAACCCACCATTAGGTGAGGAAGCAGCGAAGCCTTTCAGACCCACTACAAAGATTTTGAGGTTTCCGACGGTGTTAACCGCGTTAATTATTGGTATGTTACTAAGCATTGATTGCCATGACTGACCGCCATCAGTAGTCCGATAGAGGAATCCTGTTCCTTCGGGTCCGCCTACAAAATCACCTCCGGCAATATAGCCGACGGACTCATCAACAAAACTGATGCCTCTGATTGGCATGGTTGTAGGTGAAACCAAAGTCTGCCAGCTCAAACCACCATCCAGAGTTTTTATCAAACTGCCATTCCGTCCGCCGGCATAACCGACACCGGAAGACACCAGATCAACTGCCAGTAAATCAGGTCCGACCGGCGAGTTTGCTTTCATCCAAATTGCCCCGTTCCCGAACGATCGAAGAACGAGACCGGAATCGCCAACTACCACTACAGCTGTGTCATATCTGTCAACGGAGTTCAAGTCGTTATAAGTTGGAACCGATGCAAAATTCCAAGAGTCACCACCATTTGAGGTTGTAACCACCACACCCGTATCTCCAACCGAGAGTCCGATATAGCCGTTATAAAATGAGACATCATTTAGAGTTGAAGGGGTTTTGGTGTCAAGTTGACCCCATGTCGATTCACTGGTCGTCTTTCGGTACAACTTTCCTCCTGAAGCACCAACACAGAATCCTTCTGTCTCTTTGAGCATATATATTGAATAGAGCCACTTGCTTCCAGAAGGGATGTCATTCTCAAAAGAAGTACCCCCATCAGTGGTTTTCAGAATGAGGCCGGAATTTACATTCCCACCGCAAATATAACCATTATTCGCATCAAGGAAATGGAGACCGTATAACCATTGAGTGGTATAGGTAGGCAATCCACTCCATGTATTCCCGCCGTCAGTTGATTTGAGGACTGTTCCCCGGATTCCAACCGCGTACACGACACTTTGGCTGACCATTTGAACACTTGTCAGGGTATAGCTGCTTGTGTTATAGACAACCTGCCAGTTCAGCCCGGAATCAGTCGAGATCGCAACAAACATTGTTTGACTCGGTGAAACCTCGCCTCCAACTACAACCGCCCGGGTACCATTAATGGAAACCGATCGTAAAGCAGCTAACGGGAGATTGATCAGATCCCACGACTCGCCGCCATCGGTGGTTCTGAAGATTTTGCCACTGTCGGCTGCAATTAATCCTGTGTTTCCGGAGAAAGCAATCGAATTGAGTCTGTTATTTGAGGGGAGGTTCTGACGAACCCATGAGGAACCGTTATCTGTAGAAAGCAAAAGGAGTGCATTGTTGCCTGCCGCCCAAATTCCCTTGGAATTTGAACTGAGACCATTTATAGTTTCACTTTGGCCTGTGACGGTACTGATCCAAGATGAACCACCGTCTGAAGTTTTATAAATTTTGCATGAAGTACCTGCTATAAAACCATCTAAAGCATTCTCGAAGTATACGGAATTAATATCTGCGGTAATTCCATTGTCTTGTCTTATCCAACCTTGTGGATAGCATGTTGTAAAAAGAATAAAAAGAAACATAACGATGTTTCTCATAACACCTCCCATTAAGTTTTAAAGTGATCATCTCAAAAAAGAAAAAAATGATATTTCAACATAATTAGATGTGTTATTAAAAACAACAGTTTTTAACCAACTATTTATATTTTTTTAATTATTCGATAATGAACGCAACCTGCAAATAGTTATTCACGGCACCAATTGGTTTGAATTTTATTGGATATGCTTCCGTAAAATCGATAAAAGCTCTAAACTCATGGAGAGGAACGCCGAACTCGTCGAAAATAATTAAGTCCCCAGGCTTAAGCAGGAGGGCAAGCATTGTCATCACATAAAGAGTTGATGAGTATAGATCAGCATCCAAATGCAATACAATCTGCTTGTCATCAAAACGAAATTCTTTAAGAAAGGAAGGGAGGGTTGACTGAAACAAACCTGCAATGTATGTAATTCTTTCATCGTTGATATTGGGGAATGCACCCGATCGGTCGTAATCGGCTTTTTTGATAACACCGAAATCTTCAGGAAGACCGGTGAATGTATCAAAACCATAGAATACGGAGTTAGGGTGGTTGTTCTTCTTGCACCACCATTCGAGAGAAATACCGTCTGCCACACCAAATTCCAGATAAGCGATTGGCCGGTTCAGTTTTTGATTCTCGAAGACAAAGTCATGAAGCTTAAATCTTTCCTGATACTTCACACTACCGTTATAAAAATCATTAAATGGCAAGTTTTTGTTTGCTGCTCTCCATCTGGAAAGCTTCGCAAGATATGAAACAAACAACACAATTCCGGTTAAAGGATTAAAAATGAAATCCAAGCGGAATCTCATGAAGAGACCCTTGATTTTTCTGATGAAATATAATTTGATAAGAAGTGATTTCATACGAATTCCAAAAATTTAAATAAAAACAATATACAATTTAAGAATATTAATTCAGACCTGGCAAATCGGGTAGGCTGATATTCGGTCTTAAAGGAGTCCAAACCAAACCTGTCCAAAAGATGAAGACTAAAAAGACGCTTCCCGGAAAGCGAAAAAACGATTTTTGTTATGAAAAAAGCCTAAAAAAAATCGAAAAAGGAAGCCGAATCTTGGAAAACATAAGTTTTTACAAGCAAGTACGAAAGCTAATCCCATCTCACACAGTAATAAATTTGGTCAATAAACATAATTCAACAACTATAGCAAAGGAATTACAACATAAGTACAAGTGGTGAGCATGGTATTTTAATATTTTCGAAGTCGAACTGACGATAAAGGATTGAACTTGGAATGCACATCACTCTGGGAGACTATGATCATATGGGAATAGAGAAGCTTATCCCAAGACGGACAAAACTGGCAATATATAACAAGAATCGAACTTAATGCGACCTTCATTCAGATTTGGACAGCATTGGGCTGTGGGGAATGTAAATAAAATGCTCGTTTGAAAAGGCAGCTTTTTAACTTTAATGATTGGTTTTCAACAGGTTAGTCGATTCCAGTTTGGGCCTTTCATTAATTTAGATTGTCAACTCAATTTTACGAATAAAATCTGTAATAAACAAAATTTTGAAAAATTTTACAGAGTTTTCGGAAAAAAGGAATTTTGCACACTCTACCTTATTGAAAGCAGAAAATATATTTATTTAAAAACGGGTTGTATCCCTCCGCATCATATCCAATTCCAACTACAATTCCGGTAACCAAATACCAAGGAACAACTAAATGAACGAAAAAAGCTTATAGCCTTTTCGCAGATACCCTTTCGTTCTGGTTTTGCCACCCTGCCTCAGTCCGGATCACTCCCTCCTACAGTCATTTAATTATGAATTTATATTCTTCTCATTAATGGTTATTTTGCACGGCTATTTTATAAAAATCCCGATTAGATGCAAAAAATACTTTTATTGATATCTCTTCTCCCTTTTCTCATTGCGGCACAGCCCCAAAAGGAGGTAAAGAAGACACTCTACCCAAACGGCAAAATACAGACAGAAGGCGAGTACCTGAACGGAAAACTTGACGGTTATTTCCATGAGTTTTATCCAACCGGAGTTCTTTGGAAAGAGTGGGTATTCAAGGACGGAGTCGAGAAAGGGAAGTCGAACTGGTACTTCGAAAACGGCGTTCTGAACCGCACCTGGAATTATGTAAATGGAAAAAGAGAAGGTGAGGGACTTTGGTACTACGAAACAGGTGAACTGTGGGCGAGGGAAAACTATCAGAACGATAAAGTGGAGGGTCTCGTCCTCACTTACTACAAGTCCGGCAAACTTCAGGGCGAGTGGTATTACAAGGACGGTAAACTCGAAGGGGTCTCGACGGTATATTATGAAAGCGGTAAAAAAGAAGTGGTGCGACCTTTCGTAAACGGACTGCAGGAAGGGAAGACCATTGTCTATTTTGAAGGTGGACAAATGTCTGCCATGGCAGATTACAAGTTTGGGAAAAAACACGGATATGCATACTATTATGATATTGTGGGGAAACTAAGAGTTCGCGAACTTTATGAAGCCGACCTCCTCGTATCAAGAATCCGTTATGACAAGGACGGCAAGTTTTCCGAAGAAGAGCGGGTTGAAAGGAATTTCTACCCAAACGGAGTGATGCAGGACGAAGTTCCGCTTAAAAACGGTTTTCGGGAAGGGAAATTCCGGTCATACTATCTGAGCGGGTTCCTGAAAGAAGAAAACACCTATTCGCGCGGGGAACTAACGGGGTGGATATATAAGTATCACGAAAATGGAGTGCTGCAGGAGGAGGCGGAGCTTTTCAATGGAAAAATTACAGGTTCAGTCAAGAATTTTTATAAGTCGGGTGCACTTCTCTCTGATGCTGTTTACGCCAACGGTGAAAAAAACGGAAATATGCTCGTTTATGATGAGGACGGTTCACTTAGATACAGGGCTACCTATCTTTATGATAAATTGAACGGCGAATACAAGGGATTCCACAAAAACGGACTTACCCGTGTCATAGAAAATTACTTTGACGGGGTTCTCAGCGGCAGACAGCTTTCATATCTTGAGGACGGGGTTCTTTGGCGGGAGGCATTTTACAAGGATGGAAAGCTTGAGGGGTCCCTGAAGGAGTTTTATCCCGAAGGGATGGTAAAAAAAGAGGAGTTTTATGAAGGCGGAATACTCAAGACAGCCCGCGAATACGATACCAAAGGCAATTTGACATACATATTTGGATATTAAATGAGCAGATATTTCATCTTTTTATTATTAATTTCACTTCCGGTTTTCGCACAAAACGGAGAGAAGGTTTCGAGATATTCCGACGGTATTCCGAAAGAAACAGCCAATTATTTCAATGGAAAACTGGACGGAGTTGTAAGAAAATACTACCCGACAGGTATTCTTGCATCTGTGATGACCTGGAAAAACGGCTCCATCGAAGGACCGGCTTTCAACTATGATTCTTCAGGCATACTCAAGGAATCTTTTATCTATTCAAATAACAAGTTAAACGGTAATTTCTCAACATTTTATGCAGATGGCAGAATCCGGGAAGAGGGCTCCTACACAGACGGTGTTTTTTCAGGAAGTTATCTTTCATTTCATTTGAACGGGAGAATAAAATCCGTGTCAAATTTTGTTTACGGTAAACTCGATGGCATTTCCTCCGAGTATTATGATACGGGAGTACTGAAGGGTGAGTTGCTGTATGCAAATGGTGTGCAGGAAGGGATTACAAAATGGTATTACGAGACAGGAGAACTGCAGGGTGAATACCCCTACAGTGGAAGCAAAATACACGGCATGGTGAAGGAGTACTATCCATCCGGCAAAAAGAAAGCTGAAAAAAACTATGTCGGAAGCAAAGCCGAGGGAGTTCATGTCACCTGGTTTGAGAACGGAAATAAACTGAGTGAGATAACATTCAAAAACAGCCTGAAGGAAGGTCCTGCAAAGACATGGTATGAGTCGGGAAAGCTTTGGACAGAACAGTCGTGGGTAAACAACCGTCTGCATGGAGATTCAAAAATATTCCGTGAAAACGGCACCCTTTGGTCGGTTGATTCGTATGAAAAAGGGGTTTTGAAGAGTACAAAAGAGTATGACGAAGCCGGAAAACTTATTTCCGAAAAGTCTTATTAGTTGTTGCGAAACCGTTACCTCTGAAAATGAAATTTTGAGAAGGAGAAAGAGTTGAACTCAAGCAAGTTTAATGTCGGTCTTTTACAGTTAAAAATTGGTGAAGACCTTGAAAATAATGTTAAAAATGCAGTTGATGCTGTAAGAGAAGCTGCAACCAAAGGGGCGAATGTGATCTGTCTGCCGGAAATTTACAGATCGCAATACTTCTGTCAAAAGGAAGATATTGACCTCTATGATCTGGCGGAGACAATTCCCGGTGTTTCAACTGAAACATTTACGAAACTTGCCAAAGAGACGGGCACTTATATTGTTGTCCCGATATTTGAAAAAAGGTCTGCAGGGGTTTATCACAACAGTCTGGTGTTTATCGACGATGATGGTGAGGTGCAGGGGATTTATCGCAAGATGCATATTCCCGATGATCCTGCTTATTACGAAAAGTTCTATTTTACCCCCGGGGATCTTGGATTTAAAGCCTTCAAAACAAAATACGGCAAGGTTGGCACTCTGATATGCTGGGATCAGTGGTTCCCTGAAGGAGCAAGGCTCACTTCAATGCTTGGGGCTTCAATTCTTTTTTATCCTACTGCAATCGGCTGGCACCCTTATGAAATTGAAGAGCACGGAAAACAGCAGAGGGATGCCTGGATGACGGTGCAGAGGGGACACGCAATCGCAAATGGAATTTATGTGGCAGCGGTTAACCGTGTTGGATTTGAACATCCCGTTCCCGAACAACCCGGGATCCAATTCTGGGGATCATCTTTCCTTGCCGATCCACAGGGAGTCATTATTGCCGAAGCTCCCGTGGACAAGGAAGCGATTTTGGTGGCTGAGATTGATCTCGAAAGGATCGAATACATAAGAAGAAACTGGCCATTCTTCCGTGACAGGAGAACAGATGCCTATGGCGATATTACCAGAAGATTTCTTGAAAATTGAATAACCATCCCTTATCAAAAAAGCATAAACGATGACAAAGAAGAGACCTGAATACCTGATGCCGGCGGAATTCGAAAAACACTCCGCAACCATTCTCGGCTGGCCCTTCAACAGGGAAGACTGGCCCGGGAAGTTTGAGCCAATTCCGTGGGTTTATACCGAAATAGTAAAAAAGTTGATGCCTCATGAGACTGTGGTTTTGCTTTACACTTCCGATACACAACTTGCATCCATCAAGGCAAAACTTAAGATGGCTGAAGTTGATGACGAGGCAATTGTGTTCATCAAAACCCAAATGGACAGAAACTGGACCCGCGATTCCATGGGAACATTTGTAAAAAAAGAGGGGAGTGTTTATGCATTCGATTTTGTTTTTAATGCCTGGGCTAAATACGACAACTACAAAAAGGATGCCCGTTCGTCGAAAAAAGTACTGGATTTGCTGGCGATTCCCTGGGAGGTACCCTCCTATAATGATACGCCGATAGTGCTTGAGGGGGGTGCCATAGACACCAACGGGAAAGGGACACTTCTCACAACTGAAGAATGTCTGCTCGATCCCGTAGTCCAGACACGCAACCCGGGTTTTACCAAATATGATTACGAATTTGCCTTCAGAAAATATCTTGGTATCACAAATGTTATCTGGCTCGGAAACGGAATTGCCGGGGATGACACCCACGGTCATGTGGATGACCTCTGCAGATTTGTCACTCCAACCACCGTGGTTCTGTGTGAAGAGAAAAACCGGAGAGATGACAATTACAGGCTTCTGAAAGAGAACAGGGAGAGACTGCAGTCGGCAGTCCTTGAAAACGGTTCGAAGCTCGAAGTCGTTTCTCTCCCGATGCCGGAACCTGTAATTTTCGACGGACTGAGGCTTCCCGCAAGTTACGCAAATTTTTACATTGCAAACGGTATTGTACTCGTCCCGACTTTTAACGATCCAAACGACAGGATTGCCCTCGGAATTCTGGCAGAGCTTTTCCCCAGCCGCAAAGTTGTCGGAATCAGTGCTGTCGATCTTGTCTGGGGTCTCGGCACCCTCCACTGCCTCACTCACGAAATTCCCTTCGGAAAGAACCTGGATTTGTAGCAAATTGGGAATGCATTACTAATATTTCGATAGAAATTAGTATTGCATTCCCGGTTTTTCAGGAAAAATTAGTATTGCATTCCTAAGATTTATTGTTTCCGATGGCATTGAAACAGGATTCGGCAGAAGGATTCCGCTCTATCTCTTCTCGTTTTTGTATTAGCATGGACGAAAACGGAACACGGATGAGACGAATTTAACGGATTAAACCCAGGGCTATTGGTTTTCAGCCTTCAGCCTTCGCAATTCGTTCCCCCGGGTTAAAACCCGGGTCTATTTATTTTCAGCCCTCAAACTTCAAACCTCTGACTTCAAACTTCAATTAAAAACCGTTCACATAACTGAATCACCATTCATAAATAAATTTTGCAAAATGCCCGTTAAACTGTTGCAAGAGGTATTTATACTGATTATATTTGAATAGTGATTCATAAATTTTCTGAATTCGGGAGAAAAGATGAGAGTAAAAGAAGGAAACAAGGAGAAAGACATCCTTGAAGCCGCTATTAAGGTCTTTGCAAAAGAGGGATATCATGGTGCGAAGATGGCGAAGATTGCTGAAGTTGCCAATGTATCGATTGGTACACTTTACCTCTATTATGTAAACAAAGAAGACCTTCTCTTTAAGGTTTTTGAGAACCTTTGGAAAAAACTGTATCAGGAAGTTGATGTACTCGCTCACAGAGAGGACCTTACTGTTAACGACAAACTGGATTATTTGATAGACCTCTTTTTCGACAATTTTTCGAATAATCCTGACCTCGCTATGGTATTCGTCCATGAACAGCACCATGTAATGAGAAACGCTGAAACGGAAGTGATGTATTACCATGATTTCATGTCAAAGGCAGAGCTCATAATTCAGGACGGGATCAAGAACAAAAGCATCAATCCCAATCTGAATGTGAAGGTGCTCAGATTCTATATTCTTGGCGGAATCAGACTGTTGCTCGAGATTTGGGCGAGAGAACCCAGAATCGTCCCGCTTAGCGCAATCAGAATAAATGTGAAAACCTTCATCAAAAAAGGTATTCAAAACTAACAATTGAAATGAAGAAGTGCCATGCACTTCTTGTTTATAAATGAATAATGATTTATGTATTATTATAAAGTAATGAAACAAGAAATGTATATAAAAAGATCAATGCAGACATTCCTGCTTTCCCTGATTTTGATTTTTAGAGCCAGTTCGCAGGAAGTAGCACAAAAAATCGATCTGCCCGGTGCACTTTCAACTGCAGTGAAAAATCATCCGTTGATTAAGCAGATGGAAACCGCACTTCTGCAAAGAGAAAACGGTAAAACAGAGGCTTTTGGAAATTATCTCCCCAAAATAAATCTGGGATATTCATTCACACACATTAATGACCCGATTGCCATTGACCTGAATCCCATCAGGGAAGCGATGATTACACTCCAGTCGAAAAATCAGGCTGAGTTTGCCAATATTTACACGATTCTCGGGGGTCAGGCACCTTTGACTGATGCACAAAAACTGGCATTAACTCAAAAATATGCGGGTCAGTTGAATTCGTTGCTTCCGGAATTTAAGAGCACTCTCAAAAAACAGGACTACTGGACGGCAACAATCACCGGAGTACAGCCCCTTTTTACAGGAGGAAAGATAATAGCAGCCAACAACGCCGCGGAACTCGAATATCAGGTTGCGGAATTGGAACTGAAGAGAGTAAGAAACGAGATTACTTCCGAGGTAACGGCAAACTGGCTGAATGTGGTTTTTCTCTCTGATCTGGTAAAGGTGAGGCGTGACATCCTCGCAGGAATGCAAAAACATGAAGTGCGGGCAAAGAAAATGCTCGCTGAGGGGTTAATTGCCAACTATAATTATTTGCGGGCGAAAGTTGCGGTATCTGACGCAGAGAGAAATCTCTTTGATGATACAAAAAAGCTTGAACTTGCAATTCTTGCCCTGAAAAATTCAATGGCAATCGACGAAAACAGTGAAATAATTGTTGCTGACAGTCTCGTTTTTAAGGGTTTTCAGGGAGAGGCTGAATATTTTCATCTTCTTGCCGGACAAAACAATACAATCCTGAAACTGATTGACTTGAAGAAAAAGCTTTCTGAAGAGAAGATTGCTTTGGAGAGGTCGAAGTTTATGCCGGTTATTGCAGCATTCGGAAAGTATGAACTTTACCCCGAGTATCTGTCAGCGATAGAACCAAGGTGGGCAGTGGGAGTGTCGCTGAATCTCAATCTTTTCAACGGAATGCAGGACTACACAAACCTTCAAAACAGTAAACTGTTGAACAAGGAGATTGGATACATCGAAAAGGATGCTCAATCCAAGATCAGACTGCTCGTGAGCAAACACTATACTTCGGTGATCAATTCTGTGGAAAGATATGAAAAAGGAATCCCGGCAATTGATCTCGCAAAGGAGAATCTCCGCCTCAACGAGAAGAGATTTGAAACGGGACTTGGGACTTCGATCGAAGTAGTGGATGCTGAGATGATGCTCGAGAAAAGCGAGATTGACCTTAAAACTTCATTATTTGAATTTTACAAAAACTGTAACTTACTCCTCTCGGCTGCCGGAAAGCCGGAAGATTTTTTGAAAATTTGGACAAACCCGGGTGAGGTGATTAAATGAAAAAGATAAAGTATTTCCTGGTTCTTCTTATTCCTGCTCTATTGATAATTTCAGGAGCGATATTTCTGAACAAATCGTATGAATCAGCAAAGAAGACCGTAATTTCAGGAATGGTGGAAGCCAGGGACATCGATGTGGCTTCAAAAATCGCAGGCAGAATAAGTGAAATTTACTTTGAGGAGGGAGCCATCGTTAAAGAGGGGGATCTTCTGGCAACTATTAAAAGCAAGGAACTCGATGCAAAAGCAGGTCAGGCGGAAAATCTTAAAAATGCCGCCAGAGCAAAATATAAAATGGCTTTGAATGGTGCGAGACCCGAGGAGAAGGAAGCAGTCGAAAAACTGTATAACCAGGCACGACTTCAGTTTGATCTTGCCACGAAGACATGGACCAGGATGCAAAACCTCTACGGTGAACAGTTGATTTCCGCACAGGAGAGGGATGTTTATGAGTTCCAGTACAAAGCTGCTGAAGAGCAAATGCTCGCAGCCAAAGCGAAATATGACCTCGTCCTTGCCGGTGCACGACCCGAGGAGCAGGAGATGGCAAAAAGCAGTTTTATGCAGGCGGAAAGTGGAGTAAGTGAAGTGCTCGCCTACAAGGAAGAGCTGAATATTAAAGCTCCCGTTTCAGGAGAACTGAAAAAGAAAATTGTGGATGTTGGCGAAATTGCTTCGGCAGGATATCCGGTATTCACTATTCTCGATTTGAGTGATGTGTGGGTTACACTTCAACTTAAGGAAACAATGCTTGAGGGAGTGAAAAAAGGGGGAGTGATGAAAGGGAAAATTCCTGCTCTGGGTAATAAGGAGTATGAATTCGAGGTTTTCTATATTTCTGCGATGGGAGAATTTGCCAACTGGAGACCAACAAATCAAAAAGCGGATTTTGAGATAAGAACTTTTGAAGTAAGAGTAAGACCGAAGGATAAATCGATAAAACTTAGACCCGGAATGAGCGTTAACTTCGAAATGTAATATGAGCAGAATGAAAAAGTGGAAAACTGTTGAAGCATTTTTAAACGAGATCAAAAGGATCGGCGACACGAGGTCACTGTTTGTGATTACGGTAATTCTGCCGCCGGTTCTCTTTTTGTTCTTTGGCTTTCTCTATCAAAGTGCCTTGGTCAGGGGGATACCTGTTGCAATTCTTGATGCGGACAACAGCGTAATCTCCAGAACCGCTGTCTCCTATTTTGCCTCCTCGCCATCTTTCAAAATTGTGAGTGGCTACGCATCCTTGAAGGAAGCTGAAGCCGGAATGATAAAAGGGGAGATAGATGCGATCATTTCATTGCCCAGGGATATGGAAAGGGAGATCAAAAAAGGGAAGCAGGTTCATCCCGTTGTGTTTGCCAACGGGCTGAATGTGATAAAAAGCAATTACATTTTGAGCGATGCAACGAAAATATTCAAAACCATTTCGGGTGGTGTTCTTCTGAAGAAATTCAGATCAGGGGGAATGACGGAAGCCCAGGCAATGGATGTGATCAGTCCCGTGAGATTTGACATGCAGATTCTCTACAATTCAAACTACAGCTATGTCGATTTCCTCCTGCCGGGCTTATGCGTATTTGTAATTTTCATGAGTCTGTCACTTGCAGGAACTACAGTTTATAATCACAAAGAAATCAATTTTGTGGAGGAGGGAAATTCTTTTCTCAATTCAGTTTCAGGACTGATTGGCAAGACACTTCCATACATTATAATATGTGCAGCGGATGTAATGATTCTGTTGGGGGTCATCTTTCCTCTCTTCTCTATCACGCTCCGCGGAAGTGCAGGGGAACTGTTCTTTTACACATTTTTATTTGGTTTGTCGAGCCTGATGCTTGGGATGCTTGTCTCGGTTGTGATAAAAAATATAATGCTTTCAACTCAGATAATTTTGTTTTTTACAACACCGGCATTTGTTTTCAGCGGACTTACCTACCCTCTTTGGGCAATGCCTGAAGCTCACCAGTTGTTTGCCCGTTTTATCCCCTATACGCAGTTTCTCGATGGATTTATAAGGTTATACCTGATGGGCGAGAATTTGTCAGACATTGGCAATCAATTGAACATGCAGATAGCTGGTATCCTGATACCGGCTGTTTTGATCGTGGTGATTGCAGGAATAAAGGGGACAGTGGCACGAAGAAAAGCGGGTGTTGCAGTATGAAACTGAAGATAAACGGCTTTTTTGCGATCATTAAACGGGAAATTGTAAATCTGTCACACGATACGGATATCCGGATTCTTGTGCTGATTGCCCCGTTGTTTTACTCGATTTTCTATGCATCACTCTATTTCAACAAGACCGAAACCGATATCCCGGTAGTTGTGGTAGATCAGGATGGCACCACTTCCTCCCGAAAGTTTATCAACGATCTTGATGCCGGTCAACTCTTGAGAGTAACTTACAATTCTTCCGAAATAAACGAAGCTGAATCACTTTTGAAGAATGACGAAGTGCAGGGGATGATCGTAATACCTAAGGATTTTGATGCCAATTCTCGATCAGGCAGACATAACACGGTAAAAGTGCTGCTCAATACACAGCGGTTTCTTCACTCGAATGATATTAACAAAGCAGTGAACGATATTGGATTTGCATACGCTGTTGAGAGCAGAATGAAAGTTTTTAATCAAAAAGGTGTCGGAAGGAAGCAGGCAGAGGAACTGGTGGAACCCGTGAAGGAAGATGTCAGGTTCATGTACAATCCGATGCTTACATATGGTGATTTCCTTATTCCGGGTGTGCTGATGCTCATTTTACAGCAAACGCTGATACTCGGGCTTGCTCAGTCACTGGCGAAAGAGAGGGAGGAAAAAACAGTAATGAAGTGGTACAGAGATGCAAACGGCAGTACTTCGGCAGCCATCGCAGGAAAAACCCTGATCTACTTCTGTTTTTTTGCGGTCTACGCTTTCTTCTTTATAACATTTCATTATTGGCTCTTTGAAGTACCATCGTATGCACCCGTTTTCAACACAATGATTCTTACACTGTTTTTTCTGTTCGTGAGCATATCGTTCACAGTGTTGATTGGTTCGTTTTTTAAGTCGAAGCTGGGTGTATTGCAGATAATTGCATTCACTTCATATCCCTTTTTCTTTTTGACCGGATTTGCATGGCCCGAAATTGCATTCCCCGAGCCGTTGATAATTCTGGGTGATATTCTGCCGTTAAAACCGTTTTTATCAGCCTTTATGAAGACCTTCAGGATGGGCGGGGATGTGTCGCTCATAATTCCCGAACTGAAACATCTTGCAGTGCTTGGAGTTGCTTATTCAATCCTCACATATGTCAGAATGAAATATCTCTTCGCCCGAGTATCAAAGGCGGAAGGAACCCCCTGACCATAAACATTTACCTCCTTCCCTATGGGAAAAAACACAGTCCTAACGGATAAAATAAAAAAGCCCGACAGTGAAAATTGCCGGGCTTTTTTTAATTAAATGGGGGCGAAAAAATACCCTTTAAAAATGTTTAGGTTTCAATAAATTTCAAAGGGACAACTCGTTTTTACGATTTAAGATAATAATCAGTATTAAACCAAATTTATTTTGGTAGTTTACGAAATTGATTCCGATTTATGCCGGGTTAAAAAAAATAGCAGGTATACGAGACACTCTTTTATCTCAATATCGATGACAATCAGGTCGTAATCCAAAATATACTTTTATCAATGGACTTAAAAAAATTAAAGTTTTGATTAAATGATAATTGGTACAACCTTTTTTGTGAATTTGTTCTTGTTTCTTCTGTCCACTGGAACAATTCTCGATAAAACTGAATCATCCTTCAATACTACTCAATCCGGAAATTCTCAATTCTTACTCTATGACTCCGCAGCAAATTTTATATATCATGAATTGGACTCAATATCCCTAATAGAAAAATATCTGCCTTTTATCAACACAGAGAATATTTTTATACAGGGGAAAAATCTGGTATTGCAAGATAAAGACAATAGGTTGTTTTCATTGAACTGGAATGTTAAAAACCTTTCCTTCAGTAAAAAATTTGCCTTTTTTCAGATTGTGCAAGGTGGAGATTTTCATGATCCGAGGGAAATATGTTTCTCAAAATACAAAATAGTTAATAACAGGATTGTTCTGTATGATTTGGTCAGGATAGATAAAAATCAATTCCGAAATACCATCTATCAATTCTATCCCGTTAGTGAAAACGAGTTTATCGCCTGCTCGTTTATGCTATTATACAGAATTAAAATAACCAATTCCGGTGAAAACTGTACTGTAAAGGAAAAAAGTCTGTCAAATCCTTATACAGTGGATGGAGTGAAAGTGGTGTATCCTTCACAGTTGAAATACAACACTGACAAATTGTTGATTGTGTGTGACAAAGCGATATTATTATATAGAATTGGTTTGGATCAAATTGAAGATGTCACCGGCTACCTGATTCAAAATAAATATATTGGCGAAGATCAAAGGAGTAAACTGACAGTTATCAACGCAAACAACGATGATTTTCTGATAATCTCTCAAAATGGCAGTGGATTTAGAATGCAGGTGAAGGGAAAGAACTATGAGGTTACTACCTTCGATATAGAAAAATTCAAATTGTTCCCGGGTAAAGACAATTTTAGTCTTATTTTCGACTATAGCTCCATTGGTATTTTAGAAATATGGAGAGAAGATGGAATAATATTCAAACTCTATTTGGTTGATCAAAATAAGTTTACATCGAGGAGATTCAACTTACCATTCCATCCCTACCAATTTTTAAGAGCGGACTCAGAGACTCAGATACTTTATGCATCCGGAGAGGTATTCTTCAGGACTTTAAAGAAAGATGGATATCCTACCAATACCGTTTCCAAAACGCTCAGTACAACTGATTTTGATATTGGCAAAGTTGTTAATTTAGGGTATACCTACGGAATTGCCGTTGGTGATATCGATAATGACGAAAAAGAGGAAATACTGTTTGTCGAGCCTTTTGGAACGAACAGACTGTTAAAATTTGACTCGAAGTCAGAGGATTATATTGAAATCAAAGATAGATTTCCCAGGGATTCTTATGGCAATGTCCATAGTGATATTTCAGGAAAATTCGTTGATATCAACAATGACAGTCATCCTGATTTAATCCTGTCAACGATGGATAGTGGAGGTGGATTATTCTTAAATAATGGAAACGGCTACTTTCAAAATGTCACAAAAGAATATCATTTGGACTCTGTTTTTTCAAGATCGGAATCTGTTACATTCGCTGACTTTAATAATGATGGTTGGATTGACATATTCGTATCAAATTTTTTCGCGAGCAATAAATTGTTGATTAATAAAAATGGTTTGGAATTTGAAGATCAAACTAAAGAGTACGGACTCCTTTCCGCCGGGAACTCTATACATGCCACAGTTGGTGATATAAATAATGACGGACTGACAGATTTACTGGTCGTTGGTTGGAACAGCAAGAGCAAATTATACTTAAATAGAAACGGAGGTTTTACAGATGTGGCTGAAGAATTAGGACTGGATTCAGACACCACACTTCTCACAAATTCAGCACTTTTTGCAGATTTCAACAATGATGCATTCCTTGATATCTTTGTTAGTTACCGTGGCAGTATTCCAAAGTTATATTTAAACCAGGGGGGACATGTTTTTCGCAAAGTTTCTGATTTATTAAAAGAAAAAGACCCTTCAACGATTTATGGTTCAGTTGCGGCTGATTTTAATAGTGATTCGTTTGTTGATATTGCAATTAATTGCACAGACAATGCTTTCATATATTTTAACTATCAGGATTCTTCGTCTGTCACAGGATTCAGTTTCATCAAGAAACCATTAAGCCTGAGTAGATCAAGTATCAATCCACTTAAAGGTTATGGTACCGGACTCGGTGTGATTGATGCCAACAGGGATGGCGACTTGGATCTGATTGTCGGTCAATTCAAAGGATTAACCATGTTGTACGAGAACATGTATGTTGAAAATAACAGAAAGGAGGTGAGTCAGGTGAATTTGAAGATTCATCCTGTCGAAACTAATTCCAGTTTGGCCGGAGTAAAAGTCTGGGGAATTAGTGAGGATTCTGTCTATTTCTTCAAGGAGATAGGTACCGGCGAGGGGTACTGCTCTCAAATATCATCTGAATTGAATATACAAGTCTCTCCTTTAGGGGATAAGTCGAAAATTAAGATTTTCTTCCCCGTTTCGGGAGATACCGTCACAGTCGATATTCTCGAAAGTTCATATCTGGATGTTTTCGAGCATTCAAGCCTGATAAGTAATTCGAAAAGAATGTTTGAAAAAATTCGCAGAATGATCTTGCAGGCAGACTTCTACATCAAAATTATGCTAATCACATTCTTGGCGATCGTATTTTTCTGGTATGTCCACTACGATGTAAATAACTACAAATTATTCTTTAGGAATTTGGAACTCTCGTTTAGACAATCATTATTCATCGTGAGTATCACTTTTGTGATCTCTCAAGTTTTGGTCAACCTGTTCACGAGTGAAGATTTGTACAACTCTCAATGGCGAGACCAAACGGCAGGTTCCTTTGGAATGTTCATTTTGCCAGTCGTGTTGTCAGCGGGTCTGGTTTTGGCATCTTTAAAAATACAGGACATTTTTTCTCAGAAGGGGATGAACTACAAGCCTGATGTCGCGAAGTTAACTCAACAGTTGTATCTGTTTAACCACGGTGAAGGGCGAAAATCCAATCTTTCATCGATTGCACTTTTACTGACAAATGTCAGATTTTATCTTTCAGAAACGGGCTCCAGGAACAACTATATCATGGAGCAATTAAATGAAATGCTTTCCGAATTTAAATTATTAACTCTGCCGGCAATTAAGGAAATTTTGCTTTCCTTAAGTTCTTTAAGAATGTTTGCCGAAGTTCAGTTTGACCGAAAAGATTTTCAGTTGTTGAATCGTACTTATATATTGATGACAAAGTCTGCCGAGAATCTTGGCAAAGCGATTGCCAGAGGTGAGTACAAACTGATAGCATCAGAAGCCATCAATATGACCGGACTTATTGACCGTTTGGGAAAAGTTATGAATAAAATTAAGATCAGGTCAGTCGACCAGAGCAAGATAATATTAAACAGTTATCTTGGTAAAATCGAAAAATCATACGAAAAAACGAAGGCTAACGGGATTGAAGTAAAATTCGTGAGGATTAAGGAAGATATTTATCTATACACCGATTCGACAAAACTCTCGGAATGTATTAATATATTTATTAAAAATTCAATTGAGTCATTCTATGATTCACGCAATTTTCCACGACAAATTCTAATCAAGGTTGAATTTACGGCTGATGAATTAGAAATAATTATAGAAGATAACGGGATAGGAATATCAGAAGCCCACATGGAGAAAATTTTCCAAAAAGGTTTCTCGACCAAAGGGGAAAAACGCGGTTTGGGTCTGATTTACGCGAAAAGACTTTTAATGGAGTTGGGTGCTGAACTCGATATTACTTCGAAAGAGTTCCAAGGCACCACGATAAAAATAAAGCTAAATTACGATAAAAAGGAGCTATCTTGAAGGATAGAATACTGATTGTAGACGACGATTTACAATATTTAAGGCTGGTCAGCACACTATTGAATGATAAATTTGATGTAGAGTGTGCAATAAATTCACAGGAATGTTTAAATAAAATTGAAACATCATTTTATTCTGCAATTCTGGTTGATCTAAAGTTACCCAAAGTATCCGGGTTTCAACTCATTAAAAAAATCCGGGAAGAATTTGATCAGCTGATTCCGATAATTGTGGTATCTGAACAAAATGATGTTCAATCGGTCTTGAAGTGTATGAAATCAGGTGCAAATGACTTTGTCCCCAAAGTATTTGACTTGGACGAATTGGTTCTTAAGATAGACAGGGCATTGGAAATTCGTAGAGCGGATCTGAGAAAACAGGCAATTGAGAGGGAATATCACTTCTTTGAGAATTTTATCCATAACTCGGAAACAGGAAGCAAGATATATTCTGATATAATAAAACACTCAAAACATGACCACACACTTTTACTTCTGGGCGAGACGGGAACGGGTAAGGATATTATTGCTTATCAAATACATAAAAACAGCATAAGAAAGAACAATATCTTCAGAAGCATAAATCTGCAGACGCTTAGCGAATCATTACTGGAGTCTGAATTATTTGGATATGCAGAGGGTGCATTTACAGGAGCGGGAAAATCGAGAACCGGTTTACTCGAGATATGCAATGGGGGTACTCTGCATATTTCTGAGTTTTCCTCAATATCACCTGCTCTTCAGATAAAACTGCTTGAATTTATGCAATTCAGGACAATCAGAAAAGTGGGCGAAGATGCACGGGTTAAACCCAGACGCGTTGATGTACGAATAATTCTTTCGACATTGGAAGACCCGGAAAAACTGTCCTCGAATGGGAATTTCAGGGAAGACCTTATCAGTCGGATAAAGGTCAACACCATGATTGTGCCTCCACTTAGAGACAGATTGGAAGATATCGAAAAACTTGCACCTTACTTTTTACGGCTTCACGGGTTAGAAGATGGAAGAGATCGATTGACCTTTTCGAAAGATGTAATCCCCTTTTTGAAGAGCCTGCAATGGAATCGAAATGTGAGAGAATTAGAGAATGCTATAATCTCAGCGATGGTGGAAGCGTTCGACAATCCTGATCCGGATGTCATTCAGGTGGAAAACTTCAGCCCGTTTTTTTCAAACTCGAGGAATGAAGAAAAATTGAGAATCCAGTTTCATGGCGAATTGCCTCCGTTTGAAGATGCTAAAAAATTGTTTGAACAGTCATATTTTTCAGAACTTATCAAAATATGTGACGGAAATAAAACCAAAGCTGCTCTGCTTGCAGGCATGAGCAAACAAAACTTTCATTTTCACAGCTCAAAAGGTTGATACTCCAAAAAGTATAATTCTTCACCCTGCCTTTGAAGCCTGGAGTTAAGTCTTGCATATTCCGCTTTGTTCAATTCTGACAAAACTGAAATAATTGTAAAATCCTGCTTTACTCCGGTAAAATTGTATTTTATTTTACCTCATCAAAATCTCCAATTGTTTCGCATTCGGAGGACATTTATGCCTATTTCGGTTTGTTTACACAAAATTCTTCGCGTTAAAAAAATGGCATGAATCTTGTTCCTCGCTAGCGATAAACCAAGGGATTCTGCAAGGCTATATTCTTGATACTTGGGATATCGCATTTTTTCATTAATCAATGAGGACAATCATGAAAAATTTTTTTCTCACTTGGTCGCTTTTTGTTTCTATTTGTCTATCTCAATCATTAACTGTAACACCCTCATCAGTTCCAAAAGGTGGAACATTTTTGGCATCATGGTCTGGATTTTCCGGGAATGTAAATGTCCGGATATATAAAGGAAGCAACTTGTGGGTTGATGCCAGTACGAATGTGTCGGGAAGTGGTTCTCAGAATCTTGTGACTACTGATTGGGAAGTCAGAAATGATTATAAAGTAAGAGTAGAACTGAGATCCAACACAACTATCTATAGGGAAGTTGGGCCTCTTGTTGTTACCGATGTTGGACAATTCGGTGCTCAAGTTGGAACATTCAACGGAGTGATTGCTTACTCGAATGGAACAGTTGGCAATGTCAGCAATGAATACAATTATTATTCTGGTACAAATACCGGAATGAAGTGGCAATGTGTTGAATTTGTGAACAGATACTATGCTGCAGTTTATGCTCAGAATATACGGATTGCCGGACATAATGCAAATGATTACTACCCTAATGCAGCAGCACATGGACTGACACCATATAACAACGGGGGCACGACCGCTCCGCAAGTTGGAGACATACTTTGTTCAGGTGGAGGTCAATATGGTCATGTTGCGATAATTCGCGAGATCGGCAGCAACTATATAAATGTTATACAACAAAACTGGAATAATAACTCATCCGATAATTCAATGACCCTTTCATATTCTCCACAGAATGGATACTACACCATTGGGTCTTTTTCTTCGTCCTACTCAGTTCAAGGATGGTTAAGAAAGCCCACAACCTCAGGTTTTGTAAAGGTATGGACAGGGATAACCTCTTCATCAACAATTGTTAAAGGGGTTCCATTTAATGTCTCATTTTCATTAAAGGAGACGAATAATCAACCGATAACCCTTCAATCGATTGCCATTGCAATTCATAAACCCAATGGCGATTTTTTATTTGATGCAATGACTTATACCAATATCAGCTTTACTGCTGGCCAGGAAAGATCCTATAATATTGAAGCTACAGTATTTAATGAAATCAATAATTCTCCCGGGTCAAATTATAGTATCAGAGTAAAGGGTCAAATGAATAACACCTGGTTTGATGTTACTCCCGCTTCCGGGGCTACAAACCCGAAGGCATTTACTCTTGTAGACCCCACCTTGACTGTGTCACCATCTACAAAAACCGTTTCATCGGGAGCTGGTAGTTTTTCTCTTTCAGTCACATCCAATGTTCCTTGGACTGTCATTTCAGATCAAAGCTTTTTAACTTATAGTCCTTCAAGTGGCAATAACAATGGCTCTATAACCGTTAGCTATACTTCGAATGGAACCACAATACCTCGAACTGGCAGGATTACAGTAAGAGGAACTGTAACGGGTAATCCAATTTCAGGTATTTGCGATGTGACTCAAGAAGCAGTTCTACAGTATTCCTTAAGTCTTAGTAAAGGGGGTGGTGGTTTTGGGAAAGTCAAAGTGAACGGGTCTCTACAGAACCTGCCATATTCTGCCCAGTTCATTTCAGGTAGTAACATCACTCTTGAAGCTGTACCCGATCCAAATAACACTTTTGCAAATTGGAGTGGAGCTTTGTCTGGTAACACTAACCCAACTTCCATCACTATGAATGCTGACAAATCTGTTACAGCTAATTTCAATTCAGTACCAATAAATTACACATTGTCGTTGACCAAAGGAGGTGATGGTTCCGGGAAAGTAAAAGTGAACGGTTCACTTCAGAACCTGCCATATTCTGCCCAGTTCAATTCAGGTAGTAACATCACTCTTGAAGCTGTACCCGATCCAAATAACACTTTTGCCAATTGGAGTGGAGCTTTGTCTGGTAACACAAACCCAACTTCCATCACAATGAATGCTGACAAATCTGTTACAGCTAATTTCAATTCAGTACCAATAAATTACACATTGTCGTTGACCAAAGGAGGTGATGGCTCCGGGAAAGTCAAAGTGAACGGGTCTCTACAGAATCTGCCATATTCTGCCCAGTTCATTTCAGGAAGTAACATCAACCTTGAAGCTGTACCCGATCCAAATAACACTTTTGCAAATTGGAGTGGAGCTTTGTCTGGTAACACAAACCCAACTTCCATCACAATGAATGCTGACAAATCTGTTACGGCTAACTTCAGTGCAGTATCAATAAATTACACATTATCTTTGACCAAAGGAGGTGATGGCTCCGGGAAAGTCAAAGTGAACGGTACGCTTCAGACTTTACCTTACTCATCTCAATTCAATTCTGGAAGTAGCGTCACTTTGGAGGCTGTAGCTGATGCTAATAATACTTTTGCTAATTGGAGTGGAGCTTTATCAGGTAACACAAACCCTACTTCAATAACAATGAATGCTGACAATTCTGTTACCGCCAACTTTAACGCTACACCTGGAGTCCCGCTCGTACCTGTAACTTCAAGTGAAACTGTTCAAAAAGGACAAGATTATTGGTTGGATATCCAAGTTGGTAATCAGAATAGTCCCGTTAGTGAGTTAAAAGTAATCAGTTTTGAACTCAATTATTCGGCAACAGTTATAAACGATTATGTAACTTACGAAGTTGGGACATTTATCACCGGTGCTCAGGCAACCGTTGTTCCTGACGATCAAAATGGTCGAGTCGATGCTGCAATATTCAGGACTACTGGAGGGAACAGCGGATATGGAAGTTTGATTAGATTTAAATTTAATGTTAATAATCAGGCTATAGCTGGTCAGCAAATTACTTTTACATTCGGATCAATTCTTGCGAATGATGCGAATGGCAATGTGATCAATATTACCCCTCAATCTAAAACATTAACAGTCATTGAAGCAGCAATCGTTTGGCCTGGTGATGCTAATAATAATGGTGTAGTAAACATTCTTGATATTAACCCAATTATTGTAAACTATGGAGCCACAGGTCCAGTTCGGCCCAACGCTTCAAATAGTTGGACAGGGCAGAGTGCACCATTCTGGACTGCACCCTCTTTAACCTATATTGATTGTAATGGAAATGGAGCGATCAACATAACTGATATAAATGTAGTGATAGTGAATTTCGGAAGGACTCACACTATTAATAGTGCGGGAACATTACCCTATGAAATTACAAGTTCGATACCCCCTCTTCAAGTACTGGTTCCGCAGGCCCCCGCAACTCCAGGCGATACAGTAACTGTTTCTATTCAAATTGGCTCCAGCAATTATCCGGTTGATAGTGTAAAAGTTGTATCCTTCGAGTTGCTTTATGGGACAAATGGATTAAAGCAATACATAGAATTCATTGATTATCAAGTTGGGTCATTTTTAACAAATGCCCAATATACAGTTATACCTGATGACTCACTAGTAGCCGCTGCCGTTTACAGAACATCTGGGGGAAATTCAGGATTTGGTGAACTAATAAAATTCAGGTTTAAAATTAAATCAACCACACCTGTAAGTACTTCATTTCCACTTAGTTTTGGCCAAGTTGAAGCCAATAGATCAAATGGTTCTGTTCAACCCTTGCTCCCATTAGGATCGATGTTACTCGTCCCGGTGGAGTTAACCTCTTTCTCTGCGACAAATACCCCATCAGGCATTATGCTACGATGGAGTACAGCGTCTGAATTGAATAATCTTGGATTTGAGGTTCAAAGATCAGAGGATGGTTCAATTTTTCTGCCCTTGGCTTTTGTGAAAGGCAAAGGCACTTCAACAGAAAGAAACAATTATGAATATCTGGATGCTGCACCAACGGGTACATTTTCTTACCGCTTGAAACAAATGGATTTTGATGGCACAGTTTCCTTCTCAAATGTCGTCACGATTGAATCAATCAACTCGCAGGATTTCACGCTGAATCAAAATTTCCCCAATCCGTTTAATCCATCAACATCAATCACATTTTCACTTGGGTTACAGTCTAAAGTGAAGCTGACTATAATTAACGCATTGGGTGAGGTTGTTAAGGATCTGGTAAACGATGTACTTGCTGCTGGCAGTCACAATGTTGTCTGGAACGCAGATTCACTGCCTTCTGGAATATACTTTGCTGTTTTGAACGCTGAATCATCAAGAGGCCAAATGGTGAGACTGGTACGCAAAATTGCTTATATGAAATAAATAATGTTGAAAGGCCGCTCGAAAGGGCGGCTATTTCATATCACTATAATTCCAGGCATAATGTTGACCAGTAAATTGATAATGCAGAAGATATCCAGAAATCAAGAATATTTATTTATTAAAATTGTTCGCAGTGGCTCATAAACACTATTAATGATTACTTTACAAAATTTGAATATCTCTTGTCTGTAATCTGAAAAAGGTACATCATGAAAAAATATACACTATTGACATTTCTTTTTTTAATCCTGTTTTCTGCGAATTGTTATACGCAATATCGGAATGAGTTAAATGGCTTTTTGGCAGGAATTGAGAGTGGAATAAATACATCAAATTTTAGAACTGAGTTGTCAGCACCGAATGCATATGGCAGAGTATTTGTTCAATCACCGGGAAGGATTCTTGAACTTGGAATTGGCTATTTCAAATTTAGAGATTTTTCCGAAGGGTCACAGTCTTACGAAACAGACCTGTATAACCTGGATTTAAAATTGGGGTTTGGTTCACAGGAAGGATCGGGGTCATTCCAACTTTATCCGTTAGGCATAAGTTTAGCGTATGTAGAGAAACTGAAAAGTCCCATTCTAACTGTGACTAGGACCGAATATGAGGTCGGAAAAAAATATGATTGGATTGTCTCCTATACTGCGACAATGAATTATGATGTTCATTTAAATAAATTTATGAGTATTGGTCTAACTCTTGGTCTAAACCTGGCAAATGGTTTTGTTCTCGAATCCAAGGATTCAACCACAAGAACAAATTTGTTTTATTTCGGAACACGCTTGGTCTTTGGCAGCAATGGGTTCTTTAGAGATAGCGATGGAGACAGAATAACTAACTCAGATGAAGAAGAGATTTATCGTACAGACCCCGAAAAAGCAGATACAGACGGTGACAGAGTCAGCGATTATGATGAGATATTTAAATACAAAACGGATCCGCTGAAAGCCGATACTGATGGAGACGGCGTCAGTGATGGTGATGAACTTTATAAGTATAAAACAAATCCATTGTATACTGACACGGATAGTGATGGACTAAACGACGGCGATGAAATTCTGCAATACAGAACTAATCCGTTAGATATGGATACAGACGGCGACGGTATCAGTGACTATAAAGAAATCTTCAAGTACAAATCCGATCCACTTAAGTCAGATACAGATGGTGACGGGTTGTCCGATTACGATGAAGTTTTCACTTATAAGACTGATCCTGCATTAGCTGATACAGACGGAGATGGAATAACAGATCGTGATGAAATTAAAAAATTCAATACTGACCCGTTCAAAGCTGATACAGACGAGGACGGGATAAATGACCGGGATGAGATTGTAGTATATCACACGAATGCATTAATCGCCGATAGTGATGGAGATGGTATCAAAGATTATGATGAAATATTTGTCTACAAAACAAAGCCACTGGTGTTTGATACCGATATTGATCAGATATCCGATGGTGATGAGGTATTTAAATACCACACAAATCCCTCACTGGGTGATTCAGACAATGACGGACTGGGAGATTACCAGGAGATATTCTATTATTATACAAACCCGCTCCTGATTGACAGTGACAACAGTGGAGTTGATGATAAAACTGAAGTCGAAAGGGGAACCGATCCAAACGACAAAGAGGATGATGTAATAGAGGTTAACAAAATAATCGTTCTTGAAGGAATAGAATTTGAGTTTCAAAAAGCCACGATTACCCCGGAGTCTGACAGACGATTGCAGAAAACTCTGAAACTGTTGCAGGCTTTCCCCAATTATAACTTTTCTCTGGAAGGGCACACGGATGATATCGGCGGGCGACAATTCAATCAAAAGTTGTCACTTGATCGTGCAAAAGCGGTAAAGACCTGGTTGGTGAATCACGGTATCAACGCAAAAAGATTGACAGTAAAAGGATTTGGTTTTGACAAGCCCGTAGCCTCCAATTCAACAGATGAAGGCCGTCAGAGGAACAGGAGGGTCGAGTTTATAAGGACAAATTAAATTTTTTGTTCCGTGGGTTTACAGGACTCAGAAAAATTATTGTGTCGAGTACTTAACAACTAATTTTGAGATTTCTTATGAAATTATTAATTCCAAAAGCAGTTTTCGCGGTTTTGTTGTCGTTGTTTGTCATCGGGTGTGGTGGTCCGACGGAGCAGGTGATAGTCCAGGCGATAAAAAATGACATTCTAAAAGAGAAAGGCACCACTCTTGACCAAAGCTACGATAAATCGATTTCGTTGCAAACAGGTGCAATTTATGGTTCAAATGGAGGGATGAGTTTGGATCAGCGAATTGAAAAGATGAAATTTCTTTCATCTGCAAAATTCAATCAAGCCTTCATGGACTGGATGGTTAACAATGGATATATTACCGAAAAGGGAGAAAGAACTTCATATGAGATCAGAGGGTCATTAACCGAAAAAGGCCTCGAGTACATAAACTCAACTCAATCGGTAATTAAAACAAATACCGGGAGAAAATTCTGCTTTTTTGATCAGGAAATAAATATCCTGGAGAAAAAGAAGAATGACGACGGTTCATATACTGTAAGATATTCAATCAAGTATGTGCCAATTGATGCCCCTCATGTCAAAGGAGTAGACCTTTCTGCAGTCGATCTCTCCAAACTAACCGGGAGGGAACAGGTCGTAAGATTGATTAAAAAGAATGGTATTTGGGTTAGTAAAAGATTTATATAAAAGGAGCTGATATGAAAGTTTGTTTATTGTTGCTATTTATGGTTTTATTCTACTCATCGGCTTCTGCTCAAAAGAAAGAGTGGGAGAAAGAGTTGGTAGGAGCCAAGTCACTCACTCTGATCAACGATTCAGATGGATGTGTAATTTCAGGTGTTTTTTTAGGGAAGCTTTCATTTGGCGGTAAAAGTTTTACCGGTTCAGCCAATTCGAATGTTTTCCTGATGAAGGTAAACACATCAGGGGAGGTGGTATGGTTAAGATTGATTAATTTGAAGGGGGCACCTTTTGAATTGAAAATGAAACGAGATTCATTTCACAATTATTATTTTATATACAGAGAGGATGGAGGGACTTACCTTGTCAAGTGTAATGAACAGGGAGAAATAAAGTGGGAAAAGTTTGTTATTACTCAAGGAGAGCAATCCTATTCGGAGATTACGGATATAGCATTTGATCGTAATGGATGTGGGTATATTACCGGCAGCTTCAGAGGAAGACTTGAACTTGGCGATAATTTAAATAACGCTCGTGGTAGGTGTACTTTTGTTGCCAAACTTGATACTTTTGGGCGTTCTATCTGGGCAAAAGAGTTTGGTAAAGGATCTGGAATTGGAATTTCGGTTGACCAAAGTGAAAATATCATTGTAGTTGGTATCTTAAATGGAGAACTACATTTTAAGAATACCAAATTGGAAAGTAAAAAGTCTGATGCACTAATTTTTAAATTGGATGATAAAGGAAATTTGCTTTGGGCTCAAAGTGCCGGGGGAAGTGACAGGGATATAGCTTTTAAAGTTCTGACCGACATTCAAGGAAATAATTATGTAAGTGGAATTTATAATGGTGACGCCAAATTTGGCAAAAAAACGCTTAAAAGTAAAGGAGGTGTTGATATTTTTTTAACTAAAATTGACAGTAAAGGTAAATTTTTATGGGCAGAGAGTTTTGGGACAAAAGCAGATGAAGCTGGCTCACATCTGTTTCTAAGCGATAATGGCAACTGCTATCTCTTTAGTGGTTTTATGGGTGAGGACAGAGGGAGTGACGAGAATCAGTTACCAATGAAAGGGAAAAACCTTATGATCGTTGATCGGGGTGGAAAGGTTATTGGATCAAAGGAAATAAAAGATGCAGCATATATTACCATGATGAATTTTACAGAGGAAAAAATAGGTGAATTATATGTTTTAACCATCCCATCAAAAAGAGAAAATTGGAAGTTGATTAAATATGTGAATTTTTAAGGGAGCCAACTGCCATCCACATTCGGAGTGGCACAATTTATCAATTATTCGAAAAACTATAATTTGAATCTACCGGTAACTTTCTGAAAAAATTAAATACTAAAAAGGAGCATATCATGTTCTCACGGTTTTTACTTCTCGCGTGTTATTTTTCATCTATAATATTTGCACAGGATTTTCTGCCGGGTAGCTTTTGGTGTGCTGAACCTGTTACACCTGATCCTGAATCTTACGATCAACAAGCATTTAAATATAATCCCGTCTATGTTGAACTCAGTTCTGCGATTCGAGAGAGGATGATGCCTTATTATGTGAAAGAACTAAAAAAACAGGGCGTTTCAAAAGAGACCCATACCCAGGGAAAAAAAACAGTTGCAAATTTCTACTATAATCAGGAGGGACTTTTAACAAAATACGAGTCGAAAGAATATTTTAGTGAGATTACACTCGAGTATGATGAAAACAACAATATTAAAACATTGGTTCGCAGAGGCGATAATTATTATTCGAAGACAGCTTTAACTCGTGATTCAATGAAGAGAATTTCTGCTGTGCATACGGATAACAATAGTTTTATTTATTCGTACGATAAATCAGGAAAACTTGAGAAGATAGTCAGTCAAACACCGCGATTAACAGTAATCTGGCGATTAAATAATGTATATGTAACTCCGGGGATAACATTCGCCACAAACGCGGATTCTATTGAATACGACGAATATGGCCGTATGCTGAAATTTGAGTCTGGAATGGATCCTAACGGTGGTTCGGCAAATTACGATAAATCAGGGAGACTCGTTTATGAAGGGTATTTCCCCAGAAATGGTTGTTACACTAATTCATTTTCTTACAAAAATAACCTGATTGCGAAGATTCAACTCGAAACCTTCAACAATATGTATCAAAAAACCTCAACAGTAGTCACAAATGTGAAGTATGAGTACAAGCATAAGAAAAAGAAATAGAACAGCTAAAAGGACAATTACTCCATTATATTGAGAGCGGGGAATTCTTAACTTCGTTAAAATTTGATAAACAAGAGATCTATATGAAAAACCTTTTTTTATGGTTTACAGTTTTGCTGATCATTCTGTGTACCGGTTGCTCTGATAAAAAATCGAATCATGATGCAATTACTAAATCGGTAATCAGCCAAATAAATACAGACAGTTCAGATTTTTTTAATATATACTTCCATGATCCGGCAAAGGTAAAAGCCTTGACGGTCGATACAATTTCATCATTTGTTCAAAAAGGTGATACTGCGGTTTTCAGCGGAATGATTACGCTTCAAAAAACGGTTTACCCGGAATTCACAAACAAACACATCAGGAATGAATTGTTTTATCCCTTTGAAGAGAAACTTGGAAGGAAATTTGAAGCAACTGTGGAAACCAAAGACACACTATACAAGTTGTTGTACTTCAAATTGGATCAGCCTCACATCCTTACAGTTGCAAACGATAAAGTGAATGCGGATGATTTCTTCAAAAAAAATCGAATTAACTCCTTAAAAAAAGTACCTGCATTAATTGCAAAAGTGAAAGAACAGTTCAAGGGGACCTCACAAGACGCAAAAGACTATCTTTTTTGTCTTCTTCATGAAAGGATGAAGAAACTCGCCAAGCCGTATGAATACAATGTAAATATGGGTGAAGCCAAGTACACTTCATTTCAATCAAATACAAAATATGGATTTGCTATAGACAGCGATGAAGGCTTTTCATGGTTAGTGCCGGATTACGATTATTTAAAAAAAGAGTTTACAGATTTTATTTCAGATGATTTGATGATATTTGTTGATGTGTTCAAATTGGAACACGAATCATCATTTTGCGGAAGGGATGCTTTCCTTAGTGATATAATAACGCCACAAGAAAGATTGAAACGATTAATCGAGATTGAAGACTATTTCAATAGGAATGAACAGCCTCTTTTGCAAGATCAAATCGAGGAGTTGTTCATAAATCTGTTCACAAGATTATTCAGAACATTCCATCAAACACCGGTGGTCGCGTCTGTATCAGAGGTCAAGGGCACGCCTATAGATCCGGAATTAAAAGCTGTTTTTCTTGAAGCTGAAAAAAAATATTCTGATACATTCACGGGTGCTTTTGCGAGGGAATACAATAAGATTCTGGTAAAAAACAACTATCTGTTTACCGATGAAGTGATATCGTTTTTAGCTTCCAAAGACTTTGTTGACACTAGATTCAGATGAACTTTAAATCCTAAAATCGGATGTGTAACAAAAAAGCCCGACAGTGAAAATTGCCGGGCTTTTTTTTAATTGCTCATATGCTTTACGCAGTAACAGATTCCTGTTCGAGAACTTTGGTGAATTCTTTAGCTTCTCTTCCGAGGTGAGCGCCTGCTAAAGATTTTCCAAATCAGCCAAATCCTGATATCTTCCTGAAGCTTTTTTATTCATTTTCAAATCTTCAAGATTGATCAGGTTCACCGTGACGCCATCCAGTAAAACAGTTTCTCGTTTGGGGAAACAATCTTCAAAATTAACCCCGGATGCTCCCATGATCAAATCTATTCTCGCAGGAGGATATCCCAATTGAATGATTCCATCGGGGTCAAGAAAATCATCACGAGTTAACCCAAGACTTCCAAAGCCGAATTCTTTCAATACTTCCTCAATTTTTTCGGCATTTTCTTTGCTGCATTCCAGCCATAAATCGAGATCTTTAGTAAATCTCGGATTTCCATAAAATCCAACAGCATAGCCGCCAACAAGGAGGTACTTAACGGACTTTTCGTTTAATAATTGAATAAACTCTTTGAAGTCTTGGGTAAGTGCCATATTTCCACAAAATATATTCTGTTCGTAATTGCTCGAGATGATCCATCCTTGCCTGGGGTGACTGATTCATCCAGTAGGAACGGTCATCGTTCTTGTCAGTGAGCTTCTTTTTTGTGACTGCTTTTTCTATCATTATTACGCAGTAACAGATTCCTGTTCGAGAACTTTGGTGAATTCTTTAGCTTCTCTTCCGAGGTGAGCGCCTTTGTGATAAGCATAGCCCGAGATCAGAGGCATGGCAAGGGTAGCCTCGGAATAAACCATCTGTTCGTAAACGAGGTCGACCTTGCCCCATGAGCTTGCTTCTTTCAGGGTACTTCCTGAGAGGGCTCCATCTCTTTCGTCGGCAACGGTAACCTGAATTGCATACTTGTGCATTGGTGCATCGCCTTCGAGTATTTCTGCAGCAACAACGATATCCTGTGTGAAGTTTTTAGGTACTCCGCCGCCGATCATGTAGATACCCGATTCACCGCTGGCGATCTTGATCTTTGTCAGTTCAAGAAAATCTTTTGCAGCATCGAGGGAAACATGCGATCCGGGATTTTTTGTCTGGTGCATAACGAAACCGAAACCTGCGGAACAGTCACTGAATGCAGGAACGAAAATCGGTACATTTTTCTTGTAGCATGCATAAATAATGCTGTCGTCACATTTTGGACCGGTTTCATCGAGATATTTTCCAAATTCCTTAAGGAATTCTCTCGAGGAGTACGCACCCGGTTCCATGGAATCGAAAATCTTTGCTGTGGTTTCGTCACAGATTCTGAGTTCGTCTTCATCAATGTATGTATCATAAATTCTGTCGATGGCGAGGTCCCTAAGTTCGGCGTCGTTTACAAACGGGGTTCCGATATAGTGCTTGAAACCGAGGGCTTCAAAGAAATCCTGATCCACCATGTTGGCGCCGGTGGAGACGATTGCGTCAACCATGTTGTTCATAACCATGTCATAGACGACTTTTTTGAGTCCGGCGGAAAATAAAGACCCTGCCAAAGTGAGGATTACGGTGCAATCTTTGTCACGGAGCATCATATCATAAATTCTTGCAGCTCTGTTCAGGTTTCTCGCCTGAAACGCCATTTTCTCCATTGCGTCAACCAATGGGGCAACATTATGTTCTTTAATGTCAATATGTTCAATAACACCTTTCAAGTAATCTGACTTTTGGGGCATTTATTGTGACTCCTTTCATTAGGGGTGATAAATAAAAAAAACTAACACACAATAAAGTAATAAAAAGAGAAATTTCCAATTGATTTGGGGCTCAAAGATAAATTTATTAAAAAATAGAGAACAATTGGTAAACAAACAAAAAAAAATTAAAAAATTTGTCAAAAGATATTGTTATTGAAAAAAAATATACTTAATTTGCCGATCCATATTGTGATCTCTATCATTGGATCAGGATATGGAACGACCCGGCAGGAATCGGGTTTGATGTTCCTTAAATCAGAAAAGACAGGCCGGCGGGCGGATAAGGCCTTCCGGGGCAGCAAGATTAAGAAATATCTAAACAACTCATCATCAACAATCAATTAGAGGCAACAAATGAAACAAATTTTCCTTGTTGTATTCACCGTATTCTTTATAGCGGGTGTTGCGTGGTCGCAGACGGCTGACAAGAATAACACTGGCAGAACCTACACACAGGCAGAAAAGGAAAGACTCGATATGATGGGCTATCCTGTTTCTGACGGAACGGGTACCCCTCACAAAACAACCGGCATTATTAAATGGTCGGAAGGTTTCGAAGGAGCCACATTCCCTCCAACCGGTTGGGCTGTTCATCAGCTTGATGGCGGAGCCAATACATGGCTTCGTTATACCACTTCACCTCCATTTGGAACAGCTTCCGCTGCAGTGAGATGGGAATCTGCTTCTCTGGCAAATGATGACTGGCTTGTTACACCATCATTCCAGGCAGTCGCAGCCGATAAACTGAATTTTTATGCAGTCGGCTCATCCTCTTTCACTGATTCCGTGATAATTCATGTATCGACCACCGGTGGTGTTCCACCCGCAGGCTATACAAGAATTGCAGCTTTCAGACCTCTCGCAGCTCCTGCCCAGAGATTTGAAGTGTCACTTTCAGCTTATGCCGGACAAACAATTTACCTCGCTTTCCAGTATAAAGAACTTGATCAGTTAAGACTTTATGTTGACAGCGTTTATGTTGAAACAGGCGTGCCAAATGATGTTGGTATGGTTTCACATAATGTTGGTGGCGAATTGAATGCAGGACCTTACACTCCTACTGCAACAGTAAAGAACTTTGGCTCGGCTACCCAGACATTCAATGTTACGATGACAATCAACCCCGGTGGTTATACATCGACAAAGACTGTTACAGATCTTGCTGCTGATCAGACAGCGAATGTTACATTCGATTCATGGACTGCATCACAAGGCTCGTTTAATGCCAAGGCATACACACAACTTGCCGGTGATCAGAATCCTGCAAATGACACATTGTCGCGCACAGCTCTTGTTGTTTCCTACATATATGACAATGGTCCACTCGTTACCAACCCGGGTGGCGGTTTTGGTGGTGCCGATTTGTCAGGTCTCCAGGCTGAGTTGAACATTCTGGGCTATGGCTCACAGATTTCGGCTAATAACTGGGTTACGGACGATTTCGATGTGCCGGCAAACCAGACATGGGCAATAGATGCATTTAAATTTTTCTCGTATCAGACAGGTTCAACCCTTACACCGACCTACAACGGAGCAAGAGTTGTGATCTATAACGGAAGACCTGACCTCCCAACAAGCCAGATTGTATTCGGTGACGAAACAACTGAAAGATTTGTCGGTGCTTCATGGACTGGCGCATACCGTGCAACCATTGCTGCCCCAACCGGCAATACCAGACCAATAATGGGCGTTCTCGCAGGTGCCCCTGTTGTATTGGGTCCCGGAAACTACTGGGTTATGTGGTCATTGGCAGGAACTCTCGCTTCAGGACCTTGGGCTCCTCCAATCTCGATCATTGGCACACTTGCTACAGGTAATGCATATGCAAGACAAGCCGGTACATGGATTTCATTGAGAGATTCCGCTGTTGGTGCTACATCAGGCTATCCACAGGGAATGCCTTTCAAAATCGTTGGATCAGTTCAGGCAGTTCCTGTTGAATTAACTTCTTTCATGGCAACTGTTCTCAAAAACAATGTTACACTTCTCTGGTCAACAGCTACCGAAACCAACAACATGGGCTTCGAAGTTGAGAGACAGGCAGCCAACGGTTCATTCGAAAAAGTCGGATTTGTCGGCGGTAATGGTACAACAACCGAAAGAAAAGAATATGCATTTACCGATGCAGGTCTTGCTTCCGGAAAATATACCTACAGACTCAGACAAGTTGATTTCGACGGTTCATCAGAATACTCGAATACTGTTGAAGCTGATGTAAACATTCCATCAGAATACAATCTTGCTCAGAACTATCCTAACCCGTTCAATCCTTCAACCTCAATTGAATTTGCTCTGAAATCAGATGCTAAAGTTTCAATGAGATTGTTCGATGCTCTCGGTCAGGAAGTAAGAACCATTCTTAACGGTAACTTCACCACAGGCAACTACAAAATAGATTTCAACGCAGCCGGCTTGAACAGCGGTGTTTATTTCTATACAATAGATGCTTCAGGTGTTGACGGCAGCAAATTTACTGCAACAAGGAAAATGATCCTTATGAAGTAAGTTTGAAGTTTGAGGTATGAAGTATGAAAAATAATACCTAATACCTAAAACCTGATAATTTAAAAAGCTGTCCTGTTTGCGGGGCAGCTTTTTTTATATACAGTTAAAATATTTAAATATTTATTTCCATCTTCATAGTTTATTTCATTGGAAAAGTGTAACTTCCATTACCAATATTGATCAGTTTGTAACGGTTTATTCAATAAAACCATCCATCAATAACAACAAAGAGGTCAAAATGAGACAGTTCTTTCTGTTTGCAGCGTTTCTTTTGCTGGTTGCTTCTTCAGTGAATGCACAAAACTCAAAAGATACAAAAATTTTTAAGCCCAATCCGGCTGATAACGCGTTGACCGCAGGGTATCACACGGAACAGACATTAGCCTACTTAAATGAAGGCTTTGAGGACACATTGTTCCCTCCTCCGGGATGGACAGCTACAACCACTCTCGGAACAGTAACCTGGGGCAGGGAATATGGCTTCTTCTACACAGGAAATGCCTCTGCACTGGCTGACTACTCGACTCCTGCCAACGAAAAATGGCTGATCAGTCCAAGATTTATGGTAACTGCCGGTGATTCACTTTCATTCTGGATAAGAAGACAATACAGCACTGCTTATCCGCCGGACAGTCTTTTCATTATGGTTTCAACTACTGATGCAAATCTCACAAGCTTCACAACCACCCTCGTTTCATACGATGTGGCAAACGGGTTGTTAAATGCATGGACAAGACAGGCAGCTTCGTTGAATGCTTTTGCAGGCCAGAACATCTATATAGCGTTCAAACACCGTAACACCGATGGTAACGGTTTCAACATGGATGATGTACAGGCCGGTACTCCTGTTGTTCCCGTGGAACTTGTTTCCTTTACCGCAAACTCAGTTCAAAACAGTGTTGTTCTTCAGTGGACAACCGCTACAGAGACAAACAACATGGGCTTTGAAATTGAGAGAAAAGCAGCGAATACCGAATACGCAACCGTTGCTTTCATCAATGGAAACGGAACCTCGACCGGCAGCAAACAGTATTCATATACCGATGCAGGTCTCAACTCCGGCAAATACTCATACAGATTGAAACAGATCGATTTTGACGGTAAATTTGTTTACTCAAACGCCATTGAAACTGATGTGAATGCCCCTGCATCATACAATCTTGCTCAGAATTTCCCGAATCCGTTCAATCCTTCCACCTCGATTGAGTTCACCCTGAAAGCTGATGCCAAAGTAAGCCTCAGACTCTTCGATGCTCTCGGTCAGGAAGTAAGAACCATCCTTAACGGCAACTATGCTACAGGCAACTACAAAGCAGACTTCAATGCTGCAGGCTTAAACAGCGGTATTTATTTCTACACAATCGAGGCCTCAGGTGTGGATGGCAGCAAGTTTACTGCAACAAAGAAAATGCTCTTACTTAAATAAGTTTGAAGTTTGAAGTTTGAGGTTTGAAAAATAATGCCTGATACCTAATACCTAATAATTAAAAAAGCTGCTCAGAAACGGGCAGCTTTTTTTTTATAGTGTTTTATATTCAGGTTATTTGTTAATTTCGGGATGATTTACGGTGATTTTTTGAAACATATTTCCGGTCAGGCAGTAAAATAGCCATCATGGAAGTTATAATTAGTGAAAGAAGTTTTTTCCCGCGTGCATTGGCAATTTCGCTTGCGATTCATCTCCTGGTTGTAGCAGCGGCAGTTGTTGTTTCGAGATTCAGTTCTGCCCCGAAGTATGGCTCGTTGAACACACTTAACATGGTTTTTGACGATACTGAGCAGTCAGACACCCCGCCTGAACTCCCGATGGACAAACCGGAGACAAAACCTGTGCCTAAAGATGATAACGCCGTTGTCAGGAAGCAGGACCAAAGTCAGCCACCACCTCCTGCAGCTCCCAAAGGATTGATTGCCGGTGCATTTGATTCGGTTGATTCATCCCTTGTTACTCTGGAATACAAAGAGAGTACGCTGAATGTAAAAATAAAATATTCGGCTGGGTGGGCTTTTCTCGACAACAATGAGAGGTCGAAACTTGACGCTGTAACATTCTGGAATCCGAATGTGCCCAATTCTCCCTGGGTCCAGTTGAAGGTGACCGACAAATATCTTTTCCGTGAATCCCGTTACAAGACGAAGGAAGAACTCGATTCGTACACTGCCTTCTACAACAAAGAAGAGGTTACGGAGGGGGAAGTGAAGTTTGAAATTTACCTCAGAACAAAATCCTCAGAAGACTATATCCTCACTTTCAGAGTGAAGGGAGAGGATACTTTCCGCAAATACCGCCCCGTTTTTATGGCGATGTTAAAAAGTTTCAAGTTCGGTCTGTTTTAAAAGTTCGATTTAGCTAAATTTAGGTTTGTCATTTTTTTAATTATTTCGAACCATGAGCATAAAATTAGAGAATGTAACCAGACTCTACGGTGATCAGGCTGCGGTAGATGATATCTCTTTTGAGGTTAAGACCGGAGAGATAGTTGGATTTCTGGGACCTAACGGTGCAGGAAAAACCACCACCATGAAGATGATTACCGGATTCCTCGCACCTGATGCAGGCACCATTTCGATCAATGGTATTCCTGTCTGGGAAGACCCCGAAGCGGTGAAACGGATAACCGGCTACCTTCCCGAAAACAATCCACTCTACCACGACATGTTTGTTACCGATTATCTTGGATATGTAGCCGAACTTCAACAGGTGCCAAAGAGTAAAATCCCTGCCAGAATAAAGGAGATGGTCATCGTTTGCGGACTTGACCGCGAAAAGCACAAAAAGATTGGTGAACTCTCAAAAGGTTACAGGCAGCGGGTGGGTCTGGCACAGGCTTTAATCCACGATCCGCAGATACTCATTCTCGATGAACCCACCACAGGTCTTGATCCAAATCAAATTATCGAGATTAGAAATCTGATAAAAGAGGCGGGGAAAGAGAAGACAGTGATCCTTTCTACGCACATCCTCCCCGAGGTGGAAGCGATCAGTGACAGAATACTTATTATTAATGAAGGAAAAATTGTTGCTGACGGATCTCCCGAGGATTTGAAAAGGGCATCAAGCGGGGAAGCCACACTTCGTGTCAGGCTGGAAGGATATCAGGACCCTGCAGGAACTGTCTCAGCACTCGAAAAAATTGTAGGTGTGACAACCGTAACCTCTCAAATTACAAACGGCACATTTATTATCTCGGGGAGTTCTGAAAACATCAACAGGTCGGTCTTTGGTCTCGCGGTTAAAAACGGCTGGACGATACTTGAGATGACACCGATAGAAACTAAACTTGAAGACATATTTAAAGAATTGACGACTATCTGATATGAAAATAATTTGGACAATCGCCAAACGGGAGACAATTCTCTTTTTCGATTCGCTGATCGCTTATGTATTGCTCGTCGTTTTCCTTGGATTCAGCGGTTTTTTTACCTGGATTTATGGGTCGGATGTGTTTTTTACGGGTCAGGCTTCGTTAAAATCCTTTTTTACGGCATCCTACTGGATACTCTTTCTTTTCGTGCCGGCACTGACCATGCGAACCATTTCGGAAGAAAAGAAGACGGGTACCCTTGAACTTCTCCTCACCAAACCGGTTACTGACTGGCAGGTGATAGCCGGGAAGTATCTTTCGGTGGTTGCCCTTGTTGCCACTGCATTGCTGCTCACGGTTCCATATTACTTTTCTGTTTGGGTGCTGGGAAATGTGGATCACGGAGCAACGATCATGGGGTATCTGGGTCTGCTGCTGATGAGTTCCGCACTTGCCGGAATCGGAATATTTGTCAGCAGTCTGACGGACAATCAGATAATTGCATTTATTGGTTCGCTGCTCGCAGGAATCTTCTTTGTTCTGATATTTGATGTGGTCTCGCAGCAGATGAGCGGAGCTACCGGCGTGATAGTCAACTACCTGAGCATGACGGGTCACTATGATTCGATTTCCCGGGGAGTGATCGACACAAGGGATATCGTTTACTTCCTCACCGTTACATTTTCAGGGCTTTTTCTTGCGAGTGCTTCCCTCTCAAAACGGAATATTGTTGACAGGGAGAGAGAAAAATGATTTCTAAAAAGACATTTTACACCATTATTTATTCTGTACTGGGAGTTGTTGTTCTCGTTAATATTCTCTCCTGGTTCTTTTATTTAAGATTCGATTTTACAGCGGACGGGCAATACACATTAAGTGATGCCACAAAAAAGACACTCGGAGAACTTAAACAGCCGGTAACGGTTACTGCATGGATTTCGAAGGATCTTCCACCTGATATCGACAAAACCAGAGAGGATTTCCGGGATATTCTTTCCGAATATTCAAACCTTGCCGGTGCCAACTTTATTTACAAAATTGAGGACCCCGGTGACGGGCAGCAGGCGACTCAGGAGGGGATTACTCCCGCTATTCTTGATGTTCGTGAAAAAGATCAGGTAAAGCAGCAGAGAATTTACCTCGGGGCTGTTGTAAAATACGGTACTCAGAAGGAAGTGATTCCGCTGATTCAACCCGGTACATCGATGGAATTTGCACTGACGACGGCAATAAAGAAAATGTCTGCCACCGGGAAATCGACCGTTGGCTATCTTCAGGGGCACGGTGAGCCTTCTTTTCAGGCGATTGCTCAACTGATGCAGGCACTTACGGTTACGATGGATGTCGTTCCTGTCAATTTTTCAGATTCGCTTGCTATACCCGCTCAGGTGAAAACCATTCTGATTGTGGCTCCGAAAGATACATTCCCTGCTCCCCATCTCGAGATGCTGGAGAAGTTTGCAGCAGGAGGTGGGAAAATTGTAGCCGCGCTTAATACCACCAGTTTCAATCAGCAGTCAGGCGAGGTAACAAAACTTGCGACCGGACTCGAAGATTTTTACAAAGAAAAGGGAATCTCTATTAAACATGATCTGGTCTTCGACTACAGTTGTGCTTCCATTATGGTCTCTCAGCAATCAGCGGGAGTTGTTTTTCAGACCCCGGTAAAGTTCCCGCTTTTCCCTGTTATAACCACATTCGCACCAATATCACCGTTAAAGGGTCTCGAAGGTGTGACAATGATGTTCCCTTCCAGCATCGACACCATCGCCGGAAAAGGTTTCAGGTTCACTCCGCTCGCTGTTACCTCCGACCGCTCAGGACTCGAACAGGTGCCGATGAAAGTCGATCTCAACAGGGAATGGTCGGCTGCAGAATTCAGAATTTCCAAAGTGATTGTTGCTGTTTTGGCAGAATCGGTTAAGAGCAACACTGGCGGTAAATTCCTTGTTATTTCGGATGGCGATCTTGTAGTGAATGGCGAAGGAAATGATGCACAAAATCTACAGGCAGACAACATCAATTTCGTAGCCAATATGGTTGAGTATCTTACCGATGATTCAGGACTCGCACAACTTCGAAATAAAAATGTGACCCAAAGACCCATCGATCCGAATATTGGTGATGGAGCCAAGGTGATCATAAAGTACCTCAATTTCCTTGCTCCGGTCATTCTTTCCATAATGTTCGGGTTATACAGGTACAGCAAGAGGAAGACATTAAGAGAGAGCCTCGAAGATGAGTCCTGGGTCGAAACAGAAGAAGGGGCGAAGGAGTAATGCTTTTCGCCAAATCTGCAAAGAAACTTTACATTGTCCTTGGTACCATCTTATTAGTAACGGTTTTGGTACTGCTGATCAAGAGTTTTGGAGGTGGTAAAGGTGATTTGGGATCCGGCTTTCCGTCGTTTGATACAGCCAGGGTAACGATGATAAAGATGCTCCCTAAAGGGGGAAACGGCGAAGTACTATTTACAAAAAAGGCGGGTGCCTGGTCGATAACTGCCAGGCTGCTTAACGACAAGCCGGTTCAGGCTTCCTCTCAGAGAATTGAGGGAATGATTGGACTCCTTTCAGGAATGAAAATAATAAATCTTGTTTCCCGTAGTATTGAGGATCTCAAGAAATACGGTCTCGATACCGGAGCTACCATTGTGAGGCTTTTTTCGGGTGAAGAAAACATTTTCGAAGTGTCAATCGGACGAAGTGAAATGCTGTCACCCCAGGAGATGGGTACTTATGTGAAGGCTGCGGGTTCAAACGATGTGTATCTGGTTTCCGGATTCCTGGATATGATGTTTAATTCAGATGTGTCGCTCTATCGTGACAGGGCGCTTACATTTGGAGGGGTTGAATCGTGGCAGGAGATAAAGCTTTCCGGAGACGAAGATTTTTTGATGAAAAGAAATGTAACCGACTGGGAAGTTGAAGGAAAAAAACTTGACTCTGCCCGGATAACGGAATATTTGACTACATTTGCCAGGCTCGAAGGAAATGATTTTGTGAATAACTTTTCTCCGGATGAAGGAGAGAAGCCGTTTGCTAAAGTGGATGTGAAGACCGTTTCAGGACGATACTTCGGAATTGAAGCCTGGAAAGTAAAGAATGACACTCTGATTGTCACCACATTGAATCCTGGGACATTCTTCAGGAGTGGTGAGGATGGTTTATACAGAAAGGTTTTTCCCGGATTGAAGAACCTTAAATAACAATTTTGGATACGAAAGGAGCAGGTTATGGTTACTCTGAAACCCGGTATTTTTGCCGGATTCGACAACATTATTTGCGGATTCAGCACCATCATCGACGATGGAGCTGAGGCACCCTATTTTTTCAATCAGTCGTTATCCGTTGGGGATGATGAAAAAAGGGTTCTCTCAAACAGAAAGCGCTGGCTTGAGAGCCTCGAAATAAAACCGGAAAACTGTGCGACCCAGAAGCAGGTACACGGTGATACCATAAGGTTTATTACCGAGGGAGGAATGAAGGGCGAAAGCGACGCAATGATTACCGACAAACCTGAGATCGGAATACTGATCAGTTCTGCTGACTGCCCGGCGGTTTTTGTTTATGACAAAAGGCAGCATCTCGTGGCAGGTATTCATTCCGGCTGGAGGGGCACCTCACTTAAAATTGTTACCAAAACCATCAACACGATGAAAAACGGAATGGGCTCCCGGGCGAAAGATCTCTATTGCTACATCGCCCCTTCAATTTCACAGGCTCATTATGAAGTTGGAGAGGAAGTTGCCGAGCTTTTTGATGAGAGATACCTGATACCCCGCGGTGAGAAATACCTGCTGAATGTACCGAGAGCAAACTATGACATGCTCATCCATGCCGGAATTCCAAGAAGCAACATTCAGTTGTCGAAGCTTTGTTCATATAAATACGGCAACCTTTTTCACAGCTACAGACGCGCCGGTGCGAAATCAGGCAGGGCGTCCGGTATCATCGCTTTGAAATCAATCTGATGAAAATAACACCCTCCGTTATTTTAAGTTATGTGGCTATCTGCCTTATTTGGGGATCGACATGGCTGGTAATAAAGATCGGCATGGAGTCTCTAACCCCCTTCATGTCCGCCGGATTGCGATTTCTGGTAGCCTCCACGGTAATATATGCAGTTGTAAAAATCAGGAATATCCCTTTCGCCCGGGATAAAGTTGCCATCAAAATCTACTGGATAATGGGATTTTTCTCATTTCTTGTGCCTTTTGGTCTGGTTTACTGGGGCGAACAGTATATTAATTCGGGATTGGCTTCGGTTCTTTTTGCGATCTATCCTTTTTGCGTAGCCATTGTTGCACATTTCAGTCTTCAGGATGAGCGATTCAGCAGAATGAAGCTGATCGGCATGATAACAGGGTTTCTTGGGATCGTGGTTATTTTTTCAGACAGTCTGAAGATCAACCTCAATTTTTATGAAGTGGCGGGCATGGCTGCTGTTCTCGGGAGTGCCATTGTGCAATCATTTGTTGTCGTTCTCATCAAAAAAGAGGGGAGTCATCTTCATCCTTTGTCGATGAACCTCGTTCCCATGGCGGTGGCATCGGCAGGTTTTATTATCAGCTCATTTTTGTTTGAAGAGGTATCGAAGAACAGATTTGACCTTGCAGGTATTGGTTCTGTGATTTTCCTTGGCATCTTCGGATCCATAGTGACTTTCACAATATATTACTGGCTTTTGAAGAAAGTCAGTGTGCTCCTGATGTCGCTTATCGCATTCATCACACCAATTATTGCTCTGATTCTTGGAGGTCTGGTGTATGGAGAGAAACTCACATTCAACCATCTTACGGGGAGTGTTCTCGTGCTTGCCGGTTTGCTCCTCTCCCAGTCAGAACTCATCAGAAAAAGAAAACTTACTTTAAAATGATCAACATTATAAGAATAAAAAAAGCCTCTTTTTACGCATATCATGGAGTAATGAAAGAGGAGCAGCGTGTCGGCGGGAAATTTGAAGCCGATATCGACATGTACATAAATTTTGCAGCAGCCGGAGTATCTGACGATCTCCATAAAACCATCAACTACGAGACGGTCTACAACTATCTCCTGAGCATTGCACAGGCAAAGAAAAGCTACCTTATTGAAACGGTTTCTTATAAAATCTGCGAGTTGCTCTTTGAGAAATATGATAATCTTGAGAGACTGATAGTCAGAGTCAGGAAGAACAATCCTCCAATTGGCGGGGTAGTCGACTCGGTAGAAGTGGAGATAGACACAACCAGACCTGAGTTTTTTGCTTCACTCCAGAAATTGACCGGTTCCACACAAGGGTGATGAATTAATTGAACAAAGTGTTTTTGGCTTTAGGCAGCAACCGGGGTGACAAATTTCAGTATCTGCTGAAAGCTCTTAACCTTATAAACAGGCTGCCCGGCACTTCAATTGTCTCGCTTTCGCCCGTCTATGAAACTTTTCCTTATGGCGTGACAAGTCAGGATGAATTTCTGAATATGGCTGTTGCGGTTTTTTCAGAATTGACTCCGGGAAAGCTCCTGACGGAACTGAAAAACATCGAACAACAGACAGGACGCGTCGAGCGGGAAAGATGGCATGAAAGGGAAATCGATATTGACATACTCCTCTTCGGTGACCTGGAAATGGACGAGCCTGACCTCAAAATACCTCACAGGGAGTTGCTGAAAAGAGACTTTTTTATACTGCCACTTCTTGATCTCGAACCCGGCATATCCCTCCCCGGCACCGGTATATTTTTGAAGGATCTGGAAATAACAGTGAAGAAACCGTATATTAAGGGCTTGAACAGGAAATTTTTTGAAATCAAAAATGGTTTGGTTTGCCTGAATGAGCAGTGATATCAATTATATAGCAGTTGAAGGCGTGATTGGAGCCGGAAAAACCTCACTTGTAAGAAAACTGCAACAAAAATTAAACGCCAGGATGATTCTTGAGAATCACGATGAGAATCCTTTTCTTGCAAAATTCTACAAAAACAGGAAACGGTACGCTTTTCAGACTCAGATGTTTTTCCTGATCAGCAGATATAAGCAGCTCGAGGATCTTCGCGAAGAATCAATCTTCTCCAATCATATAGTCTCCGACTACATTTTCGAAAAAGATCTCCTTTTTGCCTGGTTGAATCTCGACAAAGAAGAATTACGGCTTTACAATGAGATTTTTCCCAAACTTGCACAGAACCTTCGGAAGCCGGATCTTGTTGTATATCTAAAGGCTGACATCGATCGTCTGCTTGCCAATATCAGAAGGCGAAACAGAAGCTACGAACTGGATATGGACGAAGGTTACATCGCAGACCTATCAGACCTCTACAGCGAATATTTTTTAAGATATGACAAAACTCCTCTCCTGATTGTAAACTCTACGGAGATAGATTTTGTTAATAATGAGAATGACTTTGAAGATCTTTACAAACAGATTTTCAGAGAAGATCGAACACGAATTGAGTATTTTCATCCCGAAGGCAAGGCTTTATTGTGAGAAAAATATTTTTGGTTTTAACCGGCATACTGATGTTTTATGCAGTCCGGATTTTATTCAAGAGACTAAAACGGACAGCGGACGGCCACTCCTACAAAGAGAGAATGCGCGAACCACAAACCGTTCTTTCAGGTGGCAAGGGGAGATCGTTTCAGACAGACCGGGTTATCGAGGATGCTGAATTCACCGAAATAAGCGGTGATTCTGTAAAGTAGTCTATGAACAGATTTGCCGGGGCATTCTACCGTCTTTTTTTTTCACCACTTCCTTACAAACCGGAATTTGAAAAAGACCCGCGAAAAATACTTATAATCAGACAGCACAACCAGCTTGGTGATCTTCTCGCGAGCAGTTCCCTTTTCAGGGCGCTTAAGAAGAAGTTCCCCCTCTCCCACATTACACTTATTGTCAGTCCTGCAAATAAAGATGCGGTAACGAAAAATAAATTCATCGACAGAGTGATTGTTTTCGAGAAGGCAAGGCATCTTAATCCGGTCGAGTTTTTCCGTTTCATGTCCGTCCTGCGGGAAGGGTACGACTGGGTACTGGTGCCGGTCACAGTTTCAATTTCATTCACAAGCAATTTAATGGCAGGTATTGCGAAAGGGAGGCTGAAAGCGGGAGCCAACTGGCTTGACGGAAAGTATAACGAATCGGCGTTTTTCTTCAATAAAAAAATAAATCTCGACTGGCGTTTACAGCCCGACCTTCACATCGCCGAAAGGATTCTCGATATTGTGAAACCACTCGGTGTCGAGCCTGCCGGATACTCACCTGAAGTCAGTTTCGACGGCGAAGATGAAGAAAAAGCGGAAAAATTTCTCACCCGTTTTGAAGAGTACAACCAAAGATGTATCATCGGCCTCCACACAGGTGCGGGAAAAATACCCAACAGATGGTATCACAAAAATTTTGTAAATCTGATAAAAGAGTTGAAAGCCAACTGGGATGCCTGCATCTACCTGACAGGGAGCAGTGCCGACCTTTCAATAATTGAGAAAATAAAGGAGGAACTGAATTTCACGGTTCTCGAATTTATTGATAAATCGATACCTGAAGTGGCGGCTCTCATCTCAAAATCCGATCTGTTTATAACAAATGATACGGGGATAATGCATGTGGCGGGCTCCACATCCACTCCGCAAATCTCCCTTTTTGGTCCGACAAATCCTTTTGTCTGGGCACCGATGGGGAAAAACAAATTCTTTCTGCAGAGATCTGATATAATAGACAATATCACGGTCAATGAAGTTTTTGACATCGCAGGCAGACTTTTGTCCCAATCTCCAAAGATCAATAAAAATGCTTAAAAATAATTTTGCCGTCCTCGATATAGGCTCCAATTCCTTCCACATCATAATTGCAAATTCACCCGACGGAAGAAAATTTGAGATTATCGACAGGGAAAAAGCTGTTCACCGCCTCTCTTCAAAAGACGGCTACGGCAGGTCTTACATAAAAGATCAGGACATTAAGCAGGCGATAAAACTGATCGACCTTTTCAAAACAAAAGCTGTAATGAACGGTGCAACCATTAGAGCGGTGGCAACCAGTGCGGTGCGTGAAGCGATAAATCAGGACGAGTTCATCGAAACTGTCTTCGAAAAAACCGGAGTAAAGGTTGAAGTAATCGATGGACACAGAGAAGCCGAATATATCTACAGTGCTGCGAGACATTTTCTCCACTTCAAAAATCAGAAAATCCTCTGTGTTGACATAGGTGGAGGGAGTACCGAATTTATCACCGGAAACACTCCCAAACCCGGATTTGTCACCAGTCTCAGAATGGGTGCTGTCAGGTTCACAAAAGATTTTTTTCCTGATCTCGAAGTAAAAAAAACGAGCGTGATAGCAGCTTCCCATTATGCCGCAGGAATGGTTGAAGCAATCAAAAAGGATGTGATGGCGAGCGGTTTCGAAATCGCCATCTTCAGTGCAGGCACTGCCAAATCTGTTCTCTCAATGGCAATTGAAGCAGGACTTGTGGCTCCGGATGAAAAAATATTCAGATATGAAGACCTCGTAAAAGTAAGCGAGCGCGTTTTGGCAGCCAAAGACATGAAAGACCGCCTTCAAATTCCGGGCCTCGAACCAAAGCGTGCCGATGTGGTCGTAGCCGGAGTGATCATCCTTCGCGCCATCTTCGAAAAACTGGACATCAAACAGGCATATTACTCGGAGTTCGCCCTCAGAGAAGGGGTGATACTTGAGTTAATGCAGTAATCCAATAATGCAGTAATATTTCTAAATTATTGGATTACTGCATTATTGGATTATTGGATTATTGGATTATTGGATTATTGCATTATTGGATTAGTTGAATCTTCCCCCCTTTTGTTGCATCGAACCTTATAAAACGGAGAAAATTATGAGCTATTATTTCGAAAAAGTTGTATCAACTGACTATGATGAGACTGTCGAAGCTGTAACTGTGGCATTGAAGGTCGAAGGATTTGGAGTACTTAGTGACATTGATGTGCAGGATACCCTAAAAAAGAAGATTAATGCAGATGTAAGAAAATACAGAATTCTGGGAGCCTGTAACCCGCCTTTCGCTAATAAAGCAATCCATATCGAAGAAAATGTCGGTCTGATGATGCCATGCAATGTCGTAATTCAGGAAACGGGTGACGGCAACATCAAAGTTTCGGCTATTAATCCCAAAAATGCCATGGGTGCCATCGGAAATGAAAACCTCGCTGACCTTGCCGATGAGATTTCAGCGAAGCTGGAGAGGGTTATTGAAGGACTTAGGTAAATCCTTGAGTTGCCTGAGGCTAAATTAATTTTCACAGACAGCCTCTTTTTTGAAAAACAGTTTTTTTAGTTCGCTAAAGATTTGCAAATTTTAGTTGTAAAAAGGTAAAATTCTGTAAGTGATTTATTTTTACCTGAAGCTGCAAAAATTCTCTTTTTAAAAACTGAGAAATCACATTAAATCAGTTAATTCCCCTCTTAACGATTTGTTAACATTGAATTTTAATGATGTTAAAATTCCCTGCCGTAATTTTAAAGACTTGAATATTATTTTTTCAAACAATCAAACAACAATCAGGAGCAAAGTATGAGATCTCTTTACAGATCTTCGCTGGCAACATTGTTTGTAGTTTTCTTTGCACTTCAGGTACATGCCCAGGTAACCACCTCGACAGTATTCGGAAATGCAATTGACGACAAGAACAGTGCTCTTTCCGGTGTGGTTATCCGCGCTAAACATCTTCCAACAGGAACTGTTTACGGCACCACATCAAGAGAAAATGGCAGCTATAACATATATGGTCTTAAGCCGGGTGGACCCTACGAAGTAATCGCTTCGTATGCCGGAAAGAAAACAGTCGAACTGAAGGGAATCAGCCTTGAACTGGGACAGAACCTTCGTTTGGACTTCACCATGCTGGAATCAGCCCTTGTAACAGAGGAAGTTGTGGTTACTGCAAAAAGTGACCCGATAATGACGGAAACCAAAACAGGTTCCGCTCAGACTGTAGCTACAGAAACCATTGAAAATCTTCCTACCATTAGCAGAAGATTCCAGGATTTCTCGAAACTTTCACCTCTCTTTTCAGGACAGGATCTTTCTGCCGCAGGTAAATCAAGCAGATACAACAATATTCAAATAGATGGTACCCAGTACAATGACCTCTTCGGTCTTGGATCTTCGGGTACACCGGGTGGATCAGCCGGAACCAATCCTATAAGTCTCGACGCTATTCAGGAATTCCAGGTAGTGGTTGCACCTTATGATGTAAAACTCTCCGGTTTTACCGGTGGTGGTATAAACGCCATTACAAGATCAGGAACCAACTCGTTTTCGGGATCAGTTTTCGGCTACGGCAGAAACCAGTCACTTGTTGGAAAGAGTCCTGATGCATTAAAAACCAGCTATCCTGACTTTACAGAGTATCAGGTTGGCGGAAGAATCGGCGGTCCGATAATTAAAGACAAGCTCTTCTTCTTCGCAAGTGCAGAGCTGACAAAATATACCAGACCTTACTCGAATGTTTCCCTTACCGCAGGTTCAGCCGGAATGGCTGCTTACGCAGATTCGATCCAGGCTATCATGCTTGCAAAAGGATACGATCCAGGTTCATACGGATCAGTTGATCTCAAAAGACCTTCAACAAAGTTCTTCGCCCGTTTGGACTGGAACATGAATGAGAACAACAGATTCACATTGAGACACAACTTCGTTGACGGATCTGATGACATTCTCGCAGCAAGAAACCTTAACAATGCCCTTTCATGGGGTTCATACACATACAGACTCGCATCTGTAACCAACTCCTCAGTTCTTCAGTGGAACTCGACAATCAGCAACAATATGTCGAATGAGTTGATCGTTGGATATACAAGAATCAGAGACAAAAGAGAGCTCCCGTTTGCAGAAGCTCCCGAAATCGAGATCCGTCAGGGTGGAAACACTTACAGACTTGGACCCGACAGATTTTCACCTGCAAACAAACTGGATCAGGACATCATCGAATTTACCAACAACTTCACATGGAATGTTGGCAACCACATCCTGACTTTTGGTACACACAACGAATTCTACACATTCTCGAACCTTTTCATCCGTTCATTCTACGGATACTATGTGTTTAATTCATTTACAGATTTCAAGAATTCAACCGTTGGATCTTATCAGAGAGCATTTGCCAGAAGTGGTGACTCCTATGACAACAGACCTTCTGCTGATTTCAGTGCCAATCAGTTTGGGCTCTATGCACAGGATGAATGGCAGGTTAATGGCGCACTCAGACTTACCTTCGGTATCAGAGTTGACATGCCTACCTTCCCAAAAACCCCTGCTGCAAACGATTCAGTATCGAAATACTTCAGTGGATACAGCACAAGCGGTATTCCTGACGGCAAACTTCTCTTCTCGCCAAGAGCAGGTTTCAACCTTTCTCTTACCGAGGACAGAGCAGCCCAACTTAGAGGCGGTCTTGGTATCTTCACAGGTAAGGTTCCTTATGTTTGGGTTTCAAACAACTTCGCAAACACAGGTCTTCTTACTGCTGAACTTTCCGGTGCTGCTGGTACGGCATTCTCACTTGACCCAAGAAACCAGCCAAGAGTCGGATCACCCGGAACAGGCGCACCAAGCCTGATTTCCGAGATCAATATGATTGATCCCAATTTCAAATTCCCGCAGTTGTTCAGAGTAAATGCTGCTTATGATCAGAAACTCCCTTGGGATTTCATCGGATCACTTGAGGTTATCTACTCAAAAACTCTTAACGAAGTTATGTATGAGAAATTGAATGTTAGAAACATCTCTTCTCCAACATACATTGCTGCCGAAGCAAACAGACCAGTTTACGGCGGTACAGACTCTAAAAACAACAACTTCAGAGATGTACTTTCTCTTAAGAACACCTCCGAAGGTTATCAGTTAAACTTTGCAGTACAGTTTCAGAGAAGTGTTGCAAGAGGACTTTCAGTTAACTTTGGTTATACTCATGGTATAGCAAAAGATATGAACAGCACCACTTCATCACAGGCTGTTTCTCAGATGAGATTCAATCCTGTGAAAGGTGATCCTAACAATCCTGAGCTCACAACCTCACTGTATGAAATCAAACACAGATTCTTTGCTTCAGTTTCCTATACTCATGAATTCTTCGCTAATGCTCCAACCACTGTATCATTGTATTACAACGGTCAGAGTGGAGCTCCATTCTCATTCACAGTTAATGGTGACTTGAACAACGACGGTTTCGACCAGAATGATCTTTTCTATATCCCTACCGAAGCTGAACTTGCAAACAGAACCTATCAGCTTGGTGCTGTAACAGGTGGTGCGTTTGTTCCGACCGCTTCGATGTACACACAGCTCGAGTCATACATTCAGAACAATGAATACCTCCGTACCCACAGAGGTCAGATTTCTGACAGAAATGGCGCCCGCAACCCGTGGAGAGACATTTTTGATCTCAGACTTGCTCAGGAAATCCCAAGCATCATGAATCATAAATTCACAATTACCCTCGACATCCTCAATGTTCTCAATCTGCTCAACAGCGACTGGGGATATGATGAATCAATCTTCTCAACTTCGAATGTTGTAAGAATGGTTAACAGAAGTGTCGGTGGAAAACCTGTTTATTCATTCTCTGCTCCAACTACCAATGTTCCCTGGGCAGCAAGTGATGTAAACAGCCGCTGGGCTATGCAACTTGGTGTAAGATACACCTTTTAATAGCTATGAGGTATGAACTATGAGCTGAATTGTAAATAGTTTGTGCTGTCTTTTTAAGCTGCCTCGGAAACGGGGCAGCTTTTTTTTTTGAGCATCTATTGCTTTTGGTGATTTTTTTTGACATGTTTAAGGTGTGAGGAATTTATCTTTTTACCTTGAACGACATAAAACAGAGATCGCCATGAAAAGAACATTTATTTTCGCGATTTTACTCACCTTTGCTTGTAGTGCACAAGGATTCTGGATCCAAACTCAACTCCCCGCCACCGGATCGATCAATTCAATCGCCATCTCGCCGGGTGGTACTCTCTTCGTCGGTACCGAATTTGCTGCAGCAGGAAGCGGCGTATTTAAATCGACCAATGACGGACTTACATGGTCACTTGCAAACACCGGACTTACCTCATCCACAATAAAAGTGGTAGCAATGGGGGGAAGTAATGGCGATTTGTTTGCAGGATCATCAAGTCTCTTCCGCTCCACCAACCAGGGAGCATCGTGGACGGATATAGGTAACAGCCTATCTACACCTTATGTAAGGGCTATCGATTTCGACGACAGCAACTATATATATGTCGGCACGGAGGGGGGTGGAGTATTCAGGTCAACGAATAATGGAAGTTCTTTTACCTTTTCAGGTCTCTCCGTTTTCAATGTTAAAACCCTTCATTGTGACAATTTTGGCTTTATCTATGCGGGAGGAGGCAACCTCTACAGGTCATCAAACAGAGGAGCTACCTGGTTTGTTTTTAATACAGGGATGCAGGGAACAACCGTAGAGGAAATCGTGAGCAACAACATCGGCTACATATATGCCGGAACCTATGGTAACGGAGTCTATCGCTCCACGAACAGCGGGCTGTTATGGGTCCCGGTTAACAACGGATTGACCAATCTTAATGTTGTATCACTCGCGATCAATGCGGTAGGCCACCTGTATGCGGGTACATATGATGGAGGAGTTTTCAGGTCAAAGGATCAGGGGGAGAACTGGACAGAGGTCTCTTCGGGTCTGAATACAACCGGTATTCCGGCACTTGCATTCAATCCCTCGGGGAATATTTTTGCCGGTTCGACCGATGGAAAGGTGTTCAAAAGTACCGGTTCCACCACTTCCCTGAAGGATGATGAAGGGCAACCCTCAGGGTTCACCCTTTCACAAAATTATCCCAATCCGTTCAATCCGGTAACAGTTATAGAATACACTTTAACAGAGACTGCGGAAGTGGTTTTAAAAGTATTCGCTGTTGATGGTACAAAAGTTGCGACACTCCGTGAAGGGGTAAAAACTCCCGGTAAACACCGGATACTTTTTGACGGCAGCACTCTCTCTTCAGGAGTTTACAGCTATGCACTATTTGCAGGAAAGGAAAGGATGGTCAGGAAGTTGGTTTTGGCTAAATAAACAGAATTAATTATTAGTTTTGAGTTATGAATTATGAGTTGGAGCTCACTGGAGGGTGAAAACTTTCCACAAAAAAATTCCCCGGTTTATTCAGGTGAAAATTAATAACTCATAATTCATAACTCATAATTAACTCAGTCCGGAATTACCTCCAAAGCCGGATGCACATCTCTTTTGAGGAGGCTTTCGATCGCGGAGAGGGTGCCTCTTTGTGCACTCGGACAACTTCCGCAGGCGCCTTGATATCTGACTTTGAGGGAGTATCCTTCGAGTCCGAGGATTTCGAGACCGCCACCGTCGTAGGCAAGGGCGGGGACGACTTTCTTATTCAATACATCGGATATTTGCTTAAGGAGTTCGCTGGTATTTTCATCCATTCCTTCAGGGGTAGCTTCCTCGGGAATCAGTTTTTCATCGAATTTGCTTAAAAACATCAGGAAAGGTCTCTGGATTTTTCCCCAGTCATATCCCTGTTTCTTCTCAATAGTTATGAATTTGTCCATATAGAATACGGACGCGACACCCTCAAGTTCGAAGATACCTTTAGCCAGCAGATCCTGTTCGGCATCCTGTGGAGTGCTGTATTGTCTCGAAGTGAAGTGGAGCAGTTTTTGATTTAGAACAAATTTAATTGCGTGTGGATTTGGAGTAAGTTCAACATCAACTACATGTAACATGGTAACCTCTGTGTACGGAGACCGTACTTGTTCTGCCCTTCTCGGGCGATTTAATCAACGGGACTAAGTCAGTTTATGCTTGAAAAATGCGTATTTTGCTATGCAATATAATTAAAATTTGGCGCTCAAGATATGAAAAAAATAATGATCGTTTTTACCGGCGGGACCATATCAATGAAAGTTGATGCGGAAACAGGCGGTGCAGTTCCACATCTTACCGGTGGAGATATTATTGAAATGATTCCCGAACTGGGCTCTTTGGCAGAGATCGATTTTTACGATTTCGGGAAATATCCGGGTCCTCACATGACTCCCGAACTGATGTTTGAACTTGCACTTACTGTGCAGGGGATGATCGATGACGAGAATTTCGATGGTATCATCATCACTCATGGAACCGATACACTTGAGGAAACGGCATATTTTCTCGATCTTTATCTTGAGACACACATTCCTGTTGTTCTTACAGGTTCAATGAAGAACAGTTCCGATCCCGACTGGGATGGACCTCAAAATCTGATTGATTCCATTTATACTTGTTTGAACAGAAACAGTCGTGACATGGGGGTTCTTGTATGTTTAAATGGTGAAATCAATGCCGCAAGCGAGGTGACCAAAACGCATACGGAAGATAAAGAGACATTTGCATCACTCGATTTTGGCAGTCTCGGTTTTGTTGACAGAGGAAGGGTGATTTTTAACCGGACACCAAGAAGGCTTGAGACGATAAAGACAGGGAAAATTAATTCCAATGTTGATTTATTGAAGTGTTATGCCGGTATGGATGCCAGGTTTTTCAGATATTCAGCCGACAGCGGTGTTGACGGACTGGTAGTGGAAGCTTTGGGAGTGGGGAATGTACCTCCGGCTGTATTTGAGGGAATCGAATATCTTCTTGAGAAGGGGATACCGGTTGTTCTTGTTTCCCGATGTCCTGCAGGTGAAACGGATGATGTTTACAGTTATCCGGGAGCGGGGAAGTGGCTGCGGGAGGCAGGAGTAATATTTGCAGAGTATCTAAACGGTCAGAAGGCAAGGATTAAGCTTATCCTTGCCCTAGGAAAAACCGGTGACCATTCTGAACTGGAGAAAATTTTTTATTGAGATGAAGAGGCAAATTTGCAGTCAATTGCGCTGTACAACCCTTTCTTCGAAATAATCATTTTATTTGGAAAGGCCTCTTCGACATCCTGGTTGTGGGCTACAATAAATACCTGTTTAAACCAGTCGGAAATTTTCGAAAGGGCAAACATCAAATCCGCTCTTCTGCCTTCATCCTGTGATCCAAAAACCTCGTCAAGTGCAAGGAATCCCATGTTGCCGGCACCACTCATGTTAATTATGTGACGGCTGACAGCAATTCTGAGGCAGACAGCGGCGAGGTCTTTTTCACCACCCGATAGAGTCTCAATTAGTGCCTCCTTGTCATCCCTCATGACTTTGATATCGTAGTTTTCAGTATCAATGTGCAATCCATTGTATCTTTCCTTTGTAATTTCTACAAAAAGTCTGTTGGCTTCCTGAGAAATCTTGGGAATTGCTTCCGAGGTTATTCTCGCCTTAAAATTATCGATAATTTCCTTGAAGATTTTATATTTCTCAACTCCGGTCCGAAGTTGTTCGAAAGAACCTTTCCGCTCGTCATTTTCATGTAATGCTGCTTCTGCGGATGAAACCTCACTTTTTATCGTATTGAGTTCCAATTCAGCCTTGTGTGCAGCACCCACCAGATCAAGGTGCTCCTGCTGTTTCTGTTTCAGCAAAGAATCTGCTGTGGTAAGTTCATCCACATTAAAATTCAGTTCGACTAAATTGTTCTGTTTAGTCGAGAGCTTCTCCTTCGATTCATTGAGGGTTGCGGTGTAGTCAGAAAGATGTTTCTCCTGAGCAGGCAGGGTACCAATTTCACCAAGCATTTTCTGGTATTCATCATTCTTTATTTCGGCTGATTTTACCTCCTCTCCGAGAATTGTGAAAGCTTCTTTGTCAAAATCTCTTGGACCTACTGCACTCAAATCCCGTTCTGCAGACGATATTTTGGCAATTGTTTTTTCACGATTTCCAGACAGAGTTGTCAACTGTGCCCTGTCGTTTTCGAGTTTCACGATGGTTTTGCCCAAGTCAGCAATTTCGTCCTGAAGTTTTTTTACTTCTGCCCGTTTCTCCGACAGATTCTTTTTAACTTGGGATTCTCTCTCACCGATCTCTGCGATCAACGCATTAAGCTCAGCAATTTCGGCTTTGTATTTTTTTATGAGTACCGGTTTTTGTGTGCCGAGCTCTCTTTCACACTCGGGGCATGTACCTGCTGCATCAAGTCCTTCGACATGCTTTAATCGCTTAATTGTCTGCTTAAGGCGTGCATCATATCCGGCAATTTCCTTCCCGAGATCGAGAGCATTGGCATTTAAGAGACTCTCTTCTCTTTCGAACCCCTCCTTAATCACAGTTTTCAGTTGCAGGTCATTTGGTGCATTCTCCATGGTCGCGATTGTGGCAGAGAGTCTTGCAATCTGTTCCTCGATGCTGGCGAGTTCGGTTTCCGCTTTGGTTTTATTAGAAAAGATGCTCCCATAGAGGGCTGCATTTTCCTTTTTTGTTTGCATTTCTGCCTGTTGCGTCTTCAGTTTATGAAGCAGTTCGACTATGGGTGAAAGTCTTTCTGCCTCTAATTCGAGGGTTATCAAACGGGAAATCTCGGTTTCGGTTGAAGAAATTGATTCTTCTGTTTTCGAGATGGCGGTCTTTATAGTCGCAATTTCTTTTTCAAGCTCATTATGTTTTTCCTGCAGTATACGGAGTCCGTCAACCTTTCGTTGCTGTAATCCTTTTTCAGTTAATTTTGCATCAACAGATTGTTTAAGTTGATTGTGCTCTTGGGTAAGCGCCGCAAGCTCGTTTTTCTTTTCCTGTATCAGCTCATTAAGATCAGCGATTCTTTGATCATCCAGAAGGAGACTTGCAGCCGCTTCCATCTCATATTTGAGTGTTTTTAGTTTATTGCCGGCAGTTTTACTGATAGCATCAAGTCTGTCGAAACCGAGCATTTTTCTGATCTCTATTACTCTTTCAGCTGGTGTGGATGCAAGAAGCCCTGCGGTTTCCTTTTGCTTCGCAAAGAAGGAGTTTACAAAGCTGTCTTTATCAAGCTTGATTATTTTGTAGAGCTCTTTGGCTACCTCGGTGGCGTTCTCAGCCAGGGCTACGATGTTTTGTTGATCCACCCTGTACAAGCCAACTTTTGTTGTTTGAGCAACCCCCCTCAAAGCTCTTTTTACAACATATTCTTTATTTCTTTCGATAAACTCAAGTTCAACTTCCACAGGTTCGGAAGCAGGGGCGTTATCATTTTTGAGTTGGGACAAATTAACACCCTTCAGAGGTCCGAAAAGTGCGAATGAGATGGCATCGAATACAGTCGACTTCCCGGCACCATTTCTACCAACGAGACCGGTAAGTCCAGTCGGGAAATTGATGATTTCGTCTTTGTACTGCTTAAAATTTTTCAGTTTTAATTTATTGATTAGCATTATTGTCCACCTGTAATAAGTCATCAAAAAGTTGAGTTGCTTCTTCTCTAAATTTGTTAAAATCTTCGGGATCAGGGAATCCCGCACGGATATCTCCGATCAATCTTTCAAGAAGGGATTCGCCTCCGGACTCGAATTCTATCGGTTCTTCCCCTTTTTTCCTTTTAATTAATCTGAGTACGAGGCATTTCCCCGTCAGTTCTTCGATGTTTTCTCTCATAAAATCAAATGACTGGTTATCTCGTAAATCTTCAAGTATTACCTTGACAATCGCTTCGGAGAGGTCATCCCTGTTTACAGCTTTGGTGATTTCACCTGTAATCTCCTCAGTGGATTTCGTATCGCAATTTTTAACGGTGATGTTCAGATACCGTCTCGTTTCAATCTTCACGAATCTTATTTCGGGAACTTTGCCGTTCAGAGTTACCTCAACGAAACCTTTGTCGTGGTCTGCTTCGCCGGCATTTATTCGCTCAGTTGAACCTGAGTAGCAGACATTACCGTAGTTTTTCATGTGGTTAAAGCGATGCCAGTGACCGAGAGCGACATAGTCAAAATCTTTCAGTATTTCAAGCCGGTCAGCGGGGAAAAGACCTCCACCGGGTTCCTCTTCCTTGTAGATTGAAACCGGCATTGAAAGGTGCATCATAAGAATATTAGGTTTCGAAGTGTCGGTGACAGAGATTTTTTGAATCTCTTCGTTATGGTCACTGTCAAAAGTGATGTGCGGGAGTGCATGCAGGATGAAATCGCCGCAGTCCAGAGTGGAATATTTCTGGTCGTAGAAGATTTTGCACCCGTCAAACATATTATACAGGGCATGTATCGCCTGTGTATCCTCTGATCTTGGGAGATCATGATTCCCGGCTATCATGTAAAATGGAATTCCGGCATCGGATAACCGTTTGAATTGTCTGCCTGCTTCGACCATTGCCTTGTTGTAAGGTGAAGGGCGGTGAAAAAAGTCCCCTGTGTGGATTACAAAGTCCGGTTTTGTGGCCAGTGCATGGTCAACGACAGCCGCTACAGCTTTATAAGCATCCGCTTCTCTTTCCTTTAGAACAGCCTGGTCGTCGGAGGAATAATCAATAAACCCCAGGTGCGAATCTGAAAAATGCATGAACCTTAATGACATTTATTTTGCCTTTTTTTGTTATTATCAATCACTACCAGGATAGAGAAGAAATTTTACCGTTTTTCCAAAATAAAGTTAAGAAAAATTCATATCACATCCTTTTTTCTCTTTTTTTTGTATTTTTAAGGCTGATATTTAATAAAAATTAATCTATTCATCTATTGTCAGCTAAAAAAGAGATTGAACTTTTTTGCTGAGCTTAACAATCCACAGGTAGTTAGTTATGTTTAAGACAAACCTAAAAAGCTCTTTATGGTTATCTTTGGTTCTGATTCTACTCTTAGGCACTAATGGGAATGCACAAAATGAGAATAATAAACCCCAGGTAAATCCACCGATCTATATTGCATTTCTTTGGCACATGCACCAGCCAATTTATTGGCCCTATGAAAGTGTCGTCCAAACCGATGCAAATGGTCGCTATCCCTTCTCGGTTACAGATATTCACAATCAGAGGATTGGACCCTACACTTCCTGGCCCAAAAACGCAGTTCAAAAGGGAATTGCTGCCAATATGCCTCATTTTGGTGCACAGGTTAGCTTCTCAGGGTCACTCATTGAAAATCTGAACGCACTCGAAGCAAACGGTAACGGAAATTTTTCAAACTGGAAATCGAGTTGGAATTTCATCAAAAACCAAACCACTTCTCTTGGTAATCCAAGGCTGGACATGGTTGGTTTTGGCTATTTCCATCCCCTGATGGGCTTGATTGACTACAAAGACATAAGAAAACAACTCCAGTGGCACAAAACAATTTTTTCGCAAAACTTCCCCGGAGGTTACTCCAAAGGTATCTTTCCGCCAGAGAATGCTTTTGTGAACAGGATGATTCCAGCTCTGGCGGATGAGGGATTGAACTGGGTGCTGGTTGACAATGTCCACTTTGACCGCACCGCTCAGGGGTATCCTTTCAATACAGGTGGAAACATCTATGAGCCAAACAAAGCTGATGTTCTGAATGCAAACCCGAATGACTGGCTGGCACTTCAGAATATCTGGGCGCCTACAAAAGTATCTGCTGCATGGGGGCACAGGCCTCATTTCGTCGAGTATGTTGACCCATCAACAGGACAAAAATCGAGAATTATAGCCGTACCCGCCTCCCGGTATCTCGGAAATGAAGACGGAAGAGGCGGATTTGGCGCTTTGAATTACGAGTCGGTCATGAGTCAGTTTGAACAGTATAATACCGATCCGACAAAACCGATTCTGATCGTCCTTCACCATGACGGTGACAACTACGGCGGTGGAACCGATTCATATTATGGCTCAAATTTCCAGAATTTTGTTAACTGGCTTCAGGCTAATCCTTCCAGATTCGTTTGCACCACAATCGAAGATTATCTTGAGATGTTCCCGCCCGATCAGAATGCACCAATTCATGTAGAATCGGGAAGCTGGTCAGGTGCAGACAACGGTGATCCGGAATTCAAAAAATGGCTCGGCGATCCCGGAACTGACGGTTACAGTCCCGACATAAACAGTTGGGGAGTTCTCACTGCCGCTCAAAATCATGTTGCGATGGCAGACAATGTGAATCCGAATGCAACCAACACCCTGAATGCCTGGAAATACCTTCTGGTTAGTGAGGCATCGGATTACTGGTACTGGGATGGCTCACTGGGCGGTATTTGGGATTCAAATCCCACCCGCGGTGCCAATCAGGCAGTGAATTTTGCGAATTCTGTTATTGCCGGTGCACAGGACAACACACCTCCTACCGTATTTATTCCTCAGAGAGAACCATATAATCCGGGTGCAACAGAGTGGAACCAGCAACAGCCGTCAGATTTCAAAGTATGGACTTATGCCTATGATGTAAAAGGCTTAAAGTCGGTTAAACTTTATTACCGTCAGGACCTCGATGGTGTCAACTCGCCCTTAACTACCGATAACGAAACCTATGCTGGTGGTGCGGAAGTTGGAACCTGGACTGTAGTGGATATGCCGGGAACCACAAAGATATCCCTCACAAATCCTCAGCCTGTTGTGAAAGCAAAGGAATATTCGGCAACCATAGCAGGCTTGTCAAATAAACTGGTTGACTATTATGTGGAAGCAATAGACAGCAACAATAATGTAAAAAGCACAGCCATCCAGCATGTCTGGGTGGGCGCATACACTCCCGGCGGTGGCGGTGGTACAGGCGTAAGTACTGTTACCTGGATGCCTTCCGCACCAACCAAAAACGACACTATCACTGTAACCATTACCAAAGCGGTTCAGGGAGCAAAACTGCACTGGGGTGTGAACCCTCAGGGCTCGAACTGGACAACTCCTAATCAGGCTTACTGGCCTGCAGGAACCACACTTTTTGGCGGATCAGGTCCTGCAGTCGAGACTGTCATGTCAGGACCATCGACCGACAGTTTGCTGACAATAAAAATCGGACCATTTAACAATTCCGCACAGACTGTTGACGGAGTTGCATTTGTAATTCATTACAACGACAACACCTGGAACAACAACAACGGTCAGGATTTCAAAATTAATTTCGGTGGTGGAAGTGGCGGCAGCAACTTTGTAATGGACGGCACCCTCGACCAGCAGGCTGTGAGCGTTGGTTCGAACAATGGAGCAAATCTCTACCTTGGCTGGAACAACGGCAACCTGTATGTAGCAACTCAGGCAGCTCCGACGCAAGGTAAAGATGTCTTCATCCTGATTACAGATTCACTCAGAAATCCCGTTCCCGCAATGTGGGCAAAGGGTGGAACTGTCCCCGGATGGTCCCTTTTCCTTGCAAACGAAAGTACAAACAACTACACTGCATGGTTTGATGCTTCATCAAATCCGGGTAAAGCCACGGGTCAGACACTTGAGGGTCTTGTAAATGTTCAGGCGGAATTTGGATATACTCCCTCAAAGCTTTACATAGCAGTACTTCAATACGGCACTCAGGATGCAGGTGCACTTCAAAATCAGGTTCCTGCCGGTAATGGCAACGGAAATGTTGAAGGCGTTGAACTTTATCAGTTTGACTACACCCTCACGAGTGTAAAAGAGATAAATCTCAGTTCTCTTTCTCCCGAAAACTATAAGTTGGGACAGAACTACCCGAATCCGTTCAATCCTTCAACCAATCTTCAGTATTCGGTTAAGGAAGCCGGCAAGGTAAACATTACAGTTTACGATGTTTTGGGCAGAGTTGTTACAACCCTGGTTGATGAATTCAAACCTGCGGGTACTTATGAAGTTAAGTTCGATGCGGGTAAACTTGGGAGCGGTGTCTATTTTTACACGATGACCGTGAATAACTTCAGAGAAACCCGTAAAATGATTTTGAATAAATAAGTTTTAGTTATGAGTTATTAATTATGAGTTATGAGTTTGTCAAAGAATAGTCATGGAATGCAAAGAGAATGGTTCCACGGATATCACGGATTTTTCACGGATACCGCAGATATTTTAAAAGATTCTCTGTGCTCTCTGTGTGCTCTGTGGTTTTATCGCGATATTGACAGAAAATATCTTTTAGCTCAACTTGAAAAAAAATATCATGAAATATATGATGTTAGATAAAATGACAGTAAATTTAAAAGCGGAATTGTAATAATTTTGCGACACAAATTCCAACTATATAAACCGGATTAAAAATGGATTACAGTCAAATAAAGCTTGCCGTATTAGGGGTAGGTAACTGGGGTAAAAATCATTTAAAAACAGCAGCGTCTTTACTTCCCCATGAGAATATAACAGTATATGATCCGGGTCTTAAAACCCGCGCAACAGTATCAGCAATCTCGGACAAAATCAGAGTTGTTGATACACTCGAAGAGATACTTAACGATGAAACGATAACTGCTGCAATAGTAGCCACACCCGCACAAACCCACTATTTTGTTGCCAAGGGCCTCCTCGAAGCAGGAAAGCATGTCCTTGTAGAAAAACCAATCACCCTTTATTCAAAAGAAGCAGAAAACCTTGTCCACATAGCTGCGAAAAACAATGTCAGGCTGATGGTTGGTCATGTTTTATTGTATCATGAGGCCGTAAAACACATTAAAAATGCTGTCGGCAAGGAACTCGGAGAACTTCAGTACATTTACAGCAACCGTCTTAACCTTGGCAAAATTCGCTCGGAAGAGAATGCTCTGTGGAGTTTTGCGCCTCACGATATCGCAATTATCCAGTTTATTATCGGTACGAACCCCGTAAATGTGTATGCACAGGGTTCAGCGGTTATACAACCCAACATCGAAGATTCCACGGTTACATTTCTGAAATATCCCGGTAACATATCAGTCCACATTTTCGTGAGCTGGCTCCACCCCTTTAAAGAGCAGAGACTGGTTGTTATCGGAAGTGAAGGGATGTTTGTCTTTGAAGACAGTCTTCCTGACAACAAATTGAAATTCTATAAAAAAGGATTTAAAAAAGTAAACGGTCAACTTGAGGCTTTTGATCAGTCTTTTGAAGTTGTCCAATATGAAAACAAGCCGCCCCTTGCGGAAGAACAGAAACATTTCTACGAGTGTGTGTTAACAGGCAAAACCCCTTTCTCGGATGGAGTCCATGCACTTGAAGTATTAAAAATTCTTGAACAAGCTCAAGAAAGGTTATCAGAATGAGTGAAGAAAAAAACTACTATGTAGATAAACACGCCGTGGTTGATGATGGCGTTGAAATTGGCGAAGGCACAAAGATTTGGCATTTCGCTCATGTACAGTCCGGCTCAAAACTTGGCAAAAAAGTTATCTGCGGACAGAATGTGAACATCGGAAACAATGTGACCATCGGTAATTATGTAAAAATCCAGAATAATGTATCTGTCTATGAGGGTGTTACGCTTGAAGACTATGTTTTCTGTGGTCCCTCAATGGTGTTTACAAATATTCTCGATCCACGAAGCAAATACCCGCAGGTTGGAGCAGCATATTACATTAAGACTCTGGTAAAAGAAGGTGCTTCTCTTGGCGCCAATTCCACAATAGTTTGCGGACATACCATCGGCAGATTTGCATTTGTAGGTGCGGGAAGTGTAGTAACAAAAGATGTTCCTGATTTCGCGCTGGTTGTTGGTAATCCGGCAAGAATTATCGGATGGATGAGCGAAGCGGGAGTCCGCCTCAAATTTGATGAAAACGGCGAGGCTTTCTGCGAAAAATCGGGTAAAAAATATAAATTTGAAAACGACAGAGTGAAAGAAGTAGAATAATGAAAGTACCATTGTTAGATCTTAAATCGCAGTACCTCTCAATGAAAGATGAGTTGGATGCTGCTCTTATTGGTGTTGCCGAATCGACCGCATATATTATGGGTCCCGCAGTAAAAAAACTTGAAGAAGAGATGACTCAGTTCCTCGGCTGCAAATATGCCGTGGGTGTTTCATCGGGAACAGATGCACTTCTGCTTGCCCTTATGGCGATTGGTGTTGGCAAGGATGATGAAGTTATCATGCCTACATACTCTTTCTTTGCTACTGCCGGAGTTGTAGCCAGACTGAATGCAGTTCCTGTGTTCGTTGATTCCGATCCTGTAACATTCAATATCGATCCTTCACAGATTGAAGCAAAAATCACTTCCAAAACAAAAGCCATCATCCCTGTTCACCTTTATGGTCAGTCAGCGGATATGGAGCCGATTATGGCAATTGCCAAAAAACACGGTCTCCGTGTTATCGAAGATGGAGCTCAGGCAATCTCCGTTCAGTATAAAGACGGAAGACAGGTTGGAAATATCGGCGATATCGGCTGTTTCTCATTTTTCCCGAGCAAAAACCTCGGTTGTTTTGGCGACGGTGGACTTGTAGTTACCAACGATGATAACCTCATTGAGACAATCAGAATCATGAGAGTCCATGGCGGAAAACCAAAATATTACCACAAGGTAATAGGCGGAAACTTCCGTTTGGATTCCATTCAGGCAGCAGTTCTCTCCGTTAAACTTCCACATCTGAACGACTGGTCGGCAAAAAGACGCGAAAACGCCGCTTATTACACAAAACTTCTTATTGAAGCCGGTCTTGCAGAAGAAGCAGGCAGAATCAAATTTGACGACAAAAACAAAGTCCTCATTCCAAAAGCGGTTTATGAAGGTTCGGATTTGGTTAACTACCACATCTACAACCAGTATGTGCTCCGTGTCGAGAGAAGAAATGCGCTGAGAGCTTTCCTGACAGAAAAGGGAATTGGTAACGAAGTTTATTATCCTGTTCCGTTCCACCGTCAGGAGTGTTTTGCTCACCTCGGTGCGAAGGATGCGGAATATCCCGTTGCCAACTGTGCAGCTACCGATTCATTTGCTGTTCCTATCTATCCTGAACTTACAAAGGAAATGATGGAATATGTTGTCGATTCAATCGCTGAATTCATCAAAACCTCCGACAACCTTCCAATGGAATGTGGTCACTGCGATTGCATGAACAGATAGTTATTTATGAGTTTTGACTTATTGTTATAAGTTGACATTCGAATAATTGTGGATTTAAAGCTGTCATCAGAAATGGTGGCAGCTTTTTATTATTTTTTTCTTTCCTTTATCCCCGGTGATTCGGTAATCATAAACTAAAACCCTTCTCAAATATTGGAAAAACACGCAGGTTTTTACTAAAAATGGGGAAAACGGTCTTTTCAATACTTCCAAAAACAGGAATATTAAAAGAAAAATCATTTGGCACACTATTTGCTTAAGAGAATAGAGTTAAACTACAGAAACACATAAACGGGAGACAAAAGTACTAACATTGTACTACCCCGGGAGGAGAAACAACAGCAGAGAAAAAAACAGAAAAACCAGGGATTGAATAACGATCCCAAAATTAAATCCCCTTTGGAAGGACGACTCGAAGCGTGCAGGAAAAAACCACATTCGGATATTTTCTTCCATATTCCCCTCCTTTAAGAGCTGTACAGGGCAGTTCTTTCAATGAACAGCCTGAATAAATAAACAAATATTTAGTAAATCAATTAGAATGTTTATAAATTTATTTTAGGAACACAATGAAAAAACTAACATTATTTTTATTCTTTTTTATATTAGTGTCCCCCCATATATTTTGTCAAATGGGGAAAACAATATTTCCTTACATCTCCTTCTTTGACGGATATGTAAACTACAGAATCCCTCCCTACGATTGGGGACAACCATTCGACCCTCAAGATCTTCAACTCAGCACCAAAGAGATAAGTATAATGATGGATTCTCTTGGGATTACTCACTCAGTTTCTTGGGCGGATACGATTAGCACAAAACCCGGTGACTACAATCGTATTCGAAAAATACTCGATATGCACCTCGAGTGGAGCTCCTTTGCTCCTGAATTATTAGGAATTGAAACCGGAAAATACCTAAAAGCCCAGGGACAGGACAGGGATAATTATCCTTTCCAGGTTGGAGGACAAAGTTATTTCAGCCTTACTGAGGATTACAATTTTGGATTTGGTACGAAGTTCCAATCAAGTGTCTGGTTTATGAATTCACACCCTGGCTTGAAACCTTCCTGGGTTGGGACTATGGTGACCGGGGTTGATACTACAATCACAGTATCCCCGTTTTCATACGATGTCCGAAAAGCAGTTCCTTCCTCGAAAGAAGATATAGTGAAATATTATATGTTATATGGTAAAGTGAACAGAATTCACTTCACAAACACCAGTGAACAGCACTACATCTCACTTCGCACGATGATAGAACCGACCACACTGCATGATACAACCGTTATACTAAGAGTGCAACTGAAAATTGTTCCTGCATCGGCATCACAAGAATCAGGTAGTGTTTTTAATCCTCAGCTAAATTCAAATTCGATTACCAATAGTAACAACATGGAAAGTATCCCAGCCAGATTAATAGAAATGGTAGTCAGAAAAGGGGATCTATCATCAACAAACATGGAGTGGGTAACCTTAACTGATACAGCTTTTCATTTTAGAGAATATGCTTCAGACATTGTTGGCAAGGTCGTTGAGGTTGGTATCCGATATGAGGATAAAGTGACTACTTACATAGATGCAATCGCAATTCATGATGAACTGTATAATGAGTTTTTTAATGATCCGGGTCTTCAAAACACAATTAGTAACCAGATAACAACTA
>Ga0209794_1000098_pt1 | contig 217389 bp, 189 predicted proteins | sample EBPBio232013_DNA_FD_185869 | JGI IMG/M metagenome (GOLD analysis project Ga0209794, IMG submission 185869) | Wastewater treatment Type I Accumulibacter community from EBPR Bioreactor in Madison, WI, USA - Reactor 1_5/23/2013_ DNA (SPAdes)... | ecosystem: Engineered > Bioreactor > EBPR >...
CACCTGTCGATGCGGCCTTATAGATGGCATCCATCTGCACCGCTTGTTGGTTGGTTTCAGGAAATTGAAAGGGGCCGGCACTGCTGCGCCCTTTGAAGGGCCCGTAGCTGATCGCCGGACTCAATTCAAAAAAACCATTTTTTGCTTTCGCATACACGCGGTCTTCGTTTTCACTATAAGATGTTTTTGATTCGGCAATGGCACCCGAGGGGAAACGCAGTTGCCAACTGACTTTTTTAGCAGGTGTGCCGGTAATGATGCCAGCCAGTTCACAGTACTTGCTTTCGGCTATGCCATCGGCCAGGTAGCCGGCATAACGACCAAGTCCGCACAAGGCCACCCGGAGTTTTTTTTCGGGCTTTAGTAACGAAAATGCATTTCCCGGCTTGCTGTTCAACAGCACGGTGCCGGTTACCCATCCCGCTTTCAGAAAATTTCTTCGTTTCATGGTCTAATAAGTTGTCAGCAACACCTCAATATTACAGCCTATAAGGACGCCTTCTTACTGATGCATGCCATCGAATTTTCGTAACTTCGCGTGCATTTCGCCGACAATTTTTCATAAGTTATTAATTATCAGCTAGTTTTGTATGGCAGCCAAGTATCGTGAGTTCAGCCACTTAGATCTTCCCGGCATCGGGTCAGCAATACTTGATCGCTGGAACCAGGAAAAGGCTTTCGAGAAAAGCGTTTCACTGCGCGATGGCGCCCCACCCTTTGTGTTTTACGAAGGCCCGCCAAGCGCCAACGGCATGCCCGGTATTCACCACGTCATCTCCCGTACCTTAAAAGACCTGGTTTGCCGCTACAAAACCATGCAGGGCTTCCAGGTGAAACGCAAAGGCGGATGGGATACCCATGGCCTGCCCATCGAACTGGGGGTAGAAAAAGAACTGGGCATCACCAAAGAAGATATCGGTAAAAAAATCACGGTCGAAGAATACAACCAGAAATGCCGCGAGGCCGTGTTGCGTTTCAAAGACAAGTGGGACAGCCTGACCCAGCAAATGGGCTATTGGGTTGACCTCCAGGATCCGTATATCACGTTTGAAAACACCTATATAGAAACCCTCTGGTGGTTGTTGCAGCGCCTGTACAAAAAAGGACTGCTCTATAAAAGTGTCAGCATCCAGCCCTATTCTCCAGCCGCCGGCACCGGCCTGAGCTCGCATGAACTCAACCAGCCCGGTACCTATAAAGACGTGAAAGACACCAGTGCGGTGGCCATGTTCAAAGCAATCCGCAACAGTGACAGTGAATTTTTATTCGCTGCCGCGGATAATAACCCGCGGGCGGGCCTTCCTGGCGGCGAAGAAGTTTTCTTCCTGGCCTGGACTACCACCCCGTGGACCCTTCCCTCGAACCTCGGCCTAACCGTGGGGCCTTCGATCGATTATGTGCTGGTGCGCACTTTCAATCCGTATACCCACCTGCCCATAAACGTGGTGCTGGCCAAGGCCCTGCTGCCAAAATATTTCAAGGCCGAAAACGAAAACGCCGACGAAACCGGCTATGGCCCCGATGCCAAACAATTGCCCTGGCGCATACTCACGGCCTTTAAAGGCAAAGACCTCGAAGGCCTGCGCTATGAGCAACTGTTGCCTTATGCAGCGAGCACGCCCGAAAAAACCGGTGGCGATCCGTTTCGCGTATTGCTCGATGGATTTGTAACGGTTGAAGATGGTACAGGTATCGTGCATACCGCGCCGGCCTTTGGTGCCGACGACTATAAAGTTGGTCGCAAGTATGGTATCGGCATTCTCACCCTGGTTGATCGCGAAGGAAAATTTGTAGACGGGGTGGGTGAGTTCAGTGGTCGGTATGTAAAGAATTACAAAGACGAGAAAGACTATGTAGACGTCAATGTTGATATCAGTGTAAAGCTGAAAAAAGAGAACCGTGCTTTCAAGGTGGAGAAATATGAACACAGTTATCCGCATTGCTGGCGCACTGATAAACCCGTACTGTATTATCCGCTCGATGCCTGGTTCATCAAGACCACGGCCATCAAAGACAGGATGGTAGCCCTCAACAAAACCATCAACTGGAAACCGAAAGCCACCGGCGAAGGCCGCTTTGGCAACTGGCTGGAGAATATGGTTGATTGGAACCTGAGTCGCAGTCGTTTCTGGGGAACACCCCTGCCCATCTGGCGCACCGAAGATGGCAGCGAAGAAATCTGCATCGGTTCCATCGCTGAACTGAATGCTGAAATCCGCAAAGCCAATGAAGTATTGGGTGCTGAGGTAAACAAAAATTACCTGCACGATGGTATACTTGATTTGCATAAACCCTATGTAGATGAAGTGGTATTGGTGAGCCCAACGGGCAAGCCTATGCGCAGAGAGCCCGATCTGATTGATGTGTGGTTTGACAGTGGTGCCATGCCTTATGCGCAATGGGGACTCGACTATGAAAAACTAGCAGCCGGCAGTGACCGGCCTTTCAAAGCGCCGTTTGACCAAAACTTCCCCGCCGATTTTATTTGCGAAGGCGTTGACCAAACCCGCGGCTGGTTCTATACCCTGCATGCCCTGGCTTCGCTGCTCTATGATGATGTGGCTTATAAAACAGTGGTGTCGAACGGATTGGTGCTCGACCGGAATGGCAATAAAATGAGTAAGCGCCTGGGCAATGTGGTGGATCCCTTTCAAACCATCAACCAGTTTGGCGCCGATGCAACACGCTGGTACCTCATCACCAACGCTTCGCCCTGGGATAGCCTGAAATTTGATATCGAAGGCATCAAAGAAGTGCAACGCAAGTTCTTCGGAACGCTCTATAATACCTACCAGTTTTTTGTGCTGTATGCCAATGTAGACGGTTTTTCTTTTGCAGAGCCGCCCGTGAAATGGGAAGACCGGCCCGAGATCGATCGCTGGATTTTATCGAGCCTGCAAACCCTGGTGCAACAGGTAACAGCGGCATTCGATGATTACGAACCAACCACGGCCGGCCGATTGATCGACAGCTTTGTAGACGAACAACTGAGTAACTGGTATGTACGGCTTTGCCGGCGGCGGTTCTGGAAAGGCGACTACAGTGTTGACAAGATCAGTGCCTATCAAACTTTGTACGAGTGCCTGGAAACCATCAGTGGTTTGATTGCACCCGTGGCGCCCTTCTTTGCCGATTGGCTGTTCAGCAACCTGAACAACGTAACCCATCGGCACGAAGTAGCTTCGGTGCACCATACACTGTATCCCAAGGCAGATACCAGTCGCATCGATGCCGACCTGGAGGAACGAATGCGCCTGGCGCAGGATGCTTCGTCGCTCGTGTTGTCGCTTCGCAAAAAAGTGAACATCAAAGTGCGGCAGCCGCTGCAGAAGATACTCATCCCCGTGCTCGACCCGGCCATGAAAAGCCGGTTGGAGAAGGTGGAAGACCTGATTAAGTCGGAAGTGAATGTGAAGGCGGTGGAATACCTGACCGATGCGGATGGCTTTATCAAGAAGAAAATCAAACCCAATTTCCAGGCCCTTGGCAAGCGACTGGGTGCCAAAATGAAAGCGGTATCCAATGCTATTGCCGGCTTCAGCCAGGCAGATATTTCGAGACTGGAAAAAGAAGGTTCTTATTCTTTGGAAATTGATAGCGAACCCTTAATATTACAAATCCAGGAGGTTGAAATCACCAGTGAGGATATACCCGGCTGGATGGTTAGTTCAAAAGGCGCTTTGACCGTAGCTCTCGACGTTACCCTGACTCCCGAATTGGAGCAGGAGGGCAATGCCCGGGAATTGGTGAACAGAATCCAAAAGATCAGGAAAGACAATGGTTATGAACTGACCGATCGCATCAGGGTCAGGTTTGGCCAGGCAGGCCTACTGGAAACCTCTATCCGGCAGTTTGCGCCTTATATTAAAGCGGAAGTGCTGGCAGATGAACTGGAGGTGGACAACAACCTGAGCGACGGTATTGAAATTGATATAAACGAGCAACCTGTTACTGTCAAAGTCGAGAAATCGGCCTGACAGGTTTTAATAGATATTCATCATCGGATAAAAGGAACCAAGATGGCAACCAAAAAAAAGGCCGCAAAACCAGCCGCCAAAAAAGTTGCTCCGGCAAAAAAAGCAGCACCAGCCAAGAAGGCCGCTGCTAAACCCGCTGCAAAAGCGGCACCAGCCAAAAAAGTGGCTAAGCCGGTCGCCAAGCCTGCTGCGAAAGCTGCCAAGCCCGCTGCCAAAGCACCTGCTAAGCCAGTGGCCAAAGCCCCAGTCCATAAATCGGCACCGGCTGCGAAAGCAACGGCGACGTCGAAAGCGCCAGCGGCCAAAGCACCTGCCAAACCCGCTGCCAAAGCGCCGGCGGCTAAAACGGTTGTTGCAGCAAAACCAGTTGCGACAAAACCCGCTGCCCCAGCCAAACCTGCTGCCAAAGCAGCCCCGGCCAAAAAAGCGCCGGAGGTTAAGGTGCCCGAAGTAAAAGCGCCCGAAGCGGTAAAGCCGGTGAAAGCAGCACCAGTCAAAAAAGAAAAGCCGAAAAAAGAGCCGGTTAAGAAGATCATCCGCCAGGGATTTCGTCCCAATAACATGAAACAGGCCACGGTGAAGGATGATTCAAAACAGACCACGCCCATTCCGATTAAAAAACCGGCGCCGCCGCCAGAAAAAAGGCCGGCAAAGGTCGAAATGCCCGAGATAAAGACGAAAACGTCTCAACCCTATAATCCAGATTTCACCAAGAGTGTGCTTGACCAAGGTGGAATTGAAAATCCAGGCCCTACTATGCGATACAGTGATAACGAACTACAAGAATTCAGAGACCTCATCAATAAGAAACTCGACGCTGCCAAAAAAGAGCTGGCCTATTTGCAAGGCCTGATCACCCGGAAAGACGAGATGGGTGGCGACGAAAGCGAGAGCCGTTACATGACCATGGAAGACGGCAGTGTGAGCATGGAAAGAGAACAATTGGCACAAATGGCCAGTCGCCAGATTACGTTTATCGATCACCTCGAAAAAGCGTTGATGCGCATCGAGAACAAAACCTACGGTGTTTGCCGGGTTACCGGTAAACTCATCGACAAAGCACGTCTGCGTGCTGTGCCCCATGCTACTCTCAGCATCGAGGCCAAGAACATGATGAATAAATAATTCTTTTACCCGTCGGGTGCCACCCGACGGGTAAAATCACCCTAATTCGTCATACCCTGCACCAAGGGTAAAACTCCTGACTCCGGTAATAGCAACTCAAATACACGCTGCGCCTGTTCTTCAATATTTTTATCTGACCGGTTACTGAACAGAAACAACGCAAAATGCGAGGCGGGCACTACGATCACGTACGACCTAAATCCGCCGTTGGAACCACTGTGTAGATACATGGTCTTATCGGCCAGCTTCCTGATAAACCAACCATAGCCATACTGCAGTCCCGATTGCGCGTTGATCGTAAATTGTGCCGGCGGCATTTGCGGCAACATGTATTGTACCCAGTGCAGGTAATCATCAACACTGGTGTACAAACCCCCATCGGCCTCGGTGCTAAAGAATACATTTTCATCGGGCCCTGACCGCGCGAAACCATTCTTGCTTTTGTCATAACCGGCAGCAACAACCGGAATAGGCCGGTCTTCGCGCCAGATAAAACTATGCTTCATGCCGGCCGGCAATAGCAGTTCTTTTTTCAAATAATCAGCATACAATTGCCCCGTTCTTTTTTCGACGACCATGCCCAGCAAACAGAAGGCCGTATTGCTATAATGGTACCGCGTGCCGGGAGTAGCCGTCAGGCTATCCATTTTCATCACCGCCGCCAGCACCTGCTCGTCGTAAGCATGTTTGAGCGTGCCCGCTTCTACATAGTTGTAATGATCAGGGATACCCGACTGGTGTGAAAGCAATTGTGCGATGGTTATATGGCTGCCGATAACGGGCGACAAGCCAGGCAGGTAGGCGCCAATGGTATCTGACAATGAAATTTGTCCACTGTCGGCGAGTTTTCGGATAGCCATCCCCGTGAACTGCTTGGTCATCGATGCGATGTTGAAAAGCGTGGCCGGGGTAATCTTTTCGGTGCTGGCTAGATCGGCCATGCCGTACCCTTTCTTAAAAACAAGTTTTCCATCTGCTACAAGGCCGATGGCCAAACCCGGCTCGCTAGCCGGATAATTTTTCTGCAGATACTGATCTACCTTGTCGATTTTCCCGTTCATCGTTTGTGCATGACTGTTATGAAAGAGGACAACGCCTGCAAACAAAGGAGTCAGGCGTTTCAGGTGCAAAGCGGTTATCATGTAACAGCGTTTTTTCGTTTATTTTACTTCCTGCATGTCCACCAGCCGCTTGTAAAAGCCCGGGTTCTCCATCAGTGCATCGTGGGTGCCGCGCTCCACTATCCTCCCTTCCTGCAATACCACAATTTCATCGGCATGGCGAATGGTACTCAGGCGATGTGCGATGACAATACTGGTACGGTCTTGCATCGAGCGATCAATCGCGTCTTGCACCAACTTCTCGCTTTCTGTATCGAGCGAAGAAGTGGCTTCGTCCAAAATCAGGATCGGTGGATTTTTCAACAAGGCACGCGCAATGGTGAGTCTTTGCCTTTCGCCACCACTAAGCTTACTACCGCGATCGCCGATATTGGTTTCATAGCCTTCTTCTTTCTGCTCAATAAAACGATGGGCATTGGCTACTTTGGCGGCATTCTCCACCGCTGCCTGGCTGGCCTCAGGCTTTGCCACCAGGATATTATTGCGAATACTGTCGTTGAACAAGATGGGTTCTTGCGTAACGATACTGAGTTGGTTGCGGATAGAAGAAAGGCTATAGCTGCGAATGTCTTTTCCATCAATCAGTATCTCGCCGCTGGTTACATCGTGAAAGCGGGGGATCAGGTCGGCCAGGGTCGATTTTCCCGAGCCGGATGAACCCACCAAGGCCACCGTTTTGCCTTTTTCAATCACCAGGTTGATATTGTGTAAAATGGTTTTGTCCTCATAAGCGAACGACACATTTCGAAACTCAATCTTGTCGCGGAATGTATCCAGTTTTAAGGCATCTGGTGCTTCTTCCACCATTACCGGTGCCGCCAGAATTTCTTCAATCCGCGCCACCGCTGCACTGCCCCGCTGCACATTGTAAAAAGCACTGGAGAACGACTTGGCCGGGTTGATGATCTGGGTAAAGAAAACGATATACGTGATAAAGGTATCGCCGGTAAGCACATCGTATTTGAGTACCAGCCGGCCGCCAAACCAGAGCAGGATCGCCAACACCAGCACACCCATGAATTCAGAAATCGGCGAAGCCAGGTCGCGTTTGAAATTCATCGCATTCCGGATATTGTTGAGCTTGCTATTAATGCCAAAGAACCGATTGCCAATTAGTTTCTCTGCATTGAAAGCTTTGATCACCCGAAGCCCGCCGAGGGTTTCATCGAGCACACTCAACAACAAACCCTGTTGCTCTTGCGCAACATTTGATTGTTTGCGCAACGCGCGGCTGATGCGACCAATGATGAATCCGGTGAGTGGCAGCAATACCAGCAGGAACAAAGAGAGGGTAGGGCTCAGCGTCACCAGCGATACCAGGATGATCAGAATCGTCAGTGGTTCTTTGATCAATGATTCGAGGGCCGAGATCACACTCCATTCAATCTCGTTGGTGTCGTTGCTCATCCGGCTGATGATATCGCCCTTTCGTTTCTCGGTAAAGAAGCCAATGGGCAACAGCAGGATTTTCGCATAGAGTTCTGACCGCAGTCGCGTGAGTACATAGTTGCGCAGCGGCGACTGGATACGAAATGTGAGGTATAAAAAAAGATTTTTCAGAAAGATCGTCACAATCAGTACCACGCAGATAACCGACAGCGCATAGAGTTTGCCGGCATTGGGACTGCCGGGTGTGCTGTGGCTGATGATCATTTCGTTGAAATAATATTTCATCAGGTCGAGCAGGCCGCTGGCAGAAAAACCAACCGCCGGCTTTGCCGCAATGGGTTCCACATGGCTGCCAAACAAGAGTTGCAGGAAAGGCGCCAGCATGGCCAGCGAAACCAGCGAGAAAACAATCGACAACAGGTTAAAAAGGAAATAAAGGGCGATTTCTCCTTTCTTGTTGGAGAGATATTTAAAGATGCGCGAGAAATTCTTCATATATCAGCACATAAGAAGCTACAAACCTACGGCCAATTTTCGTGAAACTCTTTGCATCTTTGCCGAAACGAAGTTCATGCAACAGGAAACAAAACGACAGAAACAGGTAGCTGGCGAGGTACAGGAAGTGTTGAACGAGGCTTTTCAGAAATTGGGGCTCACCATGATCGATGGCGGTATGGTATCCATTTCGTCTGTCAAGATGACACCTGACCTGCTCGAAGCCCGTGTTTATATTAGTCTTTTCCAGGTCAAAGACCGGGAAGCAGCGATGAAGAAACTGGAAGACCGGGCCTGGGAAATCAAACGTGAACTGGCCGCATCGATCAAACACCAGGTTCGACGCATACCGATACTCCAATTTCACTTAGATGAAACCCTCGACCAGGTGTACAAGATGGAAGAACTGTTTAAAAAGATTCACGAAGACGGAGCCGGCGGTACCGCCAATAACCAAAAAAGCGACGCGTGAACTTTCTTTTTGCCTGGCGTTATTTCCGGTCTAAAAAAACAACCAATGCGATCAATATCATCGCCTGGGTCAGCGTAGCCGCAGTATTGGTTGGCACAGCTTCACTCATCGTTGTATTGAGTGTTTTCAATGGTTTCGAAGACCTCGTGAAATCATTGTATGCGACCTACTACACAGATTTGAAAATAGTGCCGGCCGAAGGCAAAGTGTTACAGCTAACCGATTCGCAAAGAAGACAATTGGCAGGTGTGGCCGGTGTTCGTTCATTTTCACTCGTAACCGAAGAAAAGGCTTTGATGAAAAACGGCGAAGCCCAGGCCATCGTTTATCTCAAAGGGGTGGACAGTGCGTACACCAAGGTGTCAACGATCGACAAAGCGGTTAAATCGGGGAGTTATGAATTGGGTGATGCTGACAAGCCGCTCGCTATGTTGGGTGTTGGCGTAGAGAATGTGTTGCGTTTGTACAGCGACCGCGAGATTCTGCCATTAACCGTGTACATACCCCGGCGTGGTGCCGGCGTGGATCTGGCTGACCCGATGCAATCACTGCGTGCAGAAAACATATATACTGCCGGCTCACTGGCCATACAGCAGGAGTTCGATAACCAATATGTGATTACCAACCTGGCGTTCATGAAACGGTTGATGGATTTATCGCCCGATGAATTCAGCGCGGTAGAGATTGCGCTCAACAAACCCGACGATGCAGCCAAAATGCAGCAATTGCTTCAGCAAAAATTCGGCAAGCAATACAAAGTATTAACGCGCTTTGAGCAGAACCAAAGCCTTTACAGTGTGATGCAATTGGAGAAATGGGTGATCTATTGTTTGTTGTCGCTCATTTTGGTGGTGGCTGCATTCACCATGATCGGGTCGCTCACCATGCTGGTGCTCGAAAAACAAAAAGACATCCAGGTACTCAAAGCGCTGGGCGCATCGAAGAAAAGAATACAAGCCATTTTCGTCAGCGAAGGATTTCTGCTGGCAGGCGTGGGCGCCTTATCGGGCTGCTTACTGGCCCTGCTGATCGGCTGGGCACAAATGCGCTACAAACTGGTCAAATTGCAGGGCGAAAGTTTTGTGATCGACCACTATCCCGTCAAGTTTATGGCCAAAGATTTTCTGCTGGTACTGGGCACGGTGGTGCTGGTATCCTTTCTTGCCGCCTGGATGCCGGCCCGCAAAGCAGCGGGTGAACAGATTGAATTGAAGAGTTAGGAACTAACGGTAATCAATAATCGCCCAGGGTCTCCGGCAATTGTGCCAGGGCCCTCGCCAGTTGCTCGTCATTGGGCGCAATACCATGCCATTCGTGGTGGCCTTCCATAAAATCAACACCGGCGCCCATCACTGTGCGCATCAATATCATAATGGGTTTGCCATTGCCAACAAAGGTTTTGGCATGCTCGAGGGTCGCAACTATTTTGTCGATATTATTGCCTTCTTCCAGAATGATCACTTCCCAACCAAAAGCCAGGAACTTCTCCCGCAGGTTGCCCAGGTTCATCACTTTAACCGTGGGGCCATCGATCTGCTGGCCATTCCAGTCGATCGTAGATATAAGGTTATCCACCTGGTGGTGCGCGGCAAACATCGCGGCTTCCCAGTTCTGGCCTTCGTCCAGTTCACCATCTCCGTGCAGGGAATAGATAATATTCGGATCGTTGTTCAGCTTTTTAGCAAGGGCAGCGCCAATGGCCACACTCATGCCCTGGCCCAATGATCCGCTGGCTACCCTGATACCCGGCAGGTGCTCGTGGGTGGCGGGGTGGCCCTGCAGGCGGCTGTTCAACCGGCGGAAAGTAGCCAGTTCTTTGATATCGAAATACCCGGCGCGGGCCAGGGTAGAATAGAATACCGGCGAGATATGCCCGTTCGACAGAAAGAAGAGGTCTTCGCCAATGCCATCCATCGAAAACTTCGGGTTGTGCTTCATCACCTTGAAATAAAGCGCGGTGAAGAAATCAGCGCAACCCAAGGAACCGCCTGGGTGACCACTGGCCACACCATGTACCATTCTTACAATATCGCGGCGTATCTGTGAAGCTATTTCCGGTAAACTAGCCATAATCAAAATTTGTGGAGCAAATCTAAATCATTTCAAGTCAGTTGGGTCACATGAGACTAAAAAGCCGCACTTATCGTTTTAATCTATGATATCTGCACATTCTAGCCGCATTTGAAGTAAATTGCCCGCTGTTAGGACCCTGCGCCGGAATGAATTTTTATGAAATCAAGAAAGCAGTTCCATGTTTGACGTAATCCTTGCGCTTACCATTTCTTTCACTGTTGCCTTTTTGGCGATACCGGTTATCATCCGTGTGGCTGCCCTCAAAAAGCTGTACGATATTCCCGATGAAAGAAAAGTTCACCAGGCACCCATCCCCGCCCTGGGCGGATTAGGTCTTTTCGCCGGTTTTGCCTTTGCTACTTTACTGATTGCCAATTTCCAGGAAGGAAAGGAATTACAATATTTTCTGGCTTCGGCCGTGGTGGTGTTTTACCTGGGCTTGAAAGACGATATCGTGGTGATTTCGCCCATCATGAAGTTTATCGGCCAGGTGTTGGCTGCATTTGTGGTCATCTATTATGGCAACCTGCAGATCAGCAGTATGGGCGGTTTTCTCGGTATCACACACCTGCCCGAAACGTTCAGCCTGTTGTTCACCTACCTGACAGTGATTGTTATCATCAACTCTTTTAACCTGATTGATGGGGTGGATGGTTTAGCGGGCAGCCTGGGCTTGTTGTCGACCTCGGTATTCGGACTCTATTTTATCAGTGTGGGCGATACGCCCGATGCGGTGCTGGCCTTCTCGATGAGTGGTGCCATCCTGGCCTTCCTGATTTTCAATTTTCAACCCGCCCGCATTTTTATGGGCGATACCGGATCGCTGTTGATTGGGCTGCTCAACGCCATCCTCGTGATTAAATTCATGAATGTGGCGGCTGATCCCACCACCAGTTTTCCAATTTCTGCCGCGCCGGCGGTGGGCTTCAGTATTTTGATGGTGCCCCTGTTTGATACCCTGCGGGTTTTTGCCATCCGAATGTTCCAGCGTCGTTCGCCTTTTTCACCAGATCGCAACCATATACACCACTTGCTGCTCGACCTCGGGCTCAGCCATCGCACCATCGCCATTTCATTGTTGTCGCTCAATGCCGTTGCCATTGCCATCGCCTTCATGTTGAACAAGGCCGGTTGCAATTGGGTGATCGCTGCGTTGTCGGCATTGTTTTTTGGCATTATCGGTGTGTTGTTTTACCTGCGCCGACAGCGCCCCCGCTTGTTTGTTACGCCCGCGAGCCAATTGAAAGCCACCGACACGCATGGCAAAATAGTACCGCTGCCGGGAGACGCTGTTTTACAACAGAAATGATCTCATTTTTTGTAGTTTTGCGCGGTTAATCAGCATAAAAATGTCAGAAGAAGTATCGTTGATTCTGGAGGATGCAACCGAAGGAATGAAGAAGGCCATCAGCCATTTCGAACAGGAACTGGTAAAGATCAGGGCCGGAAAAGCAAACCCGCAAATGTTGGATGGTATCTCGGTCGATTATTACGGAAACCCCACGCCCCTGAACCAGGTAGCCAATATCGCCGCGATCGACGCGCGCACTATCACCGTGCAACCCTGGGAAAAAAATATGCTACAACCCATTGAACGGGCCATCATCAATTCCAATATTGGGATCAATCCCCAAAACGATGGTGCCATTATTCGCATGTTCCTGCCACCCATGACCGAAGAACGGCGTAAAGAGCTGGTAAAACGATGCAATGCCGAAGGTGAACAAGCCAAGGTGGCGGTGCGCAGCATTCGCCGCGATGCCATCGAGCAAATCAAAAAATGCCAGAAAGACGGACTGAGCGAAGATGCCAGTAAAGACGCTGAAAATGAAGCGCAGGCACTTACCGACCGCAATATCACGTTGATTGATAAACTGCTGGCAGCAAAAGAGAAAGAAATAATGTCGGTGTGAAAATTTTTTCCCGACGCATTTTACCCAGCTTCCTTGAATCGACCATCAATTGGTACAGTCTGCGTATTGACAATACCAAAATGTTGTAGTATTGCTAAAATTAAAACTATTACACATGGGATTCTTATCAGATTTCAAAGCATTTGCCACTAAGGGCAATCTGGTTGATGTAGCCATCGGTTTTCTGATCGGCTCTGCTTTTACTAAGTTGGTGAGCTCTTTCACCGACGGACTGGTAGCACCGATTCTCGGACTGCTGACCGGTGGTAAAGATTTTTCCCACATGGAATATGTTATGAAGCCGGCGGAGGTTGACGCCAGCAACAAAGTGATTACTGAGGCAGTTACTTTTAAATATGGCCTCTTTCTGACAAGTGTACTTGACTTTTTGATCGTTGCCCTTGTTTGTTACCTGTTTATCAAAGCAGTGCTTCGCAAAGATCCCAATGCTGCTGCAGGTCCTACACCAACTGAGAAACTCCTGACTGAGATCAGAGACGAGTTGAAAAAATAATATCCCGACGATTGCTGCCCTTTTGAACACAAAAATGATCGTATGAAGAAAATCACCGGAATTCTGACCTATGCAATGCTGGCAGTAGCCCCCCTGGCGTCGATGGCGCAGGACGAAGCGGTTTCAAACATGAAATCGGAAAGAGAGCGTACCAGCGTAGATGACACCACCATTAAGTACAATGCACGCGGCTGGCGCAAAGGCGGGGTATTCTCCCTTAATTTTGCCCAGGGTAATAGTGCCAATTGGGCAGCAGGTGCTGAAAAATCATCTTTTTCAGTGGCCGGCTTTGCGACGCTTTTTGCCAACCAGAAAAAAGGCGCTTTCTTTTGGAACAACAGCCTTGATTTGGGCTATGCCATGCAGCGCACCAGTTCACTGGGTACCCGTAAAACCGACGACAAGCTCGATTTCTACAGCAAAATGGGCAAGGACCTGAATGCAAAATGGGCCATTGCCGGCGTGGTGAACCTGCGTACGCAAATGACTGATGGATACGACTACAATTACCTGAACAAGGGTTTGAAGCGTCGGATATCTGGTCTGTTTGCACCGGCTTACCTGTTGGTGTCGCCAGGCATTGAGTGGAAACCCACTTCTTACTTCAATGTATTGTTTTCACCGATCTCAGCCCGTTGGGTGATTGTATCGAGTGATCCCTACAGCTATTATTTTGCGAGTGGAGTCGACCCCACCACCTTGGATCCTGAAACACCCCTGGCAGCCAATTATGGCGTGAATCCGGGCCGTAAGGTTTCTTTCCAGGCAGGCGCTTATTTGTCGGCCACTTTCTTCAAAGAAGTGGTTAAAAATGTGACGTATAAAAGCCGACTCGACCTGTTCTCTAATTACCTGGGTACACATGATCCGATCACCGATGTCAAAAGGTCGGCCAAGCCGCAGAACATCGACGTATTCTGGACCAACGCCCTTGTCATGAAAGTGAACAAATGGTTGGGTGTAACCTATAACCTCGACCTGATCTACGACGACGACGTAAAGCAGTTTGGTCCAAACCACAGCTCGCCCGGTACCCAGGTGCGCTCGCTGTTGGGTGTAGGTATTACGGCTAAATTCTAGCCATCCGCCACGAAACCTTTATTTTCGCGCCATGGCGGCGAATTCAATAAATTATCAGATAAGGCTCCCTCAATTTGAGGGGCCTTTTGATCTTTTACTCTTCTTTATCGAAAGGGATGAACTGGATATTTACAATATCCCGATCACCCGTATCATCAACGACTTTCTGAACTATATCCACGGCGAAGAACAACTGAATATTGAGCTGTCGAGCGAGTTTATTCTTTTTGTGAGTACGCTGATGCGCATCAAGGCGAAAATGCTTTTGCCCCGCAAAGAAATCGATGCAGAAGGCAATGAAATAGATCCGCGCCAGGAACTGATCGACAAACTGCTGGAATACAAAAAATACAAACAGGCCGCCGCTGAAATGGCCGATATGGAAGCCGTGCGGATGTTGATGGTAAAACGCGGTAATGTTAACCGCGAATTGGGTGTGATTGGCGAGGAGAGTTCGGAAGGAACCGAAATTCAGCAGATTACCCTCTTCAAATTGATGAAGGCGTTTGAAAAGGTCATGCAACGTGTGTACGACCGCAACAACAAGCCGGTGCACACGGTGGTGCAATACAATTATACGATGGAGTCGAGCCGGGCTTCGGTACTTGATTTATGTCGTGAACAAAAGACCCTGAGTTTCGAACGATTGTTCGAGCATTGCGAAAATCGCATTCATGCCATCTTCACTTTTCTGGGCATGCTGGAACTGGTTCAACAGAAATACATGGTGATCATGACCGGTGAAGGCCGAAACAATTTCATTGTTGAATGGAACGACGACAGAGAAGAAGAGCCAGCCGATTTTCTATTTAAACAAAACTAGTTGGCAGCCGTCAAGCTGGTATCGTCTTCTTCATAGATGTACAGCATGATCGGTTTTTTGCGGGCCTTGATTACCTGGTCCAGCTTCTTGAGCATGGCCGGTGATACCGCCGGGCAACCATCACTTTGTGCAATCTGTCCCGGCGCCACTTCCTTGTCGGGAATGGTCGTTGCAGAATGCAAAACAATCGCGCGCTCAGCCGCTTTATTATTGGTTGAATCAAGCCCGTATAAGCGATACGATTTTCCGAATTGTCCGTTGTAGGCAGATCCGATTTTATATCGACCCAATGAAGTGCAACCACTGCCGGGATTATTGGAATACCGGCGCCCATTCAACCAGTTCAGGTTGCAGCGACCATGAGATACCAGGCCAGAATAAACAATAGAATCTTTTGCGTAGTTGTAAACGTAGAACCGCTTTTTGCCCGAAGGCTGGGTCATGTCGATCAGGAAAAACAATTGATTATCCATGCCGTGCTCAATCGTGTAGGATTGCAGCGAAGAGGCGCGCAGGTGCAGACTTTGCAATAGGATGGCTTCTGCAGAATTGTTATCTGCTGATCGTAGATTTCCGAAGCTGACCAATATGGCTAGGATGCTCCACTGTAACATAGGTGATGGACTTTATTCCCCTACGTAAAACTCGGCATTTTAGTATACCGGTATTGTTAAAATTATTGAAGAATTTTAACGCTTACTTTATCTACCATCATTTCTTTCAGCATTTCCGCAATAGCAGGGGCATCATAGTGTGATTCACTAAGTAGTTCTTTCACCGTACCGTGCTCTACAATACGGTCAGGTATACCAAGTATTTTTACGGTGGGCGTGTACTGGTGGCGGGCCATAAACTCAAGTACCGCCGATCCAAAGCCGCCGAGCACCGTGCCATCTTCTACCGTGATGATTTTCGAATATTGCTGCGCTATCTGGTGCAATAATTCTTCATCGAGCGGTTTGGCGAAACGCATATCATAATGCCCGGCATTGATGCCAACCGCTTTAACTTCCCGAATAGCTGCTGCGGCAAAATTGCCCGGATGTCCGAACGACAATACCGCAATCTCTTCGCCTTTTTTCAACTCCCGGCCTTTGCCGATGGTGATCTCTTCCATCGGTTTGCGCCAATCGGCCATGACCCCTTCGCCCCGCGGATAACGTATTACCATCGGGAAATCGGTTTTGGGTAATTGCGCGGTGTACATCAGGTTGCGCAATTCAGCCTCGTTCATCGGCGCACTGATCACCATATGGGGAATGCAGCGCATGTACGCAATATCATAAGCACCGTGGTGCGTTGGGCCGTCTTCACCCACCAATCCCGCGCGATCGAGACACATTATCACGGGTAATTTCTGGATAGCCACGTCATGTACCACCTGGTCGAAAGCGCGTTGCATAAACGAAGAATAGATATTGCAAAAAACCCGTAGCCCCTGTGTAGCCATGCCGGCACTAACGGTTACTGCGTGTTGTTCGCAAATGCCCACATCCATGCTGCGATCTGGCATTTTATCCATCATGATCTTCATGGAAGAGCCTGAGGGCATAGCCGGAGTAACGCCAAAAATCAGGGGATTGGTCTCGGCCAGTTCCAACAGCGTGTGGCCAAATACATCCTGGTATTTGGGCGGTTGCGGCGTGCTGTATTTCTTTTTGTAAATCTCACCGGTAATTTTGTCGAAAAGCCCGGGTGCATGCCACTTGGTTTGGTCCTGTTCGGCCAGCGAATAGCCTTTTCCTTTCACGGTAATCACATGCAGCAATTTCGGGCCGGGAATATTGCGCAGGTCTTGCAGGGTATCAACGAGTTTGGTGATATTATGACCGTCGATGGGCCCGAAATACCGAATATTCAAGGCCTCAAACAAATTACTGCTCTTGCTAATGGCCCCTTTCACCGAATGCTCCAGTTTGCTGGCCATTTCGCGGGTGAAATTCTTACCCACCGGCAGTTTGCCCAATAGTTTCCACACATCGTCTTTGAACTTATTGTAGGTCTGCGAGGTGGTGATATCGGTGAGGTATTCTTTGAGCGCGCCCACATTGGGATCAATGCTCATGCAGTTGTCGTTCAGGATGATCAGCATATCGGCATCGGCCACGCCCGCATGGTTCATGGCTTCAAAAGCCATCCCGGCGGTCATGGAGCCATCCCCAATTACGGCAACCGATTTACGGTCTTCGCCCTTGTACTTGGCCGCAATGGCCATGCCCAGGGCAGCCGAAATGGAAGTAGAGGAATGGCCCACGCCAAATGTATCGTATTCGCTTTCTGTTCGCTTGGGAAAACCGCTGATGCCATGGTATTTGCGGTTGCTGTGAAAATTATCGCGACGGCCGGTCAATATTTTATGGCCATAAGCCTGGTGACCCACATCCCATACCAATTGATCATAAGGTGTATTGTACACGTAATGAAGCGCGGTGGTCAATTCTACCACCCCCAGACTGGCGGCAAAATGGCCGCCATGCACACTCACCACATCAATGATAAACTGTCGCAGTTCATCACAAACCTGGTGCAATTGTTCCTTGCCGAGCTTCTTCAGATCAGCCGGCTCGTCGATCTGCTGCAATAGCGGTCCGGGTTTGATTTCCATGTAGTTTCAGATAAGTTGATCAAAGATACTAATAAGACCGGGATAACACCGGTTTTCCGGCTATTTCACCTTTAATACAAAACCCTATTTTCGGTCAAATGCAAACCACTAGATTTGACTATGCTTCCTCGCGGTACTAAATACTATTGGCTCTGCCAGGTTTCGGGCTGGCTCTTCGTGATCTGCTCTATGCTGATCATGGTGCTTTCACTCACGCCCGACCGGATCGACGGCCGTTTTATTGTGAAACTGCTACTGATGTTTGCGTCGGGTATTCTGAGCACACATCTCTTGCGTTTGGTGATAAAACGGTCGAGCGTGTTGATGATGCCGATCGAAAAAATGATTCCGCGCATGATCATCGGCGTTGTATGCACCAGTCTTTTTTGCAGTGTATTGTACCTGTCGATGACCACGCTTTTTGATGTACTGCCCGATAACCCCCGGAAGCTCGACATCTGGACCCGCACCCTGATGGCCACCCTAGATCTTGGCTTTTACATCGTGCCCTGGGTATTGATCTATTTTATCTACCACTATGTAGCCAAGAGCCGCAAACAGGAAATTGATACGCTGAAGCTCGAGGCAATGGTGAAGGAGTTGGAACTGAAAACCATCAAAGCGCATATCAACCCGCATTTTATTTTCAATGCGTTGAACGGCATTCGCGCGCTGGTAGATGAAAACCCCGAACGCGCCCGCACGGCCATCACCGAACTGAGTAATATTCTGCGCAGCAGTATGCAATCTGAAAAGTCGGAAACGGTGCCGCTCGAAAAAGAATTGAACATTGTGCGCGATTACCTCGCGCTCGAACATATTCGTTTTGAAGACCGGTTGCAGGTGGAGTACAAAGTGGATGAAGACACCCTCGACCTGCCCGTGCCGCCCATGATGTTGCAGACCCTGGTAGAAAATGCCATCAAGCACGGCATCGGACAGCAGATGACTGGCGGCGTGGTGCGCATCATCTCCGATTTTCACGACAATTACCACGAACTGATGGTACAGAATACGGGCCGGCTGAAAGAACCCTCTTCGATGCCCGCCACCGACGGATTTGGTATCAGCAGCACCCGCAACCGGCTGCATTTATTGTTTGGGTACAACGCTGATTTCAGCATCCGCGAATTCAATGGAAATATGGTTGAAGCCCGGGTGAAGATCCCGGTTTCTATTCCAGCATAAACAAGTGTATGATAAAGGCATTATTGATCGACGACGAACGACTGGCGCGCACAGAACTCAGAAAGTTATTGGTTGAATTTCCCGAAGTGGAAGTGATTGGCGAAGCGGCCAATGCCAACGAAGGCATTGAAGCCATTGATGCTTTACAACCCGACCTGGTATTTCTCGACATTCAAATGCCGGGCAAAACCGGTTTTGATATGTTGAGTGAATTGGAGAAAACACCACATGTTATTTTCACCACCGCCTATGATGAATATGCGCTGAAAGCTTTCGAGGTGAATGCACTCGATTACCTGCTCAAACCGGTAGAGCCACGTCGCCTTGCCGATGCCATTCATAAATTACAAATCGCCGAAGAAAAAGAAGCCTTGTCGCCCGCTATCGGCATCAACCGCAGCCTGCTCAGCGAAAACGACCAGGTATTTGTGAAAGACGGCGAGCGTTGCTGGTTTGTGAAACTGAGTGAGATCCGCCTTTTTGAAAGTGTGGGTAATTATGCGAAAGTTTTTTTCGGCCCCAACAAACCACTTATCCTGAAATCATTGAATGCGCTGGAAGAAAGACTGGATGAAAAGATTTTCTTCCGCGCCAATCGCAAACATATTGTCAACCTGCGCCTCATTGAAAAAATAGAACCCTATTTTAATGGCGGCTTGTTGCTTGAACTGAAAGGTGGCGAAAAAATTGAAGTGAGTCGCCGCCAAACGGTTAAGTTCAAAGAAATGATGAGTCTCTAATCAACGATCACACATGTATAAAAATCTTTTGCTGGCAGGGGCCATCGCCATTACTAATACTGTTAACGCACAACCTGCCCTGAAAGTTATTAAGCAGAAAGAAGTAGCGCGCATCGAAAAAACGCTGAGCGCCGATAATATGGAAGGACGCGCCATCTTCAGCAAGGGCATTGACAAAGCGGCTGATTTTATCGCGGCCGAGTTCAAGAAAGCGGGACTGCAAACCGTACCAGGGGCAGACAATTACCTGCAGGTTTTTTACGTGACCAATGCGCAATTTAAAAGCGGTACTGCCACAGTGAATGGCCAGTCGATCGACGACAAAAAGTGGATGCTCATCACCGCCGAACCACAGGTAAGCATCAACGAAAAATCAGGCTACGAAATAACGCGCATACCCGCTGGGGCCGAATTTTTCAGAGAAGCGTTTAAAGCCGTGGGTTCCGGAAAAAATACCCTGGTATTGGTAGACCCCAGCTTTGCGGGCAATCTGCCCAGACTCGGTAATTTTAAAAGAGCCATGATGGAATCGAAGGCGAATACTTTGTTCCTGCTCACAGACGCAACGCCCGAAACATTCAATGTAGAAGCCACCCATACCATTCAAAAACAAAAACTGCAGAATGTGGTGGGCATGATTCCAGGTAAATCGAAAAAAGACGAGTACGTTATTTTTTCAGGTCACTACGATCACCTCGGGTTCGGCAAGCCCTTGAATGGCGATAGCATTTACAATGGCGCGAACGACGATGCGGCTGGCACCACTGCCGTTATTATGCTCTCCAAGTATTTCAGTGCACTGAAGAACAATGAACGTACGGTTGTTTTTGCGGCTTTCACCGGCGAAGAATCTGGCGGCTTCGGCGCGCGGTATTTCAGTCAGCAATTTGATCCCACGAAAGTGATGGCCATGTTCAATATTGAAATGATTGGCACCGATAGCAAATGGGGCAAGAACTCGGCCTATATCACCGGCTACGAAAAAACCGATATGGGAAAAATATTGGAGAAAAACCTGCGCGGTTCGGCCTTTAGTTTTCATCCCGATCCTTATCCTGCGCAGCAATTGTTTTATCGCAGCGACAATGCCACCCTGGCCCGCCTCGGTGTGCCGGCGCATACCATTTCTACGTCGAAAATGGACAGTGAGAAATATTACCACACAGCCGATGATGAATTTGAAACACTTGATATGGTCAACATGACGGCCATCATCAAGGCCATTGCCATCAGTTCAACCTCCATTGTTGCGGGAAAAGATACCCCCAGTCGCGTTGATACCAGCGAACTCAGTCGCTAAAATCAAACTTCAGCATGCGCCGCTGCATGTACGGCGGCGCTCATTTCTTTGATCAGCGCCGGGTCTTTTTCAATCGCATTGCCCACTACCACGATATCGGCGCCTGCACGGCAATTCCGATATGCTTTTTCGGGATCTTGGATGCCGCCGCCCACAATCAACGGAACGGTGATCTGTTCGGCCACCGCTGCTATCATGGCCTCTGGAATGGGCCTCTTGGCGCCACTGCCCGCATCCATATAAATCAGTTTCATCCCCAGCATTTCGCCGGCCAGGGCTGTGCAAAGGGCAATCTCATTTTTATCGTAAGGGATGGGGCTGGCATTGCTGATATAAGATACGGTGGTGGGTGCGCCGCCGTCGATCACCATATAACCGGTGCTCATGATATCGAGCCCGCTTTTGCGCACAAAAGGCGCACTGATCACGTGCTGACCAATCAATAATTCGGGGTTTCGTCCGGAAATAAGCGAGAGATAAAGCAAGGCATCGGCGTGCTTTGAAATCTGCGAAGGGCTGCCGGGAAATAGTATTACCGGTATATCGGTTTGCGCTTTGATGGCCAGGATACATTCGTCGAGGTGGCTGGAAATCACCAGGCTGCCACCGACCAACAGGTAATCGACCGATGCTTCATTTACAAGGTCGGTCAGCCGGCCCAATGCTGCAGGTTGCACTTTATCGGGATCGATCAGTACGGCAAAGGACTTCTGCCGCTTTCTCTTTTTCTCACTGATATGTTGGTAGGTTCCGGGCTGCATGCATCGGCTCATCAAGAAACAAAAATGCGCAAAAAAACTGGTTTGACACAATCGCTTTAGAGGCGAATATAGGCAGCAACCTGCGCGATGTGGTTGTTGGTGAACGCTTTACCACGCCCCAGTAGGTATTGGTTCATGTAACCGGCTTCGAGATCGAATTGTTTGCTGAAACGGCGTCCTGCAGCGAAATACAAGCGGTTTTGGTCGAAAACCTTGCCGTTCACGCCTGATTTGTCGCCAAACTGCAGCATCACTTCATTTTGCAGGGCCAGAAAAGGGCCTTTTACAAAAGGCTTCTGTGTAACCAATGGCTGAACGCCGCGAACAAAATACCGAATGCGGTTGGCGAAAAAATTGCCCTGGTTTTTCAGTGCATCGGCTTCCACCACCGATTTGCTGATAAAGCGTTGTTCCAGCCGCAGGCGATGTTGAATACTGGCTGTTCCGATCGGATGAAGAAAAATCAACTGTTGCCAAAGCCGGTGTTCCTGGCCATAACCGCTGATGCCATTGATGGTGCGTCGCGGAATGATATACGCATAACCCGCGGTGGCCAGCAGGTTGGGTTTGAGTTTGACTTGTAGTCCGCCGCGCAACAACAGGGTTTGCAGATGCGAAAACCCATCGCCCGTTCTGCCTTGTATATCGCCAATGAGGTCGGTTTTTTTGCCCAGTTTAACGGAATACACAAAAACGCCCCAACCAGTATGCTCGGTCTGTGCCTGTGTTGACACAGTTAATACAATACAGGCGCCGGTTAAAAAGAGGCATTTGATCGCTGCGCTAATCTTTTTCATAACCGCAAATAAAGTAAGGATCAAATTAAAGCCGTCTTAAAAGAAGAATCCCGGTTTCGCCAAATTTTTCAGCCTGATAAAAATCATTTTCGGCGCAAATGCAGTGCCCTATTGCTGATCGATTTTTCCACCGTTCATTATCCACAAACGTGGATATCTCCAACAACCAATTCTACCTGCAGACGGCTATTTTCGTTTTCACCCGTACCCGTAGAAATAACCATTTCTTCATTCTTTCAACTGAAACTATGGTAAACAGTGATAGCACCCGGCAAGGGCTGCCATTTAGTCGTCGCTTTACCCGTGAGGACCAGCATGTGTTTGATCAGTTCGAGTACGATTACCGCAGTTCGGTGATTCGCAATCCCAATGGCGAAATCGTGTTTGAAATGAACAATGTGGAAGTGCCGAAAGGATGGAGCCAGATTGCCACTGATATCCTTGCCCAAAAATATTTTCGCAAAGCTGGTGTGCCGTTGGCGGATGGCAGCCTGGGCCGCGAAACCTCCTCCAAACAGGTGGCGCACCGCATGGCCCATTGCTGGCGTGCCTGGGGCGAACGCTATGGTTATTTCGCTTCTGCAAAAGACGCCCAAATCTTTTACGAAGAACTGGTGTACTCCATTCTCGACCAGGCCTGCGTGCCCAATAGTCCGCAGTGGTTCAATACCGGTCTCTACGAATCTTATGGCATCACTGGAAAGCCGCAGGGCCATTATTATGTTGACCAATTCGACGGACAATTAAAAAAGTCTACATCGGCGTATGAGCGTCCGCAGCCCCATGCCTGTTTCATTTTAAGTGTGGATGACGACCTGGTGAACGAAGGCGGCATCATGGACCTTTGGTTGCGGGAAGCGCGCATTTTCAAATACGGTTCGGGCGTTGGTACTAATTTTTCGCATATACGTGGCGAAGGCGAGAAGTTGAGTGGTGGTGGTACTTCTTCTGGTTTGATGAGCTTTTTGAAAATCGGCGATCGCGCTGCAGGTGCTATTAAAAGTGGTGGCACAACGCGGCGCGCAGCGAAAATGGTTTGCCTCGACCTCGATCACCCTGAGATCATTCAGTTCGTTGACTGGAAAGTAGAAGAAGAGAAAAAAGTGGCGGCATTGATTGCTGCCGGTTATTCAAGCGATTATGAAGGCGAGGCGTATCGCACGGTCAGCGGACAAAACTCCAATAACTCCGTTCGCATACCGAATGCTTTTTTTGAGAAGCTGGAGGCCAACGAAGACTGGGAATTAACGGCGCGTAGTGATGGACGTGTCATGAAGCGCGTGCCGGCGCGTGAGCTCTGGAATAAAATTTCGTATGCTGCCTGGCGCTGTGCCGATCCCGGCGTGCAATACGATAGCACCATTAATGAATGGCATACTTGTCCCGAGGGTGGTCGCATCAACGCATCCAATCCCTGCTCGGAGTACATGTTCCTCGATAATACGGCCTGCAACCTGGCTTCGGCCAACCTGATGAAGTTTTTTGATGCCGATACGCGACTCTTTGATGTGGAAGGGTATGCGTACAACTGCCGACTGTGGACAGTTGTGTTGGAGATATCGGTGTTGATGGCGCAGTTTCCGTCGAAAGAAGTGGCGCAGTTGTCGTACGATTATCGCACCTTGGGATTGGGCTTTGCCAACCTCGGCAGTATGCTGATGGTAAGCGGCATTCCCTACGATAGTGAAGAAGCACGCGGTATTGCGGGAGCGATCAGTTCCATCATGACCGGGGTGGCGTATAAAACATCGGCCGAAATGGCGCAGGTATTGGGTGCTTTTCCCCAATATGCAGCGAACAGAGATCACATGTTGCGCGTGATGCGCAACCACCGCGCGGCTGCTTACGATGCGGCTGATGCATACGAAGGGCTCACCGTAAAACCCCTGGGCATACAAGCAAAATATTGTCCCGATTACTTGCTCAAAGCAGCCACCCGTGCCTGGGATGAAGCGGTGCAACTGGGCGAAAAATTTGGCTATCGCAATGCGCAGACAACCGTGATAGCGCCTACGGGCACCATCGGCCTGGTCATGGATTGCGACACCACCGGCGTGGAGCCTGATTTTGCGTTGGTTAAATTCAAGAAACTCAGTGGCGGTGGTTATTTCAAGATCATCAACCAGTCGGTACCGGCTGCGTTGAAGAACCTGGGTTACACCGAAAAAGAAAGCGAAGCCATTGTCAAATACGCGGTAGGTCAAGCCAGCTTTGCCGGTGCTCCTTTTATCAACCACCAAACCTTGAGTGAGAAAGGATTTATTGCCGAAGAGATCAGCAAGCTGGATGCGGCAGTGAAGAGTGCTTTTGAAATTGGGTTTGTGTTTAACCGCTTTACCCTCGGCGAAGCCTGTTTGGAGCGACTGGGCTTTACCGCCGAACAATATGGCGATTGGAATTTTAATCTATTAGAGGCACTGGGTTTCAGTGATGAAGAGATAGCGACGGCCAATGATTATGTGTGCGGAACCATGACGGTAGAAGGAGCGCCTTATTTGAAAGCTGCCCATTTGCCGGTATTTGATTGTGCCAATAAATGCGGACAAAAAGGCGAACGCTATATCCATGCCCATGGGCATATCCGGATGATGGGTGCGGTGCAGCCCTTCATCAGCGGCGCGATTTCAAAAACCATCAACCTGCCCAACGAAGCCAAGGTGGAAGAGATCGCCGATTGTTATATGCTGAGTTGGAAGCTGGGGCTGAAGGCCAATGCGCTGTACCGCGATGGCTCCAAATTGAGCCAGCCTTTGAGCAACAAGAGCGACAAGAAAAAGAAGTCCGAGGAAAAAGAAGAACAAAAACTGTCGGAGCCGGTAGCGGTTGAATCGAATATCATTGACCTTGGCAAGCTAACGATCGATGATTTGTTGGAAGAAGTGCAGAAACGGGTGCAGTCATCGCCCGATACAAAATTGAAACGCAGGTTGGCGATGATTGTGGAACGCAGATCACTGCCTGCCAAGCGCCGGGGTTATACCCAGAAAGCAAAAATCGCGGGCCAGGCATTGTTTGTGCGCACCGGCGAATACAACGATGGAACCCTGGGTGAGATATTTATTGATATGGCCAAGGAAGGGGCCACGATGCGCAGCATGTTGAACTGTTTTGCGATAGCGGTATCGATCGGCTTACAGTATGGCGTGCCACTGGAAGAGTTTGTTGAGAAATTTGTGTTTACCCGGTTTGAGCCGGCGGGCATGGTTGATCACCCGAATATCAAGAGCACCACCTCAATTGTGGATTTTATATTCCGGTCGCTGGCCTATGAATACCTTGATCGCGCTGATTTGGTGCATGTGTTGGATCGCCCTGAAGTGATGAATACGGGTAGTGAAGAAGGCGACGATTCCATACTTGATCGCCCATCGCCCGAGTTGAGTGATGTGCGCATCGTTGCGGGCCCGGGGGTAAAAGCGATGAAGCCAACCCAGCCGGCGCGGACCGAGCAGGTTGCCGGGAATTTTGATGCCCTGAATGCTGCCAGCAAGTCGATGCAAAGCGATGCGCCTGCTTGTAATGTATGCGGTCACCTGACCATTCGCAGCGGTACCTGCTATAAATGCCTGAACTGTGGCAATAGTTTGGGTTGTAGTTGATGAAAAAATTGGACGGTTACTATAAAACCAGGGGCGATCGTTTTTACGGTTGCCCTTTTTGTTTTTATGCAGGCCATCAGCATGAAAATATTAGGCATATTTGTCCAACTCAAAAGCCCATTATGAAATCAATCAGCACCATTGGATTGCTGTTTCTTTCCAACTCGTTTATGACGGCCGCCTGGTACGGACATTTAAAATTTTTCGGCAAGGACAGCAGTCACGCGGCCACGCCCGTTTGGGTGATTATTTTGATTAGCTGGGGAATTGCTTTTTTTGAATATTGCTTCCAGGTGCCGGCCAATCGTATTGGGTCGATGGAAACCGGCGGGCCATTTTCGCTCGTGCAACTGAAAGTGATCCAGGAAGTGATTACCCTGGTGGTGTTTGTTGTTTTTTCCAAACTGGTGTTTAACAACCTGACATTATCGATCAATCATTTTATCGGCTTTGCTTTGTTGATTGCGGCCGTGTATTTTATTTTTAAGGGTTGAGGCGGTGGGGGCAAAATTATCGACTGCCGATTTGAACAGAATGGGAGAAATTGTGTTAGAATATTTCAATACAGGCGCCGGGTTCAGCGAAGGCGCCTTTTAACTCATTAACCAATAGTCATGATTACTGCAAAAGCCTGGGCTGCCCAAACGCCCACCAGCGAACTTGCTCCCTGGCAATTTGAAAGAAGAGAAGTGGGAGCGCACGATGTGCAATTCGATATTCAATATTGCGGTGTTTGCCACAGCGACCTGCACCAGATTCGAAACGATTGGTTCGAAGGGATTTTCCCCATGGTGCCGGGCCATGAAATTGTAGGCAAGGTGGTGAAAGTGGGTGCCCATGTAAAGAAATTTAAAGTGGGCGACCTGGCAGCTGTGGGTTGCCTGGTAGATAGTTGCCGTACCTGCAGCAGTTGTAACGACGGACTGGAACAATATTGCCTCAATGGTGCCACCGGCACCTACAATAGCCGGGAGCAAGACCACAAAACGCCCACCTATGGTGGCTATTCCAATACCATTGTGGTGAATGAAGATTTTGTGTTGCATATCAGCGACAAGCTGGACCTCACAGCCACTGCGCCGTTGCTGTGTGCCGGTATCACCACCTATTCACCGCTGCGACACTGGAAAGTGGGCAAGGGGCATAAGCTGGCTGTGTTGGGTCTCGGTGGATTGGGTCATATGGCCGTAAAATTCGGCGTCGCATTTGGTGCGGATGTAACCGTATTGAGTACCTCGCCCAAAAAAGAAGCCGATGCAAAAAAACTCGGTGCCCATCATTTTGTAGTGACGACAGATCCAGAACAGGTGAAAAAAGCGAAAGGAAGTTTTGATTTTATTCTCGATACGGTGAGTGCCGAACACGATCTTTCGTTTTACCTCAGCCTGCTGAAAGTGAACGGTTCCCTGATATGTGTTGGCTTGCCCAGTTCACCCTTTTCGTTGCCGGCGTTTTCGGTTGTGGGTGGCCGTAAGAGCGTAGCAGGCTCTTCCATCGGTGGTATAGCCGAAACCCAGGAGATGCTCGATTTTTGCGCGGAAAAAGGTATTGTAAGCGATATTGAACTGATCGCCATGAAAGACATACAATCGGCCTATGACCGGATGATAAAGGGTGATGTTCGGTATCGCTTTGTGATTGATATGGCGACCTTGTAAGTCATGCTTAAAGTAGCTTGTTGAGCAAGGCCTTGGTGCGTTTGATGCCTTCGTCTTCCGGTTGGTTTTCACCTTCGTATTCGATGCCGATATAGCCATTGAAACCTGATTTTTTCACCAGGCCAATGAGTTTTTGGTAGTCCATCTTCGGTTGGTTGCCATTGGCATCGAAATCGTAGGTTTTGGCACTCACGCCTTTGGCGAAGGGCAGCAGTTCAGCCACGCCTGTATAGGTGTCGTAGGCTTCCGGACAATTTCCCTGCGTGCTACCCCAGGCCTGACCAATACAAAAATTGCCGAAATCAGGCAGGGTGCCCACGTTTTTACGGCCCACCTGTTGCATGATGGATACCAGCCAATCGGCTCGTGAGGAGTCGCCACCATGGTTCTCGACCACGACGTTGATATGTTGCGTGCCGGCATATTCACCGAGTCGCGATAAGGAATCGACAGCGGCTGTTTTTTTCGCTGCGCGGTCGCCCTCCCCCTGCAGGTTGACGCGGACAATGGTGCAGCCAAGCAGGCTGGCGGCGTCTACCCATTTTTTGTGGTCTTCCACCGCTTTTAATCTTATCGTATCGTCGGGTATGGCCAGCGGTCCTTCTTGGTCAACCATGATCAGGTTGTTGTAAACGCCGGCATCTTTGCTGCGTTGCAACAGCTCTTTCAGGTAAGCTGTGTTCTTGCCGGCTTCTTGCTGGGTCATGTTTCGGTCTAGACCAAAGAAGCCACTAACATATTCAACGGCATCAATGCCATAGGTTTTTTTGGCTGTGATGGGAAAGTCGAGGTGATGCAGTTGTTTGGCTTGCAGCGCCCGGTGCAAGGACCATTCTGCCAGCGAAATTTTCAATTTCGGCGCGGCAGAGGAGAAAGACAGGGGGTCGATGGCCAGCGCTCCGGCGCTGAGCAAACTATTGCGGAGAAAGATTCTTCTTTTCATATGACTGGTTTAAAGGTAGTAAACTGTTTGCTGCTGCAGCACTACTTAGAAAATCGTACATTGAAGAATCAAATTGGTATGGAATATAAATTAGATCGTAGCTCGTTTACCATGCAAACATTCCAGGAGGCTGATCGAACGAATGTCTTTCCAGTTGAAATGCCGTACGGTCAACGTTTGCAAGAAGCTTATTTTTTGAGCTTGCAGGCTTACGGGTATACAGCAGATGATCAACCCAAATTGGACAGGTCGGTATTTTCTTGCCGTAAACTTGACGCTTAACTTTTTTGGCCGATTTGTCCGTTGGGTAGCGGACAGTCACTGTACGATTTCGAACAGTTTACAGCAGCCAGTTTTTTATAGCTCGCTGGAAATGAATGCATTTGCAGTTTGGAATGATTCTTAGGGAACTTGCACATGCGATCCACCATCAAAACCATCATCCGCCGGCTGCGCCGCGCGCCCCTTTTCAGTTTTTTAAATGTGTTCGGCCTCGCCATCGGCATCAGCGCCTGCTGGGTGATTTGCCAGATGGTCGGTTTTGAATTCAGCTATGAAAACAAACTGGAAAACCGCGACCAGGTGTATCGTTTGGTGTCGGGGTTTGTTTTCGATAACAAAGAATCCTGGAATGGCGGCGTGTCCAAGCCGATGTACCAGGCCCTGCGCGACCAGGTGCCGCAATTGCAAAAAGTAGTGCCGGTGTTCAGGGGCGATGTACGCACGGTTAAAGTGGGCAGCACCGTTTTTGAGGAGCCAGTCAAAACGGTGCAGACCGATAGTGCTTATTTCGACCTGATACATTACCAATGGTTGGCGGGCAATCCGGTAACGGCATTGAAGGCACCGGAGAACCTGGTGCTCACGGCATCTGCCGCGAAAACTTATTTCGGCAATATTGCTGCCGATCAATTATTGGGGCGCAGCTTGTTTCAAAATGATACCGTTCGTCGGGTGGTGACGGGGGTAGTGGCAGACCTGGATTATCCCACTGAATTTGATGCGAAAGCATTTACCGTGTTGAAGAAAGAAGCCTACCCGATTGCACGATGGAGCAATACCAACGGATCCGATCAATTGTATGTTGAAACAACCGCCGATACCGCCGCGGTAATGAACCTGGTTCGCAGCATCACCGAGAAAAAAATGCAACAGTTTGAATCGGAAGTGCGACCTGATTATAAGTTTAATCGCTGGTTTCACCTGATGCCCTTGCGGGAATCCCATTTCTCTACATATATCAATGAATACGAAAACCGGAAGGCAAATAAGAAAGTATTGTATGGGCTCATCGCGCTCGGCGCTTTTTTACTGTTGTTGGCCTGTATCAATTATATTAACCTGAGTACGGCCCGGGTACCGCAACAAAGCAAGGAAATCGGCATGCGAAAGTTGCTCGGTAGTGATAAGAAGCACCTCGCCGGATTGGTGTTTGGCGAAACCTTGTTTACTGTTTTATTGGCCGCTGTGCTGGCCCTGGTTTTATCGCGCGGTATTATGTGGTCGCTCGGTGACCTTATACCAGCGGGGGTCAGGGAATTTTCGTCTCCCTGGCCGGTGCTGGCGGCTTTTGCGGGTTTGCTGTTGTTGTTGGTATTGCTGGCCGGCTGGTATCCGTCGTGGTTGATTACCCGTGTGCGACCGCTTAGCATTTTGCGCGGGCATGCCAGTAAAACGGCACATCCGCAGTCACTCACTTTCAGAAAATCGCTGATCGTGTTTCAGTTTGTGATCGCACAAGTATTTATTATCGGTGCATTGATTATGGGTATGCAGTTGCGGTACACCACGAAAAAAGATATGGGCTTCAACAAAGAAGCGGTATTGTTGGTGGATATTCCCTGGAAAATCCTGTTCAACAAACAATACGAAGGAAAACAATTTGCATTGGCGCAAGAATGGCGGCGCGAAACCGGTGTGCGCGATCTTTCGCTCGGTGATAAACCGATGGAGTCGGGTTATTCGTCGAGCCAGTACGAATACAAACCGGCCGATGCGGCTGAGCCGATAAAGTTGCAGTTGTTTCGCAAAGTCATCGACAGCAATTATATGCGGTTGTTTCAAATTCCGCTGGTAGCGGGTCGGCAAGCATTGCCTTCCGATACTGTGCGGGAATTGGTGATCAACGAAACAGCGTACAAAGCACTTGGGTTTAAAACGCCGCAGGAGGCTTTGGGAAAAATGATCGGTCAACCTTCGTCGCAATCCTTTCCGATTGTGGGTGTGGTGCGTGATTTTCACCTGCGTGATTTTCATGAAACCATCGACCCCATGGTGTTGCAAACCGAAAAAGAAAACCTCTCTTCGTTCAACATCAAATTGAATGCACAGGATCCCGCCCAGTGGCAGGCAACCATCGGGCGGCTCGAAAAAAAATGGAATGAATTTTACCCGACGGGTAGTTTCAAATACGAGTTTTACGATGAGGCGCTGGCAGAAATGTATAAGGCAGAACGAAACTTATCGCGATTGATCAACCTGGCTACCGGCGTGGCGATATTGATCAGTTGCCTGGGGTTGTTCGGACTTGCCGTCATCAGTTCTTTTCAGCGCACCAAAGAGATTGGCATCCGAAAAGTGTTGGGCGCTTCGGTAGCGGGGGTGGTAGCCATGTTGTCGACCGATTTTTTGCGCCTGATTTTGTTGGCCATGGTAATTGCGTCGCCCATTGCCTGGTGGGGTATGCAGCAATGGCTGCATGATTTCGCTTATCGTATTGACATCAAATGGTGGATGTTTGCCGTGTCTGGTCTCCTGGCATTGGTGATTGCCTTGTTGACCATCGGCTTTCATGCGCTGCGTGCCGCCCATGCAAACCCGGTGAATGCGCTTCGCTCGGAATGATGGGTGCTGGCACCCGACGGGTGGAATCAGTACACTCGTCGGGTAGCACCAATGCGGCAAATTCAAGCTTCGCTTTTTTCACGAAGTTTTTTCATGATGATATAACAAGTGGTCATCAGGGCGCCGAACGTGAGCGTGATGCCGGCCGTGCGGAAATTATCTGCAGGGTGCAGCAGCAACTGTTTGATGTCGCGGGCAATGCTGTGCGGATCGGTGACCAGGTCCCAACTGTTCCACCGCAGGTAACGACCTGCATAAATGCCAAAGGCCGAGGCAAACAGCACCACATGTATGGCAGCCTCAATCACTTTGTTGCTGAAATAGCCGCTCAGTATTTTCTCCATATTCCGGATCGATAACAAACCGAGTAACAGCCCGCTGCCAGCAGTCCAGAACAGCAAGGCAACATCCACCCAAATGGGTGCATAATCGTGCTGGCGCAAGTGGTAGAAATCGGTGATGATATAGGGCGCGTTGGGAAAAAAAGCAAGCCAGACGGGAATGCCAATAAAATACCATTTTCGGTTATTGGTAACCGGTAGTAACTCGCTGATTGCATAGGGCACCCAGGCCAGGAAGAGATTCCACAGCAGAAAAAGGTATTCGGGCCTTTTGGTAAAACCAGCCCGGATGGCGAGCAAAAACAACGTAAAGGCTGCCAGCAGGGCAGGAATTTGTTGCGATTGCCAGATTTTTTTATAGTATGTGTTAATAGGCTTCATTCCAGGTGTTTGCGGGCTTCATAGCGGTGTTGAAGGGATTTATAGCAGATGCCTTACCGCAGGCAGGAAAAGAAAAAAACCAATAATGACACTGGCGATGGCTGCCAGAAGCACCGCGCCGGCAGCGAGGTCTTTGATCAGTTTGATCTGCGGGTGGATAGACGGCTCTACCAGGTCGCATAGTTTTTCCAGCGAGGCATTGACCATTTCCAGGCTGAGTACGGCCGTGATGCAGGCGATCAGTATCATCCAATGCGTGGGTGGTATCTGCAGTAACCATCCCGCAGTGATGCTGGCCAGCGCAACGACCAGTTGGATCTGCCCGTTGCGATCCTGCTTAAAGAAACAGCCGATGCCGGCAAGGGCGTAACCAATTGAACGAATGAGTTTCATGTTTTAAAAGCACTTTGAAATGCAAAGTAAGCAACTGCTTTCCAGATTGGCAAGCCTTTTAGGATTTTTTTGACAAATAGGTTTTTGCTTATTTCCACCTCTTTTTTCACCGCCTTGATCATGACCTTTAATCGAATGATATTTTTACCCGTCGGGTGCCACCCGACGGGTAAAAAACCACGACTATGCGAATGATGGTAATAGGGGGCCTGTTGGCAATGGGTTTTGCTGTTCAGGCGCAACCCGCCCGGATAACGGTGACGAGCAATGGCATTGCTTTTTCCACCGGTCACCTGCAACGGAAATTCGTTACCGGTCCCGATCTCGCCTGTTACGACTACAGCAACCTGCTTACCGGCCAACAATTGCTGCGGGCCATCGAACCCGAAGCCTCGGTAGTGCTGAATGGCAAACAGTATGTTATCGGCGGTTTACAGGGGCAGCAGCAGAAAGCGTATTTTCTGCCTGAATGGCTACAGCAGCTCAAACCCAACGACCAGGCCTTTCATTACCAGGGATTTGATACTTCGGCGTTACAGCCTTTGTTACCCTGGAAACCCGCCAACTGGCATCCCGCCGCCATAAAAACATCCACCGGTAAACAAATCAGGTTTCGTTTTAAGAGCACCGACTTACCCGGTGTGGTGATCGATGTGCATTATGCTTTGTACGACCAGGAACCACTGCTTTCCAAGTGGATCACCATCACCAATACTACGGGCGACACGCTGCATGCTGGTTATATCAAAAACGAAATTTTGTCGCTCGTGGAAGAAGAAAGCGCGGTGGTGGGCACGGTAGATAAAATGGCCAAACAGGCCGGCATTTATTTCGAAAGCAATTATGCCTTCAACAATGCGATGCGGTATAACCTGAGCGACCAAACCCTGCACTGGCTTACCGACAGCAGCTATACTTCGCAGGTAAACTATGCACTCACCACGCCCTGCAGGGTGGAAATTTACCCCGATATGGTGAAAGATGTTCGCATCGCCCCGGGCAGCACGCTCGAATCGGTTCGCAGTTTTGAATTACTCATGAACAATTACGACCGTGAACAAAGAGGCCTGGCTATTCAGCGTATGTACAAGACCGTTGCACCGTGGGTAACCGAAAACCCGATCTTCATGCACCTCGTGAGTAAGAATGACGAAGAAGTATTGAACGCCATCGATCAATGCAAGGCTACCGGTTATGAAGCCGTGATCTTGAGTTTTGGGAGTCACCTGAATATGGAAGACAATAGTGAAGCCAACCTGGCGCGGTGGAAAAAAATCAGTTCGATCGCACATGCCAAAGGCATTAAGATCGGCGGTTACAGTTTGTTCAGTTCACGACGCATCAGCGAAGAAGATGATGTGATCAGCCCAATCACGGGCAAAACCGGCCATGCATTTTTTGGCAACGCACCTTGTTTCGGCAGCAAATGGGGGCTGGCCTATCGCGACAAAATCAAACAGTTTTTTATGGCCACCGGTTTTGATATCTGGGAAAACGATGGCCCCTATCCCGGTGATGTTTGCGCTTCAGTTACGCATCCGGGTCACCACGATGCCAACGATTCGCAATGGGAGCAAATGAAGATCCAGCAGGAACTTTACCAATGGCTCAACCAGCGCGGTGTGTACATCAATGCACCCGATTGGTATTTTTTGAATGGCACGCATAAGATCGCACTCGGTTATCGCGAAGTGAATTTTTCGCTCCCGCGCGAAGAGCAACGCATTCTCAACCGGCAGAATATTCACGACGGAACTTTTGACAAAACGCCGTCGATGGGTTGGGGTTTTGTACCGTTGACACGATACCAGGGCGGCGGACCGGAAGCAATTCTCGAACCCCTCTCTCAACACCTCAGTGATTACGAAAACCTGATGGTACAATATTATGGTGCGGGGGTGCAGGCCTGTTATCGCGGTCCGCGCTTATACGACACCGTTAGTACGCGCAATATGGTGATCAAGGTCATCAATTGGTATAAAAAGTACCGCGAAATCCTCAACGCGCCGATGGTTCACCTGCGTCGGGCCGATGGCCGCGACTGGGATGGCTGGCTGCATGTGTCGCCCTCGGGTCGGGAGCGTGGCCTGCTGTTGTTGTTTAATCCGCTGCCGCAGCCGATCAAAAGAAAGATCAGCCTGCCGCTGGATGGTACCAACCTGAAAAAGGTTCGTTTTGCAAAATCGGGCGAGGCGCCGGTAATGCTTACGCCCGATTGCCATGGCCGAGTTGTAGTGGAGGTCGAAATTCCCGCCAATGGCTATGCCTGGTGGGTGGTGTCCTAAAAATGAATTATCTTGAAAACGATGTTTGCCAATAAAAAAGCCTGGTTAGTGGTAGCAGGGGTGGCGGCCATTGCAGGGTCGTTTGCCTTTTTCTCCAAAGACGACGCGGTCGATTTTAGCGCCGAGGTCAAACCCATCCTCAATAAAAACTGTTTATCCTGTCATGGTGGCGTTCGCGCCAAAGGCGGTTTCAGTTTGCTGTTCAGGGAAGAGGCTTTGGCCAATACCGAATCAGGTAAACCGGCCATCATTCCCGGCGATCCCGATCACAGTGAATTCATCAGAAGATTAACTGTCAAAGACCCCGAGCAGCGCATGCCCTACAAACACGAACCGCTGCCTGCAGAAGAGATCGCACTGCTGAAACGTTGGGTAAAACAGGGTGCAAAATGGGGCGATCACTGGGCTTACCTGCCGGTGAAACAACAAACCATACCGAAAGTAAATGTTGAAAGTCCCGATAAAAACGGCCCATGGGGCGTCAATGAAATCGACGCCTTTATTGGTGAGAAACTTGCCGCGAACAACCTGCAACCCAATAAAGAAGCTGACAAAGCAACCCTGTTGAGAAGGGTCAGCCTCGACCTCATTGGCACCTATCCGACCAATGAACAGAGCAAACATTTTCTCGAAAGCAAAGACCCCAACGCATACGAACAACTCGTGGATAGTTTATTGGCGTCGGAACGATTCGGTGAAAAGTGGACCAGTATGTGGCTGGACCTTGCGCGTTATGCCGACACCAAGGGATATGAATCAGACCAGGGTCGAAATGTATGGGCTTATCGCGACTGGGTGATCAGGGCTTTCAACAACAACATGCCCTATGATCAATTCATCAATGAACAAATTGCGGGCGATCTGTTGCCTGATCCAACAGATGCACAACTAATAGCCACTACCTTTCATCGCAATGCACCGAATAACGACGAAGGTGGTACCGATAATGAAGAGTTTCGCAATTCGGGTAACCTCGATCGCGTGAATACAACCTGGGAAGGATTACTGAGTTCCACATTTGCCTGCGTGCAATGCCATAGCCATCCGTACGACCCGTTCCGGCACGACGAATACTACCAGTTCCTGGCTTATTTCGATAATAACCGTGATGAAGATGTTTCTTCAGAAGCACCCTATTTGCGGCAATTTAGCGACAGTGATAGAAATAGCCTGACCATGCTCACGCAGTGGGTGCAACAACAGGCAGGCACAACCGAAGCCAAACGCGTGAAAACCTTGGTGCAAACTTTTCAGCCGGCGATCAATAGCTTCCGGGCAGATAGTTTGAAAAACGCAACCATCATCAACAACAATGGCAACCTGGCGATGTTCAACGATGGTTGGGCGCGCTTACCCAAAGCGAATTTGGAAAAAGCCGACGAAGGCATGATGCAGGTGGTTTGTTATCAATCGGGCGCAGTGATCGACCTGCACCTCGATTCCATGAACGGTCCGGTTTTCGCACGCGTGCCGGTAGCCAAAGAAGATAAGTGGAAACGCCAACTGTTTAACTTCCCCCAACAGTCAGGTATACACGATGTTTTCATGCATTTCAAATCATCGGCTTTTAAACCGGAACCTGGCAAAAATCCACCCCTGCTGGTCTTTTTTGACTTTTTCAGTTTTCAACCTTCGCTACCGGGCAAAAATGCACCGGGTTATCAGCAGGCTAAAAGCGACTATACAAGACTGTTAGTAAACACCAATACAAGCGGTATTCCCATCATGCAGGAAAACCCTGCTGCCTGGCAACACAGCACCTATGTATGGGAGCGAGGCAACCGGCACTTGAAAGGAAAGGATGTAACGCCGGCGGTACCTGCCGTGTTACGGTTTGCGCAACCGGCCAATGCACCCGCCAATCGCCTCGGACTTGCCCAGTGGTTAACTGATAAAAGAAATCCGCTGCTGAGTCGTACCCTGGTGAATCGTTTCTGGGAGCAACTCTTTGGCACCGGCATAGTGGAAACCCTCGAAGACATGGGTACACAGGGTGTCAGTCCTACACACCAGGCCCTGCTCGATCAACTCAGCTATCGTTTCATGAACGATTATAAATGGAACATGAAACAATTGCTGAAGGAAATGGTGATGAGTGCCACCTACAGGCAAGATGCGCGCTGGAACGACAAAGCCGCCGAAGATGCCGCCAACAAATTGTATGCACGCGGCCCAAGGGTGCGATTAAGCGCCGAACAAATTCGCGACCAGGCATTGGCTGCTAGCGGACTCATCAGTTATAAAATGTATGGTCCGGGTGTAATGCCGTATCAACCGGATGGTATTTGGTTATCGCCTTATAACGGTGCCCGCTGGCACCAGAGCCAGGGCGAAGACCAATACCGTCGCGCGGTGTACACCTATTGGAAGAGATCATCGCCTTACCCAAGCAGTATCGGTTTTGATGCGGCGCAACGAAATGTTTGCAGTGCGCGGCGCATCCGCACCAATACGCCCTTACAGGCCCTCACTACATTAAACGATTCGGCCTTTATCGATATGTCGCGTCATTTTGCGCAACGGATGACAACCGAAGCAGGTAGTGATCCGGCAAAGCAAATCAGTCGCGGGTACGAATTGTTGCTTTACAAAACAATCGCGCCGAAAACCTTGCAGGTGTTTACAGATCTCTACCGGCAATCCCTAACCGAATTCAAATCACATCCGGATAAAGCCATTGCTTTTCTGCCCGCCAATAACAACGCCAATCCCGAATTGGCCGCGCTGACCGTGGTTGCAAATGCAATGATGAATTTAGACGAAGTGATAACAAAATAAAGCTGACCGTCGTAGGCCTTAACCAGATAATATTTTCATGACAACGCAAGATTTTATCAACCAACGCCTTGCCGAAGAAGCGCGTTTGGCGCAGCTTCAGGTGCAGTCGCGCAGGCATTTTTTGAAAGAATCGGCTATGGGGCTGGGTGCATTGGCGATGGGTAGTTTGTTGGGTGGCTGTGGTGCAGGTTCGCGACGTGCCGACAGCGGCCTGATTGCTTTTGATCCGGCGCGGCCATTGTTACCAAAGGCGCCGCCGTTTTTGGGCAAGGCGCGATCGGTGATTTATTTGCATATGGCTGGCGCACCATCGCCGCTGGAGTTGTTCGATTATAAACCAGAACTCGCAAAGATGGACGGGCAGGATTGTCCGCCGAGCCTGCTTGCCGGCAAACAATTCGCCTTTATCCGGGGTGTTCCCAAGATGTTAGGTCCGCAAGCCAAATTTGCGCAACACGGTGAAAGCCGAACCTGGATCAGCGAACACCTGCCGCACCTTAGCACGGTGGTAGATGAGATCAGTTTTCTGAAAGCGGTAAAGACCGATCAGTTCAACCACGCGCCGGCGCAGTTACTGGTACATACCGGCAGCGCCCGATTGGGTCGGCCAAGCATGGGTAGCTGGATCACCTACGGCCTCGGTACCGAAAACCAAAACCTTCCCGGGTTTGTGGTGCTGACCAGTGGTGGCAATTTTCCCGATGCAGGCAAATCGGTTTGGGGCAGCGGCTTTTTGCCTTCGGTGTACCAGGGCGTGCAATGCCGCAGTGAAGGCGATCCGGTACTCTTTATCAAAGACCCCAATGGCATGAGCCGCGATCTGCGCAAAGCGAGCATCGACGCCATCAACAAAGCCAACCAGCAGAGCTACGACGATTATAAGGATCCCGAAATATTGTCGCGCATTTCGCAATACGAAATGGCCTATCGCATGCAGATCGCGGCGCCGGAAGTGATGGACATTAATGACGAGCCCGATTATATTCATGAGATGTATGGCACGAAGCCGGGCAAGAGCTGCCTGGCGAACAATGTGTTGCTAGCCCGCAAGCTGGTGGAGAAAGGCGTGCGGTATGTACAGTTGTTCGACTGGGGCTGGGACGCGCACGGTGACCATGCCGGTAATTCGCTGAACATCGGTATGATCAATAAATATCGGTCGATGGATAAATGTGTAACCGCCTTGTTGCTGGATTTGAAACAGCGTGGTTTGCTCGACGAGACCCTGGTGGTATGGGGTGGTGAGTTTGGCCGCACGCCCATGATGGAAAATCGCAATGGTGCGGTGAATCCATTCAAGGGCCGCGATCACCATACCGAAGCCTTTACCATTTGGATGGCGGGCGGTGGCGTGAAGAAAGGGTACACCTATGGTGAAACCGATGAGATTGGTTATTATGGGGTGAGTGGCCGCGTGGAAGCATTTGATATCCAGGCAACGATTTTGAACCAGATGGGTTTTGACCATGAGGCCTTCACCTATCCCTTCCAGGGCAGACCCTTCCGGTTAACGGATGTGAGCGGGCGGGTGATTCGGGAGATCATTGCATAAGAGTAGGTTTAAGGTTTCACCCGACGGGTAGTACCCGACGGGTTAAAAAAGAACGATGAACAGGAAAGCATTTATAAAAGCGGGCGGATTAACCGGTGCCCTGCTGGCGCTCGGTGAAATGAACCTGCTGGCAGGTGACCATAAAACGCGGGCAGTTGACGACAGCCGGACTGTTGGCCACAAAGAAGCGGCCGCCGACAAGTCGGTATTGCTATTGGCCACCAACTGGGGCTTTGATGGCAACAGCTTGCAATTTTGTGAAGCCGCCGCAAAGGCCGGTTATGATGGCATTGAGTTATGGTGGCCGAATGAAAAGAAAGACCAGGACCTGTTGCTGAAAGCGCTGCAAACAACCGGCTTGAAAGTGGGTTTTTTATGCGGGGGATATGAAGCCGACCCCACGCAGCACCTGGCGACATTCAAAAAAGCAGTGGATGCAGCTACCGGTCACCCGCAGTTGAAGCCCTTGTATATTAATTGTCATTCGGGGCGCGATTGGTTCAGCGAGGAAGCAAACAGCGAATTCATCCGGTTCACCATCGAGAAAACAAAAGCCAGCGGCGTGCCCATTTACCATGAAACCCATCGCAGCCGCATCCTGTTTGCTGCGCATGTGGCTCGCCGTTATATGGAAAGATTTCAAGAGTTGAAACTCACCCTTGATATTTCGCATTGGTGCAATGTGCATGAAAGCATGTTGACCGATCAGGCCGATACCGTGCAGCTTGCCCTGCAAAGAACGGCGCATATACATGCCCGTGTGGGTCATCCCGAAGGGCCGCAAGTGAATGATCCGCGGGCGCCCGAATGGGAGAAGATCGTAGCACAGCACCTGGGCTGGTGGGACGAAGTCATCAAGCGCCAAAAAGCAAACGGCAAAACAACCACGATACTCACTGAGTTTGGTCCGCCGGACTATATGCCCACCGAACCCTATACCCGCAAGCCCCTGGCCGACCAGTGGGCAGTGAATGTGTATATGATGCAATTACTCCGAAAAAGATATTCCTGATCCATGTTGCTGACTATTGCTGATCTCTTTGCGCGCTTCCATCCGATACTGGTGCATTTTCCCGTGGGCATCCTGGTGCTGGCTGCAGGCTTTATATGGCTCACTAACGGTGATAAGTATGCGCAGTTGAAGCCTGCCATACAAATCATGTTGTTCTGGGGAATGTTGTCGGCGCTGTTCAGTTGCAGTAGTGGCTGGTTATTGGCCGCCAGTGGCGATTACGAAGGCGACCTGGTGGACCAGCATCGTTGGATGGGCATTGCTACGGCTGTTGCCTCGGGCATTTTGTGGTGGCTGGTGCGGCGGCAGCCGGCGAGCGTTGTCAGCGACGCATCCTCCCAGCCGAAATATTGGCGGCGCGGGGTTTCAGCCGCTGTATTGGCGCTGGTCACCGTTACCGGGCATATGGGTGGATCGCTTACCCATGGCGAGGATTACCTGCAGGAAGCGCTGCAGGCCGGTGCCGGCAAGGGACCGGTGATCGCAAAACTGGAGAACCCCGATACGGCCGTACTCTATAACGGTCTTGTACAACCGATTTTGGAAGCGCGTTGTTACAGTTGTCATGGTGAAAACAAGCAGAAAGGCAAACTGCGACTCGACGATATTCGATATATGTTAAAAGGTGGTGAAGATGGCGTGGCATTGGCGCCGGGCAAACCGGAAGAAAGCGGCCTGGTGGGTCGCATACAATTGCCGATCGACAACAAAGACCATATGCCGCCGCGCGAAAAGACGCAACTGACGGCCGACGAAATAAAAATCTTGCATTGGTGGGTAGCCACCGGCGGATCTGATACCGCGCGCATCGGGCACCTGCAGCAAACGGCGGAAGTCAAGGCTTTGCTGGTGCGACTCGCCACGGGCGCTACCGATGCAGAGGCGGGCAGCAATAGCAACCTGCCATCGCCCGAACCACCGGCCGCCGATACAGCTGCGTTGAATGCCCTGCAACGGGCAGGCGTAACCGCTATTCCGGTGGCCCAGGGCAGTAATTGGTTAACGTTGAGTTTTGTGGGTGCATTTGAAAAAAACGAAGTTACCCTGGCCTTACTGGCACCGGTCGCCAAACAGGTATTGAACCTGCGGCTTGATCATTATCCACTCACGCCGAAAGGGATGGATATACTGTCGGCTTGTACCGATATACAAAGGCTTGAGTTGCCTTATTGTAAACTGACTGATGCCCTGCTGCAAAAGCTGGGCGCTTTCAGCAAACTACAATCGTTGAACCTGACGGGTAATCCTGTCACTGCTGCGGGCGTGAAGAACCTGCAATCGCTCAAAGCCTTGCAACAATTGTATTTGTACCAAACGGGTCTGGCTGGCGCCGATATGCGTGTGTTGCAAGAACAATGGCCGGCCGTGAAGATCGACAGTGGCGGCTACCGCCTGCCTATGTTGCCCGGTGATACCAGCGAAGTGAAAGTGAATTGACCCTTCTATACTTTGATATAGATCTTTCGTTTGTCGAGCCACCAGGCCATGGCCCAAAATACCGAGATGAAAATGACGGCATACAACAGTGAACCATTTTCAGGCTTGCTGCTCACGGGTGCGCAAATGTGCTGGTAAAACCAGCTCAGGGGCGACAAATATTTCACCGATCCATCTGCGTTGACACCGTCGGCGATGCGAACCAAGGCCAGTGTTTTCGGCACCAGGGCGCTCATCACAAAAATGAAAAGCGGGTTTTTGCCGAATACGGCAAAGAAGCGACTCCAGGTGCCGTTCCAGTTCCTGAATTCAATGAGTTGAATCAAGGCGGCCAGCAGCATGGTAGCGAGACCGGAGGTATACAGCGTGTACGAACTGCTCCAAATTTTTTTGTTGATGGGGAATTCGAGTCCCCAGGCCATGCCGGCGATCCAAAGCACCAGTCCGGATACAAAGAGATTGGCCACCATCGATTCGGTTTTTCCTTTGAGTTGGATGTATTGTCCCACGAGAAAACCGAAAATCACCTGTGCGATGGCCGGCAGGGTAGAAGCGATGCCTTCGGGATCGAAAGCAACCCCTTCGCCGTGGTATAGATGGTTTTCGCCCAGCAGTGTCCGGTCGAGATGGGTGCCCCAGAAGCCTTCCAGCGAATACGGATCAATGCTGCCATCGGCAGCGGCATATCCGCCGAAGCGCGTAATCAACCAGTAGCCGATCAAAATTAACATCGCGATATAGGTGGCGCCGCGTGTTTTGAAAAAATAGAGAACCAGGGCAGCCAGGCTATATACGATGCCGATGCGTTGCAGCACGCCGAAAATGCGCAAATTCTCCAAAGACTTAGTGATGAGTTGGTCATCGTGCCATTGCACAAAGGGGTACCAGTTCAGCAGCAGGCCGATGCCAAAGATGAGGGCGCCGCGCTTGCCGATTTTGGCCACGGCCTGGCCGGTAGGTAGGGCTTCCATTTTGGGCATCACGAAGCTGAGGGCATTGCCCACGGCAAATAGAAAAAACGGAAATACCAGGTCGGTGGGGGTGCAGCCATGCCAGGGCGCGTGCCTGAGCGGCGGGTAGATAAACGACCAGGAGCCCGGGTTATTGACCAGGATCATGAGGCAGACAGTGGCGCCGCGGAAGACATCGAGGGAGTAGTAGCGTTGCAAGGGAGGTGTTTAGGGTGGAAAAGTTAGTACATAACAAATAAAAAGGCATCATAAATGATCATGTGACGGCTTAAAGCGGTTATTTCTTACGGTAGACGCCAATCAGATAAGTACTCATATTTACAATTGAAGGGGAAATATATCTGAGAAACACTTTTCTGCCTTCAACTTTTTCCACTTCACCCTGGCCCATGTATTTCCAATCACCATTTTGCATAAAAAAGATATGATCGCCGGGTGCAATAGGTTTTCCTGGTTTGATCGTTAAAGTACCCTGGTGATTTTTGACAAGATTTGGTTTGGTCTCGAATTCAAATGGTACATCGATACTGTAACCATACAATTTGTCCCAACCGTAATTACCTACTACAGGTGGCACGTAAAAACCGCCACCAATTACAGTATCAACCCATTGAAGTAACATGGGGGTTTCCGTGCGTCCATAATACCTGATATTGACATCTTGTATTTTAAGGTATCGGCCGCGAAGCGCATCTTCAGGAAAATACCCAAGTACTTCAGGTTCCTTTAAGTTGATCAAAGATTCACTTAAAACATCTCCACTGCCTGCATACCACCAGCCTATGCTTTTAATGGATTCTGCAAATACATTTTTCATAAGCATAGCGCCCCAACCAACAGAAGACCGACGAATAATACTATCAACGCTGCCAGCAATATTGACGCCGTCTACAATCCACTGTCCCGGCTGTTGTGCGCCATACAGGTTGAAGGCAAAAACACAATTGCTAGGACCCCATGCGCCTAGGTTAATGACCCGGTTCATTTTTTCTTGCGCCTGGCAACCCACTATAACATATTTAACATCATAACTGCGAATATTTTGCAGGGTGATGATTTCTGCATTCTGTGTGTATCCGTTTGGTGAAGAAATAAATCCTGTGGTTACTTTATCGAAACTGCAATCTTCTATTCGTAGACCCGTGGACCCTCCTCTGGTTTGGGGTCCACGGTACCATTCTTTCAAACCTGGGTAACCACCATCAGGCGGTAGCTGACCGCTAAAAGGATCAACGCAAATGGCTGCATACGGAGAGTATCGTGAATCGCGACCATCGGACCCCCCACCCAGAAAATACAATCCTTTGATAATTACACCTTTTCCGGTTTGGATGGATAGAATAGGTGCATCTTTAAACGTAGCTTTTATAACGGAGCGACTACCATTGTCCCACATAGTTGCGAAGCCTTGGACGGTGATTGACACGTGGCCATATTTTTCTCCATTCCAGGCGTGAATAATCAATGGCTTGTCTATGGTGTAATTTCGAGCCACCGTAACAATGCCAGTAGGTGAACTTCGGGCCGCATCGATCATACCCTGAAGTTCCTTCCAGTCAGCATTCTGTGCTGTGACTGAGTCCCATAATAGCAAAAGAAAGAAAATGCGGATTACCATAACGGGCAATATACACTTTATATAAAGCAACCATTATGCAATATATTAATTGCTTATAATCAATATATTACGTTTTATCAGGTTATATCTTTTTAGGGCTTCTTGTGACTGGGCGTGTAAACAATTATTCTGATAATCAATGTAAAAGACTGTTGGAGTGAGATAATACTGAATAATGATTTGCCATATATTTGCATTTGGACGGTAAATGTTCGGGATTCATGGTTTTGTTGATAGCCCGAACGCGAGGCCGGTAAAAACGTTTACCCGTGAGAAAAACTCGCAACGAGTCAGCAGTTAAAATTGTTTTTAAATAAAAAAGCGTCGAAGGCAACGGTGGGCTTTAGCTTCATCGATGTCTTCGACGCTTTTGTTAGGTTTAGAGTTGTCGATTGAGTGGATTACAGCCTGATAATCAGTTATTTACATCTTTTTTTCAACTAGTGTCAAAAAAAGATCCTGTGACTGAGGTGGCGAAGCTTTGTCCGATTATGAAAAAAAGTAGTGATGAAATAAAAAGGTGGTATGCCGTGTACAGCAAACCTCGTTGGGAAAAAAAGGTTCATAGCCTTTTAGACCAACAGGGTTTCGAATGCTATTGTCCGCTGAATAAAGTTCGGAAGAAATGGAGTGATAGGTATAAGGTTGTACATGAACCGCTTTTTAAAAGCTATCTTTTTGTTCGCATAACAGAAGCCCAAAAAACGCCGGTAAGACTGACAGATGGAATTGTCAATTTTGTCTATTGGCTTGGCAAGCCAGCGGTTGTCAGAAACGAAGATATAGAGAAGATCAAGCGGTTTTTAAATGAATATTCAGACGTAGAAGTTGAAATCGTAGATTTTGTTGAGTCCGGAACTACCGTTAAGATCAATCAGGGAGTTTTTATGAACTTGAAAGGCAAGGTTATACAAGATCGAAAAAAATCTGTTACAGTCGAAATACAAAGCCTTGGTTGCCGCCTGGTAGCCAATTTCTCAAAAAGTCAAATTGATCTAATAGAAAAGCCAATCAAAAAATAATATTTAATTAAGTATGCAAATATTTCGTTTGGTGTTTTCTGTATTGAGTATTGCCTGCCTTTCTTTATTTGCCGCCTGCAGCGGAATAAAAAAGGCTAAGAAGGAAATGGTATATCTGCGTGAAGGAAATTTAGATACACTCCCGAATTTGAATGTGCCGATAAAAGAGGCAACTATACAGAAAGAAGACTTATTAAAGATTGTTGTTTTTAGTGATAATCCAGAGGCAACTGCTATCTACAACCAGTCGTCTGGCGGGGCTGATATGAAACTCTCATCAGCGGGAATGTCTGTGCCTGCTGGTTCGTCAGGAGGCTCTTCTTCAGGTGGGAGCTATCTGGTTGATCGCAATGGCAATATCAGGTTTCAAACCCTCGGCCTGATTCATGTGGAAGGATTGACCAGATTGCAACTTATGGATTCATTGGCACAGTTGCTTGCGCCGTATTTGAAAAACCCATATGCCGACATTCGGTTTTTAAATGCACGCGTAACAATACTAGGTGAAGTCATGAAGCCTGGGGTCTATAATATTACCGACGATAAAATTAGTGTTTTGGAATTATTAGGCATGTCTGGAGATGTGACAATGTATGCGCGTAGAGACAATGTTTTAGTAATTCGTCAAAAGCTAGGAAAGCGAGAATTCGCCCGACTTGATTTGCGCAAAGCCAATGTATTTCAAAGTCCCTATTACTATCTTGAACAGAACGATATAGTCGTAGTTGAACCAACGGAGAAAAAGCCAACGGCAACCGACCAGGAAACAACGCGAAGAATTGCCATGATTGCATCAGTTGCAACATTAGCATCTACAATTTCCATTCTGATTTCTGTTTTCAGAAGATAAAATTAGGCAATGTCTGACTATACAAACATTCTATCAGAAAAGCGAATTTCAACACCAACGCCGAGAGAACTCTTATTTCGGTATCTCCCCTTTGTGCCCTGGGTAATTTTATCGTTGGTTATTACGCTGGGTGTTGCATGGCTTAAGCTTCGATATTCAACCCCTATATATAACGTAACGGGTAAAATTCTGGTAAAAGACCAAAACCCATATGATAATAGCGCCGGGAAATTTGGAAATATTCTTGGCTTGTCAGAAGATAATACGAACCTAAATAATGAGATAGAGATCATCAAATCTCGTTTGATGGCGTCTCGCGTAGCCCGTTCGCTGGGTTTTCAACAGAGTTATGCTTTTAAAGGAAAGATACTTGTATCAGAAGCGCATGAACCTGATATGCCATTTTCGTGGCTCATTGAAAAGCTGACAGATTCGGCTCAAACCGTTTCATTATTGGTTTCTGTTGCCAGCAGTACACAATTCAAAATAAACGAAGACCCAAAATTGTACAATTTTGGGCAGGTTGTAAACTTTCCGTTTATTTCTTTTAGGCTTATACCCAACAAACCGTTGGAAGCTAACGAAGAATCAATGCAATATGTGATGACTTGGCAGCCGATAGATAGAGTTGCAAGTGGTTTAGCAGGAGGAATTAAAGTATTGCAGCAGGAAGGGGCACGGGTGCTGAACGTGTCTTACTCAACTTCCAATTTCAAAAATGGACTTGAAATTGTGAATGCTTATATGGAGGAGTATCAGCAGAGTAGCCTTGAAGACAAAAAGCAGATTGCTCTAAATACGATCCAATTTATTGACGAGCAATTGGATACGCTTCACAAAGAGCTTGGCGGAGTTGAACGAAATCTACAAAAATTCAGGGAAGACAATCGTGTCTTTAATCCGGAAACACAAGCGTCAGTAACATTTGCTCAAATTACAGAAACCCAAAAAACGCTGGCAGAGCAAGGGGTGAAATTGAAAGTAATCGACTATCTGAGGCAATATGTGGGTGATGCCAGAAACAACAACAAGCTGGTTCCTTCCAATCTTGGTATAGAAGAACCATCACTGGCCCAACAGGTAACTGCTTTTAATCAGCTTCAATTGCAGAAGGAAACTGCTCTAAGAACTACAACCGAAGAAAACCAGTTAATCAAGAATTACAATGCTTCGCTGGATAAACTTCGGTCAGATATCTCTCAAAACCTGAATAATATTAGAGGGGCATATGTGCTTTCTATCGGAGAGTTAAATAAGTTGAGCGGTAACTCAGAGAAAAGCATTTTGAGCATTCCGGGAAAAGAAAAACAGTTATTAGAAGTTACTCGTCGGCAAGCTATTCTACAAGAGTTATACTCCTTTTTATTACAAAAGAAACTGGAAACAGCGATTTCATCGGCATCTACTATTTCAGATATAAAAATATTGGAGCCGGCTATTGTTGATATGAACCCGGTTTCTCCCAATAGAAGGGGACTTTATACAATAGCCATTTTTCTCGGATTAGCCATTCCGGTTGGTCTTATTGTATTGCTGGAATATTTGAATGACAAAATTTCAAGTCGCGCTGATTTGGAGAAAATAACAGATGCGCCGATACTGGGTGAAGTAGGGCATGCTGAAGACTTTAATACGCTGGTGGTTAAAGATGGCAACAGGAGCTATATAGCGGAACAATTCAGGATAATTCGTTCAAACCTGCGCTATATCTTACCAAAGAACGAAAAACCGATTATACTTGTCACTTCTACGTTTAGTGGCGAAGGAAAGTCTTTTGTTAGTACGAATCTTGGAGCAGCGATAGCGCTATCAGGGAAAAAAACCGTTGTATTGGAAATGGACATAAGAAAGCCCAAGATTCTACGCGGTTTGGGCATGAATGAACGCAAAGGTATTTCCAATTACATTGTTTCTGATATCAGGGTTGACGATATTATCTATAAAGTCAATGAGATTGAGGGGTTATATGTAGTGCCATGTGGACCCGTGCCACCAAATCCGGCAGAGATGCTGCTCGACGAAAAAGTGTCAGATCTGTTTTCGGAATTGTCGCGTCGATTTGATACAATTATCATTGATTCGGCACCTGTTGGCCTGGTTGGTGATGCTGTTTCGCTTGGCGCCTATGCAAACACCAGTGTGTATATTGTTAGACATAGTTATACCTTAAAAAAGCAGGTGCAGTTCATTGATGATTTATTCAATTCAAAAAAGCTGCCGCATTTAAGTATCGTTATAAACGATATTGAGGTTAACAAAGGATATGGTAGTTACTATGGCTATGGCTATGGTTATGGCGGGGGCTATGGATTCGGAAATAGGAAAGGCGGCCAATCTGATAACTCTTACTTTGATTTTGGGCGCCAGCGGTACAGGTTTCTTGGCCGGCTGTTTAAAAAGAAGAAATAATGAAAGGTGAAGAAGTAGCAAATGAGGTGTTGGTCATTGAGGCCGGAGCTTCAGAGAAGAACTACTGGAAAGACATCTGGCGCTTTCGTGAGTTGTTTTATATTCTTAGCTGGAGGGACTTAAAGGTTCGTTACAAACAAACCGTGATAGGTGCGGCCTGGAGTATAATTCGCCCACTTTTAACGACCCTTATTTTTACAGTAGTTTTTAACAGGGTAGCTAAACTGCAGTCGCCTGGGGCGGCGCCTTATACTTTGCTAGTATTTTGTGGCATGTTACCCTGGCAGTTTTTTTCGAATGCATTAAGTGAAGCAAGCAATAGCTTAATTGGAAATACCAATCTAATTACCAAAGTTTATTTTCCGAGGTTGATAATACCTGCTAGCTCAATTATTACCAGCCTGGTAGATTTTGCTATCTCGTTTGGGATTTTGATTGTGATGTTGATTTACTTCAAGTTTTTACCGCCGTTACAAATATTGGCGCTGCCACTTTTTTTATTGTTAGCCCTATTAGCTGCATTTGGCGTGGGCTTGTATGTAACAGCGTTAAACGTCAAATACAGAGACTTTCGATACATTATACCATTTATTGTACAATTCGGCCTATACATTACGCCTGTCGGTTTCAGTAGCAATGTTATCCCGGAAAAGTGGAGGCTGCTATATGCGATTAACCCTATGGTTGGCGTAATTGATGGGTTTAGGTGGTGTATACTTGGCACGCCGCTGGATGTAAGGATGCTTGCGGTTTCTATTTTAGTGACATGCGTATTCCTCTGGCTAGGGCTTTGGTATTTCAGAAAAACGGAAAAGAGTTTCGCAGATAATATTTAATTGTATTTATGGCTAAGGCTATTCAAGTAGAAGGACTGTCAAAAATATTCGAAATAACTCATGAGAACAAGGAACGGTATCAAACTCTTCGCGATTCGATTTCATCAAGGTTGAGAGATATTTCAAAAGGTAAAAAAAGTAAGAAAGAATCTGTTGAGCAATTTTGGGCTTTGAAAGACATTTCTTTTGAAATCAATCAGGGAGATAGAGTTGGTGTTATTGGCAGAAATGGCGCTGGTAAAAGCACTTTATTAAAGGTTATTAGCCGAATTACAGAACCTACTAAGGGGCGTGTAAAAATTTTGGGGCGGGTAGCGAGTTTATTAGAAGTAGGTACTGGCTTTCATCCAGAACTTACTGGTAGAGAGAACATTTTTCTGAATGGAGCCATTTTGGGAATGAACAGAAGCGAAATAAGAAAAAAATTTGATGAGATAGTTAGTTTTGCCGAGGTTGAAAAATTTCTCGATACGCCTGTTAAGCGCTATTCGTCTGGCATGTACGTCCGACTAGCATTTTCAGTTGCTGCGCATTTAGAGCCTGAAATCTTAATTGTTGACGAAGTGCTTGCGGTAGGTGATGCGCAGTTTCAAAAAAAGTGCCTAGGCAAGATGGAAGATGTGAGTAAAAATCTTGGGCGTACGGTATTATTTGTTAGTCACAACATGGGTGTTATTTCCCAGCTTTGTAATAAAGGGATTCTCTTAAATGCTGGTACGGTTGAGTTTCAAGGTCGGGTCGATGAAATAGTTGAACGGTATATTTCTGGAAATAGTTCTAGCCCAGATAGTAGCTATATTGCAATTGAGCAAATAAGAAGGAATAAAAAGAATTATTTCGACAAGGTCGAGATGCTAAATTCAAAAGGTGAATTGACCACTGATTTTGCATTCAATGAAAACGTTTTCTTGTCTTTTTCCTTTTATTTGAATGATGCAGTGCCAAACATTCAAATTGGTATTGGCATTCAAAACAAGTACCAAAGTCGTGTTGCGACTGTTGCAAAAGATGCGGTTTATTTTTCAAAAGCGGATGGCAATCTATATTCTGGTAAATTATCTCTCCCATCGGGGCTTTTTGCGCCTGGTGCTTATTCTTTCATTCTAGTTCTTTGGGTGCGAGATGTGGAAGTTTATGACTCCGTGGATAGTATACTGCATTTTAAGATTCATGATAGTGGTACAGAAATGTCAGTTTTCGAAGGATATGATTATGGAAACGTTATAGTAAATCCTGTTTGGTCAAATGCTTAAGTCCATTTTCAAAAGAGTCGCTCACTTAATCTATCGAACCGGAAAATTCGAGGACATTAGGCTTGAAAACGAATCCCGGAGGAAAATGCTTGACCTTTCCGGATGCATCTCTCAAAGCGCGTGGATTTGGGAAAATGCAATTGTCGAAAATAGGTCCAATCGCAGGTGCAACATAAAAGTGGGGGAAAGGACTAGAGTAATGGGTAATCTGTTTGTTTTTGAGTATGCAGGTTCAGTACAGATTGGTGACGATTGCTTTGTTGGACCCGACACCCGAATTTGGTCAGTTTGCAGTATCAAAGTTGGGAATAGGGTTTTAATTTCACACAATGTAAATATTCATGACAATATTTCACATCCTTTGAGCGCTAAAGACAGGTATGAAGAATATCGTAATTTCTCGAAAACAGGGATACATCTTCAAGTCGATATTAAGGGAGCTGAAGTTCTAATTGAAGATGATGTTTGGATAGGCTTCAATGCAACAATTTTAAGAGGTGTCAAAATTGGGCGAGGTGCTATAATTGGAGCAGGGTCAGTTGTGACGAAAGATGTTGAGCCGTGGACTGTAAATTTGGGTAATCCGTTAAGATGTGTTCGTAAAATGGCAGAAGAAAGTGTCATAGAAACGAAATGATTTGTTGCGGCTTCGTGTACTTGCTAGTTTGAAATCTATTGCAAGCCATTGAAGAAGAGATATTCAAAGTAAATTTATATATGCTTTCTTTGAGTGTAATTCATAGCGATTATTTTGTAGCATAGCCTTTGCTTCAAGTTATCTAAAGTTGGGTGAGTTTATGAAAAGAATAAGAGTATTTTTAAAACGACTTTCCTGGTTTCTTGAAAACTATAGGAGGATTAATACGTCAGATATTCTTATAGCCAATAATTTCCTGGGTCCAATAAAATACAACTTTGATAGTGTTGCAACCAGTAACAACGCTGACTTCTTGACCGATCCGAAATTTAAGCGAGCCTACGAGTTGGCAAGCCAAACATCGCCATGGAAAGGCTTTAATATGCAGTGGCGAACATTTATTGTGTGTACAATGGCTGAAATGGTGAAGAATTTGGAAGGAGATTTTGTGGAATGTGGTGTTAACACCGGCGCATTCAGTCGCGCTATCATTGATTACATTGAATTTAATGAAACGGGGAAGTCATTTTATCTTTTCGATACTTATGAAGGACTTGTTGATGCACAGATAACAGAAAACGAGCGTAAAGAAGGTATTGGAGAATATCTTAGTACTTACGTGCCTGTTTATGATCAAGTAAAAAGCACTTTTTCCGGGTTTAATACAAAAGTTATTAAGGGAATCGTTCCGGAATCTTTATCGCAATTCGATGGCAGTTCAGTCTGTTATTTGTCCATCGATATGAATGTAGTGGCTCCTGAAATTGCCGCAGCAAATTTTTTTTGGGATAAGCTTGTTAAAGGTGGAGTGATGATTTTAGATGATTACGGTTTTCCGGCCCATATTAACCAGAAAATGGCATTTGATAGTTTTGCGAAGGAGAAAGGAGTTTCAATACTCTATATACCAACCGGTCAGGGCATAATATTTAAGAATTGAAGCTGCTTATATTAGGTTCTGAGGGATTTATCGGCTCCCATGTTGCGAAGTATTTCCTAGAGGCTGGAAATGACGTCTTTGGTGTCGATTTATTTGAGCAACCTGCCCAGTCGTATACTTATAGAAAGGTTTCCAGGCTTTCTCCTGAACTGGACGAGGTTTTCTCAGGACAGTCGTTCAATGCAGTTATCAATGCCGCTGGTAGCGGAAATGTACCTTATTCCATGTCGCATCCATTACTTGACTTCGAAGCGAATTGCCTGGATGTTATTCGTGTGTTGGATATGATTCGGAAATACCAGCCGACTGCAAAGTATATTCATTTATCCAGCGCCGCCGTATACGGTAACCCTGTTTCGTTACCCGTTACCGAAGATATGGCACCTGGGCCTCTATCTCCTTATGGTTGGCATAAATTAATCAGCGAGAATATTTGCTGCGAATACGCCAATTTGTTTGGTTTACAAATTGGAATAGTAAGACCCTTCTCTGTTTACGGGCCTGGATTGAAGAAGCAGTTGTTTTGGGATATCTATCAGCGACTGAAATTACAGCCGCAGTTATTAGAAATGTTTGGCAAAGGTGATGAAAGCAGAGACTTTATATATATTACAGATATGGTCGCGGCCATAGACCATATTCTTAAATCGGGGCGACTAATGGCCGATGTCTATAATTTGGCCACAGGCACTGAAACAACTATTTATCACGCTGTTGAGACGTTTGTTGGGGCGTTAGGACTCGCACCTAAAATAGCGTTTAATAACAAAACTCGAGAAGGTGACCCCAAAAATTGGAAAGCAGATATTTCCAAATTGGCCGCGCTGGGTTTTAAGCCAAAAACCTCACTGACAGAAGGCCTTGATTATCTCAGCCACTGGATTAAGGGTTACTAATATTTATGAAAATTGCTCTTTTCGCTGTTGGAGATGCTGCTTGGCAAGGTGGGATTCAGTATATAACCAATTTGCTTTTTGCACTTGACGCCATTGCAGACGAGGAAACCATAGAAGTACACCTGTTTAAAAATGAACACCAGCATTTTCCCGGACTTGAAAAATTAAAGCGACTTCAATTAACAATATCGGCTGTAAATAGTGTGTTTGAACCCTTCAGCTTATACAATCGCCTGGTATGGTTCGTACAACGAAAACTACAAGGTCGACTTATACCAAGGTTCGAGAATTACTTCCTCAAAAATAAATTCGATTTTGTATTTCCAATTAGACTGTCCGACTGCAATGGAAGATTAAACGTTGGCGCCTGGATTGCCGACTTTCAATACCATCATTTTCCCGATGGTGCAAATTCGGAAACAACCAGAAAGGCTGAGCAACTTATTGGAGATATTGCCAACAATGCCCGTAAAGTGGTTTTAAGCAGTAATTATTGCCAGAATGACTGTCTGCGGTTGTTTCCGTTGTCTGAAGGAAAGACTTTTGTTATGCCGTTTGCTGTACATATAGATAAGTCAGTGCTGGCCTTTAATAAATTTGAAGAGGTTAGAGCAAAGTACTCGTTACCGGAGAAATTTCTGATTGTTGCTAACTTGTTTGCTCCCACCAAAAACCATGTTACACTTTTTAACGCGTTGGGCATACTAAAAAGAAAAGGGCTTATTATTGACTTAGTATGTACTGGCAATATAGTTGATTACAGAAATCAGTCTTACGCAAATGATATTTTGAAGATGCTGACTGAAAATGGAATCCGCTCGCAGGTTCATTTGCTTGGATTAATTGATCGTAATGACCAGGTAGCCATGTTCAGAATGAGTACGGCGATGGTTCAGCCCTCAATTAATGAAGGGTGGAGCACATCTGTTGAAGAGGCTAAATGCCTTGGGAAATATCTTCTCGTATCAGACATTGATGTGCATAGAGAACAAAGCAGAAACAATCCATTAATGTTTTCCGCATTAAACCCACAGAGCCTGGCAGACAAAATTGAAGAATTGTGGAACGATACTAGTAGTACAGCCTTCCCCGAAACTGAAAAAGAGAGTAGAGCAAACGACAACTATCAAAATCAGATAAAAGATTTTGGCAGGCGTTTTGTTGAATTGGTGAAATTCGCTCCTAAGACTAAATAGCTTCTAAATTGATAAACGTAACAAAATCGTTCTTGCCTGACATTGACAATTATGTCAAGTACTTGCAACAGGTTTGGGACACGGGTCATTTAACAAATCACGGCCCCTTGGTAAATGAACTGGAAGAAAAGCTAAAAACTTACCTCGGGGTTAAACATTTCTTTTTTGTTAATAATGGAACAATCGCCATTCAAATAGCTATTAAGGCCCTCGATCTATCAGGAGAAATCATTACCACGCCGTTTTCTTATGTTGCAACAACTTCTTCGATTGCCTGGGAGAACCTAAAACCTGTATTTGTAGATATAGATGAAAGTAGTCTTACCATCGATGCATCCAAAATAGAAGCGTCAATTACGCCAAGTACTACTGCGATTTTAGCTACCCATGTTTATGGTATTCCGTGTAATGTGACTACTATAGAAGAAATTGCCAAAAGAAAGCAACTAAAGGTTATCTACGATGCGGCGCATGCCTTTGGCGTTAAATATGGAGGAACCAACGTTCTGAATTTCGGAGATGTGTCAACCCTGAGCTTTCATGCCACCAAATTGTTTCACACAGTTGAAGGTGGTGGCATTGCGACCAACGATGATGAAATAGCCCACCAAATTTCATATATGCGAAACTTCGGACACAAGGGGCAGGAGGATTTTTGGGGCATTGGTATAAATGGAAAAAGTTCAGAGTTTCATGCAGCAATGGGTTTGTGCATATACCCCGAAATTGAAAATATCATCGAAAAAAGGAAGAACTTATCACAGTTGTATGATAAATATTTTGCTGAAGCTAATATCGAATTGTTCAGGCCCAGTATTGATGAAAAGGTAAAATACAACTTCGCATATTACCCGGTTCTTTTTGAATCGGAGAGGCAATTGCTGGCTGTGCGTGATGCGCTGAATGCTTCTTACATCTATCCGCGGCGTTATTTTTATCCGAGCCTAAACAGGCTTCCTTACGTTGATCATACAAGTATGCCAATAGCTGAATCCGTTTCGTCACGGGTCGTTTGCCTCCCACTATACCATGATTTGTCAAGAGAAAATATCAAGCGGATCGTAACCATAATCGCTGATATTTTGAAACACTGGAAATGATTATTGCTGGCGCTGGTGGACATGCCCGGGAAATCTTGACTGAACTAATGTGGCAACACTTTAGCGATCAGCTATTTTTCTATGATGATACGAAGGAGGCGCCCGATACAGTGGGTACTATAAAAGTACTCCGGAGTATACAGGAAGCAAAAGGAAACCTGCGTGACGACAATCGATTTGTGTTGGGTATTGGCAGACCTCAGGTGCGGGAATATTTTTATAATAAATTTATTTCAATTGGTGGCAGCCCTTTCTCAGTCATTTCTTCCTACGCACACATTGGCGGCGATGGTATATTGTTGGGTGAAGGTTTAAATCTCATGGCAGGGTCCATCCTAACAAATACGATTAGTGTCGGGACGGGCACGTTAATTCATATGAATGCTACCGTTCATCACGATTGTAAAATTGGCGCATTTTGCGAACTGTCGCCAGGCGTTCATCTTTTGGGTAAAGCAAAGTTGGGCAATCTCGTGTCTATTGGTAGCGGCGCCGTTGTGCTACCCGGAATTGCTGTGGGTGATGGTGCAGTTGTTGGCGCAGGAGCTATAGTCACCAAAGACGTGCCGGCCGGTGATATTGTAACAGGTGTTCCTGCCAGATCTAGAAAAAAATGAAGCAGTATTTAAGCACGATATCTCCTCAGGCAATTAAAAAAACGTACCGGCTCGTACGTTATAAAAATGAAAGGAAAAAATACCTTCGAGAGCGACATATCAGGAAAGCGCAAAACACTGATATACGTAACTTATTTGATAGTGAAGCTGAAAAGCTAATTGTGTTTGTTGTTCAGGGGGCAGACTGGGAAACAGGAAAAGATAAGATTTCAGGTGGTGCCATGTCAATTACATCGATATGCGAAGAAACCGCAAATGTTCAACACATACACCAGTCGGAGACCATAATGGTAACAATGAACCAGGAGCATTTGCTACTTGAACACACTCAATTCGAGAATAGAACGAAAATTTTTCGTTTTGATCAGTTAGCTGGTTTTTTTAAAAACGTTCAAGATATTATTATTCATATCCCCGAATTCTTGGTATCCCGATTTTGTGAAACTTTATCAAAAAAGGATAAGGTATGGATTGACAGCATGAAAAATGTTCATTTCAATATAATGAATCAGAACATTCGATTGATGCCTTCGCCAGATCAAATTCAAGTGCTGAAACGATTCGGAAACAAGGTGACAATAACAACTGCTCACCAACAGTATTGCTCGCCCCACTTCAGATCATTTTATGCAGTCCCGATCCATAAATTTTCGGTTTGGATTAGTCCTGAACAATACAAATTTGTTCCCTGGCACCTCAAAGAAAACTTGATGGTGGTGTCACCAGACAAGCATTCTTTAAGAGATGGGTTGCTTGCGAAACTCCAGTTAATAGAGGGCCTTACGGTCACAGTTATTCAGAATTTAAAATACCAGGAGTATAAGGAGCTGATATCCCGAGCTAAATGGTCACTTACTTTTGGGGAAGGATTGGACGGCTATCTAATTGAACCAGTTTTTAGTGGGGCGATTGGTTTTGCTGCCTATAATAAGGATTTTTTTACCTCAGATTTTGAAGGACTTCCGTCAATATACCCTGATATGCAAACACTCTTTGAAAGAATTTTCGGGGATATTAAGAGGCTTGACGAAAGAGAAGCCTATCAACAAGTACAGCAGAGACTTATGGAAATATGTGCTTCCCACTATAGCCACGAGACATATCGAAGAAATATTATGAATTTCTACACTGGTAATTACACTTATGCTTGACGCAGAGGAACTGCCGTTAGTGACAGTTGTAACTGTAACCTATAACTCCGCGAAATTTGTAAGGGATGCAATTGGAAGTGTTTTGCGGCAAAATTATTCAGCCATTGAATATATTATAGGAGATGATAGTTCGACTGATGAAACATGGGCGGTCATTTCAGAATATAAGGATGAAAGAATTGTTGCATATCGAAATGAAACTAATCTGGGAGAATATCACAACCGAAATAAAGCTCTTTCCATGGCGCGAGGGAAGTACTTTATTTTTATCGACGGGGATGACATTATGTATCCGCATGCTGTTTCCACATTCGTTATTTATATGGAAAAGTACCCGGAAGCTTGTATGGCTATTCAGAAGGGTTATTACAATGACTTAGTATTGCCAATACTGCTTGGTCCTATAGAGTTATATAAGAATTATTTTTTTGGAAAACACAATCTTTTGATGTCAAGTTTTGCTTCGAACTTCTTTCGGACTGAGCTTTTGCGGGTCGGAAAATTGGCAACTCAATATTATTCAGGCGATGATGAAATAAGGTTGCGCCTTGCAGCGAGTAATCCGGTATTGTTTGTGCCCGGATGGATGACCTGGCCTAGAGAAACACCAGGGCAGGCTTCATCGAAAATTCCAGTTGATAAAGGGTTTCTCCAATCTTTCGAATATATAAGTGTCATTTTAAAAGGAGATAATATGATAGCCGCAGATGCTAAGCTATGTCGTGAGATTAACATGATTTTGAAAGAGCAGGCTGTGGTAAACTTGCTCCATATGATTAAAAATTGTCAGTTTAAGGATGCCCTGTCATTTAAGAAAAGAGCAGGGGTTAAATGGAGTCAACTAAATACAATTAACGCTACCAAATTTAAAAACGTCGACGTATTCGATGGCAGATCACCCGGGAGTCCCTACAGACAAGATTTTCGATGATGCATACAGATGAAGTTGAAATGAACAAATTTGAATTGACTGATCAAGAGAGCGGCAGAAAAGAATCTATTTTTGATCAATTGTTCGAGAACTTCGAACAATATGCCGAAAATCCGTCTTTCTGCATTAAGGATGTTTTTTTTAGCTATTCTGATCTGAACAGGGCGATAGGATTTATTCAATCATTGCTCCCTGACGATCTTGGAGGCAAATGTATTGCAGTTGCGGCAATAGATCATATTGAAACATATGCCGCTATCTTCGCAATTTGGCTCAAAGGAGGCACATACATTCCACTTGGGTTACATAATCCGAGGCAGCGTAATGAAAACATACTTTTGCAGGCAAAATGTGATATCTTGTTAACTGCCCGAAATTTGGATGGTCAATATGATTTTCCAGATGTGAATACTGTCTTGTTGAGCAATTCTATCGGTGTTCAAATAGCTGCTATACAACAAGCTACAGTTTTTTCTGACTATGCATATATTTTATTTACTTCAGGAAGCACGGGTGAGCCCAAGGGTGTACCTATCAGTTATGGCAATCTGCAATCGTTTTTGTTGGCATTTAACAGTACGCCAATTGAGATAAAAAGGGAAGATCGGTGCCTTCAGATGTTTGAATTAACATTCGATGTTTCAATTTCTTCTTTTCTTCCTGCTTTGTTGAAAGGTGCAACGGTGTTTACAGTCCCCAATGAGGGTATTAAATATTTGAATGTTTTGAAGATCTTGTCGAAATTTGAAATGACGGTAATTCAAATTGTCCCTTCAGTCATTCGACTCGGTCAGTCCTTGTTAAGCCGAATGTCCTTTCCCTCAATTAGGTATTGTATACTTACCGGAGAAGCAACCCATGTCAATCTATTAAAAAAGTGGGAGAAATGTATTCCCAATTCACGCGTGTTCAATTTTTATGGGCCAACTGAAGCAACGATTTATTGCGCTTATTACGAATGTCTGAGTGGCAATACTGCAAGCTATAATGATATGGTTGCTATTGGATCGGCTTTTGAGAACACTACTTTATTTGTTGTTGATGAGAACTTTGTAGAGATGGAAGATGGGAGAAAGGGAGAGTTGATGATTAGAGGGCCTCAGTTGACGGATGGTTATTTAAACAATAGGCAAAAAAATCAAGATTCATTTTGGAAATCGCCAGAAGGTGAAGTTAGTTATAAGTCGGGAGATTTATGTTATAAGGCAAGTGACGGCGTATTGTACTATTGTGGTCGGCTTGACAATCAAGTTAAGATTCAAGGCTTTCGAATTGAACTGAGTGAGATAGAATCTTGTGTGCGTAATTCATTTGATCTAAACAATGTAGTAATTACGACGACTAATAAGGTTGGCGCTCTCGAATTATGTTTGGTAATTGAAGCGGAAGAAGTTCGCGAAATGGAGCGCATTATTATTCTGTTGCGTGAGAAATTGCCTGACTACATGATACCCGCAAAAATAGTGTCCATTAGTCGCTTTCCACTAGGAACAAGTGGGAAGACAGATAGGAATGCAATTAAAGCTATTGTAAGTGAGCGTAGTACTTGCTGATAAATCACTTGGAAACCTATTTTCCCTATATCGGGCTGTGTCAAAGCGAAATCCCAAAGCCTTTGCTGTAGAGAACCGATTTTGTAGTTATGTAGGTTGCGAAGGATCTGTGTGGCCAAATTTATTTTTTGATTTTACTGTTGTGGGTATTTCGCAGGAAGTATGTGACTGTATCAAAGTGGAGATTGAGGAGAGAAAATTAGCCTCTCTCTTAATCATGGAGGAAAATAAGTTGAACTTGGAACTGTTAAAAAAAAACGGCTTTTTCCCAGTTGACAAATGGGTTGGCATGACTCTCGATCTTCCAAAGCAGTACAAGTCAACCGGAACAATGACTGGTGTTGCTTTGGAAGAAGTAGGCGACAATGGTGATATTGACTTGTTTCTAGAAGTTGTTTCGGCTGAGTTGTTTTCGGGAAAGACTTTAGAAAGATCTGTCTTTGCTTCGCTGATTTCAACAGGCCAAAAGCTGTATTTGTTGAAAGTGGAACAAGAGGTTGTCGGGGCTGCAATGACCTTTTTTGATCATTCGGGCTGTGCAGGTTTGTATATGTTTTGCATTCGAAAGCCTTTTCAACGCAATGGCCTTGGCAAAGAATTTTTAGATTTGATTATTTCGCGTTTGTCGAAGCAAGGATATGACAAACTTGTTTTGCAGGCTACAAAGAGCGGGTTCCCCTTTTATTTGAAATCTAAGTTTGAGGTAATTCAGAATTATTATTTATTAATGAAGCTAAAATGAACTAAATGGATAGGGAAGAGGAAATACTAAAGGAAATTAATAGTATTTTTTGTAACGAACTCAGTGATGACTCGATAAAACTAGATTTTGATTCTTCTGCTGACTCGGTTGAAAAATGGGATTCGATTAATAACTTGATTATTATTTCAAGCATCGAAGATCACTATGGAATTACGTTCCCACTTGAAGTCATATTTGAAGCAAAGAATATCGGCGACTTGGTAAACTACATTAAAAATCATTCTTGAGATTTGAAATGGCAGTTCTAGGTTTTTTTTACCGAATTTATATTCTTTTGACAAGGGGTCGGTTTTATTGGTGGCTGATGAACAGGTTTAAGGCATTTAAGCCAATAGTTGACACAAGATTTAACGAAAGCCCTAATGATTTCAGGTCATGGATCAAATTTAGGTTTGCGGGTGAAATTGGAGCGCCCTACTGGCCAATTCATAAAACTTCAAAATTGACTGGAAGTTGGAGAAATGTTTTAGTTGGAATTGATGCAGCGCCGGGAATATCGCCTGGTTGTTATATTCAAGCAGTAGGAAAAATTTACATAGGCGATTACGCCCAAATTGCGCCAAATGTCGGCCTAATTAGCGCGAGTCATTTCATGTTAGATATTAGAAAACATGTTGAAAATGAAATAAGGATCGGTCGTTACTGTCGCATAGGAATGGGCTCGGTAATTTTGCCAGGTGTTGTCTTGGGGGATTTTACAACTGTTGCCGCTGGTGCTATAGTTTCAAAGTCTTTTCCAGATGGTTATTGTGTTGTTGCAGGGAATCCAGCTGAGGTGGTTCAAGATTATTCAACAAATGTTAAGCTCAAGGCTAAGTTCCTTCAATATAGAAATGAAAAAGAGTATAATGGGTTTATACCCAAAAACTCTTTTCCAGCGTTTAGACAAAAGTGGCTAAACATTTAATATGGTGACGATCATTGACTACGGTGTCGGAAACCTTATGTCTATCCAAAATATGCTAAAGAAAGCTGGTGCGAATTCGATAATTAGTTCGAGAATTGAGGATGTTAGCAGTAGCGACAAGATCATATTGCCAGGTATGGGGCATTTCGATACTTGCATGCGAAAGTTTCGAGAGTCAGGATTAGAAGACGTTGTCAAAGAGTTGGCGTTTGGCGGGAGTAAACCGGTTCTAGGTATTTGTGTAGGGCTACAAATGTTTATGGAGTCAAGCGAAGAAGGCACAGAAAAAGGACTCGGGTGGATTGACGGCAAAACTGTTCGTTTTCAGCCGGAACAAATGGACAACGGCCAAAAAATACCAAACATGGGATGGCTCGATGTGGATTGTCAAAAGAATACGCCGTTCTGGCATGGCCTTGAAAATAGTCGATTTTATTTTGCGCATTCTTATCATGTGGCTCCTACCCAGGTGTCAGATGTATTACTGACTGCTCAATACGGCTACCAGTTTTGCGTGGGTGTACAAAGAAATAATATTTGGGGCGTTCAATTTCACCCCGAGAAGAGTCACCGCTTTGGCATGCAATTATTGAAGAATTTTGCCGAATTATAATTTTGAAGAGAATCAGGGTCATACCAGTATTGCTGCTGCATGAAGGCGGTCTGGTTAAGTCAGTAAAGTTTAAGAATTACCAGTATGTTGGAGATCCAATCAATGCTGTCAAGATCTTTAATGAGAAAGAAATTGATGAAATTGTAATTCTGGACATTGACGCCACTAGAAGTCAGCGAGGCCCTGATTTTCAGAAAATAAGCGAAATAGCCGGGGAGGCATTTATCCCACTGGCCTATGGCGGCGGCATTAGCTCGATAACTGATGTGCAGAAGCTATTTTATATAGGTGTCGAGAAAGTTATTCTGAATTACCAGGCATTTCGACAACCTGCATTAATAACTGAATCGGCTAAGATGGTGGGAAGCCAGAGTGTGGTGGTGTCGATTGATGTAAATAAGAATTGGTTAGGCAAATACAAGGTATTTATAAAAAATGGTGGTGAAAATACAGGGGAAAATCCGGTTGAGTACGTTCGGCAAGTTGTGGCAGCAGGCGCGGGTGAGATATTCCTGAATGTCATTGGAAGAGACGGCACCTATGAGGGTTACGACCTTGACTTTATAAATGAATTTTGCAGTGTGGTAAATGTGCCAGTCGTCGTTTGCGGCGGTGCATCATCAATCGGAGATTTTGCTGCTGCTGTAAAAAAAGGAGCTTCGGCCGTAGCGGCTGGTAGCATGTTCGTATTTCAAAGACCCCACCAGGCGGTTTTGATCAGTTATCCATCGCAGGAAGAATTAACCCGAAAATTGTTTTCAATCTAAACGAATTCTCAGAATGGTATGGGATAAGAACGATATTAACTACCGGCAGTGCAGTGTTACGGTCATGGACAATATTGCTGACCCGGACATTAGTTTTGATGCAAAGGGTGTATGTAATTACGTATACGACTATAGCCAGGCTGCACGTGAAAATGTATTTGAAGGAGAAGAAGGCAAAAGTCGATTGCAAACACTAGTAGCTAAAATTAAGGAGGATGGCAAAGGTAAACAGTATGATTGCTTAATCGGCCTAAGCGGTGGTGTTGATAGCTCTTATGTAGCCTATCTTGTAAAACAATTGGGACTTCGGCCATTGGCAGTGCATCTGGACAACGGATGGAATAGTGAATTGGCGGTGAAAAATGTAGAGAATATCATCTCCAGGCTTGGCTTTGATCTCTTCACACTAGTAGTTAATTGGGAAGAATTCAAAGACATTCAATTGGCTTACTTAAAAGCATCAGTTGTAGATATCGAGGTCGTAAGCGACCATGCGATTTTTGCAACCATGTACAAGCTGGCAAAAGAAAAGAAAATCGGTTACATAATCAGCGGTACGAATGTGGTAACAGAGCAGATCATGCCCCCTAGTTGGTTGTACAAAAAGATGGACTTTGCAAATCTGAAAGACATTCATAGTAAGTTTGGTAAAAAGGCATTGAAAACCTATCCCACCTTCGATTTCAAAAAGCATGTATATTATTCGGCTATTTTAAAACTACAGCCAATATCCATTTTAAATTATGTGCCCTACAATAAAGCAGAGATTAAAGAGCTCATTAAAAAGGAGCTTGATTGGCGGGACTATGGAGGGAAGCACTACGAGTCTATATTTACAAAATTCTACCAGGCGTATATACTTCCTGAAAAGTTTCATATCGACAAAAGAAAGGCACACCTTTCTACATTGATTTGTTCAGGACAGATGACCAGAGATGAGGCGCAGTCTGAATTGCAAAAGCCGCTTTATGATCCTACCGACCTGGCGGCTGATAAAGAATATGTTTTAAAAAAACTTGGGCTTAAGCCAGATGAGTTTGAGGCTATCATGCAGTTGCCGGTTCGTCGGCATGAGGAGTTTAAATCAGACAGTGGCTTGAAGAGCCGCTACATGGATGTTCTAAAAAAAACAGAAAAGATCAGGAGAATTATAAAATCCAAACGGTAAATGGCTAGTAAAATAAAAATTGGCATAGTTGGTTGCGGTAGGATAGCGCAGAGACATGCTGAACACATTGGAAAAAAAGCGAACCTTGTTGCTGTTTGCGATATTGACCGCGAAAAGGCACAAAAAATGGCCGATAGCCATGGAGCAAAGCCGTTCTTTAGCATAGATGAAATGCTCGCTTCGCAAACTGACATGGATGTAGTAGCTATTTGCTCTCCCAATGGCTTGCACGCTGAACATAGTATTAAAGCACTTAAAGCCGGGTTTCATGTGCTTTGTGAAAAGCCAATGGCCATTTCGGTTAGCGACTGTGGAGATATGATTAAAACTGCCGAGAAATACAACAAACGTCTATTTGCTATAAAGCAAAACAGGTTTAATCCACCAGTGGATGCAATAAAAAAGGCGCTTGACGAAGGTCGATTGGGTAAGGTTCTAAGCGTTCAATTGAGCTGTTTCTGGAACAGAAATCCGGACTATTATAAAAATTCCTGGAAGGGAACTAAAAATATGGACGGCGGTACGCTGTTTACGCAGTTTAGTCATTTTGTTGATTTGCTGTATTGGATGATTGGTGATGTGCGGAAAGTTCGAGCCTATACGGCAAATTACATTCATAAAGAAGATATCGAATTTGAAGATACTGGTGTTGTTATAATGGAGTTTTACAATGGCGCAATTGGCACTATTAATTATACAGTTAATAGTTTTCAAAAGAACATGGAAGGATCACTAACCATTTTCGGAGAGAGGGGCACTGTAAAAATTGGCGGGCAATATCTTAATGAATTGGAATACCAAAATATACAGGATTTTAAAATAGAAAACCTGCCGGAAGGAAACAAGGCCAATAATTACGGAAACTATCAAGGATCAATGAGTAACCACGATAAGATATATGATAACCTGATTCAAGTTTTGGAAAATAATGCTGCAATTTCAACCAGTTCGTTTGAAGGGTTGAAGACCGTGGAAATTATAGAAAAAATATACGAAGCGGCACGTCATGAGTACTGAGAAGCCAATTATATTCGATAGTCAAATAAAAGACAATGTCATTTTTGGCAAAAATGTTAAAGTAGTTTTGCCGGTGAATTTGTATGGCTGTCAGATTGGAGACAACTGCTTTATCGGACCATTTTCAGAGATTCAGAAAGACGTGGTGATAGGACCAAGGACCAAAATTCAGTCCCATACTTTTATTTGCGAGTTGGTCACGATTGGCAAAGACTGTTTCATTGGGCACGGTGTTATGTTTATAAATGATAAGTTTTCTGGAGGTGGCCCGGCTGGAGGCGACAAATCCAAATGGAAAAACACCATCATTGGCAACAATGTTTCAATAGGGTCAAATGTTTCAATCCTGCCGGTTGAGATTTGTGACAATGTCGTCATTGGTGCGGGATCGGTCGTAACTAAAAATATTTCTACGCCCGGCGTGTATGCTGGAAACCCCGCTTTATTCATTAGAGCAATTGAGAAATAGTAATAAATGAAAATACCCTTTGTAGATTTACATGCCCAATATTTGTCAATAAGGCCGGAAATAGACAATGCAATAGCCGAGGTTATTGCAAACACTGCTTTCATTGGCGGCCAATTCGTAAGAAAATTTGAGTCGGATTTTTCGTCGCTGTTGGGAGTAGAGCATACAGTTTCCTGTGCCAATGGTACAGATTCGTTGTATATCATGTTACGAATGTTGGGTATAGGTGTTGGTGATGAGGTAGTAACAGTAGCCAATAGTTGGATTTCAAGCTCAGAAACCATTGGCCAAACAGGTGCCTTGCCAGTGTTCGTTGATGTGACTTCTGATTACTACAGTATTGACGAGAATTTGTTTGAAGCTGCGATTACCGAAAGAACGAAGGCTGCCGTAATTGTTCATTTGCAGGGTCAACCCTGTGAAATGCAAACGATTAAGGAAATATGTGATCGAAGAGGAATTACACTACTGGAAGATTGTGCGCAGTCACACCTGACTGAATACAAAGGGCAAACAGTTGGTACGTTTGGTTTCGCAGCCTCCTTTAGTTTTTATCCAGGGAAGAACCTGGGCGCTTACGGTGATGCAGGCTGCATTGTTACCAATGACGCCGCCTTTGCTGATAAATGCAGGATGTTTGCAAACCATGGCGCACTCCTTAAGCACCAACATAAAATAGAAGGAATAAATAGTCGACTAGATGGTCTCCAGGCGGCTATCTTATCGGCCAAAATGCCCTACTTAAATGAATGGACACAAAGCCGCATAAGCAATGCTGATTTATATAATACACACCTCAAAGGGATCGAAGAAATTATTTTGCCAATTGTAAGGCCTGACTGTAAACATACTTTTCATTTATACGTGATTCGTGTAAAAAATAGAGAAAAACTTAGCCACTATTTGAAAGCCAACGGCATAGATACTGCAGTTCATTACCCATTGGCATTGCCAAACCAAGAGTGTTATAAAAGTAGAAATCTTCACGGGAAATTTCCTGTCGCCACAGAACTGCAGAATGAGATATTGTCACTGCCAATGTACCCAGAACTGACCGAATCACAAATTGAGTACATAGCTGACAAAATTCGTTCCTTTTACAAATAAATAGCTTGGTTGATAGAATTGTGGGTAAGACAGTGATTATCATTTCGCCTCAATCTTGGGGGAAAATGCTGGTTTCGAAACATCACTATGCAATTGAGCTTGCAAGAATGGGATATCGGGTTTTTTTTCTGAGCCCACCTGACTATTCTCTGCGAACCAGGTTTTCGGTGACGCCTGCACCAAACGGTGAAGGTGTAATCTTAATAGAACACAGACCACCATTTCCTTATTTTCTAAAGTTTAAGGTAACCAGGCTGTTTCACTATTTAATGGGGAAGCATATAAAAAGGCTTTTGTCTTTTTTGGATGTTAATATTGATATAGTTTGGTCTTTTGACCTGGGCAATATTTACCCGTTTAAGTATTTCCCGACAAATGCGATAAAGATTTTTCACCCTGTAGATGAACCACTAAACGATTTTGCCTTTCAATCTGCAAAAGGAGCTGATATTATTTTTTCGGTAACTCGCGAGATTTTAGAGAAATACAGGGATCATCACCTGCCTGGTTACTTGGTGAACCATGGCGTTGATCCGCGTTTTTTGTTAAACGACGATATTTTGAAATTGTCAAGGGTAGTTATTGGGTTTAGCGGAAATTTGTTGAGACCTGATATCGATAGAGAAGTACTCCTTGAGTTAATTGATGAAAACAGTCAAATTTCTTTTCGGTTTTGGGGATCGTTTGAAACATCATCTGCCAATTTGAGTGGAAATTCAGACGGAGATACACTAGCTTTTATAGAAAAATTGAAGAACAGGGCAAATGTCAGTTTAGAAGGTGCGGTTACAACCAATGAGTTAATTGCGGGGTACAAAGACGTTTCGGTGTTCCTAATCTGTTATGATATAAACAAAGACCAAAGCAAGGGCACCAATTACCATAAAATTATGGAGTTTCTGGCCACGGGAAGAGTCATCATAAGCAACAATGTTACCAGCTTTGCAGGCAGAGACGACTTGTTACTGATGAATGAGTCGAGGTCTGACAACAAAGGCTTGGTATTCCTTTTTAAGGATGTTATAAACAAGCTGGATGAGTATAATAGTACCGGACAAGTTGCTGTGCGTCGACGCTATGCAGCTGAAAATACTTATCGCAAACAGGTGGAGCGTATTGATGGAATATTAAAACAGCAATTTGGCCATTGAGAAGGATATTTTTACTACATTTTTCACCTATTGAACTGTATCCGCCGGCTGTTAATTTGTTGCGGTTTATTGGAGAGAAAGGTCGCGGCAATAAAGTAATGGTTTCTACGTCAAAGATGGATAGTGATCAAAGAGCAAAGTCATTTCGATCTGATGAGGCAAATATAACGGTATATAGGCCGGGCGGGAAGAAGAATGGACCAATTAAATACGCAATTTATAATATATACAGTTTTGCACTATTGCTTCGTCACAGGCCTTCTGTCGTCTTGTATTACGAAACAATTTCTGCTTTACCAGCTATATTCTATAAGAGAATTTTCCGATCGACAACCTTGATGGCACATTATCATGAATATGTGTCGCCTGATGAGTACAAAACCGGAATGAAACTTGTGCGTTGGGCGCATCGGTTGGAACAAAAAAATTATAACTTATTCAATTGGATATCTCATACCAATGCGGATCGGCTTCGACTTTTTATCGAAGATGAAAAAGTCGGCGTTGAATTGAAAAGGAAGACACATATTTTCCCGAACTATCCGCCAAGAAGCTGGCACTCCGAGTTGAAATACCCGGAAAATGCGGTTGTGCGAATGGTGTACGTTGGTGCTTTGAGTTTGGAAACTACGTATCTGGCCGAAATTGTTAAGTGGGTTATAGGCAGCTCGGGTAAGTTTACACTTGATTTATATTCTAATAATTACCCTGAATCAACCAAACAGTTCCTTTCATCTCTTGATTCCGAATTTGTTCAGTTTAAAGGATCAGTAGAGTATGATGATTTGCCACGTACACTTAGCAACTATCATGTTGGCCTTGTTTTATATAAGGGGCATATACCGAACTATATTTATAATATTCCAAACAAGGTTTTCGAATACATAGCAGTAGGGCTGGCTGTTTGGTATCCGAAGCAGATGACATCTTGCAACATACTGTTTGAAGGAGATAACCTTTCGAATGTGATGCCGCTTGACTTTGATAAACTAAGTGAAGTTGAATACTCAGTTAAACAATTGACTTCGTCGGCTAAAGTTCGTTCTTTTTATTTCGAAGATGTTAGCGAAGAAGTTGTTGATTTTATAGAAAAACATAGTTGATGCCCGTGCCAGATAACAGAAAAACAAGAATCGCATTAGTAGTTTCTCATCCTATTCAACATTTTTGCCCGCAATATGTCAGCTTTGCGAAACACCCGCAAGTTGAGTTTAAAGCTTTTTTCGGATCAACCTTGGGGTTGAAGAAGTATGTTGATCCTAGTTTTAATCGTGAAGTAAATTGGGGTAACCTTGAGCTGGATAAGTTCAATCATGAATTCCTGAATGGCGATGAAGTAGTTCCTGTCACGGCTAATTTAGATGCACCCAACCTTGAAGAAAGCCTGGCAGACTTTAGACCAGATGTTTTGATAATATATGGGTATTTTCAAAAGATTCAAAAGAGGGCATACAAATGGGCATTGGCAAACAAAGTGAAGCTGGGTTACATTTCAGATGCAGAAAATAGACGAAAACGCGCGGCGTGGAAACATTGGCTTAAAAAGATTTATCTCAACCGTTATTTTTCTAAAATAGATTATTTTCTAACTGTTGGAGATGCAAATGAAGAGTATTATCAGCAATACGGGGTTGAAAGAGGGAAATTCATTCGCATGCATTTCCCTATTAACGTTGAAGAATTCGGGGACGCTTTCGAAAAAAGAAGCCAGCTAAGGAAGGACGTAAGGAGAAAGTACGACATTGAAGATGGTGATTTTGTTATGTCTGTTGTTGGAAAGGTAATAAAAGACAAAAACCAAGACGACATAATCAAAGCATTGCGGTCTAATCAGGATGTAAAGGAAAAAGTTACTTTGTTGATTGTTGGTTCTGGCGACAAGGAGGCAGCATGGTCGGTATTGGCAAAGGAGGTTCATAGGCATAGGATTGTATTTGCGGGGTTTATTTCACCGCAGGAGTTACCTGCTTACTATGCCGCATCAGATTTGTATGTTCATCCATCGTCTGCTGACGCGCATTCTCTTGCGATAAGCGAGGCAATTTTTATGAAATTGCCATGCCTTATCAGTGACAGGTGCGGCAGCTTCGGTCCAACTGATGATGTTCAACCAAATATTAATGGTTGGGTATATCCATTTGGTGATATTGATGAACTGGCAGCAGCAATTGACAGGCTAAGCAAAAGCAAAGAAATGCTTATTGAATTTGGGAATAGATCGCGCGAGATTGCTTTGGATGCCCAATTTAAAGCCCATAGAGGTGTGCTGGATGAAATTTTGAAAGATTATCGAAATTTGTAGAATGCGGATTTGCATTGTCGGGTCAGAAAAAGTTTGGTCGATAGACAAGTTATATTATAAGTATCTGGTCGAAGAAGGAATAGACGTAGCGATGTTTCCGGCGCATGATTTATTTCATGACTATTACTATAAATCGTTTGTAAATAAAATTTTATATCGGACTGGAATTTCAGGCATACTTAATGGAATCAATTCTTCCTTTTTGCAGTTTGTAGAAGAATTTAAACCAGATGTGGTTTGGGTTTTTAAGGGTATGGAAATAAGCCCAAAGACGCTGTCATTTCTGCATGAAAGGGAGGTTTTCCTGGTGAACTACAATCCTGATAACCCGTTTTTGTTCACTGGCAGAGGAAGTGGCAATAGGAATATTACTGCATCTATTCCCTATTACGACCTCTTTTTTACGTATGATGCATTAATAGCCGAACGGCTGAAGAAGGAATTTGGAAAATCAGTCGAAATATTGCCCTTTGGCTATGAGCTGGAGGAGGCTGATTTCGAGTCTGCGAAAGAGAAAGATGAAGCCATAAAACTTTGTTTTTTGGGCAACCCGGATAAGTATAGGGCGGCTTTTATTCTGCAACTAGCGGAGAAAATTAAAAGTAGCGGCGGGCAAGTCGTCGTTGTGGGTAATCATTGGAACACATTTATACCTGATAACAGTGAAATTCAGGTACACCCACCGGTTTACGGTTCTGCGTTTTGGTCAACTCTTCGGCGTTATCGGGTTCAACTTAATATTATGCGCCCGCATAACCTGTATTCTCACAATATGAGAAGTTTCGAAATACCTGCCGTTGGTGGAATCATGTTAACGCCCCAAACAGACGATCACGCCCGCTATTTTGAAAACGGGGAAAGCGCATTCTTTTACAAAGACCTGAACGAGGCTGCTGAAAAGGCTTTGTATTTATTAAACATGCCGGTAGATGATGCAAACTTAGTTCGAACTAAGGCAAGGGGTGTCAGTCTTGCCAATGGATATTCATATAAGGAAAGGGCATTGCAGGCACTTCTCAACATAGAATCGTATAAAATGACAAAAAAACGTGCAGAAAGTATCTAATTTCCGGTACTTTTTTTCCTTGTGTTATGCGGCGATAGGCGGGATATCGTTTTTGACGGAAGATTATTTCCTTTTGGCTCAATTATTAGTCCTTATAGCCTTGTTTCAGGTTATAGACAAACTTAGCAAGGGGGTAGTCATTCGCGAAACCATGGCGTTTCTGTATAGCTTTACTTGCGTATATATGCCAATGTTCGGGTACACCCGATTTAATAGGTATAACCCATTGGCATTGGTGTGGGTCCGGTATATGATGGTGGCGCCTGAGGTTTATTACAAATATGCTATACCTGCTATATCGTTTTTTTGCCTGGCTGCTACGCTGCCCACTAAGAGAGATGTTGGCGAGGGTGTAAAAGGCATTATAGAAAAACTAAAGTTGAGCCTGTCCAAGACGCCTAAGGCGGGGCTTTATATTGTTGGTGTAGGGCTTGCATCTTTGGTTATGATGGATTTTGTACCATCATCGCTACAATACTTTTTCAGCCTGTTCTTTTTTGCCTCCTTTGCAGGCGTTTTGTATATCTATTTTGCCCCAAATTTCAGGTTTAAGAAACTTATTTTAATCGGCTTCGTTGTATTTATAGTAATATCTGCCTTGCGATCAGGCATGTTTACACTCATTGCTTATATGGGTGCTACTATCTTTTCGTTTTTTTTCCTTAAAAAACGCATATCACTAGTTAGGAAAACAATGGTGATTGGCCTAGCGGCTTTTTTGTTGATAATGATTCAAAGTGTAAAACAATCTTACAGAGTAATACTCTGGTCAGGAAATATTGAAGGAAATGAAGCATCGGTTTATGGAAAGTTATTTATGGAGAAACTTCGTGACCTGGATAAGGTTCTGGCAGATGAAATGTTTTTCCCGATTTATTACAGAACCAACCAGGGTTTCAATATCGGCCTTGTGATGCTTAAATTTCCTGAGAAGATGCCTTATGATCAGGGGAAAAAATTGGCTGTCGATGCCATGGCCTCAGTAGTGCCCAGGTTTTTGTGGCCAGATAAGCCAATGGCAGGCGGACGGGAGAATATGATGTACTATGCAAATTACCGGCTGGTTGGCTACTCAACAAATGTGGGGCCATTAGGTGAGTCGTTTGGCAGTTTTGGACCTTATTGGGGAATTTTCTTTATGTTTTGTTTGGGCTTGCTGATTCGGTGGGCTTATATTAAGGTATTTAAGATAGCATCTCGCCTACCTGCATTTATTTGTTGGCTACCAGTATTATTTTACCAGGTAGAATATTCGGCCGAAACGGATACATTGCAGATTTTCAATTCATTGATAAAAACAGGCGCATTCATCGCAATTATATATATAGCGATTCCTGGTGCCTTCTTTGCTAAAAGTATTTTTGCTACTAAAAGGAAACTAGTTAGGAAGCCTCAAATTTCCATTTAGAATGGAATGTATTAATTGATTTAGTCAATATGCGTGTTTTACAGGTAATGAGAAGACCCTCGAGTTTTTATTATAGTATTGAAAATGTTTTTTCTGCTATTAAGCCTTTTTTTTCCAGGACTAAAATTGATACAGTTGAAGTATCAAAGATTGGCATTAATTGGGTGAATTTATTTGGGTTACTTAAATATCGAAGTAAGTTTGATGTTTTCCATGTTACGGGCGATGTTCACTATACCGTTTTTGCCTTCCCCAGAAAAAAAGTGGTACTGACCATTCATGACTGCATTTTTTTGCAAACTTACTCAGGAATTAAGCGATATCTGTTGAAGAAAATATTACTTGATTGGCCTGTGAAATACGCAGGCCGAATAACCACCATTTCAGAGAAGTCTAAAAATGAAATTTTAGCAGCAACGAAATGTGACCCAAATAAAATTGTTGTAATTCCTAACCCTGTCAAGAATTGTTTTGTTGCAACACACAAGTCATTTAATGTTGACAGACCGCGGATATTGTTTTTAGGTAAGACACCCAATAAAAACCTTGATCGGGTTATTGTTGCACTTCGAGGAGTTTCTTGTGTATTGAATATTGTTGGCAAGCCAAGTGATGAACAACTTGCGCTTTTAAAATCTTATGAAGTAGAGGTGATAATCGAGTCATTTTTGACAGAAAAGGAACTGGCCGAAAGATATGTATTAGCTGATTTAGTTCTATTCCCATCTTACTACGAAGGTTTTGGTCTTCCAATACTTGAGGCTTTTAAGTCGGATCGTGTTGTTATTACAAGCGATATTGACCCTATGAAATCGGTGGCAGCGGGCGGTGCCTATCTGGTGAACCCTTTTGATGCTAATTCTATATGTGATGCAGTCAGGGAAATTGCAGGTAATGAGGAGCTGAGAAACAAGTTGATTCACCGTGGCCGTGAAGTTGTAAAAAGGTACGACCCTTCGATAATTGCAAGCCGATATGAGCAGGTATATCTAAATGCAGGAGGTGACATTGACGACGAGGCGTAAAGAGACGATCCTGGTTATTACAGATTGGTTTTACCCGGGTTTTAAGGCTGGCGGTCCAATCAGGTCATGTTACAACCTGGTAACGCAACTCTCGAACGACTTTGATGTATTTGTATACACATCAGACACTGACCATGGAGATGCCGCTCCTTACCCGGACATTTCCTCAGACAAATGGCTGACAAATATTGTGGAAAATGCGAGAATTTATTATGCCAGTAAAAGTAAGTTTTCGTTGGGTAAATTTAGTCGAGAGATCTGTGGCTTAAATGCAGATGTGGTCTATTTAAATCATATGTTCTCGCCCGTATACGTTATTTTTCCATTGTATTTAAAATGGAGAGGTAAATTAAAATCGAAAGTTGTGTTGTGTCCGAGGGGTGCATTGTATGACAGTGCTTTAGCCATTAAACCGGCAAAGAAAAAAATATTCCTGCAGGTATTCAGATGGCTGTCGATTGACAAGTTGATCGATTTTCATGCAACTAATGACCGGGAAAAAGCTTCAATTCTTGCACTATTTCCGAAAGCCAAGGTTGTTGTTGCCGACAATTTACCTGCTGCAGTCCAGCCGTCATTTAAAGGGCTAGCTAAAACTTCAGGCTCCTTGAAAGCTATTTATGTTGCGCGCATTCATCCAATTAAAAACCTGCTTTTGCTGCTTCAAATAATGAAGAATATTTCAACAGGAAATATTGAGCTGACAATAGTCGGGCCGGTCGAAGACAAGAACTACTGGAAGTTGTGTGAGGAGGTTATTAAAGCCCTTCCTATTAATATTGAAGTAAAATTCCTTGGCGCTGTTTCCAATACCGAAATTCAGGAATTGATTATTACTAATCATTTATCGGTTTTATTAACGGAAGGTGAAAATTTCGGACACTCAATTTTTGAAAGCTTTCTCGCCGGAAGGCCGGTTTTAATAAGTGATCAAACACCCTGGCAGTTACTATATGAGAATAGACTTGGGTGGGAAGTTCCGTTAACAAATGTTGGATTGATTCAAGAAAAATTAGCGCAGGCTATTCAATGGAGTCAGCAAGACTTCGATATTTTCTCTAGGGCAAGCTGGCAATTTGCAAATTCGTTTATAAATAACCGGGATAAATTGGCTCCCTATTACCCCCTTTTTTTGTATGACAAGGAAAGTAGTAGATAATTCTACATACAAGGTCACAATAGATATTGGTGCCAGTCTTGTAAAGAGGCTATTATGGTACATCACAAATGCAGTTATATTCAGGAGTAGGCTGATTGCCTATTCTGCTTTAAAAGTGGGATTGTTGAAATTATTTGGCGCAAGTATTGCTCAAGGCGTTGTCATAAAGCCGGCGGTAAACATCAAATTCCCCTGGAAGTTGTCTGTTGGAGAATTCTCCTGGATAGGTGAGGAAGTTTGGATCGACAACCTATCAAATGTTTCAATCGGTAATGATGTTACCTTATCGCAAGGAGCAATGCTGTTAACAGGTAGTCATGATTTCTCTAGAACCAGCTTTGATTTTATTTCATCGCCGATCGTGTTGGAAGATGGCGTGTGGATTGGTGCAAGAGCAGTTGTTTTTGGCGGTGTTGTCGTATCCACGCATGCAATACTGGGTATTAATTCGGTAGCTGAATCTGACCTTGATCCTTATTTGATTTACAAAGGAAATCCTGCAATTCCTGTTTTAGAACGTAAAATCGTTCAATAACTTAACCTTTAGTTAGTATAAGAATTTTAATATGTCAGAAATTGCCGGCGTCAGGTCACTAAGCCATAAACATATTAAGGATGCACTACGGATTCGGATGGTAGAAGAGAAATTTCTTAACCTCTTCTCTACAGGGCACCTAAATGGAACAGTACATACTTGTGTTGGGCAGGAGTTCTCAGCCGTTGCTTTTGCGGGCCAGGCGAAAAAAAAGGATTTTATTTTTTCAAACCACCGGTGTCATGGCCACTATTTGTGCTTTACAGGCGATACAAGGGGGCTACTGGCAGAATTGCTCGGCAAGAGCTCAGGCACTTGCGGCGGTATTGGAAGCAGCCAGCATCTTTGTCGTGATAATTTTTTCTCCAATGGCATACAGGGGGGGATTATGCCGGTTGCTGCGGGTTATGCCCTTGCCAATAAATTGAGAGGGGGTGATGAAATTGGAATTGTTTTCATTGGAGACGGCACCTTGGGTGAAGGCGTCTTGTATGAAACAATGAATATTATTTCGAAATGGAAAATACCCTTGTTGATCGTTTGTGAAAACAATAGTTACGCACAATCAACACCGCAGAGTTTAAACTTGTCTGGCGAAATAATTTCCAGACCTTCTGCATTTGGTATACAAACATATGAAGGGGATACATGGAATCCCGAAGTTCTATTGTCAAAAGCAAAAGAAGCGATAGATTTCGTGAGAATTGAATCAAAGCCAGCCTTTTTCCTCGTGGAAACGTATAGATTAAATGCGCATTCGAAAGGAGATGATGATCGAGAGATAGCTGAATTGGATCATTTTAGAAAGATAGACTATCTGAATAAGTTCAAGGACGAGTCGCCTGAATATTATTCATTATATAAAAATGCGATAGATATAGAAATTGAAGGGATGGTAGCTGAAATTCTAAAGGAAGGCGAAACTTCTTTGGATCAATACTTCATTCCAGACACTTCCATAACAGATGATCGATGGCAGCCACTTTCGCCGATCAACAAAAGGCAGGTAGAACTTTTAAACGCTTTCTTCCATGATTGTATGTCGTCGGACGATAAAGTTGTAATGCTGGGGGAAGACATTCATTCCCCATATGGCGGCGCATTCAAAGTGACAAAGGGATTGTCGACCAGTTTCCCAGATCGTGTTTTCACCACACCGATATCTGAAGCGGCTATAACGGGGATTTCCAATGGGCTTGCATTAAATGGGTTTAAGCCGTTTGTAGAAATAATGTTTGGCGACTTTATAACACTTGCATTCGACCAGATTGTAAATCATGCTTCGAAGTTTCGGCACATGTTTAATGGGAAAGTAAATTGTCCGGTAGTAATAAGAACGCCGATGGGCGGTAGACGTGGATATGGTCCGACCCATTCCCAAACGCTTGACAAATTCCTCATAGGTATTGACAATGTTAAAACAGTAGCGATAAATACTTTTTTTGATCCAGGTTTGGTTTATTCGGCTATCCACAAGCAAACTGATCCAGTTATTGTTATAGAGAATAAAGTAGATTACGGGAAGAAAATTTTTCAGCAAAAACTACCTCGTTTTACGGCCTTAATGAATAATCAGGATTTTCCTGTTGTGCACTTACGTCCGGCTGTAGCGGCACCGACCATTACTATAGTCGCGTATGGCGGTATGGCCGACATCGTGGCGACGCTATTGGAGGATATTTTTGAGAATGCTGACTTAATACCCGAACTCATTATTCCGACACTAATATCAGCGCTTCCCATAGACTTAATTCTTTCATCTGTGAAAAGAACTGGTCGATTGTTAGTAATCGAAGAAGGTAGCCAGTATGGAGGTATTGGTAGTGAGTTAGGCGCGTCGTTATCAGAGAAAGGTGCTGGCGCATTTAAGTTTAAGAGAATAAGCGCATTTCCGGTACCTATACCTTCAGTCAAATCGCTGGAGTTGACCGTATTGCCGGAGAAAGAGCGAATCATTGACGAAATAACCCGTAGTTTTTCATAATGGCATTATTAAGAGAAATATTAGTACCTCTACTGGCAGTAAATGATACTACATTAACTGTTCAAGAACTAACGCGGAACAATGGTACTGCGGTGGCTGCTAGCGATGTCATCCTAATTCTGGAAACTTCAAAAACCACCTTCGACGTCGAAGCAGGTGTTGATGGTTTTGTTCAATATCTATGTGAAGCTGGTCGAGACTATGAGGTGAATGAGTTAATTGCCAGGATTTATACAGAAGTGAGTGAAACTGAGTTAAAGGAAAAAACAGACTTGAAAAATGGTGCAGTGGATCTGCCTATGGGGGCCGACCAAAGGCTAACTGCCTGGCAAGGTGAATCAGTGTTTTCATTTCGCGCTCTTGAACTGCTTGGGCAATACAATTTGTCTAAACAACTATTTAATGGCATTGATTTTATAGATAGTATACAAGTATTGAAAAGAGCAGGCGTTTGGACAGATATAGCATCGAATAATTCAGTTAATAGCGAACAAGCGCAAGTCAAGGAGAATTTGCCTCCGATACCATTTGTACGCAAAAAAATTTCTAGATCAAAAAGAACAGAAATAGAAAACCTCGGGCATATTCAACAATGGGGCTTGACAAGTACAATTAATACCTCAATTGATACAACAGGACTATATCAATCATTAAATAGCTCTTTACGGGTAATTAAAAATTCACTTTTACCCATTATCATTTATGAGGTAGGGCGACTCTTAATGAAATATAGGCCTCTAAACGCATTTTTTGAAGATGGGTACTTGCACGAATATGAGGTAATTAATTTGGGCTTTGCAGTAGATATTGATAAAGGACTTAAGGTTTTAGCAATTAAATCGGCCGATAGATTAGATATCAAGGAGATAGAAAATCAAATTATATCATTATCAGAAAAGTACATTGAAGATCGAATTGAAGTCGACGATATGTCAGACATCACATTTACAATTACTGACTTATCTGGAGAAGGCGTTGATTTCTTCAAGCCGCTAATCAACAAACGAAATTCTTCTATATTGGGCATTTCATCTCGTGATCATAAACTTGAACGCGTAGTTTTAAGCCTTACTTTTGATCATCGAGCTACTGAAGGTAAATATGTATCTCAATTCCTTGGCATGCTGAAGGAAAGGATAGAATCTTATAGGGCGGATTTTAGTTTGGTAAAGCGCGATGTGCGCTGCTACAAATGCAGCAATTCTATGGCTGATGATTTGTGTGCAATGGCATTCATGAAGTGCCTCACACCATCTGGTCATGACGGATTTATTTGCCAAAGTTGTTTAAACGGATTTTAATGGAAGACAAGCTTAAGGAGATTATAAGTGGCTATCTAAAGATACCAGTATCCGAAATATCGACTGCAACGCGAATTGATCGATCAGCAGTAGGGAATTCTATTTACCTACATAGAATGTATGGTCGAATTGCAGAAGCGGGTTATAACCTGAACGACTATGCCGATATACTCAATTTTGGGGAATTGCTTTCAAGGTTGCAAGGAAAATCCGTTGCTAAGGTTACGCCAAAAGAGGAAGTTGTGCCTGGAAATGGAGTTGGTGTAGATATAGAAGAAATCGGAAACATGCCAGTAGTGGCTGATTTTAGAGCTGATGGATTCTACACCGTTAATTTTTCATCTGAGGAGATTGCCTATTGCATACTGCAGAATAATCCATATGCGTCTTTTGCCGGCATTTTTGCAGCTAAAGAAGCCATCGTGAAAGCAAATGGCGCGTATCGTAAAAGCGGATTTCGCGAAATTGTTATTGGCCATGACCAATTTGGAAAGCCGGTGAAAAATGGATTTCAACTTTCTATTTCTCATACAGAAACTGTCGCTATAGCGGTTGCTGTTGAAGAAAGGGGGATGGTAGCAGTGAACGGGCGGTTGCAAGGAGAAAGCGTGACGGTTAATAAAGGGAATTTTGGTGCTAAAGGTCTTTGTTTTCTCGCCGGTGTAATAATATCTTTTTTAGTCTTTTATTTTATTTGGCCTGGCAGGTGAGAATATCTATTATAACGGCTACTTTCAATAGTCAGCATACAATTGCCGACACGATGAATAGTATTGGTATGCAGGCTTATCCTGATGTAGAGCATATTATAGTCGATGGATGTTCAACGGATAATACCCTGGCTATCGTTTCAAATTTTTCTCATAACTATAAGTTAGTGAGTGAAGAGGATAAGGGCTTATATGATGCGATGAACAAAGGTATTTCCATGGCTTCTGGCGAGGTTGTGGGTATTTTGAATGGCGATGATTTTTACACAAAAAGCGATGTGCTTTCAAAAGTTGCAGACCTGTTTATGAATCCCGCGGTTATGTGCGTGTATGCTGATCTTGATTATGTTGACAAAAACGATATTTCAAAAGTAGTTCGTCGGTGGCGCGCAGGCGCTTACAGTTCCCAAAAATTCTTTTACGGGTGGATGCCTCCTCATCCCACCTTTTTTGTAAGAAGAAATCTATACGAGAAATATGGGCAATTCGATTTGAGATTCAAATCAGCCGCCGACTATGAGCTAATGCTACGTTTTTTGGTGAAACATGAATTACAGGCGACTTATTTACCAGATGTGATTGTGAAAATGCGAACAGGCGGTCAAAGCAATGTTTCGATTCGAAATCGCTGGCGTGCAAATCGGGAAGATCGACGGGCCTGGGATGTCAATGGGCTAACACCCTACTTTTTTACGATCCCACTAAAGCCTTTGCGGAAACTCATTCAGTTCCTGGTTTAATCAGGCATTTCATGCTTGCTAGCAATCAGAATGAATGCCCCTGACTCTTTTACTTGTGATATTTTCTTCAACTGACCTTTTAATGGTTCGTATAAAATGTAGCCAAAGTTCAAAAGCGTTCTTTGCGCATCTCCGGCTTTAAGGCCATTTGCTTGGTTTTCAGCCCAGTCTAAAAACTCAAAAATAATTACGGGTGCATTATCTGTACTTAATATTTGTCGCCCGCCCCTGAAAACATAGTCTTCAAATCCTTCTACATCAATTTTAATTACATCGATCTTGTTAATATTGTTAAGTGCGCATAAAGTATCGAGCGTAATTGTTTGAACCATTACAGCTTTCTTCGTAAAGACAGGCGAAAGCGACCCCTTGCCGAATTTATCTTCCGGCGAGTAAAAGCTTAAGGTTTGATCGTCTTCATTGAACAGGGCCTTGTTATAAATGGAGATTCTAGACGCTAAACCATTGGTTGACACATTCTTCTCTAGAATTGCAAACAACCAGGGCGCAGCTTCAACGGCTATGATTTTTACATTCTCAAGTCGTTTTGCAACCGGTAGCAGGATAGCGCCAATATTTGACCCTAAATCGAAGAATACGCCGTCTTTTGGAAGAAATTCGCAGATGAAATCAATTGTTTCTTGCTCATACACCCCATTAGCAAAAATATCAAAGGCGATATTTTCTTTTAAATTCGGCACTAAATAGTTGATGCCGTACCTGCCTTTTAACTGAGTTTGGGTTGCAGACTCTATTTTTTGTTTAAAGAGGAAATGGAGCAATCTTTTTTTCCCTCTAAAGTTTGGCAGATATCGCACAATATTTTGAATCATAATGTAGCAAGAATAGAATGAATTGGTTTTTGTCTTTTTTAATAGGCATTCAAAGTAAAGGTATAGAAGTCTAAAGTAACTATCTTCGCATCTTATATTTTTCTATGTCTAAAGTTGCACTCGTAACAGGCGTTACCGGACAGGACGGCGCCTACCTTACCGAACTCCTACTTGAAAAAGGGTATTTTGTTCACGGTATCAAAAGACGCGCGTCGCTCTTTAATACCGATCGCATCGACCACCTCTACCAAGACCCGCACGATAAACAAGTGCGACTAAAACTCCACTACGGCGACCTCACCGATAGCACCAACCTCATTCGCATTATCCAGGAAACACAGCCCGACGAAATTTATAACCTCGCGGCCATGAGCCACGTGCACGTGAGCTTTGAAGAGCCTGAATATACGGCCAATGCCGATGGCATCGGTACGTTGAGGATATTGGAGGCGGTTCGCTTGCTGGGACTCACGAAAAAAACAAAAGTGTACCAGGCTTCCACCAGCGAACTCTATGGATTGGTGCAAGCCGTTCCACAAAGCGAAACCACGCCCTTCTATCCCCGAAGCCCCTATGCTGTGGCAAAGCTGTATGCCTATTGGATCACGGTCAATTATCGGGAGGCCTATAATATGTTTGCAGTAAATGGTATTCTGTTTAACCACGAATCGCCGTTAAGAGGCGAAACCTTTGTAACCAGAAAAATTACCCGCGCCGTTGCCAAGATTGCGCTAGGCCTGCAGGATAAACTTTACCTCGGTAACCTCGATGCCCAGCGCGACTGGGGTCATGCCAAAGACTATGTGGAAGCCATGTGGCTGATCCTGCAACAGGAAAAACCCGAAGACTTTGTTATTGCTACCGGCGTCACCACCCGCGTGCGCGATTTTGTGCGCATGGCATTCAAAGAAGTGGGCATCGAACTCGCCTTCAAAGGCAAAGAGGATACGGAAACCGCCGTTGTTGTGTCTTGCAGCAACCCCGACTTTCAATTGGAAACCGGTAAGGAAGTGGTCTGTGTTGACCCGCGTTACTATCGCCCTACCGAAGTGGAATTGCTGATCGGCGACCCCAGCAAAGCCAACAACAAACTGGGCTGGAAACCCAAATACGACCTGCCTGCCCTGGTACAGGAAATGGTAGCTGCCGATGTAGAAGCTTTCCGCAAAGAAAAGCTACTCGCTGAAAGCGGTTACTATGTGAAGAATCAATACGAGTAAACAGATGGAAAAACAGGCTAAAATTTATATCGCCGGCCATCGTGGCATGGTGGGTTCAGCCATTCATCGGAAACTCACCAAAGAAGGATTCGTCAATATCATAACCTGCACGTCAAAAGAACTCGACCTGCGCAACCAGCAGGCCGTGCAGGATTTTTTCGCCGCCGAAAAACCCGACTACGTGTTTTTGGCGGCTGCCAAAGTAGGCGGCATTCTCGCTAACAATACCTACCGCGGAGAATTTTTGTACGATAACCTGAGCATCCAAAACAACGTTATTCATTTTTCTTATGTCAATAACGTACAAAAACTGATGTTCCTGGGCTCATCGTGCATTTATCCCAAACTGGCGCCGCAGCCACTCAAAGAAGAATACCTTCTCACTGGTGAATTAGAACCCACCAACGAGCCCTACGCCATTGCCAAGATCGCAGGCATCAAACTCTGCGATGCCTATCGGGCGCAATATGGCTGCAATTTTATTTCGGCCATGCCCACCAATCTCTATGGGCCGAACGATAATTATGACCTGAACAATTCGCATGTACTGCCGGCCCTGATTAGGAAATTTCACGAAGCGAAAATAAACGGCGATAAACAGGTGGTCATCTGGGGAACCGGTAAACCTTTAAGAGAATTTCTGCATGCCGACGACCTGGCCGATGCCTGTTACTACCTGATGCAGCATTACAATGAGCCCGGCCTCGTAAATATTGGTGTTGGCCATGATATCTCTATCGGAGACCTGGCCATACTGGTAAAAAAGATTGTCGGTTACGAAGGCGACATTGTGCATGACCTGAGCAAACCCGATGGCACGCCGCGCAAACTGATGGATGTATCAAAACTACATTCGTTCGGCTGGCAGGATACCATTTCATTAGAAAACGGCATTACAGAAGTATATAAAGTTTATAGCAAGGCGAATAGCTGAATATGTGTGGAATAGCAGGTATTATTGAGTTTGGAAACCGGCCGGTAGATGAATCGAAGCTGCGCGCCATGAACAATTGCATGGCGCACCGCGGCCCCGATGCCGATGGTTTTTTCCTCGAGAAAAATTACGGCCTGGCGCACCGGCGACTGAGTATTCTCGACCTCTCCACCTCGGCCAACCAGCCTTTTTCGGATAGTGCTAACCGCTATATCACCGTGTTCAACGGCGAACTGTACAACTACCGCGATGTACAGCAAAAAATGCCCGAACATCATTTCAACACCACCAGCGATACCGAGGTATTGATTGAATGGTTTGCCCGACGGGGTATGGAAGGCATTCCTGATTTCAGTGGCATGTTTGCCTTTGCGATGGTCGACCGGCAAACAGGCAATACCACCCTGGTGCGCGATCGCTTTGGCGTAAAGCCTTTGTACTATTACCAGGACGAGCACCGGCTGATCTTTGCTTCAGAAATAAGGGCCATCCTGGCCACCGGCTATGTAAAATCATCGCTCGATCCCGTGGGTCTGCGTTCTTATTTCCGGTACCAGTCGGTCGCTTCACCGGGCACTTTATTAAAAGGCATCAAACAACTGCCCGCCGGGCATTTTCTCGAAATAAAAAATGCGCCGTTCGCAAAAAATGACGGTGCCGACAGCAAGGGCAGCACCGACAACAGTGTTCGCGTTGAACTGAAACAATGGTATTCCATCCCCAGTACCGGCGCCGCGGCTGATTTTTCAAACGCTGATACGGTGAAGAAAAACATCCGACAACTGCTGGAGCAGGCAGTAGAAAAAAGACTGGTGAGTGATGTACCCGTGGGCGCTTTTTTATCGGGCGGCATCGATTCTTCATTGGTAGTGGCGCTGATGGCGCGGACCAGCAGCCAGCCGGTAAACACCTTCAATATCTGTTTCAAAGAAGAAGAGTTCGACGAATCGAAATGGGCCAATATGGTGGCACAGAAATACCATACCAATCACCGCGCCATCGAAATGAAGCCCACACATTTTTTGGACGAACTGATGAACGCGCTAAACGCGATGGATAGTCCGTCGGGCGATGGCATCAACTCCTATGTTGTCTCCAAAGCTGTACGCCAGCAGGGCATAACCGTGGCGCTCAGCGGCATTGGAGGCGATGAACTGTTTGCGGGTTATCCCTTTTTTCCTACCTACCTGAAAATACAGCAACGTGCGCAAATCTGGGACAATACCACCGTGCTGCGCCAGGTATTTGGCAAAATGATGGAAGTGAACAATCGCCTCAACCTGTCTAAAATCAAGACCCTGCTGGAAGCAAAAAAAAGCAATATCGCCTGGTTGTACCCGGTATTCAGGCAGGTGTTGCCCGATAGTATTCCCGATGCCGTACTCGATTTGCCGGCCAATGGTATGGTGCAGGAGGAGTTACTAAAACAGAAAGAAGTTATAAAGAAATTACCTCTATTGAGCCAGGTGACGGTGGCCGAGTTGATGGGCTATACGCAAAACACGCTGCTCAAAGACATGGACCAGATGAGTATGGCCGTGGGCCTCGAATTAAGAGAGCCCTTCTTTGACCATGCATTGATACAATATGTGCTGCAAATTCCTGATAGCCTGAAATTTCCCGAGACCCCGAAAAAATTGCTGGTAGATAGTCTCGCGGGACTGATTCCAGACGAAGTCATCCATCGCCCGAAAAAAGGATTCACGTTTCCGTGGAAGCACTGGATGAAAAATGAGCTGAAACCGTTTTGTACCTCAATGATACGATCGTTTGCAGGCCGGCCCGGCGTGAACAACCAGGCCCTGCTTCGCCATTGGAACGATTTCCTGCTGGAAGAAAAACAGGCCCGCTGGATGGACATCTGGTTATTTGTGGTGCTGGAGTACTGGCTGCAGAAAAATGAGATCGAATTGCACTAAGCTCCGCCAGATCGACCAGTGCCGGGATATTATCTATTTACCCGGGTTAACGTATATTTCACTGCAATTCATTAAAATTTAATTAAAGTAATGCGATAAACACAGAACTTTGTTCGGTAAGCAAACCTTATCCTGACCGAATAATATGTGTGGAATCGCCGGTATTCTTCGCTTCGATCAACAACCCGCTTCTGAGCAGGTGATCCGCGCCATGACGCGCGCTTTACAGCACAGGGGCCCCGATGCAGAAGGTATTTTTACAAAAGGTTGTTTGGCGCTGGGCCACCGCAGGCTATCCATCCTGGATACTTCGGTTGCTTCCAACCAGCCATTTGAAGACCCTACGGGTCGCTACCAAATGGTGTACAATGGCGAGCTCTATAATTTTAGGGATCTCCGCCGAAAAATTCCCGACTATCATTTTCAAACCACCGGCGATACTGAGGTATTGCTGCAATGGTTTATCCGATCCGGCAAAACTGGTCTCGACACACTGGCCGGGATGTTTGCATTCGCAGTATGGGATGCAGCAGCGCAATCGCTTTGCCTCGTTCGCGACCGGCTGGGCGTGAAGCCCCTGTATTATTATCTCGATGAGCAACAGTTGGTGTTCGCCTCTGAAATCCGCGCCATTTTGGCCGGCGGATGGGTAAAACCGGCTATAGCTACCGGTGCGCTGCACGACTATTTCCGGTACCAGTCGGTGTCTTGCCCCGATACCATGATAAAGGGCATCCGGCAGGTGCCGCCGGGCCATTTGCTGCGCATCCACAACGGGAAGGCCAGCCTCGAATCCTGGTGGGATATCAATCGCAAGCCTTCTGTTTTTGCGCCCGATAATGAGCGGCAGGTGCAGCAGGATATATTGGATCTGCTGACCCAGTCTGTCGAAAGGCGTATGGTCAGCGATGTACCGGTGGGGGCTTTTTTGTCGGGCGGTATCGATTCAAGCGCCGTGGTGGGACTGATGCGGCGCGTCAGCGGCCAGCGACCCAATACTTTTACGATTGCGTTTAAAGAAAAGGAGTATGATGAGTCGGCCTATGCGGCGATAGCTGCGCGAAAGTTCAATACCAATCACCAGGTGATTGAATTGGGTGCGGGCGACCTGCTGGGTTCTTTGGGCGATGCGCTCAACGCGATGGATTCGCCCAGTGGCGATGGCGTTAATACCTATGTGGTGTCGAAGGCGGTGAAGGCCCAGGGTATTTCGGTAGCGCTGACGGGTGCCGGGGGCGATGAGTTGTTTGCAGGTTATCCGTTTTTTCAACAGTATATGCGCTTGCGTAATCGCTCGCTGGTATGGGATCATTCGAGTCCCGTGCGCAAGCTGGTGGGCAAGACCATGGTATTGCGACCCCATTCGAAATACCGCGATTTACTGAATACGCCCAGCACCAGTATTGCCGATCTATACCCGGTGTTCAGGCAGATTATGGCGCCGGCGCTGATAGCCGAATTGGTGAGGGCGCCGTCGGTAGACCGAATCGCGGGGCAGTTGGATGCCTGGCGCAGACCGCTGGAAGATTTTCCGTTGTACAGCCAGGTGAGCATTGCCGAGCTGACCGGTTATACGCGCAATACCCTGATGCTGGATCTCGACCAGATGAGCATGGCCCATGCGCTGGAAGTGCGCGAACCGTTTTTTGACCACGACCTGGTGCAGTATGTACTGCAGGTGCCTGACAAGATCAAATCGCCCAGTTACCCCAAGCGACTGCTGGTGGAGAGCCTGGCGGGGCTATTGCCCGATGAGCTGGTGTTCAGGCAAAAGAAAGGGTTTTTGTTTCCGTGGAAAGACTGGCTGCGGAAAGACCTGCGTGCGTTTTGCCAGCGGCGGATCGAGTCGATGGCAGCGCGGTCTTTTATTGATGGCGCGGCCCTGTTGTCTTTATGGGCCGATTACCTTCGGGGCGACCAGCAGGTGAAATGGGTGGATGTGTGGTTGTTTGTGGTGCTGGAGCATTGGTTGGAGCGGAATGGGGTAGGCTGTTAGGCTTTCATGCGCCGAATGGGGGAACCGCCGTTTGCCAGCATTAATTCGTAGCTTTGACTCCTGGGTTGTTAGAACAGCCTTGATTGTAGCCCGCTTATGTTTTCCATTTTCAAGCGCAGAAAGTACCCCCTTATAGATCTGAGCGGAATAGGTGTTGATATGCACAGTCACCTGTTGCCCGGCATTGACGATGGCTCGCCCGATACCGAGACCTCTCTGTCGTTGATTGCTGGGTTGCGCGAGATGGGCTATTCCCGTTTTATTGCCACGCCGCATGTGTTGTGGGATTTGTATCGCAACGATGATGGTACCATTGAAGAGTCGCTGCGCGATTTGCAAGCCGCCCTCGTATCGGCCGATCAGCATACCCCTTTGTCTGCCGCAGCCGAATACATGATTGATGATCATTTTGCGCAGATGGTAGCCGAGAAGGCGCCGTTTCGCTGCATTACCGGAAAATTGCTGCTGGTGGAATTTTCTTTTGTGAGCCTGCCCTACGAGTGGAAGAAAATTTTCTTCGACCTGCAAATGCTGGGTTACCAGCCCGTATTGGCACACCCCGAGCGTTACACCTACCTGGCGGGTGACACAGGCATTTTCCAGGAGATAGCGGATATGGGTATTCTGCTACAGGTAAACCTCAATTCGCTAACGGGTTATTATGGCAAGGTGTCTTATAACCTGGCGATGGGGATGATTAAGCAAAAGATAGTCTCGTTGCTGGGCACCGATTGCCACCATGAGCGCCATTTGGAAGCGATGCGGAGTTCGTCGCAGTTGATGCCGGCGGTGGAGATGTTGCTGGACCAGGGACGGTTACTGAATAAGGAGTTGTAGGTGGGTTTTTGGTTTGTGGTTTATTGTTTCTGGTTTATAGTTTCTCGTTTGTGGTTTCTGGTTTGCGCGGTCACTTTGGGCGATACGTGTTAGAGTGGGTGCATTTGTCGACCTTGCGTTGTCGCTTTTACTTTTTGGATATTGGGCAATAATTTTTTGGGATGGATATATACACGATATGGGTAGCTGTTCGCCGGCGGATGGCTACTTTTTGTTTGCGCCTGCGCGGGGTGAAAATCGGCAAGGGCAGCGTGGTTGGTCTGCGGGTGGATATTCCCTTTAATCCTTCGCAGGTAGAGATTGGCGCCCGCTGTTTTATTTCAGATGGGTGTACGTTTTATTGCAATAACCACAATGGGAAAAAGGCGCGGATTGTTATTGGGGATGATGTTGTCATCAATAAGTCGGTGGTGATTGATTGTGCGGAGCTCGTTGAAATCGGGGCTGGATCGCGGATTGGTGTAGGTGTGTTTATTACCGATCATCAGTATGATTTTCATTCCAAAAAAACATTAACTGAAAGCACGATTGTCACCGCCGAGATATCGATTGGTAAAAACGTGTACATCGGAGCTAATTCGACTCTACTCGGACGAGTATTTATCCCCGAAAATACAGTAATTGCAGCGGGGTCCAGGTTGGATATCTAGCGCCAACAATTATTGTCGATTTATTCCCCGGCCAATCAGGGAAGTGGGTATTTTATAAAACATGATCGATCTCTTTTAACGCTATAAACATTCAGGCAAATTATATTCCCATTAAAAGAAATAGAAACCCGATACTACCGCAGTGATTGATTCTTCCGGTTCCTCAAGAAATATGAGTAAAAATCTAAGACAGCCTTGGAATTTTCCGTTTTAAACTGTAGTCTTGTTCAGTATTTTGCCCATTCTATCCTCCCATCCTAAATCGCCCGGTTACGGGCGGGAATTTCCGACAAATGTTTATTGAAAACCATAGCATGACAGAGTGACTTGGCCGCATTTTCGTGACTGAGGAAAGCGAAGCTCTGCCTTACTGTGTATTTATTTTTTTTTACTTAGTCATTAAGATAAGACTTTTGCCGCCGGCTTGTAGTTGATGCGTCGGTAAAGAAAAAATATGGGAAAGAAAAATAATACGGGAGACAACAGTGTGATTGAGCTCCTTTTCTACAAATTCCTGCCTTATTGGCCGCTATTTGTGATTCTCACTGCATTGTCGGTGGGACTGGCAATATTTTTTACCAGGGAAGTGCCTCCCATCTATACCACTGCCGCATCAATCATTATACGCGACGAACGAAAAGGCGTGGAAACCACTTCGGCCCTCGAATCTGTGAACTATTACAGTTCCAAACAAATAGTAGAGAATGAAATCGAGATACTCCGGTCAAAAGACATTCTCTTAAGGGCTATTAATAGATACCATCTAAATGCACTGGTGAGCACGAAAAAGCTGCTTGCTTCTCGCGCCGCCTTCCAGACATCGCCAGTAATGATTGAATTAAAAACGCCCGATGCGATCAGGAACCTGGTGAAGGGCAGTTTCGTGGTGAGAGCTTCGGGAAGGGAGATCCAAGTCGCCGGAATGACCTATCCCGTTGATAAATGGTTAAAGACAAGCGGTGTTGAGATGAGGTTTGTTCCCAATCCATACTATACCGGGGATAATCAAACGGCGTTTGAATTTGCCCTTTTGCCTGCGGCAACGGCGGTAGAGGCACTGAAAAACAGGCTGGTGGTCGCCAGTGCGAATAAGTTGTCTACGGTAATTGAAATCGTTCTGAACGACGAAGTTCCTCTTCGCGCAGAAAAAATTGTAAATTCTATCATCGAAGAATACAATAGTGACAAGCTGAACGCCAAAAAGAACCTGGCATTAAATACCCTGAAACTTATCCAGGATAGAATCAGCGGCGTTGAAAAGAGCCTTGACTCGATCGACGGGAATGTTCAGTCTTATAGAACCGCCCGTGTTGCCGTGAACCTGGACGAGCAAACCAAATCATATATTCAGAATATGGGCGAAACCGATAAGAAGCTGAATGAGCTTAATATGCAGCTGGCGGTTTTGAATAATCTGGACAGTTATATAAGAGATAAAGACGCTTCAACTGATTTGGTGCCTTCGCTCATACCGGGCAACGACAACGGCGTAAATACCCTGCTCACCAGGCTTGTGGAAGCTGAGGTTAAATATGAAAATCTCCAGAAAACAACGGCTGTTAACAGCCCGCTGATGTTATCGCTGAAAAATGAGATTGAAAAACTGAGAAAAGTTATCGCCGATAATGTCAATACCCAGCGAAAGAGCCTTACAGTAGCAATTGGAAACCTGTCTAAATCTAATTTAAGCTATAAGTCTTATTTGGAGAACATCCCGCAACAGGAACGGGATCTTCTTGATGTAAACAGACAAAGAGATACTAAACAGTCGCTTTACGATTATCTTCTTCAGAAAAGAGAGGAGACAACGCTCTCGCTGGCATCGATGGAAAATGATAAAAATATCATTGACCATGCCAGGTCGTCTGTTAAACCAGTCTTCCCCAAGCTTTCCGTTTTTGTGGTAATAGGGTTGTTGGCGGGAGTTCTCCTTTCTATACTTTCTGTACTGATCAAGGAAAATATTAGCAAGAAAATATTATTTACAAAAGACATCGAAAGATTAACCGCCGTTGAGGTCATTGCTGAGTTGCCTAATTTCGGCAAGATCAAAGGCGAGTCGGAGCCAATCAGGCGTCGGATTATTGCTGAGCATTTCAATGCTTTGAGGCAGAAGGTGATCAAGAAGCTGAAAGCGGATCAGAAAGTGCTCCTTATTACATCTTCCATCGCGGGAGAAGGCAAGAGTTTTGTCTGTGCAAATCTGGCAAGAAGTTTTTCCAAAACCGGACGGAACGTCTGCATAGTTGATTTTGACCTGTATGCGCCAAAGCTGACCGAAATGTTTTCACTGACGGGACAAAAGGGGCTGTCTGAATACTACAGAACAGATTCGCCGGCTGCGATCATTGACTGTATTCATAGCGGCGCTGCGCCGAACCTTTATGTGATTCCGGTAGGAGCGAACCCGGGTGATTTGATTGACAACCTCAAAGATGCGGCCATGGATGAATTATTTGCCTTTTTGAAAAAACGGTTCGATTTGGTTATTGTAGATACCCCGCCAACCCTTCCTGTTGCCGATGCGCTTTCGCTGGCTGATCGATCAGACCTGAATTTGTTTATCTCCAGGCATGGTATCACACCAAAAAATGCCTTGCGGAAGTTTGATGAAGAAGCTGCGGCAAACCTATATAGCCAGCCGTTTATTGTATTTAATGGCGTTGAATCGAGAGGTGTACTTCAAAAATGGTCAGGGTATGGATATGGATATGGGTACACCCTGCAGAAGACCGGTATGTATGGTGCATATACAAGAGTGTGATCTATGCTGGTAACCAAAATACTGACTGCTTTAAGTTTACTTAGCTTTATACTGTATGTCTTATTTAGCAAAGAACGCAGTTCCTTTGTTTCCAGGTATTTATTATACGTATTTGCGATTTTCCCTTTTTTAGGATTTCGTGTTTCTCCGGTGGAGATGGGTGGCCTGTCTGTTTTCGATGCATTGACCTTTATATCAGTGCCTGTATTCCTTTTTCGGGAAAAATGGAAAAAAGGCTTCCGATCCGGCTATTTTGTCGTTGCCGGTTTCTTTTATCTCCTAGTCTTCCTGGGGGGATTGACCTCTGAATTCCCCCAGATATCTTTCGTGGAGTCATTAAAATATCTCACTGTACTGATCTTTACAGGCTGTTTATTGTACCAGCTATGGGTGGATACCGATTTTGTTTTTGAGGTTCTCAAGAAATTGAGAATTTCGGCTGTTTTCGCTATTGTTTTTCTGATACTTCAAATGATCATGGGCCTCAAGTTCTCTTTTTTCGAACCGTCGGGCAATGCATATTTATTCGACGCCCAAATCCGGTACCCAGGCATGTTCACTGATCCCCAACAGAACGCCCAATACCTGGCTATGTCGTCTTTTCTTTTTCTCGCCGGCTACCACCACCGTGAGAATGTCATTATTCGGTTTTTGCTTTTTGCAGCATTGTTGCTGGCCATATTTTTCACGGGAGTGCGTGCCGCTTTTTTGGGTGTGATTGTGGGTATCGCCGTGCTGTCTTTGTTCGGCAGGTCAAAATTTCGCGTTGCCGCCTTAGCAGCTTTAATGGCCGGTTCTGTTGTATATTATTTTTTCGGGAATTCTATTGTATTGTTTAACCGCGAAATATCGGCGGGCGAGATGGGTGATATCCGCTTCGAATATTGGCGGGCTGCCATTCAATTATTTAATACCCATATTTTGATGGGAATAGGAGTGGGCAACTACCAGCCGTTTGTATCTTTTTTTGACCAGAATCAATACTGGGAGTCGTTTGGAGAGTTCGAATATATTGTTCACCCCGAAAGCGGCTATTTGAAGTTGCTGGTCGAACTGGGCATAATCAGCTCTACGATATTTCTTTTTCTTTTGTTGGAGCCTTTGTTGCTGTCGGTCAGGATATGGTTCCAGGCCGCATCGGAAAAGAAGGAATTAGTGCTTGTGCTGGCATCTGCGCTGCTTTGCTGGATGGTATCTTTTGTGACCGTATTCTCGTTTGCCGACGCAAGGATCATGCTCATGGTAGCAACTTTGTCGACCATATTGCATTCTGTTTCCCAATACAATAACACAGAGAATGCTTAAGCTGGCGCTTACGGGCTCCATATCTACAATAATGCAGAACATTTTATTGACTGTGTTTTTTGTGATCCTGGCCCGTGTGTACCAGCCCGTGGAGTTTGCTCAATACCTGACAGGCAATTCTCTTTACCAGTTGTTTGCAGCGTTGTCGACGCTGGGGTTGGGTCAGTGGTTTTCGAGGGAAATATTGCAGCAAGACAACTCACTGCTGCTAATGCAGAAGTATTTTAAGGTTCAGCTATTGCTGGGCATTGTCGTTTATCTGTTGTCGGGGCTGGCTGTTTTCCTGCTCTACAGAACGTACCCCCTGTCGGTTGTTTGCCTGCTGTGCTGCTCAAATATCATGGTCGATAACTGGATTGACGCATTCAAGAATCTAAATGTCGCAACGGAAAACCAAAAGAGGAATTTCTCTATACTTTTAATAGATGCTTTTGTAAGATGCCTGCTGGCGGGAATGTTGCTTATTGCACCGGTGAATGTAATGTGGCTTTGTCTAGTCTTACTGGGTGTACGCTTGTCTACTTTGGTGCTGTTTTATAGATACGGCGGATTTAACAGCAAGTGGCTTGCCGACATTCTGAAAGCCAGGATAACATTTTTCAATATCCGTGAACTTGTGCTGAAGAATTTCTATTTCGCAGTGATCGGTGGCATCTCGGTAGTGTACTGGCGAAGCGGGAATATTGTCGTTTCAAAGCTTCTGGAACCGATCGACCTGGCTTATTTTGAAATAGCGTTTAAGGTTTTCGTACTTTTCCAGGTATTCCCACTGATCTTTTCTTCAGTGGTCTTTCCCAAGTTCGTAGCAAATATCAGGGATGGCGACAGGTCGGGCTTATTTTCCCTGTATAGAAATACATACCTGTTGTATCTGGGTTTCGGTATTTGCGCCTATACTTTTGTCTACCTTTTAGCAGATACGTTTGTTCCGCTGGCCTTTGGGAAAACATATACCTATGCCGCTCACTATGTGAAGATTATGCTGCTGGTGATTTTGTTCTTTCCAACTGCATTTCTGCAGGCCAATCTACTGGTGGCATTAGGCAGGGAGCGCGATGACATGGTCATTAACCTGGTGACCCTGGTCGTTTACGGACTGTCAATACTTATGGGGTTCCAGTATGCAAGGAGCCTGGAAGTAATAGTCTATTCTATTGTTTTTTCGTGGATACTGTTTCATCTTATACAGGACATCTACCTGCTTAGGGCTGGTTTTACAGATATTCGGTCGATGCTTGTATCAAACGCTTTGATATTGGGGTGGATCTTCACTCTTTACTTTTCGGAAAGATTGTTTAGTAAGATATATCTAAGTGTTTTTTTGGGGATTGCGCTGGGTGCCGTGCTGATATCGGGGAGAAACAGGATCAGAAATATGTTTGGCTAAGATTAGATCTTTTCATTAAAATATGCTTTAATGACAATTGGTATTTTGGGCACAAGAGGAATTCCTAACTACTATGGCGGATTTGAACAGTTTGCAGAATACCTTTCTGTAGCCTTGGTAAGGCGTGGTTATGAGGTATATGTTTATAACTCAAGCCTACACCCATACCAGAGTTCGGAATGGAACAGCGTGAACATAATTCATTGTAAGGACTATGAAGATCGTTACAATACCGCCGGCCAGTTCATTTATGACCTTAATTGTATCAAAGATGCTAACAAGCGAAAGTTTGATATAATCTTGTTGCTGGGGTATACCAGTAGTAGTGTTTGGGGTAAAATGCTAGATAAGAAAAGGACTATTGTTATACAGAATATGGACGGACTGGAGTGGAAACGCCAGAAATATTCTTTCCTGGTTCGGTTTTTCCTGAAACACGCCGAAAGATGGGCGGTTAAACATGCCGATTATTTGATTGCCGATTCAATAGGCATCCAGAAACACATAAGGGAACGGTTTAACCGGCATGCGATTTATATTCCCTACGGTGCAATACCCTTTAGTAAACCGGATATAAATGCTCTTAAATCTTTCGGGCTTCTACCAAGTTCTTATAACCTGCTGATCGCCAGAATGGAGCCTGAAAACAGTATCGATGTTATCTTGGAAGGAATGGTAAAAAGCAAGGCCCAGACCCAGTTCCTGGTTATAGGGAGAACTGACAATAAGTATGGCCAGTATATTTACAATAAGTATGCTCATGATAAAAGAGTCAGATTTCTTGGCGGTATTTTCAACTACCAGCTGTTGAATACTATAAGGTTTTATGCGAGGCTTTATTTTCACGGCCACACAGTAGGCGGTACAAATCCCTCTCTTTTAGAGGCAATGGCCTGTCAGTCGATGATTGCTGCCCACAGGAATATTTTCAACTCGTCCATTCTTGACGACGATGCCTTTTATTTTGATAATGCCGAAGAAGTGGCGGCATTGCTTGATAGTGATTTTGTGGGGACCGAGTACGAGAAATCGTGTACCGAAAACAATCTTCAGAAAATACGTGAAATATACTCGTGGGAGATCATAAACAATAAATACGACCATCTATTCTCCAGCTTAACGTCCACAGTCGTAAAATCGCAGGGAGCTACGCGGAAAGCGGAAGGCCGCCAGGCCGAGCCGGGGATGTTAAAGCGCCAGTTCACCTAATTCATGGGTTAAGTTGAATTTAAAAAAATGAGTGGAAAAACCATCCTTTTTCTTCACGGTTCGAATGATTTATATGGAGCAAGCAGGGTGTTGCTGGAATCTATCGGGGTTGCCCGAAAAAATGGATATGCTGTCGTTGTTGTTCTAAGCGGTGCAGGCGTTTTGAGCGACAGACTGCTTGCCGAAGGCGTTACCGTGAGGTTCCTGAACTTGGGCATTTTGCGGCGGAAATATTTTACGCCTTTGGGGCTTATTAACAGGCTGCGAAAATTATCCAGTGCAAACAGTGTATTGCGTAAGATAGTTAGGCAGGAAAACGTTTCGCTGATTTACTCAAATACATCTGCGGTACTTATCGGGCCATTGGTTGCAAGAAGAATGGGGATCCCGCATGTGTGGCATATACATGAAATCATCTCTGGCGCTGGTGTCTTTAATAAATTGATTTCATCGGTAATGAGAATATCCCGCGGTAAAGTTATTGCCGTATCGAATGCCGTCAGCGATCACTGGAACCAGCAGCTACCCGAGCCGATCGTCCAGGTAATTTACAATGGCATGGATTATTCGCCTTTTCTATCGGGCGGGTCGTGCACAAAAGAAGAGTTGGGTTTTCCTGCTGAAAGCCTGCTGGTAGGTATGATAGGAAGGGTCAACCTTGTTAAAGGGCAGCCTTTCTTTTTGAATATTGCCGAGAAACTGCTGTCGGCCGGCACGAAGGTGAAATTTGTGCTGGCCGGCGACGCTTACCCGGGTACTGAATACCTGGAGGAAGCGCTTAATGAACGAATATCATCGTCTGCGATGCTGAAAGAAAATGTCATAAACCTTGGTTACAGAACAGATGTTCACCGGGTCATGAATGCGCTGGATGTTTATGTATTGCCTTCGGTGAAGCCCGATTCCCTGCCTACTACAGTTTTGGAAGCAATGGCGGCAGCCAAGCCCGTAGTGGCTACCCGAACCGGCGGCGCCAGTGAAATGGTACTGGAGGGGGAGACCGGCTATATGGTGGAGGCTGGTGATACAGAGGCGGCGTCGAACCGGATAACAGCTTTGCTTCAATCAGCTGACTTGCGCGCCGGCTTTGGCCGGGCCGGCCGGGACCGGGTCCTGAAATATTTTTCTAAAGAGAGATACAACATGGAAATGGCATGTGTATTCAAGGAGACGATAAAATAACAGGTATGCCGAAATTGTCGATCATTATTCCAATTTATAATAAGGCCAGGTACCTGGCAGACTGTATCGCCTCTGTACTGGCGCAAACCTACACAGACTTTGAGCTTATCTTGGTGAACGACGGATCAAAAGATGCCAGCGGAGAGATTTGCGACAAATATGCCGCCAGTGACGGCAGGATTAATGTATATCATAAGCCGAACGGTGGTGTTTCTTCTGCCCGGAATGCCGGCATTGACATGTCTTCGGGAGAATATTTGGGATTTGTTGATGCAGACGACGTGCTTGCCGGAAATATGTACGAGGTATTGATAAAAAACCTGGAGAATTTTGAAGCAGATATTTCCATCTGCGGTGTCAAACGGGTGTCGGCGGCAAATGAGTTGCACCTGAAGGTAGGAGAAGAACTTTCGGTATTAACTGCAGGCGAGGCCCTGGCTAAGTTTTTTAACGGCCTGATCCTGATGAGCACATATGAGAAAGTGTTCAGGCGTGCAGCGGTTGACCAGATCAGGTATGAACCGCCATTGTATGAAGATACCTATTATAATTTTCAAGCCATTTTGGCATCAAAAAAAATCGTTGCGGCCCCTGAAATGCTATACCTGTACATGATCAGGGAGAACTCGAGTAGTATGGCGCCGTTTAATCAGCAATATATGAATACCCTGCAGTTGTCTAACCGAATGATCGGCGATTGTGAAGCGGTTTCGCCTGAACATGTAACCGACGCGCGGCTGTTTTCCTTTAACCAGCATATGTTTGTTTTGAACCTGCTGCTGGTATCGTCTGTAGACAAGTATCCCGCAGACTATGCTATAGTCCGGAAAAATTTGCGGGCATTTGATTCTTTCTATTGGGGTGAAAAGCGTATATCAGCAAAATATAGGTTCGGTTATCGCCTTTTTTTGGTCTCGCCTCGAATATATTCCTGGCTGGTGAACTTCTACGGCCTGCTGATAAAATCGGAGCATATTGTCAGGCGTAATAAAGAAAAAAACGGGTGATGTATGCTGTTTAATTCACTTTCCTATTTCCTGTTTCTGCCGGCTGTATTTTTATTGTATTGGCTTGTTTTTAATAGATCGGTTTCTACCAGAAATTTATTTTTGATAGTTGTCAGCTATTTTTTTTATGCCTGCTGGGACTGGCGCTTCCTATTCCTGTTGGTGTTTTCGACCCTCCTGGATTATTTTTCGGGTCTTAAAATAGAGGCTTGTACAACCAGCTTTTCCCGTCGTATGTGGCTGTGGATCAGTATAGGCATTAACCTGGGTTTGCTGCTGACATTTAAGTACTTTAACTTTTTCATTGATTCTTTCAATAGTCTGCTTTCCCAATTGAGGCTTCCTGTCAGCCATTGGAGTTTAAAAGTGATCCTGCCGGTAGGTATATCATTCTACACATTCCATGGTCTCTCGTACGTAATTGATATTTATTACAGGCGTATTCGGGCGGAAAGGAATTTTGTTACATACTCGCTCTTTGTGAGCTTTTTTCCGCTGCTGGTTGCCGGTCCGATTGAACGTGCAACACATTTGCTGCCGCAGCTGAGAGAGCCGAGGAAATTCAATTATGAAATGTCTGTCGACGGGCTTCGGCAGATACTGTGGGGGCTGCTGAAGAAAGTTGTTATCGCTGACAAATGCGCAGAATTCGCTGACCCGATATTTAACAATTTTACTGGTTACGGAGGCTCTACTTTATTCGCTGGTGCTGTTCTTTTTTCGGTGCAGATCTACTGCGACTTTTCGGGGTATACCGATATCGCGACGGGATCAGCAAAGCTCTTGGGCTTTAATCTTCTCCGGAACTTCAATTACCCTTATTTTTCCCGCAGTATAGCCGAATTCTGGCGACGCTGGCATATTTCTTTGTCATCCTGGTTCCGCGATTATGTATACATCCCCTTGGGCGGAAGCAAGGGAGGTAAATTTAGAACCGTAAGAAATACTTTCGTTATCTTTTTATTGAGCGGGTTCTGGCATGGCGCAAACTGGACCTTTATCTTTTGGGGCCTGTTAAATGCCCTGTATATTCTCCCGTCGGTTTTCGGAGGATCGAACAGGCAGTATTTGGATATTATTGCCGCTGATAAGAGATATCCTACAGCAAAGGAGGCGCTTTTGGTTGTCAGGACCTTCCTGCTGATCTTGATCGCCTGGGTATTTTTCAGATCGGAAACTCTATCGCAGGCATTTAGTATTGTAGGACGGATGTTTTCCCGTTCTTTTTTTGAGGCGCCTCTGCTTCCGAACAAGGCAATCCTATTATTGGCTTGTATTCCGCTCTTCTTTCTTGTAGAATGGCTGGGCCGGCGCGATGAATATGCCATTCAGCGCCTGTCTTTGAACTGGTCGACATACTGGCGGTGGACGCTATACCTTTTCTTCAGCAGCCTGGTCATTTACTTTCTGGGATCAAAAAATTCATTTATATACTTTCAGTTCTGAATAATGTTCTACATATTCTTAAAAAGGGCGGCTTTTTTTGCCGGTTTACTGGTTGTTTTTTTGGTCGGGGGTTACTATGTGACGTCTGCATTGAATGCAGGCAACCGGAATTTTGTTTTACAGAATGGTGCCAGGTATTTGCTTGTCGGGCATTCGCATACTGCCTGCGCCGTAGACCCCGCTATTGCAAAATCTGTAGCTAATTTTTCAGCGTCGGGAGAGAGCTACCTGTATATGGGGGCCAAGGTCAGGAAGTTTGTTGAAGCGAACGGCAGCCTGAAATCTGTCATTATTGCCATTAGTAACAATTCGGTTTCAAAAGAGTTAGACCCATGGGTGGCCAGCGATTTCTTCTTAGGGTACTTTATGCCCAGGTATTATCCGCTGATGTCCCAGCCGGAAAAAGACACTTTATTCCGGGAAAATAAAAGTGGGTATATATATTCTTTAGGTAAGACAGCACTCGACAATATATTTTATGCAGGATACAGGTATGGCCGGTATTCTTCTGTGCTGGGCGGTTTTGAACGGTTGAATGGTGATATTGGAAAATGGGAGCAAAGTGCTGCTATCCGAACGCCGGAGGCTATTCCTTCTGACACCGTTTCGTCGTTGAACCTTCAGTACCTGGAAAACATGGTTCAGTATCTGAAAGACCGCGATATAAGGGTTATCCTGATCAGAACGCCCCTTCATCGGTCGTTCTGGAGCAGGTGCAAGAACGAGTGGCTTTTCCAGAAAGTGATACATGAACAGTTCTCTTCTGTCTTGTTTTTGGATTTCAAAGACTTTCAGCTGACTGACAGCGATTTTCACGATCCCGAACACCTGAATGCCGATGGTGCAGGGAAATTTTCGCGTCACCTTGAGCTTGTATTGGAGAAAATCTAGTTTGACGGTTGTCTTAAAATTATTATATCCTGGGCAATTTAATTTGGTTACTACTGGCGTTGTGTTTGGGCAGTCCCGATCGTGCACCGAAAGACGACCTCATTGTCGGGGCTTACTATTTTGATGGCTGGCGCAACAACCCCAATCACCTTACCCGGTCATTGACAGATTCATTTGCCTACAGGAAACCCGTATGGGGTTGGAATTCTCATGGACAGATGGATAGGGAGATCAGGTTGGCGGCTGGTGCAGGAATTAATTATTTTTCGTTCTGCTGGTATCTAAGGGGAAATGATGAAGCCGGCTATAAGCTCGACAAATATAACCAGGGGCTTTTCGAGTTCGACCGGAAGAAAGGATTGGGACTGATGAGGTTTTCCATTCTGGTGGCCAATCATGAAGGGAGCGAGATTTCGCCCGGCAATTGGGAGTTGGCCAGCCGGCTCTGGCTGGAGCTTTTTAAAAAAACATATTATTTGAAAGTAGGCGGTAACCCGATAATAACTTTTTTCAGCATTCGTTCTCTAGTAGCACAATTTGGATCGGTAGAAAAAGTAAATACCGCATTTAAAGAGCTGAAGGCAAAAGCGGTGAAGGCTGGATTCAGCGGGGTTAAAATAGCGATCTGCGTTGGTTCTGGAACAAACGAGTGCCGGCAGGCAGTGGAAGCCGGTGCCGATGTGCTAACAGGATATAACCATGCGTATGAAGGCATAGAAACGGAACGGATGGCTTATCCGTATGAGGTTTTGAGAAGAAACAGCGAGTTGACCTGGGATAAAATAGCATCCTTTCAGCTTCCTGTGATCCCGGCCGTTACATTGAACTGGGACCCCCGGCCATGGTCTTACGGAAATGCATTACTGAGTAAATCGCATTGGTTTACCGGGTACGGGGCTTCAACGTGCGAAGAATCGATCAGGAGTGTGCGGATTTGGTTGCGAAATCATCGGGCCCGAAACGGGGAATTGCAGATGGCTGTTATATATGCGTGGAACGAGTATGGAGAAGGCGCGTGGCTGACACCTTCAGGCAGCGACTCATTGCTTAATGGCGTAAAAGCAGGATTGGCTAAATAATAATTTTCAGAATAAAAAGTAGCGAGGTGATACGCGTTAGAAAGAGATTTGGTCCCTTGGTTATTAACGAATGCTGGAATGGATTTGATGGCGGATTATTGAAAAGCCGCTTTTCGTTTTGTTCCTTTTTTAATGTGGATGCTGAGCTTTCGCCGGAATATGATCTTTATGCGGAAGAGTACCGGACGGTCTGTAATGATCTGCTTCTGCCGGAAGATAAGATATTTTCTGCTTTCACCAAGCAGACGAGGAATGCCATAAGACAGACCCAGATTATGGAGGTGGGATTTGATATGGAAACCAGCCTCTCCGATTTTATTCCATTCTTTAATGATTTCGCAAAGAATATGAACATCCGGCGAACATCGGATCGGAAATTGAAAGAGTACGGCCAAAACATGGAAATTACCAGCGCTTACTACAAAGGCATTATTTGCGCGGCCCATAGCTATATAATTGACAGGGAAAATAAAACAGTTGTTTTATACCAGTCTGCTTCCAGAAGGATGATTGCCGATGATATCGATAAGGGGCTATTGGGAAAGCTCAATAAGGCGCTCCATTTTGAGGATATGAAGTTTTTTAAAGCCCGGGGCTTTAAGCTATACGATTTTGGGGGGTATTTTGAAGACCGGAGCGGGCGCGATAACAAAAAAAGGGGTGTTAATGATTTTAAACTTCTTTTTGGTGGTGATATTGTTAAATACAGGAATTATTATACAACCTCATTTTGGTACTTTAATAAACTTCGGATATTCGGAAAACAGCATTTCTTGAAAAGCTGGGGAAAGAAAAGAACCCCTTTCGTTGTCGAGAAACCGATCCGAGTTTCGTCTCAGGAACTACAAATGCACTAGCATTTGTATTAAAATCTGACTACAGGAATTTGATTTTGCAGGCTGGTTTATAAATGACTTGCATTTGGCATCGGTGACTCCTGTCGGAAATCTCCTTCTCAATTTACGCAAGGATCAAAGATTGGTTTTACTTTTTGCAAAAAATCACTAGATTTCCTTTGTGAAACGTATATTTCACAATTTGTGTCTTGGATTCTATATATGGTTTTTATTTTATATGTTTGTTCTCGCCCGCCGTCGGCCTCACCCACGTTTTTTATCTACACCAGACACATAAACCTGATTCCCTTTAGTGATAAATATTGGTATTTCATTCACCAACGGGACCTGCCAGTAAATGTTGTTGCCAAGTTTTACAAAGACGTAATCGGTAATATCCTGCTATTTGTTCCACTTCCCTTTTTTTAATGACCTTCACGCGTTTTCGTTCGCTGCGATCTGCTGTTTTGGTCGATCTTCCATTAGTTCTTTGTCGAGTCTACCCAGTTTTTGCTGAGCATTGGAGTGGCGGACATTGATGATCTTATATTGAATACTGCTGGCGCAGTGTTAGGTTATTTCGTCTGCAGGAAGATACTGCTGATTTTTCCCCAAGTTGGTTTGAAAATGAATTCCTACCGTACGGTTTAAATAAGTTGCTCTAATTTACAAAAGCCGAATTTTGGATATAGATAGCTACATTTTCTATCGACCCTTTGATCTCGGGTTGGGGTGGGGCAATTTTATCGTAAAAGAACTGGTGAAAATTATTGATTTTTTGAATGTACTTGCCACACAGCCCTTGCTAACCAACTGATTCCAAAAGCTTCCAGTGCTATAACTTCACCCCAAAAGGTGATATGGAGGCTGTTGTAAATCTTATCAGGCAGCGTTTTACTTAGCACGAAAGTTAGAAGGCAGGATATAATCATTACTATGCCGCATGTAACATGCAAGTAACGTTGTCGGGCGGGAACTTTTACAAAATGGTTGTTTTCGTCTAATGTTCTGGTAAAACATTGAATAGACATGACTGCAAGTGAAAGGAGGAAAACGGCCGCAAATAAAAAGTGTACATTTTTTCGGAGACAGGAATTTGGCAGATTGGTGACTGATAGCCAGCAATATTCGTTGCTATTTGCTTTGCAGAGATTGTCGGTCGGAAACAAGAGAATTCCAAATGCGGAAATTCCTGCAATAAGAGATAAGTAGAAAGCCATATCTCCTTCCCCCTTGTAGATAAGCAGAAAGATAGCAAGTAAGCTGACTATTATATCGAGCAAATTGCCAAACCTGGTAAAGTGATAGTGGCTTATAGAAAGAAGAGGATTTGGATGCCCATATTGAAATAATATCAGAAGCCACAAAACCAGGGGCAACGACATTCCTAAAACGCCGATGGTAATTTCAAGCGTCTTCGTGTTTTCAAGAGCTATTTTATCTGGTTTGGTGAAATCTATTTTGAGCAGTCTTCCTATTAAAGTAGAGTTAGCTTTTTGCGTGTTTTCAATTCGTGCCATTTTTTTGGTTTTTATATAGTTTTCAGGAAAAGTGTTTTTTTAGAAAGTTGTATCCGTTGTCAAAAAACAGGTTGTCAATTACATTTGGCGGAACGGTTATTTGGGCCTTCGCAGCCTCGGCGGGCAGAAACTTTTCTACCAGTTGGGCAAATGCCGGGAATTGCGTTGCATTTCTACAGCAGTGAATAGCAGAAATGAGCCCGTCGAAGTCGCTGCCTATGCAAACATGCTCCCATGGGTTAATGTCCAAATTTTCTTCCTGACATATCTTTACAATGGTCAAAACATGATTGATGAAATAACGAACATGTTCGTCTGACCGATCTTTAAATTGGACATTCAATACTGTTTCCAATTCAGGAATGTGATCGCCGTAAACCTGATCTTTGGATGGGAATAGCTCTCTTATTTCATCTGCCTGATCATCAAGATCCTCCTTACTCCAAATCTCCTCTTCCGATTCGTTTAGAGAGTATTTTTCCCAGTTTTCTTTCAAGTTAACGGCGTTTAGGGCGCTGTTTGACCATTCGCGGAATTCTGCGATAGAAACGAATTCCTTATCGTGATAAGTTAATGCGCCGAAAAAATTTCGCTGAGCGCCCAGGATCCGAAGGTCGAGGGATATGCCAATCAGTCCGCCGCTCTTGAGTATTTCAACTACATCCTCACGATACAGGTTTACAGAATTTGGGTTATGATAAGTTCCCGACAATAGACCGCCCTTTTTTTTCTGTGTCACCCTTACGAAGCCGGTGCCTTCCCAATGATCAAAAGTCTCTATTCTATTCCATGAAATTCCGGTAAGTCCAACATGGCTTGCTATGATTGGTTTATTGCTGTATTTCTTTCTATGGATATCATAAAACTGGCGTCTTGCAATGAGGCTCATGTGTTTGACATCAACCAAAACATTTTGGCAATAGGCGACATCTATCAGTTCCTTCCCCTGCTCACTGATTCCGTATCCCGTAGGTATAAAATGCTTTTTTGACAGAATTTTATTACCGTAGGCATGATTAATGAATATATTATTTGTCAGATGAGCTGGTGTCAGGTAGGTGATGACTTTGCCGGCTTTCAATTCCGTTAGTCGGTTTTCCAGGTATTGCCTGTCCATGTTCTCGGTGCTGTTACTACTACGATAAAATGTATGCCCGCCTTCTATGTTAACAACGATAGAAAACTTTTTATCATCGTTCGTATATTCATCTAACGTGGAAAGGACTTTGATCTGTCGTATCCCGGGTTTGCTAATGAGATTATGCCATTCTTCCTTCATGACCTGATTGTAATCTGCTGTGCCTTTTGCCAGATCTTTTAGCCGGGAGCGGCCGAGGACAGAAGTATAGACCCTTGATGCCAGCCTAAGCAGCCACTGGTCTACCATTCCCATTTCCGGCGGATGCCACGAAAAAGATAGAAGATTGAATCCGACACAGTTTGCTACTTGTGTAAGGCAGGCTTGGGACTCCAGGCAATTGCCAAGAAGCGCGTCGGGCGGATGCAACTCAGTCCATGCAGAAGGTGCCGATTGTTGTTCTTTGAATAAAGTCTTTAATGTCGGATGGAAATGAAGATCGAAATATCTATTTGGCATATGCTTATTATTTTATTGATTTTTAAGTGTTTGATATCTGGAAGAAGGAATTCGCCGATAGGGCTTCATTCGCCGCGTTGTTAATAATTGTTTTCGGCAACCGCTATTAGTCAAATGAAGTTTCATATTTGCCAGGAGATTGAACCAAGCCCGTTGGCATCAACTTCATACATTTTTTCTTCTATACCTTTGTTAGTAAGGCGTATAGTGGCAAAGCCATTCAATACACGGCAGTCCGCAGCTCTGCAGGTATTGGCTTTATACGGTGTCGAGGCGAAATGTCGGACAGTTTTTTCGTCGTTTGTCAAACAACCCCTTCCATATGGAATGGCGCTGTGACCCACACAGCGTATACCCGGATAGTTGCCTGACGGGCATTTGTATGCTGGATTTTCGTTTGCCCAGCCGTCACCATAGACAATTCCAGCATGAATATGTCCGTAATACCAATAGTCAGGGTTTCGGCTCAGTGCTTTCTGGACTTCAGCATATAGCGGCTCAACAGAAGTTCCCTCATAAGGCAAACAATTGTGATGTGTGAAAATGATGAGCTTTTCATTTGCTTTGAGCCCGAGGTTTTGGAGGAATTCGACCTGCGATTGATTGGCGGAAGAAGAAATGGCGCCTTTTCCGATCATAAGACTGGCGTCGAAGTAGGCAGTGTCTAGCCCAACCAGGCGGTAGTTTTTGTATTTAATTGAAAAAAAACTGCTGGATTGTTGCGCCTGGAAAGAGTAATGCGAGAGCGCTTTGCCGAAATACCCGTTGGCCCCAGAATACATCTCGTGGTTTGAATTCAGCGTGAAATGTAATCCAGAGGCTATAGCCGGAAAATCCAACAGGAAACGGTTTGTTTCTTCGGCGGGCCTGCCGGCATAATATACATCTCCCAGGTGCAGTAGGATATCCGGTTGAGGATTCATATTACGGATAGCTTGAGCAACTAGTTTTGCGGGGCAGTCGCAGGCACCATCGGCCCAGTGGCCGGTGCCCCAGTCGCCTATTATCGCTATGGTCAGGTCATCCTTTTCATCAAGTCCTTCAATCGCGGCGGGGGTATTTTTAAAGGGGTGGGTAGGTATTATGCCGGCTTTTCGAAGCACCTCGGCGATTGTTGACATGGCCCATCCGATGTCTAAATTTGCAAATGGCATTTCAAGATTCAAGCTGCCGTGAGAGGTTACCTTTTGCAGAGGCACACCATAAAAGGGCGTGAAGAGTTTGCCTGTATCGATTCTGGACATTGAATCAGGCATCCCAAGCTCCTTGAACAGGTGTGTACTTTGGGGGGCGACCAAGTGACGCATGGCGTGAAGGGCAAACCCGAATTCTGCATTTCCCGAGCCATCTTCACCGGCCGGTTCAAAATCTCCCCGTATGGCTTTTTCTTCGCTTTTACGTAGGTAGTCCCAAAGCAAGGATAAGTCTGGATAGGAGTTTGCAACAAACAAAGCAGCTCTGTTGGTTTGTTCGGAAACCCATGCTATGTCTTCAGGTTGTAAGCTTACTGGCATATGCGTTTTTTAGAGGGATAGCAATTAAAGTTGTTTTAAGGAATCTGGAATTGGCGGTATGTTACTCTTTTTTTAAGCCGTTTGCGATTAAGAAGAACAACTTCAATGAAATGGCGCCATAACCGGTGTTCTTAAAATAGTTGTTGTCTGAATTTGATATCGAATTAACCTGCTCCCCATTTACGGAAAGGGCCTCGCCCTTTTTCTCAAGAACGAATGATCTCGGTTGACGAAGTGTTATTATTTCCCCACTTGGGGCAATTGCCATTTTTGTTCCGAACTTATAGCCTACGCCTAGCCCACCATCTACTGCGCTGTTGAAGATACCTCCGTTTCCTGCGGAATTGAAAGTTGCCAGGTTAACCGTAGCAACAATACACCATCCACTTGGCACTTCGTATTTCTCACCGCTGTCAGTTTTGTTTGACGTGATGCGCTTATAATAAGTCGCTTTATTTTGGCCGCCTTTTGCTTTTTTTGTCCGGGAAAGGTATATAGCACACCTGTGGAAATTAGAAATGAGGTTGTTGATTCTTTGGTTACTTGCACAGAATGGTCCAACGGCGAAATCGATACATCATATATTGGCCTGAAAACAGTATTAAAACCAAGGCTGATACCCAAATCCAGGTTTTTTGTGATGATTAGACCTTCAGCGCGTTGTTTTTGAAAGCAGGCGGATGAAATATCGCTGTTTGAAAGCCGGACGACTTGCGGTTGGGCGCTACTTGCCAGCAATAATAGAAATAGCGGGAAAAAGGTGATTTTCATTTTCTTTTTTTTGATGTAAAAAATCAGGTTTCTTTGTTTGCGTAGCTGGTTTGGTCATGTTCAAGCAGGTATCTTTCTATCTCCTTTTTGATTCGTTTGCATGTCACAATGGAAGGTTTTTGTATGACCTGTATGTGGAAAGCAAGGTCGGTGGTTTGATAAGACGCTACGCATGATCCTATTGGAGTGTTAACTTGAAAGGAGCCGGACGACGTGTCGCCGTTAAACTCGCCGTTGTGTGCGAATACCCAATTTTTTAGCGATGAGACGAGGGTGTCTTTTGGTTTGGTGTATTCAATAATAATTATGCAGGCCATCTGATTTTATTTGGATGAGTTTAATATTATTTTTTACTGTCGGCATTCCATCTTCGCGGCGAAGCGCCGATAGTAAATGAACCCCAGTTGTGGAATGATTTTCCGCCATCAAATTCGCGGGAGCGGCTATACATACTGTAGGTAATATTTACGATATCGAATAGAACTATATGTATACCAGTGCCCAGTTCAAATAAAACTCGTTTGACTTGCGAATGCGGTACTTTGTAGATGCTTTTGTCGTCAAAGAGAAGACCTTCCAGCGTTGCATTGTAGGCAGCCCAGCGAACCTGCGGTTCTATAAATACGGTAAATCGAATGGGCGTTTTTTTCGCTGTATGTATTAGTTCGGCGGGTATTGTTGGGGTGTAGCCCTGAAGAAGGGTAGTATAGTAGTTTAATAGGTTAATCTTAAAGCCGGTTTGGAGGTTTGTCATGTAATTTCCTATATCAACTTTGTTACTCCACATGACCCGGGCTAGTTCAAAATCACAGCGGTTGCCTGTGTGTGCTATTAGATAGAGTATCTTGCTATTGTAGTTTAGCATAAATGAACCATCATAGCCAATCTGGTTGCTCCATCCTTCGGGTACGGGTCTGGTAGAACCAAACCAGTGATGTTCGTGTATGTATTTTTGCGCTTGCCCTGGTTGATCTTTTCCCATTAAACCTATGACAATGTCTGATTGTACTATCCACTTGCCATTGCCGCTGAAAGCGCTATTACCGACAGCGATATATACGAGTGAAGCATAGGGTCTTTCGCCATAAACAACCTGACTGGTATTTAACGTCTGTGGTGTGTAGGCTGTTGCGCCAATTTGGTAGCGCTGAATATTCACTGCATTTTCCTCCTTAAAACGGTAAAATGGCAGATATTTTATAGGTAGCCCGGGTGTCAACACCTCTATTTTAGCGCCACCTGTATAATTGTCGTCCTTGTTATTAGTCGCTAGAAAATCGTTTTCATGAGTCAGAGATATAGCATATCCGTGACGCCCCTGACCTTGAGCTGAATGCAGTGAAAATAGCAGAACCGAAATGTAAAGCTGTTTCATAAATATGATTATGCATGGGTTTTGTTGGGCTTTTGACCTTCTTCTTTCCGATTTCCATTGAATACGTTGATGCCATAAGGAATAACACCAATACCAATCGAGACTAGTATTTTCCATAGCCCATCTATATTGAAATCTCTGCCGCAGCCGGATATGGACAAATAGCCGACATAACTGGTGAGGCAGGTGCCAATGATCAGCGCGGTAAGGCCGGTGATAAAAGCCATTAACCGACTGGTACTCCTTATTTGTTTGTCTTGCGTTTTTTCAACTTTATCAGTGGTTGGGTTGCCTTCAGCGCCTCTAATTGTAGAAAATGTTGTGGTTGTTTCGGGCCGGAATGTGGAAAGAGCATCTGCGAAAGTAAAGCCCTCTCTTTTCAGTCGCCGCAGCAGGAAAACCGCAGTAATCAGGAAAAGCAGGATGGGCGTTACTATAAGGACTGATTCAATCGAGAGCCCGTTTTGAAGGTGGCAGGCAGCCGGCTCTTTGGTTCTCGATGTGTCAGTTGAAGCGGCTGGTATTCTGCTTTCGAGTGTTTTTATTGATTTGCTTAACTCTTTGATGCTCGAGTCAAGTGTAGCCAGCGTTGAATCTTGCGTGGTTTTAAATGCAAACCCGCCGGTGATAGAAAGAAGTAGACAAAATAAAATGATCGCTTTATTGAAGGTGTTGAAAGGCGTTTTCATTTTTGTCCTTTTGTTAAAGGTTCGAAGAAATGAGCACGCCCTTGGAGTTGTTTTGCCGTTTTGGAACCCCGTTATTTTACGGTGGCGACATAGGTGTAAATCCGGATAAGTTCACCAATGAGATGTTCGATCTTTGGCTCTATTCTTTAAAAGTTTAAATCTCCTATTATGCAAGTTGTTATAATCCCCGATAATCAGGCAACAGAATCAAAACACGGTATACCTAGGAAACGGCTGCGGGAGATGCAGAGTCGTTTTTTATCATCGCCATCAGGCGGCAGGGATCAGCATGGAAACCAGCAGGAAACAACAAAATACGCGCATTTTCCGATTAAGAATATTATGGAACTATTGGTCGTAAACGAGATTGTAAAACTTAATACGACTATTGGCGATGCTTCTAAGATAGAAGACTTTGCAATTCGAGTTTTTTTTGCGCAGCACATTGATAAAGATGATTGCCCCGAAAATTTACCTGCCGGTATTGACTATGTTGGTAGAAACACAGTGGTTCTTGTAAATGCAAAACATGTAAGCGGAGACGAATGGGAGAACATGCTTGATTATAAGTCGGCTGAAATACCTGGATATTCAGTGAATGCGGGTGAGGGGTCTGACAAAACCAACCTATGCCCGCCACAATGCTCTCCCCCAACGCTGTAATAAAACAGCATATGCCGGTAAAACGCTATCTTTTATGGTGTATCCAATTGCTGAAACTGTAGAGATTGTTTGCCTTTTATTTGCAGCCAGATGCCTATTAAATCGATCTGTTAGTTATTGGAAGCTTTTTATTCCGTACCTTATTTTCACTGTTGCGATAGAACTTGTCGGAAGGTACATGATGCTGAAGGCGATTCCTAATCACTGGCTGTATAATTTGTTTTTACCGATACAGGTTCTATTTCAGGGCTATTTTTTTTTCAGGATAACTCCTTCCGTATCTTATAAAGCAGTTATGTTTACGCTACTCGGCTTTCTGTTTTCCATCACCTTTATTCTTGAGTCTGTTCGCTCGCGTTTCCTTTTCTACAATTACAAAAGCGATTCTGTTTTGTCAGTATCGTTTATCATTTTATCATGCTGGTACTTTTATTTATTGCTACAGCAGGAACAACCAGTTGCGTTGAAACGTTTCGCGCCTTTTTGGGTGGTGAGTGGCATTTTTCTTTTTTGCTTCGGCAGCATGGCTGCCGTATTGTTTTCTGAAGAAGTGATGCAATTGTACATCGTAGATAAATTATCGGTAAGGCTGGTCATCTATTCTTTACTGAACCTGCTACTTTATGGCTGCTGGTCATACGCCTTTGTATGCAAATACCGCGAGACCATATAATACTGGGCCTCGTAGCACTCACCCTGGTCTTTCTGCTGGCCGGCGGTTTTCTTCTCCTTTATATCGCACTCTATAACGCCCGTAAAAAAAGACATCTCCAGGAAAAACAACAACGGGAGCTGCAATTTGAGCAGGAGCTCACCAAATCAAAAATGGAGGTACAGGAACAAACCCTCACTACCATTGGCCGCGATATTCATGATAATATCGGGCAGATTCTCAGCGTGGCAAAACTCACGCTCGGCAGCGTTCGGTCATCAGATAGTGAAGAGAAAGTGCGCAACAAGCTGGCGAATGCATTCAGCCTGGTTGATATCGCCATCAGAGAATCGCGCCATCTCGCCCAAATACTGCACCCTGGCGGGGCTCTCAGCCAGGGCCTGGTGAAAGCCATCGAGGCAGAGCTGGATTGGATTGCCAAACTGGGCCGCTTTGAAGTGAAATTTTCACTAACCGGTCACGGCGATGAAAAACTGGGCAATGACCGCGAACTGATCGCTTTCCGGATTGTGCAGGAGGCACTTAATAACGCCATTAAACATGCCGACGCCAGCGCTATATTTGTATCGGTGCTGTATAACGACCTGCAGGTGGAAATTTGTGTGCGCGACAATGGAAAGGGTTTTGATTACATCGCCGGGCAGCAAAACGGGTCGGGCCTTGGCCTGCAAAGTTTTTTTGAACGCGCCAAACTGATTAAAGCAGAGCTGCATATCGACAGTAGCCCCGGTGCAGGTACCGGCATTTGCCTGACCGTTCCCTACAATCCCTGACCAATCGGTAGAAATGATAGAAATAGGCATTGTTGACGACCATGCTATGTTCCGCGAGGGACTGGTAAACCTGCTGGAAGAATTTGACGATATCCGGGTGATTTTTTCTGCCCGCAATACCGCCGAAATGCAGGCCGTTCTTCGTCGTGAAAACCTGCCGGCTGTTGTACTGATGGATATCAACCTGCCGCAAACAGATGGCCATGCCTCCACCCGCTGGTTGAAAGCCAACTTCCCGGAAATACATGTAATTGCCTTGAGTATGTACGAAGACGAAGTCAATATTGTAAAAATGTTGAAGAGCGGCGCAGGCGGTTATATTTTGAAAGAAGAAAGTGTAGACGAGGTAGTTCGCGCTATTCGTTCAATCCTGGCGCATGGTGTTTACCTGAATGGGCTGGTATCTGGCCGGCTGGTGCACATGTTGCGGGCCGATACCAGCGACAACGAAGCAAAACTCACCGGTCGGGAGAAGGAATTCCTGGGGCATTGCTGTTCAGAACTCACGTACAAGGAGATCGCAAATGCAATGGGTATTAGTCCGCGAACCATTGAAAATTATTGCGAAGACCTGTTTAAGAAACTGGGCGTTCGATCACGTACCGGCCTGGCTATGTATGCGCTGAAAAAGGGGATCGCAGTTTTGTAGAATAAGATGATTTAGATTGCGGGCGTGAAAACAAAATTTCTCAATTTTTGCCTTGGCTTTTACGCCGGACTTTTATTTTATATCTTCTTTTTGGCCAGGCGACGGCCGCATCCTTCTCTGTTTAAATACAGCGGCCATGTAAACTTCATACCCTTTAAAGATAAATACTGGTATTTCAGGCACCAAATGGGCCTGCCAAAGGCGATGGTTGTGGAAGCCTACAAAGATTTATTCGGGAATATTTTATTGTTTGTTCCCATCCCTTTTTTCCTTTTTTTTCTTGCCGGTCGTAGTTCACTGCGATCAACTATTCTTGTTGCGGCAACAATTAGCTTTTCAGTAGAATTGACGCAATTTTTGTTGAGTATTGGCACTGCTGATATAGACGATCTTATTCTCAATATTCTGGGTGCGGTAGTGGGCTATTTTGGGGCAAAAAAAATGAAGAACCTGGTAGAGTAGCAGTAGTTTGGGAAACTATGTTTTTTTCTTACGGTTGGCAATGGCAGATTTTATTTCCGACATAGAATATCCCTTAGTTTCTCCCGCAACCCAGGCTTTTTGTTCTTTCTGCAACACGTCTACAAACATTTTGTCTTTCCACCAGTCTAGACGTTCTTTAATATTGTCTTCCAACATAATATAAATAGCCTCAATTTTCTTATCGTCAGCCACCCTGATATAGTCGTATAATTTCTCTCTTATTGCTAGTGCGTCCATTGTTTCCGTTTTTACATACATGAAAGTTACAATTTTCTGCCAAAGAACATCCTGCCAGCCCGTCAGCCCTATACCCCAAAAATGACAAGGGCGCGACATTTGCAGGGAAGGTTTAACAATTTGGCCAAAATGCCTGTTGTACCTTCAACCTTTACTAATAAACATACACAGACCATGTCCACGCCTGAATTCAATGAGATGCTGGTCGATAACGCCGAATTCCTCAGACCCTTCGCTATAACCCTCACCCGTGACAATGAGGCAGCCCAGGACCTGTTCCAGGAAACCATGTACCGGGCTATCGCTAACAGTGAGAAATACAATGTAGGAACCAATATCAAGGCCTGGCTCTACACCATCATGCGGAATATTTTTATCAATAATTACCGCCGTAAAGCCAAGCAAAACACCATATTCGACAATACGCCCAACGAGTTTTTGCTGGATTATAACCAGGTGACCACTGCCAATGCGGCAGAAGGAACCCTGCAAATGAAGGAAATCCAGTCAGCTATTCATGAACTGCCAGAGATTTTCCGCAACCCCTTCCTGCTGTATTTCGATGGCTATAAATACCACGAAATCGCCGATATGCTGAAGGAACCACTGGGTACCATCAAGAGCCGGATCCACTTCGCCCGGAAATTGCTGAAATCGCAGTTGGAACGCTATTGATTAAAAGATATAAAGCAGATAACAAAGACCGCCGGTACCAGCCGGCGGTTTTTTTTGCCAACTTTGCTTGATTCCTGCAATATTTAACATTCGATCATTAAAATTCCCGCAAAAACCCGCAGAAATTGACGCCATTTCCCTAACTTTCAGGTAGACGAGGTAACCAACTGCGTATGCTGAAAAAAGAACGGCAGGAACTGATCATCCATGAGGTGAATCTGCACAACAAAGTGCTGGTGGCTGACCTCAGCACCAAAATCAGCGTGTCAGAAGACACGGTGCGGCGCGACCTGATCGAACTCTCCGACGAAGGCCGCCTGGTAAAAGTGCACGGCGGCGCTATCTCAAATTCTTTCCGCAATTCGTATAAGCACACCGATATCTATTCGCTCGATCAGAAAAAAGTGATCGCGCAAAAAGCGGTTTCAATTATCGAAGATGGCATGCTGGTGTTCACCACCGGTGGTACCACCTTGTTGGAAATGTTGCGCATCCTGCCACAATCGCTGCGCGCCACTTTCGTCACCGTCAGCGTACCGGGGGCTTTCGAATTGTTGCAACATCCGCATGTGGAAGTAATCATCATTGGCGGAAAGTTGTCGCGCAATGCGCAGATCGTTGTCGGTGGTGAAGCCATCCACCGCATCAGAAAATTCAATGCCGACCTGGCTTTTCTAGGCGTCAATGCGATCGATACGCAAAGAGGTATTACCGACAACGATTATGAAGTGACCCTGGTTAAACAGGCGATCATTGAATCGAGTAGTCATGTGGCAGCACTGACCATCTCCGAAAAACTCAATACCGTTCAAAAAATCCAGGTTTGTCCGCCGGGTGGTTACCATAGCCTGGTAACCGAACTGCCGCCTGATCACGCACTGTTGCATCCTTATCAGCAATCAAGCACCACCATTTTATAGAAATATTTATAACACACACCTGTATTCATTGACCACTAAAATCAAACTTATGACTGCTGCACTGCATGAAAGTCCGCCGAAATCAGTCGTTACGGCGCTGATGGCGTTTTTCCTCCTCGTGTCTGTGACCGTGAGTGCCCAAGTTCGGTTGTCCGGCACCGTTAAAGATGCTGTGGGCAACGGCATTCCCGGCATCACCGTTTCCGTAAAGAACACCAACTTTAGCACGGCAACGGATATAAATGGTGCATACACCCTCAATGCTGATCTGCAGCCGGGCAAGCACATCATTAGCTTTTCAGGCGTTGGCTTCAAGACCGCCGAAGAACCTTTGCAGGTAACAGCCGGCACCAGCGAGTACGTGGTGCCTGGTTCGCTTACCCGCTCTGCGAAAGACCTCGATGAAGTGATTGTAACCGGTACCACCCAAGGCACTACCCGCAAACAGTTGGGTAGTTATGTGAGCTCAGTGCCGGCATCGGAACTCAACAAGGGCGTTGCCACCAATGCGCTGCAGGCCTTGCAGGGAAAAACTGCCGGCGCGCAGATCACGCAAAACAATGGTGATCCCGCAGGTGGTATCTCGGTGCGCCTGCGCGGTATTAGTTCGATCTCTTCTTCTTCTGAACCATTGTACATTGTTGATGGAGTGATCGTGAACAATGCCACCAACCGTGTCACCAATACTTCCGGCAACTACGACGGTAATAATTTTGTAGGTACTATTGGCCAGAACCGCATGACCGATATCAACCCCGCTGATATCGAACGAATTGAAGTGTTGAATGGTGCGGCAGCCGCAGCGATCTATGGTTCGCGTGCCAATGCCGGGGTGATACAGATATTTACCAAACGCGGTAAGACTGGCGCACCACAAGTGACGTTCTCTACCAATTTCATGGTGAGCAAATTGCGCAAAAGTGTAGAAGTGAACCAGAGCCCGGTGAAATTCGGTGGCTCGCCGGATGTGTTTACGCAAGATGTGATCAGTACGCTTGGTACGCCACCTGCACTGCCTACCAATACCACAGAAGTGACGCGCTACGATTACAACGATTATATTTTCCGCAAGGCGTTGGGAACCGATAATAACCTGTCGGTAAGTGGTGGTACTGACATGACTAAATATTTTGTTTCGGCATCTTATTACAAAAACCAGGGCATTATCAAGAACACCGATTACCAACGCTATAGTCTCCGCGCCAATATCGACCAGACCATCAACAAATGGGTTTCGGTGTCGGCCGGATTGAATTATATTAACAGCGGTGCCAATGAAAAGCCCGATGGCAACTCTTTCTTTTCGCCCTTGAATTCCATCAATATCATTGGTAATTTTCATGATATCTGGCAGCGCAATTCATTGGGTAATTTGAAAGCAGTGGGTGAGCGCGGTCGTGTGAATCCCGTATCAGTCATTGAAGACATCAAACAACACAACCAAACCAGTCGCGTGCTGGCCAACGCTTCCCTGAAAATAAAGCCCACCAAAAACCTGACCATTAACTATACCATTGGTATCGACAACTATGCACAGGATGGAACCACGTTTATTCCGCCTTTTGCCTATAACGTCAACACGGCGTTTTATGGTGGCGCTTTCCCAATCAACGATTCACTGAACGGGTATGCCAGTGCGGCAACCAATAGCTTTTACCAGATCAACCACGACCTGACTGCAAACTATGAAGCCAAGCTCAGCGACAACCTGGTTTCGGTTACACAAGTGGGTTACTCTTTGCAGTATGAAAAGAACCACTATGTACTGGCGCAGGGTCGCGGACTAGCACCGGTGGTACAAACCGTTGGTGGTGCCAGCACCATCTTATCACCGGCCGATGAGCGAAGTGAAATTTCTATTTCAGGTGCTTACCTGCAACAGACTTTCCGCATCGCGAATAAACTGTTCCTGACAGGCGCAGTAAGAATGGATGGCTCTTCTGTATTTGGTAAAGACCAACGCAACCAGATTTATACCAAGGCCAGCGGTAGCTATATACTGTCTGATACTAAATTCTGGAATCTTGATTTCTGGAATTTGTTCAAACTGCGCGCCGCTTACGGCGAGTCGGGTAACATGACCGGCATTGGCGCTTACTCACGCTTTAACAGCTATACTACCAATGCTTACCTGGGTAAAACAGCACTGACTTCGTCTACCCAGCAGGCCAATACCAATGTGAAGCCCGAACGCCAGCAAGAGCTGGAATTTGGTACCGATATGGCTTTCTTTAACAGCCGGCTGAACTTTACGTTCAACTACTATATCAAGAAAGTAAATGATCTGTTGATTGCCAGGGTAATTGCACCGACTACCGGCTTCTCTAATTTGCTCGATAATTTCGGATCGCTCGAGAACAAAGGATTTGAAGTGGTGTTGAGCGCTACGCCTGTGCAGAAAAAAGATTTCAGTTGGGAGATCACCGGTATCTATAACCACAACCGCAACAAAGCGGTGAAGATCGGCCAGGCATTGACGTTGGTAAGCACCAATGCCGGCGCACCGGTGGCCATTATCGAAGGTCAGCCGATTGGGGTGTTCTACGGTACTTTCTTTGCACGTGATGACAAAGGCAGCGAAGTAAAAAATGCAGCCGGCATTCCGTTGATTGAAAAAGGTATTCAAAACAGTGTGCTTTCGTACACGTCGCAGCGCGATGCCAATGGCCTGCCGAGCGGTACCACGCTGCGCAAGGTGTTGGGTAACCCGAATCCGAAATATACCGCCAGCCTGGTAAACGAATTTAACTACAAACGCCTGGGTTTGCGGGTACAGGTTGATGCGGTGCAGGGCGTGGATATCTGGAACGCCGACTGGCGCACACGCCAGGGTGTAGGCAATGGTAAAGTGGCTGAGCAGGAGCAAATGGGATTGCTGCCCCGAGGTTATGTAAGCGGGGTGTACGCGATTGAAGAATGGCGTATTGACAATGGTTCATTTGTGAAGCTGCGGGAGATCTCCTTGTCGTACAATGTGGGTGCGATTGGAAAACTGTTCAACGGGCTAACGGTGATGGCCAGTGGTCGTAACCTGAAGTCATGGGATAAGTACAAGGGATATGACCCCGAAGTGAATGCCGGCGGACAAAGCACGATTTTGCGCGGCATTGATTTTGGTTCTGTTCCCATTCCTGCTTCATTCAGTGTAGGCCTGAGTGCCAAGTTCTAATCGTAAAAAAGAAAATTATGAACACTAATAAATATTTTTCGTTGGCTTGGGTGGCAGCATCAATGGTATTGTTTGCTGCTTGTAAGAAAGACTACACGAATCCCAACCAACCCACTACAGAAGAAGTTTTTGCGAATGAGCGAGCGGCTACAGCCGTGGCCGGCGGACTACAACGGGTATATTCACTCGGTGCAGGCGGTTCGCTGTACGCAACCGTAGATGCGAATGGTTTCACCACAGGTGAACTCATCCTTCGCAATGCGGGTAATACCGGTGAATTGCAATTGAGTACAGGCGGATCAGCCGTAGATGCCACCAACACGGTGTTGGCCAATATCTGGACAAAGAGCAACAAGATCATTTATGATGCCGACAATGTAATAGATTTTGCTGCCACCATGCAAGACGGTACGTATTCGAGTGGCATGATTGGTTTTGCTTCGATTTACAAAGCGTTGTCGCTCGGTAATTTGTCGATGTTTTGGGAGATGGTTCCCGATACCACCGGCGGCAATGTAGGTTTTGTAGATCGTATGGAAGGTTTCCGCAAAGCCATGCGGGTGCTTGATTTCGGCATCAGCAGTGTTACAGCCAATGCACCAAATGCAACGGTTTTGCGTCGCTTGCCTACCGAGGTCAATATCATCAACACCTTGTATGCATTGAAAGCGCGCTATGCGATCTTCAGTGGCGATAATGCAGGTGCGTTGGCGGCGGCCAACCTGGTTGACCTCACCAAAACCAGTACCATTGCCCACAATGCACTTGGCTTGAATGCCGTATTTGAATCTGCTACATCTACCAACAACGTTTTTCAACCGGTTGATTCAACGATGGGTTTGCCCGTGGATTTGGCACCTGACCTGAACGACCAGCGGGTGGGATTTTATATCGGCATCAATGCAACCATCGCACCACGCTATCGCATCAAAGGGTTTTACGCTGCATCGTCGGCGCCAGTACCGTTGTACTTGCCGGGTGAAGTTATGCTGATCAAAGCGGAAGCGCTGGCCAGGTTGGATCGCCTGACCGAAGCGGTTGATGCATTGAATGCTGTACGTACAAAAACACCTGCGCAGGATATTTACGGGGTGGGCGGCGGACTTACAGCCTTTGCCAGCACCGACAAAGAGGAGATACTTACCGAAATCTATCGCCAGCGTTGTATTGAGTTGTTTATGTTCGGCCTGAAGCTGGAAGATATGCGTCGATTTGGTCGCCCGGCTACCGAGCGCAAGCGGAATTTCTTCCCGTATCCGTTCTCGGAAAGAGATAATAACCCGAATACGCCCGCGGACCCTGCAAACTAGCAAGAGTTTAAGGTTTAAGGTTTAAGGTTTAAGGTTGCTGCCGCGGGTGTAGCAAAATGAACCAAGGCGTGATCGACATAATAAAAGGCAATTTGCAGTACTGCAAGTTGCCTTTTGTTGTTATGTTGCAGTCGGTGAACGACTTATTTAAAACAACAAAGGGTAAGCTGCCTTCGGTGCTGGTGATCGGGGCGGGGGTGGCTGGTTTGTCGACCGCTGCCTTTCTGGCGAAAGCTGGTTGCCAGGTGCGGGTACTTGATAAGAATAGCAGCTTGGGTGGAAGGGCAAGGGTTTTTGAAGCCGACGGATACCGGTTTGATATGGGGCCCAGTTGGTATTGGATGCCCGATGTGTTTGAGCGTTTTTTTGGGCAGTTTGGCAAGCAGGTGGCAGATTACTATTCGTTGCAGCGACTCGATCCATCGTATCGGGTGTATTGGCACGAACAAGTAGTAGATGTGCCGGCCGACCTGGGACAACTGCGTACCTGGTTTGACAGCATCGAGCCGGGCGCCGCAAAACAACTAGATAAATTTTTAGCGGAAGCAGCCTACAAGTATGAAGTAGCGATGCGCAAGCTGGTGTATATGCCCGGCATTTCTGTGCGGGAGTTCATCGATATCGATCTGATAAAAGGCGCGCTTCGACTGGATGTATTTGTTTCAATGAAAAAACATGTGGCGCGATTTTTCAAAGACCGTCGACTGCAACAGTTGATGGAATTTCCCGTCTTGTTTTTGGGCGCGATGGCAGAACATATTCCGGCACTATATAGTTTGATGAACCATGCCGATATGGTAGGGGGCACCTGGTATCCCGACGGTGGTATGGTTCGGCTGCCGATGGCCATGGGTGATTTGTGCAGCGAACTGGGGGTCGTTTTTCAGTTGAATGAAGAAGTGGTTCAACTGGAAACAACAGCCCGTCGTGTGCAACAGGTGGTTACTGACAAAGCAGAGTATACGGCAGATATTGTTATCGGCGCGGGCGATTACCAACACATCGAAACATTGTTGCCGGTAGATAAACAATCTTATTCAGCCGCCTGGTGGGACAGCCGAATGTTGGCACCTTCGGCCTTGTTGTTTTACCTGGGGCTCGATGGTCGGTTGAACGATGTTCGCCACCATAGTTTGTTTTTTGATGCCGATTTCGAGCAGCATGCCGCTGCCATTTATGAGCAACCGCGTTGGCCCCAAGATCCGCTGTTTTATATGTGCGCGCCTTCGGTGAGCGACAAAACCGTGGCGCCTGCCGGTAAGGAAAATCTTTTTTTATTGATGCCGGTGACAGCGGGATTGAGTGATCACCAAGCTTTGCGTGGGAAATATTATACCCAACTTTTGCAGCGGCTGGAGAAAGTTTTCGGGTCGGTGCCGACGGTCGAATACTGTCGATCGTATGCGCAAAATGATTTTATGCGCGACTACCATTCGTTCAAAGGCAATGCCTATGGCCTGGCAAATACGCTTTGGCAAACCGCGATGGGTAAGCCTTCGTGCAGGAGCCGGAAACTAGATAATTTATTTTACTGCGGACAACTAACCGTGCCGGGACCGGGTTTGCCCCCCGCGCTCATCAGCGGCGAATTAGTGGCTGGGCAGATATTGCAGAATTTTCGGTAACTTTTGTAGTCAAGTCCAGCTATGCAATTGTTTCATGATGTTTGTGCGCAATGCAGCAAATTAACAACCGATCGGTACAGTACTTCATTTTCGACAGCCATACGCCTCTTGCATCCGCAATTGCGGCAGCCTATTCATAATATCTATGGCTTTGTGCGATTTGCCGATGAGATAGTAGATAGTTTTCATGGTTATGACCAGGCGAACCTGCTGCATTCTTTCGAGCAGCAAACGTTTGAAGCGATTGATGCCCGCATCAGCACACATCCCATAATACAGAGTTTTCAATTAACGGTGCACCAATACGATATCGATCTTGCGTTGGTAAACGCATTTTTCACCAGTATGAAAATGGACCTGCATTCAATTTCGTATGACCGCGACCGTTATGACAACTATATCTACGGTTCGGCCGAGTCGGTGGGACTGATGTGCCTGCATGTGTTTTGTGAGGGAGACCATAAATTATATGCTTCATTAAAAGCATCGGCGCAATCGCTCGGCGCCGCTTTTCAAAAAATTAATTTTTTGCGCGATATAAAAGATGACCATGCCCTGCTGGCGCGTACTTATTTTCCCGGTTGCGATATCAGCCGATTTGATGCGGTCGATAAACAACAAATAGAAGCCGAGATTAAGATCGATTTTGAGAAAGCCTATGCCGGTATTCTGCAATTGCCGGTGAAAGCCCGCTTTGGGGTGTATGTGGCGTATAAATATTATCTGTCATTGTTTCGGCGAATACGGAAATTGCACCATAGTAAGATCATGTTGGAAAGAATCCGCGTACCGAATGTAAACAAAGCGCTGATTGTATTGCGTGCAGGCGTGAAGAACCAGTTGGGTATGATTGGCTAAACCAGTTGGGCATGATCTGTTAAAAAAATATAGATGAAAACAGAAGTGGTTTTGGTGGATGATAATGACCGGGAGTTAGGCACCATGGAAAAAATGGAAGCCCATCGCCAGGCGAAACTGCACCGGGCTTTCAGTGTATTTATTTTTGACAAGGAAGGCCGGATGTTGTTGCAGCAGCGGGCTGTTGACAAATACCATAGCGGTGGCCTCTGGACGAATGCCTGTTGCAGTCACCCGTACCCCGGTGAGCCGGTGCAGTTGGCTGCAAGCCGGCGCCTGCAGGAAGAATTGGGTTTCTCCGTGCCGCTAACGCCCTTGTTCTCCTTCGTGTACAAAGCACCTTTTGACAATGGGCTCACTGAATACGAGTACGATCATGTTTTTGCCGGAACTTACAACGGCGAGATTGTGCCCGATCCGCGTGAAGTGGCTGCGGTAACCTACAAATCCCTCGAAGAGATAGAAACAGATTTGGCGCTGGTTCCGGCGAAATATACGAGTTGGTTTCATATTGCTTTTCCACGACTAGCGGCAATACGTAAGCAATGACTGTTTTGTATTATATATTAATTGTGTTCGGCACATTTTTGCTGATGGAAGGCGTTACCTGGCTTACCCATCGTTTTGTAATGCATGGTTTTTTGTGGTACCTGCACGAAGACCATCATCGCAAGGGGCCGGGTTTTTTTGAAAAGAACGATTGGTTTTTTGTGATTTTTGCGATTCCCTGTATGGCGATGATTGCGGTGGGTACCCTGGTGCCCGGCTGGTGGTGGCTGGGTGCCATTGGCTTTGGCGTGATGTTATATGGCGCGGCCTATTTTCTGGTGCATGAAATCATCATTCACCAACGGTTTAAATATTTTACGCGCAGTAATAATAAATACATCAAGGCCATCCGCTGGGCCCATAAGATGCACCACAAACACCTGGGCAAGGAGCATGGGGAGAGCTTCGGTATGTTGCTGGTACACCGCCGGTATTGGCGGGTGATCCAAAAAAAGGGTGAAAACACCGGTACAGGTTAAAAGGGAAATGTGGACATTCGCTGGATAGTCTCCGCCTATGCGTGCCGATCACCTGTATAATTATGCGCCTTACCATTATAGCTACGAATACGATTATATTTTTACGGGCGCTGGCGCGGCCGGCCTGAGCCTGATTATGCGCATGTTGAAAAGTGGTGCGTTCGATCAGCACACTTTTTTATTGGTGGATGCCGACTGGAAACGGAAAAACGATCGCACCTGGTGTTTTTGGGAAGAAAGCGCCGGTTTTTTTGATGACCTGGTTTGCCAGCGATGGAACCACTGCTGGTTTCACTCGGAGGAATTTTCGAAAAAATTTGATTTGTCGCCCTACCAGTATAAAATGATCAGGGGCATTGATTTTTACCAGTATTGCTTTGACTACATTAAGTCGCGCCAGAATGTGCGGATACTGCATGAACCCGTTGAACAAGTGTTCAACTTTCGGTTGTCGGCCGGACTAACACTGGCCAATGGAAGCAAATACTACGCGAACTGCAAACTGTTTAACTCCATTCCGTTTACGCCCCAAACCCAACACCATAAGCGATTTTTTTGGCAGCATTTCAAAGGCTGGGTCATTGAAACGGCGCCCGGCAGTTTTGATGCCGATACCTGTACACTGATGGATTTTCGGGTGCCGCAAACGGTAGGCAGTAGCTTCGTGTATACGATGCCGTTATCTGATAGCCGCGCATTGGTAGAGTACACGATTTTTTCGGAAGAAGTACTGGCTGCTGAAGAAGACTATGACCTGCCCTTGCAAAATTATATTAGAGAGGTGTTGAAGATTGGGCAGTACAAGGTGCTTGAAAGGGAGAAGGGGAAGATACCCATGAGTGATTTCAAGTTCAGGCAGCAAAAGTCAAATATTATAGAATTGGGAACGGCCGGCGGACAAACAAAAGGATCAACCGGTTATACTTTTTCCTTTATTCAGCGGCACAGCGATGCTTTATTGGCACAGATGAAAAAGGAGAAAGACCCGTCGAGATTGAGGCAAACAGGGGGTCGGTTTCATTTTTATGACCGGGTGATGTTGGCCGTTATGCAGCAACAATGGCCGCCGGGCGCAGAAGTGTATAGGCAACTTTTTGCGCGAAATCCTGTTGACCGGGTCTTCCGATTCCTTGATAACCAGTCTTCATTTGGCGAAGAATTGAAAATCTTTGCAAGCCTTCCCAAGCTACCGTTTTTAAAAGCGTCGATATCAGCTACTTTCGCGTAAGAAAGCAGCACTATGGGAAATTTTAATTTTGATGAACTGCTCACGGTAACCTTTACCTTGTTTGCGGTGATTGATATACTCGGGTCTATCCCGTTGTTGATTTCATTGAAACATAAAATGGGCATTATTCAGGAGTTTAAAGCCACCTTGATTTCGGGTGCGCTCATGTTGGTGTTTTTATTGGTGGGTGAAAAATTCCTGGCGGTGTTGGGGCTTGATGTGCGGTCGTTTGCGGTGGGCGGCTCCATTGTAATATTTATATTGGGCTTAGAGATGGTATTGGGTATTGAGTTTTTCAAAAGCGATGGAAATGCAAAATCGGGAACAGTTGTGCCGATTGCTTTTCCGCTGATCGCGGGATCAGGCACATTGACAACCATCATTTCTTTGAAAGCCAACTACGCGAATGCGGTGGTTGCGGTGGCGATTGTATTGAACCTGGTATTGGTGTATGTGGTATTGAAGTCCCTGGATCGAATAGCGAATTTTATTGGCCCCAATGGATTGTTGGCTATCAGGAAATTCTTTGGCGTGGTGCTACTCGCTATTGCCGTGAAGATTTTTGCCAGTAATGCCGCGGGTTTAATCAAGTAAGTAATGCGCTATTTCGTTTTGCATAAGCCTTTCGGCATGGTGTCGCAGTTTGTGAGTAAAGAAGCGGTTCCCTTACTGGGCGAAATCGATTTTAATTTTCCGACGGGTACGCATGCGATAGGTCGGCTGGATGCGACGTCGGAAGGGTTGTTACTATTGACGACCGACAAGCGAATTACACGTCTGTTGTTCCAGGGGCCGGTGCCGCACCGGCGCGAATACCTGGTGCGCGTAAAAGGCAAAGTACAGCCGGAAACAGTAGACCGAATGCGGTTGGGTCTTTTATTGGCCGGTCGCAAGCAGGCTGATTATATGTCCAAACCTTGTACGGTAGAGCTGGTAGAAAAGCCCGATTGGGTGAATGATCATCCGCAGCAGCCGGCTTTTGCACCGCATACCTGGTTGTTGATGGGGCTGGAAGAGGGTCGTTATCACCAGGTAAGGAAGATGGTGGCTGCGGTAGGACATCGTTGCCAGCGGCTGATACGGGTATCAATAGAGGGCCTCGTGTTAGAGGGATTGGCACCCGGTGCGGTGCGGGAGTTGTCGGCCGCCGAGTTTTTCTCGCAACTGAATCTGACTTATTAGTTAGGTTGCGAGCGAAAATTGCCCTAATTTTGCCGTCCCCCGAGGGGGTATGGCCTTGTAGTACAATGGATAGTATAAGAGTTTCCGAAGCTCCAGATCCAGGTTCGATTCCTGGCGAGGCCACTACAATCTATTTTGACCCACCCGGGTCGTTGTTTGTCAGTTTTTTCTTCACTACATCGGCGGGATATTTTAAGGCCAGTCTCCTTATTTCGTAGCTGAATTCTGCAAATGTTTCTTCCCAAAGCCTGGCTTCTTCTGTGCTGTACTCATAGAAACCCTTTGCATTGGATACGCCCTTGCCGCCGGCCAATACAATATCGTTGATCAGTTTGGGTACTTCGGTTTGGTTGCTGAGTGTGGGGAAAAGGTCTTTCATGACCGTATGATAGGCAGGTACGCCCGTCAGGTCCATCCAGCGGAAAGCGCCGACCAGGGTCATCCAATAACCCGCATTGTTTCGGCAGGCCCGGTCTACATCTTCCACGCTCGCATAACCATTTTCAACCAGGTAAAAAGCTTCGCGGTACAGCGCATACATCAGTCGATTGGTGATAAAGCCTCGAATGTCTTTGCGCACGAGGGTAGGCTCTTTGCGCCAAAAATGCGACAATTGGTACAAGGCTTCGCCTTTTGAAACATCACTATTGTCGCCACAGATTATTTCCAGAAAACGGGTGGTATGCGAAGGCTCGGCCCAATGCAAACCAAAAAACCGGGAAGGCTTTTTTGTTTGTTGTTGCAGGATGCTGATGGGAATGGCCGAGGTATTGCTTGCCAGCAGCGTTTCATCTGTTACAACCGATTCAATTTTATGGTAAACTGACTTCTTGATGTCGATGTTTTCGAGGGTGCATTCAATCACCAGGCCGGTTTCGGCTAAACAGGCATAGTTATCGGTGATGGTCAGGTTTGCCAGGTAGTGCTCGGGCGATTCGCTGATCAAACCTTCGGCAACTGATTTACGCAGGTGCGCTGTTATGCGATGTGCAGCATGGTCCAAATCGGCGGGTATGGCTGCAATAGCGATCACTTTGTGACCCGCCATCAACAGGCAGGTGCAGATGCTGCAACCCATGAGGCCAAGGCCAACAACGCCAACGGCAATATCGGCTGGTGTTGAATCAGGAGTAATCATACTAGGCTGTTGATTGGTTGAAGATGATAACATCAGCGCTGTTTAATACGTGGCTCGGCCGCCTGACAGGTCAAACGTAAACCCGGTTACGAAGCTGTTTTCTTTGGATACGATAAACGATGCCATGTCGGCAAATTCATCGAGCGTGCCACAACGCTTCAAGGGAATTTTATCTGTCATATAACTGACCTGTTCTTCTGGCATGGCGTCGACCAGCGCTGTTCTGATCACGGCAGGTGCCAGGGCATTGATGCAAATACCAGTGCCGGCATATTCTTTTCCCTGCACTTTCGTCATGGCAATAACGGCTGCTTTGGAAGCCGAATACGCAAGCATACCCGCATTGCCTTCCTTGCCCGCAATAGACGCAATATGTAAAATGCGCCCATACTGTTGTTGAAGCATAATGGGCAAACAGTATTTGGAGGTAAAATAGCTACCCATAAAATTTACATCCAATACGCTGCGAAGATCAGTTGTTTCCGTATCGGCGCTTTTAATATTCGTTTTGCCGGTAATGCCCGCGCTGTTGATCAATATATCGATGCTGCCGAATTGATCGGCAATTTTTGTGATGCTGTCGCGTACGGCAACCTCATCGCAGATGTTGATGGCGTAGCAATCGTTTTCACCTGTTAATGCCAATGCTTTTTGGCTGAGCCGATTCATGTCTTTATCAATTAAAGCGAGTCTAACCTTTTGGGCCGACAATTTTTGTGCGATAGCCCAGCCCAAACCCGACGCTGCGCCGGTAACCACGGCGACGGCATTCTGAAAATCGTTGTTCAGCATGCATTCATTTTTCTGTAATTTAATAAGAACCGACGCTGCTTAGCCTACTGAATTGGCATTATTGAAAATAACACCTAAACTTTTTTTGCGTGGATATTAACCAATGATTTGCTCATTCCAGCGGTATATATACATTTGTCGCCATTTTACAGGCTATGAGAAATTGGTTTTTTAGTTTATTGGTTTTGGCTTCGAGCGCAGTCAGTGCACAAACATCACTTGATCCGGTTACCATTACCGCTACGCTGAGCCAGAAGCGCAGTTCAGAAACCGGCCGCAATATCAGTATTATCAAGGGTGAACAATTCCGCAACCTGCCGGTGCATTCAGTAGATGAGTTATTGCGTTATGTGCCGGGGGTGGAGATACAGGCGCGTGGACCGATGGGATCGCAGGCGGATATTGTTTTGCGCGGCGGCACATTTCAACAGGTGCTGGTTATTTTGGATGGGGTTCGGTTGAATGACCCTAATACCGGGCACTTTAATAGTTATATTCCGGTGGCGCCCGAAGAAATTGATCGCATTGAAGTGTTGAAGGGTGCTTCGTCGGCCATATATGGCGCTGATGCGGTGGGTGGCGTGGTACATGTGATCACCAAAACATTTGCTGCCAAGCGGGCGGCCCAACAAAGCAGCGTGTTTGGGAGTGTTGCCGGCGGACAATACGGCTATCTCAATGCCAATGCCGGCCTGTTGTATAGTAAAGACAAATTGCATATTGGTGCGGGGCTGCTGACAAACAATGCAGATGGCGTGCAGCAACGAGGCATAAAAGGTTTTTTTCACAACAATACGGCTTCGGCTTCGCTGAAATATTTTTTCAACGACAAATGGAATATAGCCTATCGGTTCGCGTGGGACAGCCGACATTTCTCTGCACAAAATTTTTACACGACCTATATATTTGATACGGCACAGGAAAAAGTGAGTAGTATTTGGCAGCAAGCAAAGATCAGTTACCAAAGCGGAAAGCAAAGGCTGAGTCTCGACCTGGGTTATAAAGACCTGCACGATCGGTACCAGTTTTCACCGGCATCGGCCGCCAATGAAAATAAATCGCAGCTATTGCAGTCGATATTTCAGTATGAAAACCAAATTAGTGAAAAGACCCAGGTGGTAGCAGGCTTTAATTTTCAACAGAAACGCATCCGCTCCAACGACCGTGGTAATCATTCGCTTTTCCAAGTAGCGCCTTTTATAACGCTGTCACAAACCCTGGCGCCAAATTTTTACATTCGCCCTTCGTTGCAGTGGATTTTCTTCCAGGCTGGCAATGCTGAACTTGTTCCGCAGCTTGATATCTCCTACAAACGAAGCGACTGGCAGTTTCGCGCCAGTGTGGGTAAAACGATTCGTGACGCCGATTTCACCGAACGCTATAATAATTACAACAAGGCATTGGTTCGTTCGGGTTCTATTGGGAACCCCAACCTGATGGCTGAACGATCGGTGAGCTATGAGTTTGGGGCCGATAAATTTTTCAAAGACCGGTTAAAGGTAAGTGCTTCTGTTTTTCAGCGGTTTCAGCAGCGGCTGATTGATTTTAGTACCACACCTTATGCGCAAATGCCCCGTAAAGACAACTTGGTGGAGACGGGTGTATATGCATTGGCGAAAAATATTGCCAATGTTCGAACCAGTGGCATCGAGACCGATTGGCAATACCATTGGCGTTTGGCCAAAGGGCAGCAACTAACCCTGAATGCGGGCCTGGTATGGATGGATAGTAATACAAGTGACAGCGTTATGTCGTTTTATATTTCTTCGCATGCGCGCTTCCTGACAAATTTCAGCGCCGTGTTTGAAGGCGAACATTTTGCATTCAGCATAACGGGCTTGTTTAAAAAGCGCAACCAGCAACAGGCCGGAGCCATCAATGCAACGGTTAACCCCTCTTATTTTGTGGGCAATATAAAAGCGGAGTACCGATTTCTGCAGCAACGCGCAGGCATATTTGCAGCAATCGATAATGTATTCGATAAAAGCTATAGCGACCTTCTCGGCGCTGTGATGCCAGGCCGTTGGATCACCGGCGGAATAAAATACAAGTGGGCGACGAAATAGTCTATGCTTTAGCGGGCATAACCAGCGGCACCGAAGCCTCGCTGGTAAGTACCCGAAACGTAAAGCTTTCCTGCAGGTATAATTTAACCGCGGTGTCGGTATGACTGGTATAACCGATCGATATGTCCTGGCCGATGCTCAATGAAAAATCGCCGCCGCGGGTGGAAAGAACGTATCCGCCCTGGATGGCAGGTGCCCAAATGATATCACCCTGTGTCAATTGTTTGATATGCTGCAACACAGGATAGCCTTCATCACTGCCTCCATTGGCGCGGGTGAATGCTTCGGTGCCCAACACAATGCAATAGGGGCCGTTTACACCAGCCAGCCTTAACTGACTGATGGCTTGTGCAATGATATCAGGATAACCCTTCACACTGGATGACAAAGTCAACGTTGGGTTGCTGCTGACCTGCGATATACCTTCAATACCAGCAGCGCCATAGCCGCTGAACACGGCATTGTCTTCTGCAAAAGCAATTTTGCGGGCGGCTTCTTTCAGCGGATCCCAATCTGAATCGTCGGCCCCGCGATCTGCATCGTCAATGGCCTGGCGCGACAATTCGAAAGGCACCCGCAATTCTACCAAGGGCTTGGTGATTCGCTGTGCAGCTTGTATGCCTTCTGCAGGTGCGTCGATGGGGTGAATGTGGCCAGTGCCTTCGGCAGAGAAATCAAATCCTTTCGGGCCTTCCACATCTACCACGCGGCGTGCAGCCATATGCCGTTTGAGTGTGCGACGCGCTTCTTCCTCAATGGCGTTCCAGGCGGCTTCGTTGATGGGGGCGAGTTTGCGATATAAACTATTCATATTCTTTTTCGCTTTTAAGGTTGCCAATATTAAGTGATCCATCTTTTGCAGGAGCAGGCTTTTCGGCGGGTTCGGGTGCAGGCATTTCGCTTTCGAGTTCACCGGCAGCAGCCGCTTTTAGAAAAGACAAAGTCGGTACGAAAAAAAGCGTGCCGGTTTTCGGCGTACTGAAATCAAGTAGCCGGTCATAATTGCCTTCGGGTGATCCGATGAACATATTGGTTAGCATTTTTTTCACGGTGCTGAACTGACTGGCATAGGCAATAAAATAAGTACCCATTTCATTGGTCGACATATTTCCGAATGGCAGGTTGTCGCGAATAATTTTAAAATCATCACCCACGTTTGCCAAAGCACTGTGCGAATTAGATGGCTTTACATTTTCGGGCATTTCTATATCATCCCGCTTTGATCGGCCGAATACTTTTTCCTGTTCATGCAAGGGCAGGGCATTGAATGCCGTGAGGTTGTGAACATATTTCTGTACAAACAAGTAACTGCCACCGCTGTAGGCCGGGTCGTTCGCGCCAATCATACCAAAGAATGCGCGCTTCTCGCCTTGCGGATTTTCTGTTCCATCTACAAAGCCAAGAATAGACCTGCCATCCCAATAACGAAATCCGTGAATTTCTTCTACACTGCTGGCTACCGGTTGCAAGACAGCCGAGATGGCATTGGCCATATCGTAACAAATGCTTTTATCGTTGCCCCTGATGTGGAAATGCAAATCGCCCCTGGTAGACAATGCCTGGTGTTTGGCGCCGATAACCGGTTCGAAGACCTCAAATTCTTTGGGCAGTGGTGTTGGCAAATGCAACCGATGCCAGGCTTCATAGCCGATACCCATTACACAACTGGCGCCGGTATCAGGAAATCGAATTGCCATGGAGTTGTTGAGGTTGATGACAAGTGCGCAGATGTTTTTGAATGCATCATCAACGGCCATATTGTCGTTGAAATTCCAAACCAGGAAAATTGCATTGCTGCCGTGATAGTCAAGAATATTTTGTGCGTCGGAAGGCATAATTCGGGGGTGCTAGATTTCTACAGTAATAACGTTGGCTGCTGCGCCGAGGTTTTTCAGCGCTTCCTGCACGGACTGCACCATGGCATCGGGTCCGCAGATATAAAAATGACGGGAAAAGTCAGTTACATTATCAGCAAGATAGGCTTCATCAATGCGCCGATGGTCATATTCTTTTGTTTTTTCGCCGGTGATGGTATTAACAAATTTGTTGCCCAGCATAGCAGAAAACTCGTCTTTCAAAATAATATCCGCAACCGTTTGATTGGAGAAGAACAGTTTGTTGTCGCCGATTTTTTTATCAACATAGAGTTGTCGCAAGATGGCAATGAATGGTGTTATGCCGGCACCACCTGCAATAAAATAGCCTTCGCCTGTGTACTGGATCGCACCCCATACGTCGTGAATGATCAGTTCGTCGCCTGGTAGCAACAACCCCAGTTGTTGGGTAACACCCTGGTGACTATCATATATCTTGATCGTGAATTCAAGAAATGGCCAACTGTTCAACGATGTAAAGGTGAAGGGGTTTCTTTTGTCGCGCCAACCCTCTTTATTGATGGTAATTTCCGTAGCCTGTCCGGGAATAAATGTATAGCCTTCGGGCTTCTCCAAACGGAACCGCTTCACATTGTGTGTAATGAATTCAGTGGAGAGTATTTTGACAGTATATGATACAGCGCTCATAGTGCGGTTAAGGTACTGAATCTTTTTGAATCTGCACGGGGCAGGTCAACGCTCGTTGCCGATGGCCGCGATCAGCCTTGTGACGCCTTCCTGCAAAACAGCCCTGGGGCAGGCAACATTGATGCGGATATGCCCTTTTCCATTGTCGACAAACATATCACCGCCTTCTACCAATACACCGGCTTTTCGGGCGAAATAGGTAGACAGCCGTTCTACTGCTTCGATGTCCGTGCTGTATGCGGAGACATCTACCCAGGCGAGGTAAGTGGCTTCCGGTACCTGGTAAACTGCCTTCGGCAAGTCTTCTTGCAACATTTGTTGCAGCAGCCCCAGGTTGTCATCAAGGTATAACTTCAGCGCTTCCAACCAATGATCGCCATTTTCATAAGCAGCTTTGGTGGCGGCAATGCTAAGTGGATTTTGCATTTCCCAATATCGCTTCTGCCAACTTTCCCGTATTTGTTGGTGGGGGATGAATATATGGGAGTGTAATATGCCGGCGAGGTTAAAAGTTTTGGTGGGTGCCGTACAGGTAACAACCTTTTCGTAGCTGGGAAACAACGTAGCAAGCGGCGTATGCGTTTGTTCCTTGCGCAAAAGATCACAATGAATTTCGTCGGAGATGATCCACACATTTTTCGACAAACACAATTGGCCGATGGCCATTAGTTCCTCTTTCGTCCACACCCGGCCAGTGGGATTGTGCGGATTACACAGCACAAACAAACGGATGTTTTTTGTCGGGTCTGCCAACTGTGCTTCTATATCAGCGAGGTTCATGCTGTAGTAGCCGGCATTGTTTTGCAGGGGCGAATAAAAAACTTTTCTGTTGTTCAGGTCGCCGGCCATTTTAAACGGCGTGTAAGAAGGCGTGGTGATGAGCATATTCTCATCGGGCGATGTGAGCAGGGTCACCAGCCTGATCAGTGCGGGCACTACGCCCGGCGCAAAAACCAAATGATCTGTATTGATTGTCCAGTTGTATCGGCGTTGAAACCAATTTTTTAACACCTCGAGGTAGTCGGGATCAAACTGGCTGGTATAGCCAAGAATTTTTTTATCGAGGCGCTCGCGAATAGCATTGGTTATAACAGCCGGCGTAGCAAAGTCCATATCGGCGATCCACAACCGAATAAATTTATCGTCGGGAATGGGGAAGGATATGTTCGGATCGTTTCGGAAAATATACGGCCGCCAGCCTTCATAATTAACACTGTTGGTGTGGCGGCGACTGATGATCTCATCGAAATTATATGACATTAGTGGTGCTTGTGCAGGTTTTGGCGATCACTGATATAGGGTACGATCTCTTTGCCAACCGTTAATCCGTCGATGCTGAAATTAATTTCTGCGGGAGATGGTTTTATCCATGTTGTTTTTGTTCCTTTTATGGTAAGTTGGTTATTGGCCGGATCGATGGTGAGCAATGAATAGAGTGCGTCTTGATACGGACAGGTGTAGGCTATGTACGGATGTTTTTGAAGTATTTCAGGCGTAAGTGTTACGTGTTTGAATTTATCGCCCACCCAATAATAAGAAGCCGAGTTCAAGTGTATATAGTTGATGCCTTTTACTTGAACAAGGGTGTCGATATGCGTATGACCATTGATGGCAACCAGTATTTTGTCGGCATGTGCCGCTAAAATATCCTGGACCTCGGCGGCATTGTCGACCGCCAGTACACCCGCCAGGGGTTGGTGCGATACAATCACCACGGGCGTTTTAATAGCAGCCAGTTGTTGTTGTAGCCAAGCTGTTTGTTCAGGATTGATAAAGGCCGGATAACCGCCCTTGTAGGTCGGCGATCCGGTATCATTACCATCTAGTATGATAAAACTGATGCCGTTTATTTCTTTCACATAATAACGGCCGGGCATGCCCCAGGTATCGATGCATTGTTGTTTTGTGCGACCGCCGTCGGTATCGTGGTTGCCCAGCACATGCATGTTGACGGCGTGCGCCTGGTTGAATGCATCGATCACCGCTTTGTTTTCGGCAATGGGATAAGCAAAATCGCCCATTTGTAACAAGGCCTGTGGGCGGTGTTTTTTCATGGCTGCGATAAAAGCCTGCAAGCGACGAGGCGCATCGTGAATAACATCCTGGTGCAGATCGGTAATGATACCAATTTTTACCGGCTGGGCCGATTCGGTAAAATAGTTTCGAAACGATGTTGGCAGGGTAAGAACAAATCCAGCACCAAGTGAATTTGCAATAAAACGACGACGGGAGTGCATAGCAGCCTATTTTGAGTAAAAAAACAGCTTTTTTTAATAAGCGAATGAAAGAACATTTCCTGAAATTTATCGCTATGCGAAATATTTTTCTTTTTATCGTCTGCGCTGTTTTTGGCGTTTCGGCGTATTGCCAGCCGGTTGCCAATACGATTGCCATTGAACCAGGTGATTCGCCTGAAGTAATTGTGGAGAAAGCCACCCGGGTGGTGCCGACTGCCAATCAATATGCAGCCTTGAAAAATGAATTTATTGCGTTTATACATTTTGGGCCGAATAGTTTTACCCGCATGGAGTGGGGAACCGGCAAGGAAGACCCTGCTATTTTTGACCTGAAAGAACTGGATACTGATCAGTGGTGTAAGGCGATGAAAGCCTCTGGTATGAAGATGGTGATTATCACCGCCAAACACCACGATGGTTTTGTGATCTGGCAGAGCCGATACACCAAACACGGGATTATGTCGACCGGCTTTCAAAACGGGAAGGGCGATATTGTCAAATCCCTGGCAGCGTCTTGTAAAAAATACGGACTCAAACTGGGAATTTATTTATCGCCGGCCGATCTATTCCAGATTGAGAACAGCGAAGGTCTTTATGGTAACGGCAGCGCACAAACGAAGAGAACCATTCCGCGAGCTGTGCCGGGTCGCCCGTTTGCCAATAAAACCCGTTTTACATTTGAGGTGGATGATTACAATGAATACTTTCTTAACCAGTTGTTTGAACTGCTGACAGAATATGGTCCCATCGATGAAGTGTGGTTTGATGGTGCCCATCCAAAGCGGAAAGGCAATCAGCAATACAATTACACAGCCTGGAAGCAAGTGATTCATACACTGGCACCACGTGCGGTAATATTTGGCAAGGAAGATATTCGCTGGTGTGGAAATGAGAGTGGCCGCACCCGCGAAACAGAATGGAATGTAATTCCCTACCAGGAAGATCCGCGTACGGCCCAGCATTTTCCCGACCTGGAAGCCAACTCGTTGGGCAGTCGCGAAGATTTATACAAAGGCAAGTTTTTGCATTACCAGCCTGCTGAAACGAATACTTCTATTCGGGAGGGTTGGTTTTACCGCGATGACAGCTTGCAAAAAGTAAGAAACGCCGACGATGTTTTTGATATATACGAACGTGCGGTGGGGGGTAATTCAATTTTTCTGTTGAATATTCCGCCGAATCGCAACGGCCGTTTTTCGGGGGAAGATGTAGCGGTACTGACGGAAACCGGTCGGCGTATCCGCCAAACCTATGGAAATGATTTGTTTGGAAAGGCACAACGAAAAACGGTGTCGCCGCAGGAGATATTGATTGAAACAGCTATGCCGGTGGCCATCAATCGGCTGCTGTTACAGGAAGATGTTCTTCACAGCAGCGAACGGGTGGAGAAACATGCCGTTGACGCCTGGGTCAACAACGAATGGAAAGAGATTGCGGCGGCGACCAATATCGGTTATAAACGTATTATCCGTTTTCCCACGGTAACTGCTTCCCGGTTTCGGGTGCGCTTGTTAGAAACCAGGGCCAAACCGACGATTATAAAAGTGGGTGGCTACTACTACCAAGCGCAACCGCCTGCTTTATCGATTCAACGCAATAAGGAAGGCCTGATCAGTATTCAGCCTGCTGTTCATGCATTTGGTTGGAAGCCGCATGGCGTAGACGCAACAAAGAACCTGTTAAGTGGTGTGCGCATCTATTACACCGTCGACGGGTCGGCACCCAACCGGCAATCGCCTGTGTACACGGCGCCATTCTTCTCGGCGCAACCTGTTATTAAAGCCTTTGCATTTGTAAATGATAAGGCGGGCCCCGTCGCAGCTGCTAGCTTCGGCATCTTATCTAAAAACTGGAAAGTGGTGAAAACAGACAGCGAGGCGGACAAGCATGCTGCATTGGCCGCTATTGATGGCGATCCTGCCAGCTATTGGCAATCAGCCGTAGGCGATACGCATTTTATAGAGCTGGATCTTGGACAAGCGGAAACACTGGCAGGGTTCTCCTATACCCCGCAAACCAATAACCACGATGGCATGCTGGAGAAAGGCAGTATTAGTTTTAGCAACGACGGACAGCAATGGACAGCGTCCGAACAGTTTTCATTCGGCAACCTGATCAATGATCCGACCGAACGTCGTTTTCATTTTAAAAAGCCGGTCAATACGCGGTTTGTGCGTATTCAGTCGACCGTGATTGCGGGCGGATCAAACACATTGTCAATTGCAGAACTTGGGTTCTTTCAATAGAACAACCCGGTAGTTCAGTAGAACAACCAGGTTGTCTTTGGATTGAACGGCCGCATGTTTAGCTGGAATAGTCTTTGTCGCGCGTGGTAGCCAACAGCAGGAAGATGGTTGCCAGTGCACCAAAAAACAAAAACGGAATCCAGCTCTTGGTACGCGTGTACTCTTCTATGGCTACGATGCCATAAATGGCGGCGACAGAAAGACCAAATTTCAATGTCTTTTTCATACAATGACTATTTAGATGCTTTTGCTAAAAGTGGGTTTGTTGAATGTTGATTTCTGCTCTTGCAGATAGATGTCAAAGGCTGCACAAACGTTTCGGAGAAAATAGCGGCCAGTGGGGGTAAGTTGTACCAGGTTGTCGATGCGGGTTATTAGTCCGTCGTTTTCCAAGTCATCCAATACAGGCATCGTAAAATTTTCCAGCAGCGCTGCAGCCTCGTTTAGCAGCACCGTACTGCCTTTGCAGGCAATGTCGAGGATATAGCGACGGAAAAGCCGGTCCTCGGCGTTAAGAAAATGGCCGCGGTACACCGGAATCACGCCTTCTTTTAGCGAGGTAGTATAGTGACTTAGCTCTTTTTCATTTTGCGCCAGGGCAGTTCCTGTATCGCTGATCGCTGAAACGCCGAGGCCTATGAGCATGGTGGCGGAAGTAACGGTGTATCCCATAAAATTCCGGTGCAATTGACCTCGTTCACGGGCGGTATACAATTCGTCGGTAGGCAGGGCAAAATGGTCCATGCCAATGTCTTCGTATCCATGTTCGCGGAAAAGCGCGCGTCCAAGTTCCTGCAACTGTAGCTTTTCGGCTGCCAGGGGCAAATCATTTTCATTGTAGAGTCGTTGCGAGCGACTTTTCCAGGGCACATGGGCGTAGCTATAAAAAGCGATGCGATCGGGTTTCAGGGTCAGTACCTGTTGGATGGTATGTCGCAGGCCTTCGGCCGACTGGAAAGGCAATCCATACACCAGGTCGAGGTTCACTGATTCGAAACCCGCCGCTCTCGCATTATTCACGGCTGTTCGTACATTGTCAAAAGGCTGTATACGGTTGATAGCAACCTGCACTTTGGGATCGAGGTCCTGTACGCCATAACTGATGCGTTTAAAGCCCAGAGAGGCGAGTGTGCGGAGTTGCTCGATGGTCGTGTTATTCGGATGGCCCTCGATGCTGAAAGCAGCATCCTCGGCCACCAGGCAGTGTTCGAGCAATCCTTCAATCAGTCGGCGCAAGTTTTCCGCCGAAAAAAAAGTAGGCGTTCCACCCCCCAGGTGAATTTCACGAATCAACAGTTTTTCGGTTGTCCATGACCGATAGATCGACCACTCTTGCAGCAGGGTGCTGATATAAGGTTCTTCTACCGAATGCTGACGGGTAATTTTTTTGTTGCAGCCACAATAGGTGCAGAGCGATTCGCAAAAAGGCAGGTGTATGTAGAGCGCAATTCCCCCTTCTTTGTTTACGGTGCGGAAATGTTGTGTAACATCCTGCTGCCAGGCTGTTTTGTTGATTCCTTCTTTCCAGTAGGGAACGGTGGGGTAGCTGGTGTACCGGGGCACCGGGCGGTCGTATTTCGACAGCAGGTCAGCATTGGGTAAAAAGGAGCAGGTCATTCGGCAAAATTGCTCCATGACCTGCCCGCCTGCACTGACGTAGATTATTGCGGAAACTGATTTTTGTCAGCCGGTTGGCCGGGGCCTTTTTCAGCCATTTTTGTATCGCGTATGTTTTTCTGGACGGCGATGGCCGCAAACAGGCTGAGCAGGAAAGACATAGCGTAAAATCCTTTTTCGCTTCGTTCGAGGTTGGCATTCCACAAACCGATGACCAGCAATAGGATAGAAAGAATGGTTGAAAACCAGGCGAGTGCATAATAGATATTCGTTACTGGCACGCCTTCCAACTGGTCGCGTACTGCTTTTTGCACAGATACAGCCGCAAAAAGGCCAAACATTAGCACGGTGAAATAATAGCCTTTTTCGTTGAGTTCCATGCTGCTGGCATTGAACAGGCCGATGAGGTAGGCTGTCATACCGGCAAGCAGGGCCACCCAGGAGGCGCCGATAAAAGCGGGCGAGGGTTTCTGGGTTTGTTTTTGTTCCATGTAGTAGATTTTGTGGAACCAAAACTAAAAACCGGTTTACGGTTGGGCTTTGACAAAAGTCAAATTACAGTTTCCATTTTGTTAATGCCTTCGTATTTAACGCTTAAAGCCTTAGTATTTGCTGCGTACGCGGCTGAGGGTTTCCTGGGTGATGCCCAGGTAAGCTGCTATTTGACCGAGGGGTACTCTTTCAATGATATGGGGCTGGCGGGCGAGCAGGTCTTCATAGCGTTCAGCGGCGGACCTAAAGTGGGCGTTGACGTATCTTTCTTCGAGGCGGATATAATAATTTTCGTAGGCTATTCGCAGTAATCGTTCAACACTGGGAAATCGGTTAAGCAAGGCTGTTAGCTGTTCTTTGGAAATAGCCCGGAGTACACTGCCTTCTATTAGTTGTATGTTTTCAACAGCCGATTGCTGGGTAATGAAACTATGAAAGGAAGTGACAAAATCGTTTTCGAAACCGAACCAGTGGGTAACTTCTTTTCCATCCAGTGTATAAAAGCCACGCAGGGCCCCTTTTTCAAGAAAATACAAATGACGGCAGGTTTTTCCCTGTTCAACGAGGAGTTCGTATTTTGGAAGGGTTAATTCAGTGAAGGCGACTTCGATGGCTTCGACAGCGAGCGGTTCAACCACATGAAATTCCTGTAACCGCCTGATGAGTGCTTCCATGCCGGGAAGTTAATTCATTGCAACGGTATGCGGCATTGGGTTGGCGTATTGATAAAAAAGATAACAGGCAACTGGCCATCAAAAGAATGCTGGCCACGCCTGTTACTTCGTCGATCATAGTGCTTGCATTAAAACGCGAAGCACCTGCTATCCACTAAGGCTTTTTGTTTTCTTTGTAGCGTTTGTCGGGGGTGCCGTCTTTTTTAGTGTGTACCGCTTTGGCGCCATCTTTATTTTCTTTGAAGCGTTTATCGGGCGTGCCATCTTTTTTGGTGTGGGCGGCTGTGGCTGTGCTGGTTTCTTTTTTGGCGGTGGCGGTTGTTTCTTTCGCTTTAGCAGGGGCTTGCTTGGCAACCGGTGTTTGTTTGGCAGCGGGTGTTTGTGCGGCGGCTGGTGCCTGCGCCATGCTGGTGCCAGCGATGGCCAGCATACTGAACAAAGCGATAAATATCTTTTTCATAATGGATGTTTTCATAAAGCTAGTTATTTACTGATCGGCTACTGTTATCTGCTCGTTAACCAGCGAAATGTTAACGATGTTTATCCATTTTCTCGGTGAGTTCGCGGATCATATCAACCTGGATTTGCTGGATCTGGAGCAGGTTTTCCTGTTGGGTCATGATCAGGTGATCGATTTTCTCGTGCAGCATACGAATTTCCAGTTCGCTTTTCAGGTTAATCATATAGTCGTTGCGCGCACGTTCGCGGTCTTTTTCTTCCTGGCGGTTTTGGCTCATCATGATAACCGGCGCTTGCAGTGCGGCGAGGCAGGAGAGAATCAGGTTAAGCAAGATGAATGGATAGGGGTCAAACCCTTTGTTGGTCAGCCAAACAACATTGAGCAGCATCCAGCCGATAATAAAAACAACAAAAATGCTGATGAAGGTCCAGCTACCGCCGAAGCTGGCAATCTTATCTGCCCATCTTTGCCCGCGGGTACCCGGATTCTTTAACTCACTCACTTCATCGGCCAGCAAACTATCGTGGTGGATGCTTTCCATCACCGTTTTTTCCAGGTCGGTGATGGTGCCCATTTCTTTTGTCAGCAAATTTTGTATGTACTGATCGCGGTAATGGTTGAGTTCGCTGGATGACAGGTAGCAGTTGTTGTCAAAGTCAGGATACTCTTTTTTGATCTCCCGCATAATACCCTCTCGAATCATTTTGCCCGATACTTTCTCTTTAACGGGGAAATCTTTTTTAGAGAGATCGCTGGTAAAAACTTGCATGGCTTGGCTATTTCTGCAACGAATCTATGAATTGCCGGGTTTCTATAACTGCTTCCTCACAGCGACGGCTTAGTTCTTCAAAAGCAGCGCGCCGATCTACCTCATCAGCGGGAAATTCGATGGCATCGAGCCAGGGATTCAGCTTTTCATTTAGTCCCATGATACTGACCGTTGTCTTCAGGTTATGGGCAATCTGTGCGGCTCTTTTGGTATCTCGTTGCTGCATGGCAGTTGACAATAATTGAAGCTCCTGGTCAACGCCTTCAATAAAATCTTCTGCCACTGTTTTTTCAAAAATCACATCACCCTGGCTTACCTGTTTCATGTATTGCAGGTTGATGGTTTTATAATGATCATCGGCTGCATGATTGCGGGGTGCGACAACCACCGCTGTGTTGATGGAAGCTTTGAGGTATTCACGAATCATGGTATACAATTGCTGCTCGTGAATGGGTTTGGAGATATAGTCATTCATACCGGCAGCGATGCATTTTTCTTTTTCTCCAGCCAGCGCATGGGCCGTCATGGCGATGATAGGTATTTGTAGGCCGAGCTCACGGCGAATGATTTTGGTAGCGGTATATCCATCCATCATCGGCATTTGGATATCCATGAGTACCAGGTCAAAATGTTGTAGCCGCAATAACCTGATGGCTTCTTTGCCGTCGGCGCAGGTATTGAAAGAAATTTGCCAGCCGTTGAGCAGGTGGGTGAGTAAACGTTGGTTGAGTTGATTGTCTTCTACCACCAATATGCGACCACCAGATTGGTTGTCAAAATCTGTTTGAAAGCTGGGGCTCCACGCTGCTTTATCACCGACTGCGAGTTGATAAGGGATATGTAAGGTAAAGGTTGTGCCGGCGCCTGGCTCACTGGCAACAAATATTTGTCCGCCTTGAATGGCGACAAGTTCTTTCACAATGGTTAGCCCCAATCCTGTGCCACCATATTTTCTGTTGGTGGCATCTTCCGCCTGTTGAAAGCGATCGAAAATATGTTCGAGGTTGGCGGCATCGATGCCGATACCCGAATCAGCGATCTCGATGCCCAGCTGTGCGGTACTATCCACTACTGAAAGAAGTTTCACACTGATATCGATACTGCCTTTGTCGGTGAATTTAAACGCATTCCCCAATAGGTTCACTAGTATTTGGGTGAGCCGCGTGGGGTCGCCTTGCAGCATATCAGGCACTTCTTCGCTGATGCGGATATGGAAGCTTAATTTTTTTTCCGTTGCGCGGCTGTTAAACATCATGCCGACCGATTGAATGAGGTCGCGAATGCTGAAAGTGATTTTTTCGATCCGCATCATACCGGCATCGAGTTTCGACAGGTCGAGAATATCATTGACAATGACTGTCAGGTTTTCACCGGCACGGTGGATGGCATCGGCATATTCGCGCGGGGCCTGATCGAGCGGTTGGCGGCTGAGCAGGTGCGTAAAACCAACGATGGCATTTAGCGGCGTGCGAATTTCGTGGCTCATGTTGGCGAGGAATTTTTCCTGTGATTGCCGGGCGTTGACGGCATTTTTTTCTGATTCATTCAATCGCTCGATGAGTTTTTGTTGTTGCCGAATGCGCAGGGCAACAAAAGCGAAGGTGAAAATAGAAGCCAGGGCAGCGATCAGGGCCATGGCGGTGCCCATTGTTTTTGCTTTGAGGCCGTTTTTATCAGCCTGTTCAATTATTCTTACAACAGCTAATTGGTGCAGGGCGTCGATGATTTTTATTTCTGCATTGATGGAATCGGTCAGCAGGTTGCCTTTACTGCTGTTGATTAATTTTTCTGCGGTTGGTTTGCCGCCGGCATTCAGGCTGTCGATAATGGCTTGCGTGAAAGCCAGTTTTTGGGCTGTGAGTGATTTAAGCCGTTGAAGAGCAGGTTGGAGCCGGGCATCGAGGTGACCATTTTCAATTTTATTAATGGCGTTGTTAATGGCATTGGCGTCGGCTGTGAGGTTTAGTCCGTCGGTTTGCCTGCCACTGATCACGATACCACGCAAGCGGCTTTCCATCGAGAGCACTTCGCTGCGCAGGTTTTCGAGTCCCGATTTTACGCTGAGGTGTTCAAGGAGAATATTGTTACTGCCAATGAGGTCGTTGATGCTGCGGTTGGAGTTGAACTGAAGTACAACAATGAGTGCGATGGCCAACAGAAAGACCAGCAGCAGCATGTATTTGAAGTAGCGGTTCATGACAGATACCGGCAAATCTCCCTTTTTTCAATGAATCAGTGCTGATTGAAAAGTTGCAGGCAATGGCGGGAAAGCAGGGCTATATCGATTAGTAGAACGAGGCCGAGCAGAACGAGCAATACCACGGGGCCATGCTCATGGAGCATTTCCAGAAAACTGTAGCCGATGCCCATCAGCAGGAAAGTGTGGAGTAGAAGTTTTAAAATTGGTTTACTGTTCATGGCTATGGCTTTAAAAAAGTGTGGGCCGTATAGAAATACAGCCCGTAACCAAACCTTGTGCTTGAAATTATGATAAATCGTTATAAATAAACCGTTCCTATAGTCGGGCCTATTGGCCTTTTGTTCTGTTTGATGCATTAAATCTACTGTGCTAACACGTGGTTTACAGGCAGGAATAGACAGGAGCGGAAAAACGGTCGGTGAATCGGGAAAACCAGTAGGTGAACGCTAGAGCACGTTCAATCTTTTGTTGACAGCGGCGCGGTAGGCATCGGCTACGGGCACCGGTTTGCCCTGGATGATGAGGTCGCCATCCTGAACCGAATCTACTTTGCCAATGGCGGCGATGAAGGAACGGTGCGTTCGGAGGAAGCGATCCGCCGGCAGGCGTTCTTCAACTGCTTTGAGTGTAGTGTGCACCACATAAGTTTTAGAAGCGGTGTGCAGTTTTACGAAATCGCCCATGGCTTCGGCGAAAAGAAGGTCGTCGAGCAGGAGCCGGCGAATGATATTGCTGTCGCGGATAAACAAAAAATTGTCCTGCCGGGTGAAGGGCGATGCAGCTTTTGTGTTGTCGAGAATGGTTCGGGCGCGATCGATGGCCTGGAGAAAGCGGGCGGGGGTAACGGGTTTTACGATATAATCGGCCACGGCCAGTTCGAAGGCTTCTACGGCATATTCTTTTTTGGACGTGGTGAAAATGATAATGGGTGCCTGGTGGCTGAGTTGTCGGGTGAGTTCGATGCCGCTCATGCCGGGCATTTCGATATCGAGCAGGAGAATATCTACTGGCTTTTCTTGCAGAAAATTATAGGCATCGAGGGCGGTGGCGCAATCGCCGGCCACGCTAAGGTCTTTGACCTGGGAGGCCAGTTGTTTGATGGTGGTGCGGGCCACTTTGTTGTCATCGACGATCAGGCAGGTCATGCCGTAAAAGTAGCGTTTTCGCTTTGGTCAATTATTGGAGGCGGAAGAAAGTTTTGACACAAAACAGCCATTTACGCCAGGCGGATTTCTTTTTGTATTGGAGGATTTTATCGCGATAGCGGAAGAACAGCATCATTCTTTTGAGGTTGTTGGCGGGCGAGAAGCTTTGGTACGACTGGACCAGGGCCTTGAAAGCTGGCTTGCGTGGATGGTCATTTGGGCATTTATCGGCCAGGGTTTGCAGTTTGGCCCTAAGTTTCTCGTTTGATTCGTTTTTGCTGGACCGGCGATGGGTGTTGGCCCCTTTGACTTTCACGCCAAAAGCGTTGTTGTCGTGCATGCGGTATTGGACGAGGGCTTCCGGAATAAATTGAATGGGTTTTTGCAGGGTGGCCACATAACCCAGCCAGTAATCGAAGGGGATATTGTCGGGGAAGGGGAAGCAACGGGTGAGCAGTTCCCTTTTAAAGAGCATGGCGTGCCCGGGCGCACTGCCGCCGATGGTATAGGTTAGTGGATCGTCGAAGCCCCACATTTCTTTGCGATCGCTGAGGTTTTGGTGCAACGATTCGCCGCTGGCATTGATCAGGGTGGAGTCGTGGTAGATGAGTTCGTGGTCGCCCATTTGGGCCACCATGCGGCTGAGTTTGTCGGGGTGCCAGATATCGTCCTGGTCGCAAGGGGCGATGAGGTCGCCGGTGGCCAGGGCAAATCCCCGCGCAAAGTTGGCTGTGAGGCCGAGGTTGCTGTGATTGGTTAAGATGGTAATTCGGCTGTCAGCGTTTCGCAGCCCATTTAAGATGGTATCGGTGTCGTCAGTTGAAGCATCATCGGTTATAATCAATTCAAAATGACAATAGTTCTGTGTCATTATGGAATCAATTTGGGTCTTGATAAAGCTAGCGCCGTTATAAGATGCCAAAATGATTGACACCAGGGGATGAGAGTTCAACATACGGCAAAAATAACTGGCTGACCACAAATTGAGATCGTCCTGAATACAAAATTGGTTTTCAGTGAATAGGGCTATCTTTGCGCTTTCGTTGAGAATCGAAAACCTTTTCGTATGAAACCTATCCTGCTCCCCATGGGGACTATTCAATCCAATAACAGCGTATGAACGTTTACAAAGCTACCGTCCTGCTTTTATTGTGTCTGTTTTCGTTTAGGGCGTTTTCTCAAATCCCGTCTGATCTTTCAAAGGTAAAGGCTTCTCAGTTTACTGATGACCAGCTACGAAGCATGGTCACGCAAGCGCGTGCCAGGGGCTTGACTTTTGAGGCAGTGCAGGAACAGTTGGAACAAAGGGGAATGACGTCATCTGAAATTGAATTACTAAAAGAGCGGATAAGTGATCTTGGGCTTAATGATGATGATAATCTTACGGAGGACAGTGTGTTGAACGGTTCCAATCAATCACGACGAAAATCATCCGCTGTTAGAAAAGGCAATCAAAAACTCAAACTGCTTGCCGAAAAAAAAGAGATTACTGTGTTCGGTTCTGACCTTTTTTTGAATAGTGATTTGAGTTTTGAGCCTGACTTGCGAATGGCAACACCGAAAAATTATGTAATTGGTCCGGAAGATCAGCTTTCGCTGAATATTTATGGGGTTAATATGTCGCAGCAAAATGTAACTGTGACACCAGAGGGAACAGTGAACATAAAATATGCAGGTGTCGTTAATGTCAACGGTATGACTATCGAGTCTGCAACCAATGTATTGCGAGAAAAACTGGTTAAATATTATCCAGCTCTGCGAAGCGGTCAAACAAAACTTCAAATATCACTTGGCAATATTAGAAGTATTCGCGTAATACTGATTGGAGCGATTAAGAGACCCGGAACCTACACTTTGCCATCGTTGGCGAGTCTTTTCAATGCTTTATATGTAAGCGGCGGCCCAGTAGAGAATGGGTCATTTCGTACCATTGAGCTAATTCGGAATAATGAAGTAATACAAAAAGCTGATTTGTATGATTTTCTAGTAAGGGGCATGCAACAGAATAACGTTCGCCTTGAAGACAATGATGTAATTCGTGTTCCATTTGCGAGCAAGATGGTCAAATTGACGGGACAAGTTAATCGTCCAGCAATTTTTGAAATAGTTGAAGGTGAGCACCTTTCCGACCTAATTGAGTATGCTGGCGGATTCAAGAGCAATGCATTTAGAGGAAGATTGACCGGTACACGTTTTGCGAAACTTGATCGGCGAATACTTGATGTTTCAGGCGATTCAACTAATCAGTTTGAGTTGCAAAATGGCGACGAGTTTATTGTTGACTCACTTATCAACCGCTACGAAAACCGCGTTATTATTAACGGGGCAGTATTTAAACCTGGAGCCTACGCGCTTGATGATGGCATGACAGTTAAGAAGTTGATTGGCAAAGCGCAAGGCTTAAAAGAGGATGTTTTTACAGGCCGTGCATTGTTGGTAAGAACTAGGAGTAATCTAACCAAAGAATATATCAATTTACAATTGCGGTCATTGATCGCGGGAGATCAAGCTGACATTTTATTGAAGAAGGAAGACAGTATTCACGTCGCTTCTATTTTTGATCTGCGAGATACGAGTTCTGTCACTATCAATGGAGCTGTGCGCAGCCCAGGAATTTTTAGGTATGAAGATAGTCTTACATTGAAGTCATTGATCATGAAAGCAGGGGGGTTCGCAGAGAATGCAACTGGGTCTGGTATTGAAATTTCGAGGCGAAAACGTGATATTTTAATAACCAAACCAGGCAGCCCCATTGTAGATTTAATCCGAATAGACGATAATATGGACTTGTCAGGGAACGCTCCTGATATCGTCCTGCAACCCTTTGATATTATTACCATTAAGGAAAACCCTTTTTACAAGGAACAAATTAGCGTAAAGATTAGTGGCGAAATTATGATGCCCGCGGTTTATACTTTGCAAAGCCGCGAAGAGCGACTTAGTTCTCTGATAAAAAGATCCGGTGGATTACTTTACACAGCCGATATAAGGGGGGCAAAGCTAGTACGGAAGGTGAAAATTGAAAGTATTGCTGACACATCTCACATAAAACACCTGCTGGCGGTTTTTGAGCGTGATACAACGAAGTCAAAAGACAGCGTGTTGCAAAAAAAGACAAGAGATGTAGCCATTGATCTTCAATACATTTTAAGTCACCCTGGCAGCAACGATGATATCACACTTGAGGAAGGGGATGAATTAATAGTGCCGCGAATCAACAACACAGTGAGTATTAATGGTGAGGTATTTAAGCCGCTTGATATAATGTACGAAAGAAGTAAGTCGATGGATGATTATATCTCTGATGCTGGCGGTGTTACTTTGTCGGGAAAAAAGGGGAGGTCTTTTGTGATCTATCCCAATGGAAGTTCGGCGCGTGTTCGGAGGCCATTAGGTGTTTTCTATAAATACCCAGAAATTCTTCCAGGTACTGCCATCTATGTGCCACAAAAGCCGAAGAGAGGTACGCTCGATGTAGGAAGAGCTGGAATACTAGTTTCCGCAATTACCGGATTATTAACAGCGATCGCTTTATTGACCAGATGACAATGTTTTCGTCATGCAAGAAGAAAGAGAGATATCACTTAAAGACCTATTGGAGAAAGTAAAAGGTATTGTAGTTTACCTTGTTAGTAGGTGGAAGGTATTGGTATTTTGTGCTTTGATAGGTAGTGTGCTTGGCTTTGCATATGCGATTTTTAAAGGAATTCGCTATACGTCGAAAGTGAGTTTTGTTGTAGAAGATACTAAATCGGGCACTGGAGGTTTGGCTGCGCTTGCAGTTCAGTTCGGATTGGACATTGGCGGGTCGGCAGGGGGTGGGATTTTCTCCGGAGACAATATTTTGCTGTTTTTGAAAAGTGAATCATTGTGTCGACAGGTGCTGATGACTTCGTATGATTCAGTTGGAAACAAGACCCTGGCCGATAAATATGCAGAGGCAAACAACCTGACAAGTAAGTGGGCAAAGAAAAAGGAGATCGGAGTTATTGAATTTGGTAAATACAAATCAAGCTCGTTACCTCGGGTAGAAGATAGCTTGATGCAGGCCATAGTTCGGATTATACTGAAAAAAGACCTGGCGGTTGAGAAGCCGGATAAAAAGGCATCCTTTGTTACAGTGTCAATGACATCTAAAGATGAATTGCTTAGTAAGTATTTTAGTGAGCGGTTGGTGAATTTGGCAACGGCGCATTACGTTGAATCCAAGACACGGGTTAAAAGCCAAAATGTAATGAAACTGCAAAGAAGGGCAGACAGTTTAGCGAATCTATTAAATGCTAAGTCATATGTAGCTGCATCTGTACAGCAAGATATCCTGGATATTAATCCTGGAATAAAAACAGCGCCTGTTAGCGCCGAAATTTCAACAAGGGAGAAATCGATGATAGCTACCATATTTGCGGAGGTTGTTAAAAACCTCGAATTGGCGAAAGTATTATTGAACCAAGAAACGCCAACAGTCGAATTAGTTGATGTCAGCACCTTGCCTTTAAAAGAGGAGAAGGTCAACAAGTTGCTTTCAGTGGTTTCCGGCGCTTTTGTAATGATTTTTGTTGCTTCATTGATTTTGGCAATAGGAAAATGGTGGCATAAAGCCGATGCAACACAAGGCTAATTCGGTTGTGTTTATGCTTAGATATATAAATCAGAAAATAGGCGGCTATGGGGAACGAAGTAGTCGAATTCGCAAAAATATTGCATGGTCCTTTTTGATCAAAGCCGCAAGCATAATAATAAATTTTTCTGTTGTTCCTCTGACTATTAATTATGTTGATACAACCCGATACGGTATTTGGATAACACTAGCTTCTATTGTGAGCTGGTTTACTTTTTTTGATTTCGGATTGGGCAATGGCCTTCGAAACGAATTAGTTAAATACAGCGCAAACGGAGATCAAACATCTGCCAGAAGGTTGGTTAGCGGTACGTATGTGGTTCTATTCGCGGTTGCGACCGCAGTATTTGTAATATTTAGCTTCATTAAGCCATTTGTAAACTGGAACCATTTTCTGAATATTCCGGATAGCGTTACAGAAAATATAGGCAATGTTCTCCAAATAATATTGGGCGCATTTTGCCTTCAGTTTATATTACAAATGCTCAACACTGTTTTGTTTTCGCTTCAGCTGTCGGCTCGTGTTGATTTGCTGGTACTAATTGGTCAGGCGCTACTATTATTTGTTTTGCTGGTTTTAGTCAATACCTTACCTGGAAACTTGACAATTTTAGCGTTCGCGTTGGGCTTCACCCCGGTGATTGTTTTAGCGGGCGCGAGTATAATCTACTATAAGGGTCGACTACGGTATTTGTTGCCATCCGTTCAACTATTCGATCTGAAATCCGTTAAGAGGATTTTGAATGTAGGGGGCTCTTTTTTCGTTTTGCAAATTGGCTCTCAAATATTGCTGCAAACGGACAATGTCATAATTGCGAATCTATTAACGCCTAACGACGTTACGCGATTTAATGTATGCTTTAAGCTCTTCTCCGTTATTACTATTGTGTTTTCAATTATTCTTTCACCTTATTGGGCAGCGGTAACAGAGTCTTACGCCAAAAGAGATTTTGAATGGATAAGAACCAGCTTGGGCAGACTGCGAAAAATTTGGTGGCTTATCGCACTTTTGTTCATACCCATTTTCTTGTTGCTGTCGAAAACGGCTTTCAAAATATGGCTGGGGGAAACTGTATATGTTGGCCTAAGCCTCAGTTCATTAATGGGAGTATATATCGCAAACTATACGGCATTACTGCTGACTTGTACCTATTTGAATGCTATGAGCAAATTGCGCATGCAGTTGATTTTATATGTACTGGTTATAGTTACCAATATTCCGATAGCTATTTTTCTTGCAAAAAAATGGGGCACTGAAGGCGTTTTAATCGCGAATATTGGCACTTTTTTGTTTATGAATTGCTTGTTATGGATTCAGCTTGACAAACTCGCCAATAATTCGGCGAGAGGTTGGTGGAATCGTTGAAAAAAAATGGAAAGAAAACTGAAATTATATCAGGGTGGCATTGAATTATTTACTGTAAAAGATGTTATTTTTTACAGTGTCTTTTTATTGGCTTATTTGTTAGGCGGTGCAATTTTTATTTCGGGGATCTTTCCTTTTCGGCTTTTTCATTTAGCCCTGATTTCACTTTTGATGATACCGCTAAAAGGCCTATGTTTTGGAAAGGTTGAAAAGGTGTTCTTTTTTTTCTTTTTGGAAATTGGTGTTTCGGCAATATTTAATCACGTTTCGGTGATGCAATTCCTAAGTTTTCTGCGATTTATTATAGTGCCATATTCTATTTATTTTCTTGTTAAGAAAGGGCTTGATGCTAAGAATATTCGGCTTGTGCTGAGGTTTATTATTTGGATTGCCTGCTTGCAGCCACCGGTGGTTTTACTTCAGCAGACTTTTTTCGAGACTATTAATTCGATTCTCCCTTCTTCTACCAGGTTTACAGAGGATAATAGAATTGATTTTTCCTTTGGTACATTTTATGTGTCTGATGACCCGTCAATGAGTTTTTTCTTAATGACAGTAATCTTATTTCTTTTATTCGATAAAAGGAACAATTATTTTATAAAAAGAAAAATGGCTCTTGCAGGATATTTGACTCTTGGCGTTTTGTTGTCAAATTCTCAACTTTCAAATATTCTTGTGGTCCTTATTTGGGTTGCATATGCTTTCCGGAATTTTCGTATTAAGGATATCGTTAAAACTGCGGTCATTTTCGGATTGACAATTTTGTTATTGATGGGGTTCGGACTTTTTGATTTCTTTCAGTGGAAGCTTTATGATGTTATTCAACAAGCTTCATTTGAAACCATACAGAATGCTTCTGGATCTAATTTCCAGGAAGGGAAATTTGAACGAACGGCTGCAGTGTATTACTATATTACCCAGCCATTGAAGGTATTTGGGGATGGCCCTTCCGCTTATTACAACGCAGTGTCGGGTGAATATGTTTTGGGCAACAATGGCCAGGTTTTTACTCTATATGCTGAGATAGGAGTTTTAGGATTACTGATCGGATATTTCATTTTTTATGTAATTGGTAAAACAAATTTGGTTTCGAGACCGATGTTTGTCGGATGTCTCTTACTAATTTCAGCATTGACAATCACTTCTTTTCCTTTAACGGATGCCAGCATTATGTTGACCTATTGCATTTTTGTGAAAACAAATCTTGTTTCGAATGGCGTTCCTGAGTCTAATGTTAAATCGAATAGCCTAATAATCGAATGATCTATATTATTATACCAGTGTTTAATAGGAAGGCTTTAACAAGAGGTTGTCTTAAGAGCATCGAAGGGCAGACTTTTAAGGATTTTAAAACAATTGTAGTGGACGATGGCTCCACCGATGGAACATTCCAGATGATACAGGATGAATTTCCAAATGTAGAGGTGTTAAAAGGCAATGGGGATCTTTGGTGGACTGGCTCAACAAATCTTGGCGTTAATTATTTGACTAATGCTGGGCGGGTTAAAAGTGACGATTTTGTTTTGACGCTAAATAATGACCTGGAAATAGATGATGACTTCCTAGGAAAAATCTCCTACTATGCTGGCGTTTATCCGAAAGCTATCCTTGGCTCTGTTTCGGTGGACATCAATCGTAGTGACTGGATGGATTTTTGTGGTGTACGATGGAATCAAATCACCAGTAAGTACACCCTTAAAGCCAAAGAGTATGGAAACTCATATGCACAACTTTTGAATGAAAAAAGGTTTGAGGATTCAGACCTTTTACTTGGAAGAGGTACGTTAATACCGGCAAAGGTCTTTGATGAAATTGGTTTTTATGATTTCGAAAACTTTCCGCATTATGCTGCTGATGAAGATTTTACATTAAGGGCTAAAAGAAATGGCTGGCAATTGCTTATTCCTACAGATGTATTGGTCAGGAGTTATATTTCTGAAACCGGTACTGACGTGGAAACTGTATCTCTGACAGGTAAATACTTTAAAGATTTATTTTTTTCAAGGCGTTCACCTGTGAATATAGTAACGAGATACCGCTGGGCTATGAAGAATACGAATTTGAAGTTTATTTATTTTGTCATTGAATATTCAAGAATTGTTACATCTGTTTTATGGAAAATTGTAAAACGCGACACTTCGCCTACCTATGAAAAGAAATGAAGCCATAACCACTGTCAAAAGTCAGCCGCTGAATGTACCTGTACTTTTTTTGATATTCAATAGGGTTGAACAAAGCCGGTTGGTTTTTGCTGAAATCGCCCGACAACGTCCGCAAAAATTGTATATAGCAGCAGATGGCCCGCGATTATTGGTTCAAGGCGAAGTAGAGGTCTGTAACGAAACTAGGCAAGCGATTTTAAATTCAATTAATTGGGATTGCCAATTAAAGCTGTTGTTCAGAGAAACCAACCTAGGTTGTGGAAAAGCAGTTAGTAGTGCGATTGATTGGTTTTTTGAATCGGAGAACGAAGGGATAATACTTGAGGATGATTGTCTTGCGGACCCTTGTTTTTTTGACTTTTGTGGCAAAATGTTGCAGCAATACAGAGACAATGAAAATGTATTGCATATTTCTGGAAATAATTTTCAGGAAGGTAATATAAGAGGCGATGGCTCATATTATTTCTCAAACCTGGCTCATATCTGGGGCTGGGCCACCTGGCGCCGCGCTTGGAAATTGTATGACTTTACGTTGGATCGTTACAAAGATGTCATGCGACCGGCATTGCCAAATAAGGTCGAAAGGATGATATATCATATTCAAAAAGGTTCATTGGACACCTGGGACACGCAATGGTTTGCAACAGTTTGGTGGAATAGGGGGTTGGCGATTTGTCCGCAAGTGAACTTGATTAGAAATATTGGTTTTGGAAGGGGAAAAGGAGCTACGCACACAAAATCGTCTGAACCGGGTTGGATGAAAAGGATGCAATATGGTTCCATTGACAATGTTGTTCACCCAACGTCTATTTCAGTAGATCAAAAAGCTGATTCTTTTACCATACATAACGTTTATACTGACTACTGGTTAAATCGCTTGATTAAGAAGATTATTCGACGATAGGCTTTCGCCAAACCGTTAATAGATTGATGATGACCGCCGAAAAGATTCGAGTATTAGTAATACATAACCGATACCTCCATTCAGGGGGGGAAGACAGTGTCTTTGAGGCAGAGAAAAGAGCTTTGCTAGAGTCGAGAAATTGCCTAGTATATGAATTGGAGTTTTCTAACCGTGATCTTTCCGATAAAAACGGTTTGATTAGATTTGTTCATACACTAGGAATTACATTTAATCTCCTTTCATTTATTAAGGTTTATCGAACGGCAAAGCGTGATCGTATAAACATAGTACATGTTCATAATTTCTACTACAGGGCATCGCCGTCTGTATTTTGGGCCGCGCGACTTGCGGGTGCAGGAACAATTATGACCGTTCATAATTATCGGTTGGTTTGTGTCGGCGGCTATTTGATGCGCAATGGTGCGATATGCGAGAAATGTTTAGGAAGTCGTTCGCTGATCTGGGGTGTAAAATACCGTTGTTTTCAGCGTTCTTTTTTTAAATCCTGTTTGCTTACGATAAGTAACTTGGTTAACAGACTCATTGGCACGATGCGATTTCAGGTTGACCGCTATCTTGCATTATCACCTTTTATGGCAACCGTATTAAGTGAGTCGACACTTAAATTGGCGCCTGAGAAAATTATTGTGAAGCCTAATTTCGTTTTTGATATCGGTTATAAAACTAATACTACACGTGAAGGATTTTTCCTTTTTGTTGGCCGCCTGTCGGCGGAAAAAGGAATATTGGAATTGCTCTCAGTATGGAAGGAGTTCAACGAACCGTTAAAGATAGTTGGAGACGGGCCACTTTTAGAGAGCGTCAAAAAAGCCGCTTTTGAAAACCCACTAATCGAATACCTGGGATTTAAACCACAGGATCAAGTACATGTTTTGCAACAGAGATGTAAAGCACTGGTTTTCCCTTCGATCTGGCATGAAGGAATGCCAATGACAGTTTTGGAAGCGAAGAGCGCAGGTACAATCATAATAGCCAATAGAACGCCTAATCTTGAATACTTAATCACCCATCGTGAAGACGGCATATTGTATAAAGGCAACTTGAATCAAGGCGTAAAGGAATTTATGGGTCTTACCGAGCAAGAAAAAGAGCAGATGATGGTTGCGGCGCGAGCTGATTATCAAAAGAGATTTTGCAAAGAGCAAGCGGTTGATCGTTTGATGGATGTATATAACTCAGTAGCGGAAAGAAGTTTCAGATAAAAGAATTTGAAAGATGCTAGAGAGAGTCAAAAATTATATAAAAAAGCAGTCATTTAAGCCGGATATATTAAGTATAGCCATTAACCCGTTTTACTTTGTTCGCAAAAATCTGTTTTTGAGTATTAAGAAGTATAGCCCACTTTTGAAAGGGCGCTTAATAGATTTTGGTTGTGGGAGGAAACCCTACGAACAGTTGTTTAAAGTAGATCAATATCTGGGGGTAGATGTTGAGCAATCGGGTCACGATCATAAAAATTCAAAAGTTGACGTTTTTTTTGACGGCAAACACCTGCCTTTTGACGACAATTCTTTTGACTCAGCTTTTTGTAGCGAGGTTTTAGAACATGTTTTTGAGGCAGACCAAACGCTGCGGGAATTGAGAAGAGTCTTGAAGCCTGGGGCAACGGTGTTGATTACAGTGCCGTTTTGTTGGAATGAGCACGAAGTTCCTTATGACTTTGCCAGATATTCGTCATTTGGCATTAAGTATTTGTTGGAGAAAAACGGCTACCTGGTAATTGAGTCAGAAAAGTCAGGAAGTTTTGGGCAAGTTATTTTCCAATTGATGGCTTTATACTTTTTCGAAGTATTTAAGAGATTCGGCATAGTTGGCTATGCCATTTCTCTGATATTTGCATTCCCAATTAACCTGATTGGTTTTATCTTAACCAGGCTAATGCCTTCTAATAAAAGCTTGTACTTCAACAACATTATTTTAGCAAAAAAGGATTGAATTCTTAAAAAAAATAGTTTATGGTTCTCATTATTGAGTAGTATCAAAATTGCCAATTTGTTGAAATTTAAAAAAATGCGGAATTTACATGAACCTCGATTTTTGGAAATCAATGTTGTTGTTGCTGGCTTGTAGAATTTATTTATTGTGTGAAGGCTGGTGTTTTAAAATCTGCTTGTTTGCAGAGGGGCAGATGATATCAATAAATGTCGACCATGTCTGATCGTCCTGACTTTTTACCTTTTGTGACCAAGGTAATTGGTAATAAGATAAACTGCTTTCCTAGCTATAGATCGTTGTACGATTTTATATTGAAGGACTTGAACGAGAAACAGCAACGCGGGTACATTACAGTAAACAACGTACACACGATGATGGAGGGGTATAGGGATCCTCAATTTAAACGTTTCATTGAAGAATCTTATTTGTCAATCCCTGACGGAAAGCCGCTTCAGATTGTCGGAAAATTGAAAAACGCTACTGGTATCAGCAGGTTATTTGGCCCAACAATACTTGAAAAATTTCTGGATTGGGGTCGAAAAGATAAGACTAGGCACTTCTTATTTGGTGGTACTGTCGAAACATTGAAAGCCATGCAAGAGAAGATTTTAGCAAGATATCCTGGAACTGATATCGTTGGCGCTATTTCTCCTCCTTTCGGTGCAATATCCAGCTGGCCAAATGATATTTTTGTACGCGAAATCAATGAGTCGAAAGCTGATATGATTTGGGTAGGCTTGGGTGCACCAAAACAGGAAGCTTGGATGCACCAATTTTCCGGGCAGATAGATAAAGGTATCTTATTCGGTATTGGAGCGGGTTTTTCCTACATAGCAGGAACAACTAAACATGCCCCGAATTGGATGAAAAACGCTTCGTTGGAATGGCTATTCAGGCTTGGGCAAGAGCCAAAACGCTTGTTTAAGAGATACCTAGTCACGATACCACCGTTTATATTTTTGGCAGCTGCAGACGTTTTAAGCTATAAAATTGGCCGACGCCGCGAATAATTAATAGGTCGCAGGAAGGCCTGATCAGTAGTATACGTTGTAAATCAAATCTGTTTTCTTCAAGCGTCTCAATTGAAGAAATTTATAACTAGAGGAAATTGGATATTGATAGCAAAAATCTAAAGATCGATGAGTATAAAAAGAAAAATAAATAGGGTTTTTAAAGAAGCCGCATCTGCACTTGGCTTGCATTTGGAAAGAAAGAACGCTCTAAACACGGAATCTGAAATGTTTCGTCATTTATTGAATAGATTCAATATTGATTGTGTGTTAGATGTTGGCGCCAATACAGGCCAGTTTGCACAAGCACTTTTAGACGGCGGATATAGACAGAGTATTGTTTCTTTTGAGCCGCTTCCAGATGCTTTCGCCTTGTTGGAGAGAAAGTCCCGATCGCATTCAAATTGGCAGACGGAAAACGTGGCAGTTGGCGCAAAAAATGGAGAGATTGATTTTAACATTGCAGGAAACAGTCAAAGTAGCTCTATTTTACGAATGCTGCCTTCGCATGAACAGCTTGCGCCCGGATCAAGTTATGTTGGATCTGTCAGAGTGCCGATAAAATCATTGGATAGCTATGCAGCTTATTTGGAAAAAAAAGAAAGCATTATGCTGAAATTGGATGTGCAGGGGTATGAAGAATCAGTATTGGCCGGTGCAAAACAGATTATCTTGAAAGTCAAACTTTTGCAAATGGAAGTATCAATAATTCCTTTATATGAGCATAGCTTGACCTATTTGGAGGCTTTGCAACGCAGAGAATTGATGGGCTTTAGTTTGTATTCTTTGACCCCCATTTTTGCAGATGTCAATACAGGTCAGGTTTTCCAGTTTGATGCGATTTTTGTTCGTGAAGAACAACGCAGAGAGGTTTTGCCTTGATATTATTATAGCCATTTATCCAAGTTGAAATTGCCAGGTATTGGAATGACGAATTAGTGATAATATGTTATTTATTGTAGATAAATCAGTTAACCCGTTAAGTCGCCCTAAAAGCGTCCATTCATCGCAATCAGCCAAATACTGATTATGGAGTCTATAATACAAATAAAACACCTTTTGCCAAGGCTGAGGCTGCAATATATATATAATTGATTATGAGATACTTGTGAATTAGGATGGTTGTATTTCAGTATATTTTCATGGCTAGCCTTCAATGGAACAGTCCCCCACACAATTCCATACTACTTGGCGCTCGCGTATAGGATGGCGCAATTATTGCCCTAACTACACAGTTCTCAGCCACCAGGGCTTACATTTTTTAGCCGGAACATATAGAAAGGCGACCAGCAGCTAAAAAGAGAACGGCAGATAGATATCACTTACCTATAAGACGACCAACAGCAGAGCCGTTATTTTAATATAGTAGTTGTTCAATTATGTAGATGCAAGCTCCGTGATCTCCTGAAACAACTCGTAATAGATGGCTGCCTGGTGGTTGAAGTTTTGGATAGATTACGAGCGCGAGTAGCCGAATTCAATTCTCCGAACGAAAACGAGGCTTGGCACAAAAACGAAACTTGGCACAAAAACGAACCAGGGCACGTAACGACAGCCGGCAAAGAACAATGCCCGATACGAAAACGACAACGGCTCGGCAACGAAGCAGGGCTCGAAGATCATTCTGAGCACGAAATCAACACATTTGATGAAAACCACCACCGGCTCCATGGCCACTTTTGGGAAAAAATACCGCCGCAATATGTTCAATTATTCGATCATATGGCAAAAAGAGGGAAACATTCACGATGGCTGCAACGAAATTAACCCTGATGTTGTCGATATATCGACAATTCGTCGCAACTTTGCGGGCGTTCATTCCTGTACCAGAACCTGACACCTTATCTCATGCAACGATCCTTTATTCCATCCATCCAAATGAAGATCCTGGCAGATTTGCTGACGATCTCACTGGTCTTTGTGTTTCAGCATAGCAGCGCTACCAAGCTTCCCTACAATGCCAATATCCTGATTGTGCTCAGTTCCCTGTCCAGTTGGTTTATTGCCGCACGCTTTGTTGGCTTGTACAAAGACTTTCGCTCCATCCCTTTTTCTGTTGAATTCACCGAATTCATCAAAGCAATTACGCTCTATTCCTTACTGAGCTCTTTCATTGTTTTCATCATTTTTAAAGGAGTCCCTTTCAGCAGGGCCGACCTGTTTTTTCATTGCGTAGCATTGCTCATCCTCCTGCCACTGCAGAAATTGGCCATCCGGGTTATCATGAAAAAAATTCGCAGCAATGCCCAACTGAACCGAAAGGTATTAATCGTTGGTGCCGGCGAACCAGGCATGGACTTCTACCAGCACTATGTAAAAGACAACCACTACGGTTTTACCCTCGCCGGTTTTATTGACGATGAGCAAAATCCCTCCGTCAACGGCCACTATCTCGGCAAAACGGCTGATATCGACAAGGTGATTGCCAAATATGACCTGGACGATATCATCGTCACCATGCCCATGCGTGATGAATCGCAGTTGGCTAAAATTGTATCAGTAGGCGAGAAGGAAGGCAAACGCATACGAATCATACCTCACTACGAACGTTTTGGCGGCTCGGGAAAAGTGCATGTCGGCACCCTTGGTTCATTGCCCATCATCACCCTTCGGTCTTTGCCACTCGATCTGTCTGACAATAAGCTGTACAAACGCGTATTCGACATTGTTTTTTCGGCACTGATCATTACCCTGGTATTGTCATGGCTTATACCGATCGTAGCCCTGATCATCAAACTCACATCCAAGGGCCCTGTTTTCTTCAAACAGGAACGCTGGGGACTCAACAACAAACCCATCATCTGTTACAAATTCAGGTCGATGCGGGTGGATAGCAAAGACCTCGACGAAAATGGAAAATACCAGCAGGCTACCAAAGATGATCCAAGGGTCACTGGCATCGGTAAATTCATCCGTAAAACAAATATTGACGAACTTCCGCAATTCATCAACGTATTGCTTGGCTCTATGTCGGTAGTAGGCCCGCGCCCACACCCGGTACCGTTAAACATGTTATCGAAAGATATCATCGACAACTATATGCTTCGTCACTGGGTGAAGCCTGGCATCACCGGATGGGCCCAGGTGAATGGATACCGGGGAGAAACCGAACAGTCGCACCTGATGAAGAAAAGAGTTGAATTTGACGTTTGGTATATTGAAAACTGGACTTTCTGGCTTGACCTTCAAATCATCGTGCAAACACTGGTGAATATGGTCAAAGGCGAAAAGAACGCATATTGAGCAGGATCGACAGATGATAAACAGAAAAATCTTTTACACCGCAACAGCAGCGCTGTTGCTTTTTATTTTAGCAGCCAGCCAGCCGCTCCTTGCCCAGTCGCTTCCTGTCGGCTCTTCTATTTTGGAAGATTATTTCCGACGCGAACAAATCAAAGGCGAACGCGATAGCCTGGTCTCTTTCTTGGTTCGACCCCTGGTAGCAAGAAACAAAGCAGCAGCAGATTCCCTTTTTCAAACAACTGTTGAAGAAGATGTTTTTCTCAAAGGCCGCGGACGGTTTCGGGTGTTGCCCGCCAGCATTCGCCAACAATACAATACCCACCATCCTTTTGGCTGGAACGATGGCCCCATGATACCCGCCAATGGTTACCAGGCCTATTTTACCGCGGGATTTTTTGTCGCAGTGGGCGATTGGTTAACGGTACAACTACAACCCGAGTTGGTGTATGCGGCCAATAAAGATTTCGCCACTTTTCCCGCAGGTCACACAGATAGTATCTGGCGCGCCTACTATGCATTTGCCAATGATATTGACAATCCCGAACGCTATGGGTCCCGCAACTACACGCGCGTTTTCGCCGGACAATCATCCATCCGCTTTAACTATAAAAAACTTTCACTGGGCGTTTCGACTGAATCTTTGTGGTGGGGTCCTGGCATTCGCAATAGCCTAATCATGTCGAACAATGCGCCCGGCTTTCTTCACCTCAGCCTGAATTCAAGGGCGCCGATGAAAACATTTCTCGGCCATGTTGAATGGCAATTGATTGGCGGTATACTGGAAAATTCTGGCATCTATCCGCTCGATACCACCCGAACCTTTGAAGGGCAACAACTGTATATTCCCAAACCCGATCACCGTCGGTATATCAATGCCATGACCATTTCCTGGCAACCGAAATGGATACCAAATCTCTTTATCGGTTTCTCGCGGGCCTTTTACCAATACAACAACAATATTCCGAAAAACGCCAACGGTTACCTGCCGGTGTTCACTTCGTTTTTCAAAGGACAAGGCAACGATGATATTGCCATTGGCCGCGATCAATTGCTGTCTGCTTCTTTTCGGTGGGTGTTGCCGCGCGAGAAAGCAGAAATTTATGCAGCGTATGGAAGAAATGACCATGCCCAAAATTCAGAAGACTTGTTATTGGAGCCAGAACACAGCCGCGCATATCTCATCGGACTGCATAAAATTTTCAACACACGCAAAAACAGGGAAGTTGAAGTATTGCTGGAGATGACCCAGACCCAGGAACCGGCTACCGGAAGCCTGCGCGCGCTCCAACCCTGGTATGCGCATTACCAGACCCGGCACGGCTATACCAACCTCGGCCAGGTAATCGGCGCTGGCATCGGCCCGGGTGGTAATAGCCAAACCCTGGGTGTTAGCTGGAACAAAGGCATCCAAAAAACAGGATTTTTTGTTGATCGCATTGTACACAATAACGATTTTTATTACGCCGCTTTCGGCCCGATGAATCGCTCTGATGTGCATTGGGTAGACCTGGCGATCAATGCTTATAAAACCTGGCGTTTTCAACAGATTTTGCTTAGCGCCAACGCGAGTTTTATTCGATCTTTCAATTATCAATGGCGGTATAAAGACAATCCTGCAATTTTGCTGAATGGAAATAAGGACATCAACAACCTGCAGTTGGGTTGTACAGTCTCTTATCTCTTCGGAAAATAAACTATGTCAGCAGCAGCACCGCTTTTCTCCATACTGATTCCAACCTGGAACAACCTTCGCTACCTGCAATTGTGCATCGGCAGCATTCGAAAGTATTCATCGCATACGCACCAGATCATTGTGCATGCCAATGAATCAAAAGATGGCACGGTCGACTGGCTCAGGCAACAACCTGATATTGAATTCACCCACAGTGAAGATAATATCGGCGTTTGTTATGCCCTCAATCTCTCCCGCACGCTGGTGAAAACAGACTATGTGCTGTACATCAATGATGATATGTTTGTTTGTCCCGGGTGGGACCAGGCCCTGCTCGAAGAAATCCAACAAATCGGCCACAACCGATTTTTCCTCTCCTCCACCGCCATCGAACCAGTGCCGCAAAGCAACTGCGCCATCAAAGGTGATTTCGGTCGCAGCATCGACAGCTTTGATGAGGCGGCACTCATTAAAAATTTTGCGTCCTTCCCCATGAACGATTGGCAGGGTTCTACCTGGCCACCTAACCTGGTTCACCGCGATATATGGGATGAAGTGGGCGGTTATAGTATTGAATTCAGTCCCGGCATGTATTCCGACCCAGATTTCTCCATGAAACTCTGGCAGGCAGACGTGCGCTATTTTAAAGGCATCGCCCGTAGCCGGGTGTATCATTTTGGTAAGATTTCCACCAAGCGCGTAAAAACGAACAAAGGGTACAACCAGTTCATTCGTAAATGGGGTGTCAGCTCCAGCACGCTGACGGACTATATGCTGCACCGCGGTCAGCCCTTCACCGGCCCGCTGCCCGAATTCAAATCCCCGCGCTGGCTTCGCCTCAAAAATCTGGCCAAAAAAATCTCCGTATCGTTTAGACAGGAATAGCAACACGATAAAAAGCCGTACATTTTGTTCGGATTGCCATTACTGATTTTGCATGAAGATATTATTTCAATTATGTGCCTGGCTGTTGTTTTACTCAGCCGTTGCTTATGGACAGGATTCCGTTCGAACGCGCGATACCGCTGCCTGGTGGCGGGGTGATCGTAGCGAAAGGCGTTGGCGCGACAGCAGCTTTCGACGCGATTCCATTGCCGGTCGTCCGGATAGTGTACGCCAACGTGGTCGAGGCTTCAGTTCGCTTTTTGCGGATTCCACCAAACTCGACACGGCCGATTACCAGGCGGCCATCGAGCGATCCTTTGCCACGCTGTCACAAATCAAAGAACAGAGTGAGCTGAGTGCTGATATCAGACATATTGCCAACAAACTGACGGATGCTGATTCGGCCCTTGCGGTGATCAAGAACAATGTTGATTCCAATAGTAATTATCTCAGTCTTCGCCACCTGGAACTGTTTAAAAACCTGCTCATCAATATGCAGCAGGATGTAGAAGCGCAGCGCCTTAAACTCGATAGTACCGAAAAGCAAATGCATCAGTTGCAGAAAACAATGCGGCAATTGATGGCTGATACTGTTTTGCGTCTGCTGATGTTAGACAGTGGCTTACGGCAAACTTTTGGTCCGCAATTGAAAGATATGCGATTGGAATGGCGGCAATCGGTTCGCGGTTTTCGACAATCGTACAACCAGCTTGTTGGTTTGCAAACACACAACTCACGCAATGCGATCCTTATTTCTTCACTGCTGACCAAGGTAGATGATATGTTGACATCATCGCTCAGCAGGGTATTCAGGCGGGAGCGCTCTTACCTGTGGGATCCAGCTACGGGCGAAGACCTGCAGCAATTGCGAAGCGCTTACCGAAAAGTGTACGAAGGCGAAAGAAAGGCCATGCGTTATTATTTTCGAGATAGTGTCAATAACCGGTTGTTTTTGTTGTTGATTGGCGCCATTTTTCTGATTTGGAGCCTGCGCAATATCAGGAGTTTGCAAAAATCGAAAGACCAGCAAATCCTGTCCTCGCTGCCGATCGAATACCTCTATCCCTATTACATTGCGTCGTCCCTGATCCTGGTGTTTATATTAGCGCCTTTGTTTGACCTGGAAGCGCCGGCAGCCTATATAGAATCAATGCAATTTCTGCTGATTCTGACATTAACTTATATTTTCTGGCGTCGCTGGCCCCGAAAGCTTTTTTACTATTGGCTCGGCATTCTTTTTCTATTTCTTTGCTTTTCTTTCAGTCACCATACCGTGTTGCCCGGGTTCCGTCAGCGACTCTTGTTCATTTTGCTGAGTGCTGTTTCAATTTATCTCGGCATTGTTTTTCTACGTCACCTGCACGAATATAAAATGTTTACCCGCTGGTTGCGGTTTGTTATTGTACTATGTAATGTCATGCACTTATTGGCCATTATTAGCAATGTATTCGGCCGTTTGGCGCTGGCAACACTGCTGAGCACCGCGGCAATATTTAGTCTGTCGCAGGCTTTTGGCTTGTCGGTATTCGGAAAAATTTGTCTCGAATCTATCTTGCTTCAGATCGAAGGTAGTCGTAGTCGCCAGGGTATTAAAGCAGCATACAAATTGGACGACGTGATGGCAAGCTTTCGTCAACTGATATTTGTGCTTTCGGTATTTCTTTGGTTGGTTGTATTTGCCACCAACTTGAATATCTATACTTCCGCCATCAGCGCCTTTGTCCACTTTCTACGTTCCGTTCATACCATTGGCAGTGCCCAATTTACTTTTGGGGGCATCATACTTTTCTTCGGCATTATTTGGATCGCCCACCTCTTACAGAAATATGTTGGCTTTTTCTTTGGGGATACCGGTCAGGAAGATATGCAGAACAAGCGACAAAGATCAAAGATGCTGATTGCGCGGCTGGTGGTTTTGTGTCTGGGTTACCTGATCGCCATAGCGGCTTCTGGTTTGCCGGTCGATAAAATCACCATTGTGCTCGGCGCATTGGGTGTAGGCATTGGCCTTGGTTTGCAAAACATCGTGAGCAATTTTGTGTCTGGTATCATCCTGATTTTTGATCGGCCCTTGCAAATTGGTGATTCGATTGAAATCGGGAGCAAAGCAGGTAAAGTGCGTGAAATCGGTCTGCGGTCTAGCACTTTGCTAACACCCGCAGGGGCGGAAGTCATCATTCCCAATGGCGATATTTTATCGCAGCAAATTACCAACTGGACCTTGTCGAACAATCTTCAACGGGTGGGCTTATCGATGTCGGTAAAAGGCGATACCGACCTGACTGCACTCCATCAAAGCTTACAGGAGATATTAAAAGGTTCGGGCTATTGGGCAGAAGAAACAAACACGCAACTGCTTTTTACAGCAGTGAAAGATGGAATAACCAACCTGAGGTTCTATTTTTGGTGCAACAACGCCTTCAAAACAGAACAAGCGGCCAGTAAACTGGTGGAAGGCCTTCAACAAAAATTTGGTGACGACATAACGGTAGAAATAATATGAAAAAACGCCTGCTGATTTTTGCTTTATGCCCCTTGTTTCTTTTTGGACAAACGGCCAATGAACCCCGGCAATGCGATGTTAACTTTGTCAATACGCCTATTAAAATTGATGGCCAGGTTGACGAAGCTTGGGAAAGTGTTTCTTGGTCGCCCGATTTTGTCGACATCGTCAGCAGTAGCCAACCCATGCCGCCGTACAGAACGCGCATCAAGCTGTTGTGGGATCATAGTTATCTCTACCTATTGGCCGACATGGAAGAGCCGCATATTTGGGCTACGTTGAAAAAGCACGATGACATTGTTTTCCACGACAATGATTTTGAATTGTTCATTGATCCCAATAACGACGGACTTCAGTATTTTGAAATCGAAGTCAATCCGTTTAATACGGTGTTCGATTTGCTCATGAACAAGCCCTATAACAAAGGTGGGAATATGGATGCCAGTTGGAATTCGGTTGGCTTTCAATCAGCAGTGGTGATTGATGGTACGCTGAACAAGCCGACTGACACAGACAAGGGCTGGTTGGTGGAAATGGCGATTCCTTTTGCTTCTATGAAAAGACCCGGTCGGGTGCATCAGCCCCAGGTCGGTGATAGCTGGCGCGCCAATTTCAGCCGCGTTGAGTGGGATACAGATATTGTTGATGGAAAATATATTATCCGGAGAAATGCCAGTGGCAAGAAACTACCGGAACACAATTGGGTATGGTCGCCACAGGGCGCTATCAATATGCATATTCCTGAAAAATGGGGGTATATTCATTTCAAAGCTGCGAAATAACCTGCATGCATAACCGAAGAAAATTTATCCGCAACGGATTGATTACTGCTGTAGCCGCACCGCTGGTGCCAGCTGCCATTACCGCGACCGAAACGCCTGCACATAAAGAAATGCCCGCCGGCAAAGGTCGTCATTGGGTATGGATCAATCCTGATAACAAAGATGAACCTGCTGCGCTGGAGAAGCGATACCGTGAGTTTGCGGCTGCCGGTATTCGTGGGGTGCTATTTGAAGCAGACAGCGAAAAACATTTTCGGGCAGCCAAAAAAGCCGGCCTTGAAGCCCATCGCTGGAACTGGACCATGAACCGCGGCGATGCCATGCTCATGGAAAATCATCCCGAATGGTATGCCATTTCTCGTTCAGGCAAATCCTGCCACGACCAGCCGCCCTATGTGGGTTATTATCGCTGGCTATGCCCCTCGAAACCTGCCGTACAGGATTTTTTAGAAGCTGAGGCCGATAAAATTCTTGCCAAAGAGTATATCGATGGATTGCATCTTGATTATATCCGCTTCTGTGATGTGGTGCTGCCACTAAATCTTTGGTCGAACTATAAGCTCGTACAAACGCAGGAGTTGCCTGATTATGATTTCTGTTATTGCAACGATTGTAAAGCAGGTTTCAAAAAAATGACGGGCAAGGATATCGACAAACTGCCATATCCCGATGCGGTTCTTTCCTGGCGATTGTTCCGTTACCAGGCCATAACCCATGTGGTCAACAAACTGGCTGCTGTGGCAGCGAAACGGAAGAAATGGATCACCGCTGCGGTTTTTCCCACGCCTGAGGTGGCACGCAGAAATGTTCGGCAAGACTGGACCAACTGGAACCTCAACGCGGTGTTTCCAATGATCTACCATAAATTTTACCAGGAAGAGGTAAGATGGATCGGCGATGCGACCGAAGAAGGGGTGCATTTCCTGGCGGGAAAATTTCCTTTATACGCCGGACTCTTCATGCCTGATTTCGACAATACCGATCAACTTCGCGAGGGCGTTCAACTGGCGATGGCCAAAGGCGCGGCTGGCGTATCGATTTTTGGTACGGTAACCGACGATGTATTAAAGGTCCTTGCTGCTGCTCGCTGATAGTTCGGGGTTATTGGCGGTTTTACCAATGATCAGTCGCATGGAGGTATTGCGTGTAATGTAGGCGATGGTCCAATTGTACAGGGTCTTGATTTTGTTGTTGAAGCGGATCAATGAAAACAGGTGCACGAATAACCAGGCCATCCAGGCAAAAAATCCTTTCAAGTGCCATTTCGGGAAGGTTAGGTCGGCCACCGCTTTGTTGCGACCAATAATGGCCATGGATCCCTTGTCTTTGTAGCGAAACGGTTGCTGTGGTTGTTGTTTGGCCATCAGGTCGAAATTTTCCGCCAGTTGTTTGGCTTGTTGAATTGCCACCTGCGCCACTTGCGGGTGGCCATTGGGGAAAGCCGGATCATCGGTGAGCAGACAGGTATCGCCAATGGCATAAACGCCGTCAATGCCTTTCAACTGATTATACGCATCCACTTGCAGGCGATTGCCACGACCGAAAGCCGAATCAGGTAATCCCGCGAAGCGGGTTCCTGTAACACCGGCCGCCCAGATTAGGGTATAGGTACCAATGGTACTGCCATCACTTAAGGTAGCTGTTTCGTTTTGGTAGTCTTTGATGGTTCTTTCGAGTAATAATTGTACGCCCATGTTTTCCAGCACCCGTTTTGTTTCCAGTTGGGCCGAAATGCTCATGGGCGATAGCGGCGCTTTTTGTCCGTCGACCAAAATGATACGGGTGTCTTCCATCACCTGCGGAATTTCCCGGTATTCTTTCGGCACCACTTCTTTTTTTAGGGTGGCCATCATGCCTGAAATCTCCACGCCTGTTGGTCCGCCGCCCGCTACCACAAATGTCAATCGCTTCTTCCTGATTTCCCGGTCGGGTTCGCGGGTGGCTGCTTCGTATTGACCTAGAAAATGATTGCGCAGGGCAATGGCATCGTCGACCGTTTTCATCGGAATGGCGTTTTTCCTGACCTGCTCCATGCCAAAATAATTCGTTTCTGCGCCGGTGGCGATAACGAGATAGTCATATGATAAGGTGCCAGTGGAGCTTTTTATCAGCTTATGCGTCAGGTCGATGGATTCCAGGTTGCCCTGTCGGAAACTGATTTGTTGAAATTTATACAGCAACCGGCGATAGGGGTAACAAATATTCGATACATCGAGAAAGCCGGTAGCCACCTGGTACAATAGGGGCGGAAAGAAGTTATAGTTGTTCCGATCAAGCAGGGTGATTTGATAGTCCGTGCTTTTGGCAGCCAATAATTCTGCAAACTGCACGCCCGCAAAGCCACCGCCAATTACGATGATCTTTTTCATAAAATGGAGTTGACAGCTTTCGCCTGACTTATTAACAGATTGAAAATTGATTTGTTCCCTAAAATAAAAAAACATGCCCGATAGACGGGCACGTCGTCTATTTTTTTACAACCACTACTTTATTGGGGCTCACGCCGGGTGTTACCATAAAGGAATACTTTTTCTTGCCGGTTTTGTCAAAACAGAACACTTCCCCACTGCTTACATAGTCTTTTACGTCTGTCAGGAAAACATCGCCGGTTTCGCCATCGATCATCATGCCATAGGGCGTTGTTACACTTGTTCCATCGCTGATAAACTGTTCCGTATCGGTGCTAAGATCAGTGGTTTTCAGTACAGTAATGCCGGCTGTGGTAGCGCCATAACCGCTCGATACAAAAAGTTTACTGTTGTAGAAAACAAGCGTGCCGCCATTTATATCGCGGTGGCCGGTTGGTTCGTCGGTGCTGGTTGACACACTTACAATTGACGGCGCAATGTCTGCGTAATTGCCTGTGCAAAGCACAAAAAGCTTACCATCGCCTGCTGCCAGTTTAACGGGTGATGTGCCCACTTTTATCTTTTTGGTTTCTGTGAGTGTGTTCAAGTCAATGACCGAGAGCGTTGAGTCGTAGACGGGGAAGTTGAGTCCGCCGGAATTGGCAACATATAATTTATCTCCCACCACGGCCATTTGTTCGGGGTTGCTGCCCACGGTGATGGACTTATCGATGGTCAGGCTGGCGGTATCCAACACCGCCACGGTGCCATCATAGTTTGATATCAACACTTTGTTTTTGTAGGGAACGGCATACCGTGGTGATCGGCTATCGCTGCCCGTTACCATCGGGATTTTTTTGATCGACTTGGCTGTGCTTGCTTCGGCTACTTCAACATAGCTGGACACGTTCATAACGATGTACAACTTGCTGCCGTAAATCAGCATATCGTTGCCCGTATCGCCCAGTTTGCTGCCATTTACGGTTTCATAAAAATCGGTGCTGGCCTTTTTATTGTTTATATCGTAGTAGGTTAGGGTGCTGTTGTTCTTGCCCCAGTTGCCTTCATTCAAAACATAAACACCGGCGGTAACGGGTGTGGGTGTTATCGGGCTGTCGTCCTTACTACAGCCGGCAAGGAATAGGGTAATTGCCATTGCGGGAAGCGTCCATTTCATCTTTTTCATGCGTCTCTATTATAATTGTTGAATTTGTAGTTGTATGCTATAGTTGCGACCCGGCATGGGATAGTAGCGTATCACATCATAGCGGGTATCGAAAATATTGTTGGCGTAAAAACCGAAACCGGCTGTTTTATTTTTCCAGCGAAAGGTTTTTTTGAGCGATACATCGTTTGTCATCCAGCCTTTTACCTGGTTGGCGGGACTATTATCACCCAGAACATAGCGTGTGCCGGATAACATACTGTTGATACCGGCCGACCAGCTTTGCCACCCCGCACCTACAAACAAGGAGCCGCTGTGGCGGGGTGTGTAGGGCAATTCATTTTTATAGGTGGATAAGGATGGATTGCTGATATCAATGGCTTGCTGCAGCGTATAGGCCAGCCGACCCAGTAATTTCCAATGGTTGTTTATCGCGAAGCCTGCATCTGCACTCAGGTCCATTCCTTTGATCTCGGCTTGGCCGATATTCAGCATGGTCCACATGAAAAGATTTTGACCGGGTACAGCAATGATCTTATCGATGACCCGGTTGTAGTAGACATCGGTCGACACACTAAGATAATCACCTGGTCTTCCTTTCCAGCCCCAGGTGGCGCCCAGGTTGTACTGCTTTGCTTTTTCAGGCAACAGGTTGCGATTGCCCACAAATGTGTAGTACAGATCGTTGAAGCTCGGCATGCGGCAAGAATATTTGTAAAAAGCGCGGAACAGAAACGGACTGTTCGCTGTTGGTCGCCAGCCGGCAGCGATGGTGGGTGAAAATGCATGCCGGTCGGCGGGCGCTTCACCGATTTTAACCTGATCGTGAAAGAAACTGTGCAGTAAAACAAGGTTGAGGTCAAGCCCCGCATTACTGTATTGCAGACCCGCCGCATTCCAATTGGACCATCGGGCCGGAAAAACAAAATGGCGCATGTTCGACTGCAGCCAGGCATAACTGAGGTCGCTTGCCCAACTGGCCGTAATCGTTTGCCCAACTTTATAATTGACAGCGGCAGATCCCCAGGCTTCCGATTGGCGATAAATATTTTCCAGGTAACCGGCGTTGTTTTGAAAAGAAGAGTCGAGGTACCGGGTGTATTGGTGATTGAATTTGGCCGCCGTTTTTACGGCAACCCGCTGGCTGATTTTTTTTTGCCAGGCTGTTTGAAGGGCGATCTCATTGTCGGTGAGGCGTTGAGCGGCGCTCGTATTAAAGAAGACAATGGCGCCAGGCAATCCTCTTTCACTGCCATACCAGGCAAGCCGGGATACCAGCTTACTACTGTCGGCGAACTGTTGTTGATAATGAATGGCCGCCTGCGTTGATTGGATATCAGCATGCTGCCTTTTTGCATCGCTGCTTTCATTGCCATTGTCGATATGGTAGGGATAATTTCCCTTGCTTTGGTTGTATTCAACCATCGCACCGATGCTGCTTTGTTTACCCAGTGCCGTCTTGATATACAAGGAAGGTTTCCACCAACCAAAAGAACCTGCGTCGATGCTGGCACCATATTGAAAATGCCGGCTGGTATCCGGTTGGTTGAAAACAGATTGGATGGCGAGGATGGCGGCAGATACATAACTGCGGGCCGGCAACAGGGGGCTGCGGTCATGGGCCTGGCTAAGGGTGATGGACTCAACGAAGCGCATCGAAAGACGGCCCAGGTCAATCTGCCCACTTTGCACATCGGTAACGGGAATGCCATCAAATAAAATACCCGTATGCGAAGCGCCGAGGTTTCTTACAGAAATGGTTTTGAGTCCGCCGATGCCGCCGTAATCCCGCACCAATACCCCGGCAAATAATTTCGCTGCGTCACCCACCGAGGCTGGGTTGATCCGGTTCAACAGCAATTTATTCAACTGCTGTTGCGGCAGGTTATTGAAGTACCGGTTTTGCCCTGCATCTACCTGCACACTATCAAGCTGCTGCTGCCGCGAACTGTCTTGTGCGCGCGCGGGCACCATCATTACCAGCAGTAAACAATAGGTGATAAACAGGTATCTCTTTTTTTGCAACGGCGTTTATTGGGCTGGCCGGGTTGCAACAGGAGGGCAGCGTTTATACAACGCCGTTATCCTGCCTGCTTTTCACCCGAAAGCGCAGCGATGAATTAATCAGGGCAGGTCTTCTGGCTTGTTCTTCTCAACAGCCTTCCCATTCTTTGCAGAACAGTGGCGAAAGGTTGATAACGACGATGGTCGCGAACGTACAGCTACGGGGATAGCGCCGGATTTTAACCGGACTTCCCTTTTAATCTCCGTTGCCGGAGAACCCTGTTAACGCGGCGAAGGTAATGAAAAACGAAGGCCGAGATAGTAATTTCTTCCTGCTGCAGCATTGTAGTATCGGTTGCCGGCCGCATTGATATCATTGCCCAGGCTGTAAGTAACATTGAGCAGGTTATCAGTACCGCCGAATGCATACCATTTCCGGCCGATGCGGCTGCCCATTCGCGCGCCGATCAATTGGTAGGGACTGGCTTTGGCGCTGTTAGCGTCGTTGAGCCAGATGGGATCACTGTACTGATACGTGATCGCAAACGTTTGGCCAGTGGCATTATTAACATCAATGCCTGCATTCAATTGTTGCTTGGCTACACCGGGAATATAATGACCGGTATAATCGTTTTGCAATTGTTTGAACGAGGTGTAACGGAACGAGTAGAGGCTATACGATAGCCAGGGCTGCACGCGTAAAGCGGGTAGTTCTAACAGCGGATAACGAATATTCAATTCGATACCTTTTTGTCGGTTGTTGCCGGCATTTTCATAATAATCGGCGCCGCTGGCATCGCGGCGTTGGGCGATGGCATTGCGCAAGCTGAAATAAAACAGGTTGAGGTCGAACCAACCCCGACCGCGCCACACATTACCCCGCAGGCCGAGCTCACGGTTCCAGCCATACTCGGCTTGTAATTGCTGGTTGATGACGCTGGTTGAAGGCAGTAGCTCGGCTGTTGTGGGCGGTGAAAATCCCTTCGCCAGCAAAGCATACGCCGTAATGGGACCGAGTTTTTTCAACAAGCTGAACCGGGGTGCCCATTCGCCCTGGTATTGACTATGGAAAACAAAATGCGGATCAACCGATTCGCGTTCAATGCGCACTTTGTTCCGGTTCCAACTGATGCTGGCATCGACTTGAAAACCGGCCGGCAAACGATATGCAGCGCGCGCAAAAACAAACGCATTTACCGGTGTTAGCCTATCAATTGTTTGTGTGGTATCGGGGCGACCGTTTTTATTGCCATATACATTTACCTGGAACCAACCCTGCTGGTACTCAGTTCCTGCCTGCAACAGCAGCTTGTTGCTGCCTAACGGTACCGTATACCCGAAAACAGCACGGGCACCGATGGAGGGCTCGGTTCTTTTCTCGTAATTGCGTATCGACGGGTTTTCTATGTTTGCGTATTGGTGATAGGCAGATACCAACAACTGCGCGTTATCACCCAGCTTCCATTTCTGTTCAAGGGCGGCAAAAAAAACACGTTGCCGGATGGCGGCTTTCGCGGTTTCGGCACTGGGAAAGTTACCGGCAGCCGGCCTTGCCTGTGTAGGATTGGCGGCATATTGCGCTTGGGTGAGTCCGCCGGGGGTTTCATACCAAAGATCACTGTATAGCAGCCTGGCCTCCAGACTTGATTTCTCTTTTTGGATAATGGCCGATCGCCACGATACCGCATCGCGCCGCATGGCGCTTTGGTTGCGATAGCCATTCGACTGCTGGTGTTGGAAAAGCAATTGGCTCCACAAGCTCCCTTTTTTAATATGTAAACTGGCGTCCACCTGGTGGAGGCCGTAGCTGCCGGCCATGTACTGCAGGGATAATAATTCTTTACGGGCTGTATCGCCTTGCGCCAACAATACACCGCCTGTACCGGCACCATAATGACTGCTGGCCGGGCCTTTGATAATATCGATATTGCCCAGGAAAGAAATGGGTAGTGCATTGAGATAGGTATTGCCGCCGGGATCGGTGAAGGCCGCATTGCCCAGATAGATGCGAACGTTTCTAACGCCGAAGGGTGATCGAAGTGAGCTGCCACGCAGGGCCAGCCGATAACTGCCCGGCGATCTTTCTTCCATTCGAACACCCGGCAAACTGTTGAATGCCGATAAAGCAGAAGCCGGCGAATACCGCTGCCAGTCGCTGTTCCGGATCAATCCCATACCAGCTGGCAGGTCGCGCAGGGTCGCCGGTAGGCTGAATGCCTGTACGGTAACCGAATCCAGTTGTTCCTGCGAAAAAGCACGGGTTAAAAACAGAAAAAAGAAGGCGAAAAGAAGAAGACGTTGCATGGTTGAAGGTAAGTATCTTCAGCGCATGAGCACCAAAAATCAACTGGGTTTATTCGATCTCACCATGATTGTGGTAGGGCTTGTAATCGGCATGGGCGTTTTTAGAACTGCCTCCGATGCAGCCCAGGCTTCGTTAACGCCGACCATTTATTTTACTGCCTGGGTGGTTGGCGGTTTGGTTGCCTTGTGCGGTGCGCTCACGTATGCGGAAATAGGTTCACGGTTGCCGGTAACAGGTGGCTACTACAAAGTATTTGCCGAATGTTATCATCCGTCGGTGGCTTTTGCTATCAATTGTATCATTCTAATTTCAAATGCAGCTTCGCTGGCAGCAGTGGCGTTGATCGGCAGTGAATATATTTCCACCATTCTCTTTGCAGAACCCCCCGGCGATTTCACCAAGTCGCTGATCGCGATGAGTGCCGTCATCGTTTTTTATGGGGTGAACCTGGCTGGTCTACGCATGAGTTCGCGCACCCAGAATGTACTCATGGTGATTAAGATATCGATGATACTGGTATTGATCGGGTCTTTGTTTTTTCCGGCACAACCGGTTAGCAGCCTGGTTACAGTGACCAAAGAGGCTTCGTTTTTAGAGAACCTGAAATCATTTGGTGTGGCGTTGATAGCGGTATCGTTCACCTATGGCGGTTACCAGCAAACCATCAACTTCGGTGATGAAGTAAAGAATCCCCGGAAAAATATTCCGCGCGGTATTTTCATTGGCATACTTATTATTATCGGCCTCTATTTATTGGTCCAGTTGGCCTATGTGCATGCCATTGGATTTGAAGAACTGAAAACAACCCGAGGCATCGCTGCCGTGGTGGCCGAGCGCATGTTTGGTGCGCGCGGTCGACAAGTCTTTACCATACTGCTCTTTACAGCCGTGCTCGCCTATGTAAATGTATTGTTGTTGAGTAACCCGCGGGTGATGTACGCCATGAGCCTCGACCGCATTTTACCGCCGGCTTTTGCCAAAAAGAACAAACGCGAAGTGCTCACGGTGAGTTTAACGGTGTTCACTGCCATTTGCGTCATTGTATTGTTCTTTATGAACACCTTCAATAAAATTCTGGGCTTTACCATATTTCTGGATTGTATTGGCATGGCTACCAGTGCCGGTGCCATTTTTATTCTGCGCAAAAGAACCAGGCACCTCGATAATACCGGCATTTATACCATGAAGCTGTATCCGCTGATGCCATTGGTTTTTATTGCAGCGTATGCGTTTGTTGCCGTCAATATTTTTTTTAGTACACCCTGGCTGGCCATCACCGCACTATCGGTTTTCGCCGTTATGTTGCTGCTTTATTTTACTGTTATCGTCCGCAAAAAAAACAATTGACCATGGATGTTTCATATATCATCAACGAATTGGCCGAAGACCGCGCTGCTTATTTCAACGCGGTGGCACCGCCGATCATCCAAACCAGCAATTTTGCTTTTAACAAAGTAGAAGATCTCTCGCGTGCCTTTGAAGACGAGATGTCGGGCTATTTGTACAGCCGCGGTATCAATCCCACCGTTGATATATTGCGACGCAAGCTCGCCGCCCTCGACGGCGCCGAAGATGCGCTTGTATTTAACAGCGGTGCTGCTGCGATATTTGCGGCGGTGCTGGCCAATGTGAAAGCCGGCGATCATATCGTGTCGGTAAAAAATCCATATACCTGGGCATGGAAAATGTTCGACCAGGTATTGCCGCGATTTGGGGTGACCACCACCTATGTAGATGGTACCGACGCCAATAATTTTTTTACAGCCACCCGGCCGGAAACCCGTTTGTACTACCTCGAATCGCCCAATAGCTGGACCTATGAACTGCAAGACCTGCCGGTGATTGCCGATTATGCCAAGGCCCATCAGATTGTTACCATTGTTGACAATAGCTATTGCACTCCTCTGTACCAGCAGCCCATCGCCATGGGGATCGATATCAGTTTGCAGTCGGCCACCAAGTTCATCAGCGGACATTCAGATGTGGTTGCCGGCGTAATCAGCGGCAGTGCGGCCATGATGAAAAAGATCTTCGACAGCGAATACCTTAATATAGGTAGCGGTATCCAACCCTTCAATGCCTGGTTATTGCTTCGCGGATTGAGAACCCTGCCCGCCCGCCTCGAGCGGGTAACGCAATCAACTTGTCTAGTGGTGGCCGCACTCAAAAAGGAAGCAAAAGTGGAAAGGCTGATTTTTCCGCTCGATCCCGACTTTCCGCAGTATGCACTGGCTAAAAAAATGATGAAAGGCGCGGGCGGTTTGCTGACGATCGTTTATAAAGCCAATACCCGCGAAGAAATTGTGCAGTTCTGTGAACGCCTGAAGCACATATTGATGGCCGTTAGTTGGGGCGGTTACGAAAGCCTGGTGATTCCCAAATGCGCAGGCATACCTGCCAAAGACTTTGATCCCGGGCAGGAATCACACCGAATGATCCGCTTATATATCGGTTTGGAAGACCCAGAATATCTTCTGGCTGATCTGCGGCAGGCGATGGAAGCATGAAAAACCGTTTTTTCACGATAATTATACCATCGGTAAGGGCCGAGCGCGTGAATTCTTTATTTTTAAGCCCTTAACCAAGATTAATGAAAGATTCGAGGAAAGGAGGATGGCTATTTTTAACCTTGATCCTGTGTGCCCTGTTCGTCCAGGCGCAAGACAGCGTACTGGTGCAGCCCAGCTCCGACGAATGGGACCTTCGCCGTTGCGTGGATTATGCCGTTGCACATAATATCTCGGTTCGCCAGGCCGATGTGCAGCGCCGCGTGGCCGACCTGCTCTATGACCAAAGTAAAAAGTCGCGCATTCCCAACGCCAGCTTTGGCTTTAACAATGGTTTGCAGTTCGGTCGCTCTATTGACCCCACCACCAACCAGTTTACCAACCAACAGTTGTTGTTCCAGGGTTTCAACTTCAATACAGATGTTACCATTTTCAATTGGAACCGCATTAATTACAATATCACCTCGAGCCGACTGGAAGCAGCAGCTTCTGCCGCCGATGTAGACAAGAATAAGAATACTATTTCGATGAATGTGGCCACCGCCTACCTCGCGGCCCTGTTGTCGAAAGTACAGGTAGATATTACGCGGGTGCAACTGAAACAAAGCCAGAGTCAGTTGTCAGACACCCGCAAGCGCGTCGACGCAGGTACATTGCCAGAATTGAATGCGGTAGACCTGGAGGCACAGGTAGCCCGCGACAGTACGTCGGTTATTACAGCTACTGCCAACTACCAGTTAAACCTGTTGTCGCTGAAAGCACTGTTGAACCTGGATGCTGCCCAACCATTTAGCATCACCGAGCCACCGGTTAACCAGATACCGATCGATCCGATTGCTGAATTGCAGCCGGGCGATGTGTTTGATATGGCCATGAAGAACCAGCCCGCGCAAAAAGCAAACCAATTGCGCCGGGAGTCGCTAGAATATGCCATCCGTTCTGCCCGCGCCTCCTTGTATCCGACCATTTTTGGCAGCGGAAGCCTCGCGAATAACTTTTCAAGCTCTAACCGAAAAATAACCGGCTACAATTTCGGTGGCTATTCAAGTTCGCCGATCTATCCCGATGTGGTAGACGTAAACGGCACGCTAACACCGGTGCAATCGGCCGCAATCACGGCGGTGACCGGTAAGAAATCTTTTGGTGAATATTGGGAAGGATATGGTGCACAATTGAATAACAACTTCCGGCAGAGCCTGGTGGTGGGTATTCAGGTACCAATATTCCAGGGCTATCAGTACCGCACCCAGTACAAACGCGCCAAGCTCAATGTAGAGCAGCAGGACCTGACCATTGAACAGGCCAACCAAACATTGAAACAGGATATATTCACGGCGTATACCAATGCCGTGGCTTCTTTGGAGAAATTCAATGCCAGTAAAGTAAGCGTCAATGCTGCCCAACGTTCGTACGACTATTCAAAGCGCCGGTATGAACTGGGCATTCTGTCTACCCTTGAACTGATTACCAGCCAAAGTAACCTGACCCGGTCTAAAATTGATCTCGTGAATGCAGAATTTGACTATGTATTCCGAATGAAAGTGCTGGAGTTTTACAAAGGTCTTGGCATTAAACTATAACGTACACACTACCCATATTGTATGAATAAGAAAATTGTTTGGATACTCGTTTCGGTTGTTGCCCTCGTGCTGATTTTATTCGGTTTGAAAAAAGCCGGTATTATTGGCAAAGAAGAAGGATTGAAAGTGACCACCGAAAAAGTAGCAAAAAGAACCATCATTGAAACCGTCAATGCGAGTGGCAATGTTTATCCGGAAATTGAAGTAAAAGTAAGCTCCGACATATCGGGCGAGATCACCGCCTTGATGGTAGAAGAGGGCGATAGCGTAAAGAAAGGACAAGTGGTTGCCCGGATCTTTGCAGATCTGTACACCACCCAACGCGACCAGGTGGCTGCTGCGGTCAAGCAATCGCAAGCGATGGTTGACAACAGCAACGCTTCATTGGAAGCACTCAAATCGGCCATGACGCAAACAGAAGCCCAGTACAAACGGCAGAAGCAATTGATGGACGAGAAAGTGATTTCGCGCTATGAGTTTGAGCAGGCCGAGAACGCCTACAATACAGCGCGCGCCAATTACAATGCCGGCTTGCAAAACATTCGTGGTAACCAGGCTGCTGTGCAAAGTGCCCAGGCCAACCTGGCACGGGCCAATAAAGACCTGGGACGCGCAACGATCGTGGCCCCCATGGATGGGGTTATTTCTTTGCTGGCGGTGAAGCGCGGTGAAAGAGTAGTGGGTACCGCGCAAATGACAGGTACTGAAATGATGCGCATCGCTGATATGAAAAAGATTGAAGTGCGGGTGGATGTGGGTGAAAGCGATATCCCCAAAGTTCACCTGGGTGATTCAGCCTTGATTGAAATTGATGCATACAGCGGCCGCAAATTCAAAGGCATTGTTACACAGATTGCAGGTAGCAGCAATACGCTCAGTAGCGCCACCGCTTCAGCCGCCGCCACTTCCAATGATGTAACCAATTACAAAGTGCATATCCGGCTCTTACCTGATTCTTATGCCGATTTATTGGCCGACCGACGCCCGAAATCATTGCCCTTCCGCCCAGGTATGAGCGCCAGCGCCGATATCCAAACGCGTCGCCACGAAAACGTGTTGGCCGTGCCGATCAATGCGGTAACCACCCGTGAAAAAGATTCAGATAAAGCCATTGCGAAGTCGAAGAGCTCGGTCGATAACGCGCCCGATGCGGCCAAAAAAGACGAGGAAGACCAGAAAAAAACACTGAGTTCTGACCTTGATGAAGTCGTGTTTACCTTGAATGCTGATAAAACAACGGTTACAAGGGTAAAAGTCAGAACCGATATCCAGGATATCAATTATATTGAAATCCTCGCCGGTTTAAAAGAAGGGGATGAAGTGATTACGGGACCATATTCGCTGGTATCAAAAACGCTCAAGAACGGCGACAAAGTAAAAGTGGTCAAGAAAGAAGAATTGTTTGACGTTAAAAAATAAGCCTATGCGGTTCGCAATTATTGGCAGCGGCAGTTGGGCAACTGCGCTGGCCAAAATCGTGTCCGACAATGGCCACCCGCTGCATTGGTTTGTCAGAAACGAAAACCTGGCGTCACATATTCAGCAACGCAAACACAACCCGCACTACCTATCGTCGGCCACGCTCAACACCGATACTATTCAGCTAACCACTGATCTTAAAACGGCGGTAACCGACGCTGATGTTATTTTACTGGCCTTGCCCTCGGCCTATGTTGTTGACACTTTATCGGTACTGTCCAAAGAAGACCTGGCTGGAAAGAAAATAGTGTCGGCGGTGAAGGGTATGGTGCCTGCTGCAAATAGTTTACTGAACGATTGGCTGCAGCAACAGCTTGCGGTGCCCTTGTCACAGTACTATACCTTAATGGGCCCCTGCCACGCAGAAGAAGTGGCGAATGAAAAATTGTCTTACCTCACTTTTTCCGGCCTCGACACTGCTGCAGCTGCATCTATTGCACAATGTTTTTCCTGTTATTATATCAATACTGTGGTGAACGATGATGTGATTGGTGTACAATATGCAGCTATTCTGAAAAACATATACGCCCTTGGCGCCGGCATTGCGCATGGCCTGGAATACGGCGACAATTTTCAAAGCGTACTCATCGCCAATTGTGCCGATGAAATGGCCGGCTTCCTGCAACGCGTCGGTATCAAGCATGTGGAAGTAGGCGGACAGAAAACCAGCGGCGACAATAAAAAACGGGCAGCCAATTATGCGGCTTCGGTTTATCTCGGCGACTTGTTGGTTACCTGTTATTCCCTCTTCAGCCGCAACCGCACGTTTGGCAATATGATCGGCAAAGGTTATTCAGTGATCTCGGCGCAACTGGAAATGAATATGGTGGCCGAAGGATATAATGCCAGTAAATCGATCTTCACGTTGAACCAGGAAATTGGTGCAGAGATGCCCATCGCTGCCACGGTGTACAAGATCTTGTGGGAGCAATTGCCCGCGGCAAAAGGATTCAAACAACTGGAAGAAAACCTGATTTAGCAGAACAGTGCCGACGCAATGCCGTCGGCAAATAATTTTCCGGATCGACTCAGCACTACTTGTTCGCCTTCTTGCAGCAAGGCACCTGATTGAAAATAAATATCGGCCGACCGCAACAATTTTTCTGTGGCAGTAACACCTCCCAGTTCGGCCACGCGCGCCAGGCTGATCCCTTCCCGCCGCCGCAAGCTCGTCATGATGTATTCGTTGAAGCGGTTATCATCCGACAGTATCTCTTCCTCCGAAACCGATATTCCCTTTTCTATGCCATTTACATATAAGGCGTTGTTGCTAACATTCCACCGGCGCGTGCGCCCATCGTACGAATGGGCCCCCGGGCCAATGCCCAGGTACACAGCGCCTTCCCAATACGAACTGTTGTGCCGGCTGCGATGACCCGGCACCGCAAAATTGGAAATCTCATATTGCTCCCAGCCGGCGGCGTCAAGCTGATCGACCAATAACAAAAACTGGTCGGCCTGTTGCGTCGGGTCAATATCGGGCATTCGAAGTTTATCGATCAATACCGCCAGGGCCGTTTTCGGTTCTACGGTAAGTGCATAGGCCGACAAATGATTGATGCCCTGGGCCAGGGCCTTCGAAATATTTTCCTGCCAGGCGGCATCGCTCAGCCCCGGGATACCATAAATCAGGTCGAGGTTAAAATCAGTAAAGCCCGCAGCCTTTGCTTTCTGCACCGCGGCTTCCGCTTCGGCGGCCGAATGGACGCGATTCATCCACCGAAGGTCTTCTTCCCGAAATGATTGCACCCCGATGCTCAGCCGATTAATGCCCAGCGATTTCCAATGCGCCAGTAAAGCCGGCTCAATGTCATCAGGATTGGCTTCGAGGGTGATTTCCGCATCAGCGTCTATCAAAAAATGACGCCGGATGGCTGAAAAAATAGTGCTGATTTCTTCGGATGACAACAAGGAGGGCGTGCCCCCGCCGAAATAGATGGTCTCCAGCTTTTGCCCTTCCAATCGAAAAGATTCGCGCGCCAATTCTTTCAATATTGCAGCCGTTACCTCGTTCTTGTATTGCAATCGGGTAGAAAAATGGAAATTGCAGTAATGACACGCTTTACGGCAGAAGGGAATATGAAGGTAGAGTCCGGCCACCGCGCAAAGGTAAGGCGTGCCATGGTATGGATGATTGCCGCCCTGCTGTGCAGCTTTTCGCTCTACGCACAATACCCCTTGCACATAGAAGCGGCCGATGCCGACAGCGCAGTTTTGCAACCCTTGCAATTGCAGCGGAATTTTTCATCGCGACTCGCTTGCGCGGAATACGTCAATAAGTTGCCGGGGCTCTTGCAGTCACGCGGACTCGTATCTGCCTCGATCGACAGTGTACGGATCGACAGTACCAGCGCTTATTTGTTGCTCTTTGTTGGTGAGCCACTTTTTTGGGGCGAGATCCGCATCGACGGACTTACCGAACAGGAGTGGGAGCGCACCAATATTCGTCTCCCGGCCATTGGGAAGCAACCTTTTTTGGGCGAACAACTCACGGCGCTCGAGAAACAGTTGCTGAACTGGATGGCCGATAATGGCTATCCTTTTGCGACGGTTGAGTTGGACAGCGTCAATTGGTTGGCCGGACAATTAAACGGCATTCTTAGTATCAACAAGGGATTGAATTACCTGATGGATAGCATCCATGTTGAAGGCGCTGCGAAAATCTCCAGCCGTTTCCTCCATCGCTACCTCGATATTCCAGCCGGCAGTCCGTATAGCCTTAAACAGTTTGGCAGCATCAGCAATCGCCTGCGTGAACTGTCATACCTGACCGAATCCAAACCCTGGGACATGCGCTTTGGGGGCAATGGTGCCATACTGAATCTTTACCTCGAACCCAAAAAGAGCAGCCAGGTGAATGTGCTGCTTGGCCTTTTGCCTGGCACCGACGCGCTGACCGGCAAAACCAAGTACCTGGTTACGGGCGAAGCCTTGTTAAACCTACAAAACGCCCTGGGCGCGGGCGAAACCATCAGCGTGAACTGGCAACAATTGCAAACAAAATCACCGCGGCTCAACCTATTGTACCAGCAGCCCTATATTTTCGGATCGGCTTTTGGTATCGCCACCCAGTTTGATATTTTTAAGAAAGACAGCTCCTTTCTAAACATCAACGGATTAATTGGTTTGCAATACGCCGTGTCGGCGCGTAAAACCGGCAAGGTTTTTTTGCAACTGCTGCGCACCAATCTCATCAATGTAGATACGACTGCCATCGTAGCCGCCAAAGCACTGCCGGTGGAAATGGACATGAGCACGTTTAACCTAGGCGTTGATTATGATTTGTTCACCACTAATTACCGCCGCAACCCGCGCCGGGGTTGGGAACTTTATGCAGCAGCCACGGCTGGCATAAGGAATATCCAGAAAAACGCCCTGGTATTGGAAATCAAAAATCCCGATTTCAATTTTCCCGCTTTGTACGATACGGTGCAACTGCGCAGTTACCAGTTCAGGCTGCGATCCAATGCGGCGCGCTATTTTCCCATCGGCCGACAGGCAGCGCTCCAGGTAAAAATAAATGGCGGCTGGGTGCAAAGCCAGCAATTATACCGAAACGAATTGTTCCAGATCGGCGGTTATAAAACACTGCGCGGCTTTAACGAAGAAAGTATTTATGCCAGTCGCTACCTCATCAATACCATCGAGTACCGATACCTGGTAAATATGAATTCCTATTTCTTTGGTTTTGCAGATATCGGTTTTACAGGAAACAACAGCAGCATTGGTCATGGCAACAATCGTTTCATTGGGCTGGGCCTGGGGATGGCTTTTGAAACAACTGCCGGCTTCTTCAACCTCTCACTCGCCGCCGGCAAACGCGACGCTAATTCCTTTGACCTGAAACAGACCAAGATTCACCTCGGCTACGTTAATTATTTTTAACTTGCGGGCACCCATGAGGCGATTCCTGATCTTACTCTTTTTATTGATTACCAGTTTTCGCATCGTTGCGCAACAGGTCACAGACAGCTTGCCAGCCGATAGCCTGGTTGCTAAGGCGGCACAAACGGCGGCGAATGCCGACAGTGTAAAAAAGGTCGATAGCCTGAAAAAGGTTGATAGCCTGGCGCAAGTGGCCGCTGCTGCCAAGGCCAATTGGAAGCCGGTGGTTTGGGACAGCCTGCCGTCGATTCAATTGCTTCGCAGTAATCCCTGGTTTAATTTTGATGGCAAGCCGGTTTACCGCACCATTCAGCCCTACCAGGCGCGTGGCAAGGAATCGGTTTTCTACCTGATACTGGGTCTTTTTCTGTTGCTGGCCCTGGTGCGGGCAGGCTTTACCCGCTATTTTAATCACATTTTTACCGTGTTTTTTCGGGCTTCGCTCAAACAGAAACAAATCCGAGAGCAACTGGCACAGACGCCATTGCCTTCCTTGTTATTGAACTTATTTTTTGTGGGAACCGGGGGATTATATGCCGCTTTTGTGCTGCAGCAAAAAGGATCTGCACGAATTGAGGGAATCAATTTCTGGTTATTATACGGCTATTGCGTTGCCGGGCTGGCCATCCTGTACATAGGTAAGTATTTCATTCTCAAAATGTTGGGCTGGACGTTGCGAATTGAACAAACCGTAGACACGTATATTTTCATCGTTTTTCTGTGTAATAAAGTACTCGCTGTATTTCTATTGCCCTTGCTGATGGTCGCCGCCTTTGCTTCCCCGGGATTGGTTACCATATCCATGACCATTTCTTATGTCATCGTCATTGGCGTATTCCTGTACCGCTATATCAGTTCTTATGGATATATCAACCGGGAAGTCAAGACAAGCCGGTTTCACTTTTTTTTGTACCTTTGCGCTTTCGAAGTAGCACCTTTACTCTTGATTTATAAGGTGTTGTTGAAGTTGGTGTAGAAAGTTTGTTAACCCAAGAAATTTAGCTCAACAAATGCTAAAGAACGAGGCGAAGAAGGGAATTACAGTCCCTGCAATAAAAAAAATCCTGATTACCCAACCTAGGCCCGACAGTGATAAGTCACCCTACTTTGAGCTCGGAAAAAAGTATGGCGTATCACTCGACTTTCATCCGTTTATCCGGTTGGAAGGCGTGTCGGCCAAAGAATTCCGGAAGCAAAAGGTTGACATCAGCCTTTTTTCGGCGGTGATCTTTACCAGCCGCAACGCCATCGATCATTTCTTTCGCATCTGCGAAGAGTTGAAAGTAGCGGTGTCTCAAGACACGAAATACTTCTGCATTACCGAGGCCGTTGCGCTCTATCTCCAAAAATTTATTCTGTATCGCAAACGCAAAGTGTTCTATGGCGCCGATGGCAGCAATAAGAGCATGTTTGATGTGGTGAACAAGCACAAGGAAAACGAGCGATTTCTGTACCCGGTTTCTGAAAACCAGCAGGACAATGAGATCATTAACTGGCTGAAATCGCATAAATGCGAATACGCTACACCATTTATGTATCGTACCATTGCCAACGATGTAGAGAAAGTGATGGTTGGCCACGAATATGATATCATATGCTTTTTTACACCAAGCGGTGTGAAAAGCTTGATGGATAAATGCCCCGGCTATAAGCAGAATGGCACCCGTATCGGCGCTTTTGGCAACAATACCGGCAAAGCAGTGGAAGATGCCGGCCTGCGGCTTGATATCAAAGCGCCACAGCCCCAAACCCCCAGCATGGTGGCGGCGCTTGAACAATATTTGTCCGCCGAATTAAAGAAGTAAACAAGTTCGCTACATTCGTTGCATGAACCCCAGCTTGCAAACGATTTACGACAAAAAAGTTTTTGCCATATTGCGCGGCGTCCATTTTGACGACCTGCTTCCTGTGGCAGAAGCCCTGTACGAAGGTGGTATCCGACTGCTCGAGATTACCCTCAATTCACCCAAGGCCCTGGAAGGTATATCGCTGCTGCAAGCACAGTTCGGCAAAAGACCGGATAGAATGCTGATCGGCGCGGGCACCGTGCTGGATGTAGATTCGGCCAGGGCCGCGATCGATGCAGGGTCAAAATTCATTATCTCACCCAATACCGATAAAGAGACCATTCGCCAAACCCTGGCTTCGGGCGTGGTGAGTTTGCCAGGCGCGTTTACGCCCACGGAGATTGTAGCAGCGCATCGTTTCGGCGGACAAATCATCAAGGTCTTCCCGGCGCCGGATCCAACTTATTTTAAAAACCTGAAGGGGCCATTGGATAAGATTCCCATGATGCCTACCGGTGGTGTAACGGTTGATAATATCGCGGCTTACAAAGCTGCCGGCGCAGTGGCATTTGGCATTGGCTCGGCGCTGGTGAAAGCGGGCGCCCACGATGCGTCATCGCTCGAAAACATAAGAGCACAGTCCCGGCTATTGGTGCAGGCCATTTCATAAACCAACCATGAAGTGCAGAGCATACCAACACTGTCAGTGGCCGCCGCACTGGGTCTATAGCGTCTACGATCAATAGCCGAATCGTCATTATAGCATGAAAAATTTTATTAGTTGCGATTGGGGCACCAGCAATTTTCGGTTATGCCTAACCGATAGAGAAGATGCATCGGTGCTGGCTGAGTTTATGGCCGACAAAGGCGTGTCGTCTATTTTCAAACAGTGGCAGGAGGCGGCGAAGCCCGATCGGTTTCAGTATTACCTCGATTACCTGAAGCATGCCATCGGTTTATTGGAAGGACAGGCGGGCATGTCATTAACCGGTTTACCCCTCGTTGTTTCAGGCATGGCCTCCTCTACGATCGGTATGAAAGAACTGCCCTATGCGGTGTTGGCGCCGGGTTTTACGTTGGCAAATTTATACATCGAAAAAATAGAAGAATCAGCGGCATTCAGGCATAGCATTTATATGGTGTCGGGCATTAGAACCGAAAACGATGTGATGCGGGGCGAAGAAACCAAATGGATAGGCATGGAAATCGACGCCCAGGCGAGTGTCTGCTGTGTGTTGCCCGGTACCCATCCCAAACATATTTTACTATACAACGGTCAGTTGCAACAGTTTTCAACCTACCTGACGGGTGAGCTTTTTACATTGCTCAACAAAGAAGGCATACTGGCAGCCAGTGTTGAAAAAAACAATGCATTCCTGGATCATCGGGAAGCATTTCTGGCGGGTGTAACCGACAGTGGCAAAGCTGCTTTGCTATCTACTTTGTTTACGGTACGCACCAACCAGTTGTTCGATCGGTTCAGCAAAGCAGGTAATTATTGGTATCTGAGCGGATTGCTGATTGGCAGTGAGTTGCGTGCTTTGGAAGCAGCCAATTGGTATTTGTGCAGCGATGGCTTGTTCACTGAATTGTACAAAGAAGCGGCGATGCAATTGGGCATCAGTGCACCGCGTTGGTTTTCGGCGGCGGCGGCTTTGCGCAATGGTCAGCGCTTGTTGCTCGACAGGGGTTGATGTGGTCGTTTCTGTTCCAACCAGTTTCGCGTCAGGCTTTTCTGCAGCGCGATCATCACAATTACCAGATTGATCAATATCATTAATAATCGCAGGGGTAGGAGGGTTTTTTCTTGCTCGGTGGTATGGATGCCGGCAATTGTTTTAAAACTCAGCAGAAAGAATAAAAAGCAGTTCACCAGCAATACATAGCTGCGGCCCAGGGCTTTGCTTTTGCCAAGTATGAACAAACTGGCTCCCGGTAAAATAAAAAAGAAGAGTATGGCTACGAAGAATGAAAAGTTGACCGGCATGAATTGAACTTCTTCCTGGTTGAGTTTGACCAGGAAAACAAAGAAGAACAAATGATACAGCAACTGAAAACAAATAGCTGCCAGGAGTGCCCGGTATGGTTTCAATGCTGAAAGGTTTTGGCCAATATTAAAAGCCCCTGGTATTGGTTTTGATTCTGCACAGGCGGCTGTTGACCGTCAAATATAAACTGCTGCCATCATCACCCCATGCACAATTTGAGGTAGCATCGCCGGTTTCAATGCGGCCGATGAGTTTGCCTGATGCATTAAGTACAATAATGCCACCGGGACCACTGCTGAATACATTGCCTTGCAAATCGGTTTTGAGTCCGTCGGGCGCGCCTTGCAAACCTTGTTTGGCCAGTTCCGATGCATCAAAAAACAATTTCTTTTTTCCCACTGTGCCATTGGCATTCAGCGGGTACAGCATGATAACGGGTTTTTCGCCATCGCTTTGCGCGAGATAAAGTCTTTTGCCATCGGCAGAAATCGCTACGCCATTGGGCGCCGCATACACATCAATCAATTCAACCTTGCCGCTACTAGTAAGTCGATACAAGCCCATGGGCATAGCCGTTTTTCCTTCGGGCAATCCGTATCCGGGGTCGGTAAAATAATAGTCACCATTGGGTCCTTGTGCGATATCATTGGGACTATTGAATCGCTTACCCTGAAAATTATCGGCCAGGGTTCTTTTTCCGCCCTGTTTAAAAGGCATGGCCGCTATACGACGGTCGCCATGTTCGCAACTAACCAGTTCGCCGGCACGGTTGATAAGCAAGCCATTGCTACCGGGTTCGGCACTGTACGGCAATAGGCCGGTATAACCCGAAGGCCGCAAAAACACCCGGATGCCGGTGCCTTCTTTCCATTTAAAAATGGTATTCTGTTTTACATCAGAGAAGAGTAGGAAGGCACTGTCTTTGACCCAAACGGGCCCTTCCGTCCACAGAAATCCTTCGGCCAATATTTCCATTTTCGCTTGGGGCGATACCAGCTTATCAAAAGCAGGATCCAACGAAATGATTTTCGACGAAGGGGTTTGTGCAGGGGATGCAATCGCAAAGAGCAAGCAAATGCAGACAAGAAATCGCATATGGATGGTTATTGATAGAGGATGATTTCCACCCGCATATTACTTTCTTTTTCTGGCACTGTGTGCGGATCAGGAACCGCAGGTTGACAATTGCCCATGCCGATCGCCCGAATCAGGGCCGGCGAATGCCCCTGTGCAATCAGGTAGTCGGCCACCAGCTTGGCCCTTGCTGCAGACAATTAGAAATACGCGTGCGATTCAATACAGGAGCGCCTTTTGCTACTTGTAATGCATTGATTACATCACTGTTAAGCCGAGAACTGAAAAGCGGAGAAAAAAAGATATCCTTTCGGGTAATTATTTCCGCAGTTGACCAGCAGGTTGCCGGTAGAGTGCAAAACAGCGTTGCGAAAAATACAAGTGTAAACAAAATCTTAAATCGAAGCAGTTGATCGACCTATTCGTTAAAAATGCTGATATTCACATCAAATCTACGAACCACTCCCCGCCTGCATGAAGCAATTTTGACGCTGATTTTTGTTTAATTATTTTTTGAACGCGCATGAATCGTTTAGCCAACGAATCAAGCCCTTATCTGCTTCAGCACGCACACAATCCCGTTAACTGGTACGCCTGGGGAGAGGAAGCACTGAACTTAGCAAGGGAAAAAGACCTGCCGATACTGGTGAGTATTGGCTATGCTGCCTGTCACTGGTGTCATGTGATGGAGCACGAGAGCTTTGAAGATGCTGCGGTGGCTGCATTCATGAACGAACATTTTATCAATATCAAAGTAGATCGCGAAGAGCGACCCGATATAGATCATATTTACATGGATGCGGTGCAGTCGATGACCGGAAGCGGTGGCTGGCCCCTGAATGTTTTTCTGACCCCCGAGGGGAAACCCTTTTACGGGGGAACCTATTATCCGCCGAAGGCGGCTTACAATCGCCCGTCGTGGATGGACGTGTTGAAAAGCGTAGCTGGGGGATGGTCGCAAAAAAAAGATGATATCCGCGCGCATGCCGACAACATGATCAGCCACCTGGAACAGTCGAATGCGTTTGGAAAAAGGGCGAACGATGAAGACGATTTGTTTTCGATGGATTCCCTGCACAAGATCGCGGCCGAGATCATGAAAAATGCCGATCGCCGGTTGGGCGGTTTTGGCCAGGCACCAAAATTTCCCCCTACCAATAGCATCAGTTACTTATTGCGATACGATTATTTTTTCCATGATCCGGAAGCCCGTGCGCAGGCCTTACTGAGCATTGATGCCTTATTGCATGGTGGCATTTATGACCAGTTGGGCGGCGGACTGGCGCGATATAGCACCGATGCCGAGTGGTTGGTGCCGCATTTTGAAAAGATGCTGTACGACCAGGCGCTTTTTGTGGGCGTGCTGGCCGATGCCTGGCAGTTGACAGGGCAGGAGAAGTACCGGGCGGCCATTGACCAGACCATGGCATTTATGGTGCGCGAAATGCAATCGCCCGAAGGCGGCTTTTATGCTGCGCTTGATGCCGATTCGGAGGGGGAAGAGGGTAAATTTTATGTGTGGGAATGGGGCGAAATCGAAGAGGTTTTGGGCGCAGACGCTGCGTTGGCGGCCAGTTGGTATGGCATAGAGGCCGATGGCAACTGGGAAGGGGTTAATATCCTAACCAGTAGGCGGGATGCCGATAGTTGGTTGACCGAACAGGGAATAACGGCTGCGCAATGGGCGCAGAAACGGGCTTCGATCCAGGCGCGTTTGTTGGAGAGGCGGGCAGGCCGGGTGCGGCCCGGGCTGGATGATAAGCAATTGCTTTCGTGGAACGCGCTGATGAATGCTGCATGCAGCCGGGCATTTGCGGCCACCGGCAATGAGCGCTATCGCGCGATGGCGGTAGATAACATGGCCTGGATGCTGAACCGCTTCGACGATACAAAAGGCGGATTGCTACACACCTATAAGAATGGTGTCGCTAAGTTTCCAGGATTTCTCGACGATTATGTATACTTGGTACAGGCTTTGATTTTGTTGCAGGAAATTACCGGCAACCTCGATTACCTGGACCAGGCGGCGCGATTGACCCTCAGGGTAATCAGGGATTTTAGCGAAAAAGGCAATGCCCTGTTTTATTATACGCCGGTGGGTCAACGGGATATTGTGGTGCGGAAACGGGAAATATATGATGGGGCGCAGCCTTCGGGCAATGCGGTGATGTTGTCGAATTTAAGGTACCTGGCCGTGGTATTTGACCGGCCGGAGTGGTCAGAAATGGCAGAAAATATGCTGTTGGCGATGGGAAAGGCAATAGTTCGATATCCCGCCTCGTTTGGATTGTGGGCTGCAGAATTGATGGGAAAGCAGCTTGGCAGTGCAGAAATTGTTGTAGTAGGGGCAGAGGTCGACACGTTGCGAAAGGAAATATTAGCTAATTTTATCCCGTATCGGATCGTACAATCAGCTACCCGCGAGAACCGCGATTTTCCACTTTTACGCGACAAATCACCCATTTCCGATAAGAAAATTTACGTTTGCCAAGACTACACCTGTCATAGACCGGTGGCGACGGTTATTGAGATGCTGGACCTGATTAGACCCCAAAAACGGGTTTTGACCGGGGGAATTTTAGCAGAAATGCAATAATACCAGCTAAAAGACCGTTAAAATCCGAGGCCGACGTAGTGAATGATTGAAACCGAACAAACTATAAACGAGTAAAGCTGATGTTGACAAAGCATTATATTTGCCCACTACCCTTTAATATTATGAAAATGAAAAACCTGTCCACATTGCTCACGCTGGCGGCATTGTCCACGCTGGCGAGCTGCGGAAAGCTGGGTAAGAGCTCAAAAGGTAGCCTTCCCAACGACGGTCAGTTGCACGGTGTATCCGCCGGCAACCGATACTCTATGCCGAAACCTCCCGGCATGGTCTATGTTCCACCTGGCACTTTTCACATGGGGCCAAGTGATGAAGACATCAACTTTGCTTTCACGGCAAGGAACAAACAAGTATCTATTTCCGGTTTCTGGATGGATGCCACTGAAATCACCAACATGGAATACCGCCAGTTTGTGAACTGGGTGCGTGACTCTACGGCTGCCAAGCTGATGGGTTATGTAAAAAACGCCGACGGTGTTGACTATGTTGACTGGGCCAAGGCAAAAACCATCAAATGGGGCGATAAAGCAACCGTTGAGAAAATCGATCAGTTGATCCTCTCTCCTGAGAACAGGATATTCGGTAAGAAAGAGATCGATGCCTCTAAGTTGATCTATCACTCAGAAACCTTCGATAATAAAGAAGCGTCTAAGCGCGAGAACCAGGGTAAGTCCCGTTCTCAGTTCATTGTAAAGCGTGATGTTCGTATCTACCCCGACACCCTGGTGTGGATCCGCGATTTCGCCTACTCTTACAATGAGCCCATGACCAAGCGTTATTTCTCTCATCCCGCGTTTGACAACTATCCAGTTGTAGGCGTGAACTGGAACCAGGCAACTGCGTTCTGCGAGTGGAGAACACAATACCTGAATACCTTCCTGGCCAGCAAGAAGCGCGCACAGGAATCTGACTTCCGTTTGCCGACAGAATCAGAATGGGAATATGCCGCTCGCGGTGGTCGTTCACAATCGATGTTCCCCTGGGGTAACTATTATCTCCGTAACAAAAAAGGATGTCTGCTGGCCAACTTCAAACCTGGCCGCGGTAACTATCCGGAAGACGGTGGTTTCTACACCGTACGTGCTGATGCATACTGGCCCAACGATTTCGGCCTGTACAACATGGCAGGTAACGTAGCAGAATGGACCTCTTCCCTGTATTACGAAGGTGGTTACAATTTTCAGCACGACATGAACCCCGATATCCGGTACAATGCCAAGGATTCAGATCCTCCCCGTATGAAGCGTAAAGTATTGCGTGGCGGTAGCTGGAAAGATGTAGGGTACTTCCTGCAAACTGGTACACGTACGTACGAATACCAGGACACTGCTAAGTCGTACATCGGTTTCCGTACGGTTATCGATCTGCCACCAACACAAAGCAAGGGCAAAAAATAAGCGTATAGCAAACATCTAAAGGACAAAATTTTATCGTAAATAAATTGATTGAAAAATCAACTAGGAACTCTATTATCTAAACCCTTTATCAAAAGTAAAAACTAAACAAAATGGCTGGTACATCTAAATCTACTGAAAGACTGGTAAACGTTGTAGTGTGCGTGGGCGCCGCTGTCGTAATCTTCGGAGCCTGGGCAAAAATCCTGCACAAATCGTTTGCCGATATCATGTTGACCGTGGGTCTGTTGACCGAAGCGGCGATCTTCCTTATCTATGCACTTCTCCCGCCTCCTGGTGGTGAAATGGCTGCTATTGCTGAAGCCCTGCCGAAAATGGCTGGTGGCGCTAGTGGCAACCCCGCTTTGCAGAGCCTCGACAAGATGATGCAGGAAGCTGATATCACGCCTACTAACCTGAAGAAACTGAGCGAAGGTTTTAATAAACTGGGTTCTACAGTAACTCAAATGAAAGATGTTTCTGACGTAGTTGCTGCGACCAATGATTATGCAGCTAAAACAAAAGAAGCAGTAGGTGCCCTGGGTCAGATGAAAGATGCATACACAAAGAGCGCCGCTACTATGCAGTCGTTCAATGATGCTTCTGAGTCTACCAAACAATTCCACAACCAGGTACAGGTGCTCAGCAAGAACCTCGGTTCACTGAATGCCATCTACGAAGTGGAACTGCAAGACACTAATAACCATCTGAAAGCAATGAATAACTTCTATGGCAACCTTGCAAAAGCTTCTGAAGCGATGCAGACTTCTGTAGAAGATGCTACTAAAACCAAAGAGCAGATCGCTGCCCTGGCTACCAACCTGACCAAATTGAACCAGGTATATGGTAACATGCTGAGCGCTATGCAAGGCCGCGCCTAAGCAAATTGACCAGCCGATTCATTGTTAAACAGATTGACAACATTTAAAACCCAGATCCATGGCCTTACCAAAAGAGCCCAGGCAGAAGATGATCAACATGATGTATTTGGTGCTTACCGCGCTACTTGCATTGAACGTTTCATCTGAAATCCTGAACGCTTTCAAAACCGTTAACGAAAGTATTTCTACTGCCAACTTGGTTGCAGATAAAAAGAGTGCCTCTGTAATGGATGCATTCAAAGAAGCCCAGAGCGACCCCAAAACAGCGGCCAATGCTGCTATCTGGTTTCCCCGCGCGCAGGAAGCACAGAAGCTTTCTGTAGATATGTCAAATTACATCGAAAACCTGAAGACTACTTTGAAGAAAGAGTCGAAGGGTGAAAATATCGGAAAGCCCGATGAGCATTTCAGCGAAGACAACCTCGATGCCTCTACCCGTTTGTTGGTAGAAGGTAAAGACGGTAAAGAATTAGAAGCCAAACTGAAGGCTTTTAAAACTGCCCTCCTGAATACTGTTCCGGCCGATAAGCCCGAAATTCGCGCTGAGTTTGAAAAGTCTCTTCCCCTGAACCTGGAAGCCCCGAAATCACAAACCGGGTCTACTGCCAACAAAGAGTGGAAAGATGCTTATTTCCACATGACGCCTACCATCGCTGCACTGACCATTCTGAGCAAGTTTCAGAACGACGTGAAGAATTCGCAGGCCATCGTGGTGGATCGTTACTACCAGCAAATTGGTAAAGTAGCGTTCAAGCTCGACAAATTCGAAGCTTTCGCTTCTCAGAACTCAAACTACCTGATGCCTGGTCAGGACCTCGAAATCAAAGCTGGTATCGGTGCCTTCTCTACTGAAGCCCTGCCGAAAGTAAGCATCAATGGTGCTGCTGTTCCTACCGGTGCTGATGGTGCGGCTGTTTACAAAACAAGTGTAAGCGGTACAGGTGAGCACACCGTTAAAGTGGTGGTTAACTACAAAGACCCGAACACCGGTGAAGACAAAACCGCTACCAAAGACGTAACCTACACCGTAGGTATGCCTTCAGGTGCATCTGTTTTCCTGGAGAAAATGAACGTGGTATATATGGGTGTTGACAACCCGGTAACTGTATCAGCCGGTTCTGGCGGTAAAGAGTCTATGCGTGTAGACTTCACCGGTGGTACCATTGCTTCTGCAGGTGGCGATCGCTACATCCTGAAAGCAACCAAAGCTGGTATGGCTGAAATCAAAATCAGTGTAAACGGAAAAACAACCTCATTCCCGATGCGTTGTAAGCGTTTGCCGCTCCCTTCTTCTTTCGTTGGTGCTCAGTCGGGCGGTTCTATGCCTGCTGCCTCCTTCAAAGCGATGGGTGGTGTAATTGCTAAACTGTTGGATTCTGATTTTGAAGCACCTTACCAGGTAGTAGGTTATACCCTGGGCGCAAACGGTGGTGCATTCCAAACTTACCAGCAAGCTACCAATGAAGGTGGTCGCTGGGGTGGTAATGCAGCAGCAATTGTTAGCCGTGCTACACCAGGTTCAACCGTTTTCTTTGATCAGATTCGTGTAAAAGGACCCGATGGTAAAGAAAGTACTTTGCCGAACGGTATGTTCTTTAACCTGAAATAAGCATAGATAAAAACTGGCAAAAAATGAAAAACCGTATCATTCAGCTTTGTCTTGTTGTTGCAGCCATGGGGCTCTTTGCTAGCACTGCCGAAGCGCAGTCGCGCAAGCCGCGTGCAGCCAAGAAGAGAACCGCTGCCAAGAAAACAAGCACCAATAAAAGCAAAACCGGTAATGCAGATGCGCTGACCCAGGCACCCGCCCAGGACACCATCCCAGCAGTGGTACCGGAAGCTACTTTCGAATTGCCGGCTGTAAAAAAATCGCTGCGCAACGACAACGCGATTGAACGCAACCTGGTAAAAGAAAGAATTCCGCTGCCGTACGAGCATATCCGGGAAGATGATGCGGTATATCGCCAGCGTCTTTGGAGAGAAATCGACGTGCACGAAAAGATGAACCTGCCCTTCGTCTACAAAGCAGACGATGACAATGGCAACCAGCGTTTCGTGAACGTATTGCTCACCGCCATCAAAAATGGTGAAGTGACTGCTTTCAGCGCCATCGACGATCGTTTTACGACGCCTATAACCTTAAAGGAAATCTCTGAAGCATTGGTGGGCAAACCTACCGTGATCCAGATTCCCGACTGGGTACAGGATCCTGATGGTTCGAAAGGACTCATGCGTGATTCTACGGTGAATCCCGAATTCAACCCCGAAGACATCGAGAAGTATTGGATCAAGGAAGAAGTGGTGTTCGATAAAGAGTCGTCTCGCCTGCATGTGCGGATACTCGGTATCGCCCCGCTGAAAACCATCCGAAATACAGATGGCAGCTTCCGCGACGTAACCCCGATTTTCTGGGTTTACTATCCCGATATGCGTCCGCTGCTCGCCCGCTACGAGGCTTACAATGGTAAGAACTTCGGTGCCCGCATGAGCTGGGAAGAATTGTTCGAGAGCCGCATGTTCGCCAGCCGTATTATCAAGTCGACCATCGATAACCCCGGTGACGCATTCATTGCCAACTACATCAAAGACCCCATTCTGCGACTGTTGGAAGGTGAAAACGTAAAAGACAAGATCTTCAACTACGAGCAGGATCTCTGGTCATACTAATTAGAACACTCAATCCAAGTATAGAGGCTGTCCATGGTGACAGCCTCTTTTTTTTTGTTGCTCTCTGATGTGCAATATGGTCCTTTCCTCAATAATGTGAATAATTTTTATACTGGCACGAAATTTTAAGTGCGGTATCGCGAGTATCCGGTTGTTTGCATGGTCGGTGCTGTTTCGAGTTGTTTGGTGCAGGCCGTACGCTTTGTGTTGCCTACGCTATTTGCGTTTTTTGTGTTGTTGTAGGCGATGCCAGGGCGACCTGCGATGCTGGTATTGTCTTAATGTCTGCTTTGTTTCGAGTTGTTTGGTGCAGGCTGTGCTTGTTGTTTTGTCTGCGTAAATGGCGCTGTTTGCATTGTCTGGTTAATGGCGTTGTTTGCATTGTCTGGTTAATGGCGCTGTTTGCATTGTCTGGTTAATTTCGCCGCTACAGCAGCCTGGCGATGCAGGTATTGTCAGTGGTGTCTGTACTGTTTCGATTTGTTTCGTGCAGTGTCGATTTTTTACTTTCCAGAGTTACACCAACTGTTGCTCAAGAGCTATACCGGCTGTTGTTCAACTGCTTCGTTTTCGCTGCTCAACTGCCTCAGCTTCGATCAGCAGGCATGGGGATTTCATGTGTGAACTAGCTAATGGTTGTTGTCGTTGGTAAAAACTTTTTGGTTTCCTTACGTATTTTCAGTTGTCATGCGTTTAAGCCAAGTATGAATAAGTGAAGCTAGTTTAGGGCATGTCAGCTTCAACCTTCATCCTGTGACTAGTTTCCCCAATAGCTATTTCTCGAATTATTTTTCCACACATTTATCGCTCCAGAAAATTATTGCCGCACCTGCTGCGATAGGATGCGCCGCTGACTGTGGGTTGCTAAGTGCGCTACGGCGCTTACGGAAAATTATTGTATGACCAGCAGAGAATTGTTGCAACGTTGATTCTGCAGTAATAACGTTTAGCTATAACCGAAAATACCGCAAAAGGGGTATTGCAATTTGAAATAATAGGTTTATATTTGTCTCGGTTTTTCATAGGATATTGGATTTTAAAAACGGGGCTGGATGTCTATCCTGGCCCCTTTTTTTTTATTCTGAGCTTGTTTCACGTGGGGAGCGTTTCACACAAAGTTTATTTCACGCAAAGAGCGTTTCACACAAAGTTTGTTTCTCGCGGAGATTTGTTTCTCGCAGAGCGCGCGGAGGAACAGAGGGCGAATCAATGGTAAGCATAAAAACTAATTGCAATTTCGCTGGTTAGCAGGCCTGATGAACGCTATCCCATTGAGTGCCTTATTAAAAAGACTCGCCACATTGTTTCCACTTCATATAATTGCCGCATTTCAAACACTTTAGACGGACCAAATACTGCGAATCAATTTATATAGCGGCTGCATTGATGTATATAGAAAACGCCAAGAAATAGGGTAAAGAAATTCAGTAGCCATCCACCACCAACACCGCCGCACTTTCACTTGTATGTTACAATCGCCAACCCATCTCTGTCCCTCTGCGCGCTCTGCGAGAAACAAACCTCCGCGAGAAAAGCGCTCAGCGAGAAACAGAAAACAAATTACGCCGTATGAAAATGCGCTCTCACTAACTTAGCCTTCGCCGCACCCACCACCTCTGCGATCTCTCCCTCCGTGAGCATCTTCACATTCTTTACACTCCTGAACCGCTTTAGCAACAAGTCGACCGTCGCTTTCCCAATTCCCGGGATCTCTTCCAACTCATTCCTGAACGTGCCACGACTTCGCTGGTTGCGGTGAAAACTGATACCGAAGCGATGCACTTCATCGCGGATGCGTCGGATGAGTTTCAATGATTCGCCATTGTAAGGCAGCCGAACCGATTCGCTGTCGCCGGGAAAGAATATTTCCTCTTCATTCTTGGCGAGTCCCACCAGCGTCATGCGACCGTTCAGTCCCAGTTCATGAATACTCTCCATGGCGGCACCCAGTTGTCCTTTTCCCCCGTCAATAATCACGAGTTGCGGCAAAGCGCTGCCCTCGTCTCGCAGGCGTTTATAGCGGCGGAACACCACTTCTTTCATGGTGGCAAAATCATTGATGCCTTCTACTGTCTTCACATTGAAATGGCGATAGTCTTTTTTACTGGCTACACCAGCTTTAAAACAAACCATGGCCGACACGGGGAATGCACCCTGAAAATTCGAGTTATCGAAACATTCAATGTGCATGGGAAGCTCTTGTAATTGTAGGTCTGCCTGCAATTGGAGGAGTACCTGGTTCTTTTCTTCGTCGGTTTTGTTTTCGAGGTGTAAGGTTTTTTTGCGGCGGATTTCCTCTTTGAAATAGTTCACATTCTTGAGCGACAAATCAAGCAGCTTTTTTTTATCGCCCGCTTTGGGAATGGTGACTAAGATATCTTTAGGTATATCAGGTAGGGCAAAGGGAGCAACGATTTCAATGCTCTGGCTATTGAATGTTTCACGCAGTTGCATCGCCGCAAAAGCGAGCACTTCATCGGGCTCTTCGTCAAGATGGGTTTCGACAGGAATGGTATGGGTTTGCACAATGGTACCGTGTTGCACCATCAGGTAGTTGACATAAGCGATGTCACCGTCTTTCAGGATCGAGAACACATCGAGCATGGACAGGTGACTGCTCACAATCACCGACCGGGCGCTGTATTGTTCCAGGTGCTCAATTTTCTTGTGTATCAGTGAAGCTTTCTCGAAATGCATATGGGCGGCTTCCTGTTGCATCTCCTGTTTAAAACGCGCGATAACAGGCTGCAAATTGCCTTTCAGCAGGTTGCGGATCTGTTGCAAGTCTTGCTGGTAATCTTCGGCTGTTTGCAAGCCCTCACAAGGTCCCTTGCAATTGCCCAGGTGGTATTCGAGACATACTTTAAATTTTCCTTTTTTGATATTGGCTTCACTCAGGTTGAGCTTGCAGGTACGCAGCGGAATGTTTCGCCGAATGAAGTCTATCAATTCCCGCACTTTGCCCACCGAGGTGAATGGCCCGAGGTATTCACTGCCATCGTTGATCTTGCGCCGGGTTAGAAAAATGCGCGGAAAGGGCTCTTTTTTGATCACGATGAAAGGGTAGGACTTATCGTCTTTCAGTTCTATGTTGAATCGGGGCTGGTATTGTTTGATCAACGCATTCTCCAACAAAAAAGCATCCTGCTCTGAATCTACAATGGTGAATTCGATGCGGGCAATTCTTTGTACCAACTCGTGGGTCTTGTAGCTGGTAAAGGTTTTGCTGAAATATGAACCTATCCGCTTGCGCAGACTTTTGGCCTTGCCGACATACAGCAGCGTGTCGCCCGCATCAAAATATTTATAAATGCCGGGGGCCAGCGGAATGGTGGAGGCTATTTCCTGGAATTGCGCTTGTGTCATGGTTTATTCTGCCGGGTTCCAGACCACTTTCTGCCGGGTGGTGATTTCTTTACCGCCGGCACCGGCTGTTCGAATCACCTGGTAAAAGTGGTCGGCTTTCCAATACAATTTTTCGGTGATGGCCGAATCGCCCTGTGCATAGAATTTCTCCATATAAATCGACTTGACTTTGTCGGCTTTAACCGGGTCTGGTTTTAAAATCACGTCTACTCTTTGCAGCGGCAGGCTGCTATCGACCGTGGTATAGGTGAAGGTGATGGCGGGAATCGACTGATCGGCAAAACTTTCTTCTTTGTATTGGTCGTGCAGCGGCGATACACTGATATCGTATTGCAGGAAGGGTGCTGCCATGGCCCGCACAGTCGACAACTCAATGCCCTGTACCGATGAGTCTTTTCCGTTTTCGGTATACAAAACCGTGGGTGGCTTTAATGAATCGATCTGGTGGAGTTGTTCCAACAGAAAGGCATTGACGGGAAAATAGGGAACGTATTCGGCAGCGGCAGGCTTTGGTTTTTGATCACCACAGGCCAGCGTAAATAAAAGCGCCGTGGCAAATAGCCATGATTGATAACGGGTCATTCGCAAAATTAAGAAGAAGCAGGTTAGGATAGAAGCAGCGCATGGGTTATGAAGGCGCGCATGGGTTAAAAAGATGCGCTTAAGGTAAGAAGAATCGCATGCGTTAAGAAAACGCAGGTTCGTTAGGAAACGCGGGTTGGTAGCAGAAACTGCGGCGGGGTGAAAGTTTGCTTTGCGGTTAAAATGCGCCTAGTGCAAGGGCCGGCTGATGCCGATCTTCAGCCCATATTCCATCAGGTTTTCTCGGAGGGGATACTGGCTCTGGTAAGTAGAAAGGAGGTTGTACCGGAACTGCGGACCAATCTGCCAGCGTACATCGCCGCGTTGGTAGGAGAAGAAGGCTTCCAGACCGGTGGCGACGTTCCAGCGCCTGATCAGCGAGGGTTCTTTGGCGTAATTGGTAAAGTTGCGGGTAAGCAGATACTGGTCTGCATTCAGCAGATAGCTGGGCTGCAATGTGCCCGCCAGGCTAACCTGGAACTTGCTGTAGCCAAAGAGTTTCAGTTCCGCGCCAATGGGCATGGATATCTGCAGGTATTGGTTTTTCAAAGCGACGGGCCGGTTGCCGGCAATATTGCGGATATTCGAATACACCACTACACTATCGCTCTGGTAACCCCAGGCATTGTTGATGGGTACCGAAGCTTTCTCAGGCGCATGGGCAAAGGCCTGGATGCTGTAACGGGTCAGGTTGAGTTGGAGTCCGCCACGCAGCGTCAGCGACCTCGACAAATCATATTTGAGATGACCGCCCAGCTCAAAACCAATAGAAGGTTTGTGGTCAACGAATTCGTTCACATCCAGTTTTTCGACCATTACCGGCGAACTACCTGGCAGACTCAACTTGCGGTTGCCGTCGAAGAGATTGCGGTAGCCGATGGAGGGCGCAAAACTCATCATCACCGAGAACCGGCTGGTTTTGTTCTTTTTCAGGTTGATAACGGGCGTAGGCGCCATCTGGTGGGTATGGGCCGTATTCAGGCTTTGCTTCAGCGTCTCGATTTCGGTAATGCCTACATCGGTCAGTTGCTGGTTTTCGCTGGCGGGAATATTGGTTTCGAGGTACTCGAAAGCAAATTCAGGCGCGGGTTTGTTTACACCAATCTCCCGGGCAGGTGATGGCTCAGATACCGGTGGCAATAATACCGGCATGGCATCTTCCAGGGTCGGGAAATAACGCTGGTGAATGCCCAGGGGCTTCAGCTTTTCGGGGGCATCGATTTCCATGGGAGGAATCAACGATTTGGCCCGCAACTTGGCAATAATATCATCTACCGAAACGGAAATAGCCGGCTTGGGCGCTGTAATGCTGGTAGGAATGGTTTCGCTATAGCTTTGGCGATGGTAGGACGCAGGGGGGTTAACTGTCAGCCAGAGCAGGCTGCCCGCTACCAATAAAAAGAGACAGATATAGATCACCCGCCTGTTGTCACCGTGTTGATGGCGTTTTATATTCGCCCAAACCCGGTCAGACGGGATCATTTTATGCAGATCCGCGTTCTCTTTTAAAAATTGGTCAAAATCTTCGTCATTCAGGTAGTGTTGGTCCATCGTCTTCCTCTACTCCTAAGAGCGCTGTCAGCGGCTAAACGCTGCTAACAGGGGTATTTTCTCTGTCGATTTCTGGATAATTTTTTTCCGTACCAGTATATCCTCGAGCATTTGCCGGGCCCGGGTGTACTGCGACCGGCTGGTACTTTCCTCTATATCCAGTACGGTGGCAATTTCCTTATGAGAATACCCTTCGATGGCATAGAGATTAAGCACGGTACGGTAACCGATCGGTAAAAGCCTGATACATTCCACTACCTGCTTGGCCTGCACAATGGAAGGAACCGACTCTTCGCGCACCAGCAACCCTGCTGCCTGCCCGATGTCGACACTTTCATTGAATTTTTTGTTCCTTTTGAGGTGATTGATACAGGTATGAACCACAATGCGTCGCACCCATCCTTCAAAGGCGCCCTGGGCGCGGTAGGTATGTATCTGACCGAAAACTTTGATAAAACCCTCCTGCAGCATGTCTTCGGCATCTTCGCGGTTGTGCGCAAACCGGTAACAGACCGAAAGCATTTTAGCGCTATACCGCAGGTATAACTCTTTTTGCGCCTTTGGCTGATTTTGCAGACATCCTTGCAGCAGCACCTCTTCGGTCATGGAGTGTTTTAAGCCTCCGTAATATAAACTTTTATTTCCGTTTCAGGCTGTCGATCGGATAGATTTCTTCCATTTCTTTCCGGGCCTTTTCTGACCAGGCGATCAGTTGCGTTTTTTGCTCGGCCGATAATTTGGCGTTTTTGTGGATGAGGGTATACGAGGTCAGCGGCATCTCTTCCTGCTCGATCATTTCGTCGATTTCTTCCAGTTTGTGGTACTTGCGGCGAAGGGTGTAATCGCCGAAGGCATCGAAATTCAGCTCGTTTTTACCCTCGTTGACGTGGTGCGATAACCACCAGCCAACGGGCTGCACATTGGCGTACCAGGGATAGCTGGTGTTGTTGCTGTGGCAATCGTAACAGCTGGTTTTCAGTAACTGGTCAATTTCGGCCGGTACCGTCACAAAATTGTTGATATTGGCTTTGCTGGGACTCGCCGAAACATTGCTTTTGTCGGGCCGAAACAATTGCAATACAATCAACACCAAAATCAATAAAAAGAAGAATCTACGCATGGGCTTCAGTTAGAATTTTTCCTGTCATTTCTGCCGGTATGGGGATGCCCATAAATTGTAAAATGGTAGGCGCCACATCACCGAGTTTGCCTGGATAGACCTCGCCTTTCCAATGGGCATCTATGATAAACAGCGGAACAGGGTTCAAAGAATGTTGGGTATTCGGGCTGCCGTCGTCGTTGATCTCATAATCGGCATTGCCATGATCGGCGGTCAGAAAAACGGTGTAATGATGGGCCAATGCAGCGGTCACCACGCGCTGCACACATGCATCGACCGTTTCAGCGGCTTTGATACAGGCAGAAAACACACCGGTATGCCCCACCATATCGGTATTGGCAAAGTTCAACACAATGAAATCAGCCGATTCTTTTTCAATCTCGGGCACCAGTGCATCGGTCAGGTCTTTCGCGCTCATTTCAGGCTGCAGGTCGTAGGTAGCAACCTTGGGCGAGGGTTTCAAAATCCGGGTTTCTCCGGCAAAAGGCAACTCACGGCCACCGCTAAAGAAAAAAGTAACGTGCGGATATTTTTCTGTTTCGGCGATGCGGATTTGTTTGCCACCATGGGCAGCCACTACTTCGCCGATGGTATTGTTCAGGTTGTCGTTCTCGAAAATGACCGCCACGTTTTTGAAGGTAGCATCGTACTCGGTCATGGTGGTATAGTGGAGGTGGAGGTGCTTCATGCCGTAGTCGGGAAAGTCTTTCTGGCTCAGCACTTCGGTGATTTCGCGGCAACGATCGGTGCGGAAATTGAAACAAATGACCACATCATCGTTCTGGATGGTGGCCACCGGTTCACCATCTGCTTGTACGATAACTGTGGGTAGGATGAACTCGTCGGTCACCGACTTATCGTAAGAGTGCTGGATGGCGGCGAGCGCATTGGGTGCTTTTTCGCCATGGCCCAGCACCATGGCATCGTATGCGAGTTTAACGCGTTCCCAGCGTTTGTCGCGGTCCATCGCATAATATCGGCCGCTAACGGTGGCGATTTTACCGGTTGTTTGGTCGAGATGCGCTTGCAGACTGGTCAAAAAGCCCAGCCCACTTTTAGGATCGGTATCACGGCCGTCGGTGAAAGCATGTATGAACACATTCTCCAGTCCTTCCTGCTTGCAGAGGCTCACAATGGCCTTGAGGTGACTGGTATGTGAATGCACCCCGCCATCGCTCACCAGCCCAAGCAAGTGCAGCTTTTTACCGCTTTTAACCGCGGTGCGGATGCTTTCAATCAGTATGGGGTTCTTCTGAAATTCGCCGTCGCGGATGGCTACATTGATGCGCTGGAGTTCCTGGTACACCACGCGACCGGCACCGAGGTTCAGGTGACCTACTTCGCTATTACCCATTTGCCCGTCGGGCAGTCCAACGGCTTCGCCGCAGGTGATCAGGGTTGAATTCGGGTAGGCTGCATAGAGGCTGTCAACAAAAGGGGTATTGGCGGCACGGATGGCATCGGCGGCGGGTACTTGTCCCAGGCCCCAGCCGTCCATTATTACGAGGATTGCTTTTTTCATGTCCGGTCTTCTGGTAAATTTTCTACCCAAAGCTACGGCTAATTTAGGCCTGATGCCCCGTACATATAGCGAAAAATTACGACTTGGCACAGTTTTGGGTATTTATAGAAAAAATTAACGTATCCCTACCCCAGTGAAAACGTCAGTAATAATCAAATATCGACGTATGAAAGCTTTGCTATTCGCCATGCTGGTGGGCTTGGGCCTATCGTTCACAGGGTTTTCCCCAGCCAGGGAAGCTGCCGAAATGGATTCGGTGCTGGCTGCCCTAAAATCGGGAAATGCGACCATGCTGTCGCGCTATTTTGACAACCGAATTGATATCACCTTGCCGGAGCGCAGCGATAATTACAGTCGCAGTCAGGCAGAAATGATTCTCAAAAACTTCTTTAACAACACCGGTGGGGTTACCAATTTTGAACTTCGCCACAAAGGCGAAAACAGTGGTGCCAATTACCTAATAGGTATGTTACTCACCAACAATGGTCGCTATCGTACTACCCTGTTCATGAAACAGAAGGGCGAAAAACAATTGTTGCAGGAAGTGAGGTTTCAACAAGAATAATTTTCTTTTTAAGAAAATTCGTTCAAGGTGTAAAGTTCAAGGTTTAAGAGGCTACCTCGTTTGGGATTTAAAATAAATGAGCAACTTGCATGCTGTGCGGGTTGCTCATTTTTTTGTAGTGAGTTTTTATGTAGCATGTTTTAAATTGTTTTCATGATGAACTATGACCAGTTGCTGGATGCCCTGATCACAAATGCGTTGGCGGAAGATATTGGCGATGGCGATCATTCCACCTTGTCGGTGATTCCCGACACGGAGCGGGGAAAGGCGGTGCTGAAGATCAAAGAAGACGGGGTGCTGGCTGGGATGCGGGTGGCAGAAAAAATTTTCCGGCACCTGGAACCCGGAATTGTTTTTATCCCCTTTAAAAAAGATGGCGATGCAATGCACATTGGCGAAGAAGCTTTTGTGGTTGAAGCGAAAGTGCATACCATTCTGATGGCCGAAAGGCTGGTGCTGAATTGTATGCAACGCATGAGTGGCATTGCCACGCTGACGCGTCAATACACCGATATACTAAAGGGGTATCATACGCGCATACTGGATACCCGTAAAACAACGCCCAATTTTCGCCTGCTCGAAAAAGAGGCCGTGGCCATTGGGGGCGCCGTAAATCATCGTTTTGCGTTGTATGATATGATCATGTTGAAAGACAATCATATCGACTATTGCGGTGGAATAGCGCCGGCCATAGAAAAAGCCTATGCCTACACACAGCGGGTCAATAAAGACCTGAAGATTGAAGTGGAAACGCGATCGATCGACGATGTGAAAGCGGTGATTGCCTGCGGTGCAGGGAAGGTGTTTCGCATTATGCTTGACAATTACAAGCCAGCACAAATTGTAGAAGCGCTGGCATTGATCCAGGGACGATTTGAAACAGAAGCGAGTGGTGGTATCAATCTCAGTAACCTGAAAGCCTATGCTGAAACCGGCGTTGATTTCGTGAGCATCGGCGCGCTGATTCACCAGGCGCGCAGTCTCGACTTAAGCCTCAAAGCAGTTAAGCCCTCCTGATGTTTCACTGCTAAAACGACCAACATGAATCGCAAGAAAAATAATGATCGCAACGGATTTGTGTATTCAACCGATCCAAATTTTAGGTTTGAAGAAGAACCAGCAGCAGACAACGAAACCTTGCCAGCGGCGCAACAAAACCTGCGGGTATTACTCGATAAAAAACAAAGAGCGGGCAAAGCTGTTACCCTGGTGACGGGTTTTGTCGGCCAGGCCGCGGACCTCGACGACCTGGGAAAAGCCGTGAAACAGTTTTGCGGCACCGGTGGTGCTGTAAAAGAGGGGGAAATCATCGTACAGGGCGACCAGCGCGACAAAGTACTCGCGTTCCTACTGAAACAAGGCTATAGCAAAACCAAAAAAATCGGCTGATGCACTTGCCAGGCTGATACGCCTGCCAATTACTGTCCCTGCGCCTGGCTGAATCCTTTTTTCTCGCCCCACTGGTTCAATACCTCCAATGAACAGATGCGGAAATTACCGGTCATGCTCACATAGAGACCAATAATATCCTGCTGGTTCAACGGTTGTTCGTCGATGGTTTCAAAACGAACATTGTATTGGTTCACCAGGTTGGTGAATTTAGAGCCGGTGGGCCATACTTGTGTGCCGCGATTGCTGATGTTCACCAGCTTGAATTTCACACCGCCATGGCGCAGGCTTTCTTTGGCAATTTCTTCGGGTTGCAAATTGCTTTCCAGAAAGAAATCAACGCCAACAATCTTTTCATTTTCTGTTTCGCGGCTTTCCATCATCGAATTCTTGTCAAGATGGAGTACGGTGGCTGAGGTGGGTGCATCTGCCAATGCCGGCCGCGGATGGTGGGTGGGCTGCTTGCCGAAATTGCCGATGATGGCATCTGCAAACTGCGTGGTGTTCACGGCAGGTATCGCCTTGTTGCCAAAGTCGCCGGTATGTACGCCGCTTTCAAGGGTATAGAGCAGTGCATTCTCAATCATCGAAGCTTTTTCCAGCAAGCCGACGTGCTGCAACAATGCGATGCCGCTTAACAGCAGGGCCGTTGGATTCGCAATATTTTTTCCGGCGATATCGGGCGCTGTACCGTGCACCGCTTCGAATATGCAAATATGATCACCGATATTGGCGGAGGGCGCAAAACCGAGTCCGCCGACCAAACCGGCACACAAGTCACTCACAATATCACCCTGCAAATTGGTCAGCACCACCACATCAAATGTATCGGGGCGGGTAACGAGTTTCATGCAAAGATCATCAACAATCACATCATCGGCTTTGAGTTCAGGATATTCCTTCGCTACTTCGTAAAAGCATTCGAGAAACAATCCGTCGGTCAGCTTCATGATATTCGCTTTGTGGCCACAAGTGATGCGGCGGGCCTGTTTGCGTTTGGCCATTTCAAAAGCGTAACGGATCACCTGCAATGAGCCCGGGCGTGTAATGAAACGACGGCTCAGGGCCACATCGTGCGTAAGCAGGTGTTCTACACCACCATAAGTGTCTTCAATATTTTCACGAACAATGGTAATATCAATGGGAATACCCGCTTTGGAGAAAACGGTATCTACGCCGCTCAGGGTTTGGAATGTGCGTTTGTTGGCATAGGTATTCCAGGTTTTGCGCGCGGTTACGTTGATGCTTTTTACGCCCTTGCCTTTGGGGGTTTCCATCGGCCCTTTGAACAGGATGCCGAGGCGCTCGATGGTTTCTTTGGCTTCGGGGGTCATGCCGTTGTTGAATCCTTTGTCGAACACCCATTTGCCCATGTCGACAAACTCATATTCCAGGGGTACTTTGGCAGCTTTGAAGATCGAAAGAACGGCGTCCATGATTTCCGGACCAATTCCATCCCCTTTAGCAACAGCGATTTTCATACGTATAATAAATTTGATAATGTGTGCGTTCAATCAGGCCGGGCAAAGGTAAGCGCCGACTCGCATTTTTTACATAACTTTCCTTAAATTCCACTTAATGAATAGCACAACCACGCAGGGGGTTGAGGTGAGCGTGGAAACCTATTATCAACCCGATTATTCTAATCCGCTGTCTGGCGAGTTTATGTTCGCCTATCGCATTACAATCGACAATCATAATAATTTTTCGGTTAAACTGCACCGTCGCCACTGGCATATTTTCGACTCCAATGGCGAATACCGGGAGGTAGAAGGCGAGGGGGTGGTGGGTGTGCAACCCGTGCTGCCACCGGCCGATCGGTACCAATATGTGAGCGGCTGCAACCTTCGCTCGGAAATGGGCCGCATGTCGGGTACCTACCAAATGGAAAACATCGACACCAAAAAATTCTTCGATGTGGAAATACCGGCTTTTGAAATGATTGTTCCGTTCAAGAACAACTGATTCGTTTGCCTGAACGCAACGGCCGCCGGCAAATGGCTGTCATGCTGGTATGCGTCCTTTTGTCTCTTTACTATTACTGACGGTATTGACTATTGGCAGTTGCCAGAAAAGCAACGACACCAGCCTGGTTGAAATCAGGGTAACGAATAATACCCGCACCACCATTACCCACCTGGCGATCAATCCTTCTTCGATTTTCGGCAGCGATTCCTCTTCGCCCATTGGCCATATCTACGGAACGGTTGCCGCCGGCGCCAGTACCGACTACAAGCCCTATAAGTCGGCTTATCGCTTTGCCGAATACAGCCTGGAAATTGATGGAAAAAAATACAGCGCCGTACCCTATGATTATGTCGGTGAAAAATTATTGGCACCCGGGCGATATAGTTACCAGCTTTCGCTCGATGCCAATACAGGCCATCTCAACCTGACCTGTGTGTCTGATTGAACTGCTACATCCTTTGCCTGTTTCGCTGGCTTATTTGATACCACCCATCCATTTCTGGGTGGGTTTCTGCAATATCAATATCACGGTACCCACAATCAGGCAGAACCAAACGATGCTCATAAACATCTGCGGCATCTGCTGCACGTTTTCGGCATCCATACCACCTGCAAAGAGCCCCGCGAAAAGATTACCCAGGGCCGTTGCCACAAACCATACGCCCATCAACTGGCTTAAGAATCGTTGCGGCGCTAATTTGGTAAACGAGCTCAAGCCAACCGGGCTTAAACAAACTTCCCCCAATGTATGCAGCAGGTAAGTACCGGTCAAAATCATAAACGGTGCTTTCACGCCGGTCAGCGCAATCTTTGATCCGATCACCATGATATAATAACCGGCAGCCAGCAAAAAAAGGGCGATGGCAAATTTGGTAAGGGTCGGCGGATTGAGGTTTTTCTTTTCCAGGAAAACCCAAATGGCTCCCACCACCGGTGCAAACACCCAAATAAAGGCCGCATTGAAACTTTGGAACCAGCTCGATGGCATGCCAAAAGGCAGGGCTGAATAACGATCGGCAAAGATCTGCAGCGATGAACCCTGTTGCTCAAAGCCGGCCCAAAACAATACCGCGCCCCAGAACAGGATGAATAAAATACCGATCCGCTTTTTCTCCATGGTATCGAGCCCCGCAGCCAATAAAAGATTCGCGAAATAAACAATCACAATGGCCACGGCAATGATACCCATCGACGTGGCAGTGGCCTGCTTGCTGTTCCAGGCAAACCGACCCTGCCACTGCATGATGCCCAAAAAGGCCAATAAAATCGCAACCAGTATCCATGTAGTGGTAGGTATGGGTTTTTTTGTACTGTCTGTCGCTTTTACCACTTTCGGATACATCCCTTTATTGCCCAGGTATTTGGGAGCCAGGAAGCGGAACATGACCAGCCCCAGAAACATGGCAACCGCTGCGGCACCGAAACCATAATGCCAACCCACCCGCTGACCCAGGTAGCCCACGATCACCATGCCGAAGAAACTGCCGAGGTTGATCCCCACATAGAAAATAGAAAAACCGGCATCGCGACGCGCACCGCCTTCGGGATAGAGTTCACTGACTATGGTACTCACATTCGGTTTAAGCAAACCGGTGCCAATGGCCACCAGGCCGAGACCGAGAAAGAAAATTGTTGGTCCCGCATCGAGGGCGAGTACGATATGTCCGGCGATGATAAACAAAGCCCCAATCGTCACCGCTTTTTGTTGCCCCAAAATATTATCGGCCATCCATCCACCGGGCAGGGCCATCAGGTAGGCAGAGAAAGTGTACAGTCCATACACCGCGCCGGCTTCCCCTTCGCTCATGCCCATACCGCCGCGCACTTTATCGATCAAAAACATGATAAGGATCGCCCGCATACCATAGTAGCTAAAGCGTTCCCACATTTCCGTAAAAAATAATACATAGAGTCCCTTCGGTTGGCCTTTGGATACGGTGGCAGCAGTGTTCGTCATGTGTGTTGTTTTGGCGAAAGAGGCAAAATAAGAATATTTTCGCTCCATGAATATACTCTTGCTGGGTTCCGGCGGACGCGAACATGCTTTGGCCTGGAAAATGAAGAAAAGCCCGCTATGTGATCAGCTCTTTATCGCCCCCGGAAATGCCGGCACAGCCCTGGTGGGCACCAACCTTGCTTTGTCGGCCACTGATTTTCCCGCCGTTGGCAAAGCCTGCCTCGACCACCATATTTCGCTGCTGGTGGTAGGCCCCGAAGAGCCATTGGTGAAAGGGATTGTGGATTATTTCAAAGCCAACCATCCGCAGATACCAGTGATTGGTCCCTCGGCCTTTGGCGCCCAGCTCGAAGGTTCTAAAGCATTTGCAAAAGCATTCATGGAACGGCACGGCATTCCCACGGCTGCTTACCGCGAATTCAGCAACGATAATTTTGACGAAGGCATCGCCTATATCCGGCAGCATACGTTGCCAATTGTGTTAAAGGCCGATGGCCTCGCCGCCGGCAAAGGCGTGCTTATTCTAAACGACCATGAAGAAGCGGTGAAGGAATTCACTGACATGATTCGCGCTGCCAAATTCGGTGCTGCCGGCAACAAGGTGGTGATCGAACAGTTCTTAAGCGGCATCGAAATGAGCGTGTTTGTGTTAACCGATGGAGCGCATTATGTTTTGTTGCCATCCGCCAAAGATTACAAACGCATTGGCGAAGGCGATACCGGCCTGAATACTGGTGGGATGGGCGCGATCAGTCCCGTGCCTTTTGCAGATGAAGCATTCATGAACAAAGTGATTGACCGCGTGGTGGAGCCAACCATTCACGGGCTTTCGGTAGAGGAAATAGATTATACGGGTTTTGTTTTTGTGGGCTTGATTAAAGTGGGCGATGACCCCTATGTGATCGAATACAATTGCCGGATGGGCGATCCCGAAACGGAAGTAGTGATGCCCCGTCTGGCCAGCGACCTGGTAGCGCACCTGCTGGCCGCAGTGAACGGCGAATTGGCCAACGAAGTGGTTTTACACGATGAGCGCATAGCCTGCACCGTTATGGCGGTGAGTGGTGGGTATCCGGGTGACTATGAAAAGGGAAAAACGATCAGCGGACTCAACCAGGCCATCCCCGACAGCAGCCTGCTGTTCCATGCAGGTACGGCCGCGAAAAACGGTGCCATCGTCACCAATGGCGGCCGTGTTCTTTGTGTTAGTTCTTATGGCAATGATATTAGTGCCGCTGTAAGCCAGTCGAAGAAAGTGTTGGCAGGTATTCATTTCGACGGCATGTATTACCGGCAAGATATCGGCTATGAGTTCAAATAAAGGAATGATTTGAATATTACCGCGACCTGACGCAGTGGGTTTAAGCGATAAATTTGTGCTATGAAAAAAGGATTCGCGCATTTCTTCCTGGCAGTTTCTTGCTTGTTCTTTAGCCCGCTGTACAGCCAAACAGGCGTTACGGGATTACAAGCTTCTTTGAAGCCGGGTGCTGATACGGCCAAAATGGAATGGTTCGGCGATGCCAAACTCGGCATCTTCATTCACTGGGGCATCTATGCCGTGAACGGGATTGACGAAAGCTGGAGTTTTCACAACAAGAAAATCGGTTATGCCGATTACACAAAGCAGTTGAAAGGCTTTACTGCCGCTAAATACGATCCTGCCGCCTGGGCTGATCTGATCAAAGAAAGCGGTGCGCGATATGCGGTACTCACCACCAAACACCACGATGGTGTGGCCTTGTGGGACAGCAAACAGAAACACTATAGTATACCGGCTAATACGCCGGCCAAACGGGATGTGGCAACGCCTTTTTTCAAGGCATTGGAAGAACGGGGCATCCGCAAAGGGGCTTATTTTTCGCTGATCGACTGGTCATACCCCGACTATCCCGGGTTTTTGAAAGACAGCAGTCGCTACGATGCTACAAAAGACCCTGCGCGTTGGAAGAAATTCAGCGATTTCAACAAAGCGCAGATCACAGAATTGAGTCAGCGTTTCAACCCCGACCTCATTTGGTTTGATGGCGACTGGGAACACTCTGCCGAAGAGTGGGATGCGCCCGGCATCAGGCAGTTGCTGCTCAGCCGCAACCCCAAAGCCATTATCAACTCGCGGCTCCAGGGCTATGGTGACTATGAAACCCCCGAACAACATACGCCTGTAACCCGCCCCAAAGGACATTGGTGGGAGCTTTGCATGACCATCAACGACAACTGGGGCTATCAACCGCAAGACACGGCCTGGAAAACCCCGGCCGACATCATCGACATCTTTGCAGACGCCGTAGGATCGGGTGGTAATTTATTACTGGATATTGGTCCACGGCAAGACGGTAGCATTCCCGACAAAGAAGTTGAAGTATTGAAAGAGCTCGGCGCCTGGAACAAGAAGTATGGCGAAGCCATTTTCGGCACCGTCGGCGGATTACCCAAAGGTCATTTTTACGGCCCCTCGACCTATTCAAAAGATTCAACCACCCTCTATCTTTTCCTCGCTGGTAAGCCAACCGGCCAGGTAATGGTTAAAGGATTGTCAAATTCCATCAAACAAATTCGCGTGTTGGGCACCAACCAGACCTTGCCACACCGCATCGTTGGAAAAATTTCCTGGAGCAAAGTGCCGGGACTGGTGTTTATTGATATTCCGCCGACGGTTACCGACAAATACATGCCGGTGCTGGCCATTGATTTGGTCGGTAAAATCAACTTGTACGGTGGACACGGTGGTTTGTAAGTAAATTTCCTATTGCATATTCAACTATTTTTGCAGGGTTCTGCACTAAACGCCCGCAGGATGCGTTATGCAGAGGTCAGCAGAACTTATAAATTTGATGGTTATCAATCTTTACGCTTTTGATTAATCGGATTATTTGCATCAATTTTGCTGGCATTATATCCTGACCAAAAATCGGACCTTTTAAAATGGGATTATTTAACTTTCTGACCCAGGAAATCGCCATGGATCTGGGCACTGCCAATACCCTGATCATACATAACGATGAGATTGTGGTGAATGAACCGTCGATTGTGGCGCTGGACCGGAACAACCCCAAAAACGTGCTGGCCGTTGGCAAACGCGCCTTGATGATGCACGAGAAAACCCACGAAAGCATACGCACCGTGAGGCCGCTGAAAGACGGTGTTATTGCCGATTTCAATGCTGCCGAGCTGATGATACGGGAAATGATCAAAATGATCTATCCCAAAAAGCCACTTTTTCCACCGAGCTGGCGCATGATGATTTGCATTCCGTCGTCGATTACGGAAGTGGAAAAAAGGGCAGTGCGTGATAGTGCAGAGCAGGCCGGCGCAAAAGAAGTATACCTGATTCATGAACCCATGGCCGCTGCCCTGGGTATTGGCATTGATGTGGAAGAACCGGTGGGAAACATGATCATCGATATAGGTGGTGGTACTACCGGCATCACGGTGATTGCATTGGCGGGTATTGTGTGCGACCAGAGCATCCGGATTGCGGGTGATGAATTTACGGCCGATATCATGGAAGCCCTTCGTCGTTACCATAGCTTGCTGATTGGTGAGCGAACCGCTGAGCAGATCAAGATCCAGATTGGTGCTGCGATGAAAGACCTCGACAACCCGCCCGATGATATTCCGGTGAATGGTCGCGACCTGGTGACCGGCATTCCCAAACAAATCATGGTCAGCTTTCAAGAAATCGCCGAAGCGCTGGATAAGAGTATTTTCAAAATAGAAGAGGCCATCCTCAAAGCGTTGGAAACCACACCACCAGAACTGGCTGCCGATATTTACCGTCGGGGTTTATATATCACGGGTGGTGGTGCGTTGCTCCGCGGGCTGGACAAGCGCCTGAGCCAGAAAATCAAATTGCCCGTGCATGTGGCCGATGACCCGCTGAAAAGTGTGGTACGCGGCACCGGTATTGCGCTCAAAAACTACGATCGCTATCCTTTCGTGATGCGTTAGACTCGATATGCGTAACATCTTTTTATTCGTCAGGCGATATTTTAATTTCCTGTTCTTTCTCGCATTGCAGGTGCTTGCGCTTTACTTTTTGTTTCGTTACAACCGATTTCACGAAGCTGCCTTTATGGGCGTGGCCAGTGAAGTGACCGGTCGCATCAATGAGCGATACAACAATGTTGATCATTATTTCAAGCTTCGTAAGTCGAACGAAATTCTCGCCCGGGAGAATTTGTACCTGCGCGAGCGTTTGCGCGAAAATTACCAGCCGGCAGATACCTCGGTACAATTGGTGGTCGATTCGATACGGGTCGACTCGTTGCTGAAGTTTCAGAAATACCATTATATGGAGGCCATGGTAGTAGGCGGATTCGTCACTACCCAAACGAATTTTTACACGATCCACCGGGGTTCTAACCAGGGGGTGCGGGTTGATATGGCCGTGATTGGTCCAACGGGCATTGTGGGTCGCGTGGTGAACGTGAGCAATAATTTCGCTACGGTGATGAGTGTGTTGAGCCGGCAGTTTCGGGTGGATGCAAAACTGATCAAATCGGGCGAACGGGGAATTGTGGGCTGGGATGGTGAAAGCACACAGTATGTACAGATGCGGAACGTGCCCAAGAGCACCGAAGTGAAAAGAGGTGATACGGTGATGACCAGCGAACTCTCTTCAATTTTTCCGGCCAATATCATGGTGGGAACGGTTGATACTTTCCAAACCGATCCGAGCTCCAATTTTTATACGTTGAAGCTGAAGACCTCGACCAATTTCTCGACTGTGCAATACGTGTATGTAGTGCAAAATTCACAACTGGAAGAACAAAAGCTGCTCGAAGCGGCAACCAAGAAAACCAATGAGTGATCTGCTTAAAAATATGATCCGGTTCGCGGCATTCATCCTGGTGCAGGTATTCATCTTGCACAAGATTCCGCCATTGCATCGTTTTGTGGTTCCTTATATCTACTTCCTGTACATTATCTGGCTTCCTTTCAGCATCAGTCGTACCTGGTTGATGGTGATTGCATTTGTATTTGGCCTCACCCTTGATTATTTTCTCGGCACGCCCGGCCTTCATGCAGCGCCCTGCGTGCTGATCGCCTATGTACGCCCTTTCCTGGTCAATATGCTGATCAGGCAGGAATCTACTGAGCAGAGCTATGGCTCGCCCTCTATTCACAGCATGGGATGGGCACCCTACGGCCTGCTGGTATTTGTTTTGACCCTGTTGCACCATAGTTACCTGGTGGCCCTGGAGTGGTTGCAGTTCAAAGAGAGCTTCTTCTATTTTGTGGGCAAAGTGCTGGCGAGTACGGCGGTTAGTATGGTGCTGATCCTGGTGACGGAGCTGCTTTTTTATCGCAAAGAGCGGTACCGTACGAATGCGGCGTGAGGAGTGTGTTGCTGGTGGAGATTTTGGTTTCACACTGCTTGTTTGGTTTCGCACTGAGATGGGTTTCTCGCAGAGACCGCGGGGGAACAGAGATATTTTTTTGGGGTACTAAGCGGGTGGGAGCGTTTTTTCTTGCGGAGGTTTTTTGTCGTGGAGTTCAATTTGTTTCGGAGATCATTTCTAACGGAGATTGGTTTCTCGCAGAGAGGGGTTTCTCGCAGAGACCGCGGGGGAACAGAGATATTTTTTGGGGGTATTAAGCGGGTGGGCGCTTTCTTTCATGCTAAGAGTTTTTGGTTGTGGAGTTCAATATGTTTCGGAGATCATTTCTCACGGAGATTGGTTTCTCGCAGAGACCGCGGGGGAACAGAGATATTTTTTTGGGCAGATGCTTGATTGAATGGTGGGTGGATTATAGGTTGGGGTGAAAGTGTTTGTGGATGATAGGTGAGGGAAAATGTAGGTTGATGATAAATGGTATGAAAGTAGGATGATGATAAATTGGTATGAAATATAAGTGGATGATAGGTTTGGGAGAAACGGTGCGAGGGTGACATATTGGGATGAATCTGCAAGTGGATGAAATTTAGGGGTTAAACAGTCGGCGGTTGGCCGGCCGGGATAAAAAATCATGTTGACAGCGCCTTGTCGGGTTAAAATTATGTCCGGCTAAATTTTAACGGTTGCATTTCTAAATGCAAACACAAACCACATAAACCCTCTGTCCCTCTGCGGTCTCTGCGAGAAACCCCTCTCTGCGAGAAACCCCTCTCTGCGGGAAACAAACGCAGTGGGAAACAAAGCGGAAAACAAACACAAAAAAACACCGCGCGAACCCCATCGTCGCTTCTCAAATACAAATCTCCTCATTACCTTTGTTGTAAATTACTATCTTACCATAGTTATTCTCTACCAGAAAAGCGATCCAAAATCCATCCTCTTTGTCTGTCTTCAATCAATCCCGCTCAACCGTTATTCGTCTGATCATTGCCGGAATTTTCCTGGTGATTATTGCACAATTGGTCAACCTGCAACTGATCTCCAAAAAGTATGAGCAACTGGCCATGGACAATGCAGTGTACCCCAAAGTGAAATACCCCGATCGCGGCATTATCTACGATCGGAAAGGCAAGGCCATTTTGAACAATACCATCATGTACGACCTCGAGGTGACGCCCAGCCAGGTGAAGGGGGTTGATACGGCTTATTTGTGTCAATTGCTCGACATAGATACCGCTGAGTTCAAGAAGCGTGTCATTACCGCCATTGTGAAGAATGGCCGCTATCGCCCAAGCATATTTGAAGACCTGCTGCCACCCATGGTGCATGCGCGGCTGGAAGAAAATATTTTTAAGTTTCCCGGTTTTGCCTTGGTAGAACGACCGGTGCGAACCTATCCCTTCCAGGCTGCAGCGCATATTCTGGGCTATATCGGCGAAGCAGATTCAAACATCATCAAACGATCGAATAATTTTTATCGCCTGGGTGATTTTGTGGGCCGAAGCGGTCTCGAGCAGTATTATGAATCGGTGCTCATGGGCAAGCGCGGGGTGGAGTATATGATCAAAGACAACAAGAACCGGTTGGTCGGTAAATTTGAAAATGGTGAGTTTGATACGGCTGCGATTGCTGGTCGAAATCTTCGCACCTATATTGACGTTGAAGTTCAACAGCTCGCAGAAAAGCTCATGACCAATAAAGTGGGTGCTGTTGTCGCCATCGAACCCAAAACGGGTGGTATCATTGCCATGACTTCCGGTCCGCATTTCGACCCAAACCTCCTCACGGGTCCCGATAAACAAAAGAATTTCAACAAGCTGTTCCTCGACGTGAGCAGTCCGCTGTTAAACCGTGCCATCAAAGGCCAGTATCCGCCGGGTTCTACGTACAAGCCGCTGGGCGCCTTGGTTGCGCTCGATGAAGGGGTGATCAACTCCAACAGTGGTATCGCCTGCAGCGGTGCTTATTTCGGCTGCCGCAGACCCGTAAAATGTACGGAAAAATGGGCGGGGCATGCGGCCAATCTTCGCCTGGCCATTGCCTGGAGTTGCAACTCATTCTTTAGCCAGGCTTTTCGGTTGACCGTAGATAATCCGGCTGAGGGCAACGAGCGAAAGGGATTGACCCGCTGGCACGACTACCTGTCGCGCTTCGATCTCGGGCATCGCACGGGTATTGATTTGCCGAGCGAAGACGGCGGTAATGTGCCCGATACCACCGCTTATGACAAAGAATATCGCGGCTCATGGAACTCCTGCACCATGGTCACCATTGGCATTGGCCAGGATAAACTATTGGTGACGCCGCTTCAAATGGCCAATTCCATTTGTATTCTGGCCAATAAGGGCTATTTCTTTACGCCGCATTTTGTGCAGAAAATAGATGGAGAAACAAAGGCCGATACCTTATTGAATAAATATCGCCGTAAGAACGAAGTGCTGACCCATATTTCAAATGATACCTACGAAACGGTATTGGCTGGCATGCAAGACGTGGTAGATATTGGTACGGCCAAAGTGGCTCGCGTTCCAGGCATTGCCGTATGCGCCAAAACAGGTACAGCCGAAAACTATCGGGTGATCGATGGGAAGAAAACCAAACTGAAAGACAACTCGATGTTCGTGTTGTTCGCGCCGCGCGAAGACCCGAAAATCGCCATCGCGGTGGTGGTGGAAAATGCCGGCTTCGGTGCCACCTGGGCGGGTCCTATTGCGTCGTTGCTGATGGAGAAATACCTGAATGATACCTTGCGTACCGAAAGGCTGAAAGAGGTGGAAAGAGTGGCTTCGGCCAACCTGATGCCCGGCTGGTTGGTTCGGGAGCAGTTCAAAGCTGATTCGATTCGGGCGTATAATTGGTTTCGCCAAACCCGCGACACCAGTGTGATCAAAAAATTCCTGAAACCGGGCCAGGTGCCGGTGATTGAACCGCCAGCGCCCAAGCCTGCACCGAAACCAGACAGCAGCCAATTGAAAAAAGGTACAGCGCCTGATTCGTTAAAGAAAAAACTACCGGTCGATGTGCGTACCACGCGCCTGCACCCGGAAGCAATATTGCCCAAACGATATTCTATCAAAGCCGCCTAATTATGTCACAGCGTAAAGCAGAAATATCTAAAGGCGTTGACTGGTTACTGATCTGGTTGTACGTAATCCTGGTGAGTATCGGCATCCTGAGCATATTTGCCGTTACCTACCAAGAAGGCGATCCCATTTTGCAAAGCTTTCTGTCGCTTAAAACCGATTACAGCAGGCAGTTGCTTTATTTTGGTATTGGTGGCATCTTGGCCATTGCCATCCTGCTCACCGACAGTAAATTCTTTACCGCTACCGCCAACCTATGGTATGCGTTCGGGATACTGTTATTGCTATTGGTCTTTCCCTTTCACACCAAGGTGAAGGGCACGGAGTCCATCATCCGTTTCGGGGGCTTTCAATTGCAGCCTGCCGAACTCTGTAAACTTTTTGTGAACCTCGCGCTGGCGAAGTATTTGTCGCGCATGGAAACCGACTTCTATAAAACCAGGTCGCAACTGATCGCTGCCGCCATCGTGCTGACACCTGCGGTGCTTTCCATTATGCAACATGAAACGGGATTGGCCCTGGTGTATTTTTCTTTTTTCCTGGTGATGTTCCGCGAAGGATTATCGCCGATGGTGTTGATCATTGGTTTCTCCCTGGCGGTATTGGTGGTGGCCACCCTGGTGATGGACCCAAATACCCTGGCCATCATTCTCACCGCCATTGCTGCGGTTGCCATTTATATTTTGCGACGCCAGATCAAAAGACACAAACAGGTACTGTTATTAGTGGTGGGCATATGGGCCATTTGCGTGGGTATTCAACGCTTTGCGGTGCCCTATGCCTTCGACCATATTCTGCAACCTTACCAGGTAAAGCGTATCTATGATACCATCGGTAAAGACTATGTGCCCAAAGACGCGGTGGCAGCAGAAGAAATTGAAAAGAAATCGGCCGGCAAGAAAAAAGACGATGGCGATTACAACGTAAAGCAAAGCAAGATTGCCATTGGCAGCGGCGGACTCACCGGTAAAGGCCTGCTCAAGGGTACGCAAACGCGGTATGAGTTTGTGCCCGAACAACGAACGGATTTTATTTTCTGTACCATTGGCGAAGGCTTTGGGTTTATAGGCAGTTTTCTGTTGCTGGCGATTTATTTTTTATTGCTGATGCGCATCATTACCATTGCCGAGCGACAACGAAGCGTGTTCAGCCGATGTTATGCCTATGGCGTAGCTTCTGTCATCTTCTTTCACATCACCATTAATATTTGTATGACCATCGGCCTGGCGCCGGTGATCGGTATTCCGCTGCCTTTTATCAGTTATGGCGGCACCGCTTTGCTAACTTTTACCATATTGCTGTTCATCCTCATCCGCCTGGATGCTGACCGGCAAATGGTGCTTCGTTAATGAAATAGTCGACGCATGCAAATTATTCCCCTGTCAGAAGGCGCTTTCTCGATCGATGGCTCTAAACAATTTGTCCCTTTTGATAAAGCTGGTGATGATATCCAATCGCGACCGGTTGGTAGTTTACTGGTAGAAGTACAGCCCTTTGTGGTGGTTACCAGCGAAGATGTTTTACTAATCGACACTGGCCTGGGCTTTATGACAGATGGCGAACTGCAACTGCATAAAAACCTGCGTGCGGCCGGCATCGCGCCCG